>Ga0207756_100015_pt1 | contig 410961 bp, 400 predicted proteins | sample A23M1SouthBayCA_FD_187748 | JGI IMG/M metagenome (GOLD analysis project Ga0207756, IMG submission 187748) | Aerobic enrichment media microbial communities from Eden Landing Ponds, California, USA - A23 M1 (3) (SPAdes) | ecosystem: Environmental > Aquatic > Marine > Unclassified | place...
GCCGTCCGCTCGTTCTCCCAAGTTTCTTCTAAATCCGTACCATAGCGCTCGCTGAGCAGGTCTGCGAGCATCTTTGGACAAGAAACTTAACGACTTGCTCACTTCTCAAACTGACTCAACTAGACAGTGCCACTGACTCCACGAGATCACGGCACAGAGTCTTCGCTACCCTCCACAATGCTACCTCTACTTGATACTCCTGCTTCATATTTTTGGGGTGTACGATGGAGGTTGGCTAAGAGTGGAAAGATATTAATATGTCCCCAAATCAGTCCATCCATATGGCCGTTTTAGCCTTCGGAGTTGCTTTTATTGTTCTCCTTCTCGCGACACAGTACATTGATATACCCCAGTATCGACCAGCAGCGGTCGTGGCGTTCCTCAGCCACGTCTTTGTTACGTTTGTCGTTCTTCCTCGTTTACCCTACAAATGGGATATTCCCCAGTTTCATCAAACAGCGAGTGAAATTGTGGCAGGGACGTTCTCTTCTGGATCCCCAACTGTGAGCTCGTTTGGGGGATTCCAAGCACTTGTGTACACTGTATTTAGTTCCCAACCTGAAACGATCGCTGTGTTCAACAGTTTATTCGCTGTCTTGACCATTATACCGATTTCGTATCTTGCCTATCACCTATATCCGTCACGAACAGAATCACATCTCGGCCTCATGCTCATCGTTCTATTCGCACCGTTGCAGTTTCTGTTTCTGACGGTACCAATGCGAGATGCGCTGTCAGTGCTGCTATTTTTTACCATCCTCAGTCTGATTCTCAGTGCACTTAGGCCACAACAACTGAAGTCTGTACTTGTTGCCATTCCACTTTGGGGGATGCTATACCAAGTACGACCCGAACTGTCATTCGTGCTTGTACTTGGCACTATCGCGAGTGCAATTGTCAAAGTGGTGCGGACGATTTCGGACGATCTGTCGCTCACGTCACTGGTAGCGGTCTTCGGTACTGTCGGTGCGATCGGATTTGGGTTATTCGCAGAACTTCTCTACTCGTTTGAGCGTTCAAATGCGCAAATGACTGGACGATCAAGCGGTGGAGCAGTCTATCTCGACGGAATGGAGTACACCTCCTGGTTCGACTTCCTCCTCGCTGCGCCGGCACGGGCTCTATACTTCCAGTTCGCTCCGTTTCCGTTGCACGTCGAATCTGTGTTCCATATCCTGGGCTTTTCCGTTTCGGTGGCCCTCATCGTGCTTTTTGTCGCCGCTGGGAGGTCGCTCTACGAGTGCAGCCCCGATGAGACGACTGCACTGTTCCTGATCGTCGTCTACATTGCTGGAATTGTAGGATACGGAACAATCAATTCGAACTTCGGAACGAATGTCCGCCACCGGATTGTGTTCGACTTTTTGCTGGTCGTATTTGCTCTGCCTGTTATACAGCAGTGGGAATTACTTATCCGTGAGTGGCTTGGTATAATTCCACGTCAATGCGACGACCGTGACAAAAAGCATCGCAAAACTCAAGAATTTGACCGGAGCCTGCATACTCGAACTCAAGACTCTGAAGAGACTTCCCAGTAACACCATGGCGAGAATAGCGACGAGGATTCGTTCGTTTCCGAGAAGGCGTGCGATCTTGCTGTGTCTAGTCCAGTGCAAGAACCGTGACACCGATCGATATAACAGAGAGTTCTGAATGACGTCAGCAGGATCCGATGGCATACCTATATGAACGGTAGTGCTCGTCTTAGGAGTTTTCGTTATTGATGGGGCGCTCAGCAATCATCCACCATTTCCACGTCGAAGATAAAAATCTGAGGGGATGCGACCTCTCCTCGATTGCCATTGCCGAAGTGTGTCACCAGCGCCCTCAAGACCGAACAGCACAAGATCGACCCGATCACAGCCGCTTCGCGAACCGACCGGGCAAAGGTGCAGCTGGCGTACAGTAGGTATTCGAGTTCCGGTTCACTACTGGTCAAGGTCGTCCACGCGACGTGCGACGCATCTTCTCCGAGGCGAACCAGCACGTCTTACCCGAGCTGTGGGATAGTGAATTAACACTTACCGACCAGCAGGTTCTCCCCGTTTGCCAGAGACAACGGAAGTAGATCACACAAAGTCATCACTCTCGTGGCGAGGACAAAGTCGTCCGAGCTCTTTCGTGTGGCTGTCTAATGTACTGTGGTTAGTAGATCTACAACTCCTCAAGCACCCGGGTAGTCCGGTTGACAGTGTCCGTCCAGTCAAACTGTCCCTCGATCTGTGTCCGCGGATTAGCCATCTCGCCGTACAGCACCGTCTCCAGTCCCTCAACAAACCCTGCGACGTCCCCGACAGGCACTGCCACTCCACCGTCACCGACGACCGGCGCGACCTGCTCCAGATCGCTGACGACGACCGGAACGCCCGACGCCATTGCCTCAAGGACCGTCCGCGGGAGTCCCTCCGCACGACTGGGCAAGATCAGCGCGTCCGCAGCCCGATACACACTGGGCATGTCCTCGTAGGGAATCTGCCCCAGAAACTCGACGTGGTCGTCGACCAGCCCTGATCGTAACGGCCCTTCCCCAGCCACGTACAGCTTCGCGTTCCGCGTCTCGGCCAGTCGCGAGACCGCAGCCACCGCGTCGCCGGGACGCTTGCCCTCGACCAGTCGCCCGACAAACAACACCACGGGTCCGTCGTGGTCAATTCGATCGCTCTCGGGGCCGTCGGGCCGGAATCGCTCGGTGTCGATCCCATTGTGGACGACTTCGATCCGGGAGTCGACCCCGAACTCTTGCACACGATCGCGGTCCTCGTCAGTATAACAGAATATCGCGTCTGCCCGATTGAACGTCCACCGCCCCACAGTCCGGAGATATAGATCGAACACCCACTCGGGAGCGTTCTGGGAATACAGTCCATGATTTGTGATCGCAAGTGGTGTGTTCCACACACGACGCTGCAGAGCGGCCAGGTTCGTCGAGAAGTACAGGTGCGAGTGGGCGTGGATCACGTCAAACTCCGATGCCCAAGCGAGAAACTGCGCCACGCCGGGGCTGATATCGTTTCCCAGCGGCGCAGCGAGCGAGTCAAAGCGGACGACGGTGTAGCCGTCGCGCTGCTCGATCGACGGCTTCTCGGGATCCTGACGGATCGTCAGAACCGTCACGTCGTGCCCCATCGCAGCTTGGTCACGACTCATCGCGTGGACATGATACGGTCCGCCGCCGGGAACCTCAGGATAGAGCTTTTGAGCGACCCGAAGAATGCGCATATCCGAGAGTTCATTGGCTACGCAAAGAAAATGCCGATGGGCAGTCGCTCTTTCAGGGAGTAACACCGCGCGCGTAGCCTTGCAACCAATGAACTTGTTCACCACACGCTTCTGCCGGATGCACCCCACTAGAATCGATATCGCCACGCGTCGCCACGCGTCAGCCCAGCGAGACGCACAACTACCGCACACCGCAAACGACCGCAACACCCGCTGCCCAGACCCTGTAGCAGGCCTAGTTACTCACCCCTTGTGGAGTTTCGTCCCTTTCCGTAGCCGTGTCCGTCGCTGATCCTTTGGTGAAGGAGTTCACATCCCCACGCTCGCCATGAACCGCTTCACAATCGACGAGCACAGCCTTGGGTTTATGTTTCGTCCCAGCACCCGTCTGGACCGTCGCCGACTCCCGTAGCTGGCACCCATCAACGTCCTTGGCAATCGCGTCGACCAGATCATAGGCGTACCGTCGAGATACACTGGCACAACCTTTGATTTCGGGTGCAGTCACGGCAACAGTCGACTGTCCCGGATCGTGTTTGTTGGTTGCATAGGCGAGGACGGCCGCGATCTTTTCGTCCTTGCTCGTGGGTTCGGTCTCGATGTCTCCGAACGTCTCCAGTTGGCGTTCAACTGTCGCAACACGTGCTTCAAGAGTCACCAAACGCTCTTGCAAGTCATCGGCTAGGCCGGGTAACTCCGCGAGGTCGTCAATCTCAACCCCGAAGGTGCGCCGTAGCGTCGCTACGAGCAACGGTATCTTCTCGCCGGTCACTCGATCGAGCTGCGCCTGTACCGTCTCAAGTTCCGCAACGATCTCTTCAAGACGCAGATCATCGTCGATCCTCGTATCTAACTTGTCGTCGGTCACGACTGGCCTCCTTCACGCGGTGGACTGTAGGCCAACAGTTTCACCTCGGTGAGACACAGTCGATGGGTTCGTGTCTCCGGCAGGGCAGTTGTCCCTAGCCACGCTCGTACGAGTAATTCCGCCACGCCCAACGTTGGTGTCTGGATCGTAGTCGGTGCACACGCCGTGCAGTACCATCGCCGAAGGTCCCACCGTGGGTTGCCAGCTTGGCGAGCACCGTAGATTGTTATCGACTGGCCTTCTGTGAGCGGGGATGTACACTCTAGACAGACAACATGGTTCGGTGAGAGTTCGATCACAAGGCCGGTCAGGAGTTGGAAGGGGTCGGCAGCGACCTGCCGTGGGATGCCAACGGCACTCCTGCCAGGTCGCTCGCGGTCCCGTAACACCTCGCCGGTCATTTGTTTGCCTCCAGTTCGTACTCGCGGTCGGAATAGAAGCAGTCGAAACACGGGAGGGTATCGCTGGTAGGGCCGTCGCACCAGTCGGTGTCGCAATCTGTACTCCGGTCAGTAGTCTTTTCATGTTGAGTGGGCGTAGTTGCCATTGCTTCTCTCTCCAGAGAAGTGCGGGTCGGTGGTTCCAGCACCGCCCCATTCTTTGGAGCTTCCGCACTTCTCGTGTAGTAACTCTAATTCCAGTCACTTGTATTTTGCGTACCGCAAAGCTATATTGCGTTTGCATTACCCCCAACCTACTTCGATGAGCAGAATTAATTATATGTCTACCACCAATGCCAACCAGCATGGCAATCGAGATGACCGAGTCAATGCACGATTTGTTGGACTGGTTTGCAGCCCAACCATGTTCGTGCGCGACGGTCGGTCATATCGCACATGACTTAGACTGGTCTCGGGAAACCGTTCGATCGAATCTAAAGCAACTTATGGCGGCTGATTGTGCCGAACGTCGATACAAACCGACAGGGGAGTATCGATTGATCCACGATCCAAGACAAGATTCTGATCGATCAACACAAAAATAGTCGCAGGTATCTTCAGTGCTTATAGAGCCCTATTCATTGAGAAGTAATCTCCTGTACAGAGATGAGACTAGCTGCACTGAAGATTGGTATCAGCGAATCGAGTCTCGCGCGCTACGGAATTTCTGCAAGAGCCTTTTCCCACAGGGCAACAAGCCCTTGATATCGTTGTTCGGCAACCTCGTCTAAGGTTATCCACTCGCGATCGCGCTCCCCATCGCCGTCCGCGGACTCATTGCCCTCCATATCGTGATAGGAATTGAGCCATTCCTCGGCGAGATCATAGCGCATCGGATTGTCGAGGATCTCCTCGACAATATCCAGCACTACCGGCCCCTCCGAATGCAGTTCACACCAGGTCTCGAACGGAACCCCCAGCACCTCGGTTGCGAACTGCCGATTGGCGTGATAGCACGTGTAGAGATCGAGAAACACGTCCTTGATCTGGTCTGCGCGCTCTCCAGCCTGCTCAAGCTCGGCATCAGACGGATCTGTGTCCCGTTCGATATCGAGTAGCCATTGGAGATACTGGCGCTGTTCTAAGAGTTCGTACCGGAGGGCCGCCACATGAAGGCGATACACCGTCCCATTGAGAAATTGGAGTGCCGCTTTGCCCCGACCGACAAAGGCACGATCTGTCGCGCGGTAGGTACCGACCGACGCGGTCTCACGGAGGCGTGCAAGCCACTGTTCATTGCCGGCAGCCGCGCCCTCAAGCCAGAGTTGCAGCCGCTCGTCCGGGTCGAGATCACCGAGAAGTTCCTCACTCAGTTCATCGACCTCCCCTTCGATTCGTTTCTTGCTCATAGTTCGCCCTCCTGCAGATCCATCGCTTCCTGAAGAAGGTCGACTTCGGCCTCCATCTCGTCGATCTCCTCGTCTCGCGCGAGCAACCGATACTGCCGCGCCAGGTGGGCGAGCGTCCGCAGCCGGGTCAGTTGGAGGCGCTCGTCGTCAGCTGAAAGCTCCTCGTTCCAGGCAGTCTGGATACGCTCATCGAGTCGGTCGATATTCCCGGCGAGAATGCTCCGGATCTGCTCGCGTTCGGAAACCTCATCGGAGGCTACCATCGGCGGGCCTCCAGTGCTCTAGCAGGTCGTAGTCGGGGGGACGATACGGGTCGGGCTCGCGATATGGTGTCCATTGTTGATTCCTCGTTGGACGCGCACAGCAATCGACGTGGACGCCGATCCAACGGCTCGGTCCGTCGGCACCGTTGGGGTGCTGTGGTACCGCTTGGCGCGCCACCGTAAAGAAGGCGAGTAGACCGGGGTGAAAGTGACCAACACCGCGTCGCTCAACGGGTCGTCTCGTCACCGGCGAAGACGAGCCGGAGCCACCAAATGAAGGCCGAATGAAGACAGACGGGTACGACGTTCCGCTGGAACAGGACGGGCCACTCACTCGTCACTGCGACCAGCAGCGTCGGGCGCATCAGCAGGCTCTACCGTATCACGGACCCACTGTGGGTCGAAGGTCGTCTTAACATGCTTTCTCCGGCCGTCTCGCCCGCGTGACTCGATCCACGTCTCGACTAGTCCCATCGTCTCTAAGTCCGTTACGAGATTGCGAATCGCCCGCTCGCCCAACTGCCAGTCCTCGGGGACTCCCTGATCCAGTGCGTCTTTGATCTCCGTCGTACTCACGGGCTGGATAATCTCGTCGCCTTTTGTCCACACCGTAATCGCAAACAAGACACCCCTGTGATTGCGTGGCAACGACAGTAGCTTCTCGATGGTCGCTTCTTTATCGATCTCCTCAAGGTTCTCGTCGAGACACTCACGAGTCAGTACGTCAAGTCCCTGTGCAGTCGCTGTCTCCCCGGCCCGCCGGAACAGCCGTAGCGTTTTGCGGGCATCACCCCACCGGTTGGCGGCCGCATCGATCCCATAGGCACGGACATCCTCGGGGAGGGCCCCCTCACGAAACGCCCGTGTCAACACCGGCTCCACGACAGTCGCCAACGCCGCCCGTCCATAGGGTGGGAAAAACACCGTCTCGTCGCTCATCGCACTCTCGACGCGACTGTCCAGGCGTAAATCAACCTCCAGGAGTTCGTTCGAGAGCAACCACGCCGAGAGGTTGATCTCCCGGGCGAGTTTGCCCTCACCACGCAAGAGCCGATACAGAAAGTCCGAGGGATTATAATTACTATCTTGGTTGATGTGGTCGATTTCATCAAGGATGAGCACTGTCCAGTCGGGATACTCCCCGAGCGCGTCCCAGATCCCCACGAAAGCGCCGTCGACACCCTCGTAGGCTTCGACTGCTGTTCCCGTGAGTGTCTGATGAATCTCCCGGGCCGCACTGAAAATTGATCGACATTCCTTGAGATTGACGTACTCGACGGCCAGCGCGTCAGTGGTGGCGGCAAACTCCCGGCAGATTCGCCGGGTGGTGGTCGTCTTGCCCGTTCCAGGCGGGCCATGGATCATGACCGTCGGTGGCAAGTATCCTTCATGGATCCCATTCAAGATTGTCGCAAGCTGGCGTTGTTGGTCGTCCCGGCCCCGAATTGTGTCGGGTTCAGCGAGCGGGTTGAGCGCGCTTTTATCGGCGAAAACGCTGTCATCGGGGGCAGTCGTCTCGAAGAGGTCGTCATAGTCGGTCATGGGAGGGGTGTGGTAGTGTTCACAGGCTGAATTAGACGAACTATTCCAGCGGAACTACAAGTGTGTATGGTTGCGATACTCTTCAAACTATGCGGGGTCACGTCTGATAAGTTCGAAGCCAACCAATTTGACTAGGCGGACGTGGAGATTGGCTGTGATATCATGGTGCCGGCGGTTGTAAATCTAGTTCAGCGACTTCAACAGTACGTGCCCCTGTGACAAGACATTCAACATGGTGAGGAATCGTACGTATGGCTCCAATTCGATCCGCTCGGCGACCCGAAACACGACGCCTTTTTGCCCTCCCCCTCACCCACCTATAGACATGCACGTACTCGTCACCGGCGGCGCGGGTTTTATTGGCGGGCACCTCGCCGAGCGGTTCGTCACCGACGGCCACAATGTGGTCGTCCTAGATAACCTCGATCCGTTCTATGATCTGGATATCAAACACCACAACATCGAGACGGCCCGCGAAGCTGCCGACAGCGGCGACGGAAGCTACGAGTTCGTCAAGGGCGACATTCGGGACGCCGACCTCGTGGCTGACCTCGTCGCAGACGCGGACTACGTCTACCATCAGGCCGCTCAGGCGGGCGTCCGCCCGAGCGTCAAGAACCCGCGGAAGTACGACGAGGTCAACGTCGACGGCACGCTGAACCTGCTGGACGCGTGTCGGGACACTGGAATCGAACGGTTCGTCATGGCCTCCTCGTCCTCAGTCTACGGTATCCCCCGGTCGCTGCCTTACGAGGAGACCCACCCGACGACGCCGGTCTCGCCCTATGGGGCCTCGAAACTGGCCGCCGAGCGCTACGCGATGGCTTACAGTGAGGTCTACGACCTGCCGGCGGTCGCCCTGCGATACTTCACTGTATACGGGCCGCGGATGCGCCCGAACATGGCCATCTCGAATTTCGTTTCCCGGTGTATGAACGACGAACCACCGATCGTCTACGGTGACGGTACCCAGACGCGGGATTTTACTTACATCGACGACGTAGTCGAGGCGAACGTCACGCTCCTCGATACCGACGCTGCGGACGGAGAGGCAGTCAATATCGGTTCGACGGACAATATTGCGATCAAGACACTCGCAACGGAGATCCGTGATCAGCTCGCGCCTGACCGCAATCTTGTCTACGAAGAACGCCACGACGCCGACGCCGAACACACCCACGCCGATACGACTCATGCACAAAAACTGTTGGGCTACGAGCCGTCCCACACTATCCGTGAGGGAGTCGCGAAGTTCATTGCGTGGTATCGCAACAACCGCGAGTGGTACGAACCGCTCGTCCGGGCGTGATATACCTAATAATCACATGTCACCTCCTCAGTGTCGGAATCCCAGCACGGATTGGAAAAACACATACATAGCCCGAGTAACACCAAACTATGCCCCTGGGTGAAGACACCTCTACAGGCCTCATCGACGACGAGGGCCGTCTTTTTGGCTACGTCAACGTCGTCGATCTCCTCGTCGTGTTGCTCGTCCTCGCAGTTGGTGTTGCAGGATTTGCACTACTATTCGGTTCGTCGCCTGTTTCAGACAGAGCATCGACACACGCAACCCTCGATCTCGGCACCCAGTCACCGAGCGTCGCTGCGGCGATCAACGACGGTGACGTTTCCCAATTAAATGAGAACTCGAATCTGACGGTCACTGACGTCTATCGCGTCCCAGGAGAGAACGGCCAGCGGACGTTCGTCCGCGTGAACCTCACCGGTCCGGATACAGAGACAGGGTTGTCTTTCGACGGCGCACCACCACGCCTCGGTCGAAACCTGACGATCACGACTAACCAGTACAACACGACTGGTGATATCACCGCCGTCGGGGACAGCGACACGCTTTCGCTGCGCGAGCAGACGGTCACCCTCCAGACGACACTGCCGTCCTATCGAGCCGATGAATTCCGGTCGGGTCAGCAGATCCGCCTTAACGAGCAGACGATTGCGACAATCGAAGATGTCGTTCGATACGAAATCGCGGGTGAGTCCCGGACGCGACTCTTCGTCGAAGCTGATCTCCGTGTCTACACCGCGGACGGCGTCACACGGTTCGGAGCGGCGCTCGTCCAGGAAGGGGCGACGATCCGCCTCCCCGGTGACGGCGCGCCCATCGCGATGACGATCGAACGCGTCGGCGAGTTCGAACGCACGACGACGACAATCCGTGGTACTGCAACGGTCACGACCGAAGAGGCCGAACAGGTGTCCGAAGGCGACGAGTTCGTCGTCGGCGATCAGGCAGCCGCGACGATCAACTCCCTCGCCATCTACGACACTGACGAGGCCGACCGAAAGCGAGTCTACGCGACTCTCACACTCCAGACGGTGCAGATCGGCGACCGGCCGCAGTTCGGATCAACGATCGTCCGCCAGGATACGTCCGTTCCATTCCGGACCGACAGTTACGAACTAACCGTCCAGATCCAGCGCGTCGGCCTCGGCATCGATCGATCGACCACGACAGCACTCGTGACCGATACCGTCACCGCCGAGGACGCCGCGCGTGTCACGGCGGGCGATACGTATCTCGTCGGGGGCCGGACGGCCGCGACGATCGAGTCGGCAGCCGTCTACGACACGGGCGACCCGGATCGCAAACAGGTATTCGCGAACGTCACGCTACAGACGCTGGAAGTCGGTGATCGACCACAGTTCGGTGAGACGACGGTCCGACAGGGGTCGACAATCCCGTTCCGAACAGACGCCTACGACCTCGACGCTCAGATCGAACGCGTCGGGCAGGGTCTGGAACAGTCTTCAACGCAAGTGCTGGTGACCGACACCATCAACAGCGACGCCGCGGCGAACATCTCTGAGGGTGACCAGTACGTCGCCGGAGGGCGTTCGATCGCGACTGTCGAGTCAGTGACGACCTACGGAACCGGCAACCCAGATCGTCGCGACGTCTACGTCGGCCTGACGCTGGAGACACTCGACTACGGCGACCTCCCGCGGTTCGGTTCGACGCTCGTTCGCCAGGGCGCGACGATCCCCTTCCAGACCGACGCGTACGAACTCAGTGGGCGGATCGAGCGCGTCGGCTCGACGTCTCTTCCAGGGACACCACAGACCGGTAACGCAACGATCGAGATCCGCAACATCGAACCGTCCCTCGCCGACAGCATCGAACCCGACCTGACCGACCGGAGTGGCGATCGAGTAGTCGCCCAGATCACGTCCGTCCAGCGCGAGAACGCGACGATCGTCCTCACCAGCGACGATGGCCAGATCTACCAGCGCGAACACCCGATCAACCAGGACGTCACGGTCACCGCCGAACTGTCGCTTCGACAGACAGCCGCCGGCCTCCGATTCAAAGGTCAGGTTCTCCAGCAGGGCCGAACCATTCGGCTCAATCTGGGGAGCATCACCGTCGAAGGCGTCCTCGTCAGCCCGATCCGGGAGCAGTAACGACAGACGACGATGTCCGAATCGAATCTCCTGCAGGGGTCTGCTCTCTATGCAGTATGGGCTCGCCTTCGTTGGGCCGCTGGATATGCGCGCCTTATACGTCTGGGAAGAGCTATCGGCGCTATCGGGTCCTCAGCGACTGAACACAGCCGTCTGGGATCAGTTGGTCGTGCTCTGAGTCGCTGGATCCGGGGTTCGTGGTTATATCGCTGGCTCACGAGTGAGCCCGACCCCGACGTAGTCGTGATCGACCTCCGGGAAACGTGGACTGTTGGCCCTCTCATCGCGGTCCTCGAGTGGATCTTCGGACCAATCGAACGATTTGGGGCCGATTCAGGAGTCCGGACGCTGACTGCGCACGTGGTAGATCAGTTTCGGGGTGCGCCGATCCGGCTATTCGGACAGGTGGTGACGATCACCGTCGTGGTGACGCTTGTGCTGACGCTTGCAATCGGAGAGATGACAACCAGCGGTCTCGGCGTGCAACTATGCGCGCTCGCTATTGGACTCTTGGCAACCCGCATCGACACCTCGTGGGAGCAGCTCCGTGATGGAGCACTGGGGCGCGCACTCAAAGCCGTCTTCGAACCACCCGAACCGCCTGAGTGAGATCGTTCGCAGAATATCCCGACGTGCGACTGTTTCCCGCTCAGAAACACGCACTCACCCATTATCCTCAGCCCAGGAGTACCGTCTCTCGATGTCGTCCCGCCCTGGCTCTATCCCTCCCCTCCGACAGCGATCGCACACACGCAATATCGTCCGCGCAGTGCTACTGGCCTGTATCGTCGGTGGCTTGCTGGTGCCGCTGTATTTCTTCGGGATGGCCGAGATGACGTACTTCGCGTGGGATTTCCGTGCGTACTACACGGCCGCAGAGGCTGCCCTCCACGGCCGACCCTTCGTCGGCATCGAGACCGATATCCCGGGCGTCTCGTACGTCTACCCGCCGATATCGGTCGTGTTGTTCGTACCCCAGACCGCCGCTGGTGGCTGGAAGCTCGCCTTCGCCCTCCAGACGCTACTCAACGTCTGTATGGCGCTCGCACTCGCGGCGCTCACGATCCGAACGATCGAAGCCCGACGAGCGAGACTGGCCAGCATCGACCGCCTGCTCATCATCGGGTTCTGTCTCGGCACGGCACCCGCGGTGGCCGTCTTCGGACAGGGCCAGGTCGATATGCTGATCGCGCTCGCTCTGGCCGGCGCGTTTGTCGCACTCGAACGGGGCAAACAGGGACTTGCGGGCGTTGTCCTCGCCGGTGCGAGCCTCGTGAAGGTCTTTCCCGCCGCCCTGGGCCTCTGGCTCGTCTGGCGGCGTGCCTGGCGTGGCGTCGTCGCCGCCCTCGTCACCGGACTTGCCGGGCTCGCCCTCGGCTGGGTCTGGTTCGGCCTCGATGCGTACTGGCGGTATCTCGACGTCCTCGCCAGTCGCAGTCGTCTTGCCGAGTTCGCCGGTACTGTCTCGCCAAATTTCTTCGCGATGTCGCTGCATCGGCCACTCTCCCAACTCCTCCCACAGATCGATCCCGACCTGTACCTGCCGCTGTCCGTGCTCGTCGTCGCACCGTCGCTGGCTCTCGTCACACGCCGTGAGCGTGGCGTTTCGGGTCGGCTCACGACGTATCTCGTCGCCATCATCGCCATGTTGCTGGTCTCGCCGGCATCGAACGCACTGTACGTCGTCTACGCCTACTTCCCGATTCTCACCCTCTTGTACCTCGACGCAGCGGGTCGCGCACAGTCGCTGCTGTTGGCGGGAATTGTCACGGTCGCGTTTCCGGTCCAGCCCGCACAAATCGCGACAGCACTGACGATGGCCGGCGTTCCTGACCCACTCAGGTCGCAGTTGCTGTTCGTCGCGAGAGAAGTGCTGACTGTCGCCTCGCTGCCACTCCTCGGGCTCGTCACGATACTGACCTGGGCGACGCTTCGCGCGATGACGTCCCAGAGAGCAGCAACTCCAGAGCGCCGACCGGCTCGCGCCGACTAGCCGGGGCGTCAAAGAATGGTGACCCAGCCACAGAGGCTCACCGCCGGAGGGGTAGCCACAATCAGTGGCCGAAGAAAATATGACATAGTATTCCCTCCGTCACAGCATGGCCCCGAAAGTTGGGGGACGACTCTCTGTTCTCGTCGTCACAGCCAGTCCCGATTTCGCCAGCGCGTGTCAAACCCATCTTCCTGGGCACGCCGATATCAACGTCACGACTACGAGTACAGTCGGTGACGCAGTCGACGTGTTCGTCGACGATAGCCCCGATTGTATCGTCAGCGACCACGACCTTCCCGATACTGACGGGATTGCATTTCTCGAAGCTGTTCGGACACAGGCGCCCACACTACCGTTCATACTCTTTACCACCGAAGGGAGTGAAGAGATTGCCAGTCAGGCGATTTCAGCTGACGTCACTGAGTATCTGATCAAAGAGTTCCACAGCGATCAGTGGGACCGACTCGCCACGCTGATCGAAGACGCCGTTGCGTACCATCGTACACACGGCGACCTCATCGAACGAGAATCCCGAACCCAAACGCTTCTGGACGCAGTCGACGACGGCATCGCTGTCGTCCGCGATGGGCGCGTCGAATTCGTCAACAAATCGGGTGTGGCGCTCCTCACAGCAGAGACTCGGACAGCAGCCATCGGGCATCCAGTCGAAGAGCTTCTACAGGTTGAGGACAGTCCCTCTCTCAGCACGGTCCAGCGCCGTGAGCAGTCGTTCGATCACGTCACTACACGAGTTCGGCGGCAGGACGGCGAGATGTTACCAGTTGAGGTGACGGCCATCGCTGCGGAATGGAGTGCTGAGCCAGCAGCAATCCTCGTCATCCGGGACATCAGCGAACGTCGCGAGCGCGAGTCTGATCTCCGGGTGAAAAATAGAGCGATGGACACTGCACCCATCGGCATCACCATCGCCGATGCCACCGAGCCCGATAAACCGCTGATCTACGTCAACGACCATTTCGAGTCCCTCACGGGTTACGCGGAAGAGGAGGCGATCGGACGCAATTGTCGGTTCCTCCAGGGCGAGGACACCGATCCTGAGCCAGTCGCAACGATGCGAGCAGCGATCGATTCCGAAGAGCCAGTGAGCGTCGAACTACGCAACTATCGGAAAGACGGAACCGAGTTCTGGAATCGCGTGACGATCGCACCGATTCGAAGCACGTCCGGTGACGTCACTCAGTACGTCGGCTTTCAGGAGGACGTCACCGAGCGCACCGAGCGTGAGCGCACGCTTCGCCGTTTCAGACGAGCGATCGAGGCCGCTGGCCACGCGATCTATATCACCGATCCGGACGGGGTGATCACGTACGTCAATCCCGCTTTCGAGCGCATTACTGGCTACGACGCCGAAGCGGCCATCGGGCAGACCCCACGCATCATCAAGTCGGGTGAGATGTCGGACGATTACTACGAGCGGCTCTGGAAAACGCTCCGTAATGGTGACGTCTGGGAAGAAGAACTCCGCAATCGACGCCGATCGGGCGAGAAGTACGACGCCCAGCAAACGATCGCGCCCGTCACGAACGAGAGCGGTGCGATCGAAGCCTTCGTCGCGATCCAGACCGACATTACAACTCAAAAGCAGCGAGAGCGACAACTGCGACAATACGAGTACGCCATCGAGAGTGCGAGCGACTTGATCGCGGCTGTCGACGAGAACTACGAGTTCCTGTTCGCGAACCAGGCCTATCGAGAGCTCTATGACATCGATGCAGAGGAGGTGACGGACAAGACACTTCCAGATGTCGTCGGTACTGAAACGTGGGAGACGATTCAGCCCTACGTCGACCGAAATCTCGATGGCGAACCGATCCACTTCGAGATGACGCGCTCTCGGCCTGATCAGCCGGATCGGACGTTCGACATCAGATATCACTCGCTCGAACAGGCAGACGAGGGGATCAAAGGTTCGATGGCGACGATTCGGGATATCACAGAGCAACGCGAACGCGAACGGCAGCTCGTATCGCTCGACCGGATGCTTCGTCACAACCTCAACAACGAACTGAACGTCATCACGGGCCGGGCCGAGATAATCGCCGATCGAACTACCGGTGAGGTTGCCGAATGGGCAACACTCATCGAACGCGTCGCCGAGCGTGTCCTCGAACAGGCCCAAAAGGAGCGCGAGGTCGTCGAATTCCTCTCCCAGCCATCGTCGCCGGCAGTCGTCGACCTCCGTGGGATCACCACCGACGTCGCCGATCGTCTCGGAAAACGGTATCCTGACGCCGACATCACCGTCGAGGGGCCTGTTGAGATGGAGCTGACGACACTTCCCGAACTCGAGCGAGCGCTCGAGGAACTGGTCGAAAACGCAATCGTCCACACTGATCGTTCGCCAGCCACAGTCACAGTTCGTGTAGCGGCCGACGATACGCGGATCACACTTACCGTCGAGGATAACGGTCCCGGCATCCCCGAAGAAGAACGAAAAGTGGTCATCGACGATGCAGAGATAGAGCCACTGTTACACAGCACCGGCATGGGCCTGTGGCTCGTCAAGCGGATCGTTACCAGAGCCGGTGGTGCGCTTCGATTTGATACCGCAGATGGCCGCGGTAGCCGCGCAACGATAGTCGTTCCTCGGGGCCGAGTCAGCGAATCGAGTCTCCCCACCAGCGAGTGAATATCAATGGACAAATATCGAATCCGATATCAGGTACCCAAGTATTATCCACTTGACAAGCTAATTCGAACGTAATGATCGACGGGTCTTCAGAGACGATCCGGATTCTCCATGTCGACGACGATCCGAACGCTGCGGAGCTGACAGCCGAGGTTCTCCAGCGCGAAGACGATCGGATCACGGTCGAAACCGCGGCTGATGCAGACGAGGGGCTGGACCGACTCCAGAGCGGGAGGATTGACTGTATCGTCTCTGATTACGAGATCCCCGGGCAGGACGGGATCGAGTTCTTAGAAACGGTCCGGGAAATCGAGCCAGATCTACCGTTTATACTATTCACGGGGAAGGGGTCTGAAGAGGTTGCCAGCGACGCGATCTCCGCTGGTGTGACCGAGTACCTCCAGAAAGGGACTGGGACAGACCAGTACACCGTGCTGGCTAATCGGATCGTCAACGCCGTCGGGCACGAGCGACCTCAGCAGTTAGTCGAACAGAGCGAGCGCCGGTACCAGGCGATATTCGACGACCCGAACATCCTGCTCGGGCTGCTCGATACAGATGGGTCTGTGCTCGATGTCAACGAAACAGCGATGGAGTACGTCACCAACACTGTCGAGGATCTGATCGGAACGCGGTTCTGGGAGACGCCGTGGTTCGCTCACTCGGATCTCAACCAATCAGACGTCGAAAAATGGATCAGCCAGGCAGCGAACGGCGAGTACGTCAACTTTGAGGCGGATCTGCAAACACCGGCTCGTGAACCCTATACTGTCGAAGGTGTATTCAGACCGGTTATGGACGAAGACGGTGCAGTCGTTTCACTCATCGTTTCTGCCCGAGATATCACCGAGCGCAAAGCGCGTGAACGAGAACTCGAAGAGTACGAAGCGTATCTCGAAGGATCGAGCGACATCATCACCGTCCTCGACGATGCCGGCCAGGTCAAGTACCAGAGCCCCTCAGCAACACGGATTCTGGGATACGAACAGGACGAACTGATCGGGGAGAACGGGTTCGACCTCGTCCATCCTGACGACATCGGGACGTTGTACGAGACGTTTACGGCTCTTGTGGAAGACCCCTCGGGCATCGTTACCTCCGAAGCCAGATTTCAATCGGCCGACGGAGAGTGGCGCTGGCTCGAAGTTCGCGGCCGGAACGAACTCGATCATCCCGTGATCGAGGGCGTCATCACGAACAACCGTGACATCACCGAACGCAAGTCGTACGAAGACGAACTTGAGCAGACCAACGCGCTACTTTCGACGCTGTTCGAGACACTCCCCGTGGGCGTCCTCGCCGAAGGCAGTTCCCGAAACGTCCTGGCGACCAACGAACGACTGCTCGAACTCTTCGAGCTTGCAGGAACACCGGCGTCGCTGGTCGGAGCCGACTGTGAGGAGATGGCCGCAGATGCCAGTGATCTGTTCGTCGATGCGGACGCCTTTACCGATCGCATCGAAACCCTCATCGCAGAGCGCGACCCCGTCCGAGACGAACGGCTCGAGCTGAGAGACGGACGGACGTTCGAGCGGCGCTACGAACCGATCGAGCTGCCAGATGGGGAAGGCCATCTATGGGTATACAGCGACGTCACCGAACAGGAAACCCGCGAGCAGAAACTCGAAGCGCTCAACGAGACGACGCGAGAGTTAATGGCCGCGGAGACGCGCCAAGAGGTCGCAGAGATCAGCGCTGAAGCCGCTCGCGATATCCTAGATATGGACGCAAACGCGCTCTATCTCTACGACGAGCAGCGATCGGTGCTCGACCCGAAGGCAATCGCCGATGCCGGCCGTGCAATCGTCGGCGAACCCCCGACGTTCCAGAACGACGAGAGCATCGCCTGGCGAGTCTTCGAGTCTGGCGAGCCAGTCGCGATCGATGACGTCCACGAGGATCCAGACATCTACAATCCGGAGTCACCGATCCAGAGTGAGCTCTACCTGCCAGTCGGAGACGGCGGAATCCTGATCGCCGGGTCGGACGAACGGGAAGCGTTCGGCCAACACGATATCGTCCTAGGCCGAATCCTGGCCAGCAATACTGCGACAGCGCTCGAACAGGTCGACCAGACCGATCAGCTGCGCGAGCGCGAGCGCGAGTTGACACGACAGAACGACCGCCTCGAGGAGTTTGCGAGCGTCGTCTCCCACGATTTACAGAGCCCCTTGCAGGTCGCAGGCGGTCGACTCGAACTCCTCAGAGACGACTGTGAAAGCGAGCACATCGAGCCGATCGAGACGGCGCTCGAACGGATGGAAACCTTGATCGAGGACGTGCTGGCGCTTGCACGTGAAGGCAATCGTGTCCAGGAGTTGGAGGCCCTCAAGTTGGCTGTTCTCCTTCGTGAGTGCTGGCAGAACGTGGACACGGATACCGCAACGCTCGATGTCCGGACTGAACGCACGATCGAGGCCGATTCAAACCGGCTCAAACAATTGTTCGAGAATCTCGTCCGGAACGCGATCGAACACGGGGGCCCCGAAGTAACCGTGACTGTCGGCGATACTGACACCGGTTTTTTCGTCGCAGACGACGGCCCTGGGATCCCTGCTAACCAGCGTGAGGCAGTCTTCGAAGCTGGATATTCGACTAGCTCGGACGGGACCGGCTTCGGATTGGCGATCGTCAAAGAGATCGTCGACGCGCACGGCTGGTCGATTCACCTCACCGAGAGTGCGCCAGGCGGGCTTCGAGTCGAAATCGATCTCGACAATGGATAAACCTGACCACGAGATCCCCTGCAGACTGGGCACACAGAGGTCAATTGGAGGAGCTAAAGCACTGGCTTTGCCCGTGGGCAGCCGACAGGCAGCCCTGAAGATATAAACCCACGCTCGCAGAACAGATGCGTATTCATGGATGTCTCGAAAGCGGTCATCCCCGCAGCGGGTTTCGGAACCCGGTTTCTCCCCGTGACGAAAGCCCAGCCCAAGGAGATGATGCCAGTGCTGGACAAGCCGACGATCCAGTACGTCGTCGAGGAGGCGGTCGCGGCCGGTATCGATGACATCCTCTTCATCACGGGCCGGGGCAAGCAAGCGATCGAGCAACATTTCGACAAGTCCTACGAACTCGAACAGGAGCTCATGGACGCCGGCAAGCAAGACCGCCTCGAACGCGTCCGGGCCATCTCGGATCTGGCGGACATTCACTACATCCGCCAGCAGGAACGCAACGGGTTGGGCGACGCCGTCCTGTACGCCCGCAAGCACGTGGGAGACCAGCCGTTCGCCCTCCTGCTGGGGGATACGATCGTGCAGAATCACCGCCCGTGTACCGATCAACTCATCGAGTACGCCGAGGAGTACGAGACGTCTGTCCTCTCGCTCGAACGCGTCCCCTGGGAGCGGGTGTCGTCCTACGGGGTCGCCGACGTCGAAGACGCCGAGAACGTGTCGGGGTGTTTCCCCGTCGAGCACTTCGTCGAGAAGCCACCACGCGAGCAAGCCCCGTCGAATCTCGCGATCACCGGCCGGTACGTCCTCACGTCCGAGATTTTTGATATTCTCGAAGAGACGAACGAGGGCGTCGGAGGCGAACTCCAGCTCACGGACGCGATCCGGGAACTGGAGGGCGTCAGGGGCGTCGAACTCGAAGGTGATCGGTACGACATCGGGAACATCCCCAGTTGGTTGAAAGCGAATCTGGAGATGGCACTCAAGCACGACGACGGTGACATGCACGACGCCGTGAAAGAGCTCATCGAGGCGTATCGATGAGTCGGGTCCTGGTTACGGGCGCCGCGGGGTTCCTGGGATCGCACCTCTGTGATCGCCTGCTCGCCGACGGCCACGAGGTGATCGGGATGGACAACCGCGTCTCGGGCCAGGCCGAAAATCTGGACGACATCTACTACGAGGACGGGTTCACCTTCTACGACCACGACGTCACCGAATTCATCCATATCAAGGGTGAGTTAGACTGGGTGCTTCACCTGGCGAGCCTCGCCTCGCCGGTCTTCTATCGTGAGTACCCGATTAAGACCATGAAAGTCGGCGCACTGGGGACGCACAAGACCCTTGGACTAGCGATGGAAAAAGACGCAAAGTACCTCTTCACCTCGACCAGCGAGGTCTACGGCGATCCCGAGGTGAATCCACAGCCCGAAGACTACCACGGGAACGTCGACCCGTTCGGCCCGCGATCGTGTTACGACGAGTCCAAACGCTACGGTGAAGCGATGCTGCGGGCGTACAAAGAAGAACACGGGCTCGATATCCGGATCGCACGGATCTTCAACACCTACGGCCCGCGGATGCGCCTCGACGACGGCCGGGTCATCCCGAACTTCATCCAGCAGGCCTTGACAGGCACGGACCTGACCGTCTACGGCGACGGCAGTCAGACCCGGAGTTTCTGCTACGTCTCGGACATGATCGAGGGGCTAGTCGCACTCATGGACAGCAACGTCCAGGAACCCGTCAACGTCGGCAATCCCGACGAGCGGTCGATCCTCGAACTAGCCGAATTCGTCATCGATCTCTGTGACAGCGACAGCGGGATCACGCACAAGCCGCTCCCACCCCAGGATCCCGACGTCCGTCGCCCGGACATCACGAAAGCGAAGCGCGAACTGGGATGGGAACCCGATATTGGCCTCCGAGACGGCCTCGAACGGACGATCGAGTACTTCGAACCACGGGTCTGACCGCGCCGGTCATCATCGATCTCTCGAAAGGGCTCTCCGTCCTCGCACGGATTCCGTGTTGGCCTCGGAACGCCGACGTGGCCCAGACCTGAATTGGTCCCGTCGCGACATTCGTACACAACCCATCTCGATCGTGTGGTTTCAGCGTCTCATTCGAGTAGTTTCGGATTTTCTGGATCGTGGAATGTCGGATAGAAGTCTACCGTGTTGTACCGCTCAGCAGCCTCGTAGCGCCCGTAGCCGAGTACGCGGAACTCCGCAGGCGGCTGGACGCCCATCCGGACGAAGCAATCCCGAATCTGGCATGCGAGGTTGAATGCCAGGTATTCGTGGAAGTGTTCGGGTGATCGTGGATCGATCGGCCCGAGTTCGAAGCGAGCGTCCGGCTCTCGGTCGAGCGGCTGGCGTACGTCAGTCACGTGTTCGCGACCGCGCGAATCCGGATACGCCATGTACAGATCCGAGACGGCGTCGATGTACACGCCCTCCGCAACGTCGGCATCGGAATCGCCGAGCAACTCCCCGAGCGCGTCACCGAATTCCCCCCAGGTGTCCCGCGCGCCCGGGCTGAGTTCAGCAATCGACTGCTCGTAGACTGGTGGGTCCGAAATGTCCAGCCCGTGCTGGGCTGCCAGCGAAGAAGCTTGGTCGGCAAGGTCGGTCTCGGCCGGGTCAAGCCCGAGGTAGACGTCCTTGCGATAAAGGACCATATCCGGGCTCGTCGCGGCATCGGGAATCTCGACGACGCGCTCGGCGTCTCCGTGGTGGCTAGCCATCTGCTGGCGAAGGTCTCCGAACAGAGCCATGCATTCGTCGGTGGATATCGATTCGATGGCCTCGCGAACGGCGTTCAGCCGCCCCGGATCGATCATCGCCGGAATCGTGTCGTATCCCCGCTCAACTGCGACGTAGTACTGGGCGAACCGCCGGGCCTGTTCGACGTGTTCGTTGCCTTCTGGCGTGCGTTTGGCTGCTTTGTCAGGGTAGCCGTTTTGCTGATGGGCGTGAATTTCACCATCATGTTCTATTTGAATATCGTGCTCAACCCCTTCGTTGTCCGCCACAGTCACTCCGGTGACAACTTCATCTTCCCCGTATATTGACGCTTTCATCTAAATCAGAGCTCCCTCGGTTGGGTTTGACCAGTGTCATCACCGACAAATCGTTCCATAACCGCCTTGATCCGTTCGTCCACGAAGTCCTTCAGGTCGGTGCTCATCTGACCAGTGACCTCGCTGCCCTTGTCGTAGGCTTCGCCGGTGAGCGTCTTGGTCACGTCGCCAGCGACGCCTTTGGCGACTTCAGCGCCGACAGCGGCACCGCCGACGGTCCCTAGACCAGGTTCGACCATCGTGCCGGCAGCTGCACCGAGTAACCCCCCAGCCGTGCCGAGGACACCCTGCGCCGTGGCCTTGCCGATTTTGTCGCCGATCGATCCGCCACCGACCGCCTTTTCGACCGAGGTGAGACGCTTTTTGATCTGAGAGACCTCCTCCGCCAAATTCATCGTCTCGCCATCTTCGGCAGTCTGCTCGCGGACCTGCTGGAGTTTTTCAGCTCCGGGCATCCGCTGGACATGCACCTCGCTCTGTTTCATCCGCTGAATGCCCAACTCGCCGCCTTCCATCACGCGCTGGGCCGTCTCCTCGGCCTCGCGCTCCAGTTCAGGATCCGGATCGATCTCCAATTCTACATCCTCCTGCGGTAGCATCGACACCGCGCCACCAGTCTGTTGTCTCACGTGCGCCAATTCGTGCGCGAGGACGTGCTGGCCTTCCGCACTCTCGGGATCGTACTCGCCAGAGTTGAACGCGACGTGATTCCCGACAGTAAACGCTCGCGCATTGATGTCTTCACAGGCACTCGCGGCTTTCGGCCCGGTGTGGATCCGCACATCCCCAAGCGAGTCGCCCATCCGATCTTCCATCGCGCACTGGATCGAGGCGTCCAGCGTCGAGCCGGGCGAAGAAATGACATCACGCACTGAATCGGGCACTTGCGTCTCGCCGAGACGGCTGTCGTCGGCCGCGTTCATCTTCGATCGACAGAGCGACCGTTCGTTCTCCCGCCCGATGTACGTCGGGACTTCCGGATTCTCACGATCGGTCCTGAAATTGCTCGTCGCGGAGCGCTGCCCGGACGATTTCCTCTTGGTTGTACTCGTCTGTTGCTCACGCTCGCGTTGGTTCCGACGCGAGCGCGTCGATTCCCCATCTTTCGATCCCCCCCGGGACCGGCGTTGGTGCGTCCCCATCGCTGATACCCGCTTCATCGACACCCCGGTTGATAATTGTTTCGGGAGAAAGAACAAAATAATTATCACGAGTGGCAGTGAACAGCGGGAGCAACGCGGTGGGGGCCGCAACAAATGAGCGACGCTACGAGCCGACACCATCTACTGGCGGAACTCGATCGCATCGACACGATCCTCGAAGGCGCTGTCGTCATCCGAGACGACAGTACCGAAACGACAGATAGCGACGCGACAAAATCGAAATCGTCCGAACGTCCGGAGGGGCTTCCACTCGCGATCCCGGCGTACAATAGAGACATCGCCGACGACCGCCTGGCGGAGATTCGGGACACGTATCCGCGGATTTCGGGCACGCCATCCCGACTGCATCGTCTTTTCGAGGCGTTCGATCTTGGTCGCCGCTCGATTGACGTTCTGCTGCTATCCCTCGCTCCCGACATCGACTACAGATTTGAGGATCGATACGAGATGCTACACGATGCTCCGGATGTCGCCTATCCCACGGTCGGCCTCCTCTGTGACATCTTTGCCTACACCGACACGCAGCGACTCGCCGTGACCGAACTCGTTGGGCCAGGCTCGCCGCTGCGCCGCAACGACCTCATCGAACTTCACACACCCGACCGCCCCAGCGCGACCCTCCTCGATCGCGAGATCGTCGTCACCGAGCGCATCGTCGACTATCTCTCCGGCCACGACGCTCTCGACCCCGTGCTCGAGGGAATCGCCACACTCGACAGCCCGGCGACGAGCCTCAAGGACCTGCGCGTCGAGACCGGAGTCGGTGACCGACTCGACACGCTCGACGACCGCGAAACGCCGATCATCCACTACTTTTACGGGCCCGAGGGAAGCGAGAAAGACCGCGCCGTCGGGGCACTCACTGACCGAGTTCTTCGGGCCGATCTCGACGCCGCCCTCAAAGCGGGTGCGCTCGATCGCCTCCGTCGCGAGGCGATCTTGCAAGACTGTTCCATACTTTTGACTGGGTCCGACGCCGCCACCGAGGCCGATCCCGAGGGGCCACCCCGACCGACACTCGATGGCGTCGTTGCACACTTCGCTGATCACGATTGTGATCTCTATTTGCTCGGTCGTGAGCAGTGGACGCCCCGGGACGCACAGGATCAGCCCTACGCCATGATCGAGTTTCCCACGCCCGGGGTCGATCTCCGACGTGAGATCTGGGGTGAGTACGCCGACGAGATCGCCGACGAGGTCGAACTCGACATCCTGGCCAGCACGTTCGTACTTACCCAGAGTGGGATCGACGAGGCCGTCCAGACTGCCTGGGCAATCAGTGACGACGGCCCGCTGGACCGCGAGTCGCTGGTCACCGGGTGCAAGGCCCAGTCTGCCAAGGGCCTAGATGGCCTCGCGGAACTGATCGAGCCCAGCGCCACCTGGGACGACATCGTCCTCCCCGAAACGACCGAACGACAACTCCGGGAGGTCGCCGCGCACGTCAAACACCGCGGGACGATCTACGAGTCCTGGGGCTTCGAAGAGCGTTTCTCTCGCGGGACGGGCGTCATCTCGATGTTTGCTGGCCCGTCAGGCACTGGGAAGACGCTCGCAGCCGAAATTATCGCCACCGACGCCGGGATGGACATCTACCAGATCAACCTCTCTTCAGTTGTCTCGAAGTACATCGGCGAGACTGAAGAAAAGTTAGAGGAGGTTTTCGCCGCGGCACGAGATTCGAACGCGATCCTCCTCTTTGACGAAGCCGACGCGGTCTTCGGCGAGCGCGCGGAAGTTTCGGATGCGACAGACAGATACGCCAACGCGGAGGTGAACTACCTCCTCCAGCGTCTCGAATCATACGACGGCGTCGTCTTGATGACCACGAACTACGAATCGAACATCGACACGGCGTTCAAACGTCGGATTCACCAGACGGTGTCGTTCAAACGGCCCGGCACCGAAGCACGCGAGCAAATCTGGCGCGTCACCTTCCCTGAGCAAACACCGACAGAGAATCTCGATTACGAGTTCCTCGCAGATCTGGAATTGACTGGTGGCAACATCCGTAACGCCGCCCAGACCGCCGCGGTTCTGGCGGCCGACGACGGCGGTGCGGTACAGATGCAACACGTCGTCAGTGCGATCAAGCGAGAGTACGACAAACTTGGGAAGCTGCTCGATCCGGCCGACTTCGAGCAGTACCGGGCGTTGCTGAACGGCGACAACTCTGAGAGTTCAGCAGGACCGACAGCGACGAGTGACAACACGAACGGCGGTTCGAGATTGCTTGACGATTCGACCAGCGGAGTAGGGACGAATGGGTCCAGCAGTTCGGAGACGCCCGAAGAGATCGTCCGGAAGTTCGTCGCGTTACTCAGCGAGGGTAAGGGCGGCGCTGCACACGAACTCTATCATCCGCGAGCGCTCGTCGACGAACTCCCGATCAAACAGCAGAAGATCCGCGAACACAAGCAGTTCGAGATTACCAGCGATCTCGAACGCGTCCGCGAACCTAATGGCCGCAGAATCATCGAGTTCGATCGAGTTCTGTGGGACGACCACGACACCGTCGTCTACGAACTCCGCGAGGACGACGGGCGATGGCGCATCTTCGACTTCGGTCTGAAGAGTGAACGGAACCTCCACGTCGGATGACGACACAGCCACTGTCACTGATGCGAACGAGATCGTGGCCGTCGACTCGGCCGACTCGCCGTCCGAGTTGATGGCCCAAATTCTCTGGGTAGGTGAGTTTTGAACGCGGTTCAGCTGTTGTCGAGCGCGACCGCCGTTCCACTGTCGTCGCCGACGTAGAGCACGCCGTCAACGATCGTCGGCGAGGAGTGAACACGGTCGCCGACCGACTTCTTCGTAAGGGGGTCACCCATGCTCGCGTCCAGCAGGTAGAGCGAGTCGTCGTCGGCCCCAACTGCGATCCGATTGCCGGTGACTGCCGGATCCGAGCCGATCGCACTGCTGGTGTCGTATTGCCACAGTACTGTGCTGTCGGTGTCCGTATGGCGCGCCCGGACTGTACCAGTCGCTTCGCCCACATATAGCGTTCTGCTATCGCCTGCCGGCGTCGAACCGGTCGTCCCGCCGTAGCTCTGTTGCTATGGTGCGTGCCGCTTGCGGCGCCAAAGGCGTGTACGGCGTCGCCATCTCACCCCCCTGATTGCGGTGAACCAGCTTAGAATGTGGCGACATCGTCGTCGACAGATCTGGAACCAAACTGGAACGCGTAAGTGTACTCGCTCCCCACAGCGACGCATGTGGCCCTGGGGACATCTCGCCGCTGGCTATCTCGTCTATCGCGTGCTGAACCGCGGCACCGCCCCATCGGCGCTGCCGGCGCTCGCACTCGCACTGGGGACTCAGTTGCCGGATCTGATCGACAAGCCGTTCGCGTGGACGATTCCCCTGCTCCCGAACGGCCGCTCGCTCGGACACTCGCTGGTGATCGCACTCCCAGTTCTGGTCGGTCTCCTCCTGATACTCGACGGGCGGAAGCGACGAACTGCGACCGCACTCGCGACGGGCTATCTAGTGCACCTCGGGACAGACGCTCTCTACCCCGCGCTCTCCGGTGACTGGTACTACGTCGGGTTCCTGGGGTGGCCACTCGTGCCCCCGGTCGAGTATCCGTCGGAGTCCACAGGAATCCTCCAGCACTTTCTGGCGTTCGAACTCACACTCACGAGCGGGTTCGAAATCGTGCTGTTCGCTCTCGCCGTGGTGCTGTGGATACACGATGGCGTGCCCGGATTTCGAGAGACGATCGAAGCGACTACTACTGGAATCGGTCGCCTCAGAGACGCGCTTGTGCCGTAGCTGTGCAACGGTTCCATGAATACGGCGTCACTCGTCGACGTACCCGCTGACATCTTCCGGATCCGCGGTGCGATAGCGGAGCAGGGTGTACGCGAGCGCGATCGTGAGGACGATACCGGTGAGTCGGGTCTTACTGACCGTCATACTCGTTCGGTGGACCCGCACAATATTCAACGGCGAGGCAGTGTTGCAGATACAGAAACACTTGGAGGTACGCTCGCAGACCCGTTCGTTCGGAATTTCTTTACCGCGGGAATGACGACGTGGACACAACGCATCCCCTCCAGCAATGGTCGAGTTTACCCGCCGTCGACTGCTCGAACTTGGAGTCGGAGCCGCTGGTTTCTCACTCGCGGGCTGTCTGGGTGAGCCGGGATCGGACGCGAACACCGAGTGGTTTCCAGCAGGCGAGACGCCGTTTTTGATGGCGTATCTCGATCTGACGGTAACGACCCAGAACACCGGCGTCGATCCGGTGATTCCGCTGGTCCTCCCGTCCGCCGGAGGGTCAGATTCCACGGAATACGTGCCGGAGCTCCCCTCAGCCGACGAACTCGAGGATCCGCTCGTCCGGACGCCCCTCGCGGTGGGCGGACAGGTAATCGCCGGCGGCGCAATAGCGATCGCTGCCATCGGACTGGACCATCTCGTCGATCCCGACCGACCGACCCAGGGCGTGACAGACCTCTACATGACGAACGGCACCGCCATCGGCGTCGGCGAGATCGACGTCGAAGAGGCCGACGAATCGCTTCGCGCCGAGTCAGAAGGGATCAGCGGCGGGATCAAGTTCACGCCGACCGACGACACCGGCGAGTACACGCTGTACGAAGCGGACACCGAGAACGACAGCATCGTCGCCCTCAGCGCTGACGCGGTCGTCATCGCCGACACGGAATCTGCAATCCGAACGGCGATCGAGACGCGGCACGGTGACCACGACAGGCTCGCCGAGACTGACGAGACAACGGGGTGGCTGTTCGAGACTGCAGGCACGGGCAATCTCTCAGTCGGCTGGATCGGCTCAGTCAACCTCGAAGACTACTTCTGGGGCGATCAGTCGATGAGTCAGTCGACGGCCCTACTCGCCGAGCAGAACCACGTCCTCTCGACGCTCTCGTTTGCGCCCGAAGACGACGAACTCACCGCAACACTCGCGCTTCAGGACTCGTCTCTGGACGACAGCCTCACCGATCGAATCGAGAGTCGGTTCGGCTCTGCGACCGGTGACACGTCGCTGTCGGTCGACGGTGATCGGCTCTCTCTCGATGGAACGTACACCGACGACATCCTCGATATCGGGTTCGCCGAACCCGGCGCGCCCGAAGGGACGACCGCCCCCTCCGGCGAGGACGTTCCCGAGAAGGTCACCGAGGCCGTCGAGGACGTCTCGTTCACGTTCGACTCCAGGCCGGAGGATGGGGTCGTCCACGTCGTGTTCGACGGGACAGTCGAGGCCGACAGCGTGACGATCAGGGCCAGACCCTCCGGGGGCGAGATTTCAACGTCGACCCCAGAGAACTTCAATTTCGTCAACCTGCGGGTCGCGCCGGACGACGAGGAAGTCGTCGTGATCGTCACCGTCGACGACGCCTCGGGCATCGTCGCGCGGACCGATCTGTGACGGTGGCCGACAGCCACAACACCACCCGATCGAGCAGGGGTGTTGCTCGACGTGAAACACTCCTCGGAGGTTGATGGCTTCGGCCTGTCATCGAGTGCGTATGGATTCTCCCCCTCCATCCACCCTGAATCGGCTCGCCGATCGACAACTCGACCGACGTCACTTTCTCGCCGCAGCAGGGGGGACGACGACCCTCCTGCTGGCTGGCTGTTCGGAGCTTCTGGACTTCTTCGGCGAACTCGTCCTCGAAGACGTGAACGTGTTCAACACCACGAAACAGCGAGTCACCGGCTCGATCACGGTCACGAACCCCGCTGAGGAAACCGTGCTCGATACGACCTACGACATCCCGCCGGAACAAGACTCCGAGAGCGAGGACTCGGCAACCACCTACGGCGGCGTCTTCACTGCAGTCGGGACGTACACCGTGTCGGTCACGCTCGAAGAAGGCCCCGGGACCGACGCTGCGATCACTGCCGAACGGACCGTCGAGGTGACCGACCCATCGGAGCAGCACATCGTCGTCGCACTCGGCGTCGAAGCCGGCAGTGGTGGCGTGTTTGTCACCGTCATCGACGAGTTCTCGGATCTCGAAGAGACGAAAATCACGGATCCTCGGAGCTGATCCTCTCGGCGAATAGCGGCGAGCCTACGTGCCGGAAATACGTGAAACTCCGCTGGCGGAGTAGGTATCTCATCGCGTCGGTGGCGATCGAGAGGAAGTGAACTGGGCAGGCAAAGAGGCCACCGATGGCCCAAACTGTCAGGCCCAACTCGTCTCGGCCCACGAACTGGGGCTGAAGGCTGCCCGCGTGGTCGCGACGAGCTCCTCGTAGTAGTCCATCTCTGTTTCTTGAGCGACCTGATCGAGGAATAACTCGAGCCAGACCCGAAGATGTTCGTCGAGGAACTGCTCTCGATCGTCGGTCGCGTCCCTCTCCGTGAGGTAGGCCGCGAATTCCAGTTCTGTCGCGATGTGATCCGGGAGGTCGCTGTGGTCTGCGGACGGCTGCACGCCGAACTCCTGGTACCACTTCCTGACCGCGACAGTCGAGGGTCCTTCGACGGGGCCCCTCCCGCCGTCCTCGCCGTCGCGATAGACGCTCTCGTACGGTGGACACGGCGGTTCACCCGGGCCAATGAACAGTCTCGTGTACTCGACGCGGAGTTCATCCAGGTCGATATTGGTAGGGTTGCCGACGGCCCAGGCGATCGATCCGGATTCGACGGCGTCGACAAGTTGTTCGGTGGGTTCTCGCCAGCAGGTCGCCAGGACCGCAAGCTTCGCAGCTACGGCGGACTGGACGTCTTCTTCAGTGGCAGTCCCGCTCATTCGTCGGCGCCTCCATCTGGCGCGTAGGTCGCGGCATCGGACGGTTTCTGGATGGGCAGGAACCGGAGACCGACCGTGACGATCAGGGCTCCGAACGCGATGATACCGAGCGAGATCGCGATCTCGATCAACGTGGGTGTGTACGATCCGGAAGTTGCCCAAATGTCGGTCGTGACGCCGGCATACTCGCCACCGACGGGGATTCCGGGGGAAGCGTCAATGTTCACGCCTTGGTATCCAGTGAACACCAATCGAATCCCTTCGAACATCGTCCCGAACACCGCGAGCGCTCCTGCGGTGAGGATGACGGACATGCGCTTGCGGAGTGACGGTACTGCGAGCAACGCCAGTGGGACGGCGCCGCCCAAGACCGTCCACAGCCAGAAGTATACCGTGTCACCGACGAGGAACTCGCTGGAGATTGCCCAGAATCCGAAGTGATCCGCCCAGGCGTGCGGAAGTCGCTCGGCAGCCAGCAGGTAGACGACATGGACCGCGAGGAAGATGCCGAGGATTTTCCCCAGACTCACCAGTTCCTCGTGGTTGGCTTCGAACCGGGTGTATCGGTCGGCGATGATCGACGTGACCAGTAACAGCCCGAGTCCGGAGACGAGCGCCTTGGCGATGAACACCGGGGCGACCAGCGGGCTGAACCAGTCGCCGCGCCCGACCTGGGTCGCGAAGATCCAACCGGTGACGGAGTGAAGCATGATCGCTGTCGGTAGTGAGATTGCCGCCGTCCAGAAGAGGAGTCGACGATCGCGCTCGCGGCCTGCCTCGGTGTCCTCGACACCAAGCGCAAGTCGGGAACCCCGCGCAGCAAGGTCACGGCGCGTCAGCAGCCAGAGGTACCAGATGTTCAACAGACCGTAGCCAATCACGATACCGAAGTCCCACACCATCGGCGACTGGAAATTCGGCGACGTGAGGAACTGATAGAGCCGCCCGGGCCGGCCGATGTCCGGGATGATCAAGAGACCGGCGACGACGATACACGCGAGGCTAACCAGAACGCCCAGCCGGGCGAACCCGTCGTACTTTTCGGAGTGGAAGAACTTCGGGGCACTCGAGATGATCAGGCCGCCCGCCGAGAGTCCGACGAACAGTACGAACAGCATGATATACAGCCCCCACGAGAAGACGTTTCGCATGCCTGTGGCCACGAGCCCGGTCTGTAACTGATAGATCCAGGCGGCGAATCCGAGAACCAGCAGCACACTCAGGGCGCCGAGCCAGATCTTCCCGGCTACTCCGAACGACGGTAACACCACCCCTTCGTCGGTTTCAGGAGTTACGGTTTCGCCCATCAGTCGTCACCTCCTTCGGGGCCAGCAGGGACGTGTGGCACTCGTTCGGTGGCGGCTTCGACGTCGGCGGTGCTGGTCTCGCCGTCTTCGCCTTCCATATGTTTCCCTTTCCAGGGGCGGCCGGGCGTCATCTCGCCACGGATGTAGTAGGTCTTGGGGTCGGTGCCTTTCTCATCCAATAGCTGGTGAGTTTCGTACTCGGCGATGTACTCCGAGACGGTACTGTCGTCGTCGTCAAGGTCACCGAAGATTCGTGCGTCGGCAGGGCAGTTCACGACGCAGGCAGGATCCAGTCCTTCCTCGAGGCGGTGGCTACAGAACGTACACTTCTCGACAACGCCCTGCGGTCGGGCGGGAACATCGCCAGTCCCCTCCTCTGGGACGTGCTCGGGTTCGTCCCAGTTGAATACCCGAGCGTTGTACGGACAAGCAGCCATACAGTACCGGCAGCCGATGCACTTCTCGTAGTCGATCTCGACGATCCCGTCATCACGCGTGTACGTCGCGTTGACCGGACACACTTTCACGCACGGGGCGTTCGCACAGTGCTGGCACGTTGTCGGCTGGTTTTTCATCTCCAGGTTACCGCCGTCGCCGTCTTCTGGATACGTGCCGCTGGGCGTATCGATGTGATCGCCGCCCTCAGTCAGCACGCGATTCCAGTACTGCCCCATTGGAACGTTGTTCTCCTGCTTGCACGTGATTGCACAGGAATGACAGCCGATACACCGCTCCTGGTCGATGACGAGTCCGTAGCTAGTCATGATCAGTCACCCCCCGCAGTGCCTTCAGCGCCGCGTGGATTGTCCTCCGTGTACTGGTTCGACTGATACTGTTCGTCAGCCCGCTCCACCTCGACGCGGCAGTCGTAGAACGCGAAGGTGCGCCCGACTTTCGCCGTTTCCGCCGAAATGGGATCCTGGTAGTGGCCGTCGACGAAGTCCTCGGCCCACCAGCCCTGGTCGGTGTTGACCAGGCCGGGACGGATACCCTCGTTGTATTTCGCCTGGACGACGACCGACCCGCGATCGTTGTGGACGCGGACGTAATCGCCGTCGTCGATGCCGCGCTGCTGGGCGTCCTGCGGGTGGATATCGAGCTGCGGCTCGGTGTTAATCTCACGGAGCCACGGCACGTTCGCCCACTGTGAGTGAATGCGCCATTTCGAGTGTTTCTGCATGAACACTAACGGGTATTCGTCGGCACCCTCCCAGTCGTCGGCCGTCCTCGCTTCGAGTGGTTTGGGCACTTCCAGAGAGACGCCGTCGTCGGGAAGCCCGGGACCCTCCTCGGCCGGTGCGTCGTCGTCGTAGACAGTAATCCGGCCCGACTCGGTACCGAAGGCGTCAGTGTAGGCGACTGTCGGTGTTTCGTCGGTCGCGACAGTGCCTTGCTCACGTAACTGCTCCCAGGTGAGACGATCGTCGTTCTGGACGAATCGGTCCAACACGTCGTGTTTGTCGTCGGGGAACTTATCCCCGTGGCCGAGCCGTTCGGCCAGACCGGCCATGATGTAGTAGTCGTCCTTAGCCTCCCACAGCGGTTCGTGGGCCTGCTCGCGGTAGCTGATGTTCGGATGCGTGTACGTCGTCAGGATGTCTTCGGTCTCGAACCAGTGAGCTGCCGGAAGGATGATGTCGGCCTGCTGGGTCGTCGGGGTGTGGTACATATCTGCCCAGACGATCATATCGAGGTTCTCCATCGCCGCCAGCCAGCGGTCGCGGTCGGGGAACTGGTTTCCTAGCATGTTCGAGTTCATCCCGTACATCACCCGCGGCTGGACTGGGTCGCCGTCCTCTAACATCCCGAGCAACTTGCGGTAGCCGTGATACTCCGTCCCCTCGGCTCCCTCCGGACTGCCCCAGTCGCCGGTATGGAGATACGAACCGTTGTAGGAGGGATGCTGGGCGTGGATATTGCCGTGCCGGCCGTAATCGCCTGTCAATGCCAGCAACGTCGCGTAGGCCTGTCCGAAGACATGGCCGTAGAGGTATCGGCCGACACCATAACTGGGCATGATCCCACCAGAACCACGCGTCGCGAGCCACTCGGCAGCTGTCTCGATGTCATCCTGTGTTAGACCAGCGACGTCGGCAACCTCCTCGGGCGGATAGTCGGCCGCCTGCTCGCGGAGCTGTGCGAGGCCAGTCGTGACTGTCGTCCCGTCGACAGTCCACTCGCCAAACAAGGCGAACGGACCACCGGTCTCGGCCTGAACGACCTCGGGTTCGCCCGTCTCCTCGTTCATCACGACCACGCTGCCCTCCGGGGGATCCTCGCTAATCCGACTTGGGTCGAGAAGCGTCCCATCGTCCGTCCGGACCAGTGCTGGCGCGTTCGTCCGCGACCGGAGGAACTCGGCGTCGTAGACCTCGTTCTCCAAGACGTAGTGCATCATCGCCAGCGCGAGATGCGTGTCCTTGCCCGGCCGGATCGGCAGCCAAAGATCCGCTTTCTCGGCGGTGTTGGTGTAGACGGGGTCGACGACGACCAGCTTCGCGCCGTTACGCTTGGCGTCTAAGACCCATTCGGCGTCCATCTGGAACTGGCTGGCGAAGATGTCTGATCCCCAGATGATAATCGTCTCGGCATTCACCCAGTCGTCGGCGGTGTTAGTCGGCGGCATGAACACGCCGCCCTCGCCGGTGATACGGTTGAAGCCCTGTCCGACGTTAGTGTCGATACCGAAAACGAAACTGTCCCGAATCCCGCCGACGAGCTGCGTGAGCCGCCCGTAACCCGTCGTTCCACCGTCGCCCGATCCAGAGTGCCAGAGGATACTCTCTTTGCCGTACTCTGATTTGGTCTGCTGGATCTTTTCGGCGACCAGGTCGAAGGCATCTTCCCAGCTGATCCGCTCGAACTCGGCATCCTCGCCGCGAGCACCAGGCTGGGGATCATCCGGCGACCAACTCGCCCGTTTGAGCGGATACTTCAATCGGTCGTCGCTGTAGACCCGCTGGAGGTGGCTCATGCCAAGCGTACAGCCGCGCTTGAACTCCGTGGCTGCGGGCACCTGCTGTTCGACCTTCTTGACCTGTCCGTCACGGATGTAGACGTCTAGCGGACACTTCCCACGACAGTTCGGCGAACAGGCCGACTTGACGACCCGGTCTTCGCCGACGAAAGAGGCAACAGCGTCGCCACCATCCCCGGTGTCGACCGTCTCCAGCGTCGAGAGGAGCCCAGTCCCGCCGCCCAGGCCCAGCGCTGCGACACCGCTCGTCTTGAGAACGTCACGGCGTGTCGGGTCGAAATCAGTCATCGAATCCCTCCGGTTCAGTGGGTCGATGGTCCACACCGAACTCCGCCACTACGTCCTCGTGGTGTTTCTCGTGGAACGTCTCCTCATCCATCTCTCCGTTGGCGACCTTGATCGCGTCACAGGCCAGTTGCTTGCCCAATTCCGCGTCGTAATCACTTTCGGCCAGCTGCTTCTCAGCAGCTTCTTCCCATTCCGGGAGCGGTTGTAAGTTCGATCGGGGATCCATGCGTAATCGATTTTGGTTTCGGCCATCTGTAGCAATGATCCTGAATTGTGAAGGCTTTAAAACCTACCCACCCCCCTCACAGACCGACTCAGCCCGTCAAATCGGCCTTCAGTCCTCATTGAACGCTTCGTTCATCAGTTTCGACTCCACAGCTGAGAGACGCTGGCAGAGAGCAGACTTCGAGATACCGAGGTGATCGGCAAGCAGTTCAAGCGACGCGTTCGACTGGGTTGAGTAGTACCCAGCGCTGACCGCCAATTCAGCGGCCTCGCGTTGCTTTGGCGTCATTTCGACGTCCTCGGCAGAGACGGCATCCGAGGCGTGTCGGTCGTCCTCGACCGGGGTCAGTCGTCGGAGTTCGACCTGTTCAGTGACCGATTTGAGTTCGCTCATCAGATCCGACAGTACTGCTCTGTCCGGAAGGAAGACATCGAGACGGACACCACAATCTGAAGCTCCCGTCACCGTCGGGACGCAGTCGAACGTGCCGAAGACCTGGCAAAAACAATCCGCACTCCGATCAGCTGTGACGTGGACGACATCGGTGTTTCCGTTTGGGCCTCCTACACAGTCGTCGTCAAGAGAAACGTCGGCGTGACACTCCTCACTGTCGATGTAGTGTCGAACAGTGGATACCGACGAATCCACCGCCGCAAGCGGACAGTCGCAACGAGACGACGGCACCAGCTCGAGTTCGGCATAGAGGCGACGGGCATCTCCTGTGGCTGACGAACTAGTTCCTTTCTCGGAGGGCATACTAGTTCGTCCGCAAAACTCGATAAAGTTAGCGCGGAGGATTCCTATCTCCTAAGAACTCGAACCGGAACAGAATTATATTGGAAAAACAACACTGACGCTGGAATCATCCCCACAAATTCCCGCATACGTCATCACCCGTCTTGTAGTCCGAACAGGGATCTACCGATACGCCTGTTTTGCGGCCGATAATTACTCTCCTATGGCGCTTTCCCGGGACGCGTCTCTGATCTAGCAACGCGGGCGCAACACTAAACCCGAATCCGTCACAGCATTCTGTATGGCCACTGCCCGCGCGTGGTCGTCAACGTTCGAATCCCGCGCAATACCAGTGGACAGCTCGACCGTGACGGACCGACGCCCGACGAGGCTCGCAGTTCGCATCCAGACCGAATAACCGGAACCGACTAGTGATGTCAGACGATCACCGACCATCGATCCCGCTCGATTCATACCCCGACCCGGCGCTCATCTACACCGTCGAGGACGACATCGCGGTCGTCACGAGTGTCAACGACACCTTCGAAGACGCCTTCGACGCGCCGATACCCGAGACAGTCCGAGAAGTCTTCGATCGGTTCAATCGCGTCGACGCGACGAGCGAGCGCTCCCCGAATGCGGCCATCCGTCAGGACGAGCCTGTAGGGGCTCTCGACGGACCGCCCGGCTCGTACGCCGTGCGAAACGTTCGGTCGGACGACGACTCGGGAGCACTCGTCTTTACGTCCCTGAAAGAGATGCCGCGCCCCGAGCCAGTCGGGATCGACCACGTCGCCAGTATCGTCAGCCACGATCTTCGCAACCCGCTCGACGTCGCCAAAGCCCATCGACGAGCCGCCGCAGAAACCGGTGATCGCGAGCACTTCGAAGCGATGGCCGAGGCACACGAGCGGATGGAAACCATCATCGGCGACGTGCTGACGCTCGCCCGTGGCGAGTCTGTGGTCGACCCCGTGGGGGACGTCTCGATCGAGCGCGCGGCCCAAGACGCCTGGCAATCCGTCGACACAGAGAGAGCGTCGCTCTCCGTCGCGAGCGGGCTTCCCGAACCAGCGGCCGACCCGGACCGACTCCGCCGGCTCTTCGAGAACCTCTTTCGGAACGCTGTGGAGCATGGCTCCACGAGCCCTCGGTCGCACACTCCCGAGGACGCCGTCGAGCACAGTGCTCCGAACGCCACAGACGCCGACCTAACTGACGGCACGATCGAAGTGGTCGTCGAGGCGCTCGAAGACGGGTTCGCGGTCGCAGACGATGGCCCGGGAATCCCGCCCGCGAAACGCGACGCCGTCTTCGAGGACGGATACACCACCCATGATCGCGGGACTGGCCTCGGGTTAGCGATCGTCGAGCGGGTCGTGGACGCCCACGGCTGGAGGATCAGTCTCACCGACGCCGAACGCGGCGGCGCACGCTTCGAGATTCGCTTCGACCGCCAGACCGATGGCTGAGCGCGAGCAGTGACCAGATATGGACGATCGACTCCAGGCAGCCCCGATCGGTGTCCTCGTGGTGTCGAGCGACGGCACTCTCGCCGAGTGCAACGACGCCGCCCGGGAGTTGATCGACGCTGACGGCGATCTGACGGGGGTGGCTGTCGTCGACGTGGTTCCACACTCTGTCGAAGATTCGCTACTGTCGGCACTCGAAGGCGCAAGCGTCGCCGAGACGTCCTTCGAGGAGTACTATCCGTCGATCGAGCGATGGCTCGCCGTGTCGGTCGTCCCTGCCGAGACGGGAGCGACAGTCTACGTGCAAGATGTCTCGGCGCGGCGACGGGCCGAGCGAACCGTCGAGGAACTCAGGGCGGAGCACCGTCGAACCGCCATCGTCGACGAGACGCGGTCAGCGGTCCTGCGGGAACTCGTCGCCACCTCATCACGGGCGGAGATTGAGGAGACGCTCGCTCGCGAACTCGGCGAGCGCGACCTCTGGACGTTCGCCTGGGTCGGCGAACGCACCCACGAGTCGGACGGAGGACTCACCGTCCAGTCGGTCGTAGGCACGACTGGCGAGACTTTTCAGGCCGTACGCGAGGCCGTCGATGGCTCGGAAACGACACCGGAAGGGCGCGCCGTCGAGCAGGCGAGGGTGCAGGTTGCACAGCCGATCGCTGAGGACTCAACTGTCCCCAAAAGCGTGCAACTCGCAGCGTTCGGCGACGGCGTCCAGTCGATGCTGGCGATTCCGCTGTCGTACGGGTCGACAGTCGACGGCGTCGTCGGCGTCTACGCCGATCGTCCCGATGCCTTCTCAGAGCGCGAACGGGCGAGTTTCGAGACGCTCGGCCAAGTCGCTGGATTTGCCGTCACGGCGGCCAGAAACCGGAAACTCCTCCTCTCGGACACCGTCACGGAAGTCACCTTCAGCGTCGAAGGGGACTCGCCCCTGCGGACCGTGGCTTCGATCCTGGAGACGACGCTCACCCTCGGCGGTCTCGTCCCCCACGAGAGCGACGCCATCCTGTGTTATGTCACGCCCGAGGAGTCGAGTCTCGACGCCGTCACGGACGCCGCGGTCGACATCCCCGACGTCGGCCACGGCAGAGTCCTTCCCGAAAGCGGCGCTGTCGAAATCGAGCTCAGGGGATCGACGCCGCTGCTCGCCGTCTCCTCGCTCGGCGGGACTGTCAGGCGGGCGAGCTACGGCCCGGACGGCGGCCAGTTCGTCGTCGACCTGCCGCCGGAAAGTGACGCGCGACAGATCGTCTCGGCTGTGAGAAGCGAGTACGATGTGGAGGTCCGAGCCAAACACGACCGCGAGCGCTCAGTGACGACCGCTCGGGAGTTCCGCGACGAACTCTCGGATCGACTCACCGACCGCCAGGAGACCGTTCTCCACACGGCGTATCTCGCCGACTACTTCCAATCGCCGCGGGGCAGCACGGCCGAGGAGGTGGCGGACTCACTGGACATCACCGGCTCGACGCTGCTGTATCACCTCCGGGCCAGCCAGCGAAAGCTTCTGGCGACGTTCTTTCGGGATTGAGACAAACGCTACCGTGGGCTGGACTCACTGCGATCGGGGACCGTGAGACTGACCTCACTTCCGCCCTCGTCGGGCGTCCGCACCGCGAGATCGCCGCCGAGGCGCGTCACCGCCCACGAGACGAACCAGAGTCCGACGCCCGATCCATGTCGAAGCGGGTTTTCCTCTCCGTCGAGCAGAACGCGCTGTTCACGCTCCGGAATTCCTGATCCATCGTCACGGACGATGATCCGGGCCTTCTCGTCGTTGCTGTCGATCTCGATCTCCACGGTCGGGCTATGCTCGATTGCATTCGCGACGACTTCCCTGAGCGCCGTCCGGAGGATGTCTCGATCCGTCCGGAGCCGTCGCTTCTCACCAGTGACCGTGACCGTCGACTCGACTGTGTCATCGTCGACCGCGGTGAGAACCGCCGTAGCGAGCCGTTCGAGATCGACCGACGCATAGGTGAGGGTGTCTCGCGCCATGAGCTGCTCGGCGCGTGCGACCGTCTCGCTGATCTCGACGAGGTCGGTTGCGATCGCGTCGATTCGATCACCCACCGTCTCGGGGTCGTCGGTGACGCCATTGGAGAGCGCTTCGGCGAACCCGCGGATCGCGTCGAGGTCGTTACGGAGGTTGTGCCGCAGGACGCGTTCGAGCACTTCCAGACGCTGTCTCCTCGTCTGCTGGTCGGTCACGTCTCGAAAGAGATACGAGCGGCCGATGGTCTCGCCACGCCGGTCGGTCAGCACCGACCGACTGACGTCGAACTCGCGGGTTCCGTCAGGTGTGGCTATCGTCACCGTCTCATCGGCGAGTTCGTCGATGTCTTGGCCGACGACCGCGGACGTCGATCGCCTGGCGTCCGAGTCGAGCGAGATTCCAAACGTCTGTTCGGCGGCCGCGTTCGCGTCGACCAGCCGTCCCTCACGATCGGTGACGACGACTGCCTCGCGCATCGTTTCGAGGACGGACTGTCGCGCCAGTGGCCCGGTTGCTGGCGCGTCGTCGAACAGATTTGCGCCAATCGTCGAAATCGCGAACCCGAGTGCCCCCACCGCGAGTACCCCCGACAGCGGCGCTGGAACGGTCTCTCTCCCCAGCGTATCGAGCGTGCTGACGGGGAACAACAACAGCGTCACACAGATTCCGCCCAGGGAGAGTCCGAGTGCCTGTCCACCCGAGAGCCCGGTGTCGATCCGCCACGCGCGGACGATCAGAAACACGCCGAACAGTCCGACCCCGAGCAACAACGTCTGTAAGACGGCGATCACGATCTGGACGAGCCCGCCCACTGTCCCCTCGGTCGTTGAACTCCACAGCAGTCCGAGTCCCAGCACGGCGACGTACCCTACCGCGATCGCGGCACTTCGCCGGGTGAGCGTCGGCCCGCGACTGGTGTACGAGAAGACGAAGCCAGCCCACAACGGAAGGGCGACGATCCAGCCCAACAGTGTTGTCGCGAGCACCAACCGAGTCGGCAGCAGTCCGAGTCGGGCGGCGAGGACTCCGGCGGCGACGACCCCGAGGACGAGCCAGAGCCCACTTGCGACGAGCGCACCCGGTCGATCCCGGGCACGCAGTCCGAGAGCTGCCAGCAGACACGACGTCCCGACCGTCGCAAGATCGACCGCGAGCGTTGCGGCGCTCATCCAGCGTCACCACCCGGCGGCGTCCCGCCGCCGAGACCCCGGAAGCGGAGTCGAACCGTCGGTGGCGTCGAATCCTGTTCGACGACGAGGTTCCACGGCGTGTTCGCTGCGGCACGCTCGGCAATCTTGAGGGCGTGAGGCTGGATGGCGTCCGTTCCCGAGAGGTCGAACGGCTCGATTTCGATCACGATCGCGTCCGCGTCGTCTGTCACCCGTATCGTCGGCGCGTCCGGCCCGACAGCGAGGGTTTCGAGCGTCGCGCGTGCGAGATCCGCATCTACCACGATCCGCCCTGGCTCGGCAGCCATTTCGACCACCACGTCCGTCCCCTCGGAAACCGACAGCGAGTCGAGCAGGTCGTCGAGATCGGTCGACGATCGCCGCCCAGAGCGCTCAGCAGACGGATCGAGTCTCGATAGCGCGCGTTCGATCTCCCGCACGCTGGCGACCAGCGCGGCCGTATCGGTCGCCGTCTCGCGCACGCTGTCGCCACCTTCTGCCGGGTCACACCCTCCGGCAGTGATCGCTGTGGTCACGTCGGTGACGCTACGCATCTGCTCGCTCGTCACACCCGAGAGGACGCGCGTGAGAACGCCAAGGCGCTGAGCCTGGCGTCGCTGCTCGGTGACATCTCGACAGACGAGTAGCCATCCCAGGAGTCGGCCCCGTCGGTCGAGGATCGTCTCGGTACTGACCGAGAGCGTCCGACCGGAATCGGGTCGCACGTCGACGGAAGACTCGCCTACCGTCGATCTCTCGTCGAAGGCCGGCACGACGCTCCCGAGACGCTCGCCGAGCACTGCCGACCGGTCGACGTCGAATAGCGTCTCGGCGCTGGGGTTGAGATCCCGAATACGCTCGTCGTCGCCGAGGACGACGACGCCGTCGGTCATCTCCTCGATGACGCGATCGCGGCCGACGACCGAAACGACGGGCAGCGTCTCGAAGATCCGATACCGGGACACCAGTACGGCGAAGAGTCCGCTGCCGATAGCGATCACGAGCGGTGTCGCCGCGGGGCGTCGCACGGTCGTCGCGACGAACGGCAGCAGGAGTATGCAGCCGACGGCCCCGACCTGAAGGATGCTCTGGGTCGCCGGGAAAGCCTTGTGCTGGAAGGTCGCGTCAATCACGAGAAAGACGCCGACGAGCGCAAGCGCCTCGGCGAGGACAACCGCAGCGCCGAGCACGAGGTTCGGCGTCGCTGTCTCGAACCCGACGACTGAGCCCGAAACCGTCAGGACGGCGTGAGGGCCGATCAGGAGGATGCACATGGCCGCGATAGCGACAGTCGCGATCGGTGACGTGCGCTCGTCCCGGCCGGTGTACTGGAGGGCGAACAGAACCCACGCCGCGCTGGCGAGGGCGGCCACGTCGAACGCCACGAGTAGCCAGAGACCGCCGCCCGTCGCCGGCCGGGCCTGCAGACCCAGTGCCGACCGGATCGGTACGAGTTCGACCAGCAGGAGATGTGCGACTGCACCGGCGACTAGGACGACAGCGACGCCGAGCAGCGGTCGGGCCGTCGGCTCGTGACGAAACCGGAGGGTCGCGCCCAGAAACGCCGCGCTGGCGACTATCGCTGCGATACTGATGACCAGTTCGGCCGTCGAGGTTGCGGCGATCATCGGCGAACCTTGGCGGTGACTTCCGGCGGTCTATTCCGTGCCATGCGTCAATGTCAGTCGCGTATCGAGCACTCTGAGCGCGGGCTCCTAAACGGTGACTCCCGCGAGGGAAATCCAGTGCGGACCGACACCGCAAGCAGGGTTCTCACGATCGGCCGCCGCCACGCACGGTCGTCTCGATACCGTCACCGTCGAGCGAAATCGAGAACGACGCGCTGACGGCCTCGAACTGCTCTCTGTGATGGCCGTCGCGACAGAGCGTGATCTCACTGCGGACGAGACCGGCGTCACAGAGATCATTGAGACGACGGTAGGCGGTCGTGCGGGAGATGTCGGCCGCCTCGGCGACGGCGCGACCACTGCGGGACTCCTCGGCGACGACCTCGAACACCGTGCGCGTGTACTCGTCGCCGAACAGATTGAGAAACTCGGTGGCGGAGAGATCTGTGGCGTCGTTTCGTTCGACCGCGCGGTTCGACGTGGGGGGATGGGCGGACATAGTAGTGTAATCACTCTCGATTGTACTGGAACGAATGGCTAGCTATTCAGATGATCGAACGCACTGGACTCTAGCTATCCAGACATCGAGACAGCGGCGGGAGGGTCGTACCGTGCTGAGACGCGACGGGAGCTATTATGTGTGGCCCGCACCGACACATCGATACTTGCCTGTCACCCATGGCTGCTCCAGACGCAAACGAGGCTCTTCGCGTGCTCGTCGTCGACGACGAGCGTGAAGTCGCGGACGCCTACGCCCTCCGCCTTCGCGGGTTCTGTGGCGTCGAGACCGCCTACAGCGGCCGGGAGGCGCTGGCGACGATCGACGAGGACGTGATCGACGTCGTCCTCCTGGATCGGCACATGCCTGGGATGTCCGGCGACGAGGTCCTCGCCGAACTCACCGACAGGGGCTACGACGGTCGCGTCGTCATGGTGACCGCAGTCGACCCCGACTTCGACGTGCTCGAACTCCCGTTCGACGACTATCTCTGCAAGCCGGTCGAGCGCGAGGATCTGCGTGCGGCAATCGACCAGCAGCGACGGATCCTCGCCTACGAGGTGCTCGGCGCGTACTTCAGCGCCGAGTCGAAACGGGCCGTCGTCGACGCCCAGACCAGCGAGCAACGCCGAGACGATCACGACGGCTACGCGGACGTCGTCAAGCGAGCGGATCGGCTTCGCGGTCGCGCCCGCAGACTCCTCAAAGACGAAACTGTCCTCGATCGTTTCGAACAGATCGGTCGTGAGGAGTCACCGCGGTGATGGTGATTACTGTAGCGAAGTACCGCTACGACCGCACGAAGACGTCCTGGCAAACGAAGTGAGCCAGGGTCGTCGGAAATCTTCGATTTCCGGGATGCAGCGAACGCGAAGCGTTCGCCACCACTCGAAAGACGAGCGAAATTGAGTCTTTCGGCGTGCAGTCGATGCGGAACAGACCGACGGTAATCACTATGAAAGCGGCTATCAGAGCCGCAGATTCCTGTGATTCCGGGTAAGCAGAGCGTCTGTTTCTGTCCCGGAAACACGGCCTCGGGATACACCTTTCAGGGAACCTACGCTCTACTCACGATGTCGACAACAGAACTCGACTCGATCGAGGGTATCGAACTCAGAGACGACCGTTACACCGTCGTCCAGTCGCTCATCCGAAACAAGTACCGCGCCGAGGACTCGGCGGGAAACGTCGTCCTGCGCGGCAAGCAAAAGATGCTCAAGATGAAAGAGGAGTTTCCGTTCGTCGACAGCGAGGGTGAGGAGGTATTCACCGTGAAGGCAGGCGGAATCGTCGACGTCGCCGGCGATTACGTCCTCGAAGATGCCACCACCGGCGAGGAAATCGTCATCCTCGACAACGATTACTCGATCCTCCAGGACACCTGGAAACTCCGCCACCCCAGGACGGAGGCGAAGATCGCCGAGATCAACTCTCGCGGCGGGGCCGTCACGCTCGCGCGAAACCTCATTCCGATCGTCGGCCCGGTGATCCCCCACAAGTACGAGATCACCGATCTCGACGGCGATCACGTCGGCAACATCTCGGGCCAACTCTCGCTGAAAGACCGCTACGACATCGTCATCGACGACACGAGCGACGTCCCGAAAGAGCCGATCGTCGCCGCCGCGATGGTCATCGACGCGATTCAGGGTAACTGAGCCGACCGAGAGGACATCTCTGCGGCCAGCCGACCACGTTTTGCCGGCGTTCATAGCATGAGAATCTCGACCGCAATACCCCGAATCGTCCGTTCAGAGAGTCTCACGCTGTTCGTCGGTATCGGATCCGAGCAGTGACGACGCGATGGAGGCGTTCACGCGAGCAACGGCGTTCAAAACGTGGAAGGCCAGAAGGACGAGCACCACCCCCACGGGTACGGCGAGCGCGCGCTGGGCTGTCGTCTCGATACTCGCTGCAACTCTCCATCCGGCCACCTGAACGTTGAACACGCCCTCGGGATACAGCGGCAGCACGGCGAGTTCGATCCCCGTCCCGAGAACGGACACGAGGAGGACGAACGCGAGGATCCCGAGCCAGAACTTTACCATCACGAATCCCAGCCCTCGCCACGTCGAGGACGCCTGGAGATACGCTTTCGCGGTCGCGACGATCCCCTCGCCCGCCCGTTCGAGATCGGCCGGATCGGCGATCGCCGTCCCCAGGAGCCTGTTTGCGAGTCTCCGCTCGAAGGCGGCGATGTATCGCAGTCCGATCACAGTCGCCAGCAGGATCCCCAGCCCGACGACCAGAATCGACAGCCCGAGTCCCAGCGTCAAACCCAGCATCAACACCGTGTAGTAGAGCAATCCGAGCGGGAACGCCAACACGAGATACAGCAGGTTCCGATACGTCTGTGCGTCCGAAACCACGCCGAGGACATCCACGAGCGTGGTGCGGACGGTTGCGCTAGCGGTATTCTGTTCCGTCATTCTCGATGGGGGATATCGTCCCCATGGAGAAAACCACGCCCGCAGTGTTTCCGGTCGAGAAACACTGCTCGACTCCTCGGAACGATACCTCGCCGCCTACTCGACGGTCACACTTTTGGCCAGATTTCGCGGCTTGTCGATCGACCGGCCCAGTTGTGCCGCGGTGTGATAGGACACCAGTTGTAGCTGGACGTTCGCCAGAACGGCCGCCGTCCGCGGATGGGTGTCGGGCACGCGAAGGACGTGATCAGCATATCGTTCTACGTCTGATTTGCCGTCGGTGACGGCGATCACGGGCGCGTCCCGAGCCTCGACTTCTTTGACGTTGCCGATGGTCTTGCGCGCCTGTTCGCCGTCGCCGGTCACGACCGCGAAGACTGGCGTGTGGTCGGTGACCAGCGCGAGTGGGCCGTGTTTCAACTCGCCCGCGGCGAAGCCCTCAGCGTGTTTGTAGGTGATCTCTTTCATCTTCAACGCCCCCTCCAGCGCGACCGGGAAGTTGAGGCCACGGCCGATGAAGAAGTACGCGTCCGACTCCAGATACGTTTCAGCGACCGCACGTGCACCCGAGTCGTCCAGAACTTCCTGAACCTGGCCCGGCAGGTCTCGAAGCGCGCCGATCACGTCACGAGCCTCGTCGCTGCCGGCCATCCCGAGCGCGAGCAGGTTCAGCGCGGCCAGCTGGGAAGCGAAGGTCTTGGTCGCGGCCACGCCGATCTCGGGCCCGGCCCGGATGTAGAAGACGTGATCGCACTCTCTTGCAACAGTCGAACCGACGACGTTGGTCACGCCCAGCGTCCGGGCCCCGCGGCGCTTGGCTTCCCGGAGTGCCGAGAGAGTATCCGCGGTTTCGCCACTCTGTGTGACGCCGATGACCAGCGCGTCACCGATCGGCGGCGGCGACGTGGTGTACTCGCTGGCGAGGAAGGCCTGGGCGGGGATGCCAGCCTGTCGGAACAGTTCGGCTCCGTACAGCGCGGCATGATAGGAGGTCCCACAGGCGACGAACTGCACGCCGCGGGGATTGAGGTCGGCGAGGTCGGCGATGTCCACAGTCCCGGCGAGTTCGTCAACGCGCTCGGAGAGACACTGTCGCAGCGACCGGGGTTGCTCGTGGATCTCCTTGAGCATGTAATGGTCGTAGCCGCTCTTGCCGGTCTCTTCGGGATCCCAGTCGACTGTCTCGACGTCCTTGTCGATCGGGTCGCCAGCGAGCGTCGTGACGCTCCAGCCCGCAGGGGCGAGCGTGACGAACTCCTCGTCGCCCATGTAGACCACACGGTCGGTGTGATCCCGAAACGCCGGAACGTCACTCGCCAGATAGTAGGCGTCGTCGCTGATCCCGAGCACGAGCGGCGAGTCGTTGCGCGCGGCGAATATCTGCTCGACGCCCGCGATGACGACGGCGACGGCGTAGCTCCCCTCTATTCGCTGGACAGCAGCCCGGACCGCGGCCTCGGGATCGGCCCCGCCGCGGAGTTCGTCTTCGACGAGGTGCGGGACGACTTCGGTGTCGGTATCGCTGCGGAAGGTGTGACCCGCAGAAGCGAGTTCGTCCCGTAGTTCCTGGTAGTTCTCGATGATGCCGTTGTGGACGACGGCGACGTCGCCCGAACAGTCCTGATGGGGGTGTGCGTTGGCGTCGGTCGGCGGGCCGTGCGTCGACCAGCGGGTGTGACCGATGCCGACGCTGCCGGAGATGCTGCGGCCCTCCAGCGACCCGCGGAGTTCGTCGAGTTCGCCCGCTTTCTTGCAAACGTCGATCGAGTCACTGGCCAGTGCGACGCCAGCGGAGTCGTAGCCACGATACTCGAGTTTCGAGAGCCCGTGGACGAGCACGTCCAGGGTGTCCTCGCCACGGCCGACCGCGCCGATGATCCCGCACATCAGCGACGCACCTCCGTGTTCTCCCGGACCTGTCCGTCGACGGTAACGCCCGTGTGGAGGTGCGCACCCGGTCCGACGAGCGAGCCGGGTGCGAAACTGACGTTGCCATCAGCCCGGACGCGATCGGCCACTACGGCCCCGAGACGTTCGTCCTCGAAGATCTCGTTGCCGACGCGGACGTCGGCCGGCCCACCGGAGACGACCGTACTGGGACCGAAGCGGACGTGCTGTCCCGTCACCGTATCCAGCAGCGTCGATCCCGGGTCGATGCGCGTGTCGACGTCCAGCACCGTGTTGATCACGGTCGCGTTCGCACCGACCGTCACGTTACGCCCGAGCGCGGTCTGGGGGCCGACGACCGCACCGGGGCCGACCTCACAGTCCGGACCGACGACGACCGGTGGCTGCAAGGTCGCATCCTCGTGGACGCGCGCCGTCTCGTCGATCCAGACGCCATCCTCGACTTCGGGTTCGTCGGTCAGGTCGTGGGCCAGCACCTCGCGAGCCACAGTAAGGAGGTCCCAGGGATAGGTCGCGTCGACCCAGAGGCCGCCCGTCTCGACGCCACGAACACGTCCGGATTCGAGTTCCTGTGCGAGCGTATCCGTCAGCGCGAGTTCGCCTTCCTGCCGGGGCGTGTCGTCGATCGCCGCGAAGATATCCGTGTCGAAGGCGTAGATCCCGGCGTTGATCAAGCGATACTCGTCGGTCGTCGGCTTCTCGATGATCTCCTCGACGAAGCCATCCCGGAGGACGACCGCGCCGTACTGGCGGGCGTCGGGTCCGGCAAGCACCGACAGCGTCGGCTCGCCATCGCCCTCGTCGTACGTGGCACAGACGTCCTCGATGAGGGTGCTCTCGATGAGGCAATCGCCATTGACGACGAGCATCGGCTCGTCGACGTGCTCACGGGCCTGCAAGAGGGCGTGACCCGTTCCCAGTTGTTTTTCCTGGCGGGCGTAGGTAATCGGCACACCTCGGTAGGTGGGGCCGAAGTGATTCTGGACGCGGTCGTGCTTGTAGCCGACGACCATGACGATTTCCTCTGTTCCGGCCTCGATCAGCGCGTCGAGGACGTATTCGAGGATCGGGCGGTTCGCCGCTGGGAGCATCGGCTTGGGCCGGTTGCGCGTCAGCGGACGCAACCGCATCCCTTCGCCAGCGGCGAGGACGACAGCCGTGTATACCATGCGAGAATGGAAGGCAAGCGGTGAGGAAAGTCTTCTGGAGGCCGGCGAGTGTTGCGAGGCGAGAAAGTGTCACAGAAACTATCTATCGCCGATCGTCTCGCCGGCGGCCTGTCGGCCCTGCGGGGTGAGCGCGACTTCCGTCCGTTCGCGCTCGACTTCGATGACGTCGTACTCGATGAGCTCGTCGAAGATTGCCTCGACTTTCTCGACATCCATCCCGACGAAATCCGGGATGTCGAACGGCGAGACTCCGGTGTGAAGCGCCATGATGACCTGTTTTTCCGTGCCGCTGAGATCCAGATTCGCACGGTGGCGCTCGACACCCTCCTCCAGGAGTGCGCCCAGAACTGCGGTGTGGTGTGGCTCGCCCGTGACGTGGGTCTCGACGCTGCGTCCCTCGGCGTCTGTATGTTCGACTTCGTAGACGGTTCGCTCCTGGCCTTTGATCGTGCGCTCGTCGGTCCCGACGTCGCCGATGTCGTTGCGGTCGATCGTCACCTTCTGGCCGTCGGCCATCGCGAGGTTGATCGCTTCCGTCGAGATTTTGACCTTCGCTTTGGTCCACTCGACGGACTGGACGACCCCGCCCTCGACGGCCGGATGCTGGACGAAGAGGATGCCGTTGTTGAGCGAGGCCTTGTACAGCGCCGTCTCGAACTCGTTCTGTTCGGGGACTGAGACGAGATGGACCGTGTCCTCGCTCCGGAGCGCCGTGTAACTCCCTTCGCCCGCGGCCGCCTGGTTGACGTCGAAGCGGTCGTTGACCTGTTCGAGCGCGTCGATCGTGATCACGTGTTTCTCGTCTGCGATCAGGACGACGCGCTGGGTAGTCAACACGACACGGCAGGCGTTCCAGCCGGCATCACGGATCTCGCGGCCGTCCTTCTGGGCCAACAGGAACTGCCCGCGATCATCGTAGAGTTTGGTTTCGCCCTCGCTCATGTGTGGCGGTCGACCGCGGTACGGCCGACCAGTTCACCGAACGTTTGACGTACATCCGATTAGGACTTTCGGGTACGTGAAGTGTAGCTGTCACGACCAGATTTCACAGGAGCAGACCCGTCACTCGGCGAAGTCAACTCCAGTGATTTCGAACCGGGCACCGCCAGCAGCGCCCGTGGCAACGTCCAAATCCCATCCGTGTGACTCAGCGACACGATTGACGATCGCGAGTCCCAACCCAGTACCCCCCTCGGAGTTGGAGTACCCGACCTCGAAGACGCGGTCGCTCTCGTCTGCCGGAATGCCAGTGCCATCGTCCGCGAGGAAAAAGCCGCCATCCAGTTCGCCAACTGTGACAGTCACGTCTTCGCCACCGTGCTCGATGGCGTTCCGATAGAGGTTCTCGAGCAGTTGTGTCAGCTGGAATCGGTCGGCCTGTATCGATCGGTCCACCGCCACGTCGAGCGTCGCGTTTTCACGCAGCAGATTCTGCCAACATTCCGCACAGAGTCGGTCGAGATCGACCGGTTCCGTCTCTAACTCGCGTGTCTCGGCCTGTGCGTTTCTCAGCAAACCATCGATCAGCGACTCCATCCGGTCGAGTGCGTCCGCGATCTTCGAGTGGTGGTTACCCGGAGCGTCCTCGTTGGCCAGTTCGAGATGGCCCTGTGCGACACCGAGCGGATTCCGGAGGTCGTGAGAGACGATATTCGCGAACGTCTCCAGCCGCTCGTTCGCTCGTTCCAGCTCTCGTTCTCGTTGTTTCCGTTCCGAGATGTCACACGTGTTGATCACGTAGTAGCCGTCGGGCGTCGGACTCGACGACCCGACGGATTCGACCCACCGATACGTCCCGTCAGCCTGCCGGTGCCGATACTCGACTGATTCGACGACTCGTTCGCCACTGGCGACGAGCGTCCGGAACGCATCGACGACCCGCTCTCGATCGGCTGGATGAAAATACTCGGCCACGGCATCCCCGACCAGTTCTTCCTGATCGAATCCGTAGAGATGCTCGATAGATGGACTCTCGTAGCGAACCGTGCCGCTTTCATCGAGTAGCGTAAGGAGATTCGTCGAATGCAGGGGAATCTCTTCGAGAGGAATCGTCTCCGGATCGTCGACACACTGCGATCCAGTCTTCCTCTCCTCACTCATACCAAGACCTATCGCTCAAAGGATATTATTCTTTTGCGGAAATTGTCTGTTCAGAGTCTCGCGATCTGTAGCAGCGAGAGAGTCCCCGTCCTTCCCGTGAGTTCTGCCCAGCCGTCGATGCGGTCGTCAACAGGGCTCAGGTTGCCTGTGGCGACCACGTGTTCAGTCGGTAGAGCAGTCGTAGCACCTCCAGCAAAATGGCGGCCTCGACAAGGGTGCCAAGATAAGACGGTGGGGTCGTCACGGATTCGAGGACGCCAACCACAGAGACGGCGATGCCGATACGGAGAACAGTGTTCCCTGCCAGGGTCTGCACCACGCTCTCCGGGATGGGCGCAGTCTCGTCGTGGCCAGCCAGGAGAAACGTCCATCCGCGGAACTTGATTAGTGCTCCTGCAACGGTCAGGAGGCAACCGATCGCAAGCCACTCTAGTGCTTTTGAAGATAGTTCTATCATCGTTCCTCTCGCTGGGTTGGGGTGATCTCAAAGGTGGTAATCGTGCCGAAGAGCCCAGTCGTGATATCTCGTATCTCGAGGTTCGCCTCGGAGACAACTTTGCGCGGCTCTTGGGTCAAGCGACAGCCAGTCTCAGCGTAGTGGGCGTCGGCACGCCACTCCTGGTACTTCGCGATCGGTCCCACGTCACTGGGCCCGTGTTCGACGAGGCGAATCGTTCCGTCCGGTTTACAGACGCGATCCATCTCGCGCAGTGCAGCGACGGGATTCGGGAATGTACAGGTCGAAAGCGCAGAGATTACTGCATCAAAGCTGTCGTCGGGGAATTCGAGGTCCTGTGCATCCATCTCTGTGAGGGTTCCATCGATCTCTAGGTCGGTAAGGTGTTCCCCAGCGTTCGCCAGCATCTCTGGACTGACGTCGATCCCAACGAGATCGACCGTGTCAGGGAGATACCTGAAATTCGTTCCGGTCCCACAGGCGACGTCCAACACTCTCCCTTCGACATCTCCGAATCGATCTTCGCGATAGCGACCGAGGAAGACACGGTCGATCCATTGGAAACGGTGCATCCGGTCGGCGTATTCAGCGTACGAGTCTTTGATATCTGAAACCGACATCGGTCGATTCGACGCCGAATCGGTATCAGTTCGGTTGTGGGTGTGGTGAGGAGTCATCTGGATGGGTGTTTCAGTCGGAGTGTTCGGTGTCGGTCATCAACTCACAGAACCGTCTGAGGAACGTCTTGCGGTCGGTTCGGCCGGCGTTGGCCGCCACGAGTGTGTCTTCAAGTCCGTCGCGATTCTGGTGGCAGGACTCGCGGTCGCAGGGTTTACAGCGGTATTCGAAGGTCTTGCCCTCGCGAGTCCAGCGGTCGCCGTATTTGTCGTACTCGCGGGCGCTTTCGCGGTCTATAGTCTCGCCGCAGGCGATGCAGGTCACCTGCTGGCCAGCGTCGCGCCCCCATAGTCGTGAGGTGGCCGTCGTCATCGGTCAACCTCCCCCATGATGGCGTCGAGGCTCCCGAGGGTTGCAACGAGATCGGCGACGTACTCTCCTTCCGCCATTGCCGGAAGTGCCGACAGATTCGAGAACGATGGGCCACGGATCTTAAACCGTGCAGGGGTGTCGGTGCCGTCGGCGCGGATGTAGATGCCGAGTTCGCCCTTGGCGCCCTCGACGGCCCTGTAACACTCGCCGGACGGTTTCAGTGTCCGCGGAACGTTAGCCTGAAGCGTGCGGTCGTCTTCGGGCCACTCCGCGAGGAGATCAACGCACTGCTCTATGATAGCTGCTGATTCTTCGATCTCGCGTAGCCGGACGAGTACACGGGCGAAGTTATCACAGCCGTCTTCGGTGACAACATCCCACTCTAAACGGTCGTAGTAGCCGTAGGGGTCGTCCCGTCGGAGGTCGTAGTCGATGCCGGAGCCGCGAGCGACCGGCCCGGTGACTCCATACTGCTTTGCGACGTCAGGTGGCAGTTCACCGGTATCGACACACCGGGTCTGAAAGACCTCGTTGCCTGTCAGCAAGGTGTGGTATTCTTCGAGTTTCTGCGGGAGGGCGCTAGTGAACGCACGGACGTTTTCGAAGAACTCCTTGCGGGGTTCGGGGATATCCCAGGCGACGCCACCAACCCGGAAGTAGTTGAACATGAGTCGCTGACCGGTGAGATCCTCGAGAAGGTCCTGGACGATGTCTCGATCACGGAAGCCGTACATGAAGGTCGCCGTGAACTCGCCGCTGACGTCCAGCCCGTACATCGCGGTGAATAGTAAATGCGAGAGGATGCGTGACAACTCGGCGCTCATCGTCCGGATGACCTGCGCGTACTCTGGCACCTGGATGTCAGCCAGGTCCTCGATGACGCGGGCGTAGGCCCACTCGTTGAGGAGACCCGCCCCGCCCCAATCCCAGCGATCGGGATACGGCATGATCTGGTGGCGGTAGGTTCCCTGCTGGCACATCTGTTCCTCACAGCGGTGGATGTATCCGATATCTGGCTCGACATCGACGACCTGCTCGCCGTCGAGCGTCGTCTCCAAGTGCAACACTCCGTGGGTGGAGGGGTGGTGTGGCCCGATGTTGAGGACCATGGTATCTGTCCCAGCACCGGTAACATCTTCCTGTGAATAGGTGTCGTGCTCGCGTAGCGGCACGATCTGTGACTGGGTCTGATCGTAATCCGACGACAGCGGATGCCCTTGCCAGGTTTCGGGCAAGAGTATTCGCCGGAGGTCTGGGTGATCAGCGTACTCGATACCGACGAGATCGTAGGCCTCCCGTTCGTGCCACGCGGTGGTCTGGTAGACCGACGATGCCGACTCGCTGACCGGATTATCTTTCGTCGTCGGGACGATGACCGACAGCTCACGCGTCCGATCGTGGTAGCTGGTGAGGTGATACACCGTCTCGAAGCGGTCGTCGTACTCTTGGGCGGTCACACACGAGCAGTGATCGAAGCCACCCTCCGAGCGAAGTGTCGAGAGTACCGTCTGCACTCGGTCGGCTCGGATGACTATCGCGGGGGCGTTCTCGTGTGATTCACGGTCGACGATTGCGTCGTCAGGGAGCGCTGTAACCACCTCGTCAACATGCCAGTCGGTGGTTGAGTGGTACTGCTGTTGCATCCTTCACACGAACTAGTTTCGAGCGTCTGCCAGTATGCACGCTGCCTCACCAGTGGTGGGATATAAGAGCCATCATCCGTGGTGATTTAGTCGAACGGAGTCTAAGTCGGTGTATGCGGTATCTTACGGTATTGGTCAAGCCAAATGGAGATGGAGCATTCCATCCGCTTGGCGGGGACCTATCAACTGACCCGTCTATCGAGCGGAGAGCCATTCATTATGTCGAGCTGCTTGCTGATGATACCGTACTGTTGTTTGCCGAAGCAAGTGGGAGTCAGGAACGCTACAAGCAGATTATGGAGGATTCGACCCGTGTCATTAGTTATCTTACTGCTGGGGAAGACCGGTGGATGGCCGTAAGTCAATTCGAGCCGACCGAAGCAGTTCGCCAGGCACTCGAACTACAACGAGAATCGTTCCTGGTCATCGATACACCGATCCGGTTCACCGCTGAAGATCATCTGAAAGTAACGTACCTGGGATCCGATGAGATGTTCAAGCAGTTGTACGATACTGTTGAAGAAGTTGAATACGTGGACATAGAAATTCTCGAAACTGGAAAGTATGAGACCAACGGACCGGCGTTCAGCAGGATGATCACAGCTCGGCAGGAAGAGGTGCTCGAGGCGGCAGTCGATCAGGGATACTACAGTGAACCCCGTCAGGGATCACTCGAAGACATTGCCGAGGTTGTCGGCATCGCGCCTGGAACGGTCGGGGAGCACCTCCGAAAAGTCGAAGAGCGCGTGTTTAGCGAACTCGTTCAGTGAGATACGGTTTGATCGTAGTCCCCCAGAGAACGCCTGAATGAGCGGGTTTGAGGACGGTGACCGGGTCCGAATCGATATTCCGGAGTTTGATCGCAGCGAAACGCTGCCTCAGGAACACTCGCTACTTTTCGGCGAGTCGTTCCTCCCCGCTCGCATTCTTCGAGGACTCCCTCCGGTCGTCCTCGCTACTTCCTCCGCGGGTCACATCCGTTCCCCGCTCCGGTACGAGACTCCTCACTGCGTTCGGAGTCTCGCTACTTCTCGCTCATCGCTTCACTCGCCATATTCCGCCCCTGCGCGTTCAGCGTCACCTCGGTCCGTGTCCGAACCTCGTCGACAGCGCCGACCTCCAGCAAGTGTTGGTAAATCTCCTCGACTTCGTCGACGCTGAGCCCGACGAAGTCAGCCATCTCGAACGGCGAGACGCCCGAATAGAGCGCCATTAGGACCTGACTCTCCTCCTCAGAGAGTTCGTAGTCATCCTCGCGACGCTGGACGATGTGCTCGAACAGCGTCGCCAGCACAGTTGTATGCCGCGCGTTGCCCGAGAGATGGGTTTCCATACTTCGGCCCTCGTCGTCGCTGTGTTCGACGGCGACGATGTCACGCTGCTCGCCCATGACCGCCCCACTGCGCTCTTCGATGGTCCCGATATCTTCGAGTTCGCAGGCCATGCTGTCACCGTCGGGAAACTGCAGCGTGAACAAGCTGTCCTCGATGGCGAAACGGGCTTTCGACCACGAGGCATCGTCTTGGACTACCCCGCCGACGATCGCCGGGTGTTTCGCGAGGATTACCCCGCCGCCGAGATTCGCCCGGCAGTAGGTCTCGACGAAATCGCTCCCGTCCGTGACAGTCACGACGAGGGCTGTGTTGCCGATTTTGAGCGTTACCGCGCCGGTCGTATCGATCCCCTCCGGGACGGGTGACTCATCGCGAGGGGTCGTCACTTTGGCGTGTGGGATCGTCTGTTTCGAGTTGCTCTGGGCGACGACGAGGCGCTTGTTGGTCAGGACGAGCCGGCAGGAGGTCCACTCGGGAGTGGCGACGGACTCGCCGTTACGCACCACGTAACAGACGTCGCCTGCCGTATCGAGGATCTTGCGTTCGTCGCCGCTCATGTGGTCGTCGTTGTCCGAACGTAGGTTCGCCAGCGGTTATAAATTCTCACTGGACGGGCTCGGCGTGGGAGTGCGGGATACACCCCTGATTCGGCGTCGCCATCATGGACTCGCGAGCACAGTCAAAAACGTGCCTGGTCGCGATCAGTGGCGAGGCCCGACGGATCAGTCCGTGAAAGCGCCAGCCCCAGGCCCGCGATACTGAGCAGAAACGCCGTCGTGGCGACGAGGTAGTGCGCCTGCGAGAGCGTGGCCGACAGCGATCCGGCTCCGATCGATCCAGCGAGGCCGACCAGCAGCGGAGCGCTGCACCCGACGCAGGCGAACACTCCCAGCAGTCCCGCGCCCGACGCCTTCCAGCTCCGATCGATCGCGACAGCCACCAGCAATCCCAGTGTCAGATACCCTGCAGTCAGAAACGGGACGATCGACACCGACAGAACGGGCCCCGTGTAGAACACCGCCGGCCCCCAACCGGGGATACCGAGGTGGACGCTCAGCCCGGGATGACCGCTCGCTGGACCCACGAGTCCGGCAATCCACAGCAGAACCAGCGTGTAGCCCACTCCGACGGTGGCACTCCGGAGCGAGAGCGATCCCAACCGCGGCGCGACGAGATACCGGAGCGTGATCGCACTCGCGACGAGCCACAGAAGCGGATAGAGGACCTGTTCGACGGAGTGGACGACCGGATCGACCGCGAGGGCGTAGCCGATCACCATCCCGACCAGCGCGGCGGCGACGCCCTGTTCGCGTGAGAGCGGTGGCCGGACTGCTGCGGTACGCACGTCACTCACCCCGTTTTGCTCGCTCCGGCAGTTGTCCGACGATATCGGCCAGGAACGCGAACACTCCGAGGACGACGAGTACGGCGATGACGTATGGCGTCAGCGGGACGTCGATCCCGAAGAGCATCCCCAGGACCGTTCTGATCTCGAAGGCAATGACTCCACCGACGATGATCGCGACCAGAATACCGCCGCGGGTCCTGGCGAACGGGGTCGTCTTCGTCATGGAACCACCGCCAGCAGATCGCGGACGATCTGGGTCGCGGCTCCGGGATCGGTCCAGTCGACGAGCGGCTCGATCATCACCGGGAACGGACTCCCGCCTGGGCCGAACAGCCCGCCCTTTGCGACGATCGAACCGAGCGGCAGGGCGTAGGCCAGGACGACTAGAACCAGTGCGATAACAGTCCACAGCCGGAGGTTGTCGAGCACCGCCGGGCTGTCGGTGGGACCGGAGAGTGCCGGCGGCAGCGTCTGACCGAGCCCGTCACGGGTGGGCGTGCCCATCGACAGCGCCAGGTTCCCGAGGAACAGGATCGTAGAGACGAACAGCAGCGACCCGCCGATAGCTAGCTGGAGGTTCAACTCGGAGACGCTGCCGAAAGAGGTCACGAAGTCGAACCCCTCGTACTGCGGTTCGGCCGTCCGCCGGGGGATCCCGAACAGTCCCGAAACGTGCATCGCGTTGGACATCAGTCCCATCCCACCGAACCAGATGAGGACCTGTGCGAGTGCGATCGGACGGGAGAACAGCGGCCGGTTGGTGAGCTGGGGCCACAACCAGTAGGTGCCGGCCATCATCGTCAGGGCGACGGCCGTCCCGACGGTCAGGTGGAAGTGACCCGGCACCCAGAGGGTGTTGTGAACGAGATAGTTGATGTTCATCCCCGCGTTGATCATCCCGGAGAAGCCCCCGGCAGCGAACATCAGTCCCGCGAGCGTCATCCCTGTGAAGGCCGGATCGCGCCACGGGAGCGCCTTCAGCCAGCCGAATAGTCCGGTGCCGCCGCGCTGCCGTGCGCCGTGTTCGATGCTGGCGACCACGGTGAAGGCCGTGAGCAGACTGGGCAACAGCAGGAACATCGTGTTGGTCATCGCGATGAACTTGAACCCTTCAGCGATCCCGGGATCGAGATACTGGTGGTGGATGCCGACCGGCGTCGACAACAGCACAAAGAGGACGAACACGACGCGAGCGAGCGGATCGCTGAACAACCGCCCACCGGCGATCTTCGGCAGGACGGTGTACCACAGCAGGTACGCCGGCAGCAGCCAGAAGTAGACGACCGGGTGCCCGAAGAACCAGAAGAGCGTCCGGGTCAACAGCGGGTTGACGGTGTCGATCAGCCCGAGCGACCACGGCAACAGGAAAAACAGCACCGAGACTGCGACGCCGATCGTCGCGATGTACCACATCACCATCGTCGTGAGAACCATGAACGTCTGCAGCGGGATGCGCTCGCCCGGGTTGTCCCTACGCCAGGCGAGATAGGACCGGAACCAGTCGACGCCGGCCAGCCAGGTTCCGATCAGGAACACGGCCAGTCCAGTGTAGAACAGCGGATGGGCCTGCAGGGGCGCGTAGAACGTGAAGAGGACGTCAGCGCTGACAGCGATGTCGTCGAAGAACCCGAGCAGGATCGTCCCGCCGGTGAGCACCGACCCGAGCGACATCAACCCGAGCCAGGCCCGCGTGAACGTGATGTTCTCCGCGGGCCTGTTGAGACTGCGCGTGATGGCCCACTGGTACAGCCCCACGAGAAAGAAAATGGTGAAGACGATCACGAGTAACACGCCGTGGGCCGTCAGGACGGTGTAGTAATCCGCCGAGTCGATCACTCGCAGGATGTTCGTTCGGTGGAGGGCCTGGATGATTCCAAACAGCGCGCCCAACCCCAGTGCGACGAACGACACCAGGAACGCCTGGCGGACGACGCTGGCTTCCTCGGGGTAGCGATCCACGAACGTCGGCGTTCCAGACTGAGTGCTCATTGGTCACCTCCGTCGTACTCGTCCTCGGGGACGACCCTGAGCAACCCTTCCATGTCGTGGTGACCGCTGCCGCAGTACTCGTGACAGATGATCCCGTACTCGTTCGGTTCGTTGACTTCGACAGTCAGCTCCGCGACTTCGCCGGGAATGACCATCGCGTTCGCGTTGGTCCCCACGATCTCGAACCCGTGCGTGACGTCCGCAGACGTGACGTAGAAGGTGACGGTGCTGTTGGCCGGCACCACGATCGGGTCCGGCTGGAAGACGAACTGACGGGCGATGACGTGGACATCGTACTCGTTCGGGCCGACCTGTTCGACGCCCGGATCACCGAACTCGGGGTGGTCGCCCAGGGCGTTCGGATCGACCGTGTCGCCGCTGTCGTCGATCATCTCGATGCCGGCACCGACTGCGCCGTAGGTGACCGTGGCGATGAACCCGACAATCATGATCAGCGACAGCGCCAGCCACAGTTTCTCGTAGTCGTGAATGTGCATGTCTGATCACCCCACGACGACGAGGTCGTTTCCGAGGAACTCGACGAAATACATGAACGCCCACATGACCGCCAAGATTACGAAGTACAGCAAGATCAGCGCCAGCGTCCCCTTCGGATCGAACTCCTCGTGTGTGAGTGCTCGTACCTGTTCTGTCTGGTCCGGCGGCGCGGACACGCTCGGCTCGGGCTGTGACACGGACGAGGTCCGTTCCTCGATCGAGGATGGTCCACCACTCATAAATCACCCTGATATGTTGGGGAAAATAATAAACACCCCCTGTTCTCAGAGTATTGGAAGCACCGCAAACTATTAAAACACCAAACGAGGGATTTCTCGCATGAACGTGACCCCACGGGTCGTCGGCCTGCTCGCTCTCGTCGCGATCGCACCGGTCGGAGCGTACGTCGTGTTCGACGAACTGATCGCGGTCGTGGCCGTTGTCAACGTGGTTCTCATCGCCGCGAGTCTCGCAATCGCCCTCTCGCCCCACGAACCGCCGGCTGACACAACCCCGAACGGAACGTAGCATGGTTACGGGGACGGTTGCACTGGAAGCGAGCACACTCCTGACCGGGAGCGTGGACCTCGTTCTGTTCGCTGTCATCGGGGTCCTGGGCGGCGCTCACTGCCTGGGGATGTGTGGACCACTGGTGACGACCTACGCTGACCGTATCACCGATGGCCGCGAACGGCGGGACAACCGTCTCACTACTCGCGACGTTCGCCAGCACGCGCTGTTCAATCTCGGGCGCACAGCCGGGTACGCCAGCGTCGGTGCGGTGCTCGGTCTGCTCGGCGGCGTCGCCGTCGACGCGGCAGCGATCAACCCCGTCGCCTCGTCAGTCCGCGGCGGCGTCGGGATCGTCGTCGGGTCGGCTATCGTCCTCGTCGGCGTGGGCTATCTCAGGTCGGGGACTACGACGGGGACGGTGTCGGTGTTGCCCGGACTGAACACGGCTGTCGGGCGCTTCACCGGGTTGCTCGCCGGTCGGCTCGATCGGCTGGTCAACTCGCCGGGGATCGTCGGTCTCGGGGCCGTTCACGCCTTGCTCCCGTGCCCGATCCTGTATCCGGCGTACCTCTACGCGCTCGCGCTCGGCGACCCGGTGCGGGGTGCGCTCGCGCTCGGCGTGCTCGGCCTCGGGACTATCCTGACACTGTTGCCGTACGGACTGGCTCTCGGATCGCTCTCGGTTGCCCACAGAACGCGCTTGCACCGGGTGATGGGCGTCGTCTTCGTCGCCCTCGGCTACCTGCCGCTCGCACACGGCCTGATGCTGTTTGGCGTCGATCTTCCGTACCCGGGCCTCCCGTATTTCCAGCCATTATGACGGGGTGTACACTCTGCGGCCTCGACCTGCCGGCCGAGCCGATCACCGGCGACGACGTCGACGGACAGTACTGTTGTCGCGGCTGTCTGGCGGTCGCCCGATCGCTGGACGAAGCGCCTGCGGAGGTCGACGACCCGGCCGAGGCAGTCGACACCAGCGACGTCGACGACGCCGACGGCGACGTCGCATACCTGTCGGTCGACGGGATGCACTGCGGGACCTGCGAGCTGTTCCTCGAAGACACCGCCACTCGACAGGAAGGAGTCGCGGCGGCGTCGGCGAGCTACGCGACGGACACGATGAAGGTCGTCTACGATCCCGACTCCGTCTCCGAATCGACGCTCCCGGAACTGGTCTCAGGGGCCGGCTACGAGGCCAGACGACGATCCGACCCCGATCCCGACGACCCTGACTCCCCAGCTGTCCGGTTCCTGCTGGGTGGGGGCTTCTTCGGGATGATGACGATGCTGTGGTACGTCCTGTTCATCTACCCCCAGCACTTCGGCTTCGATCCCGTCGTGGAGTTCGGGACCTACGGTCGGCTGTACCTCCTCGGGCAGATCTGGCTGTTCAGTACGATCGTGCTGGGTTACACCGGGTTCCCGCTGTTGCGGGGGGCGTACGTCAGTCTGCGCGCCGGCCAGCCGAACATGGACTTGCTCGTCTCGCTCGCGGCTCTGGGATCGTACGGCTACAGCACCGCCGTCGTGCTGCTCGGCGGGATCGACGTCTACTTCGACGTGACCATTGCCATCGTCCTCGTGGTGACCGCGGGCAACTACTACGAGGAGCGCGTGAAGCGAAGCGCCGTCTCGTTGCTCTCGGAGCTGACGAGCGAATCCGTCTCTGAGGCGCGCCGTCGCGACGGTGAGACCGTCCCGATCGAGGCGGTCGAACCGGGGGCGGAACTGCTGGTCAAACCGGGCGAGCGTGTGCCCCTCGACGGCACAGTCGTGGAGGGCGTCGCCGCCGTCGACGAGGCGCTGGTCACCGGCGAGTCCCTCCCGGTGACACGACGGCCCGGCGACGCCGTCCCCGGCGGCGCAGTCGTCACCGACAGCCCGCTGGTCGTCGAAGTCTCCGAGGAGGCCACGAGCACGCTCGATCGGATCGTCGGCCTGCTGTGGGACGTCCAGAGCGCACGCCCCGGTGCACAGCGGCTGGCGGACAAACTCGCGACGGTGTTCGTCCCGCTGGTGACGACGCTGGCCGTCCTGGCGGCGTTTGCCGTCGTCGCGACCGGCGGGACGGCGACCAGCGCGTTCCTGATCGGGCTCACCGTCGTCATCGTCTCCTGCCCGTGTGCGCTCGGGCTGGCGACGCCGTTGGCTGTGGCCGTCGGCGTCGGACGTGCGGCCGCCGACCGCGTCGTCGTCGCCTCCGAGACTCTCTTCGAGACGCTGCCCGAGACCGACGTGGTCGTCCTCGACAAGACCGGAACGCTCACCACCGGTCGGATGGCGGTCGTCGATAGCCGCCTCGACGACGACGCGGTCCTCGACCGAGCGGCCACACTGGAGCGGTACTCCAACCACCCGGTTGCGGACGCAATCGTCGCCCATGCCGGCGACGCGTCACGGACCGACGGGGGACAGAACGCGACAGTGACGGAGCAAGACGGCCCAGCAGACGATGGCCGGGGGGTCGTCGTCCCCGACGCGGTCTCCATCGAGCCGAAGGGTGTCGTCGGCCCCGTTGACGGCGTCCGGACGGTCGTCGGCCACCCGGACCTGCTGGAAGACCGCGGCCTGACGATCCCACAGGAGTACCACGAGGCCGCTACGGCTGCCGCGGAGGCCGGACAGGTCCCGGTGGCGGTCGGGTGGGGCGGCCAGTGTCGCGGGCTGTTGATCGTCAGTGACCAGCCGCGGGAGGACTGGGCGGACATCGTCACCGCGCTCGGCGTCGACGGGCGCGAAGTCGTGGTTCTGACCGGTGACGACAGCGCCGCAGCCGACCAGTTCAGGGCACACCCAGCGGTCGAAGAAGTCTTCGCCGGTGTCCCGCCGGACGGCAAAGTCGCCGCTGTCGAGCGCCTCCGGGATCGAGGTCGGGTCACGATGGTGGGCGACGGGGCCAACGACGCACCCGCGCTGGCCGCCGCGGACGTGGGTATCGCGCTCGCCCGGGACGGTACTCTGGCTGCCGACGCTGCCGACGCGGTGGTGATCGGCGGGAGACTCGGGGCCGTCCCGACGCTGTTTCGCGTCGCCGAGCGAACGCGCTCGCGGATCAGGCAGAACCTCGGGTGGGCGTTCGGATACAACGCGGTCGCGATCCCGCTCGCCGCGACCGGGACGCTGAACCCGCTGTTCGCCGCGCTCGCGATGGCTGCGAGCAGCTTCATCGTCGTGCTCAACTCCAGTCGAACCCTGATTCCAGACGAGTAAGAATCACGAATCCGTTTAAATCGATGTCTGACGATCTATCTACCATGGTACACTACCCACGACAGACCGACAACCACGGCGACACGTGGTATCGCCTCCTCGGGTACGCTGGCGTGGTCGGGGTCCTGCTCGCACTCGTCCTGGCCGCGGGCGTCGTATTGCTGACGGCTCCGCTACCGACGTCCCCGTCCAGCCCGATCGTCGCGACGCTCGTGTTCACGATCGTGACGGTAGTCGTCGCACTGATCGCACAGCGACTCGGCAATCGGATTCATAGAGATTAGCGTAGCAATCCATATATTTCGCCGGAGAAATAGATTCCCGGCTCCCGGTCGGAGTGAGACTGTCTCCGACCGGCTACGCGAATCCCTATCAGGAGTGGTCGCTGTCGGTCTGTCCCGACTCGACCGGACGCGAAGCCGCGGCCATCGAACGGGAGACAGGAACACCGTCGCGCCCATCGGCAAGTCCACCTTCGAGACTGCAACGGACTGTCTCGAAGAGTACGGCGACCAGCGGATCCCGGTCGTCGATCACACGACCAGCAGTGCGCCACCGAGAACGGCCAATCCGCCAAAGCCGACACAGACCGCCCAGAAGGCGACTCGCTTGACCAGGGCGACGAGCGCGCCGACTGTCAGATAGCCCACGACGGCACTGATCGAAAGCGCCAGCGCTGCCGGGCCGGGCGCGATCGAGGGGACCCCGACCTCAACGAGCACGAGCGCACCGGCCGCCAGTGCCGCGGGGATCGACAGCAGAAACGACAGCCGCAGCGACTCCTCGCCGGGATGGCCACGGAGCAACAGTGCGCTGACGGTCGTTCCAGATCGGGAGACGCCAGGCAGGATCGCCAATCCCTGCAGCGCCCCCACGAGCAGTGCGTCCAGCAGGCCGACGTCGGCCCTGGTTTCGAGTGCGCGGTCCTGTGCGGTCCACTGCAGGAGTCCTGTGCCGACCAGCAGCGCGCCGATCAGCGCCACGAACGCGCCGCCGGAGATCGAGGAGACGACCGTCTCCAGGGTGAGATAGGCCACGCCACCCGTCGCGAACGAGGCCAGCGTCGCGACCGCGAGAAAGGAGAGATCGGCCTGCTCGTCTCCGAAGGCAGCACTGGGCCGCCACTCGGGGACGCGAGCGAGTTCTGCAGCAATGTCCTCACGGTAGTAGATCGTCGCCGCGATTGCAGTCCCGAAGTGCAAGAAGAGGGCGAACTGCGTGTCTTCGACCGCGGACTCGCCGACGTCCAGTGCGGTCAGTGCCAGCGCGACACTCCCCTCGCTAGAGACTGGGAGCCACTCGAGTGTTCCCTGGATAAGTCCCAGAATTACTGCAACCAGCCATTCGTCCATATCCAACGCGGTGTGGGCCGGACGAAAAGAGGATTCGGTTCCAGGTCAGCGTGCCAGCACCCGACACGACAGAGTCGTTATATGACCTGCCCGCGACTAGCGGGTCATGGCGAACGCGGCGTCCTACGTAGACACGGTATGGGAGTGGATTCTCTCGCTTCCGCGGTGGCAAGGGTTTCTCCTGCTGGTGCTGACGACAGTCCTGCTCGCAAAGGTCGTCCAAGTCGGCGGCGACGTGCTGATCCGGAGAGCCACGAGACGCATCCCGACTGACGTTGACGACATCATCTTCGAGACGATCCACCCACCGCTGTACGTGACAATCGTACTGGTGGGGAGTTATCTCTCGGTGCTCGGACTCGGTATGGCCCCAGACACGACTGCACAGGTCGAGTCGGTGGTGCTGTCAGTGCTGGTCGTGCTGTGGGCGCTGACACTCACCAGAGTCGGCCGGAAGGTCTCGACCGAACTCACGGAGAATAGCCACATCGACACCCAGGTCGTCCCGATCTTCCAGAACATCTGGAGTGTGCTCGTCGTCGCAGTCTCGATCTATCTGCTACTGGATTTCTGGAATATCGATCCGACGCCGTTCCTGGCGAGCGCGGGGATCATCGGGATCGTCATCGGGTTCGCCGCTCGAGACACCATCGCGAACTTCTTCGGTTCGATCGCCCTCTATTTCGACGGCACCTACACTGTCGGCGACTACATCGTCCTCGAATCCGGCGAGCGCGGCCGCGTCGAGGACATCTCGATCCGCTCGACGGTGATCCGCACCCGCGACGACATGCTCGTCACCGTCCCGAACAGCGTGCTCAACGCCGCCCGGATCATCAACGAGTCGACGCCCGACCGCGAACGCCGCGTTCGAATCAAGATCGGCGTCGCCTACGGGAGCGACGCCGACGAGGTCGAAGAGACCCTCCGCTCGGTCGCCGAGACAGAAGCACTGGTCATCGACCGGCCCAAGCCCAGGGTTCGCCTGCGCTCGTTCGGTGACTCGGCACTCCAGTACGAACTGCTGTGCTGGGTCAACGACCCTGTCCTGCGCGGCCGGGCGACCCACGAACTCAACACCGGAGTCTACAAGGCGCTCCGAGAGGCCGGCATCGAGATCCCGTTCCCACAGCGGGTCGTGACGATGACCGACGGCGAGGGGTCCGAGCAGCCGCTACCACAGGCTGATGGGGTTCCCGGTGAGCCGTCGGGCACAATCGAGAAGCAGTGAACGGTTTCCAGTAAGCGACTAGCAGGGTTCGATATTCTCGACGGAGAGTGTATTTCTCCGCGTTTTCGAGTAAGAATACGCTGGAACACACCTGGATTTTTAGACAATTGTTAATACGTTCACTTGCGTTTACATATGTGGGATGGATGGAAAGCTTTCGACTGGGATCAGGGCACTCGACCGGCGTCTGGACGGTGGGCTAGAGGTCGGAGATATTCTCGCGCTCGTGGCCCCGCCAGCTACCCAGAGTCAGACGATGCTCTACCAGCTGATGGACGAACGGCCGACGCTGTACGTGTCGACGTTGCGGCCCGAAGAGTCGGTGGAAAAAGATCTGCGTAAGCGCGGCGGTATCGGCGCTCCGTATCGAATCGAGACGACGGGCACCAAGCTCACGATGGAAGGAGAGCTGATTCGTGAGCTGACCGGGAGTCGAGCCTACACCGGTAACTCCGCCGTCAAGGAAAACCAGATCGACGACCTGTACGATATCATCGAGACGATCGACGAGCCGATCAACGTTATCGTCGACCCGATGGACCCACTCGAGCGGGGAGAGTCGCGTGAGGCGTACAACGAGACGCTCTCGTATTTGAGTCTCCGGCTCGAAGAGACTGGCGGCGTCGGAATCCTGCTCTGTCACGAGAGTAACCCTCAGCCCCCGTTTCGCGATCTGACGCTCATTCTCGCTGATATCGTCTGGGAACTCGATCTCGTCTCGACAACGAAAGACAACATCGAGTACCAGCTCCGCGTCCCGAAGAATCGAGCCGGGAGCGTCATCACCGAGGACCTCTCGCTGGACATCGGGAGCCACAACGTGACGATCGACGACAGCCGCTCGATCTAGTGGACCCCACGATGACAGAGACTACCCGATTCCCGGACGCGAGAGAAGCGGCCAGAGATTGGTTCTGCCGGATATGAGTTCGTACGAACCGCCAGAAGACGAGGAGACAGGATCGAGTCACGACCCTGGGGTGAAAGAAAAGGAAGTCACCGACTCGCGAGAGTTCACCGAGACGATCCACGACTTCGATCGGTCGGATTACGTTCTGCTCGGAATGGTGTCGAGTTTCTTTTCGAGTGTCCTGACGATGTTCCTCGTCTGGATCTTCGTCCCTGAATACATCGAGACCGCCGAGCGAATCGTCGAGTGGGTTCTCGGTCTCCTGCTCTGATAGTGGTCGCTGTACGTCTGTTCGGGGGTCGTACTCGCTTCCCGACACCGCGACTCGAAAGCGAATTACGTCCTGAACGGCCACACACGAGCAATGAACGTACTCGACATCGCTCGCGACGCCGTCGCGACCGGCCCACTCTGCAATTCGTGTCTCGGCCGGCTGGTCGCCGACCGGAGTTTCGGCCTCGGCAACGACGAACGGGGCCGCGCGCTCCGGACGACCGTCGCGCTCGAAGACGACGAGCCATACGAAGAACCCGACGACTGCTGGGTCTGTGAAGGCGAGTGCGACCGGATCGACATCTGGGCTGATCGCGCAGTACAGGCCGTCTCCGAGTACGACTTCGACACCTACCAGGTCGGAAGCCGTGTCCCGCCCATGCTCGAAGAGAACGACGTTCTCCTCCGTGAGGACGTCGGGCTCGAGGAAGACGCGGGCGAGTTGTTGAAGTCCGAACTCAACCGGGAGGTCGGCAAGCGCTTCGGCCACGAGACGGATACCGAAGTCGACTTCGAGCGTCCCGATGTCCAGTTGTTACTCGATCTTGGGACGGACGAAGTGGAGTTGCAGGTCAACTCCGCCTTTGTCTACGGTCGCTACAAGAAACTGGAACGGGATATTCCCCAGACGAAGTGGCCCTGCAACGAGTGCGGTGGCTCCGGGCTCAAGCGCGGGGCGGACTGTCCGGGCTGTGACGGGACTGGATTCCGCTATCCCGAGAGCGTCGAGCAACTGACCGCCCCACCCGTGGTCGAGGCCTACGAGGGCGAGTCGGCGACCTTCCACGGCGCGGGGCGGGAAGACGTCGACGCGCTGATGCTCGGCACAGGCAGACCGTTCGTCATCGAGGTCGACGACCCTCACACGCGCGAGGTCGAACCCGCCCAGTTGCAAGAAGCGATCAACGACTACGCCGACGGCAAGGCCGAAGTGACCGACCTGGCGATTCCGACTCACGAGATGGTCGAGCGCGTCAAGGAACACGACGCCTCGAAGACCTACCGGATGGCCGTCGAGTTCGAGGACGCCGTGAGCGACGAGGAGCTTCAGGACGCGCTGGACGACCTTCGGGGCGCGACGATCACCCAGCGGACGCCCCAGCGCGTGGATCATCGCCGGGCTGACATCGACCGGACGCGGGAAGTCTACGACATCGAGGGTGAACGTGAGGACGACACCCACGCGACGATCGAACTCGACGGCGAGGGCGGGCTCTACGTCAAAGAACTCGTTTCGGGGGACGAGGGCCGGACGAATCCGAGCCTCGCTGGCCTGCTGGATACGGACGCAGTCGTGACTGCACTGGACGTGCTCGCTGTCGAAGGCGAGGACGAGCCGTTCGCAGCAGAGGAATTTCTGGTCGAGTAATCGGCAGGATCAACCGAACACAGATATCGAACACTCGAAAAACGATCTGAAACCCCTTTCCGGCTGGCTGCCCTCGACTCGTGTATGGCGTATCTCTGTCCCGTCTGCGAGGAACCGCAGGTCGACGCCGGCCATCTGGCCAACCACGTCGCGTTCACGGCCGTCATCCGCGGTGGAGCGCACGAGAACTGGCTGGACGAGCACGTCCCCGGCTGGGGCGAGAACGACGAGGACAAGCTGGCCGAGCGCCTGCTCGACCTCGACAGTGTCGAAGCCACCGACCACCCGATCGACGCGTCCGACGACCAGGATGGCGGCCACGGCCACCAGCACGAGCCGGCGGTCGGGCGGGGACCAGTCCGCGATTCTGGCGGGCTCGACGCCGACGCACAGCGGATTCTCGACGACGCTCAGGAGCTGACCAGACAAATGCAGGCGAGCGACGGCGACACGGACGCCGACAATCCGGAAGGCGAAACGGAGTAGGTGATCGAACCCCGAGAGCCGGGTATGGAACGTGAGGGGTCGTTCGCACCCGAGACGGCCACAGCAGCGCGCGAGCGCTTCGAGTCGCTCGGGCCGACGGCACAGGTCGTCGTCAAGGAAGTCGCAAAAGCCATGGGACTCGACCGCGAGCAGTACCGCGAGCGCGTCACCGGCGACGTGATCGAGACTGCCCGAGACGCGATGTTCGCGGAGACACTCGAAGTCGTCGTGGGTACCCGCGAGGAGTTCGAGCAGTGGTGTTCCGACAACGACGACTACGAGGTCCGGGAGATCGGTAACGAGAACGTCGAGCGCGTCGTCTGGCACACGGTCCCCTTCGAAGACGTCGTCGTCGCCGCGACCTTCCAGGACGAGCGCGAGGCGGCAGTTGGAACCCTCCGGCGACAGGTGTTCGGATCAGTCTATCGGGACGTTGTGACAGGTGAGAGCCCAGCGGCCGAGACGGAGGGCTGAGATGCGCCGGATCACCCGAAACTTCCTCATCGGCCTGCTCGTCGTGATCGTCCTCCTGCTCGCGTTAGGGGCATTGCCGGGACTGCTCAAGAGCGGCGATCCCTACTACATGAGCGCCACGCCGGTCGACGCCGACCACGAGGCAGCCAACGCCAGCGACCTCTCGGAGCGACGCTTCGAGTACACGACGACGGCGCTGGCTGGCGCCACGAACGGGACGGGCTATTCAGCACCGTACTGGAAGGGACCACTCGGGGTCAAGGGCTCGTTCACCCACTCGCCGTTCGACGAGCGCAGTTCCCTCCAGTCACGCTATCCAAACGCCACCGAAGGGTCGAGCGTCTATCTCAGGCAGAACGAAACCGTTTATCGCCTGACCGTGACTCAAAACAAACAATGAGTGACGAACCGGAGCGCGACGAGGCGCACGACTGGCCGGTGCTGGAATCAGAAGTGGAGTACGAGACCGGCTGGTACACCGGCGGCTACGATCTGGTCGAACAGCCTGACGGCTCGACCAAGAAGTACTACTGGGCGGAATTGCCAGACGCTGCCGTCGTCGTTCCCGTGACCGACGGCACCGTCGTGATGGTCGAGCAGTATCGGCCCGCCATCGGCGAGCGCTGTCTGGAATTACCCGCTGGAATCGTCGAAGACGGCGAATCGTTCACGACGGCTGGCGCGCGCGAACTCCGCGAAGAGACTGGCTTCGATCCTGCCGGGACCTCGCTGCTCGAAGAGTTCTGGACGGCGACGGGCGTGTTACGCCACAAGCGCGGCATCGTCTTCGCCGAGGGGCTCGAACCGGTCGCGCGTGACACCGACAGCAACGAGTTCCTCGAAGTGCGGCCCGTCCCCGTCGAGGAGGCCCTCGATCGCGCTCGCGAGGAACCCGCCAACGACGCGACCATCGAGGGACTGCTGCTGGCCCGAGAAGCGGGACTCCTCTAGGCGCTCTCGTCGTCTTCGTCTCGTTCTTCGATCTCGTCCAGCGATTTCGGGAGCTGGTGGACGACCAGGATCTCGACGAGTCGGTACAGTCCGTAGCTGAACACCGCGAGCACAACCACTTCAAGCAAGTAGAGTTCGACAATCTCCAGGAGCGTCAACTCTTGCTCCAGCGCATTGCCCGTGAACGAGAGGAACGTCACCGTCAACACGAGCAGACACACGGGTACGAGCAGCACCAGCAGCCCGATGATCGCGACCAGCGTTCTGTCGGGGAGATCGTCCAGCGACATACGACTACTCAGTCACAGAGGGGTAATAAAGGACGCCAAAATACGTCGCCACTCTTCCAGAGAGACACGGACGAGGCCGCGCCGAGGATTCCAGAGGACGTTTATCCGGGCAGTGCACACCGTTTCGTATGGACGGCGAGATTCACGTCGACGAACTCCAGTCGTTACTTGCCGAGGACGCCGACGTCGAGATCGTGGACATTCGATCGCCCCCGGCGTTCGCCCAGGGTCACATCCCCGGGAGCGAGAACATCCCCTTCCAGCGCCTCGTCGACGAGGTCGACCGGCTCGACGACGACGCAGACCGGATCATCACTGTCTGCCCGCACGGCAAATCCAGCGTTCAGGCCGCCCGACTCATCCAGTCCTACGAAGGGATCGAGAACACACCGGTCGAGAGTCTAGCCGAAGGACTCACCGGCTGGGACGGCCCAGTCGAAACTGCCGAGCAGTCAGCCGACCCCAATGCCCCGTTTTGAGCCGGCGGTCTTTCACTTTCGTACGCACTGCATCCCCCACGAAACGCACAATCGAATGAGCTTTCACAATATGGTACGAACAATAATGATGGATTATGGAAGCAGCGAGACTCCACGAGTACACCGACGACATGAGCGAGGGGCTGACCATCGAGGAGGTCGACCGACCGGAGATTGAGAATTCGAGTGACGTCATCGTCGAAGTAGCGGGGGCGGGCTGGTGCCAGACGGACAACCACATCATCGAGGGGATGTGGGCGGAGTACGTCGACCAGCCGTTGCCGATGACACTCGGCCACGAGAACGCTGGAACCGTCGTCGAGACAGGTCCGGAGGTAGAACTAGTTTCGCAAGGCGATCCGGTGATCTGTCACCCAGTACAGACCTGTGGGACGTGTCGCCCGTGTCGGCAGGGCGAAACGATGTACTGTGAGAACGATCAGTTCAACGGCCTGACGACCGATGGGGGGTTCGCCGAGTACCTCCACACCAACGAGCGGGCGGTCATCCCCCTTCCAGACGGTGTCGATCCGATCGACATCGCACCACACGCCGACGCCGGGATCACGGCCTACCACGCTGCGAAGAAGGCGGTCGACCGACTGAATCCCGGCGACCACGCTGTCGTCGTCGGGATCGGCGGACTGGGCCACATCGGTGTCCAATGTCTCGACGCGATGAGTGCCGCACAGATCACCGCAGTCGACCTGAAAGACTCCGCGCTGGAGCTCGCTTCGGAGGGTGGGGCCGACCACCTCCTCAACCCCGAAGACGCGGATGTCCGTGAGATGGTCGACAGCATCACCGATGGGAACGGCGCCCAGCAGGTGCTTGACTTCGTAGGTGCGGACGTCACGACCGAGTACGCACCCGACATCACCGCCGCGGGCGGCGACCACCATATCATCGGCTACGGCGGGCACATTCACGAGCCGGCCCAGGCGCTGGTCAACGGCGAGTTCTCCTACGTGGGGAATATCGTCGGCCGCTACACCGAACTCCAGGAACTAGTCGCGCTCGTCGAGCAGGGCGACGTCGATCTCCACACGAGCCGCTACGAGCTGGGTGATGTCAACACCGTCGCCGAACAACTCGAACACCGCGAGATCGACGGGCGCGCCGTCATCACGCCGCCGTGAGTGTGCGCCGACGATAGAAGCAGCTATTTTTGCCGCCATAGCCGACGAACGTCACTTCCACCAGAGTCGGCCAACGACGGCTCTACAGAAGGGAATCTGCGTAGACGGACGGCCAGGCGTCGTCACCAGTCCCCGCACATCTCACCGAGGAAGTCAGACACAACGGCCCCAGTCCAGTAGCGTTCCACAAGCGCGTCACATAGCGTTTCGATCTCTGATGGCTACCAACGAAACACAGGTCGATCCAGCACAGTTCGTCGAGAATCTCAGGCAGTTCCGGTACCGGGAGTTGCTGATGGCCCTAGCGACGCTGGCGGTCGTCGCCGGCACGGTCGTGTTCTTCCCCGGGCGTGGGAACCTCACTGCCGGTGTCCAGTCGGCGGTGACCCCAGAGTTGCTGGCACTGTTCGTCGTCGTCGCGATCGTCGCCGGTGCCGTCAAGGGGATGACCGGCTTCGGCTACGCGCTGATCACGACACCGATCTTCGCGTCGGTCATCGACCCCACGATGGCCGTGGTCGTGCTGGCGATCCCGCCGTGGATGCTCAACGTCTTCCAGATCGGCGAGACCGACACTGGCCTGGAGTTCGTCCTCGAGGAGTGGGTATTGATCGTCCTCGCAGCAGTCGGGGCTATCGTCGGGGTGTTCTTCCTGTCGAACTTCAAGGCCGGCCCGATCGTGCCGTTTCTCATCGGTCTCATCCTGCTGGGATACGTCGTCTTCCAGGTCGTCCAGAACTTCGTGACGGTCGAGCGGGCCCACCACCCGCTCGGACTGAGCGTCGCCGGGTTTGCCGAAGGCTTCCTGCTCGCGGCGTCGAACCTCGGGCCGCTGCTCCCGGCGTACTTCCACACGTTCGAGCGCGACACCGAGCGCTACATCGGCGGCCTCTCGATGGTCCTGGGCGTGATCTTCACGATCCGGATCCTCCAGATGGCGCTGTTCACCGACCTCATGACGACCTACCGCCTCTGGCTCGGCTGTACCATCGCCGTCGTCACCATCGTCGGCCTCCTGATCGGGACGTATCTCCGCCGGATTGAGGTCGACGAGGAGACGTTCAACTGGTTCGTCGTCTCACTGCTGTTCGTGATCACGCTGAACATCTTCCGGAACACGATCCCCGCACTGTTCCTCTAATGGGGTGGCTCGGTCGAAACCTATCATCACACGGGGCTGAGCGGGGGTAACGGCTCGTCATCGCCACCACCATTGTCTACGCAGGTCCTGCTGAAAAGCCCGTTTATCGATCTCCGTGATTTGTCGAGGTCGTTGTGCGTCGATGGGCCTCTCTCCAAGCCATCCAAACAGTATTCATTCGTCGATATCTGACTCGACGTGCGGCCGAAAATAGCGAGTAGCGACTGCCACTCATACCGACCGATGTAACGATTTACCGCTGCGACCGCACACTGGAAGAGCAAGCTCTTCCAAGCCCTCGGCCGTCACACTCCCGTTGACACCGTGGAACACAGTTCCACGAGTGGTGGCGAACGCTTCGCGTTCGCTGCATCCCGGAAATCGAAGATTTCCGACGACCCTGTCTCGCTCCGCTCGCCAGGACGATGTCGCGCGGTCGATACGGAACAGACGTACAGCGGCCCGTATCAAAGCGTGACGGTTTCGTCAAACCAGCTGTCGAGCAACTGGATCAAGACCGATGCGAACCCGGATTCGCGGCTCCAGATCGCCGCCTCAGCCTCGTTCGAGCAATCCGCGTCGTAGCCGAGGATACTGAGCAACACGGCCTCGCGGTCGACGATGAGCACACGACCACTGTACCGTTCGCTCGTCTCGGTCCTATCGAGGTGGAGTGTACGGACGTTCGACAGCGCGTCGAACTGCTCGACGACCACCCCATCGGCGCTAAGCCCTGTGACAGTGGTTCCTGTTGCCGCTTGGTCTTCGAGGACCGCGGCAGTACGGTCGGTGAGTCGCTCGGGTTCTCGAACACCGTAGACGACTGTCTCGTCGGCCTCCTCGATCAGTGACTGGATCCGGTGCTCGACGTTCTCTCGGCCACGGATCGTCCAGACGTCGGCGCTCGATTCGGCGTCGTCGACGCGCGTCGACCGGACGGCCTCGAGAAAGTCGAACGCCTCCGCTTCCGCATCCTCGTATCGCGCCTGGAAGCGGGCACGGGCTTCCGAGAGGTCGACGGAGTGGTAGCGGCGTGGTTCGGACTGTTGCTCTTCGACAAGTCCTTGTTCGGCGAGGCTTGCAGCCGTATCGTAGACCTGCGAGCGAGGGACATCCGAAACCGCCGCGATCTCCCGGGCTGTCCCGGTCTGGAGTCGCTGCAACGCGACGAAGACGCGCGTCTCGTACGTCGTCAACCCCAGATACTCGAACGCGTCAGCCGGGATATCCTCGCTCATCTTAGTCCTCCGCCGGAACGGCACTCGAGGTTGGTTTGTCTTCGACACTGGCGTGGGCGGGACCGAAGAGCCGCGTCCAGACGACGAGTAGACTCGGCAAGACGAGCACGCTCGCGAGGAACGCGTAGATGATCGTCATGCCAGTGATGACGCCGAACTGCTGGAGCGGCGGCAGGATCGCGAACGCGAGCACGCCGAAGCCACCGACCGTCGTGGCAGCACTACCGAGCAGTGCGCCCCCGGTCCCGGTAACGGCCGTCTCCATGGCGTCCCACATCGTGTCGGCCCGCTCGAGTTCCTGATTGTACCGCTCGGAGAGGTGGATGCTGTAGGCGACCCCGAGTCCCACCGTGAGACTCGTGATCATCCCCGTGAGGATGTTGAACGGGATTCCCAGCAGGAACATCGTCCCCAAGATCCAGGTGACGCTCAACACGACCGGAAGCAGCGTGACCGCACCCAGGGAGGCGCTCCCCTCGGTGATCCGGTAGGTGAACATCAGGAAGGCGAACACCGCCACCAGCGTGATGAGCAGACTCTCGATCACGGTATCGAGCAACTGGTCCTGGACGATCTTGAACAGAATCGTCTGGCCGGTCGCCGTCGCGGTGAAGGTCTCGCCGTCGACCGTCGCAGCGATATCACGCATCTGTGTGGTCACGGCGGTTCCAGAGGCACCGCCCTCGACGGAGATGACCATCCGAACCGACTTGTAGGACCCATCTTCAGTGCGCTCTATCACGCCGGCTGCCTCGCCGGGTGCCGTGGCGAACAAGGCGTCGTAGACGGCTTCGATGTTCTGATCGGGCACGCCGTCCCCGTTCGTATCGGCCTGTTGGAGCGTGGCGTTGAACGTCTCGTTGCCGTTCGCGACCGACTGCATGACCGACAGCGGACTCCGGATGTCAGGGTTTCCGTCCGAGAGGACCTGAACGCTCGGTGCCACCGAATCGTTGCCGGCGGCTGTCCGTGCCTGCTGTAACTCGGTCATCGCCTCTGTCGTGGCGACTGGCCCTTCGATCAGGATCTGGGCCTGAGAGTCCTGTCGCAGGAAGTTTTCGTTAACGTATGCGAGGTTCGCCTTGGCGGAGTACTCGCCCGGCTTGAACGGCTCGGGCAGGTTCTTCGTCCAGTCCGGCGGGTCTTCTGCGAGGAAGTCCTCCTGGTTGAAGCTGGTATCGACCTGTGCGGCACCGACCGCGCCTGCGGCGCTAAGCAGGACCGCGCCGACGATGACGACGTAGGGCGCTTTGCGAGCGGCCGTCGATCCGGCACTCAGCAGCGAGCTGAAACGGCCACCGCCAGTCCCGAAGGCGGTCTTCTTGCGGTCGATCCCGCGACCTTCGAGGAACTCGTCGATCTCGACCTTCAGGGCGGGGATCAAGATGCCAAACACGGCCAGCGCGGCGAGAATCCCGACAGCGCTGACGATCCCGAAGTCCTGAATCGGTGGGACCGGGCTCGTCAGATTCGAGAGGAAACCGATGGCCGTCGTCGCTGTCACCCAGACCAGCGCGACACCGACGCCAGCGAGGCCGACGCGCATCGCCCCGCGAACGTCACTGGCGGTGTGCTTGTTGTGTCGCTCCTCGCGATGACGCATGAAGGTGTGGATGGCGTAGTCGATACTGAGCCCGATCAACAGGACCGGGACAGCGACGAACATCTGGTTGAACGGGATGTCCGCCCAGCCCATGAACCCGAACGTCATGACGAGGACGGCACCGATCCCGACGACACCAAGCAAAATGTCCAGCAGATCGCGGTAGGCGACCACGAGCGCGAGCACGACGAACAGCAGTGCGAGCGGCCCGACGATGGCCAGCGAGTCGGTCATCGAGCGGTTGATCTCGTCGGAGATCTTCCCGACACCGAAGACGATCGCCTCGTCGTTCTCCTCGACCGCACCGGAGGCGACTGTTTCCATCGCGAGTTGTGAATCGACGAGTCGGTCGCTGGCAGCACCCGCAGCCATCTCACCCTCAGTGGTCTGGGAAACGATCCACATGGTAGCGCTGGCGTTCGTGCTGCCCGGTTCGTAGTCGGTCGGCATGAACGCGAACGCCTGCCCACCGCCGCCGTTTTGCCCAAGAATCTGTGTGATCGTAGCGTCGATCTGTGACTCGTTCATCGACGCGAGTTGGTCACGCTGGGCGGCCAGCGAGGGCGAACTCGCGTTCTCCAGGCGCGATTGCAACGTCTGGATCTCCGCACCGAGTGACTGGAGGCGCTGGACCTTGGACTCGAGTTCGCTGCTGCGATTTGTGAGTGTCGCTCGATCGCGCTGGAGTTGTTCGTACTGGCTCTGAAGCACTCCGCGCGTCCCGAGTTTGTAGGCCTCCTGGGCCTGCGAGTCGTTCGTCGCGGCCCGGAGTCGCTGGACCGACTGGTTGAACGTCGCAAACTCCTCGTCACCCAGTTCGACAGTCGTGTTCGCAGCGACCTGATCGAACTGCGTGCGCACGTCCACAGCAGGGTCCTGCTGTATCGTCTGAAGGGCACGCCCGAGTTGGTCGGCCGTGTCGTTGAGCGTCGCCGACCGCTGTGTGAGTGTTTCCTTCTGTTGCTGGATGGCCGCCCGTTCGCTCGTGACGGTCTGATTCAGTCGTTCGAACTCGGCCGCAGTCGGTTGCAACTCTCGACCGATCTCACCCTGGATACCCGCAGTCGCGACGACGTTGGGGATGCCGACGATTGCGTTCTGTTCCGCAAGCGTCCCGTTGACCGTCCCGTTCGCACGGAGTTGCGCCTGCATCTCCAGCATCTCCGTCAGCGACGCCTTGTCGAGAACGTTCTCGTCTCTGATGATCACTTGAGCCGATGTCGCGTTCTCCTGTCCGGTCGTGAAATTGTCCCGGATGTAGTTGCTCTTCTCCGATTCGGTCGTATCGCTCTGGAACTGATCGAGCGACGACGACTGTGAGACCTGCGTCGCTCCGGCACCGACTGCCAGCGTCAAAACGAGCATCACAGCGATCACGAGCTTGCTGTGTTTCGTCACCTGCTCGAACGCATCTTCGATCAATCCCACTGTCCGACCTCCTGCACTGTTTGTAGGTTCATACTTACGGAACTCTGACCCTGACTAAACATTCAGTCCATATAACCGTGCCGATTGCCCCAGCCGATCGTCAAAGCTCCCCACACCAGGTCACGGAGAGGGCCGAAAGAGCGAGAAAAACCGTCCGAGTAGTGGCCGATCGAATCGTCGCGCGACATGGTTCAATACTAGTTTGAGCTTGTCTTCACCGGACTCACTGGAGAGGTCCCCCGTCTGCATGGCCTGTTGAAGTCTGTGCAGGAGACAATCTGTGCCGGCCATTGCAGTGTCCTCGTCCGTTGTCTGAAAAACGACGTGTTCGTCTGCCCCGCCCGCTGAGAGCGTTTCGATCACCGACAGCGTATACGTCACGGACTCCGGGGAAGAACCTGCTCCGCGCAACTCCACCGTTATCGTCTCCTCCTCGGATCCTGCGTACGTGAATAGAAATTCCGTGTCAGCGAACCGCCCGACTGCCGTCTCTATGTTCCACTGGTCAGGCACCGTGATCGATTCTGGCATTCGTTACTGACTAACTGTTCAGTCAGTAAAATCGTTTCGGAGATTCCCTATCGTCTGCAATGCGACTAATAGATGTCACCCGCCTGCAGAGCCAACGTTTTTGACAGTCGGCACTGAATATTTGGTCAGTGAATGAGTGAATCAGACGGGGAAACAGACACGAAAGCCGCGATGATGGAAGCGACCTATCGAGCGCTGTGTCAACACGGGTACTCCAACACGAGTATTTCGAAGATTGCCAGCGAATTCGACAAGAGCAAGTCCCTGCTCTATTATCACTACGAGGACAAAGAGGAGTTGCTCGAAGACTTTCTCCACTACCTCCTCGACCAGCTCGAAGCGGATCTCCAATCGATCGAGGCGGAGACGGCTCACGAAGAACTCCTGTCGATCGTCGATCGTCTGCTTCCGGAAGACGTCGACGAGGATCAGATGCGATTCAGACGAGCGATGTTGGAACTGCGAGCGCAGGCGCCATACCACGACGCGTACCGTGACCAGTTCGTTCGCTCTGACGAGTTGATCCTCTCGACGTTGGTCGAGGTCATCGAGCGCGGAATCGACGACGGCGAATTCAGGCCTGTGAATTCGCGTGAGGTCGCGGATTTCGTGTACTCACTCACATATGGCGCGATGGGGCGCGGTGTCCCCCTCGAAAACCCGGATGTCATCGACTCGACCCGAGAGGCGGTCGAGTCCTACCTGGACGAGCGCCTGGTGAAGTTTGCCTGATACTGGCGGCCTCGACCGGCGATAGAATTAAGGTAACTGAATGGTTAGTCAGTAGTGCTGGACGTATCCAGCACTGCTGTCAGAGGCATTCTGTATGCCGTCATTCCCCTGCTCCCACCCCTTTCACCGTTCGGCCGATGTACGAAGGATTAATACTGACTGAACATTCAGCATGACTATGGAACAGCAACACTCGAACTCCCTCCTAGTGAGCGCAGTGGCCTTTGCGACGACCCTGCGGTCACCGGGATGCCCGTTGGTGGTCATTAGGGCATCCGAAGAGGGTCACGCGTGAGTGAAACCGACCGGTCGGTTGATGTCACCGATGGGGATCTTCTAAAGCCACTCATCGTCCTGTCTCTCCCGATCGTCCTCTCACAGATGCTTCAGGTGGGATACAACCTCGCGGATACCTTCTGGGTCGGGCGACTCGGTCAGGAGGCTGTCTCTGCACTGTCGTACTCCTGGCCACTGGTCTTCTTGATGATCTCGGTCGCTGGAGGATTTACCGTGGCCGGGACTGTTCTCGTCGCACAGAACAAAGGCGCAGGCAAGGACGACCGCGTCGACTACGCCGCGGGCCAGACCATCGCCTTCGTCGGCCTCGTGGCCGCCCTCTTCTCAGTGCTGGGATACTTTTTGACTCCCTGGCTGGTGGATCTGATCGGGGCGACGCCAGGCACTACAGAGTACCAACTTTCCGTCGAATACACCCGGACCATCTTCGTGGGCGTGGTCTTCATGTTCGGCTTCTTCATCTTTCAGGCGCTGCTTCGGGGGTGGGGTGACACGCGGACGCCGCTGTACCTGATGGCGCTGGGTGTCGCACTGAACGTCCTCCTCGACCCGTTTCTGATCCTCGGGTTCCAGAACAACGTGCTGTTGAGTGGACTCGGACTCGAGGGGCTCCAGTCGTGGCTGTACGCGACGACTGGGTTCGAGGGGTTCGGCGTCCAGGGGGCCGCCATCGCGACAGTCTTCTCGCGGGGCGTCGGCGCGATTCTGGGGCTGCTCTGGCTGTTCTCCGGCCGGATCGGGATCCACATCTCGCTGTCCGATCTCCGCCTGGACCCCGCGATGGTCAAGCGAATCGTCTCGCTCGGTGCACCCTCTAGCGTCGAGCAGTCCACGCGTGCCCTGGGGATCGTCGTGCTCACCGCACTGGTCGCGTTCGCCGGCGACGACGCCGTCGCGGCGCTCGGGATCGGCAATCGGATCAACTCGCTGGTGTTCCTCCCGGCGATGGGGCTAGCCCGCGGGACTGAAACCGTCGTCGGCCAGAACCTCGGGTCCAAGCAGCCGGGTCGTGCCAAGCGCGCCGTGGGCTACAGCGCCGCGATGGTGGCGGCCGTCCTCGCGGTCGTCGGCGTCGTCGCGTACGTCTTCGCCGCGCCTATCACAGCCGTGTTCATCCCAGGGGCCGAGGACGTGATCTCGATCGGTGCCGACTACCTCCGGATCATCGGCCCGACCTTCCTGTTCATCGGCGTGTTCCAGGTCGTCCAGGGCGCGTTCCGCGGGAGCGGGTCTACGAGGGTCGCGATGGCCTTCGCGATTCTCTCGCTGTGGGTGTTCCGTCTGCCGCCCGCCTACGCCCTCATGGAGTGGCTGGGACTGGGTGCGACCGGCGTCTGGTACGCCATCGCACTCTCGAACGTCCTCTCGATGATCGCGGCGACGCTCTGGTTCCTCCGTGGGACGTGGACCGAATCGGTGATCGAGGATCGTCCCACGCCAACGCCGAGTGAAGATGACTGATACGACCGACGTGATCAACAGGACGACCGCGTGCACCAGTTACCCGGTGCACTCCTGACGGAACACGTAGCGACCACCGCTGGCGTGGCTCTCGCCGGTAAACGGATCCGTCCGCTCGTAGCCGCTGTAGATCGCGACGCGTTCGATTTCGATCGCGTGATCGCGGTTCCAGCGCGTACAGAGATACTCCGCGAGCGCCGTTCGATACGCGGTCGCGTCGTCCCCCCGGACCTTCTGCAGATACTTCCGCCAGCGATTCGAGGGGTAGGTATCGGCCGCGTCGGGTGGCCTCCCCAGCTCCGCGGGCCCGCCGTAGAACGCGTCGACGGTCGTCCCGTCAGTCCGGTTCGCGGGGAAAGCAAACCACTGGGTGGTCCGGGACGGATGGGGCGCGAACATCCGCCATTCCTGCTGGAGATTTGCTGTCTCGATCCCCGTCTCGACCGGGTCGGGAAGATCGGTATCGGTCGCCGTCGCACCGGCCGAGAGCAACACGAGCGCGAAGACGACAGCGGGAATCCCAATCCAGAGCAGCCCGCGAACACGGCCGAGACGTAGCCACTGCGGATAGAGGCGGGCCGACGGTGCAACGGCCGCTTCGATCCGTCCCGACCAGGATCGGATCCGCACTGCAAAGCGGCTCTTGCCGACCACTCGTCCGGCGACATCCCAGGCCGTCGGTGGAAAGAACAGCAGCAGACCCGCGATCGAGATCAGCGGGAACAGGCCGATCGGCATCGAGACCAGCATGCCGGCGTGGGCCACGACGAACACAGACGCGAGCAGGGTTCGTGCTCGGCCAGTCGCCACGAGCAACAGCGGGGAGGCGACGAGCAACGCCATCCAGAGGTACGTGGCCGCCACCAGCAGGGCCGGGAAGTCGGCAAGGAAATCGCCCAGCAAATAGGTCAACTGGTCGGCCTCGAAGACGTAGGCGACGGCCTCGCCAGAGCGCCACAACGGGCCGTCGAATTTGTAGGTCGCGTTGATGGCGTAGACGAGCACGACCTGGGTCAGGACGGCCGCGGTCACGACCGAGGAGACGGTCCCGTCACGGACATCGTAGTTCCGAGCATCGATCGCCCACCGGCAGTCCAGCGGCAGGAACAGTCCCCAGATCAACAGTGACCGAAGCAGGAGATCGCCGCTGTTGAGCACCAGCGGATTGCGAAGATGGAGGAGGATGAGCAGAACGAGCGAGGCCGCCGTGGCCAGTCGGGTCCGATAGCCGACCAGGAGTGCGAGCGCGAACACACCCGCGACTGGAAAGAGTAAGATTGGCCCCCAGGGATCGGGCAGATAGGTAAAGACCTGATTCGCGCCAGGATGGGTCGAAAGCAGCGTCGACCGCGGGAACGCGCCGCTGTCGGTGTAGAACACTTCGAGAAAGCGAGCTCGCGTCAGGAGGTTCGCGAGCAACAGCAGGCCGAGGGCGATCCGGAACGCGGCGAGCGCTCGCAGATCGATCGCTATCCGCCGACGCACGGCTGTGAGGAGCCGTTGCCAGCCGTGTTGCAGCCCCGTCGACCCAGTCACTGTTGGGAACAGATACGACGAGCGGCCTAAATCTTCCGACAGGAAGAGCTGCCAATCGACGAGGCGACTGGGTGGTATGAGCAGCTCAGGCGTTGGAATATCGGCCACGCCACACCAGGGGAATACTCGCTATCGAACACGCTCGCTGATGAGTGCATTTACGTGATAGAATAAGAGGACAGGGACAACGACGAATCCGACACCCACGCCAGCACGAGCATCGAGCACGAATGAAGTGATTCCGACAACAGCGCCACATTGGCCAGCCCATAACAGCGATCGAACGAACCAACCCAATCCGCCTCCTTGGAACCACGAAGCGTGATCTGATTGGGGCATATCAAAACCTCAGACGGATTTGTGAAAAGTTTTCGGAGCTCATCAAAGTAAAAGAGAGCCCACGCGGGCCGCGCGATGTTTTCACAGCCGCCAGTGTGAAAATCGAGATAAAGAGTTCTATGACCCCCGCTTCGAATCCGAGCCGGTGTCGCCCCGACAGTGCTAGTCGAACGGAAACCACAATGAGCGAGGACGGCGTCAAGCGGGACGACTACCACTCCCGATTCGAACGGTGACGTTCGGCGATCGCCGTCACCGCCTCGCTGTCGAGGACCCCTTCGTCCGTGCAGATCTTGTCGATCAGATCGGCCGGCGTGACGTCGAACAGCGGATTCTCGACGGTGAGTGAGGCGGTTCCATCATACAGCGTCTCCGGTGACGGTTCGATATCGACGTCACTGTCGGGGCTGACCTTGTCCGCTGCGGCCACGACGCACAGGGGGACAGACTCCCGGTCGGCCGCCAGCGCCAGTCCCCGCGTCCCGATTTTGTTCACCACCGATCCATTCGGGAGAATCGTATCCGCACCGACGAGCACGGCGTCGGCGTCCCACTCGTCCAGTAGGCTCGACAGTGCCGCATCGCTGGTCAGCGTCACATCGTGGTCGTCGGCCAACGTCTCCGCGACCGCGACACCCTCGTCTCCGGGGTGGGACTCGCCGACGAGGACGGCCTCGGGGTCGGCTCGGTCGAGCGCGTCGAGGGCCGTCCCGGATCGGGAGAACGTACAGATCCGCTGACCTTCCAGGCGCTCGGCCGCGACGCTCGCGGCTTCTCGGTCGGTACGGACAGCCGACTCGATCACCGCTCGTGCAGTGAACTCGACAGCAGCGGTCGATCGGTCGTCCACGCTGGCCATCACGCGGTTGACCCGATTTTTCACGACGGTCATCGACGGGCGGGCCGATCTGAGCTCGCGAGCGATCGCCGCGACGCCCTCGTACTCGCTCGCCAGCGCGGCCTCGTCGCGAAGCACCTCCAGCGCCCGGATCGACAGCCAGGCCGAGCCGTGTTCGCGGTCGGTCGCGACCGTCTCGACCGTCGGCCGAACCCGATCATAGGAGGTCCAGAGGTCGGGGACAGTCTCGCGCCGTCTAATCTCGGTCGGATGGACCCACTCGAACGCGGCTGTCTCCCAGTTCGGATCGACATCCCGGCGTGCGCAGTCGAACAACAGTGGGTGGACGCGCCAGCGCGTTCCGCGATCCTCATCTTCGACGACGAATGGGTCGCCCGATCTGACCAGCGTCACCGCATCTTCCAGGCCCGTCTCCTCGCGAACCTCGCGCTTCGCTGCAGTCTCGGGGTCGTCGTCCGGCGCGTCTCGTTCGGGTGCGAGGTGGCCCGAGACAGTACCCCACCGCCCAGGGTAGGATCCGACGTCGTCGCTCCGGCGGAACAACAGGACCTGCCCGTCGTTGCGCAGGAAGCACGTGACGACGCCGCGCTCGTCCATAGCGTTCGTTGGAAGGGCGGGCTCAAAACGGCAGCGGCGGAATCATAGTGAGTACTGTCGCGATTTACCGCTACGACCGCACGAGTGCGTCCTGGCGAGCGGAGCGAGACAGGGTCGTCGGAAATCTTCGATTTCCGGGATGCAGCGAACGCGAAGCGTTCGCCACCACTCGTGGAACTGTGTTCCACGGCGTGTGGTCGATGTGGAGCAGACCGACAGTAATCACTTGAAAACAGTGTAGCAGTACAAAATCCGACTGAAGTCGGATTTTACCTCTGACTTTGCTGAGTCCGCGGATCCAGCAGTAAATATAGGAACTCCAACACGATATAGGTATGTATTTTCGACGTTTTTGGGGCTGGAGTGACAATCCCGGGGTATGGACGTCGCCATCATCAGCGACACGCACATTCCCTCCCGTGAACCGTCAATCCCGGCATGGGCGCGCCGCCTGATCAGCGATGCCGATCACGTGATCCACGCGGGCGACTTCGACTCGACGAAGGCGCTCGCAGACGTCCGTCAGCTCGCACCCCGCGTGACGGCCGTTTCCGGGAACATGGACCCCCGTGGCGTGGGCCTCCCCGAGATCGAGACGGTCCGACTCGGTGGCGTCACGTTCGTCGTCACCCACGGCACCGGGAGCAAGCGAAACTACGAGCAGCGCGTGGCAGATATCGTCGCCGAACACGCCGCCGACGGCCCGACGGTCGGCGTCTCGGGGCATACCCACCAGCTACTGGACGAGATCGTCGACGGCTACCGACTGCTCAATCCCGGGAGCGTGACGGGCGCGGCACCCGCAGACGAGGCGACGATGCTGACTGCCGAGGTCAGTGGCGGTGAGATCGACGTGACGGTCAGACGCGAGTGAACCTCCGTTGTACGGAACGTGTGGAACTCGCAGTACTATCGGAACTATCAGAACAGTTCGGTGGCAGAAATCTTGAAGGTCGCCTTCGAACAGGGAGGTATGATCCGGTCCCTGCTTGCACGACTCCGGTCGTGGTGGGCTGTCGACGATGCGGAAGAGCGGATCGAAGGAGAAGGCGGCGTCCATCTCGATCCGGCGTACAACAGTCGATACACGGCAGAGCGTCACCTCGACGCATACTCGAAATTCGACGAGAATCCGGACGAGTCGCCAGACGAGTCGATAGACCAGCGGTGAGACGGTGTGCGGTGTCGTGGCACGGTTGGCAGGCCCTGCTCCTATCGGACTCCTTTTTGTGTGGCCTCCCCGAGGGCAGTGCATGGAGGTTTTCGCAGTCCCGGGATTGCCCGAGGTCGAGAGCGGCGACGATGTCGCCGCGCTGATCGATCAGCAGGCCGACCTCCGGGACGGCGACGTGGTCTGTGTCGCCAGTACGATCGTCTCGAAAGCCGAGGGGCGGGCGTTCGATCTCGCGGATTTCGAGGCCGGCCACCGCGCCCGGGCAATCGCTCGTCGACTCGCGGGAATCACCGGCGACCGTAAAGACCCCCGGTTCGCCCAGGCCGTCCTCGAGGAGAGTGACGAACTCCTGATGACCGCACCCTTCCTGCTCACCGTCACCAACTTTGGCCACATAACTGTGAACGCGGGAATCGACCGCTCGAACGTTCCCGACGCCGACCTGCTCTTGCTGCCCGAGGATCCGACCGCGAGTGCCGAGGCCATCCGTCAGGAGCTTTCGGCGGACGTATCGGTCATCGTCACAGACACCTCGGGTCGTCCCTTCCGCCACGGTCAGCAAGCTGTCGCCCTCGGCTGGGCCGGTATGCACGCCAACCGAGACTGGCGGGGCGAAACTGATCGAGACGGCCGCGAGCTCGGCGTCACAGTACAATCAGTGGTCGACGAACTCGCCAGTACCGCGAACCTCGTCACCGGCGAGGGCGACGGCGGCACCCCCGTCGCCGTGGTGCGAGAGTGGGACTTCGGCGATCACGAGGGCCACGACCTGCTCTTCCGAGACGCCGACACCGACTTCGTTCGACAGGCATTGCGCCAGTGGAGTTACTGATGTACGGACTCGAACTCACCCCCGAACACCCAGTCGCAACGCTCGCTGATCTCGCCGCGGATGCCGAAGCTTCGGGCTTCGACGCCGCGTTCGTCAGTCATCACTACAACAACCGCGACCAGTTCATGGCGTTGACCGACATCGCCCACGAGACCGACGACCTGCTCGTCGGCCCGGGCATCGCCAACCCCTACGAGACCCATCCCGTGACACTGGCGTCGCGGATGGCCACCCTCGACGAACTTTCGGGGGGCCGCGGGCTCTTCGGGATCGGTCCCGGCGACAAGTCCACGCTCGCCAATCTGGGCTACGACCAGGACGGCGCACTCCGGCGCACCCTGGCGACATTCAAGGTCGCCCAACAGTTGTGGGCGGGCGAGCGCGTCGACCACGACGGCACCTTCCAGGCTGCAGACGCAGCCCTGAACTACGAGGTCGGGTCGATCCCGGTCTACGTGGGGGCACAGGGCCCACACATGACCAGAATGGCGGCCAAACACGCCGACGGCGTGCTGTTCAACGGCTCACATCCGCGTGACTACGAGTGGGCGGCCGAGCAGGTGGCCCACGGCCTCGACGACCGGCCCGAGAGCCGCGGCGAGTTCGACTTCGCCGCCTACGCCAGCGTGAGTATCGCCGACGAAGAGGCTGCGGCGCGGGAGGCTGCCCGGCCCCCAGTGGCGTTCATCGCGGGCAGTGCTGCGCCGCCGCTTCTCGATCGACACGACCTCGATCACGACCGCGCGAGCGAGATCAGCGACGCCATCTCGCGGGGAGACTTCGAGGAGGCCTTTGGGACTGTAACGCCAGCGATGATCGACGCCTTCTGTATCGCCGGGACACCCACGGACGTCGAGAAAAAGATCGCGGGCGTCCTCGAACACGCCGACAGCTTCGTCGCGGGGTCGCCGCTCGGGCCGGATCTGGAAACGGCTATCGAGCTTCTCGGGGCGGTTCTCGACCGATTCGACTCGGCGTGACCAGATCGAGGACAGCACCGAGCGTGAGCACGCCGAACGCGCCGACCGAGGCGAACACGAACAACGCGCCGAACGCGATCAGGACGGCCGAGATGGGATCGCGTGTTGCGATGTCGAGGAACTGCGGACCAGCGTCGACGATGCTCTCGAGAAGTTCCGAGACGAGCGTTTCCAGTGAAACCATATCTGTCCTTTCTGGCGGGTGGTACTTGTGTGTGTTTGTCCCGAGAGACAGACCTTTGCCCGCCCGGGACACATGGCCCACCATGGAGCGGGACGCCTCACTCGACGACTTTCTCGATAGCGACTCGGGCGACGATGGCGGGACTGGTGGCGACCCTCAGAGCGACGAGGCCGGGGACGTTTCTGCGGAGAGTAGCGATGGGCCAGCACCGGTCGCGTCCGAACTCGACGAACACGCTCCCGAATCGACCGAGCGTGAGGATCCCGAGGCAGATTCCGAAGCGACCGACCCCGCGGATGCCGAAGAATCTCCCGAGACGTCGACCGTCGAACCGGCTCGCTCGACCGGCCGCTGGGACCCCGAGGGAGCCGTCTGTGACGCCTGCGGGGCGTCGGTGACCCGTCGCTGGCGCGAGGAGAGCGAGGAGAGAGCGGAGACGTTCGTCTGCGTCGAGTGCAAGTCCTGGTGAGCGAGACGGTGTCGAAACCCAAATCGTCGTTGTAGGTACCGTGACTGACAAGTACCACGACTGCTAATCGCCGACCAGTGTGTATGGTCCGCGCTCACAGCCAGCAACGTTACATCACTGTAGCCGCTAAGCCAGCTATCTCCCCGACGGGGGGTGTCGATCAGGCGCCCCGGTACGGCCGCCTGAATCTCGATCGAGTCGCTCGAACCGCGCCACAGACGACGACAGTCAACACATGACGGACACTGAACCACCTACGTCGCGGGCGGCCGCCAGCGAGGCCGGCGACACCGCCCAGCGCATCATCGACAACGTCGAACAGGTCATCGTCGGCCACCACGACGAGATCGAACACCTCCTCATCGCCATGCTCGCTCGGGGCCACGTCCTCCTGGAAGACGTCCCGGGCGTCGGCAAGACGATGCTCTCCCGTGCCGTCGCCGCCTCCGTCGACGGCACGTTCAAACGCGTCCAGTTCACCCCCGACCTCCTGCCCTCGGATGTCACCGGCGTCAACGTCTACAATCAGCGAACTCAGGAGTTCGAGTTTCGCGAGGGCCCCATCTTCGCGAACGTTGTCCTGGGCGACGAGATCAACCGCGCGCCACCGAAGACCCAGTCGGCACTGCTCGAAGCGATGGAAGAACAGCAAGTCACCGTCGACGGCGAGACACGCGACCTCCCGACGCCGTTCACGGTGATCGCGACCCAGAACACCGTCGAACAGGACCGGACCTACGACCTACCGATGGCCGAACTCGATCGGTTCATGACGAAACTCCATCTGGGCTATCCAGAGGCCGACGAGGAGGTCGCCATGCTCGATCGCGTCGTCGGTAACCACCCCATCGAGGACCTCTCACCTGTGGCAACGCTGGGCGACCTTCGGGACGCCCGAGAGGCCACGGCCGCGATCACGGTCGAAGAGCCGGTCCAGCGCTACGTCACCCAACTGGCGAACTACACGCGCGAGCACGCACAGCTGGGCGCGAGTCCGCGTGCGTCGCTCGCGCTGCTCCGAGCCGCCCAGGCCAGGGCACTACTGGAAGGCCGCGAGTACGTGACGCCGGACGACATTCAGCAGGAGGTGACAGTGGTCTTCCCTCATCGGATCCAGACCGGATCGACGAACCAGACGCCGACACAGTTGGTCCTGTCGGCGCTCGACACCGTCCCCGTGCCATGATTCGGCCGACACTTCGCGGGGTCGGGACCGTCGTCGTCGTACTCGCGGCGGCGGGACTGGCGTGGCTGTTCGGCGACCGCGCTCTCAATGCCGTCGCCGCACCCGCACTTGTCGCGCTCGTGGCTGGTGTCGTCCAGGTGGTGGTCGCCAGCGACCCGACGGTCGAACGAGAGGCGGTCCGGCCTGGCTTTCCAGGCGAGACTCGGATAGTCTCACTGACGGTCGAGGGTGGCAGTACCGTCGTCGACGTCAGCGATGCGGTCGCAGACGGTCTCGAAGCCGAGGGCAACGAGCGCAGCGTCGCGCCACCGACGACGATGACCTACGACCTCGAGTATCTGCAGCGCGGCGAACACACGCTCGGCCCGACAACCGTCCGAGTCCGGGACGTGCTCGGTCTGTTCGAACGGACGGTGACGGTCGATACCGAGACCTCGGTCGTCGTCTATCCGGAAGTGTACGCGATCGGAAGCGGTGGCGATCTCTCCCGGCTCCTGGCGGAGACGCTGAACGCCGAGCGCGAGGAGTTCGACTCGCTCCGAGAGTACGCACCCGGCGACTCGCTGCGGGACGTCGACTGGAAAGCGACGGCCAAACGCCCCGACGACCTGATGGTGACGGAGTTCTCGGGCCGGGAGTCCGAGGGGGCGGTGACGATCGCCGCCAGCACGACCGAGACGACAGTCGACGAAACGGCTGCCGCGGCCGCGAGCATCGCCGTCGCGCTGGGTGACGCCGGCGTCGACGTCGACGTGTACACCCCGAACGGAGCCGCCTCGACGACCGAGGCCGGAGCCGATCAGACGGCAGTGCTGGCGCTACTGGCCCGGACACAGGCCGGACAAATCGACGAGGACGTGTGGGCGAGCGCCGACATCGCCCTGGCAGGGACACACCAGCAGGTCGAGGTGACCGTCGACGGACGCCAGAGCAACTTCTGGCAGTGGACCAACGGTGCCGGCAATCCCGTGCTCGAACAGACGAGCGCCAGCGCGGGGGTGACTGCGCCGTGAGCCACGCCACCGCGCGCGAGCAGGAACCCCGTTCCTGGCCGGTGATCGATCTGTCACCGCTACGGCTCGGCGCGTTAGTCTCGGCGTTGCTGGTGATGGGGTCGTTTCTGACGGCCGTCTACTACGTCGTCGACATCGTGGGTGACCCGAACGACCTCATATACGTCGTCGCCGGGACGCTGGTCGCAGCGACACTGCTGTCGAGAGTCCTCAGCGTTCGGTCGGCGACGCTCCTGGCGACGGGGCTGCTCGCTGTCGGGATCGCCTGGTATCTGTCGGTACTGCCGGCCGAAGAAGCGCTGGCGTTCGTCGCACACGTCGAGTACATCATCGCGTTGCTCGCCGGCCACTCGGTGCTGGAGATCGTCAATCTCCGTGCGTGGGTGCTGGCCGTGACGCCGGGACCGGTGTTCTTGCTGTGGTATCTGGCACTGCGTCGGCGTTACGCCGCCGCAGCAACCATCGGCGGGCTCGCCGTCGGCTTTTTCGTTCTGACCGGCGACGCGACGTTCCCGGTCGCGATGGTCGGAACCGTCGGGACACTCTCACTGCTCGGGTTCGGTGCACTCGATCGGGCGGACGCCGATCTCGCTGCTGGTGAGGTGGTCACGATCGTTCTGGCGATGGTGATCGTGGTCTCGTTGTCGGTTTCGGTCGTCCCACAGGGGGCGGCGATGACGTACTCACCCCAGACGGGCCTCTCCGAAGCGTTTTCCTACGACGAGGAGAACGCCCTGGAGACGAGTCTGTTCTCGGCCGACCAGCGGCTGTCGATCGCCGGCAGTATCGAGCTCTCGGCCAGCGTCCGCTGGACCGTCCAGAGCGAACGGAAGCAGTACTGGCGGGTCGCAGCCTACGATCTCTACACTGGCGACGGATGGGTCCGACGAGCAGAAGCACGCCAGGACCAGAGCAGACTCGGCTCGCCACAGTCGTCTCAGAGGCAGATACGGCAGCGCTTCGTCGCCGAGAGCCGGATCAACACGATGCCCGCAGCCTGGCGGCCGACGGCAGTCGGTGGTGACGCCGAATCGAACGCACTCGTGACGGACTTCGGTGGCTTACAGCCCGAACGCCCGCTCGAAGCGGGCGACTCCTACACCGTCCAGAGCACGGTCGTCGACGCGACGCCACGGCAACTTCAGCGGGCCGGGACCGACTACCCCGACCAGATCGTCGACCGATACACCCAGCTCCCCGACAGCACCTCTGAACGGGTCACACGTCGGACTGAGACGCTGACCAGTAGGGCCGAGACACCCTACGAAACCGCGGTCGTCGTCGAGAACTGGCTCAAGTCAGAGTACAACTACTCGCTCGACGTTCCGCGGCCCTCGGACAACGTCGCCGACACGTTCCTCTTCGAGATGGACCGCGGCTACTGTACGTATTTCGCGACGACGATGGCCGTCATGCTCCGCTCGCAAGGGGTCCCGGCACGGGTCGTCGTCGGCTATACGCCGGGCGAGCAGGTCGGCGAAAACGAGTGGGTCGTCCGCGGATACAACTCACACGCCTGGGTCGAGGTGTACTTCCCCGAGGTCGGCTGGGTTCAATTCGATCCCACGCCGCCCGGGCCGCGCCAGGAAGCCGAACAGGAACAGCTCGAAGGAGCCCGTGAGAGTGGTGAACCAAACATCGATCCGTCAGATCCATCGTACACGCCATCCACGCCGACACCCACCCCGACCCCCACGCCGACGCCAGAGCCGAACGGGACGGCCACTCCAACCCCGACACCCGCGACGGCCACGCCCGCCCCGCCACCGACGAACGACGGTGGGAGCGGCCCCCAGATTCCCTCACGGGAAGAACTACTGCTCGGTCTGATCGCCGGGCTCGGGCTGGTCGCGACAGCCAGACGCTCGGGTGCGACCGGCCGTCTCTATCGGGCCATCTGGGTTCGATGGCAGCCGCGAGTCGATCCCGAAACCGACGTCTCGCGGGCCTACGACCGCCTCGAACACCTGCTCGAACGTGAGCACCGCCCTCGACGGGCTGGCGAGACACGCAGACAGTACCTCCAGTCGGTCGGCGCCGACGAACGGGCACGTGAGGTCGGGTCGATCTACGAGCGGACACGCTACGGCGGCGAGGTCGACGAGCGGGCGGCCGACCGGGCGGTCGAGCTGGTCGACTCGATCGTCGCGGATCGCTAGCCGTGGTAGGTCCCGACAGTGTTTAATAGGTTGATTTCGTACGCGAATGTGTAATGTCGGAAGTCTGCTCGACGTGCGGGTTGCCTGAGGAGCTCTGCGTCTGTGAGGACGTCGCCAAAGAGTCCCAGGAGATCAACATCCGCATCGACGAGCGCCGTTACGGTAAGGAGGTAACGATTATCGAGGGATTCGATCCGAGTGACGTCGACATGGACAGTCTGTCCTCGGATCTGAAATCGAAGTTCGCCTGTGGGGGTACCGTCGAGGACGGCCAGATCGAGCTCCAGGGCAATCACACCGGTCGCGTCGAGGACTTCCTCCGCGACAAAGGGTTCAACGTCGCCTGATAGTAGGCGCTGTAGGTCTATTCCGGATCGATCGTGCGATCGGACCGGTACATCGCTACAGTAACCACTATCATTCTCTAGGTTGTCTCCGCTCGATCATTTCAGGGCTGTAGCGACAGCCTAGTCGACGAACTCGACGTTCGTGTCACAGACCGGGCACTGCTTGACGCCCCGTTCGACATCGAGATCGGCCTCAGTCCCTGTCCACCCACACTCAGGACACATGATCGGGTCTGCCATCGGGTGGTCGTTCGAACGGTCGGCACAAGAAAGTCGGCGGTTGTGAAGCGTCGTCACTGCCGGTCACAAGGCGTCCGCAGACAGCCAGTCACGACTCCTCAAGTGGCAATGACAGCACGAAACGTGGCCGACTTGCTCGGTCGTCGACAGTGAGATCGCCATCGTAGCGCTCGACGACCTCGCGGGCGACCTGGAGATCGGTGTCGCCGGCTGCGACGCCGTCCGTCGATTGGACACTCGCGAAAGAGGGCTGGCCGATCCCACCGTCGAGCGCGGGCCCGCTGGCCGTTGTCTCGATCCGACACTGTTCGTCGGTGGTCGTGACGTCGACTTTGACCGTCGGACCGCTGACTGCACTCCGCTCGATTGCCCCGCGGAACAGCGTCTCGATGGCCGCAGACAACAGCGAATCTGCACAGACCGTCGCGCCGTCCGGCCCCGAGACGTCGATCCGACAGTCGGGGTGTGTAACTCCAAAGTGAGAGGCCTCGCGTTCGAGGAGTGTACAGACGTCTACCGAGCGGTAGCGACTGTCAGGATCGATCGCTGTCGCGAGCGGCGCCATCTCGTCGACCAGCCTGACCAGTCGCTGACTCCGACGCTCGACCGTCTCCAGGTGCTCTGCGCCCGAGTCGTCGACGTGGTCATCGAGCAGTCGGACGTACGACTGGATGACGTGCATCCCGTTTCGCAGATGATGGCGAACTAGCGCGTGGACGAACGCCAGTTGCTCTTGGACGGCCTGGGCCTCTTCCGCTGCGGCGGCCGCGTTCTCAGCGGCCCGCGCGTTGCGAAGCGACTGGACGTGATAGAGCCCGACCAGCAGCCCCGCGGTCGCCCCGACGGTTTGCGTGACCACGAGCGTCAACAGTGGATCTCGCAGCGTTACGCCGCCGCTGACCTGGGTCAGTAGTTGCCACGTCGTCAACCCGACCAGCAGGATGATCCCCAGGCTAACCCAGATCGCGATCCGCCAGAGGTCAGCGTCAGAGAACGCACTATCTCGGAGCCAGTAGCCCGTCCCGAAGACCGTCCCGCAGAGCGCGACCACCAGCCCGACCTCGACGACTGGAAACAGCGCCAGCGCCTCCGTGGCGAGCTGGCGACTCCCGTAGGCCAGCGCAGCGACGAGCAACGCCGCGCCGATGGCACTCACGCCCCATGCGCCACCCCACCGCGGTCGCGACCGCGAGTGGGCAGCCATAGATTCACATTGTAACTGCTGATATAATAATCTATGTTTCGTCGTGGAACATATCTCCACTCGAAGCGGTGGCGACTCCGACGACGTCCGGAGTGCCCTCCAGCGTGTTACTCGCCCCAGTCTTCTTCGAGTTCGGGAGCGGTGTCGAGTGCCGCGGGATCGACGCCGACGACTTCCAGTTCCGCACCGCAGGTCGCACAGTCGATGATCTCTCCAATCTCCGCGTCGTCGTGCAGTGCGACGTCTGCGCCGCACTCGGGACAGTCTGCCATAGCGTCTGCACGGTTGCGGGCGAGCACTATCAAACGACCGAAGTCGATTCGCCCACGTGAGCGGCGGGTACGTTTATGTGGCTGGTCGTCGCCACGCTACGTATGGCAGTTCCACTCAAGCCGCTGCTGCTCGTCCTCGGAATCGTCCTCGCGACGACCGGTGTGTTCGTCTATCGGAAGGCACTCTTTGGCTTCGGCGGGCTACTTGGCGGCGCGGCCGGCGCGCTCGTCGGGACCGGAATCGGTGCCGATTTGCCGGTGTTCGTCGGCGCGGTCGTCATCGGGGCTGTCGTCGGGATTTACCTGGTGCTCACGGCCTACCGGATGGCCGTCCTGGCTGCCGGCGCGTTCACTGGCCTGGCCGTCGGGGCCTACGCTGCCGGTGCGTCCCTGACCCAGCCCGGCACGCTGGTCGACCCCCTCGTCGGCGGTGGTCTCCTCGCCGGGCTCCTCGCTGGCTGGCTCCTCCGGAAGGTGATCGTCCTCGTGATCTCGGCTGCCTGGGGTGCCTCGCTGGTCTCGATCGGCATGGCCCCCGCGATCGAAGACGTCACCAACGTCCGCGAGATCGTCGACGCGTTCGTCTCGCCGTGGCTCTACGGCGTCTTCGTCGGCGGGATCGCCGTCCAGGTCGGTATCTGGGGCTACCTTCGCTACTACGCCGGCAGCGACGACGAGGGCGATCCCGAGCCCGGCCTGTTCGGTCGTCTCGTCGGGCGATAATTTGGCCCACCAACTATGGGGGATCGTTCTGTAGGCTTGCGTATGGACACCGTGACACCACCCACGAGCAAGAAAGAGGTCATGCACATGGGCCTCACTGGATACATTATCGCCGCGTGTCTGCTGTTGGTCGCGTTGCCGTTGTTACCGCTGCTTATCGCGCTGAAGCTGCTGGATATGGCTCGAAGCGGTGGCAGCGGACAGACGACCTGAACGTCGACGGTCCAACAGCCGACGCCGACCCAAGGGAGTTGGTCAAGCTGGTCCGCAAAGCGGCAGCGGCCTACCTTCGGCCCGAGGTTTAAATCAGAACCCGACCCAGCCGGGGGTGTGACTCGAACTCGCGACGGCCGGAGGCGAGCCTGATCCGTGGCTCACCGTGCACTGGTGGCCTACGAGCGCCCCGACGGTCGCTACGACATTCACGCTTCCCGCTGGGGCGGTCTGGACTGTCGCCTCGCCGACGCCATCAGCCCAGTCGACCCCTACGCAGGCGACGCAGTCGACCCCGTTCCACGGGTGATCGCCCGGCCATTTGGAGACATGCTGACGATGGCCGACCCCGCCCGCCACGAAGCGCTCTATCGCGTCAGCGCCGAGTACGTGGTCGACACGTACCTGCCACTGTGGTTCGGCCTGGCCCACTACCTCGGTGAGTCGTTGCTCGGTGGTGGACCCGGCGACCGCCAGTCAGACGGCCTCGTCGTCGCCGTCGACTCGCCAGCCGACGCCGAGGCGTTTCGTGAGTGGTTCCAGGCGGCCAAAGACACTGTCGCCGAGGCCGTCGTGGGCGGGTATCTCTCACGGGCCGACGCACAGGCAGTGCTCGCCGACGCAGTCAGCCAGCGCGGAACCGGCCGGGAGGTGTTCGCCCCCTGGAGTGGGAGGGAAACGAACGAGTATTAGTGTCGGCGTCGGCTACGGCGTGGCGTGACACCTACCGAGAGCGTCCGTTCCCGGACGAACCCCCCAATCGAGCTCGCCCGGTCAGTCGTCGAGACGGGGCTCGCCAGCGACGCCCTCGTGACGATTTTCGGAGACTGTACAGTCGACTACGAAGGCCGGGCCGAGAGTACGCTCGGCCCCGGCGACCGCCACGTCATGTGCAAGCCCGACGGCACCGTCCTCGTCCACACCGACGAGGGCCACCAGCCCGTGAACTGGCAACCGCCGGGCTGCACCCACGAGGTGTCGGTCGAGGAGAGCACTCTCACACTCCGCAGCGAGCGCTCGACACCCGCCGAAGAACTGCTCGTGCAGTTTCGCGACGTCGATCACGTCGCCACCTTCGACGTCACCGACCCCGAGGAACTCTCGCTCTCAGGCACGGAAGAGGACCTCCGCGAGCGCGTCCTCGACGAACCCGAACTAATCGAGCCCGGATTCACGCCGCTGTCGACCGAACGGGAGACGCCGGCCGGCGCGGTCGACATCTACGGCGAAGACGCGAACGGTCGTGCGGTCGTCGTCGAGTTGAAACGCCGGCGAGTCGGCCCCGACGCCGTTGGGCAACTCGCTCGCTACGTCGAGGCGCTCGAACGTGATCTCCACGACGACGCCGACGTCCGTGGGATCCTGGTCGCGCCATCGGTGACCGACCGCGCGCGGACGCTGCTGGCCGAACGCGGCCTGGAGTTCGTCTCGCTGGAACCGTAGCGGTAGCCCAGCTAGCGGTGGCCCTTTCGGGCGAGTCGCTCGAGTCGCGCCGCGATGGTCGCGACCGCTCTCGCGACCGCGCCGAGTTCGTCCGGGCGGATCCGTGTAAATGGCACGTCGTAGACGACGCGCTCGTTCGTGACGCGTAACGTCCCGGGAATCGAGATGTCCATCAGTGCCGACTGCACCTCCGGATCGAAGACTTCCCGAAGGTTCGATCCTGCTTCAACCATGAGGACGAACTGTTCGTCGAGTGCGTCGTTGCCCGTTCTGATCCCCTCCTCGCGGCCACCACTGCCGACATAGCGCAGTTCGAGCGCGAGCGGTTTCGAGAGCCCGTCGAGGATAGCCTCGACGCGGACGCCCTGCTGGCGCAGGCGGCCGCGGTCGACCACGTCGACGGTGATCGTCTTGCGTTTGTACTCGTTTTGCAGCGCCGGCCGGTGTTGTCCCTCACGCTGGGCCGAAAACGGCGAGTTCGTACGCAACCGTTTCCAGGCCAGTCGTTCGCCGCGTCGAAACAGCACGACACCGAGGAGCCAGACCACGACGACGAGCGAAACCTGAGTCGGCAACCTGGCGTAGGTCGCGAACTCGGGGGCAACGTCCCGAACGAGGCGCTGGACATCGTAGCGCTGGATCGCGAAGCCAGCGCCACCAGCGAGGACGAGTGTCCAGACGATGATCCGGTGGCGAACCCCGAGATACCGGCCGAAGAACGTCATTCCCCGGCTATTCGTTGTCCACTACCAAAAGTGTCAGTCCTCGACCCGTGACTTCAGGTCGGCCAGCGTCTGCAGGGCCTCCAGTGGTGTCGTCTCGGCGATCGATAAGTCCCGGAGCGCCTCCCGAAGCCCTGCCTCAATGTCGCTGCCGTCTCCGTTGGTAGCCGCCCCCGGGACATCGCGGTTGTCCGTCTCCGGACCGGCCGACGTGGATCCTGCGGCCCCCTCGGCCAGCAGATCGGCGGCGCGTTCGACCACGCTGTCGGGGACGCCCGCGACGCCAGCGACTTCGACGCCGTAGGACGCCTCGGCTGCGCCGGGCGCGACTGCGTGCTCGAAGACCACGTTGCCATCTTCGCGACTGGTCCGGAAATGGAGATTGAACACGCCCGAGAAGTCCTCGGCCGCGGCGGTCAGTTCGTGATGGTGGGTTGCAAAGAGAGTGGTTGCGCCGATCTCGTCGTGGACGTACTCAGTCACTGCTCGTGCGATCGCCAGGCCGTCGGTCGTCGAGGTCCCCCGACCCACTTCGTCGAGCAGGATCAGCGACGCCTCGGTCGCGTGTTCGAGGATCTCCGCGAGTTCGGTCATCTCGATCATGAACGTCGAGCGCCCGCCAGCGATGTCGTCGCTCGCCCCGACCCGCGTGAACACGCGATCGACGATCCGGAGGCTGGCCCGCTCTGCGGGGACGAAGCTGCCGGCCTGGGCCAGCACCAAGACGAGCGCGACCTGACGCATGTACGTCGACTTTCCGCTCATGTTCGGCCCCGTGACGATGGCGAACTGTTGGCCGTCCTCGAAGTGTGCGCCGTTGGGGACGAACGAGTCCTCGGTGCGCTCGACAACCGGATGGCGGCCAGCTTCGATATCGATACCTTCGTCGGTAATTTCTGGTTTCGCGTAGTCGAATTCGGCCGCCACAGTGGCAAACGAGACGAGCACGTCGACTTCGGCCAGTGCGTCGGCCAGATCCTGGATACGCTCGGACTCGGCGGCGATTTCGTCTCGCACGTCGACGAACAGGTCGTACTCGCGGTCGTCGGCGCGCTGTTCGGCCCGGATGATCTCGTCTTCGCGCTCCTTGAGTTCGGGGGTGTAGTAGCGCTCGCTATTTTTCAGGGTCTGGCGGCGCTGGTAGTCTTCGGGGACGCGATCGAGGTTGGCGTCGGTCACCTCGATGTAGTAGCCGTGGACAGCGTTGTGCCCGACCTTCAACGAGTCGATGCCGGTCCGCTCGCGCTCCTGAGCCTCCAGGGTGTCGATCCAGTCTTTCCCGGAGCGCTCGGTCGCTCGAAGCTCGTCGAGCGTCTCGTCGTAGCCCGCGGCGACGATCCCGCCTTCGGTGAGTTCTGGTGGCGGATCGTCGGCGATGGCGTCGTCGATCAGCCCTCGAACCTCCGGCAGGTCGTCGAGTCGGTCGTGCAGGGATCGAAGTTTCTCGCTGTCGGCGTCGGCCAACTGCTCGCGAACGTCGGGGACGACCGACAGGGTCGCACCCAGCGAGTTGAGGTCACGGGCATTGGCCCGACCACGTGAGACACGCGAGACGAGCCGTTCGAGGTCGTACACATCCCTGAGACGGTCGTGGAGGCGTTCTCGGGTCTGGACATCGCCGAGGAGTTCGCCGACGGCCTCGTGTCGACGCTCGATTCGATCACGTTCTAGCAGCGGTCGTCGCAGCCAGTCAGTCAGTGTCCGCCGTCCGAGCGCACAGGCGGTCTCGTCCAGTGCGTCGACCAGCGTCAGCCCCTCGGGGCTCCTGACGGCGCGGCGGTCGAACACCTCCAGACTCTCGAGTGCGACGGCGTCGAGGACCATGTACTCCCGCGGGTCGTACCGCGTGAGGTGGTTCAGATAGTCCAGATGGCCATCTTCACCGACGCCGGCACCGCCGCGGGTGTACTCCGCGTAGGAAAGCAGCGCACCACAGGCCCGAACCTCGACGTCGCTGGCGAGCAGTCGCTCGGGAGGGCCAAAGTACTCGCCGACGAGGTCGCTGGCCTGCTCGTATGCGAAGACACCCGCATCGTAGGGCGTGACCATACAGTTTCCGTCGAAGGTATCGCTATCCGCATCCGGGCCGACGATTGCCTCGGCGGGCCCGAACCGGCTGATCTCGTCTTCGATGGTCGCCAGCGAGTCACTGCCGGTCGCATAACAGTCGCCCGTCGAGACATCGACCAGAGCAAGGCCATACCGGCCGCCCTCGACTGCGAGTGCAGCGACGTAGTTGTTGTCGGCCCCGCCCAGCAGTTCGTCTTCGGTCAGGGTTCCCGGCGTGATGATCCGGGTGACTGCTCGTTCGACCACACCGGAAACCTCGTCGGGGTCTTCGACCTGGTCGGCGATAGCGACCCGGTACCCTGCATCCAGCAAGGTTTCGACGTAGCTCTCGGCGTTGTCGATCGGGATGCCGGCCATCGGGTATTCGCCCGTCGAGTCCTCACGTTTGGTGAGCGTGATCTCACAAAGCCGGGCGACGCGCTCGGCTGCCCCGCAGAAGGCTTCGTAGAAGTCGCCCACCTGAAAAAGCACCAGCGAATCGTCGTAGCGGTCGGTCAGCTCGAAGTACTGGGCCATCATCGGCGTCAGGTCCTCGGCCCGCTCGCGCATCGTCTCCGGTGCGCCGAGTGCCGCGTCCATGCGCGAAGGGGACGCCCTCACCACTCAAAGAATGCTCGGCTTGAGCGTGTCCGCAACACTCAGTTTCCGGACAGCGACTGCCCGGCTCCGTCGAAGCGATCGATCGTCTCACCATACGGATCGACTGCCCGGTACCGCCGGCTGCCATCCGGTGTGAACGTTGTCCGGATCACGTGTCGCTTGCTCTTGCTCACCGCAAGGTAGGGTCGTTCCTCGGTCGAGGCCGCTTCCCGGCCGCCCTTCCCCCAGGCACCGTCGCCGACGTAGAGGATGCCGTCGTCGGCCGGTTCGCCACCTTCGAGCAGGTGCGTTCGCTTGTAGGTATGATCGTCGTGTTCGAAGACGACATCGACGTCGTACTCCTCGAATAGCGGCACCCAGTGGTCGCGAACGTCGACACGATCCCGGCCAGCCCCCGTGATCGGTTTCGAGGAGGGGTACGCCGGTACGTGAGTCACGGCCGCGAGATGATCCCGATCAGCCCGGTCGGCCAGCGCGGATTCGAGCCACTCAGTCTGCTCACCAGCCACCTCAGTCGTATGATTCGAGTCGAGGAGCAGAAACGAGACGCTATCGCCGATGTCGATCGCCCAGTAGGCACGGTCGCGTACCTCGTTGTCGAACAGGCTGTAGTAGAAAGGCGCGTCCTCGGGACTGCCGTGCATCCCGCCCTGAACCTCGTGGTTGCCAATCGCCGACGCAATCGGGATCAGACGGCTGTCCGAACGCATGTGTTCGTGCCACTGTTCGAGGAACGTGACCCACGGAAAAACACTCCTCCCGTCAGCGTAGGCCAGATCGCCGCCGACGAGAGCAAACAGCGGATCCCACGAGGCGGCTTGCTGGTGGAGGTCCTGAACGAATCCCGTGGTCCCGATGTCGCCGCCCTGGGCGAACACCAGCGGTTCGTCGAATGACTCAGGTGCCGTCCGGACCGTCAATCCGGTCGACTTGCCCCGAAGTTCGATCTCGAAGTCGGTGTCAGGCGCGAGCGCCTCGAAGGTCGCCCGGTGACGGTACATCGGCGGGTACGAGTCGGCCGGGCCAAACCGCGCGACGGAGGTCTCGTTGGTGGCCTTGGCGTTGGGACGCGGGGAGAGTGCGATATCGACGGGATCGGGCCGGTCGTCGGCTTCGACGATCCACTGAAGCGTCACCTGGTGAGTGGGGTCGCTCGTCCGCCAGGTGGCGATCAACGTCGACGGCGGATCGATCGTCTCGGTCGAGTCCTCGAGAAATCCGATACAACCGGTGACGCCGCCGATTCCTGCTGTCGCGGCCCCCAGAACCGCCCGCCGTGTCGATGTCCCGGTAAACCGTATAGTGTCGTCTGTCACGGCCGTAGCTACCCTGTGAACACACGAATAGGTTGTGACCGGTTAGTTCTGCAGCCGATGCTTGGCGAACTTCGCGAGCAACGGGACGTCCTTCAGGTGCAACAGTTTTGAGATTGCACGCCAGCTGCCTTCGTTAGCCCGGCGCATCGTCTGCAGATCGAGGCTGTTGAGATCGCGCATGAACGTGTCGTAGCGGGAGTTCGGCGCGAAGTACATCAGTTCGGTCATGAACAGCCGCGACTCCATCTTCGGGGCGACTTGATCGTGCCAGAGGTCGTCGTAGACGGAGATGTTCTCCGCGGACGTATCCGGTTCGTCGGGGGTCAGACAGTGGTCGATGGTGATCGCGGCCGCACGAGCCGACTGCATTCCCTTGTTGATCCCTTCGCCCCACAGGGGGTCGATCGTCGGAACGGTGTCGCCGATCGCCACGAAGTTGTCCGTGCTCAGCTGACCGGGAGACTGGATGTGTGCCGATCCTCGGTGCTGTTTCCCTTCGATCTTTTCGGCGTTCTCGAAGCGGGGGTCCTGCTCCATCCAGTGGTCGAGATAGCCGTCGATCGTCCGCTGCTCGTCTGAGTACTGTCGGAATTGCTCGTTCTGGATGTAACAGATGCCGACCTTGGCGGTGTCCTCGCCGGTGTGGAAGATCCAGGAGTACCCACCGGGGGCGTACTCGTGGTCGAGCCTGAGCATCATCGCGTCAGTCAGGTCTGCGAACTCCGGATGGTCGAGGTCGACGTTCTCGAACTCGTGCTCGATACCGATGGCCTGCTTCTGGCGGTCGAGGTCGCTCACACCAAGTGGTTTCGCCAGCGCTGCGGAGGGACCGGTCGCGTCGACGATCACGTCACCGTAGACTTCCTGGTCGCCGTTGTACCGGACACCGACGACTTCGCCGCCGTCTTCGATCGGTCCTGAAACGCGGGCATCGAAGTAGTATTCGGCGCCTTTCTCGCGGCTGTCCTCGACGAGAAAGCGCTTGAACTCGGCGAATTCGAGAACTGCTCCGGCCTGTTTCTGGGCGAAGTGGTGGTTCGGGGATTCGAGGACGACGTTATCGGTGAAGTGCATGACGACGTCGTCGGGGATGTTGAACGACGACATCATCGACGGAAACGTGCCACCCGTGGACTTGTTGCTCTGTCGCGGGAACCCGTCTTCCGGTTCGGTCTCCAGCACGACGACGTCGTACCCCCTCGAAGCGACGTCGCGGGCACACTGGGCTCCGGCGGGCCCGGCCCCGGCGATCACCACGTCGAAGTGGTCGGTCATTGGTTATACAATCCACACAGAGCGGTTGATAACCCTTTCCACTTCCTCACGGTCCTTCCCCATTTCCGTATCCACTTTCGGCTAGCACCACTCGGCCGTTCGATTCCTATGTTGGCGGGCGAGGACGGTAGTTTCAAGCGCTCGCCGGTCTGTGGGCCGTACATGGAACTGGAATACGTCCCGCTGGGACGCACCGGCTTGCAGGTGAGCGAACTCGCCTTCGGTACGTGGCGGTTCGGCCGCGAGACAGATCAGGGCACGATCGAAATCGACGAAGACCGGGCCTACGAACTGCTGGACGCCTACGAGCAGGCGGGTGGCCGATTCATCGATACCGCCGACATCTACGGCGACGGCGATAGCGAAACCTGGATCGGCAACTGGCTCGCCCAGCGCGACCGCAGTGACTACGTCGTCGCCTCGAAGGTCTACTGGCCGACCCGCGAAGACAATCCCAACTTCTCGGGGCTCTCACGGACGCACATCCGCCGCCAGGTCGACGCCATCCTCGACCGTCTCGGCACGGACTACCTCGATCTGCTGTACATCCATCGCTGGGACGACGACACGCCCGCCGAGCAACTCATGCGCACCCTCAACGGCCTCGTCGAGGACGGCAAAGTCAACTTCCTCGGGGCTTCGACGCACGTCCCCGACGGCTGGCACGTCGCCAAAGCAAACGAGATTGCCGAGCGCTACGGCTTCGAGCCCTTTACCGTGTCCCAACCGCGATACAACCTCGTCAATCGCGAGGTCGAGGATACGTATCTGGACATGTGCGAGGAGTACGACATCGAGCTCGTGCCGTGGAGTCCGCTCGGTCAGGGCGTCCTCACAGGAAAGTACAGCCGCGAGGATCGCGCCGCCGAGAGTGAGGCGACCGCTTCCGAGGACGACGGCTGGAAGGAGTACTACCTGACCGAGGAGAACTTCGACGTCGTCGACGAGGTCGAGGCAATCGCCCAAGAGGTCGACGCCACGCCCGCCCAGGTCAGTCTGGCGTGGCTGATGCACCACCAGCAGGTCGCCGCGCCCATCGTCGGTGCCCGGACCGTCGAGCAACTCGAAGAGAACCTCGGGGCCGCAGCAGTCACGCTCACTGAAGACCAGTTCGAACGCCTCGCGGACTCGAAAGCGTCGCCGCTGGACGGGATCTGAGACTGTCCAAACTGGTTCGGACATCTGCGAGCGCCGAACGATCAAAACGAGTCCTCCGATGCAACCGCAAAATCAGACCGGGATTCTGCCCGTGTCGTCCCGTCGCCCCAGAGAGACACGCTGAAACTGCCGAATCGATTGAATACAGCAGCGAGTGGACCTTTACACCAGCCGTACTGTTACTTATTTATGCAATTTGAATAACCAATGTATTGATAATAGTCTGACGAGATACTAAGTGTCAGGTATTCGTTTGTACGGTTTGTATGCCAGACCCGGTCAGAGTTGCCGTGAGCAACCAGAAGGGGGGTGTGGGCAAGACAGCAGTCGCGATCAACGTCGCTGGCGCGCTGAACGAGCAGGGGCACGAGGTGCTGTTCGTCGATCTGGACCCGCAGGGGAATGCGACCGAGAATCTGGGCATGCGTGAAGCATACGACGAAGGGCCGCCTTCACTGTTCGACGTCCTGAGCGATGCCGAACAGCGGAGCTACATCACCAATCTCGTGAGAGAACACGAGGAGATGGACGTCGTGCCTTCGAACATCGACATGACCGCGGTCGAACCGGAACTCACCCTCTCGCGTCGGTCAGGTCAACAGCTCTCGCTGGCACTCGAACACGTCGAAGGCCGGTACGACTACGTGATCATCGACTGTCCACCGTTTCTGGGGAATCTCATGGACAACGCCCTCTACGCGGCACAGAACACGCTGATTCCGGCACTGGCAGAGACGACGAGCAAACGAGCCTTCGAACTCCTGTTCGATCACATCTCTGCGCTGGAGAAAGACTACGACATCGAGATCCGTGACCGGGGCGTCGTGCTCAATCGCATCGACGTGCGAAAGATCCAGGCCCGGGAGATGATCGAGTGGGTCGAGAACGCGTTCGACGACACCCCGGTCTGGAGGGTCAGAGAACGGGCCGCAGTCCAGCGTGCGATGACGGAAGGATCGTCGCTGTTCGTCGAAGCCCCCCAGTGTGACCAGGTCGACGCCTTCCGGGAGATCGCGCGAGGACTGGACAAACAGTTCCGGCGACGGAGGGTGAGCCATGACTGACGACCGATCCGAGCGGCTGCGCAAACGTCGAAAGCGTTCGACGGAGAGCGTCGGATCGGCTCAGGAATCAGCAGACGAGCCGCCAGTCGATCAGAGCGAGCGCGAGGAGTCGGAAGAACGAGTGGGCGATTCAGTCTCGATCAAAGACGAACAGGTCGGGACGTACATGTACCTCCCCGAGTTCCAGACGAAGGAGATGCGGCGGCTGTACAATGTATTGAAAGCCGAATACGAGTTCGAATACGACGAAGAGTTCGAGAAGAACCGCCACTTCTATCCGTTGATCGTGCAGTACGGACTGGACGATCTCGACGACGTGGACACGTCGGAGATACGAACTCGTCTGGAACAGTTGTACGACTAACACCGAGGTGAAAGGGGAAACGGATCCACACGATGTCAATACTCACGGTCATTCAGGCCGTACTGATTGCGACGATCGCCGTGGGGTTCTCGGGGGGATTACTGGCGTGGAGAGAGCGTCCGAAACCCGGAGCCGTTCCGCTGACGGTTCTCATGGCCGGCCAGTGCTGGTGGTCGTCGACGCTATTGTTCCGGATTCGGGCGAGCGGTATGCAAGAGAAGATCTTCTGGACCGACGTGGCCTGGATCGGTGTCGCTATCCTACCGGTCGCGTGGCTATTCTTCTCGGTTTCGTACACGGGCTATACGAAATACCTCCAGACACGATACGTCGTCTTGGCGTCGATCATCCCGGCGCTTACGATCATCTTCGGGTTGACGAACGACGTCCATCATCTGCTATACACGGATTCGATACTCGTCTACTCCGGCGGGGAGACGATCATCGATCGCGCGTCCGGCCCCTGGTTCTGGGTCACCGCCTACTACACGTACCTGCTGGGTTTGCTCGGCGCGATTCCACTCCTGTCGTTCGTCTCGAGCGATCTGTCGATCTTCCGATTGCAGAGCGTCGCACTGTTGACTGGGCTGTTCGTTCCCTGGGTGACCAACGTGTTGCATCTGCTGGGAGCGCTTCCGACCAGCGGGATCGATCCGACGCCGATCGCGTTTTCCCTCTCTGCGGCCCTGTTTCTGGGGGCACTGACACGGTTTCAGCTGTTCCGGACGAATCCGGCACCACTGCACCCGGCCCGACAGCTCCTGTTCGAGCAGATGGAAGACGGCCTCGTCGTCCTGGACGCCAACGACAACGTCGTCGAGATGAACGACCAGGCGGCGGCTGCAGTCGACCAGCACCCCGTCGAGATACTCGGACAACCGATCGAGGACGCGATCCCGCAACTGCCGGTTCCCGAGGAGATGCAGGCCCAGTCCGGACGAACGATCTTGCGCCCCGACGGCGGGACGAGCAGTTTCGATGTCTCCGTGAGCGAGATTCGCGACACTCACGGGCGGACGACCGGCTGTGTCCTCAGTCTCCACGAAATCAGCGAGTACCTCCGCCACCAACAACGGCTCGAAGTCCTCAACCGCGTCTTCCGACACAACGTCAGGACCAACGCACAGGTCATCCTCAGCCAGATCGAATACCTGTCTACCAACAACAGCGAGCGCCACGCCCGGATCGCCGAGGAGAACATGCTCGAGATCAACGAGTTCAGCGACAAGATCAGGACGATCCTGGACGTGTTCAACCGGGGCCGAACCGAATCACAGCCAGTCCAACTGGGTCTGATCGTCCGCGATGCGCTGGCGGAGCTGAGCGACACGTACCCCGAAGCGTCGATCCAGTACGACGGCTGCACGCGGCAGATATACGTGGACAGCGTGTTCGACGAAGTGTTCCACAACACGGTCGAGAACGCTTTAGAACACAACACAAACCCCGATCCAACGGTCCAGATCGACGTCGATTGTGAGGGTGACACCGCCCACGTCGTCGTGGCGGACAACGGGCCGGGGATCGACAAAGAGGAACTCGCACTCTTCGAGGACGGTACCGAGACGCCGCTGAAACACGGGAGCGGCCTCGGACTCGCGCTGATCGCCTGGGGAATCGAGTTCGCTGGGGGGACTGTCAGCATCGACAGCGACTCGACGGGTGTGACTGTCTCGTTCGAGATTCCGATCCTCTCACCCCGGGAGTGATAGTGATTACTGTCGGTCTGTTCCGCGTTGACCGCCGGGGTAGGGCGGTCATAGCGGTAAATCGCTACAATAATCACTATGAGGCCGCCGTGCTCAGAGCCCGGTCACGATCGCGATGGCGACGAAGACAGAGAGCGGGCTAGCCTCCGCCAGAATAGTGAGGTCAGCGCGATCTTCGAGACGTCCGAACAGAGAGAGTACGGCAACGAGAGTCAAGACGCCGACCGAGAGGATCGCCGCCGTGAGCGGTGCGATGGTGCCGCCGGTAACGCCGACGCCGAGGAGCACCAGCGTGAGCGTCGCGACCCCGTAGAGGACAGTCCGCGTCCAATCGACGCCGAGGAGTGTGGGTAACGTCTCAATGCCGCTGGCGCGGTCGCTCTCGATGTCGCGGATGTTCGCGATCTCCGTACTGACGAACGTTGTGAGCACGAAGTAGACGAACACGACGCCAGCACGCGGAGTGAGCGGTGCCCCCGCAAACGCGATCGGGAGCGCGACGACGGGGATCGACCAGGCCAGGGAGACGAGAATCGAACTGACCACTGGGAGTTCCTTGAGCCGCTCGAACCCCGTGGCCCCGACACGCAGCCACTCCATGGCATACAGCAGCCAGACGACGCCGGGCAGAAGTGTCAGACCGAAAGCAAGTGGCCCACCCAGCGCAGAGAGTGCGACGCCGACACCATACGCGAGCGCACCGGTGACGTAGAGGGCATGCCGGTGTTGCCAGACGAATGCGGCACGGGCGGGGCGTGTCTGGGCGTCCTCGGCACGGTCGACCAGCCGGTCGTTCGCGTAGATGGCGAACGTGACGAGGGCACCGATCAGTGGGGCCAGCGTAAGCGGCAGCGACAGCAAGACGGTCACGACGAGAACTTTCACCGTGGCGATGAGGGCGAGGTACGCGGCGCTGTGTTCGAGCACGTTCCAGACCGTCTTCGACCACACGAACGAACGCTCGAAGAAGCCAGCCGGCACAGCTGTTTTGGCCGGCTCTGACCAGTTTCGTGGTTTCGACGCCACTCAACTCCACCTCCCGATACCGCCCGCGGCCACCCGTAGTCGTTCCACGAACGGTTTCGTCTCCACAATACTGTCGATTGACCCACCGATGAGCCGGCCCGGACACGCCACCATGCGATGACGTGCGTCAGACAACCATATAAATTCAGTTAATTCTCGGAGTGGTTTTACGTCCGCAGAGTGCGATCGATACGAACCGCCACAACCAGTTTGTGCGTCCGAGACGGTTTTGATTGGACCAACCCGCAGCCACGTTTCCGTGTCACCACGAGAGTCGCGTCTCAGCCCAGGACGTCGGTCTCGACGGTCTGGTTCTTCGAGAACATCTCCAGTGGGACGGTCCGAGTCTGCCCGCCAGCGGCACTGATCGTCGCCGTCGCGTCGACATCCAGCAGCGAGGTTTCGTCGTTTCGGACGTGGGTCACCCACCACTGGTCCATCTTGGAATTGTCCAGCGCCATCGTCAGCGCGATCGTCTCTGTCGCGCCGGGCAGGATCGTCGTTCCGTCCTGCTGACTGTCGTCGGCCAGCGTGATTCCGTTGATCGAGACCGTGTAGTCGATCCGTTCGACAGTGATCGGGAACGACCGCTCGTTGCGGACGAGACTCTCCGCCGAAAGCGGTGCGGTCTGGGCGGTCGCCTCGCCCCACTCGGCGCTCGTCGACTCGGCGACGAGGTAGGTCTCACCATCTTGCTCGATCGGCTGCGGTTCGTCGGTGTTCAGGCTCGCGAGCAGGGTCGTCTCGAACGTCGAATTGCGATCTTCGGTCGGCACCGACAGCGTGGTGAACCCGGCGTCGACGGCCGTCGTGGTGGTCGTCTGGACTGTCGAGATCTCGCCGTCGTTGAGGTGGCGTGCCCACCACTCCGGAACCCGCTCGTTGTCGAGCACGCTCGTGTAGTTCACCACGTTCGTACCCTGGGCCAGTCGGTCCTCGGTCCGCTCGCCGCTACCGAACGTGACGCCGTTGATCGACGTCTCGCTGGTCATCCGGAACCGGACGAAGTCGTTGACGACTGGGCCGTTGGGGTTGAACACCGTCACGTCGGTCTCGACGTCGGTGGTCTGGTCGGTCACCGCGCCCCAGCGCCTCTCGGTGGCGTTGACTGTCGGGCGCTCGATCTCGGGGCGGGTGCTCGGCAGCGGCTCGACAGTAGAGGAGCCGCCTCCGAGGAGGTCCGTCGTCAGTCGGAAGCGGTCTTCGACCAGCGGGATGGGGGCGCGCTCGCGCTGGCCATCGCGATCGACGATCCCGTACAACTGGACGGAGACGTTCGATCGCTCGTCGGTGCGCAGATGTGTCGTCCACCACTCCGAGAGCTTGGGCGTCGACAGCGGGACACGAACGTCGAGTGCGCGCGTCTCGCCCGTCTCGACGGTCAGCGCCTCGTTGCTGGTCCCGTTGGCGACCGTGACGCCGTTCATCTCGACGGTGTACTGGAAGTCCTCGAACGCCAAGGGGCGGTCGTGGCGGTTCTCGACCGCCGTCGAGAACGTGAACGGCGTCGTCTCGGCGGTCGCCTCGCCCCAGTTCGCCTCCTGGGAACCGAGTTCGGCGATCGTCTCGTTGGCGACAGTCACGGTCTGTGGGCCGTCACTGCCGACTGCACCCAGGATGTCGGTCCGGAACTGTGTCTGCTCGTCGGTCAGCGGCCGGTCAAACCGCGTGATTCCGACGTCGACGGTTGCACTGGCGTCGGTGACGATCGTCGAAGTCTCGCCGCCGTTGACGTGACGGGTCCACCAGTCCGCGAAAGCGTCGTTGTCCATCTGGCTGCGGACGGTCAGCGGCTCGCCCGCTGGCGGCAAGCCCCGAGTCGTCGTGCTGTCGAGGACGGTCACGCCGTTGATCGACGTCGAGCGGTCGACGGTGAGTCGCGTCACGTCCCGGAGCTTCGAGAGGTCGGTCGTGTTGTCCAGTTCGACAGTCGTAACGACCTCGGCCCCGGCGTCGGTGATCTCACCCCAGCGACGCTCAGTCTCGGCGACGGTCGGCACGACGACGTCCTCGCGCTCGCTGGGCAGGGACTCGACGCTGGTCGCGCCGTCACCCAGCAGATCGGTCTCGAACGTGAGGCGCTGCTGGTAGAGCCGCAGCGGCACGCGTTTTCGCTCACCGTCCCGGTCGACGATCCCGTACAGCTGAACCTGCATCTCGCTGGATTCGTTGTTCAGGACGTGCGTCGGCCACCAGTCGGCAAAGGCCGAGGTGTTCAGCGACGCGTCGACAGTCAACGTTCCCGACTGACCCGGCGCAATCTCGACACCGTCGGTCGTCCGCCCCGACCCGAGCGTGACGTCGTTCATGCTGACGACGTACTCGACGCCGTCGAGGGTGACGGGGTAGTCGTGGACGTTCTCGAGGGTCGTCGTGAACGTCAGTGGCGTCGTCTCGGCGGTCGCCTCGCCCCAGCTCGCCCGCTGGTCGCTGAGGACGACGAACGGCTCGCCGTCGACGGCCACCGTCTCAGGGCCCTGACCGCCGAACGACGACAGGAGGTCGGTCTCGATCGCCGTGGTTCGGCCGCCAAGTGACTGGCTGAATCCGGGGCCACTCACTTTCGGATCAATCCGGAGCGTCGACTGCTCGCCGTTGTTGACGTGCGTGACCCACCAGTCGGCGATCCGGTCGTTGGGAATCGCCGAGGAGAGTCTGAGGGTGTTGGTCCCCGTCGAGAGCCCGATCCCTGAGCGGGTGTTCTGCGTGAGGGTGACGTCGTTCAGCGACACCGTGTAGGAGACGTCGATGATCCCGGGGACTGGAATCGGGTTCGGGTTGTCGACAACGACCTGTGTCTCGATCTGGATCGAGTCGTCGGTGACCTCACCCCAGCCGTTGTCGATGGTTTCGACTGTGGGCGCGGCGAGCACCCCTGTGGCGACGAGAATACCGATCAATACAACGAGCGCGACGAGTGTGACGCCAGCCACTTTGGCTGCCTTGATCGCACGGGGAGGGACGTCCATTGCCAGCACGTTACGTGGCGGTCGGGGTAAAATCTCCGGCCGTGCGCGGTCATACTGCCGGCTGTAAGTTCGGAAAGATATTCGCCAGACCGGGGTGCCGAATTCTTTCTACATGGTACAGCCGGCAGTATCAGTCGGCTGGCTCGCTCGATCCGCCGTGGCCGCCTGCGGTGTCGGCCGTCTCTGTGTCACTCTGGGCTTCGATGTAGCGGATCCGCTCGGGGATCGGCGGATGCGTGTAGTGGAAGGTCGCGTAGAGTGGGTGGGGGAACGGATTGGCGAGGTTCTCGCTGGTCAGGTTCGCCAGCGCGTCCGCGAGCGGTGCGCCACCCCCCATTACGTCGACGGCGAAGCTGTCAGCCTCCCGTTCGTGTTTCAGCGAGAGTTTGTTCTCCAGGGGCGCGGTGAACCGCAACAGCGGCATCACCCACAGCGCACCCAGTACGAGACCCGCGTAGGGAGTCGCGGGCACGTCGAACATCTCGTAGATCCAGGCCTGCTCCAGCAGGACCGAGAAGATCGCCAGGACGATCCCGATCCGCAGGAACGAACTGGCCATCTGCTTCCAGATGTGGGCCTTCTTCCAGTGGGCCAGCTCGTGGGCGAGGACGCCCTCGATCTGCTCGCGGTCCATCTGCTCGATCAGCGTGTCGAACAGCACGACGCGCTTGGCCCGGCCAAAGCCGATGAAGTAGGCGTTCGAATGGCCCGAGCGGCTGGACGCGTCCATCTCGTACACCTGTTCACAGGCAAATCCCGCACGCTCGAAGACGTCGTCGACCGACTCCCGAAGGTCACCGGCGTCGATCGGGTCGAAGTCGTAGAACAGCGGCGCGATCACTCGCGGATAGATGACCAACATCGACAGAGAGAACGCGACGAACAGCCCCCAGGCTGCGACCCACCAGAGGTCGGGCAGCAGTTCGAACGTCAGGAGAACGCCCCCGGCGACGACAGCCGTCAACACGAGTGCGACGACCGTTCCGACGACGAAATCCCGCAGCCAGAGCCGGGGCGACTGCTGGTTGAAGTCGAACTGTTCCTCGACGACGAACGTCTCGTACAGCGAGAAGGGGACGCTCGTGATCCGGGCGACGGCCACGAACGCGACGAAGAAGACGACCCCCTGCGCCAGGTGGGGAGCCGACCCGTTTTCGAGTAGCGTCACGAGATCGCCGAAGAGTCCCGAGTACAGCACGAGCAAGACGAACCCGAGACTTACCCATGAACGGAGGAGCGAGAGGCCAGTCCCGGCCCGCTGATAGTCCAGTAGCCGTTCGGTGTCGTCGACACCCAGCCGATCGCGAACCCACTCGGCCCGGTCGGCGACCGTGTCGGCTCCATACCGGACGTTCAGGATCGAGAGTGCGCTGAAAAAGGCCTCCGTCCCGACGACGACCAGCAGGAACGCGACGTGTAGTTCGAGCATGTACTGGCGTCCGGGCCCGAACTACCTGTAAGCTACGCACTCTCGGGCGGTCGCGACCCCAACTTAAGGCCGTAGCCGTCGTACTCGCGCGACATGGAGGAGGAAGCCTGGCGATCGGTCGACGTGATCAAGAACAAGAAGGGCGAGCCACACGTTCTCCAGCAGAAAGTCAAGGTTTACACGGCGGGCATGACCAACGAATCGTCGGGCTACACGAAGCCGCTGCTCGAACATCGGCTGGTCCCGCTGGATAAGATTACCAAGTGACGGGACGGGCCGAGACGGCAGGATCAGGCGGGCTTGCCCCGCTTACCCAGACGGGATTCTGCGACGGCAAAGGCGAGTGTGCTCGCCAATCCGAGCAGTGTCCCGGCGGTGAGCATCAGCGCCAGATACGACAGATCGGCGTAGGCGTAGCCGAGGAAGTATACCGAAACCGCGTGAAGGACGCCCGCGATCGCCAGCACGTAGAAGGGCGCGTTGAGGTAGCGCCACTCGAAGCGTCCAGAGAGGTACTCGTCGGTGACCCTGCCCAGACTACTGGTGATGCCCGCGGCTGCGAACCACGGAATCGCCCCCGAGATGACTGCGGCAATCACTTCGAGGATGTCCAGCGGCGTCCCGTCGGCCTGCACGGTTTGGAGGGTCTGATAGCCGGTCGCGCTGCCGATCAGAAACAGCACCCCAGCGACGAGATAGGTGATCAGCGTGACTCGGCCGGCGTACAATCCGGTGAGGATCTGATCGATTGCGCCGTCGAGTCGCTCTTCGAGACCGAACCCGCGCGATAGCAGATACAGTCCGACCAGTCCGGATGCCACGCCGAACATGTCCCCTTGCATCCCCAGCAGATCAGCCAGCACCGCAAGCGGATAGATCATGAGGATGATTCCAAGCGGGATCAGGATCGTCCCGCGAGTCTCGGGGTCGTTGAGCACCTGTTTGATAGTGTAGTACATCGATTCGAGGTCCTGGGCCTGCCGGACGACCACCCGACGGACGCCGTCGATCTTGACTCGCGAACGGATCACGGGGACGACGCTCTCGTCCTGTGCGCCGTCGGTGACCAGGAGGGCCCGGACGTCCTCACCGGTCGAAAGCCGCGCGAGCACCTCGTCGAGTTCCTCGCCGACCGCCCGGTTGGCGGCGACGTCACTACCTTCGAGACCGGTGATTGCGGCGATCTCGACGGTTTCGCCTTCTTCCAGCAGGTCGTCGTAGATGTGCAGTCCCTCGAAGAGGACGTTGAGGTCACTGTCCTCGGGGTCTGCAGTGGCGAACTCGACGGCAGCGTCCTCGACGTGTTGACGGCCGACCACGGGCGTCTGGATCCCGGTCTTGCGGCCGATGTCGTCGTCGAGGTCGATGCACAGCACCAGCAGCATCAGTCGGGCGTACGCTATCCCAGCATATGGGTTTTCGGCCTTCGAACGGAGACCACGTTTTCGTTCGTCCGGACGTGTGGCACGCGGCGTAACTACAGCATCTCTTTGATTGACCCGCTATCACTTGTTCCCGGCATTCACAGTGACACGCGTGGACCGCTCACAGCTCCTGACGCTCGCACTCGTCGTCGTCGGCATCGGGCTGATCGCACTCCCGGTGTTCGCCCCGCCCGAGGTACCTGACGACCGCATCGAGTTCGTCACCGAGGACGACTGGATGAACAACCCCGATCAGCAGACGCTCTCGTATACGAACTTCAGCGACGGCGAACGTGCCGTCTTCGAGGCCACCCTGCAGGCCAACCCAGAGGAACTCAATCGGTCTGTCGACGAGGCACCCGAACGCCTGACACCGGACCCGGGCGGCATCGCGATCTACAACGTCGAACGTGACGGGGAATTCTATCTGCTGCAGGTCAAATATTTCACCCACGAGGTCGATTTCACTACCCAACAACTGCCGCGGCTGGGCTCGCTGGCACTCGGTTCAGTGGCACTCGGCGTCGTAGGCTATCGGCGATTCGGGAGGTGAGTCGCGGGCCACTCGAACGGACCGAGGAGGTTTTCACGCTGCCCGGCCGTCACACAGATATGCACACGCTCGCGTTCGACGGCCGGACGGGTGCCAGCGGCGACATGCTTCTGGGCGCGCTCGTGGCGGCCGGGGCCAGCCCTGACGTCCTCTCTCCCGTCGAGGACGCACTCGACGTCACCTACGACATCCACCAGGTGACCAGGACGGGAATCACCGCAACGGCAGTCGACGTACTCGTCGCCGACGATACCGGCGTGAACGGGGACGACGACCACGAGCACTCACACGCCCACTCTCACGAAGACAGCCATTCAGACGACCATCAGCACGCACACGACCACGACGATCAGCACGCACACGACCACAATCACTCCCACGACGACCACGACCATTCCCACGATCGCCAGCACGCCGAGGGGCACGGCCCCAATCGAACGTACCCGGAGGTCGTCGAGATCGTCGAAGAGATGGGACTTTCGCCCGGCGTCGAGGCCGACGCACTGGCGATCTTCGAAATCCTGGGGGAGGCCGAAGCCGCGGTCCACGGCACGGATCTCGACTCGACGCACTTCCACGAGGTCGGGGCCGACGACGCCATCGCGGACGTGGTCGGCGCTGCCCTCCTGCTTTCCGACCTCGGCGTCGAGCACGTGGTCACGACGCCGCTCTCGACCGGGGGCGGCACGGTCGAGATGAGCCACGGGACCTACCCCGTCCCGGCCCCGGCAGTGACTGAGATCGCCGGGCGCGCCGACTACTCGATCCAGGGTGGCCCCGTCGACCGGGAACTGCTGACCCCGACCGGCGCGGCGATCCTTGCCCACGTCGCCGACGGCGTCGACGCGCTGCCGTCGATCCGTGTCGACGCTTCGGGATACGGTGCAGGGACGATCGATCTGGATGGGGCCCCGAATGTCCTTCGTGCACTCGTGGGCCAGACCGACGGCCCTCTCAGAAAGGAGCCCATCACCGTCCTCGAAACGAACCTCGACGACGCCACGCCCGAGACGCTGGCTGGCTTGCAGGAGACGTTGACGGAGGCGGGCGCGCGGGACGTCTCGATCCTGCCGGCGACGATGAAGAAATCCCGGCCCGGCCATTTGCTGAAGGTGATCGTCCGACCCGAAGACGCCGACCGCGCCGCCCGGCGACTCGCAGAGGAGACCGGAACGCTAGGTGTGCGCGAACACGGCGCGGGCCACCGCTGGGTCGCCGCCCGCTCAATCGTCACGGCCACAGTGCTGGAAGACGGCCAGCGCCGCGCTGTCGACGTGAAACTGGGGGCCGACGAAGCGGGATCGATCTTCGACGTAAGCGCGGAGTTCGATGACGCCCTCGCTGCTGCGCGGGAACTCGATCTCCCAGTCAGGGAAGTCGTCGAGCGAGCCGAAGCAGCCGTCCGGGACGGTCATGCCGACCGACTCGTCCACGTCCTCGATGCGGACCGCTGGGCCGAATTCGAGGAGCAGGACGAATACACCCATCCGAGTCTCGACACAGATGGATTCGTCCACTGCTCGACCCCCGAGCAGATTATCGCGGTCGCTCAGTACAACCATGCCGACGACGAACACCCCTGCTTGCTCGTGATCGATCCCGAGTTGGTCGACCGCGAGATCAGGTATGAAGAACAACCCGACGGCCGCAGCTACGCCCACGTCTACGGCCCGCTGAACACCGACGCGGTCGTCGATGTGCTCGACTTTCCGCGGGAGGACGGCCGCTTCGTCCTGCCGGAACGACTCCAGTAGCCGAGCTCGTCGTATTCAGAACGTGTCGACGACCGCTGGCATACAGCCGTCGCCAGGCTCGTGATACGAGAAGTGATCCGGGACGTAGTCGACGTTGTGATCGGTGTAATTCACAGGCTGGGGTCCTTCACAGCCCTCCTCGCCCACGGCGGAGTCGAACTCACCAGTGGAGTAGGCCCAGTTCAGCACGCTGTCACCGGACTTCCAGAAGTTGTCCAAGCGCCCGACAGCCGCCGCGATATCGTCGCCGTACTCACCGTCGGTCGAGACCGAGTCGTTGTCGGCCGCGCCGCCGAGCAGTGTCGCCGAGGCCAGGATGTCGCGATACCCCCACGAGTTGAGGCTCTTGATCGCTTCCAGCACGACCCGGGCCCCCAGCGAGTGGCCAGTCAGGCGGAACTGCGTGCCAGGGCTTCGGCTGGCGTAGTCCAGCAGGAAGTGCGCGAGTTTCGGACCGTTGCGCCCGGCGATGTCGGTCGCCGGCCACCAGTCGGTCGTGCTCGTATCCGAATCCCAGCTGTATCCGACCACTGGGGCGTCGTCGCCGTTGTTCGACAGCGAGGTCGAGACTGTCGCGAAGTGATCCGGCGCGTCGGACTGAGCGGTGCGCCACCCGTGGACCGCGACAACAACCGCCGCTGGTTCGCTGCCGTCGTCGAACCCTGGAATCGTCCCCACAGTATCGTAGTCGACCGCGGTGTGGCCGTCGGTCAACTGGTCGCCGTACCACCAGTGGATGTCGAAATGGCCGCGCGTCGTCGCTCGCGGATAGTCCGGCGCGCCCTGGATGTCGCCGTCGTCGCCGTCGAACGCCGCTGCCTGTCCGGTCGCCGCTCCCAGACCGCCAGCCGCGAGTGCCGTCGCCCCCGCTGTCCGGAGGAAATCGCGTCGTCGTGAGCCCTGTGCTACGTCTCCGCCGCGCTGTGTGTCATCGTGCCCCATGACATTCGCACCGTTTCGTTCATCATAAATAGTGAGTAGTGAACCGGAAACGTGTGTGCAACGAGTTTCTATGAGTCGTCGCGATGCTCCAAGAGGGCTTCTTCGATGGTCAATTCACCGACTGCGACGCGACGAGCGAGCGTCTCGTCGATCGCTCGATTCGTCTCGCTCTCTTCGCGTGAGCGGTCTTTGATCCGCTGGATCTCGCCGGCGGTAGGCTCAATCGCTCTCGAATCGGTGGGCTCGCCCTCGATCCGAGCGATGTTGGCCGCCGCGAGTACGTCACCCATCCCGCGCGCTCCAGTTCCGAGATAGGGCGTCGTCCCCGTCTCGTCGACCAGTTCGACCGGGGCGTCGATGTCGTCGATGATCCGCGACCCAACGAGACGCGCACCGTCGCCGATCCGAACGACCGGATCGACGGCGTCCTCGACCTCCCGAGCGACGACCTCGGCAGCGTCGCTGGGTGGAACCTGGAAGGCTGCGACGACGACGTCGTCGACGAGGACTGCGATGCCGGGCTTCTCGCCGGGGTCGATCCCGACGATCGTCCGGCCGTCGCCGCCACGGAGTCTCGCGAGTGCGTCCTCGACCGCGCGGCGTGGCGCGTCAGGTCTGGCTGTCACGGCCGGGATTTCATCGGGCGCGTCGGTTGTCTCGTCGGGACCGACGATCACCAGCGACGTTCGATCCGGAAGCGGGTCGTCGGCCTCGACGGTCGTGAACTCGACGCTGCGGTCCCGGAGTGCCTGGACCACGCCGTGATAGACTTCGAAGTCCTCGGTGGCGACGACGATCACACCGGCTGTTTCGGGCGCTCGTACTTACCAGTAGTCGTTGCTCGTGTGCGCCAGTCGTCGTTGCCCGCGAGTACGAGCGTTTTTGACCGGGCCCGACCAACCGCAAGCCGTGACCGAGCCGATTTCGACCGGGTGTTCCCCGATCGACGAGCTACTGGGTGGCGGGCTCCCCCGGAGCGCTGTTAGCCAGATTTACGGCCAGCCGGCCGCCGGCAAGACGAATCTCGCACTCGGGGCCGCCGTCGAGGTCGCCGCCTCGGGCGACTCCGCGCTGTTGATCGACACGGAAGGCATCTCCCCCGATCGAATGGAGCAAGTCGCCAGTGCCCGTGGCGATGTCGACGAGATCGCCTCGAACATCATCATCTCCGAGGCCACCACCTTCGAAGAACAGGAGCAGGCGGTGAAGGATGCGGCCGACCTCGCGAGTCAGGTCGAGTTGATCGTCCTCGATAGTGCGACCGGGTTCTACCGGCTCGAACGCGACGATCAGGACGGTGGCGAGGCCCTCAGAGACGTGGCCCGGCAACTCACACACCTGCTCGGGCAGGCCCGCAAACACGACATCGCCGTCGCGTTCACCAACCAGGTCTATACCGATCCAGACAGCGACGGGACGCGTGCGCTCGGCGGACACACACTCAACCACTGGTCGGCCGTCATCCTTCGGCTCGATCGATTCAGAGGAGGGAACCGTCGCGCAACCCTGGAAAAACACCAGTCCAAAGCAGCCGGCGACACCGCGCGCTTCCAGATCACTGGCGAGGGGCTAGAAGGCGTCGAGCAGGTCTGAGCGACGGTGGTTCACTCCCCGGCGCTATTTTTCTGCCATCGCCACGGAGTGGACGCCGGTCACAGATCGCTACTCCTCGCCGGATTCGTAGTGTTCGCCGGCCGCGGAGGGCAGGCGCGTCCGGCCGAACAGCGCGAGCACGACGATCACCATCACGAACGGGATCGCCCGGATGAGCTGGCTAGGGACGGCGATATCGGCGATCTGGAGACCGTTCTGAAGCGCGTCGAGGCCGGCGAACAGGATCGTCGAGAGGAACGCCCCGATCGGGTTGTAGTTGCCGAACAGGTACGCGACGATAGCGATGAACCCCTTGCCGTTGACCATCGTCTGCCCGTTGCCGCCGAACGTGGCCAGATCGAGCGACAGCGCGGCCCCGCCCAGCCCCGAGAAGACGCCCGAGAGTAGCACGGCTGCGTAGCGTACCCGCGAGACGCTCACGCCGGCGGTGTCGAGCGCCTTCGGATTCTCGCCGCTGGCCCGGACCCAGCGCCCGAACGTGGTCCGGTTGAGCAGATACCAGGACACTCCGACCAGCAAGAACATCATGTACACCGTCACGCCGGCGTCGAACAGCGCGCCGACGAACGTAATCTCCGACAGCGACTCCACCAGCCCTGAGAGTCCGGGAATCGGTGCGACGACCTCCGTCAGCGTCGGCGGCGTCTCGGCCGCCGTCAGCGAGACGTTGGGCTGGCCGTAGAGCACCGTCGCCGCGAAAGGAGCCAACCCGAGCGCGATGAGCCACACCGCGAGTCCGGCGATGATCTGGTCGGCGCGGAACTCGATGCAGACGACACCGAACAGCCCCGCCAGCATGACGCTCGCGAGGACGCCACCGGCGAACCCGAGCCAGAGACTCCCCGTCGACTGGGCGGCGACGATGGCACTGAACGCCGAGATGATGAGCAGCCCTTCGAGGCCGATATTGATGACGCCGCTCTTTTCGGAGAAGATGCCACCCAGTGCGGCCAGCGCGATGGGGACCGACAGCCGGAGCGTCGAGGCCAGCGTGTTGGTCGTGAAGAGCGTCTCAAGCAGGATGCCCGGCGTCGATTCGGGCCGAACGAGTCCGTACAGGGTTCCGAGCGCGAGCACCGCCAGCGTCCCGATAGTCGCGACGCGGCGGCGTCCCGTCCCGAGAACACGGGCCAGATCAGCCATCGGTCGACACCTCCGTCTCGCTCTCGCCGCCGTCGGTTGCGGTCGCGCCGCCCTCGTTCTTCGGGCGGGACGGACCCATCGTTCGCCGCCCGAGCAGTCGGAAGAACTCCGGCATCGCGACGAACAGGATGATCAACCCCCGGAGGACGCCGATCAACTGCCGGGGCACGTCGGTCGCGAACTGGACGACGGTCGTCCCGCTCTTGAGCACGCCGAACAGGAACGCAGCCAGGCCGACCCCGATGGGGTTGCTCCCGCCGAGGATGGCGACCGTGATTCCATCGAATCCGTAGGCCGGGACGCCGGTCTGGAACTTCCCGAGGACCATCATCACGTACACCGCGCCGGCGATTCCGCCGAGCGCGCCCGAGAGACTCATCGTGGCGACGACGATCCGCTTGGCGTCGACGCCGCCGTACTCGGCGGCTCTGGGCTGGAGTCCGCTCGTCCGGACGTTGTACCCGAAGGTCGTCTGTTCGAGGACGTAGTAGAGCACGCCGATGGCCACCAGCCCGAACAGGAGCGCGAGGATCGAAAAGCCGTAAGCGGAGTCGTACAACAGCGACGGGAACAGCGCGAACTCCGGCAGCGATTCCGTCTGGTTCGCGAAACTCTCGGGGTCTTTGAACACGCCGCTGACCAGATACAACACGATGCTCGTCGCGACGAAGTTCAACATGATCGTCGTTATCACCTCGTTGGCGTCGGCGTAGGCCTTCAACGCACCGGGGATCGCCCCGTAGAGTCCGCCGAACAGCGATCCGACGAGAATGCCAAAGGGGATCAGCAAAACCGTACCGACGGCCCCCGAGACAAGCGGTGAGGCCCACAGCACAGCGACGGCGGTCGCCAGCGCCCCGACGACCATCTGGCCCTGGGTCCCGATGTTGAAGATCCCGGCTCGAAAGGCGATCGCGACCGAGAGGCCGGTAAACAGCAGAACAGTCGTCTCCCGGAGCGTGATCGCGAGCTGACGGTTGAACGGATCCCAGCCGGCCGACAGCGGGTCACCGAGTGCGCCCAGGAACAGTCGGTCGTAGACGACGATCGGGTCGTAACAGAAACCCACACCGAAGTAGTAGCTGGCACTCTCGGCCCCGCAGGTCGTCGCCCGGCCCGCCACGAGGATGATGACCGTCCCGACCAGGATCGCCATCACCAGCGAGGCCAGACTGATTAACACGCGCTCTGTCGGCGACGCGGCGACGAGTCGCCCCAGCACCGCCCGCACGCGGTCACGTAGGCTCACGGCTGCTCACCTACTGTCGGTGTCGGCTCGACCCGCGGCAGGTCAGTCCCGGGCTGCTCGCCCGCCATCAGAAGGCCGAGTTGTTCTTCGGTGATCCGGTCGGGATCGACCGTCGCGACGATCTCTCCTTCGTGCATCACGCCGAGGCGATCGGACAGCCCTGTCACCTCCTCGAGTTTCGAGGAGATCAACAACACTGCGACGCCTGCCGACCGAAGCTCCAGCAGGCGCTCGTGGATGAACTCGTTGGAGCCGACGTCGACCCCGCGAGTCGGATGGGTTGCCACCAGCAACGCCGGATCGCGGCTGAACTCCCGGCCGACGATGAACTTCTGCTGGTTGCCACCCGAGAGTGACTTCGCCACCGTGTCGGCGGTCGGTGGCCGCACGTCGTACTCCTCGACGATGGACTCGGCGTGGTCGGTCGCCGCGCCCCAGTCGATGCGACCGCCGCGGGCGAAGGGTTCGCTGTGCTGGCTCCCCAACATTCCGTTCTCGACGAGGTCGAACCGCATCACCAGTCCCTCCTCCTGGCGATCAGAGGGGATGTAGGAGAGTCCGGCGTCGATCCGTTCCCGTCGGGACCGGTCGGTGAACTCCTCGCCGCGGAACCGCACTGAGCCATCTGCGACGGTGTGCATCCCGGTGATCGCGGAGACGAGTTCCGACTGGCCGTTGCCGTCGACGCCGGCGATGCCGAACACCTCCCCCTCACGGACCGAAAAGGAGACGCCGTCGACCGCGCGGACGCCGCGGTTGTCCTCGATACCCAGGTCCGTTACCTCGAGGACGACGTCGCCAGGGGTGCTCGGCACTTTTTCTACGTCCAGCAGGACCTCCCGGCCGACCATCAACTCGGCGAGTTGATCGCGCGTCGTCTCTCCAGCCGCGACGGTACCGACGTTCTCGCCGTCACGGAGGACGGTAATCTCGTCGGCGCTGGCCATCGCCTCGCCGAGTTTGTGCGTGATGAAGATGATCGTCTTGCCCTGGTCGGTCAGTTCGTCCATCACAGCGAAGAGGTCCTCGGCCTCCTGTGGAGTGAGAACGGCCGTCGGCTCGTCGAAGATCAACACCTCCGCGCCCCGATAAAGAGTCTTGAGGATCTCGACGCGCTGCTGAACGCCGACGGAGACATCCTCGACACGCGCGTCGGGGTCGACGTCGAACCCGTAGCGGTCACTGAGTGCGACGACCTCCTCGCGGGCGCGGTCGCGATCGATGACCAGGCCGCCGAACTTCGTGGGTTCGTTGCCGAGTGTGATGTTCTCGGTGATCGTCATCGGATCGGACAGCATGAAGTGCTGGTGGATCATGCCGACGCCGGCGTCGATGGCGTCCCGCGGTGAGCCGAACTCGCGGGGCTCGCCGTCGAGGACGACCTGGCCAGCCGTCGGCTCGTAGAGGCCGTAGAGGACGTTCATCAGCGTCGTCTTCCCGGCCCCGTTCTCCCCGAGCAGCGCGTGGACCGTCCCGCGCTCGACGGTCAGATCGACCTCGTCGTTGGCGAGGACGCCCGGGAACCGCTTCGTGATGCCGCGTAGCTCGACAACCGGATCACTCATCGTGTCCGAAGCGGTTCACGCATTGCCCGGATCGGTCGGGACGGAGATGTCACCGTCGATGATCGACTGACGGGAGGTGGCGATGTCGTCTTTGATCCCCTGGGGGATCTCCGAGCCGAGCTGGTCTCCGTAGACGATATCGACGCCGTCGTCGTCGAGCCCGAGCGGGTTGACCGACCCGCCCTGGTGGTCGTCGTTGACGACATTCTCGATGGACGTGTAGACGGCCGTGTCGACGCGTTTAACCATGCTCGCCAGGATCACGTCGGCGTAACTGGAGACGGTCACCGACTGGTCGCGGTCGACGCCGATCGCGAACTTTTCGGCTTCCTGGGCGGCCTGGAAAACGCCAGTTCCGGTGTTGCCGGCCGCATGGTAGACGATGTCCGCACCGCTGCTGTACATCGCGCTCGCGGCCTCTCGACCGCCGGCGACGTCGTCGAAGTTCCCGACGTAGTTGGTGATGACGTCGACGTCGTCGCTGGCGTGCTTGACGCCCGCCGTGAAGCCGGCCTCGAACTTCCGGATGAGATCCGATTCGACACCACCGACGAAGCCGACGTTCGTCGAGTCCCCGCTGGTCGAGCCCGCGCCGGCACTGAACTCCTGTGTCGTGAGCGTGCCGGCCATTTGTCCGACGAGGAACGACCCCTCGTGTTCGGCGAAGGTGTAGTTGGCGACGTTCGGTTCGTCGACCACACTGTCGACCAGCATGAAGTTCTGGTCCGAGTAGTTCGGGGCCGTCTCCGCCAGTGAGTCCGTCTGGAGGAACCCGATACAGCAAACCAGGTCGTAGTCGGGATCGCTCGATGCGGCGTACTGCTGCTGGAACGTCGAGAACTGCGCGACCTCCTCGGGCTGGGACTCGTTGGAGTTAATATTGAAGTCCTCCTCGGCGTCGAACAGCCCCTGTTGGGCCTGATCGTTGAACGAGCCGTCACCGAGGCCACCCGTCGCGTACACCATCCCGATGTCGGACGCCTCACCGCCGTTGCCACCATTTCCGTTGCCGTTGCCGTTCCCGTTGCCACCGTTTCCGTTGCCGTTACCATTTCCGTTTCCGTTGCCACCGTTACCGTTTCCGTTGCCGTCGTCGGACGGGCCACCACCACACCCGGCCAGTCCGACAAGCCCCGCGGCACACACACTCTGAACGAACTGCCGTCGATTGGGAGACATTATGTAACGGCGTCGGGCGACCCCTCTATAAAATTTCGGGGCGCTGCGGTATTTGACGTCATCCAGATGGGACATATGGACCTAATGTTGCCGATCTCGCGTTCGACGAGATCACGAAGGGGGCCTGGACGCCACCTGTCGAGTGCGTGAGTTGCTCTCACACCACCGCCGCCATTTTTCAGCCATCCGTGATATCCGAGTGTATGGACGACGGCGAAGACGCCTACGGAATGGCGATTCGGGACTACCACGAGCACGGTGAGGGATTCGAGATCGTCGAGCGCGACGACGGCCTCGTCGCGCCCTCGGGCGGCCCGGAGATGTACTTCAGCGAGTACGACGATTGGGGTGAGCACCTGCAGACTGGACTCGACCATCTCTGTGGCCGCGTCCTCGACGTGGGGTGTGGCGCGGGCCGATACGCGCTCTATGCTCAGGAGCAGGGCCACGACGTGGTCGGAATCGACGTCTCGCCCGGTGCTGTCGCGGTGAGTCGCGACCGCGGCGTCGCGGATAGCCGGGAATGTGACGTGGCCGACGTGGCCGCGGAGTTCGCGCCGGACACCTTCGAGACGGTGCTCATGTTGGGCAACAACTTCGGCCTGGTCGGCACGGCCGACACCGCGCCGGGCGTGCTCGACGCGCTGGCGACGGTCACCAGCGCGGACGCCCGGATTGTCGCCGAGAGCCGCGACATATACGAGAATATCGACGAGTACCACCGCGAGTACCACGAGTACAACCGAGAGCGTGGCCGACTGCCGGGCGCGCTCCGGATCCGAACCCGGTACAAGACCCACAGTACCGAGTGGTTCGACTACCTGATGGTTGCCCCGGAGGAGATGGACGAGGTACTCGCTGAGACAGTGTGGACCCGCGCTGAGACCTACCGCGGCGATGGCGGGCAGTACGTGGCGGTACTAGAGAAGGCGTAGCGACACTGTCGGGGAATACACGCCGAGGCGTTCCGGGATCGAAGAGCCATCAGGTCGCGGAGGCGCTCACGGCCAGAGACCCCGTATTTCGTGGGCGTCCGCGACCCGTGATAGCGCGACGATATAGGCCGCATCACGCCATGTCACGTCTCGGGTCTCGAATTCCGATCGAACGTCCTGCCAGGCCGCCAGCATCTCCGTCTCCAGTTCTTCGTTGACGCGTTCGAGTGACCACGCCCGGCGACTGATGTCCTGTAACCACTCGAAGTAGCTCACCGTCACGCCGCCGGCATTGGCCAGAATATCCGGGATCACCGGAACGTCCCGCGCGGCGAAGATCTCGCTCGCCGCGGTCGTCGTCGGCCCGTTAGCACCTTCGACGATGATGTCAGCAGCAACGTCGTCGGCGTTGTCGGCCGTCAGAACGTTCCCGACCGCCGCTGGAATCACCACGTCGACGTCGAGTTCTAGCAATTCGTCGTTGGTCACCGTCTCCGGTGCCTCGTGGGTCAGCACCGCTTCGGGTTCCACGTCGTGGGGTGGGATCGCGTGCGTCTCTAATCCGTCGGCATTGTAGATCCCGCCGTTGACGTCGCTCACGGCGACGACGTTTGCGCCCCACTCGTCGAGTAACTGCGCCGCGTTCGAGCCGACGCTCCCGTAGCCCTGAATTGCGACCGACGTCTCGTCGATATTTTTGTGGTAGTAGTCGATTGCCTCCCGAGCGATGATCGCGACACTTCGGCCCGGTGCCGCGTCGCGCCCCTTGCTGCCGCCGATGAGCGGTGGCTTTCCCGTAACGACGCCCGGGATCGTCTCACCCTCTTGCATCGAGTAGGCGTCCATCAGCCACGCCATCGTCTGGGGGTCCGTCCCCATATCAGGGGCAGGGATGTCTGTCGTCGGCCCGATAACCGTTCGAATCTCGTCGGTGAACCGACGTGTCAGCTGTTCTTTTTCGTCGTCGCTCAGGTCCTTTGGGTTGACCGCGATACCACCCTTCGCACCGCCGAAGGGGAGATCCATCACGGCGCACTTCCACGTCATCCACATCCCGAGCCCGACACACTCCTCGCGGGTCACTTCGGGGTGATACCGGAGACCGCCTTTGTACGGCCCACGGACGCTATCGTGCTGGGCACGGTATCCGGTATACACTTCGACGTCGCCGTTCTCGCGCTCGATGGGGACGGTGACCTCGTGGACTTTCGTGGGATGTTTCAATCGCTCGACGATGTTCTGATCGATATCAAGGTGATCGGCAGCGTGCTGAAGTTGGCGACGTGCCGTCTCCAGCGCTGACTCCGGTTCACTCGCTTCTTCGTGCGCCTCGTCGTGGGCCGTCGCCGATGTCGAAGCCATGTTATTCGATCGGTGTATGTCGGTTCCGCATCTCACCACTGCAATCCGGACACCGACCGGGATTGTTCTCGGCAAGTACGACGTTCCCGCACTCGAAGCACTCGTAGGGCGATTCCTCAACCGGAGTTTGGTCGACATCTCTCATGGTTGGTGTAGAGCCCCAGCAGTGTCACGCGGGGCGCTCTACAAGGACATATTGAGTATATAATGGAATATGTAGTAGCTTCACATCAAACCCTGTCGAGCCAGCGAGGGTTTATTATTCAACCTGCACAGCAGTGGGACGGACCGTAAGCTCGACAGTCCCTCATCTGGGGGTCCGAGAGAAGTTGCACATCAATCTACGTGCTGGGCAGCCACTGGCGTGTAGTCGTCGATCAGCGCCGCGAAGAGTTTCCGCTCGACAGCTCGGATATGCTGATAGAAGGCCTGTGGTGAGATGTCCAGCGAGTCCGCGACGGCTTCGCCAGTCGCTTGCCGTGGTGATTCGAAGAATCCACTGTAATAGCCCGTCTCTACGACTTCCAGTTGTCTGTCGGTCACACGGTCGAGGACCGACGTGTAGAACCCGTGCTCGGACGCCTGTTCGCGCGTCTGCTTCGAGGTGAGATCGACCGCATCGAAGCGCTCGCTGACGAACTGGGTGATGTGCCGGACCTCGATGCTCCCCGGAACGTCGACGACCAGTACCGTCCCCGACTCCGTCGCAGTTGCACTCTGGAGGACGACGCCGTGATCAGCCAGCTCCGTCGCAAGAAACGGTGCCGACAGTTGGAGCCGTAGTACGCCGCCGGACTCACCGCCACGAATCTCTCTGACAGCCTCGACGACTCTGAGATCGGCTGCCACATCGATGACAGCGTCGAGCGGTGCATCCTCGACGGTGACGAACACAAAGTTGCCGCCGGCGGTCTGCTGGGCGCCGCCCTCGTAGGTGAGCGTACAGTCAGCAGCGCCGGCCAGTTGGGTGAGCACGAACGACGGATCGGCGACCGCGTATTCGATCCGTGTCATGGAGGTGGTGAGAAGTGCGCGCTTGCGGTCGCTGGCGCTGATCGCTGACGCGGTTGTCTCTCCCAGTTCCGCGAGCACCGCCTGGATAGTCTCGTCGAAGGCGTCCGGCGTTTCGGCGTACACCGTCAGGACACCGTAGGAAAGATCGTTGTACACGAGCGGGATGCTCAACACGGAGAGCAAGTCGCGTGAGATCGCGTCTTTGCGCCACGGGGCCGCACGGAGATCGGCCGCAACGTTCGAGACGAGGGTCATCTCGCCTGTTGCCGCAGTCTGGCCGGCAGGCTCGACACCATCCGTAGAGACGGGGAACGATTGCGTATCGAGGTATCCCCGGTCTGTTCCCGCCCATGCCTGCGGTGTCACCGTCTCGGTCGCGCTATCGATCGTCCCGATCCAGGCGAATCGAAAGCGCCCGTCTGCAGTGAGACGGTCACAGACAGTGTGGTCGATCTCCTCGCGGGTCTCGGATTGGACGAGCGCCTGATCGATCTCACGGATCGTCTCGTTGATCCGGTTGAGCGCGGTGAGCCGATCGTTCTGACGCTGGAGCTCACGGTCCTGTTCGCGGAGCTTCGACTCCCGGTCGACTCGGTCGAGTGCTGCCTCGGCGGTCGCCGCGAGCAGGTCGGCAAGCTCCCGTGCGACGTCGTCGAAGACGCCGACAGCGGTCGAGCCAGCGACGAACACGCCGTGGTTACCGAGCGGAATGTAGGCCGCACTCCGGAGGTCACTCGCGGGGTTCGTGAGGCGCTCCGAGTCGTGGACATCGTCGAAAAAGAGCGCCTCGTTCTCGACGAAACTGTAGCTGGTGAGGTCTTGCCCGTCGGCGTGGACCGCCGGCAGTGGTCCGTGAGCGTTCCGCATCGCCTGCGAGTGAGCGGCGGGCTGGAGGTGGTTATCGTCGGCGTCGAAGCGGTAGACGGCGCTGGCGTCGATATCGAGGACGTCAGGAGCGTCCTCGACGACGTGCTGGGCAATCTCCTGGTGGGTTTCGGCGTACAGGAAGTCCCGTGCAGTCCCCTGGAGCGTCGCCAGTGCCTGTTCGCGCTGCTTGCGTTTGCTGATGTCCCGACAGCTGTACAGCAGCGTCCCGTCCTGAATGGAGACTTCCCGAACGTTCACCAACAGCGTGTGTTCGCGGCCGGCTTTGTCCGTGGCCGTGGTCTCGATGTTCTTCAGGACGCCGTCCTCAGCAAGTTTCTCTCGATCGAAGAGATCCGGGCCAAGCAGGTCCTCGATCGTCCCCAGTTCCCGGATCTCCTCGGCCGTATAGCCGAAGATGAAGTGGACGTTCGGGCAGACGTACGTGTACTCGTCGTCCTCGTCAGTGATGAGGACAGTGTCGGTCATGTTGTTGAGCGTGACGCGGTGCAGTTCTTCGGACCGTCGGAGCTCCCGTTCGAGGTCGACGCGATCGGTGATGTCGGCGCTGTCGACGATGAGTGAAACGAGGTCGCCACGTTCGTCAGTGACCGGTTGGACGGAGAGTTCCAGGACACTGTGGCTGGCCGTAGCATCTTGAATGACGACGGCATGGCCGAACGTGTCCGCTCTCGCGGTCTCGACGAGGCGGCGGATGTCGTCTCTCGTCTGGGCCTCGTCGGGCCACCAGGGGAGTGTCCAGAACGGGTCACCGATCACAGCCTCGACGTTCGCATCGACCATCTCGCGGGCAGCCTGGTTGACACGCGTGAGCGCCCCGTCAGGGTCGAGCACCCACGTTGCCGATCTGGTGTCGTGGAACGCGGCGTCGAACTGACGTGCGCGCTCGCGCTGTGTCACCGACCGCTGGGCGTCCCGGAGTGCGTTCTCAGTTCGACGCAGGGCGTCCTCTTCGACGGTTTCGCCCGGCGGATCAGTGACGGCGACGTAGTCGGTGACACCTGCTTCGATGGCCGCGCTGGCGATCGCTTCGCTCCCGCCAGCCGTCCCCAGAACGATCGGCAAGGTCGCCGTCGTGTCGCGGATACGACGAACGAGATCGATACCGGTCGTCTGGGGGAGTGTATAGTCAGTAACGACGCAGTCGATGGCGGTCTGTCCAAGCGTTTCTCGAGCAGCCGACGCTGTCGAAACACTGTGAACGGTCGCGTCGAACTGCTCCCGGAGTGCGTCTTCGTAGGCGGTTATCCACGCCGTATCGCCGACGATGAGGACCGCTGCTGTGTCGAGGACGCTCGGAGATGTTGAGCTCATGTATTAAACAACCAGTGTTCGAACCGATCCGAATCGTGGCAAGGCGGTATCGGTTTCTCACTACAGTATGAAAATCGCTGCTGTTTACTATTCAACCCCATCAGTACGTTCCCGCCACAGATCAGTATCCGAAGCCGAGAGGTCGAGTACGGACCTAGCTATTCGGTTCACGACTGAGAACGCCGGTCGACTGCCGAGAACAGAACTGCGACCGCGCATACGGAGCGAGTGGAACGAGCGGCGTTTCACCGGACGCGAGGGCTTCGCCCGAGCGTCCGGCTGTTTTTCCCCAAGTTTTTGCAAGCCGAGAGGGATGCCGACGGCGTCCCTCTGGCAGTGCGAACGGGCCTCCGGCCCGTGAGCAGACGGGGGTTCCCGCAGGTCGCCGAAGGCGACCATGGAAACCCTCTGCAGTAAAAAGTGGTTTCAGTAGATGAGTTCGTCGTCGTTCTCGACCATGTACAGCGTGCGAGCGGCGATGTTGACGGCGTGATCGCCGATTCGTTCGAGGTCACGAATCGTCAGCAGGAGCCGAGAGACGTCGGCCATGAGGCGCTCGATCTCGCTTTCGGAGGAGTCGGAGTCAATCTCGCGTTCGATGAGGTCACGGACGACCGCGTCGGAGGCGTTCGAACAGAGCGCGTCGATCTCGTCGTCTTGCTCGGCGATCGCGAAGCAAGTGTCGATGTCCTCTTCGGCGTAGGCGTCCATCGACTCTTCGACCATCTCGACGACGGCGTCGCCGATGGCCTGAACGTCGACTTCGGGGTACATCTCGCGGTCTGCTTCGAGGGTGTACTCGCCGAGATTCGTCGCCAGGTCGGCGATGCGTTCGAGGTCGGTGATGATCTTGAACGAGGCGGCGATAAATCGCAGGTCGCCGGCGACGGGCTGCTGGAGCGCCAGCAGGTCGACACAGTCCTGTTCGAGGTCGAGATAGAGCTGGTTGATCTCACCGTCGCCGTCGATGATCTGTTGGGCGAGCTGTTCGTCTTTGGTCTGGAGTGCTTCCAGTCCCTGACGGACCCGATCGAGGACGACCTCGCTCATGTAGAGGACGTCCTCGCGGAGGTCGTCGAGTTTCGATTGGTAGGATTCTCGTGGCATGGGTGTGAGTCAGATGGGGGCCGTGATGTATGTTGGTGTTCTCGCAGACGTTGCAGTTATCCGAACTTGCCGGTGATGTAATCCTCGACGCGCTGGCTCTCGGGGTTCTCGAAGATCTTCTCGGTGTCGTCGTATTCGACGAGTTCACCGCCGGTCAGGAACACGGCGGTCTGATCCGAGATCCGTGCGGCCTGTTGCATGTTGTGGGTGACGACGACCACCGTGTAGTCCTCGGCCAGTTCCTCGATGAGATCCTCGATCTTCGAGGTCGCGATCGGGTCGAGTGCGCTTGCGGGCTCGTCCATCAACAGCACTTCGGGATCAGTCGCCAGCGCACGGGCGATACAGAGTCGCTGTTGCTGACCGCCTGAGAGGCCCAGGGCGTTGTCGTCGAGTCGATCCTTGACCTCGTCCCAGAGAGCAGCCTGGCGGAGACACCGCTCGACCAGCTCGTCTTCTTTGTCCTTCTCGTCGCGACCGAGCATGCGGGCGACAAGTCCGCGATTGATCTCGCCGTGCTTGCGCGGCCCGTAGGCGATATTGTCCCGAATCGATTTCGGGAACGGGTTGGGTTCCTGAAAGACCATCCCGACGCGCTTGCGGAGTTCGACGAGGTTCGTGCCGGGCTGGTAGATGTCCTGGCCGTCGAACTCGACGGACCCCTCGACGCGGGCAGCCTTGATCCGGTCGTTCATCCGGTTCAGACAGCGCAGATACGTCGACTTCCCACAGCCAGAAGGGCCGATGAGTGCGGTGACGCTCTTTTCGGGAATCTCCATCGAGATGTCCTTCAGGGCGTGGTCGTCACCGTAGTAGACGTTCAGGTCCTCGGCGGACATGATGGGGTTGCCGGTGACGTGGTAGTCCGTCCAGGCATCTCGTGTCTCCTCGGCACTTTCGCCGCTGGTTGTGACCGTCGTGGTTTCCGCCGCCGTCTGGTCGGTGTCGGTCGTCTGCGATTCCTCGGTCGCGGTGTCGATGTTCATCTCTGTCATTGGTCGAGTTTCCTCCTGAAGTAGCGTCGTGAGACGATCCCGATCGCATAGAACGAAAGGACGACGGCGAGCAACACGAGCGCCGTCCCCCAGCCGAACGCTTCCCGTTCGCCGACCCCTGCTGAGATGACGGCGTACACCTGATACGGCAGGGCGCTCGCCCGTTCGATCAGCGCAGGGTTGGTCACGTGGAGGAACGGTGGCTGGAGACTCGTCGAAACCTGGAAACTCTCCAGAACACGCGGCGCCTGACTCGGGAAGTTCGCTCCCCGAGTCACCAGCAGGATCGGTGCAGTCTCGCCAGCGATCCGACCGACGCCGAGGATGACGCCGGTGATGACTCCCGGCATAGCCGCCGGGACGACCACGGATCGGATCGTTTCCCACTTCGAGACCCCCAGTGCGGCGCTGGCATCGCGGTACTCGTCGGGGACGCTCTTGAGCGCCTCGCGGCTCGTGATGAGCACCAGCGGCATGAGCATGAATCCGAGCGCGAGCTGGCCCGCGAACAGCGACGGTGTGTTGCCGAATCGCGGGACGATAAAGGCCAGCACGAACAGCCCGAAGACGATGCTGGGCGTGCTCCAGAGCCCGTTAGTTGCCACCTCGACGACGCGGGTCATGAGGCTCTCCTCCGCGTACTCGGTGAGGTAGACCGCCGCACCCAGCGCGAGCGGGACAGCGAAGAGGACGGCACCGACGACCAGCCAGACCGTGCCGACGATCGCCGGCAAGACACCCGGCTGGATCCCGAGGCCGCTGGAAACGTTCATCACGAACGGCCAGTCCAGCGCCCCGAACGGAGTGATCGTAACGAGATCGAAGAAGACCAGCTCGTTCAGCGTCAATACGGCGTGAGCAAGCAGAACCGTCAGCGCGCCAGTCAGACCGACAATCGCGAGCTGTGCCTGCGAGAGCGCGTCCTCGCGCGCCTCACTGGCACGCTCGCCGCGAACGTGGACGGCACCCAGTACGACAGCGTAGATCGAGAAACAGACCGCGACGACCTGTGCAGCCGTCGCGAGCGCGACCGTGCCGACCAGCGGTCCGAGCTGCGTCCCGGCGACGGCGACGATGCCAGTGGCGACGGTTATCCACAGCGCCAGCGCCAGATATCCGAGTCCCGCAGTGACAGCCAGTCGAAGCTCGGCTACTGGCGCGACCGCCGCGGATCGGATCGACTCGCCGGCCGCGAGACGGCGAGCCAGCAAGACGAGCGGATAGGCGACCAGCACGACCGCGACCGCAGCGGCCAGGGTCGTGCCGACAAAGGCGATCGGCTCGTCGGCGACATCCGAGATCAGTCCGATCCCGGCGACGCCGGCCAGCGCAAGCCACCCGATCAGGAGGCCGGATCGGAGGTTCTCCGGGAGCGCGTCCCGTTCGTTCAGGACGTCGATGCCGTCGTACTGTTGTCGGGCGAGGACGAACAGGAGCCCCACGGCGAGGAACGCGAACCCGGTCCCGATCCGCGTCGAGGGTGTGACGGTGACCCCACCAGCCGAGACCGATTGTCCGGCGGCGAGGACGCCAGTGAACAGCAGGCCGAGCAGACCGAGGGCCGTGAGGATACTGACTCGGAGAACGGCCCCCACGAGCGCGAGCGGCGACGTGAGTGTGAACTCGAACGTCCAGGCCTCGCGGCTCGCAAGCGCGACCATGAGCGTCGCCGCGACGAGCAGGCCCGTCGCGGATCCGACCGAGAGGTTCTCGACGGTGACGCCGAGCCCGTTCGAGACGATGAACGCGATCAACCCGGCGAGCACAGCCAGGACGGCCACGACGACCAGCGAGATCAGGAGATATGCACCTGTCTGCCGACCGCGCGTCCCGAACCCGGCGTAAGCCTTGCCGGCGGTCCACCCGCCGACGAGCGTCAGAACAAAGGATAGTAACGGGACGACGAAACCGGCGGGGAACGTCGCGGAGATGTCCGGCGGCGACCAGGTCCACCCGGGCCCGAGAAGCCCGGCGAGGACGACTCCGCCGGCAAAGACGAGCAACAGCCCGACCGGGACCGTCGAACTCAGGTCCTCGCGAGTCACGACCGAGAACCCGACGACGGAAAGCCCAACGAGCGGTGCGACGGTGTACCAGCCAATCTGTCCCAGCCCGAGCGTGTTCGCGGCGGCAAATCCGGCCGCGACGGCCCACATACTGCCGAAGACGAGCCCCGTGAAGAGACCGCCGACCCGGCTGGGAGATGTCTCGACGTACGCTAGTCGAGAGAGGACTCCGAGCGCAACCGTAGACACACCGAGGGCGAACAGACCGAGGCCGAACCAGCGATACAGCGGCTGGCCCGCGAACGTGGCGTCGACGGGCTGGCGACCGAACAGGGCGACGATTGCCCCGAACATCAACAGGAATGCGACGCCGATCATCCCGGCGGCGACTCGCTCGTACGGCGAGGAGCCTTCGGCGACCAGTTTTCTGTCGTACGCTTCGCTCATGCGTCACCTCCGAGTTTTCGTTTCATCCGTTCCTCGATATACTGTGACACGATGCTGATCGCAGTGACGATCACGAACAGGACGACCCCCGCGGCGAACAGCGCGCTGAGGAGGTACTCGGTTCCGACGGCCGGCCCGAAGTTGCCGGCGATCAGCGTCGTCAGCGTCTCACCGCTGTCGAAGACGTCGTAAGCGGGCTGAGGGAGTTCCTTGACGTGGGCGATCATCACCGTCGCCGCCATCGTCTCGCCGATCGCCCGACCGAGTCCGAGCAAGACGGCGGCCGAGATACCCGAGAAGGCGGCGGGAACGGTGACGCTCTTCATCGTCTGCCAGTCGGTCGCGCCCATCGCGAGCGCGCCGCTTTTCATCGACTCCGGGACTGTCGAGATCGCGTCTTCGGCGACCGACACCACGGTCGGAAGCGCCATGAACCCGATGACGACCCCGATCGGCAGCAGCGCGCCGGTTCCCGTCGAGAGTTCGGTGCTCACGTAGGGATTGATGATTGTGAAGCCAATGAACCCGTAGACGATCGAGGGGATCCCGGCCAGAATCTCGACGCCGGGTTTGACGACTTCACGGACTTGCTCGGGCGCGATCTCACTGATGAACAGCGCGCCGGCGACCCCGAGCGGGCCGGCGACGAGGATGGCGACGAACGTCGTGATCGCCGTCCCCCAGATCATCGGAATTAGCGAGAAGGTGTTCGTCCCCGGATCCCACATCTCACCGTCCAGCGGAAGAACGATACGGACACCCATCTGCTCGAAGACGGGCATGGCTTCTGCGAACAGGAAAAAGGCGATGAGACCGAGTATGACGACCGTCGAGATCGTCATCAAGAACGTAAGGACGCGAGCGGCTGCGGCCTGGCGCGTCACCCACACGATAGCGCTGACGAGCACGAACGCGAGAAGCAACGGTGTGGTCCAGATCGACTGCGTCGCGAAGCCAGCCGCCGTCGCGACCAGAACTAGCGTCTGGATCGTGAGGAGAGTCAGTCCGATTCGATCCGTTTCGTCGACGACGGTCGGTTTCAGCCACCGGAGCGTCGACCGAGCCCGCTGATTCAACGATCGTGTCGACATGGGCCCTCCTTTGGCTCAGTGAGTTGCCGTCGCGCGTGCTCACACGCGTCTGTTGTGCTTGTGTTCATATGTGACTCAGGGTTCGGGAAGCTTCGAGCGCTGGTTCTCCAGGCGGTCCGGGGGGAGTTTGAAGTAGTTGTTCCCCGCGACACAGACTTCCTGGCCGAAATCGGAGAGGATCATATCGAGGAAGGCAGCCTCTTTCCGAGACGTGCCGTCCCACGTGTACATGTGGAGGTCGCGGCTGAGGGGGTACTCCTTGGCTCCGAGGTTCTTCCCGAGTTCGTAGACCGTCCCGTCGACTTCCAGCGAAATCGGGCGGGCGGGGCCGTTCTGGTCGACGAACGCCAGTGCGAGGTAGGCGATCGCGTTGTCGTTCTGCTCGACGATCGTCTTCACCTGCTGGTTCTGCCCCTTGCGGACGTCGGGGCTAATCGGGGCGTCAGGATCACCGTAGAGGTTCGCCCGGAAGGAGGTGTCAGTGCCGGACTCTTCGGCCCGGCCGATCACGCGAATCGACTTGTCAGGACCGCCGAGTTCCGACCAGTTGGTGACCTCCTTGCGGTAGATTTGCCGGAGTTGCTCGGCGGTGACGCCAGTGACGCCCGCCTCGTAGATCGCTTCGCTCACGACGATCGGCTGTCCGTCGACGCCGACGACGTGGTTGACGAAGTTGTCCAGCGTCTCCTCGCTAGAATCGGGGAGTTCGTCTTCGACGGGCGCGCTGGAGTTGCCGATGTCGACGCGCTGTTCTTTGACCGCATTGACGCCAGTCCCGGAGTGGCTGAGTGCGATATTCGCCCGGAAGGGAGGCGTCGACCGCGTTTCGGTCGGTTCGAACCCATACTTTGACGCATAATAGTCCGCGAGGTTCTGGGTCGTGTCGATGCCGAACTCGCCGTGCGGCCAGTATTCGGTGTCTGTCGCAGGTGGGTTCCCGTTCCATCGCTGAGACGCAGTGTTAGCGATCGGATACACCGTCGACGATCCGTCAGCGGTCAGCGCCGAGACGCTACTGGATCCACCGCCGCCGGCAGCCCGTCCAGGCTGGATCGCTCGCTGACTCGCACACCCTGCGAGCCCAGCAGTTCCAACTGCTCCAGCACCGAGAAGGAACGCACGCCGCGATACACCGCCCGTCTCTTCGCTCATCACTCCAGAGGAACGGGGAAGTAAGTAAATACCCTACTATTACATCTATTTAGGACTATTTTGACTATATAGATATGAGTTTGTGAATCCTTCACTATAAATAACCCAGTAACACTATTAGCCCGTTTTCGGGTAGTAAGGTGGTATTGAAGGTGGATGTGGCCCGGCTGAAAAAACGGCAACTGCTACACAGAGGGAACAAAACGCCCACTTTCGAGACAGTGGCTCCCCCCAACCAGGCAGACAGGTGGGAATTGTAGCTAGGTCTGAGTTTTCTACATAGATGGGGATCGATTTATATTGCTGGACATATGAGAATGAGACATGGAGACACGGAAGGTCCAGGTTACGGGTGGCTCGACGTACACAGTTTCGTTGCCGAAAGACTGGGCGACCGAAAACGGGGTCAGTGCGGGCTCGATCGTCGAGTTCCACTCCGAGGAAGATCTCCTCTTGCTCTCGCCAAAAGACGAGCAGGAGCGCTCGGAGGGGGCGCTGGATATTACCGGACTGGAAGAAGACCACGAACTCACGCGCGCGGTGATGACGATGTACGTCAGCGGGTTCGACATCATCACGCTCGAATCCAGTCGGATCACCGCAAAGCAGCGCCGCACGATCCGTAGCGCGACCCAGGGGCTCGTCGGCCTCGAAGTCATCGAAGAGACCAGCGACCGGGTCGTCCTGCAGGACCTACTGGACTCTTCGGAACTATCGGTCCACAACGCGATCACCCGCATGCGGCTGGTCTCGCTGGCGATGCTGGCCGACGCCGTCGAGGCCCTCGTCGAGGGCGACGACGAGCTGGCCCAGGACGTCATCGAGCGCGACGACGACGTCGACCGCCTCTGGTACATGGTCTCGCGCGTGTTCCGGACGGTCCTCCGAAATCCGACCTCCGCCAAGGACATCGGGTTTCCGCGCGAGACCGTCTTCGACTATCAGTCGGCCGCTCGTCAACTCGAACGGATCGCCGACCACTCGACAAAGATCGCCCGCATCGCACTCGAAGTCGGGGAGAGCAGCGAGGTCGAAGGTGAGGCACTGCTCGGACTGCAGGAAGCCGCCGTGTCCGTCCCGGAACTGGCGATGGACGCGCTCCTGGAGGACGATTCCGACGAAGCGACGCAGATGGCCAACGACGCGCGGGCGATGACCCGTGAAATCGACGACCAGGCTCGAACGGTCGACAACGAGATCCGCGAACTGGACGACCCCCAGCGCGCCCAGCGACTCGGCCTCGTCGTCGACTCGCTCTCGCGAACCGCGGACTACGGGAGCAACATCGCAGAGAGCGCCCTGCAAAAGGCCGCGCCGCGACCGAACTAGACGCTGGACTGTGACATTCCGTCACTCGTAGTGTCGCTCGACCACTTTTGCGGCCCCGGTGGTATAATCGTCGGGGCCGGTATTCGAAAAGGACACAGAGAGGGGAAGCTACAGCGGCGTGTCGGTCGTTCCAGAGACGCGATGCGACGATCAGATGTGCGGGACCAGCAACACGACCGTCGATCGTGTCAGGTACGTCCGTCACGCACCACCTACAACTCACGGAGTCGACGGTAAAAGCGTCGCTAAGAGTCCTATCGAGACCGCAATAGAAGTATTACTCGACGAGAACGGCGTTGACCTGTCCGTCCTGGCCAGGCCGGGAGGTGACGCGCGCTTCGCCCTCGCTGGTCTCGATGACCGCGCCCTTCGTGATGATGTTTCGGCGGATGTAGTTGGGGTTGGCGTCGTTCTCGACGACGTTTTCGATCTCGGCCTCGACGACCTCGTCACCGTCAGCGACGCTGGCGATGTCGGTGCTGATTGCGCGGACTTTCGTGGTGTTGCCGCGTGTGTCGACGATCTTCAGTCGTGGCTCGTCGAGTTCGGTCTCGGTCGGCTGGTCGCCGAGTTCGTACTTGCGCTTGTTGCGGGCGTGGCGACGGCGGCCACCGGTCCGTTTGCGAGTGGAGCGGCCCTGGAATTTCATATTCGATCCAAGCACCAGGGCGTACTTGAACCTCTCGACTTGGTCACAGACGGGCGAACCGGCACTTTTAGGCCAGTCACGAACCCCAATTGACAATAATGAGTCTGCGAACAGCCGTTGCCGCGCCGTTCGTCCAGTCGGGATCTGATCGGCTGGGCCGCAGCGACTTCGTCGTGGCGCTGTCGCTCGACCGGGACTGGTTCTCACCGGACCAGGCAAAGCGGCTGCTCGACGTCGCCGAGGGCGAGGGGCTGCTCGAAGCCGAAGACGGAGAGTTGGTGGCGACGTTCGACGTTGCTTCGGTATCGATCCCCGAGGACTTCGTGCCCGACGAGTCGCTCCTCCGCCAACGGACGACCTTCGAGCGCGTCCTCGATACGGTCGTCGATGCCGGGACAGAAAAGCAGGCGGCCGTCGCCGCCATCAACGGCCTCCAGAGCGACCTGGGCGTCACACTCGAAGCCGCGGCAGTCGTCTACGCACGCCGACAGGGACTGTCCGTGGCCGACCAGGCAACACGCGCACTGGAGGGGTTCTGATGGTCGAAGACTGTATCACCGACGGCAAACGGATCGCAGAGCTCCTCTCCTCGGAGCTGTCGGGCCGAGAGAGCGGCTCGCTCGCACAGATAGCAGTGATCGGCGCTGACCCCGATGCAACGCCGAGTGAAGACGGCACGCCCGCCTACTCGATCGCGACTGACGAGGGACAGATCGGCGTCGTCTCACTCTTTCCAGACTACGTCCGCCTGACGCTCACCGTCGGGGCGCGAACCGTCGTCGAGTCGTCCGCGAGCAACGGGATACCGGCCCGCCGCGAGGACGACGACGCCGTGTTGCGTATCGAGAGCGGTGCGGCAGTCAAGCGTGCGATCGATCTGATCGCGGCCGCTGTCGAGGCGTGACGGATCGCAAATTGCGGTGCCGAACACCGCTTACAAGAATAGCAGTGCGAATGCAGTGGTAGCAGCACTGATCACGACCCAGCCCGCGAAGTTCCACCACGGGACTGCTCGCAGGCGCGGGCCGGGTAGGTCGTCGGTATACGTCCAGTGTCCCTCAGCGACGCCCCGGTGGTCAGTGAGCAGATCGTAGGTCGTGGCGATTGCAGCCCCGAGCGCGACTGCGAGCCAGCCGTCGACGACCAGCAGCGCGACTCGGAACGCGACGTAGACGGCACCCGTCCACCCGAACAGCACGTACAGCGGGACGCCCAAGACCTTGGGTCCGACGTGGTGTTCGAGCCACCCCAGATTGATCACGACCGCCTCGGCAACGAATGCGATCACTGCACCGCCTGCGAAGAACGCGAGCGTCGCTTCCAGCGGCCACGTGAGTACTGCGTGTACGAGTGCGAGGAGTCCGATCGCCGTCGTCGTGGCGGCGAACGTTCGGCTGCTCGGCATGGCTTGGCGTTCGTCCGGGGTGGTGAAATGTGGCCGGGGTTCCTCACGCCGGAGACGCCACACGGCTTTTGTCCTCGCGGAGAGACAGCCGAGGTATGACCGAGGTCGATATCCGCCAGGCCAGACTGGACGACCACGAGGCCGTCACTGCCTTCACGAGCGACACCTGGGCCGACCGCGACGTGGGTGATTACATCCCCGAGGTCTTCCCCGAGTGGGTCGCAAACGACGGTCCCGACCAGCGGACCGTCGTCGTCGACTGCGGTGAAGAGGTCGGTGGCGTCTGCCAGGCTATCGTCCTCTCCGAGCACGAGGCCTGGCTGCAAGGGATGCGTGTCAACCCCGACTATCGGGGCGAGGGCTACGGCCTCGCGATGGTCGAACACCTCTTCGGGTGGTGTCGCGAGCGGGGCGCATCGCTCGCTCGGAATCTGGTCTTCTCCTGGAACGACGCCGGGCTCGGCCAGTCCCGCGCGGCAGGATTCGAGCCGGCGACGGAGGCCCGCTGGGCTCAGCCCACCCCAGATCCGGACGCCGATCCGGCCCTCGAGGTGGTCGAAGATCCCGACGCGGCCTGGACGTGCTGGCAGCGCAGCGACGCCTGCCGGCATCTCTCGGGGCTGGGGATCGACCCCGGCGAGTCGTGGTCGCTCTCGGAAGTGACTCGCGATCAACTGGCCGACATCGCTGACAGCCAGCGCGTACTCGCGGTGCAGGGTGACTTGGGGACGCGCGCGGCCACCGCCCGCGTCAGAGTCCGCGAACGTGAGATCGACGACGAGATCGAATCGATCGCCGTCTACGGATTCAGTGTCTGGGACGATCTGGAGAGTGCGAAAGCGCTCTTCGACGCCATCGCCGCCGACGCCGCCAACCTGGGTGTCGACCGCACACGGGTACTCGTCCCCGAGACCTGCCGACACGTCTCGGACGTGGCCGCCGCGCGGGCCGACGCCAGTGACGAACCGATCTTCGTGCTCGAAGCGGATCTGACCCACCCGTCGTAGGCCCCGGCACTGATCGAGTCGTGATCAGCGGGCTGGCACGGCGTCTGCCGGTTCGCCGCGAAGTTCCTGTAGCGTCCCGTCAGCCTGCCACGTCTCGACGACGTCCTGTAGCCCTTCCTCGGCGGTCGGGTACGTGGGTTCCCAGTCGAGGTCCCGCCTTGCCTTCTCGTTGGTCGTCGGCCAGTCGCCCGTGAGCAGGTCTGCCGCGGTCTTCCCGACGAAAAACCGGGCGAGCCAGCCCGGAATCCGACTCGGTTCGGGCGCGTCGAGTAGATCCCCGAAGGTCTCGAAGAACGCTGCCGGAGTCATCGGCCGGTCGTCGACGATGTGATAGATTCCGCTCGCCTGCCGTTCGATGGCCGCGACGAACGCCGCGGCAGCGTCGTCGGCATGGACGAACGACATCGTCCCATCCTGCCGGCCGAGCAGTCCGCCACCGACGATCGGGAGATCTCCCTCGAGCAACTGTGCTGCCCACTCGCGGGAATCTCGAGCGTCGGGCGCGTAGAAGAAGCCACAGCGCAGGATCGCAGCGTCGAACGTCGCCTGGGCGGCGCGCTCCTGCAGCAACTGCTCGACCTCGGCGGCCGATCTGGTTGCTCTGTCGGGATGGCGCTCAGCAGTCTCGTCGAACGCAGAGCCGTCGGGTTGGCGGGCGACCCACACGACACTTGGAAAGAGGACCTGCCCGACCCCCTCGGGAGCAGCGTCGAGCAGATTTTTCATCCCCTCCAACCGAACGCGGTCGTTTCGCGCCCACTCCTCGTCGCTTGGTTTGGTCGAGTCAGGAATCGCTGTCGCTGCGTGGATCAGTACGTCGGTATCGTCGTCGATCGCGTAATCGAGCGACTCGGGGTCGAGGACGTCACCCCGTCTCGCGATCCCACCGCGGGACTCGACGATCTGTGCACCCTCCTCGTCCCGGATGAGGCCGTGAACCTCGTGGTCACGTTCGGCCAGCGAAGCAACCAATCGACGGCCGAGAACGCCTGTCCCACCGGTGATGAACACCTTCATATACGACAGTAGGAGCCCGGAGACCGTGGCGCTACTGCCGGATTCGCGCGGGGGATTTAAGTCGGTGGCTCGGGAGCCACCAGCCATGAAGCACGTCCGGGTGCGCATCACGGCAGGTGGTCGAGAGGGGGATATCCACCCGATGTACGACCTCTGGACCAGCGCCGAGTTCGTCGAGCGATCCGACGCGCTCCAGTGGAATTTTACTGGTGATGCATTCGGGATCCTCCACTACGCGGTGGGTGACGCCGACGCTTTCGAGGCGGCGATCGAGACGATTCCGGAGGTGCTGGACTACGAACTCCTCCGAACCGGCGAGGACGGCTTCTACGTCTACGTTCGCGACGCGACGACCGACGCGCTCGGTGAGCTGTTCGGTCCGATCACCGAGGGCGGGCTGATCGTCGTCCCGCCGATCCGGTACCACGAGGACGGGACGGTGACGTTCTCGCTGTTCGGCCCGGACGCCGAAATTCAGGCGGCGGTCGAGAACGCCCCCGAAGCAGTCGAGGTGACCATCGAGGAAGTCGGCGGTCTCGACGCCACGACCGCTGCCGTCGAGGCACAACTCACCGAACGCCAGCGCGAAGCCGTCGCAGCAGCCGTCGACCTGGGCTATTACGAGGTCCCACGAGAGGCGAGCCACGAGGACGTCGCGGACGCGATCGACTGCGCGCCGAGTACGGCGGCCGAACACTTGCGGAAGGCCGAGTCGACGCTCATTTCGACGGTATTCAGCCAGTAACAGACCCGAGCGTGGGATTACTCGACGCCAGTGATGTCCGTGACGGTCCCGACGCCCTTGCTCCGGCCCTCGCGGAAAACGAACCGCTGGCCTTCCTCGATGGAGTAGGGCCGGAACTTGAACCGCACTCTCGCCGTTCCTTTGTCGCCGGGGAGGAGCCGCCCATCTTCGGGATAGAAGGCGGCAGCCTCGCTGACGGTTTCGAGGTGGACGACCGGCTCGTAGCCATCACCGATTCTAGTGGGATGGTTGAGCACCATCACCTCGGCTTCGAACTCCCGGACAGGGCGGGGCTCTGCCTCCCGTGGCAAGAGGACCATCCCGCGCTCGATGTCGGCTTCGCGGACGCCTTTCAGGGCGATCCCGACGATCCGGCCGGCCTGGGCCTCGTCGACGCGGTGGTAGTGCATCTCGATCGAGCGGACCTCGACCTCGCGGAAGTTCCCGTCGGGCATCGGCCCGATCAGGAGTTCGTCGCCGGCTTCGACACGGCCGGACTTGATCGTCCCCGAGGCGACCGCGCCGACGCCCGTAACTTTGTACGTCCGGTCGATGTACATCTTGAACTGGCCGTCGGCGGCCGTCTCAGTCTTCGGGAGGCGCTCGAACAGTTCGTCGAGCTGGTCGAGGCCGACTTCCTCGACTGCCGACGTCCGGAGAACTGGTACGACTGTCTCGTTGATCTCTTCGACGGCGGCGTCGACGCCGTGGCGTTCGACTAGAAGTGGCGTCTTCTCCGCGTCGCGGAGGAGGCGTTCGGCCTCGCGTTCGACCTCGGCGACGCGCTCCTCGTCCACCAGATCCACCTTCGTGATCGCGACCATCGTCGGCAGATCCGTCGCCAGCAAGATACCCAGGTGCTCCCGGGTCGTCTTGGTCGGACCGTCGTCCGCGGCGACCGTGAGGAGTCCGTAATCGAGTTTCTGGCCGACGATTCCCCGGATCGTGGTCCGGAGCCACGGCTCGTGGCCGACGGTGTCGACGAAACTCACGAGTCGATCTGCCTCTTCGACGACGCGAGCGCGGTCGGTCTTGCGGTCGGGGTTGTCCATCCGGACGGGGCCGTCCTCGTCGAAGCCGTACACGCCGTAGGAGAGGTCTGCCGAGAGCCCGCGCTCGACCTCGTGAGGCTGGACGTCAAGGTACGAGCGAGTGCCGCCCTGCCCGTCGTCGGGCTGTCCGGTCACGAGCGAGCCGACGAGTGTCGACTTCCCGTGGTCGACGTGGCCGGCCGTCCCGACGACGATGTGCTCGTCGTCCGCTAAGACTGTGCCTTCCCGGATCTCGGCGACGCCGACAATCCCGCCGTCGTCGTCAGCACCCCAGGTCTGGACGTCCTCGATGTGTGCGCCGGCCTCCTCGGCCAGCAGCGAGAGGACGTCCATCGATTCGGAGAAGGTATCGGGGTCGATCCCGGCGATCCCGCCATCGTCGGTGACGCCGACGACGTAGGTGGCCTCGCCGTCGCCCGAGAGCACACGGTGTCTGAGCTGTGCGGCCAGGCTCTCGAAGCGACCCTCGGCGGCGTGGAGGTCTTTGCTGAGCCGCTCTTTGAACTCGACGCTGCCGCCCTCGCGTTCGCCGCGTTCGATCGCGCGTTCGAGGACGGTCCGGTCCCGACTCATGGGCGTGGGTAGCGCGCCACCTCTCATAAACTTTCTCCGGGTTCGGGGGTCTGACTCGCTGTACCGCTATATATCGCTCCCGAAATACGCGGAACGATAGTCCAACCGAACTCGAACACCACGGATTTTTGAAGTGGGGCTGACATCACCACGCTAATGACGTTGCTGTGGTGGGTTCTGGGCAGTGTCCTGGCGTTCACGGTCGTCGCCGTCGCGCTCGATCGAACCGGGCGGTTGCCAGCCGGAATCGAGGTGTCGGGGCCGTTCGTGACACTGCGGTCGACGCGGCTACGGTCGACACTGGACGTACTCGCAGGGCCGCGGCGGATCTGGCGAGCCTTCGGGACTGTCGGCAGCGTCGTCGTCGCACTGCTGGGAACCGTGATGGCGCTCGGGGTCGTTCTGGCTGCTGGGGTCACGATCCTCGACCCGGGAACGAGCCCGGTCCGCCAGCCGACGACGATTCTGGTCGTCCCCGGTGTCAACAAGTTTCTGCCACCGAGTGCCGCCCCGGAACTCCTGCTCGCGTTGCTCGTCGGCCTCATCGTCCACGAGGGCGGTCACGGCGTGCTCTGTCGCGTCGAGGACATCGCGATCAAGGATGTCGGGCTGGTGCTGGCGACAGTCCTGCCAATCGGCGCATTCGTCCAGCCCGACGAGGAGCGAGAGGGCGAGCCCGGAAGCTGGATCCGGATGTTCGCGGCCGGCCCGGCCTCGAATCTGGTCGTCACCGCCGTGACCTTCGGGCTGCTGGTAGTTTGCCTCACGTCGATCACACCCGTCGCCGGCGTCGCTGTCGGCGGCGTCTTCGCCGACGCACCCGCCGACGGCGCTATCCAGCGCGGTGACGTCATCACGGGGATCGACGGCCAGCCAGTCGGAAACGACAGCGACCTCGAACGCACACTGGACGCCGCAGGCCCGACAGTCGAAGTCGAGCGTGCCGAGGACCCCTCGATCACGATCGAGCGCCGGGTGACCGTCGTTCGCGCGACTGGGCCGATCGACCTCGCTCAGGGGGCGACGATCACGGCCGTCAACGGGACCAGCGTCCGGACCGAACAGGAACTCCGGCAGGCACTCTCCGAGCACAGCGTCGCGCGGCTCTCGACCAGTTCGGGAGTCGTCACCTCGCCGGTCGGGCTCTCGGGAACGGTGGTCCTGGACGGGGGACTGGACGCTGGGGGTGCACCTGCCGAGGAGCGAGTAGTGATCACGAGCATCGATGACCGACGAATCCTCGACCTCGAGGATCTGGACGCCGTGCTCGAAAACGCCAGTAGTGACACCGCACTCGACGTGACAGCGTACGTCGACGGGGCGCGCCGGACCTACGACGTCCGGCCTCACAGCGGTCCCGGCGGTACTCTCCTGCTCGGCATCGCGGCCGATCCGGGAACGAGCGGCCTCCTCGTGACGGACTTCGGTGTCGGAGCCTATCCAGCGGAGCGCTATCTCTCGGTGCTCGGGGGATCGGGCGTCCCCGGCGAGCGCTCGCTCCTCGGACGGCTGGTGACGTTCCTGACCCTCCCGCTGGCCGCGCTCGTCGGGGTCGCACCGTACAACTTCGCGGGCTTTCTCGATCCGATGACCGCGGCCTTCACCGTACAGGGGCCGCTGGCAGTGCTGGGCGGGACCGCGTTCACGCTGTCGAACGTCGCCTACTGGCTGACCTGGCTGAACGTCCAGGTCGCGCTGTTCAACTGCCTGCCGCTATGGCCGCTGGACGGCGGTCGAATTCTCCGACTCAGTACGACCGACGCGGCCGAACGGCTGGGTATCGAGGCGGCCGAGCGGGTCGGCTGGACAGTCACGGCCGCTATCGGGTCGGTCATCGTGATACTGTTGCTCGCAGTGCTCTTCGTCCCGGTCGTGTTCGGGTGATGCTGTCGGCTGTACGTTCGGGCAGAGATTCGCCACTTTGGGTGGCGAATTCCTGTCGGTTGTTACAGCCAGCAGTATGAGCATGGCGTCCGGAAGGTCGAAACCCCCGGGCGTCGAACAGTGGGGTATGACAGCAGACAGAACCCGCGTCGAGGACGTCATGTCATCACCGTTAGAGACGATTTCGAAGAAGGCCTCGGTCAAAGCGGCCGCCGAACACCTCTACGACCAAGACATCAACGCCCTGTTCGTGCCCGGCTCACAGCCAGGGATCATCACTAACTCGGACGTCGTCGCGGTCGTCGCTGAGGGCCGCGATCCCAGCGACGTCACCGTCTCGGACGTGATGACCTCACCCGTCGAACGCGTGGCGACCAACCTCGAACTCGGCGAAGCAGCCGCGATGATGACTACCTACGGGATCAAACACCTGCCCGTCATCGACGACCACGGCGACTACGTGGGCATGGTCTCCTCGACGGACGTCACCGACGACGCGGCCTGAGAAGGTTTAATCGTTGTTCGGTCCAACGGCTACGTACTGACAATGATTCTCACAGTCACGCCGAACCCGGCAGTAGACCAGGTAATCACCCTCGACGAGCCGCTCGAACCGGATAGCGTCCAGCGCGGCACGGAGACGCGGTTCGACTCTGGGGGCAACGGCGTCAACGTCTCGCAGTTCGTTCGCGCGCTCGACGGCGACACGCTGGCGACCGGGATCATCGGTGGCTTCACCGGCTACTTCATCGAGCAGAACCTCGCTGACTTCGATATTCCCACGGACTTCTCGGAAACCGAATCGGGACCGACGCGACTCAACACGACGATTCTGGCCTCCCGGGAAGAAGCACCACAGACCGAGCGAGTCCACGCAGACGTCGAGAAACACACGCTTCGCTATCAGTTGACCCAGCCGGGACCCGAAGTTGCCGACCCATCGGTCGATAATCTCGTCGAAACGGTCCAGTCTCACGACCCCGAGACAGTCTACATCGGCGGGAGTCTGCCACCGGGGATGGACGCTGCCGACGTCGACCGGATCGCGGCCGCGGGCGACTGGGAAACCGCGGTCGACGTCCACGGCGACGTGCTCGACCAGCTACAGGAGCACTACGAGTACTGTCGTCCCAACGAGGCCCACCTGCAGGAAGCGACCGGAGTCGATATCGAATCGATCAACGACTGCGAGGAGGCCGCACTCAAGTTGCAAGCGGATGGCTTCGAGCGTGTCATCGCCACGATGGGCGAGGAGGGGTCGATGATCGTCACCGAAGAAAAGACGCTGTTCGCGCCTGCACCCGATGTCGACGTCGTCGACACCGTCGCCGCCGGTGACGCCCTATTTGCGGCGATCCTCTGGGCCCACCAGGAAGGGTGGAACGACGAGGACGCGCTCAAGGCCGGCGTCGCAGCCGCGCGCAGGCTCATCACCGTCAGCGGGACGAGCGTCCGTGACCTCGACTTGCAAGAGACGATGGACCACGTGCGAGTCTGGCGATTGACTGGCTAATCACTGCTCGATCGGCTCGGGCTGTTTCGGGGGGTCGATCGGCGTACCCATCGCGTAGACAGTGTTGTGACTCGTAACCTCGACATCGACGAAATCGCCCACTTCCAGTCCCTGCAGTTCGGCCTTCGGCAGTGCGATCTGGCGGTGGGCCTCGTCGTAGCCCACCAGTGACTCCTCGGTGCCGTCCTCAGTGAGCAAGACCCTGTGCTCGGTCCCGACCATCGCTTCGTAGGCCTCGCCGACGACGTCCATCTTCAACTCGCTCATCGCCTTCGAGCGCTCCTTCTTGATAGTGCCACCGAGACCCTTCATCTCGGCGGCGTCGGTGCCCGGACGCTTCGAGAAGCGCGTGACGTTGAGCTTCTCGGGGCGGGTCTCTCGGATGAGGTCCATGCTCGCCTCGTGATCCTCGGGCTCTTCAGTCGGGAAGCCACAGATGAAATCCGTCGAGAGAGTCCAGTACTCGAGGTGCTCGTCGAATGTCTCGACGATTTCTTTATACTGTTCGACGCGATGCTGGCGACGCATCTCCGCGAGCACGTCGTCTGAGCCGCTCTGGACGGGCGCGTGCAGGAAGTTGTAGATCTGCTCGTGCTCGGCGAAGACCTGTGCCAATTCCTCGCGAATCCCGTGGACGCCGCCGGGATTGGCCATGCCCAGCCGAACCCGAAAATCACCCTCGATCTCGGTACAGATTCGATCGAGGAGTTCGGGCAGGAGGCTCTCGCCCTGATTGATGTCCCAGCCGTAGACGCCCGTGTCCTGGCCCGTGATCCGGATCTCCCGTGCGCCGCCGTGGACGAGGGCGCGGGCCTTCCGGACGTTTTCCTCGACCGTGGGCGAGTCGATCTTGCCCGTCGCCTGCTTGGTGATGCAATACGAACAGTCGGACATGCAGCCACGAGCGATCGGGAGGATGCCCGTTACTCCGGTGAGAACCGGGTCGGTATCCGGGGTGACCGTCGGGCACTCCCCGTTGAGAACGTGTTCGGGCACTTCGTCCCAGTGGAGGATCTCGGCGTCGATTCCCGACTGTGCGAACTCCTCGCCCTGGGCCAGGGCCATACAGCCCGTGATGATGAGGTCTGCGGGGGTCTGTTCGTCCAGTTCTTCGGCCCGCGCGAGCATGTTGCGCTCGGTCTTCTCGACGACCGTGCAGGTGTTGAGGATCGCCACGTCGGCCTGTTCGGGCCCCTCGGCGGGGTGGTGGCCACCCTCGCGCAACGATTGCTCGATCTGCTGAGTCTCACCTCTGTTGGAGGTGCACCCGTACGTCTCGATATGATAGCGGGCCATGGCTCTGGAAACGCTGTTGTCTCTGTTCTACGTCCGGGCGGGCAAAAGCACGACGTTTCTGACTTTCGTGCATTGGTGATGTGATTGAGGGGAGCTTTGAACTGAGATATGGCGCGAGCTGGCTCGCCCACTGTGGCGAGCAGATGTCGTGCGAGGGACGAGAAGCACAGCGCAGCGAGCATCGCAGTCGGCTAGGGTGGGTGTGGTGTTGTGGTGGGTGGGGATGAAAGGGGCGGCCGGCTCGGAGAGCGAGGCGACGCAAGGACCGCAGCCGCAAGGCGAGGACCGTAGCGAGCAGCAGCCAGCGAGCACGTCGGGGCTTTCCGGATGTTCGTCGCTATGTTGTCCCAGAAAGCCCCCGGACTCTCGACTCCCGCGACTCGCTGCGCGCTTCCCTCGTTTCACTCGGTGCAGTGCTTACGTCGTCGAGGTTCTTCGAGAGTCCGGCCCCTTTCAGTCCCACCCGAATTCAGCCACACCCTCCCCAGCCGACTCACTCGGTCGCCAGGCTCCCTCGTTCGTCCCTCGCGTGGATTCGTCACGACACGAGGTCGTGACCGCACGCGCCAGTACTCACATCCAATCGAAATCACGCGCCAACACCATCACGAGGGTCCAATTAAAATCACAACACATAGCCACACAGAGCCACGACACGAGACGTAAATGGCCTGGCTCGTGCTCCTGATAGCCGGTCTGTTCGAGATTGCGTGGGCGATCGGGCTGGCCTACTCCGACGGCCTCTCCAAACCCGTCCCTGCAGTGGCGACCGTCCTCGCGCTGGCGATCAGCATGCTCCTGCTGGCGAAAGCGACCCAGACCATCCCGATCGGGACGGCCTACGCGGTCTGGACTGGGATCGGCGCAGTCGGGACGGCACTGTTGGGAATCGTGCTGTTCGACGAGCCGGCGACGGTCGCGCGACTCCTGTTCGTCTCGCTGATCGTCGTCGGTATCATCGGTCTGCACCTAGTGTCACCGACACACTGACCACCCAGTATAAGACGAGCCAGCCGCAACCCTCGGCTGTGCCACGCCGGTATTCACAGATCCGTCCCGAAGCCGCAGTCTTCGCCTCCGGGGTCGCCAGCATGGGCCTGGAGATCCTGGCGGGCCGGATGGTCGCGCCCGCGTACGGCTCGTCGGTCTACACCTGGGGATCGATCATCGGCGTCTTTCTCGCAGCGTTGAGCCTGGGCTACGCGCTCGGCGGCCGCTACGCAGCGACCCACGCGAGCAACCGCGCCCTGGCAATTCTCTCGGCGATGTCGGCCATCTCGGTCGCGGGCGTCGCGATCGGCGGCGACATCGTCATCACGTGGTTCGATACGCTGAACGCCGTCCCGAATCGCTACGCCGCGATCCTCCCGGTCACACTCCTGTTCGGCCCGATGACCTTTCTACTGGGTGTGATCAGTCCCTTCGCAGCCGAGCAATCGGCAGCCGAGAGTCATGGCAGCGCCTCGGGCCGCGTCTACGCCGTCGGGACAATCGGCTCGATCGTCGGTGCGTTCGGCGCGACGTTCCTGCTCATCCCGACATTCCCCGTGGGCGAAGTCGCGCTGGTGCTCACACTGCCGCTGCTCGTCGTCGCCGTAGTGGTCGGCGACACCGATCCAGGGACGGTCGCTGCCGTCGGACTCGCAATCGTCGCCGTCGGTCTCGCAGGGTTTCTCGTGGTCGCCGCCCCCGCGACGACCGGCGACACGATCTACGAGACCCAGACGGCCTACTCCGATCTCGAGGTCAGGCAGTCAGACGGCGTCCGGACGATGTACATCGGCGGCGTCCCCCAGAGTGCGACCTACGTCGACGGCCGCGAGGGCTACGTCTTCGACTACGCGCCGTACATGCACCTCCCGATGCTGATGGCCGACGACGTCGACCGCGTCCTGTTCATCGGCGGCGGCGGGTTCACCGGCCCCCAGCGCTACGTCGCGGAGTACCCGAACATCACTGTCGACGCCGTCGAGATCGATCCGCAAGTCGTCGACACCGCCGAGCGATACTTCGGCCTGCAAGAGAGCGACCGCCTCCAGGTCCACGTGGCCGACGGTCGGGAGTTCCTCCAGTCGACCAACCGGACCTACGACGTGATCGTCCTCGACGCCTTCCAGGCTGATCAGGTCCCCTTCCACCTCACGACCAGAGAGTTCGTGGCGTTGACCAGCTCCAAACTCGACGAGGACGGCGTGTTCATGGCGAACATCATCTCCGCGCGCTCGGGCGAGGGCTCGGCGTTCTACCGCGCGATGGTCAAGACCGTCGACACCACCTACCCCCACCTCTACACGTTCCCGACCGCCGACACCCCCGACCTCCAGAACATCGAACTCGTCGCCACCAAACACGCCGAGTTCTCCCAGGCCGACCTCCAGATGCTAAACGAGCAGCGCGACATCGGCCTCGATCTCGGCACCGAAATCGAACGTTACCGCCGAGCCGAGACGGTCCCGACCGGCGACGTCCCAGTCCTGACCGACGACTACGCCCCCGTCGACTCGCTGCTCGAAGAGCAGGTCGACAAACCCTACGTCATTACCGGCTGGAACGGGACGACAGCTACTGGATGAGTGGAGCAGTTGACAGAACGGAACCATTATTTTGTCGGAGCGAAGTTGTCGGAATGTATGACGCCCAAGAGAGTTACAGCCCTCCTGTTAGTCGCCCTCCTGCTGGTCTCAGCGGTCGGCGGGATCGCGAGCGTCGCGGCCGCCGGCCCCAGCGACGGCGTCGATATGTCCTCGGCCGACGGACAGGCGATCAACGAGACGGAAGCAACGAACGAGACGACAGCCGACGAAGCGTACGTGACCGAAGATGGTGACGTCGTCCTCGTCTACGACTACGACGACTCCACAGGTGACAGTTCGATCACGAGCGGGCACGCTGGCGTCGACGTCTCCGAAGGCCTCGCACACGTCCGGATCGATGGCGAGGAAGTCGATACCAATACGACTGGCGAGGTGACCATGTGGGCGAGTCCGGACGAGGTCGCCGCCAACGGCACACTCTCGACACCGCAGCCGGACTGGCTCACCAGTCTCGACACCGACATTGAGAGCGTCAGTAACGACACCGAAAACCACGGATCGATGACAGTCGACGCAGCAATGGCCCTCGACGGTGACGCCAGCCTCCTCGCGATAGTCCAGGAGGCTGGCACCAGTGGCTTCGTCGAGACGACACCCACCTCTCTGGAGTCGAACGGCTCGGCCGGCGTCGAGTTGTCTCTCGGAGTGGGTGCCGACCGGAGCCACGACGTCGTCCTCACCGAATCAGATGGGAGCTACACCCTCGACGTCAAGGAGTCGTACGTCCTCCAGAGCCGCTCCAGCGAGGACCCGACCGACGGATGGGACAGCCGTGAGGCAGCCCGGGAAACGCTCAGAAACGAGTTCTGTGCCGGAGACGGCCCCGAAAGCGTGTCCTGTTCGGTCACGATCGAGAACTACGCCCTGAGCGACGACGGCCGCCTCGACCTGTCGTACACGGTCACCTACGACGGACTGGACGCGACCATCTCAGAAGCGATCGTGCAGGGACTGACGACCTCGCGGACGAACGTCAGTGAGGCACAGGCCAGCGATCTCGCCGGACACATCGATAACGTGACCCTCTCGCGAGTCGAGGCCCAACTCGTCTCCGAGGGCGGAGAGACGAACGTCAGGTGGAACGTCAGCCTCGACGGGAGAGACGACCTCACCCTGGCGTACGCTGGCTTCCTCGAACTGCTCGGGCAAGTATCGAGCGAACGGGCCGGAATGCCTGGCGGCCCCGAGATGACGTTCGGTGGGCCCTTCGGCAGTTCACCAAGAGAACTGGCCGAACAGTTACAGACGCAGGTCGCGGCGAGTCGCGCTGCGGACCTCCAGCAATCGACCCAATGGAACCTCACGTTCACCACGAGTGGATCGACCGCACAGATGAACGGCACAGTCGAGAGCGAGACGAGCAACTGGGCGAACTACGTCGACGAACTCGAAGCACGCAACGGGACAGTGCCCGCCGCGACGGCTGCCTCTCTCGAAATCGGGACGACCGGTGACCGCGTCGAGGTCGACGGGTCGGCCACCGTCGCCGACGACGACCTACTCCAGTCGATGCTCGAATCGTACAACGAATCGCTCAGCCAGTACGGTGCCGAGACGACCCGACTCACCGAAACGATCGACGCGGTCGAGGCTGCGGAGTTCACGCGCGCTCGGATGGACCTCTCGGTCGACGATCGCGTGACCTACGAGGGAGCGGTCGCCGTCGACAACGCGACAGCACTCAGTTCCAGGCTCCCCGAACCCCTCTCCTCGATCGACGGCAGCTACACCAACCTCGAAGAAGGTGAGACGATCGTCCGCCTGGAAGACGCCGTCGCGAGTGACGCAGACGCTAGTGCGGTCCGAGAGTTGACGCTGGTCGGCCCGGAGACCGACGTCACTCTCGCCGGCGAGTGGGACCGGTCGTTCGACTCACTCGACACCGACTACGTCGAACAGTATCTCGGACTGCAATCGAATGGCAACGGTAGCAACGACCTTCCCGTCGTCGTGCTGGCCGGTGGCGGGCTAGCTGTCACCGCTGCGGCCGGCGGCGGAATCGTCCTGTTCCGACAGTTCGGTTGACCACACTGGTACGCTTCTGTTTCGGCACTACGGCTACCCCTGCCGGAATTCTTCGAGGATCGTCGCCCCCGCAGACGCGCCGATCCGGTCGGCACCCGCGTCGAACATCGCCGCCGCTTGTTCCCACGTGCCGATCCCACCCGAGGCTTTCACCGGGAGATACGACGACAACAATTCGACGTCTTCGACGGTCGCCCCACCCTGAGAAAACCCGGTCGCAGTCTTGAGGAAGTCCGCGCCCGCGTCGGCGGCCGCCTGGCACGCACGGTGTTTCTCACCCGCATCGAGCAGCGGCGTCTCGATGATGACTTTTACTGGCCGTGCGGTCGCGGCGACGACCGCCTCCAGGTCGCGCTGGAACGCTTCGTCGTCACCAACTTTCAGGGAGCCGACGTTACAGACGACATCGAGTTCGTCCGCGCCGGCCGCGGCGAGATGTTCAGCTTCGGTCGCCTTGGTCTGGGAGGTGTGCTGGCCGTGGGGAAACCCGACGACTGTCGAGAGGTCGACCCCCGGTGCGTAGTCACTCGCCAACGAGACGAAACACGGGGGGACACAGGCCCGCATCCCCTCGTCGATCGCCGCGTCGAGGACGGCCAGCACGTCCTCGTCAGTCGTCGTCGGCCCTAAAACAGTGTGCTCGATCCGTGCCGCTACCTCGGACTCGTCCATGCTGCCACCGAGGAACGCCGCCAGCAAAAACGCTCGCCCGCTCGACCGACATATTTTCTACTGTCGAGTGCGCGTCAGTGACACATGCCCCTGCTTCCGAGCGGACTCGTCGTACCCCCGCTTCCCTACGTGATCGCCATTGTCGTCGCGGCAGCGACCGTGGCTTCCTTTCTGGTCTCGCTCGCACCGCGCGTCGAACAACGACACGTCTTCGCGTTCACACCGTGGATGGCCGTCGGCGCCAGCGGACACGTCTTCTACCAACTCGAACCCGTAGTCGACGTCTATCCCGACTGGGCCGAGCCACTGTTCGGCGCACCAATCGTCTACCTGACCACGTTCGTCGCGCTCGGGGCTGTCTGGACAGTCCTGGCGTTCGGCAGTTCGATCAACCCCGACGAAGACGACAACGTCGCCCTCTTCCTGGGCCTTTCCGGCACCGCCGTCCTGCTCGGGCTGTTCGGGTTCGCCGCCTGGCGCGAAGCCTTCGTCGGCGTCGAACCGTTCTGGTCGGCGGCCGCACTGGTGATCACCGTCCCAATCACGATCGCGGTCTACTTTACGGTCGCCTACACTGCGACCGGTGTCGTCGCCCGGGCGCGGCTACTCGGCGGCCTCGTCGTGTTCGCCCATGCTCTCGACGGGATTACGACCGCCGTCGGCGTCGACATCATCGGCACTGGTGAACGCTCGCCGCTCCCGGAGACGATCATGGAGCTGGCCGGACAACTCCCCGTCGCCGAAACCATCGGCGTCGGCTGGCTGTTCGTCCTCGTCAAACTCGCGATTGCCGTCATCGTCGTCGTCGCCTTCGCCGACTATCTCGAAACCGATCCCGCCCGCGGCAACCTCGCGTTCGCGGCCATCATCGCACTCGGTCTCGGACCAGCCGTCAACAACCTCCTGTTGTTTGCGCTCCGTGACAGCGCCGCCTTCGCGACTGTCGCCGCCTGATACTGTCGGCTGGACGTTCGGACAGAACGATAGGGTGAGTACTTCGAAATGGTACAGCCGGCAGTATGACGCCACAAGTCGAGAGGCGACGGTCTAGCACACCGTCACCAGCAGGTCACTACGGCGTGGTCGAGCCGATGCCGAGTCTCAGGCCGACACCTTCGATGTCCCGACGTGAGAGCGGGACACCAGATCCCGCGAGAGAGAACGCTGAGCGGTGTGGATCCTCGACCAGCGAGAGTACAACCGGCTGTGCGTCCGGGCAGATACTCGCCACCACGAGTGATGAATCAGTTCGGAACGAGACACGCAGCAATTTACGTAGCCCTAGCAGCGCACATTCGAGAAGCCAACCCAAGGGCTCCGAACACACAATGAGTACACGTGCGTATTGTCGCGTCTGCGTCTCGCGTCGTCTTCTGATAGTACGGGCATACGTGCTGACAGATAGTCGCCAGCCCGAGGTGTCAAATTTGTCGCATTAGTACAGTCGGCAGTATATGATATCACAACGTCTGCATCGATCGGTTTGTTGCGAACAGATAACGTGTCGATCGATTGCCCCCTGTCTCGCTTGGCGACACAGCACTACCGCTGAGCGGCGCGAAAAAATGAAGAAATCGAGGTCGGCGAAGCCGACTAGTTTTAGTTGTTACGGCGGACAGCCAGCAGGGCAGCGCCGAGCAGCGCGACCAGTGCGACGGCGATACCGAAGCCGGGGCCGTCCCCGTCACCGGTGTCGCCTTCGGTCGTGGTCGGCGTGTCCGTCGACGTCGGCGTCGTCGTCGGCGTCGTCGTCGGCGTCGTCGTCGGCGTCGTCGTCGGCGTCGACGTCGGCGTCGACGTCGTAATCTGCCGCTGGACGGACACCTGTGCGGTGTCAGTCACCGGTGCGTTGTTGGCCGTGTACGGGCCGTCAGCACCCGGGAACTCGTAGGCTTCGTTGCCGTTGGTGTCCATGTGAGCCATCGCCTGAACCTGGTTCGGCCCGCCAGCGAGGCGCTGGTCGAGGAGGACGTCGATGTCCTCGTAGGTTCCGGCGTCGTAGTAGGCCGTGTGGCCGATGACGTCACCGGAACTCGCGTTGTGGATGACCACGTAGCCACCCTCCGGCAGGAAGACCTCGTCAACGGTGACGATTTCACCGTCTTGGCTGACCTGCGGGTTCATCGTGATGGTCGCCGTCGGTGGCGACTGCAGCGTGTAGGTGACGGCGTCGACGCCAGCGATGGTCGCCGTGACTTCGTCACCAGCACTCAGCGAACTCAGGTCGAACTCGGCGGAGAAGGTGCCGTCGGCCTGCACCTCAGCATCGGCATCTTCGAGGTAGCCGGGTCCGCTGACTTCGATGGTGTAAGTCGTGCCTTCGTCAGCCGAGCTCGTCCCGGAGAAGACCTGTCCGCTCTGTGCGAACAGATCGAGATCGGTGTCGAGCTGGGCCGGCGAGCGAACCTGGAAGCTCTGGACGATCGGCTGGTAGCCAGCCGGTCGGGTCTCCAGGCTGTATTCACCGAGCTGTGCGCTTTCGGGCACGCTGATGGTCGCCATACCGCTCGAGTTGGTCGTCACGTCGGAGATCGCGTTGCCGTTGGTGTCTGACAGCGTGACGCCAGCGAGAGCGATCGGGTCGCCGGTCGCCGCTTCAGTCACCGTGACTGTCAGCAAGCCACCGGGCGTGACCGATTCAGTGTTGAGGACGAGGTTCGCCTGCTTGTTCGAACGCAGGACGTCGAAGTGGATCGTCTCGCCCGAGACGTTCTGGACCGCGTTGAAGTCGGTATCAGTCAGCGTGATGACTTCCTCACCCGTACCGGTCGGGGTCAGCGTAAGGTAGCCGACCTGGCCGGCTTCGTACGGGATGTTGAGGTAGTCCTCGTTGTCCGTCACCAGCACGCTCGCGTTCTGCAGTTCGGTGAGCGTGTTGATGGTGTTCTCGTTGACCGGGTCTTCCGCAGTGTTGATCCGGAAGGTCTGCCGGGGCAGCACGAGGTCGTTCTCGTCGGCCGGGAACGCCTCGATCCGGATCGTCTGCGTCACGTCGTTCGCGAGGATCTTGTTACCGTTATCGCTGATCGGGAGCTTCGCACCGGACTGGTCGTAGACTTCGACCAGCGGGCGCGTACCGACCGGGCTGTCCTCGAAGACAGCGTTCGGTGCACCCGTACCCGTGTTGTCGGCCCACAGGTTGTCAGCCGCGTCCTGGATGGACACGTTGTACTCCATGTCGAACTGGTAGTCACCAGCGTCGACGTCAGCGTCGGTCGGCTTGACGTCGAAGGTGAACATCCCGCTCTCGTTGTTCAGAGCGAGTGCGTCAGATTCTGCGTCACCTTCGCCGATCTCGTTATCGAGCGTGTCGTGGAAGACGACTTCGGCGTCGTCGCTGTCGAACGGCCCCGAAGGACTATCGTCATTGTCACCGTCAATACCTTCCCAGTCGAAGGCGTCGTCGACGGTCGTCTCGGAGAACGTCGAACCGTTGACAGGCGTGCCGAAGTAGTCAGTCAGCTGCGCTTCGACACGGTACCAGCGGTCGATCTCGGCCGTGACGTTGTCGACGTCAGTGACGGTCTGGAATGCGTCTTCACCGGGCTCGTGATCGATGTCAGAGTCGTCAGCGTCCGATGCAGCGAGAATCGTGGTCTCGACCTTCGGCTCGGCGACGTCGATGTAGCCAGTGGAGTCGTTCTGCCACGAGGCGTAGCTACGGTCGGCCGTCTCGATTTCCAGTCGGTAGGTGTCCATCGGACGGTACGGATCGTCCGCATCGGCCGGATCGTCGAACGCGAAGACACCGTCTTCGGTGAGGTCACCGGTGGCGATTTCGTCCCCGAGGTCCCAGTTGACGTCCGAGCCAGCGTCGGTGTCCAACCAGTAGGCACTCGCGATGTCGTCGATCACGTAGTACCCCTGGCTGGCGTTACTGGCTTCTTCGTCGAACAGCACTGCGGCCTTGCTCGGGAGACTCTCAGCCGACGGTCCAGTCAGCGTGACCAGACCTTCCTGGGAGAGGTCGTTGAGGCCAACGGAGGTGTTTGCCATGCCCTGCGTCAGGTCGACTGGCGTACCGTTGGCGTATTCGAGATGGAACGCGATCTGCTCGTATTCCATCCCTTTGGTCATCGTGAACGCCGGCTGACCGAGGTCGTTGGTTCGGTGGCCGGAGTATTCGCTCGTGTTCTCCGGATCGAAGATGATGTTCATCGGGCCCGGAGCGATGTTCAGGGTTTCCAGTGCGGCGCGGTCGACTTCATCACGCGTGAACGCCTGATCGTCGTTCGCATCGGCGTACTGGTAGCCCGTGAACGTCAGGTCGGCGAGCGTCTCACCGATACCGTCGTTGTTCTGGTCGACCCCACGCGGGCCAACCTGAACGTTGTCGAACGTGTATTCGCCGTCGTTGACGTTACCCTGACGAGCGTCGGTCTCGTTGAGCGGGTTACTCGTCGTTCCGTAGGTCCGAGCGAGTCGGACACGGCCGTTGTTGATCGGGACGCCGTCCTCGTACGGAGCGGTGAGGACGGAGGTGAGGTTCGGGGTCGACTGACCCTGAACTTCACTCACGACTTCGCCGTCGATCTGGAACTCGGAGATGTTGAGACCCGTGGCGTCAATCGACCACATCGCGGGCGACTCGCCCTCGACGTTGGCGGTGATGTCGACCGTCGGGTCTTCACTGACCGCTTCCTGCGGTCGGAGCGTGATCTGGTAGCGACCGTCACCGAAGTGGGTCGCGCTGGTAACGATACCGCTGTCACCAGACACCGAGACGTTGCCATCGTTGTCGGACCAGACCGTAGCGGTGGCTTCGAGACCCGAAACCGTGAGGTTGGTCAGGTTACCCGTGCCGGACTGCGGCACGATCGGGTTGTTCTCATCGTCGACGAGGTTGAACTGAATGTAGTAGTTCCGCAGTTCGCCGAGCTGCTGGTTACCGTCCCAGCCGACTCGGTAGCCGCTCTCGAGAGACTGCGAAGCGCTGCCCCGAGTTTCGGGCTGGGGCAGGACCTCGATGACGGACGGGCCGTCATCCTGCAGGATGTCGAGACCGGAGTCGTCGTCGTAGATGTTCTTCTTGACGAAGTTCACCGGATCGGTGCCGCCGGAGGTGATCGTCTCGGAGGCCTCGTAGTCCGGGGAGTTTGGCGTGTCAGCGGCGTCGTTGTTGTTCTCGACACCGGCAGCCGTGCCGTCATCGGTCGTGTCTTCGTCGTTCTCGAGGGTCGCGCTGACCTCGGTGCTGAGCGGCGTGACCGTGAAGCTGGCCTGGCCGTCGGCGTCGGTCGACACGTGGAAGTACTCCACGTTACCGTCCTCGTTGAGCGGGCCAACCTCGATGATGGGGCTACCAGCGGTGACACTGGAGTCGAACTCACCAGTGACGTTGATGTACCCGTCGTAGTCGGTGTCACCAGACTCGCCCAGGTTGAGCGCGTCGTCGTTCTTGGAGTCGTTCAGCTGGACGTTGTAGGTGGTCGGGAAGTTCGCGACCTGCTGACCGGATTCAGTAGTGAACTCGAAGTCAGCGGCCTGCGGACCGACCGTGATGGTCTGGTAACCGATAAAGCCGCCCTCGTCCGTACCGAGGTTCCAGTCACCAGCGTCGTTCATTTCGAGCGTGAAGCCGAAGGACCCGTCCTGTGCGGACTCGGTGGTCTTTCGGGTCTGGTCACCGGGGTCGATGACACGCAGACCGTAGTTGCTGAGACCGCCGTCGAAGTTCTCGACCATCCCGTTGACGACGTCGACCGTGTCACGGTAGGATGGCTGATCGACGATGGTACCGTTCACTTCGGTTTCGCCCTCGACGTTGAGTCGAGTATCGAGCTGAGCCCAACCGTTGTTGTTGGTGTCGGCCGGCGTGCCGCCGCCGTCCTCGTGGACGTAGACGATGTAGCTCGGCTGAGCAGCGGAACCGTATTCCGCCCCATCAGTCGGATAGTCGTGGGAGAAGTTGCCTGCTCCCTCGTCGATGATGTTGAACGTCCGTCGGACCTGGAATTCACCGTTACCGGTGTCGGAGTCGGCCAGCACCTGCGTGTTGGCAGCACCGACGCCGTCGTTGGTCGAGAGGTTGCCGTCGTACTGGAGCGAGTAGTCGACAGTCACGTCATCTTCGAGGTTACCGCTGTCGCCGTCCCAGTACTCGTAGATGCTACCGTAGATCGTCGTGGTCTGGCCGTGGAGGACCGACTGCGAGTCCTCGTCCAGTTTCACGACGTAGTTGTCGGTCGTGTAGTCGAACGTACCGATGTTGACGTTGTTGATCCAGTAACCGATCCGGGAGTCGTCCTGGTTGATCCCGTCATCTTTCGCGGCCGGGATCGGCGCTTCGACGGTCGTTCCGTTGTCGCTGAGGTCGGTGAGCTGCGTCGTGTCACCGTTGTAGAGGTGCTCGGCGACGACGTTCGCATCGTCAACGCCCGAGATTGGCGAAATCACGTGGATGTTGTCGCCAACCTGGGCGGCCTGGTTGTCGTAGGTGTTCGGGTCGAAGCCTGGGTTCGGACCGGCGTCGAGGCCAGCCAGACCGTCACTGACGGTCACTGCACCCGGGTACGCCATGCTGTTGCCGTTGGCGTCCTGCGGGCTCGCCGCACCAGTGTCGACGTAGATTTCGTCACTGTCGATGTCGCCTGGGTCGACCTCAGGCTCATTACTGTCTGCGAACTCGACGACAGCGACCGTGTTGGTCGAGGAGTGAGTGATCGAGCTGATCGACTCATTGTCACCGTCGGGGTTCATGCCGACTTCGCTGAGCTCAAGACCGTCACCGTCGCCGGTCTGGAGCGGTTCACTGAACCGGAGGACAGCGCCCGTGAAGGTACCGTCCGTCTCGGAGTAGGCGTTCAGGTAGACCGGCGCAGCACCGTCACCGGCAGTCACGACAGAATCGCTTGCCGGGCCGGAGTTGCCGGCCGGGTCGTCGATCGATTCCATGTCGACTTCGACGTTCGGCGTGATCGCCGTGTCGATGTCCGGCAGGTCGTCGTCGGTGGTGTCGAGGGTGACGTTGACGCCGTTGTCGGCGTTGGTGTTGTCGCTGACGGAACTGACGGTGATCTCCTCACCGTTGAGGAGGATCGTGAAGTCACCAGCCGAAGCGGTCGAGGCGTCGACAGCTTCGTCGAAGTAGACTTCGATCTGGTCGACCTGACCGTTCTGGGCGATGTCTTTAGTGTAGGCGGATTCGAGCTCAGGTCCGTCACTGTCATAGACAGTGAAGGTTGCGGACGTATCAGCATCGGAGACCGAGAACGGTTTGTCCGTATCGTCCTCACCGTTTTCGGTGCTCCCGCTGCCGTACGATCCGTCTTCCTCAATGGCGACGACGTCGTACGTCGTGTCGTCGGAGAGGCCGCTCGGAATCGTCAGTTCGCCTTCGACCTGATTGTCAGAGTTCTCGAGGTCGTCGGACCCACCATCTTGGATGGTACCGAGAACCTCGTCACTCTGGATCTGACCGTCTTCGTCAGCGTCGAGCGCGAAGACGACGTCTTTGCCCGTCGTAGCTGTATCAACTGTAACCGTTACCGTAGATCCTGCTGATCCACTGTTGGGGCTCACTGCGAGATTGCTAGCAGTACTGTTGTTGCCAGCAGCCGCAGAGCCCGTAAAGGCGACGCCCACCGCGAACACTGACATTACCATCAGTGCCGCGAGGAACACCGCACGCAGTTTCTCACCAGGAGACGTATTGTTTCCTGTCATTATTTAGTTCGATAGGAGTCGTTACCGCGCACGCAAGTGCGGGAAACCGATGCAGTTGCCGTAGTGTATGTCATTGAGTTTACCAGCCTCAGTTCTGGCTACAGAGGATACAATCTAACGGTGTCGTTAAATACTTTGTGTCCTCGGGTGGCAGCTATTTACAGATCCCATACCAATATATATGCAACTGAATACTGACGCAAAACCACTGACAGGAAGTCGATTTTATCGGTCATCAGACTAGCGATATTCAGCAGATGTGGCAATATTCATATATAGAAACGACGTGTGGTAGCTAGTTCCACCAGGGGTCAGCGCCGAAAAGACAACGGCAATATCAGCGGCTGATTGCTATGTAGTCACACACGTAGATTCACTTCGAACGACGTACGGCTGTGAGTAGCAGTTCAAAAAACGGGATCGCGATTCGAGGCTGGTACTGGGTATTGCCGCCACCAGTAGGCGGGAACAGGGCCGCAATCTCCGTGGCCGAATACTTCGTACGCGCCTCCGGCAGGCGACACAGTGAATTACGTACTCCTTGCATATAATGTTTCACGGGCACGCGAGCACGCTATTGGAATTCGACTACCGCAGCGTCTCGAACGTTCGATAGGAAAGCCAGGAGAGGTCCCGCGCCGAGAGGTACTCGACGGCTTCCGTCCAGGAGAGACACTCCCGATAGGACGCCCAATCGTCTAACCAGGGATAGTCCGATCCCAGCATGAGCCGCTCGGGACCGAACCACGACAGGAGTGTTCGCACGTACTCCCCAGCCGTCTCGTATGGCCAGGCGTCCCCCGACGCTCTCGGAACCGAGCTCACCTTGACGTACACATTCTCGTACGCGGCTAGCGTCTCGATGTTGGCCCACGGCTCGTCGCTCGCGGTTGTCCCCTCGTCGGGCCAGCCCATGTGTTCGAGGACGAACGGGACATCCGGATGAGTCTGCGCCAGCGTGGCGAGTGTCGAGTACTGTTCGGGTTTCGCGAGGACGAAGACGGCTCCATCCTGCGTAGCGAGTTCGCCGTACAGCGGGTCGAGCGCGTCGTCGGCGATCCAGTCGGCCTGCCGATCCATCTCGCCGGGCGTCTCTCCGTACTCGAAAGCAGCATGAAACCGAATGCCCAGCATTCGCTCGTGGCCAGTCACGCGCCGGACGGCCCCCCGGAGATTCGGTTCGTCCTGAAAGTATTCCATGACGCCGACGCCCCACAGTCGGTCAGGGTGGGCTTCGATCGCTCGAAGTGTGTACTCATTTGCCCGGTCGCTCCGTCCGTAGATCGTCGTCGGCTGCAAGACCGCTTCGTCGACATCGGCGGCGTCCATGTCGGCGACGAGATCGGTATGTGGGTACGGTCCCGACCATCCGGGCGGGAGATTCGCACTATGCCAGGGTAAGTCGGTAGTATCGGAGCCCCAGGAATGGGCGTGAGTATCGACCAATCGCATACCTCCGCAGTGGCGGGGCAGGGTTGTATAGCTGTGGCCCGCAAAATCAGTGACGGCACGATTCTAACGCCCGCCAACCACATAGAATCACGCTGCTCGCGGATCGCTTCGCTCACCGCTCGTCTGCTTGGAGAGCCGTGCTTCGCACGCTCCTCCCTATCTCACGGATCGATTCACTACCCGTTCGTCTATTCGGAGACGTTCCGCGGAGCGAAAAGACTCCCTAGTTCTCGGCCAGATCGAGTACGTCGTCGAAGAAGCCGAGCGAGTCGTGGGGGCCGGGATTCGCCTCGGGGTGGTACTGGCGCGTGATGATCCCCAGCTCGTCGTTTTCCAGCCCCTCGGGCGTGTCGTCGTTGACGTTGATTTGCGTCACTTCCAGATTCTCGCCCGGTTCGGCGACGGTGTAGCCGTGGTTCTGCGTCGTCATGACGACCTGATCCGTTCGGAGGTCACGGACAGGCTGGTTCACACCACGATGACCGAACTCCATCTTCTCGGTCTCGCCGCCCAGTGCGTTGGCGACGACCTGCTGGCCCAGGCAGATGCCCGCGATCGGAAGCTCACCGACGTACGTGTCGACGACCTCTCCCGCGGCCTCGAAGTTCTCGGGATCGCCGGGCCCGTTCGAGATGAACAGCAGGTCCGGGTCGACTGCCTCGACGTCCTCGGCGCTGGCGTCGTAGGGCAGGACGTGGACTTCGGCGTCGCGCTCGACGAGCGAGTCGATGATCGAGCCTTTGGCACCGCAATCGACCAGTGCAACCGTCGAGCCATCTCCACCCTCGTTGTAGACGACCGGCTCGGAGACGCTGACTTGCGATCCGATATCCGTGTGATCGGACATGTGCTTGCACTTCCGGAGCTGTTCGAGCGCGTCTTCCTCGGTCGCGTCGGGACCGGCCGCGATGCCACACTTCATCGCCCCCTCGTCGCGGATCTCGGTCACGATGTCCCGCGTGTCGAGGTGGTCGACGGCGGGCACACCCTCCGATTCGAGCCATTCGGCGACGTCGTCGGTCAGTTCACGGGCGACGACACCGTTGGGCTGGACGCGGTCGGATTCGAACCGTTCCTCGCGGACGCCGTAGTTGCCGATCAACGGGTAGGAGAACGTCAGAATCTGCTCCTCGTAGGAGGGGTCAGTCAGACTCTCCTCGTAGCCGGTGTAAGCCGTCGTGAATACCAGTTCACCGCGCGTCTCGCCGGGGGCACGAGCGCGGGCCTCGATGATGCGATCACCTTCGATTGCCACGTAGGCGTCAGTCATTACGAGATGCGTATGAAAGACCGGCAGATAAGCGTTGCTTTCGAAGCTCGATTACGAATTTCGTAATCCTCAAGTACAGACCCGGAGTAGGGTCATATCTCAATGGACGAGCTGGACCAGCAGATCCTCGGGATTCTCCGGGAGGACGCCCGGACGCCGTATACGGAGATTGCGGATGCCGTGGGGACCTCCGAGGGGACCGTCCGCAATCGCGTCGAGCAACTGGTCGAAGACGGGGTGATCGAACGCTTTACCGTGGCGACGCGGACGGGCAACATCAAGTCGATGATCGAGCTCAGCGTCGACGTCAACGTCGACACGAGCGAAGTGAGCGAGCGCCTGGCAGAGTGGCCCGAGGTCGACTTCGTCTGGCAGGTCGGCGGCGAGGAAGACATCGTGCTCGTGGTCGACTGCGCTGACACGGGTGGGGTGAACGACCTGATCACGCAAGCGCGCGAGTTGGACGAGGTCGTGAACACGAAGACGAGGCTGATTCTGGACGAGCGAGTGGGCTAGGTGCTGTTGATTCTGGTGTTTCTGTTGGAAAATACTACTCGGCGCGCGCTGGCGAGTGTGCCGAACGGAGTGAGGCCACGAGTCAGCGTCGTGCGAGGGACGAACGACTGAACGGAGTGAGGGAGTGAGTCGGCTGGGGAGGGTGTGGCTGCCTGTGGGTGGACTGAAAGGGGCGACAAGCATGGCGGCGAAGCCGCCACGTTACAGGAGGCCGGTTTCACCGGCCTTCCCGATCGGAGAGCGAGACGACGCAAGGACCGCAGGAACGTAGTGACGGGGAGCGCAGCAAGTCGCAGCCAGAGAGGGACCGGAGGTCCCTCAAGCAGTCGGCGCACAGTGCCGACGACTGCGAGCCGGTCGGGGCTTTCTACAACTTCTTCATAGTGACAACAACACCCAGAAAGCCCCCCGGACGCTGGCGCTCGCTCAGCGACATATTCTCGCTCACTCCGTTCACTCGAATAGGGGCCGCTGAGTCGAGCAAGCAAGCGCCAGCGCCCGGCCCCTTTCAGTCCCACCCACAGACAGCCACACCCTCCCCAACCGATTCGCCCACTCCCTGCGGTCGTGGGCTCATCCACCGGAAGAGCAAGCTCTTCCGAGCCTTCGCTCTTTCACTCGCGAAGACCTCGCATGGATTCGTCACGACACGAGGTCGTGACCGCACACGCCAGTATCCACATCTCAGTCCATCCATTACGAACAAAATCATATCGGTTGAGACAGCAGAAAAGGAAAGAAGACACAGCCCATAGCGAAGACGATGACAGACGGGTATCCCGGGATTCCGGCGGCCTTGCTCGACGGGTGGGATGAACGCGTTCGCGAAGAGTCGACGGTATTCCGGATACCCACGGCCTCGGTCGTCGGCCGAACCGTCCTCTACGAAGACACGGCGCTCTGCGACGCGCTCGCGAACGCGGGGTTCGCCGATCTACTGGCAGATGAAGACGACGGCGACCGACTGGTCGAGACGGACGGCCGAGGCGACTACTGGCGATTCGTCTTCGCGACAGCACTCACCTTTAGCCCGCCGCTCACACCCGGGATCGGTCCGGCGTCGATGCGACCGACTGTCATGGCCGAGGCCAGACGGTCCTTCAAGCGCGACCTCGAATCGCGCGGCTTTCAGGCAGTCGACCGTGGCCCTAGCCAGCGCGTCCGCACCGAATCGGGCGACCGGGCGAGTCTCGTCAAGTACACCGCGAGCTACCCATTCGAAGATGCGCCGACCGAGGAACTCGACATCGAGGGTTGGCTGGCCGTCTGGTCCACAGGTGGGTCGTTCCGAGTCGCTGGCGGGGCGTATCCGACGCGCGGACTCGAGGAACTACTCACCGACCTGGACGGCGACGAGCGTCCAGACACCGATCCGAACGACTATCGCGACGAACTACTCGACCTGATCCGGTCGGTCGAGTGATTTCAGCACCAAGTACGACTGCCACGGACAGACTATCCAGGTCTGGTACTGGCCCGGTCAGAGCGAAAGTTTACGGAAAATCGGCCGCTACGCCGAAATTATCGAAGCTCGTCCAGATCCTCGTACTGCTCGATGTCGACGCCGTCGGCCGTGATCCGGGAGACGGTGATCCCGTTACCGCTGGCGGTGTCACGCTCGATGGCCGTCAGGACGGCGTCGATCGCGGCGTCCTCGGCGTCGTCCATCGAGATCCCTTCCTCGTAGCGGTTCTCCAGAACACCGAGCGCGAACTGCGTCCCCGACCCGCTGACGGCGTAGTCTTCTTCGGACTTACCACCGAGGGCGTCGAAGCTGTAGACGTGCGGGCCGTCCTCGTCGACGCCGCCCAGCACGGGGACGACGACGAGGAACGCACCGCTGCGGAGCAGATTACCGAGAAGGGTGCTGAGCCCGTTGATCGACAGCTCCTTGTCCCGGCGAAGTTCGTAGAGCTTGGCCTCGGCCTCGATGGTCGAGAGGAGACTCTGGGCCGCAGAGACCGAGCCAGCGATTGTCATCGCGGCGGTCGGGTGGATCTGCTCGACTTTCTGGGTCGCCTTGCTGGAGACCATGTTGCCCAGGCTCGCCCGCATGTCGGTCACGAGGACGACGCCGTCGTCAGCTTTGAGGCCGACGGTCGTCGTCCCCGTCTTGAGCGTCTCGCGGTCCATGTCGAGATTGCTGTCCTGGGAGTCCGGGAGGTCGACGAGTTCCGAGCCAGTGACGTCGGCTCGGCCGTCGCCGTGGATCGAAGGCCCACTACTGAAACCGTTATTTTGCATCATACCTCCCTTAGCCAGCCACTCGTTATAAGCCCTGTGTCACTGACCCACAGCGCCGCTTTCGAGCAACATAAATCTCTCGACGAAGCCGGAGAGACGGCCGCTCGTACTCTCTCGCGACCCCTGCTGTCACGCGCCTCTCTCGGATTTGTCACGTCGCTGAACGTATTAACACTATGGCATCGTTCCTGATCGTCTACGGGACCAGCGAGGGACAGACCGAGAAAGTGGCCGGCCGGATCGCCGACACGCTGACCGGCCGCGACCACGACGCGACAGCCGTCGACGTCAGCGACGGTCTCGGCGAATTCACAGTCGGGGAGTTCGACGCGGTGCTCGTCGGCTCGTCGATCCATCTCGGGAAACACCAGTCCGCTATCATCGAGTTCGTAGCGGATAACCACGACACGCTCGCGACGGTTCCGACCGGGTTCTTCCAGGTGTCGCTGTCGTCGGCCGTCGAAGACGAAGATCGACGGGCCGAGGCTGCGACGTACGTCGAGGATCTGATCGCAGAAACGGACTTTCACCCCGACCGGATCGGGCTGTTTGGCGGCGCGTTGCGCTACTCGAAGTACGGCTTCCTGAAGCGACTCATGCTCACGCGGATCGCAAAGGACGCGACCGGCGACACCGACACTTCCCAGGACTACGAGTACACCGACTGGGACGAAGTCGAGGTGTTCACCGCCGACTTCGCGGCGTTCGTGGAAGGACGACTGGGCGCGAGCGCGCCAGCGTGAGAAACGAGAGGCGTCACGTGGGTACGACCGCCATACGAGCCACAGAATATTGGAACAAAAACCAGCGTTCAGAGATCGGCGCGGTTGTAGCGCAGATAGCCCAGAACGAGGGGCACGACTCCCCACACTGCGAGGACGACTAGGCTAAACCACTGCGAGAGATACCACGGCCCGCTACCAGCCATCGAGCCCGTGAGGACGCCACCGACGGCGTTCAGGTAGGCCGAACTGGGTGGCATGTTCGCGAGGAACGCGACCCAGTTTGGCATCGCTGCACCGCTGAACAGGCCCGGCGGAACCTGGAAACCGTTGGCGACGAACCAGGCACCCATCGGGACGATGTCCCAGGCGAACTCCAGGATGACCAGCGCGAGCACGCTGAGCGTGGCCGCCCTGGCGGTTGAGGTGGTACTTGCCGAGATCCCGACGTAAAACGCCATGTAGACCAGCACGAACAGCATCGTCACCAGCCCGAACAGGACGTAGTCGGTCGCCGAGAAGCTCACTTCGCCCACGATGACGACTGCGAGCATCGCGACCAGTCCCACGAGGACGGGGACTGCCAACACGAGCGACCGGCCGACGACCTTTCCGAGAACGACATCGCGGCGGGTGTGCGGCAGACTCAACAGGAGTTTACCGGATCCCGATTCGGCTTCACCGGCGATCGACTTGTAGGCGACCACCAGTGCTGCGACGGCGGTGAACAGCGCAATCGGCGCCGCGAGGAACGTCATCAGACCGACTGTGGACATCTCCTCGTCGGCGGTGACCTCCGGAACGAACGCGTAGAGTCCGGCAAACAACAACGCCAGAGCGATGAACGTCACCGAGAGCGCCCACAGCGAGCGCGACCGGCGGGCGTCGTTGAAGTCTTTGCGCGCGACGACAGCCCAGCTCATCGGGCCACCTCCACGGGGTCGGCCGCACCATCCGGAGCCTGCTCGTTCGTCTCGACTTCCGGATCGGTCGTGAACTGCGCGAACAGTTCTTCGAGCGAAGTCTCGGCGGTCGAGAAGTCCAGCACTTCCGCGCCCGCGGATTCGAGAACGTCGAGGATCGCCGTCTTCGAGCCATCCTCGATCCGGACGATCACGCTCGTCCCTGAAGCGCTCACACTCTGGACGCCATCGAGAACTTCGATCGCCTCGACAGCACCGTCCGGGACAGTGTCGACTCTGATCGAGAGTTGCGTCGCCGTTCCAGCGGTGTCGCGCAGCCCCTCGATGGTATCGACGGTGACGATCCGACCCTTGTTGAGGATCGCGACACGGTCACAGATCGCTTCGACCTGTTCGAGGATGTGACTTGAGAAGAACACGGTCGCGCCGCGGTCGGCCTCCTCGCGGATGAGTTGGCGCATCTCACGAGCCCCGTTGGGGTCGAGGCCAGTCGACGGCTCGTCGAGGATCAAAATCTCGGGATCTCCGACCAGTGCCATCGCGAGGACCAGCCGCTGGCGCATCCCCTTGGAGTAGCCGCCAGCCTTGCGGTCTGCGGCGTCAGCGATGCCGACTCGCTCCAAGAGAGCAACGGGATCGTCGTCGGTCCCTTTGGAATCAATCGCGAACTGGACGTGCTGGCGGCCAGTCAAGCGATCGTAGACCTGGTAGGCGTCGGGAAGGACGCCTGTCCGGCGCCGAATTTCGAGGGTGTCTGTCTGTGCATCCAGTCCGAGAACACTGGCAGAACCACTGGTCGGGCGGATGAAGTCCAGCAGGGTATCGATCGTCGTCGATTTCCCTGCACCGTTGGGCCCGAGGAAGCCGAAAATCTCTCCCGCTTCGACGGTGAGATCCACGTCTTCCAGCGCCACCACCTCGCCGAAGTGCTTAGTCAGACCTGTGAGTTCGATAGCAGAAGCCATACTCAAGCTACGTCGTGTTAGTAGATAAATACATACTGACGGACAATAGCACGAATCGCGACCATCGAAAGGGGTCACGGCTGTGCAGTGAGGGAGGATATCGGTAGAGAAATTGGCGTTCAGGCCGATGTTTCGTCGGCATTTCGCTCGGCGAGGACGACACCGAGATACCCACCGAGTGCGCTGAGACCGGCCAGGTAGACGACGGTCACGAGGAGCCCGATAAACAGGCCAGCGACGCCGACCAACAGGAGATTACCGAGAGCCAGTTCGGTTGCGACGACCGAGAACGCCATCGCGAAAAACACGAACAGCACCACGATCGGTGCGGCCGCGACGAGTCCAGCGTACAGACCGGCGCGTGCGCCGTCGGTGCGGTCGCCGCCCTGAAGGTAGCCCGAGACCGCCCCGCCGAGGACCGGCGAGAACGGAACAAACGACGTGAGGGCCGTCACGACGCCACCGATGATCGCGTTGGTCGTGGTGTCGGGTGTCGTGATTCCGAGTTCCGCATGTCGCGCACGCGAGCGTCGACGGTAGGCCAGGAAGGCCACGCCGGCGACGAATAACACGAGACCGATAGTGAGCAGCCCAATGCCGCCCCACCAGGCGAACCCGTAGATGACGTCGATCAGTTCAGCGTTCGTCAGATCTGCCGACTGAATCGTGCCGTCCTGGACACGGGCCGTGATCCACGCGCGGTCGGCCGTACCGTACACAGCGGCCCCGATGGCCGTGACAGCCAATCCCCCGAAGACGAGCACGGCAGCGACGAGCCAGTCGACGATCGGGCCCAGCGGTTCGGGTGTTCGACCCGGCTGTACAGCCGCTGCGTCGTTTGTGTTAGTTGTCATTTCACATAGAAGTACGCGTCGCAGATAGATAAAGCAGTACTGACACTTTCTGGCATAGCGACAACGACGAACCGGGGTCAGAAGTCGAAGACTGTTTGAACCAGCCTTCCGACGTGATAGCTAATGAGTGCTGACGCCGACACGGACGCGAACCACAAGAACGCCGATCAGGACGTCATCGCGGTCGATGCCGACGACAACGAGCAGGAACTCGTGAACCGACTCGATGCCCACACGGGCGACGGGATCCGTCACCGGGCCTTTACCGCGCTCCTGTTCGACGGCAACGGGAACATCCTGCTGGCCCAGCGCGCCAGTACCAAGCGTCTGTGGGACACCTTCTGGGACGGCACGGTCGCCTCCCATCCCCGGGCTGGCCAGACCCAAGAAGAGGCCACACGCGAGCGCCTCGAAGAGGAACTCGGGATTACGCCCGATCAGTACGAGAACCTCCGGGTGACCGATCGCTTCGAGTACAAGCGCTACTTCGAGAACGCGGGCGTCGAGTACGAGGTCTGTGCAGTCTTGCAGGCGACGCTGACCGATACCGATCTGGATCCCAACCCCGAAGAGGTCGACGGCCTGATGTGGGCGCCGTACGAGCGTCTGCACGAGAACCCCGAGTACTACCGGCAACTACGGCTCTGTCCCTGGTTCGAGATTGCGATGCGGCGGGATTTTGAAGTGTAGGGAGATTCGGAGCGAGCAAAGGGAGCGAGAATCTCCAGCAAGACGAACGGTGAGCGAAGCGAACCGTGAGTAGCGAGGACGACCGGAGGGAGTCCTCGTACCGGAGCGGGGAACGGAGCGAGCCGCCCAACAAGGACGCCCGAACGGGCGCGCTATTCAGCGAGTCGCCATTTGCCGTCGCCGGGGCTCGTCCCGGTGGCGGAGGCACCGACTGGCTCGATCACGTCGCGACGTTCCATCTCGATCAGGACCTCGTCCAGCCGGTCAGGCTGAGCAATCTCCATCTCGATGCGCTCGACGTTGTGGAACTCCCGCAGGGCCGCGCGGATGTCCGTCCGGTCGAAGACCTCGGTGTCGGATTTGTCCATGACGCCGCCGATCAACTCGACCATGTCCTCGACAAAATTCCAGGGGTAGACGACCCAGGTCCACTCTTCGAGACGTTCGCCGACGAAGTCCGGTTCGAACTCACTCTTGTCGCCCATCAACTGAATCGTCGCCGTCCGGACCGCGTTGGGGTCGCGCTTCTGGACGTACTCCTGGGCGTGGGCCATCGACTTGCCGGTGTCGGCGATGTCGTCGACGATCAACACGTCTTTGTCCTCGACAGACCCCTCGGGCATGGGATAGCGGATTTCGGGCGTGCCAGTAGCCTGTGCGGCCCCGACGTAGTGTTCGATCTTCAGGCTCGTCAGATCGTTCAAGCCGAGAAAGTCACAGAGACAGCGGCCGGCGAACCAGCCACCCCGAGCGAGCGCAACGACGACATCCGGCTCGAAATCGGCGGCTTTCACCTGGTTGCTGACGTTCCGGGTGAGGTCGTAGATGTACTCCCAGTTCGTGATCGTACAGGGAAACTCCTCGGGCAAATCACTCATTCGCGGTGGTCACCACGCGCCGATTCGAACCGCGCGGCCAAGAAGGAGGTGGATTCGAGCGCGTGTCGACGCGGGTGCGAGAGTCGCCAAACGCCAAACCGTTAACCGCCAGGCCCTCCCAGCCCAGAGCATGGACACGCGAGACGCCTATCTCGTCGACGCGTTCACCGACGAGCCGACCTGTGGCAACCCCGCCGGCGTCGTCCCCGAGGCCGACGACCTCGACGCCGAACAGATGCAAGCGCTGGCGAACGAACTCGGCGCGAGCGAGACTGCCTTCGTCACATCCAGCGACGAAGCAGATCGGCAACTTCGCTACTTCACACCCGAGGCCGAGGTCGACCTCTGTGGACACGCAACCATCGCCAGCCACGCGCTGCTGTTCGAGCGCGGCGTGATCGAGGCCGGTCAGCACACCATGGAGACCAACGTCGGCGTACTCGATATCTCGATCGCTGACGATGGCGTCGTCTGGATGACCCAGAACGATCCAACCGTGACGGAACTCGACATCGACATCGGCCGAGTCGCGGATGCGCTGGGCATCGAAACGGAAACGATCACCGCCGTCGGCCTGCCGATCGCCTGGACGACGACCGGCCTCCCCTTCCTCGCGGTTCCGATCGAGTATTTCTCTGATCTCTCGTCGCTCGACCCCGATTTCCGGGCGATCGAGTCGCTGTGTGACGACCATGAGGCGACTGGAATCTACGCATTCACGTTCGACACGCTCGAAGGCGACTCGACGTTACACGGCCGGATGTTCGCGCCCGGAGCCGGCGTCGACGAGGATCCCGTAACAGGAACCGCCAGCGGTGCGGTCGGCGCGTACCTCGATCGCCAGGGTGCGCTGGATGAGACCGCGGCGATGACGTTCGAGCAGGGGCACTTCCTCGACCGCCCGGGAAAGGTCTCGGTCAGCATCGGAGCCGAGGTGAAAGTTGGCGGGCGTGCGGTGACGACGCTGTCGGGATCGATCGTCGTTCCCGAGAGTGACGACGAGGAGATCATCGAGGCATAGATCGGTCGCGACGGAAACGAGAGTTTTCAACGGTCGTTCGATGGTAAACGGTTGATAGCGCAACTCCTAAACGGGAGAGCGCCCAATACTTCTTCAGAATGCAGCGGGTCGAGCCGGCGCCGCAGGACTTCGATCGGGTTCTCTCCTCGATGTGTACCGAACCGCATCCGATGGCCCGACAGGCAGCCGAGCGGTTTCTCGCGACCAATCCCGGCGATCCGGCGACCTACCAGGACGTCGCTGATCTCGAACGCCAGGCCGTCGAGATGCTCGGCACCGTGACTGGCCTCCACGATCCAGCGGGCTACGTCACCAGTGGCGGTACCGAGGCCAACATCCAGGCCGTCCGGATCGCCCGCAACCGCGCCGACACTGACGACCCGAACGTCGTCGTCCCCACACACGCTCACTTCAGCTTCTGGAAGGCGGCAGAGGTGCTGGGCGTCGAACTCCGGACGGCACCCCCCAGCGACTACCGGGCCGACCCCGACGCGATAGCCGAACTGGTCGACGCCGACACCGTTCTCGTCGCCGGCGTGGCTGGGACGACCGAGTACGGCTACGTCGATCCGATCCCGGAACTGGCCGAGCTGGCCCACAGCGTCGACGCGCTCTCTCACGTGGACGCCGCCTGGGGTGGCTTCTACCTCCCCTTTAGCGAGCACCGGTGGCACTTCGGCCATGCCGCGGTCGACACCATGACGATCGACCCGCACAAGGTCGGCCAGGCCGCGGTCCCGGCGGGCGGCCTCCTGGCTCGCGCGCCCGAGTTGCTGGACGAACTGGCGATCGATACACCATACCTCGAATCGACGAGCCAGGTGACACTCACAGGGACACGCTCGGGAGCCGGCGTCGCCAGTGCCGTCGCCGCGATGGAAGCGCTGTGGCCCGAGGGCTATCGCGAGCAGTATCGCCGGTCGATGGACAACGCCGAATGGCTAGCAGCCGAACTCCGCGAGCGCGGCTACGATGTCGTCGACCCCGAACTGCCGCTGGTTGCGGCCGACGTCTCCGTCGCACTGGTCGAGGAGTTGCGAGAGCGGGACTGGCGCGTCGCCAAGACCGAGGCTGGAGAATTACGTGTGGTCTGTATGCCCCACGTCACCCGATCGATGTTGCGTTCGTTCGTCGCCGATCTGGACTGGTACTGATCGCGACCGAAATATGAAGTTTTAGGACCCCGTCTGACCCAGTGACAGGTAGTGCCCATCGATCTGGTCCTCTCGGGCGGCTTCCTTGAGGGTCTCTTCGCGACACTCGAAGACGCCGTCAAGACAGCGACGGGCCCGCTCGGCCTCGGTATCATCGGGATCTACTCATTTCTGATCGCGTTCGTCCTCCCGTTACCGAGCGAGATCGTCCTCGCGCCAGCAGAGCAGATGCGTCTCGGCTTCTCGACGGAGGTGACGCTGGCGCTCATCATCCTGGTCAGTGGGATCGGCAAGGCCGCCGGGAGCGTCTTCGCGTTCCACATCGGCCAGGAAGCCAAACAGTCCGGACCCGTCATCCGGTGGGTCCGCCGCTCTCGATTCGACATCATCGCGTGGTCCGAAAAGAAGACCGTCCAGCTCGCCCAGCGGTTCGGCTACGTCGGGCTAGCGCTCGCACTCTGTGTCCCCTTCTTCCCCGATACGATCTCGATCTACGCGTTCTCGGTCCTCGAAGAGGATTACTATCGATTCGCTGCCGCGACGTTCTTCGGGAGTGTGGGCCGACTACTGGTCACGCTCATCGGTGTCTTCGGCGTCACTGTCGCGTTCTAAGAGCGTGTTCTTTCACGGCCGATTTCGAAGGATTAATCCCGGCCCTGGGAGAGATCCAACGTACCGAGTGGCATGTTAGCACAACGTCCCGGTCGACACGCCAGAGACCACGCCCCGTTGCTGGTGTGCGCCGATCCGCTCAACGCTGACCGCGAAGCCGCCTGTAGCTCCCTGCTCGACGTGACGGACAGACCGTCCCCCTCGCTGCTCGTGTTCGCGTACAACCGACGGCCGCGCGTCGTCGTCGAACACGTCCGGGAACACGCCGGAAGCGAGTTCGAGTCGCTGACGATCCTCGATCTCTGCGACGGTGATCACCGACAGGGACAGCCGGCGACCCTCGGCTCGAACGTCACCGTCGAGCGCGAGTCGGCGTCGAATCTGACGGGGATCGGTATCGGTGTCGCCGACGTGATCGATCGCGTCGAAGACGAACCACTGCACGTCTGCCTGGGGTCGCTCACCACGCTCGTGCAGTACGTCGATCCCGAGACTGCGTTCAAGTTCCTGCAGGTGACGATCAGCCGACTCGAAGCGGCCGATGCAGTCGTCCACGCGCACCTCGACCCGGACGCCGTCGACGAAGAGACAACCATGACGCTCAAGCCACTTTTCGATGGGGTCCTGCGCCGCCAGCGCAGAGAGTGGACGCTCGACGGCTAGCACGACGCCGGTTGCGACCCGGTGACCACGGCCATCAGATTGCTAACTTCTCTAAACTGTTTGCCCAGTGGCACGACTTCGAGGAAAGCCCGTCCGGCGCTCCGACAGACGAGCGTGACTTTCGCCGCCACGATCGCGTCCCCACCATCGAGCCCGAGCGTATCCAGCCAGGGCTGGATCTGTGCCTCGTCGATGTCCGGATCGAACTCGTGGGTCGGCGGGCGGAAGAAAAAGGTCTCTGGTCGCCTCGCCGTCGAGCGGTGTTTGTTCTGCCACCAGTTCGGCGTCGAATCCCATCTCGGTGTAGCGGTCGGCGAGTAGTTCGTCCGCGCGTGCCGGGAGGTGATCCGAGTCCGGTAGTCGCTCCCGGTTCACCAACCTCCCCCACGCCATCGGTCGCATTCATCGAACAGAACACGCGTGGAGTGATATTAGCCGTTGTGCGTCGATCAGTTGCCGAACGGCACGGGCGAGACACACTCTCGCTCGCTAACATATCTTTATCAGATCAGCGCGCGTCAGTTCAGGTATGCAAACTCGTAGACTTTCTTCACAGGTCGTACTGGGTGCGCTCGTCATTCTCGTTGGGGTCGTCCTCCTGACGGAGACGACGGGCTATGCGGACGTGGACGTCTTCTGGACGTACGTGCCGTCGCTGTTCATCGTGCTCGGAGTGTACGCCTTCGTCGCGAGCGGGTTCCGAAACGTGATCGGGCCGGTAATCATCGTCGCGGTGGCTGGGGCCTGGCAACTGGTCACGCTCGACTACCTCACTGCCGACGAGGTGGTCCAGTTCTGGCCGCTGTTGATCGTCCTGTTCGGACTGTCGATCATCCTGGGCCAGTACCGCTCGCGTGTCAAGAGCGTCGAGGGAACCTACGTCACTGCACTCGGGATCTTCGGTGGATCCGAAAAACGCACTTCGGGGCTATTCACCGGCGCGGATCTGACTGCACTGTTCGGTGGTGCGTCGCTGGATCTCCGCGACGCCGAGCCCGAGGATCGACCTGTCCACGTCTCGACGACAGCGCTGTTCGGCGGCGTCGAGATCGTTGCCCCTCGAGAATGGAACGTCCAGATGGACGTGCTGCCGATCTTCGGCGGCGCCAGCGACGACCGTGCCCGAAGCGATGACGAACACGACGAGGTCGACCTCGTCGTCACGGGCTTCGCCGCCTTCGGTGGCGTCGCGATCGAAGACTAATTTCTCAATCGTCGGCCGGCTGTACTGCCGGCCGACACGTCAATCGTCGCCCGGGAGTGCCGCCGCCCGGCACGCTAGTCGTCTGCGTGCGTTGCCGCGGACGAATTTCAGTCGTCCGCGTGCCCTTCAGGCGTGAACGTCACGCCGTCGATCTCGATCTTGTCGGGGACGCCGCTGGTGTCGTGTGTCCCGACAGGCGGGCGATTCACCTCTGCAGCGGGCGAGTCGGCAAGGTTGGTCTCGTCGTCGATTGTGTTCATTTCGCCGTCTGCCTCGCGAGCGTCCTGATCGATTCGCATGGAACAGAAATCCACGCCGCACATCGAGCAGAAACGAGCCTCCTTGTAGTTGTCACCCGGTAGCGTCTGGTCGTGGAACGCTTTGGCGCGTTCGGGGTCGAGCGCCAGATCGAACTGCTCGTTCCAGTCGAAGGCGTAGCGGGCTTCCGAGAGAGCGTCGTCCCAGTCGCGGGCCCCCGGCAGGTCGTTTGCGACGTCGGCGGCGTGGGCGGCGATCCGGTAGGCCGCCAGTCCGTCGCGAACGTCCGATTTCTCGGGGAGCCCGAGGTGTTCCTTCGGCGTGACGTAACAGAGCATCGCCGCGCCGGCACGGCCGGCTTCGGTCGCGCCGATGGCGCTGGTAATGTGGTCGTAGCCCGGCGCGACATCGGTCACGAGCGGCCCGAGGACGTAAAACGGTGCACCGCCACAGACCTCCTGCTGGCGCTCGACGTTGTCAGCGATCTCGTCCATCGGAACGTGGCCCGGCCCCTCGACCATCACCTGGACGCCGTGATCCCACGCGGTCCGTGTGAGCTCGCCCAGCGTTTCGAGTTCCGCAAATTGGGCCTCGTCGCTGGCGTCTGCGAGACACCCTGGGCGTAGGCCGTCACCGAGCGAGACGGTGACGTCGTGCTCGGCGAAGATCGCACAGATCTCCTCGAACTTCGTGTAGAGCGGGTTCTCCATTCCGTTCTCCTCGATCCACTGGGCGAGGATCGACCCACCACGCGAGACGATCCCAGTCTTGCGGCCGTCCGTGAGGGGTAGATGTTCCATGCGCACGCCCGCGTGAATCGTCATGTAGTCGACGCCCTGCTCGGCCTGTTTCTCGATCACGTCGAGCAAGAGGTCGTGGGTGATGTCTTCGGCCCCACCGGCGCGCTTGACGGCCTCGTAGATCGGGACCGTTCCGACTGGGACAGGCGAGTGTTCGACGTTGGCCTCCCGAATCTCGTCCAGATCGCTTCCAGTCGAGAGGTCCATCACCGTGTCGGCACCGTAGTGCACGGCCGTGTGCAGTTTCTCGAGTTCGCCCTGGATATCGCTGGTCTCCTCGCTGTTGCCGATGTTGGCGTTGACCTTCGTCGAAAACTCCCGCCCGATAATCATCGGATCGAGCGACTCGTGGCCGTGATTCGCAGGGATCACGGCCTGTCCCGCGGCGACCTGCTCGCGGACGAACTCCGGATCGCGGTTCTCGCGCTCGGCGACGCGCTCCATTTCCGGGGTGATCTCGCCGTCGCGTGCACGCTGGATCTGGGTCGCTGGCATGTATTAGCTAGTGATATTACTGAGTTATAAATCTCGCGGAGACGAGGATCGGCCCGAGAACCACCGCGTGTGACAGCCGTTCACATTACGATTTCCGAAATTCGGTTTCGAGGTTCGTAATCTTTCGCCGGGCTTATTACGATGTGCGGACTCGGGAAGCACAATGACAGACGACGAAGACCGCACGATCCTACTGATCGGCAGTGGGCCGATCCAGATCGGACAGGCCGCGGAGTTCGACTATTCCGGCGCACAGGCGTGTCGCGCGCTCCAGGAGGAGGGTGCGCGGGTCGTCCTCGTGAACTCGAACCCGGCGACCATCATGACCGATCCGGAGATGGCGGACAAGGTCTACCTCGAACCCATCAACACCGAAGCGATCTCCGAAATCATCCGGAAGGAGCAGCCCGACGGCGTCATCGCCGGCCTGGGTGGCCAGACCGGCCTGAACGTCACGGCCGAACTCGCCGAGGAAGGCGTCCTCGAAGAGCACGACGTCGAGGTCATGGGCACCCCCCTCGACACCATCTACGCGACCGAGGACCGCGAGCAGTTCCGCGACCGCATGGAGAAGATCGACGAACCGGTTCCCGAGTCGATCACCATCGAGTCCATGGACGAGGTCGAAGACGCCGTTGAGCAAGTCGGCGGCCTGCCGGTCATCATGCGCACGACCTACACCCTCGGCGGGGCGGGGTCGGGAGTCATCGACGACATGGACGAACTGAAAGAGGCCGTCCGCAAGGGCCTGCGCCTCTCGCGCAACAGCGAAGTGATGATCACCGAGTCCATCGACGGCTGGGTCGAGCTCGAATACGAGGTCATGCGCGACGCCGACGACTCCTGTATCATCATCTGCAACATGGAGAACATCGACCCAATGGGGATCCACACCGGCGAATCCACCGTCGTGACCCCCAGCCAGGTCATCCCGGACGAAGGCCACCAGGAGATGCGCGACTCCGCACTGAAGGTTATCCGAGAGCTGGGGATCGAGGGCGGCTGTAACATCCAGCACGCCTGGCGCGACGACGGCACGCCCGGTGGCGAGTACCGCGTCGTCGAGGTCAATCCTCGAGTTTCGCGCTCTTCTGCACTGGCCTCGAAGGCGACGGGCTACCCGATCGCCCGAGTCACCGCCAAGGTCGCAATAGGAAAGCGCCTCCACGAGATCGAAAACGAGATCACCGGCCAGACCACCGCCGCCTTCGAACCGGCCATCGACTACATCGTGACGAAGGTGCCGCGCTGGCCCGTCGACAAGTTCCGCGACGTCGACTTCGAACTCGGCCCCGCGATGAAATCCACGGGTGAGGCGATGTCTATCGGCCGGACCTTCCCCGAGTCGCTGCTGAAGGCACTCCGATCGTCGGAGTACAACCCCGCCGTCGACTGGGACGAAGTCGACGACGAGACCCTCGAGGAGGACTATCTCGAGACGCCGCGTCCCGACCGTCCCTACGCCATCTTCGAGGCGTTCTCGCGTGGCTACACCGTCGAAGAGATCAACGACTTGACCGAGATCCGCGAGTGGTACCTCGAACGCTTCGAGCAGGTCGCCGACGCCGCCGAAGCCGCTCAAAATGGTGACTTCGAGATCGCCGGCCAGGCCGGCTTCACCGATCAAGAGATTACCGCTATCGCTGGCGGCGAGTTCAACGACACCCATCACTCCTGGCTGCCCGCTGGTGTCGACGAGAACGGTGACGAAGACGAGGTCGAGGCCGCGGCCGATGGAGGAGCCGCCGAGGTTCCGGACACCGTCACCGTCGAGACCGTCAGCGCCGAAACCACAGACCGAGACTTCAAGCTGGTCGACACCTGCGCCGGCGAGTTCAAGGCGACGACGCCGTACTACTACTCCTCGCGTGACCCTCACTCGGTGATGGACCGCGACGAACTGCTGGTGAACCGCGACATCGAGAGCGTCGTCGTGGTCGGGGGCGGCCCGATCCGTATCGGCCAGGGTGTGGAGTTCGACTACTGTTCGGTCCACGCCGTCCGCGCGCTGCGCGAGATGGGCATCGAAGCCCACGTCGTCAACAACAATCCAGAGACTGTGTCGACAGACTACGACACCTCCGACGGGCTGTTCTTCGAACCCGTCACGGCCGAAGAGGTCGCCGACGTGGTCGAAGCCACGAACGCCGACGGCGTGATGGTCCAGTTCGGTGGCCAGACCTCCGTCGACATCGGTCACCCCCTGGAACAGGAACTAAAGCGCCGTGAACTGGACTGTGAGATCATGGGGACCTCCGTCGACGCGATGGACCTCGCCGAGGACCGCGACCGCTTCAACCGCCTGATGGACGATCTGGGTATCGCCCAGGCCGAGGGTGGCTCCGCGACCAGCGAGGACGAGGCCCTCGAACTGGCTCAGGAAATCGGCTACCCCGTGCTCGTGCGACCCTCCTACGTGCTGGGCGGCCGCGCGATGGACATCGTCTACAACGACGAGGACCTCAAGACCTACATCGAGGAAGCAGTCCGAGTAAGCCCGGACAAACCGATCCTCATCGACGACTTCCTCGCCGACGCAGTCGAACTGGACGTCGACGCCGTCGCAGACGGCGAGGACGTGCTGATCGGCGGCGTCATGGAACACGTCGAGACTGCCGGTGTGCATTCGGGCGACTCCGCCTGTATGATCCCGCCGCGCAGCCAGGAGATCAAGGACGTCATGCCGCGCATCCGCGAGGTCGTCGAGGACATCGCCCAGGCGCTGAACACGGTCGGACTTCTGAACGTCCAGCTCGCGGTTCGTGACGGCGAGGTCTTCGTACTGGAAGCCAACCCCCGCTCCTCGCGTACCGTGCCGTTCATCTCGAAGACGACCGGCGTCCCGATCGCGAAGATAGCTGCCCAGGTCATGGCCGGCGTGAGCCTGGAAGAGCTCGACATTCAGGAGCAGATCCCCGACCAGGTCTCGATCAAAGAGGTCGTCCTGCCGTTCGACCGCCTGCCCGGCAGCGACCCGCGTCTCGGCCCCGAGATGAAGTCGACTGGTGAGGTCATGGGTACCGCTGGGTCGTTCGGCAAGGCCTACCAGAAGGCCCAGATGGCCGTCGGCAAAGCCATCCCCCTGGAGGGGACGGCCCTTGTCGACCTGCCAGTGATCGGCTTCGAAGAGCACTTCGAGACGGTCGATCTGGACGATTTCGAGGACACTGACGAGATCGTCGACGCGATCCAGAACGGCGAGATCGACCTCGTGCTCTCCCGGGAGCGCGACATCCTCGAAGCGTGTGTCGAGGAGACGATCACCTACTTCTCGACGCTCGAAAGCGCCGAAGCGGCTCTGGAAGCGATCAACAGTGCCGACCAGCCGCTGAACGTTCAGGCCATCGGCGACCGCCCCAAAGACACCCGTCAGTGGGGCAAGTGACTCGATAACAGCGCTTTTTTCTCCCCATACGGTCGGTTTCTGTTCCGGATCGATCGCACATATCATGCGATTATCCCGGTAAGTCGTTACAACCGACCGTATCAATCGCTCGCTCGTCCACCGCTCGTCAGGTCGACGACATCGCCCAGAGTCGCGATTTCGTAATCGGGGACGACCGACAGCTCGGTGTCCGCGCGGTGGGGGCGTCTGATGAACGCCGAGTCGATCCCGGCTGCGTGGGCGGCTTCGACATCGGTCTCGCTGTCGCCGACGTACAGTGCCTCGCGGGTCCCCAGATCCGAGAGCGCTCGTTCGAGATAATAGGGTTCGGGCTTCTTCCGATGGAGACTCTCGACCGTCGGCGGGCGACCGTACACCGTCTCGAAATGTCGATGGAGATCGAAGTGTTCGAAGGCAAAGTCGACAGTGTCGTTCTGATTGGAACTCACGACCCCGAGCGGACACTCCAGCGCGTCGAGGTGGTGAATGTCGTCGTAGGGCCGCTTTCGCCCCGCGCGCATCTCCCCGTGTTGGCGCTGGGCGATCGCTCGATCGCGTTCGCGCCAGAACGTATCGGGATCGAGATCGTAGCGCTGACACACAGCCTGGAGTTTCTCAGGTGTCACGCCGAGACTCATCGTCTCGACGTCTGCGTCGGCCGGATCCTCGACGCCGACAGCCGCGAAGGCGTTGCGAGCCCCCTCGTAGTGGGGTTCCATCTCGGTGAGTTCCAGCAACACCCCGTCGTTGTCGAAGACGATCGCGTCGTACATCGTGTGGACCACAGGACCCGAAGCTTAAAACTCGAACCCACCGAGATCGTCCGGATCGTCGGCGTCCATCTCGAAGGCCTCGGGCGGCTGGCCGGCCTCGTCGATGACCGTATCGCTGACGACGATCGGGCACTCGACTCGGAGCGCGATGGCGATCCCGTCGGATGGGCGGGCGTCGAAGACGGCGTCTTTGCGCTCGCCGCCGTTGTACTGTTCGGCGTCGATCTTCGCGTAGAAGGTGCCGTCGGCCAGATCGTCGATGCGGACGCGGTCGATCGCCGCGCCGAACTCTGAGACCATCTCAATGAGCAGATCGTGAGTCAGCGGTCGTTCGAACGGCTCCTCGTCGATCGCCAGTTGCATCGACTGGGCCTGATCGGCGCTGACGAAGATCGGGACGAGCTGCTCGCGTGCCCGCAGGAGGACGACCGGTGCACCCGCGCCACCATCGCCGACGCCCACGCCCACACCTTCGACTGTGGCCTCGTGTTCCATAGCCCGTGATTGGACGGGAACGCTCAAAAGTACTCGGACGCGCAGCGGTGCCAGTTCGATCGCGAACCGGTCGAGAGATAGTCCTCATATATAAATCCGTCGTCGATTAACCCGGTTTTAGCGGGGAAATCGGGCCAATCGGAGCCAATCGAGGTCGAACCGAGTTCGGCGAGTTCTCTATTAATGGGGGTGTCTCTGCATAGCCTGACCTGGAGGCAGACCCAATGAAACTCACTAAGATCGCAGGCGTGCTGCTGGCAGTGATGCTCGTCGCCGGCGGAACGGCGGCAGCGCTGCCGGGCAACGCACCCACGGATGCACCCACACAGGCGAACGATCACGCAAACGAGACCGCAGCAGACGACAACTACAACGAGAGCGATGCTGACGAGCCGGGCGAGACCCCGGACGCAGTGATGGAAAACGAGACTGCGGACAACGAGACCCAGGGACCGCCCGCCCACGCAGGCCCACCTGCGGACAAGGGCCCTGACAGTGACCGCCGTGGCCCACCCACGGACATGCCCGAACAGGTTCCGGACTTCGTGAGCCAGATCCACGAGACGATCAACCAGTTCCTCGCCGGTGACCTCGACGGCAACCTCGGCGACGCCATCGCCGATATCACGCCCGAGGACGCTGACGAGGAAAGTGACAGCGACGACGCTGCAGAGAGCGAAAGCGACGCCGACGAACAAGACAGTGACGCTGACGAAGAAGACAGCGACGAAACCACGTCCGACGATAGCGACGAAACCACGTCCGACGATAGCGACGAAACCACGTCCGACGATAGCGACGAAACCACGTCCGACGACAGTGACGAAACCACGACTACCGAATCTTCGGCCTAACGTTCACGATCACGCTCCCCCCTGGCCAATCGGCCCTCCGCCGAATCCCCCCTGAATGCGCTCCGTCCCCCGACCAATCGGCCCCCCTGACGTAACGTCGCGCTTTTCTATCGACGACCCCAACCGTGAGTATGAGCGCACCCACGGAGACCGAGGTCACACTCAACCGCAAGCAGGCGGCGCTGGCGGTCGCACCGTTCCTGGCGCTCGGTCTCGCGAACCTGGTGCTGTTGCTCTTCTGGGGGCTGGATCCACTGTGGGGCTTCATGATCTTCCCGCCGATTCTGTTCATCAGCGTGCTCGGCTGGATCGCCTTCCGGACTGGGTTCATCCGCAACGAGGGCGAAGAACCCGGTGAACCCGGCGACGAATTCGCCTAATCGTCGAAGAGGTCGTCGACAGCACTCCGGGCTGCCAGCGCAGCGTCGTCGGCCACCTGCCGTTCGTCGACCGTCGAATCGTCGGCGTTGAGGTAGACGTCCACTTCGAGAATACCGTCCTCGAAGGTGACAGTGACGTCGAAGTCGGTGACTGTCGAGCTATCGCACCGCGAAAAGATCACGTTCTCGGCCGCCTCGGCGGCCGTCTGTACGACTTCGGAATCCTCCGGCATCGTCCTCAGTCGCCGCCAGCGCCGGGGCCGCCCATCGGGCCGCCGCCACCGCCGCCGCCGAGCATCTGCTGGAGCTCCTGCTGGAGGTCCTCGAACTGCTCCTGGACGCGCTCTTCCTGCTTTTCGAGGGTTTCGACGCGAACGCTCAGGTTGTCGACTTTCTCGTCGAGGTCGTCGTAGGCGTCGTCGTAGTCGCTCTCGACGAGCAGTTCGCCGACCTGGCGGTACATGCCCGTGTCCTCGTCGATGTCTTCGAGCGCTTCGAGCGCGCTCTCGGCTTCGGCGAGCTGGGTCTCAGCCTGCTGTTTCTGCGTGGCGACGTTCTGTGCTGTCTCCTGCAGATCCTGTAGCTCTTCGAGCTTCTCCTGTGCTTCCGGCGGCAGATTACCCTGCATATCCTCACCGTGGTGACCCGCCCTGTTAAACCCACGTTTTTGTACTCGGATCGAACTGAGACGCCGACGCGACCCTCACTCCGGGAACAGCTCCATCTCCCGGTCGATCGACTCGATCCGCTCGACATCCCCGGAATCGAGATCGAGATCAGCCGCAGCGAGGTTGGCCGCCAGGTGCGCGCGACTGGAAGCCTTGGGGATCGTCACGACGTTGTCGTAGCTCAGGACCCAGGCGAGAGCGACCGCCGCCTCACTGGTCTCGTGTTTCTCAGCGACCGCCTGAACCGCCGGAATATCGAACACTTCGCCGCCGGCCAGCGGTGAGTAAGCGACGATCGTGTAGTCGTGCTCGCGAGCGTGGTCGAGGAGTTCCTGCTGCTGGAACAGAGGATGGAACTCGACCTGATTCGCGACGAGGGGGGCGTCGCAGTGGGCCTGGGCGGTCTCGAACTGCTCGGGTGTGAAGTTGCTCACCGCGACGTGTTCGGTCAGTCCCTGCTCGTGGACGGACGCAACTGCTTGCATCGTGCCTTCGGGGTCGTACTCGCCCCGGGGACGGTGGACGTACAGCAGGTCGACCGACTCGACATCCAGGCGATCGAGACTCTCGCGAGTGGACGCCTCGACACGCTCGGGGGCCAGGTCGTCGATCCAGAGCTTGGTGGCGAGGACGACGTCCTCGCGGTCGAGACTACTCGTGGCCAGTCCGTCGCCGACGACAGCTTCGTTCTCGTAGATCTGTGCGGTGTCGAGGTGGCGATAGCCAACGTCCAGTGCCGTCTCGACGACGGCGGGGTCGTCGATACCCATCGTTCCGAGTCCGACTGGTGGGAGGTCCATGTCCGCGACGTTGGAGCGCGTCTGCCTTCACCCTGACGAGCGCGAAGAGCAATCCTTTTGCCCGCAGTTAGGCACTGTAGGGCTAGATGGGACGCATTCGGACGCTGGCCGGGCAGGCGAAGCGTCGATTCGTCGCCGACGTTCGCGAGGACCCGTATCTGCTGGCCATCCTCGGGGTCGCGCTGGTGCTGGGTGTCACCTACATCTGGCACGGCATCCCCAACTTCGCGACCTGGGACGGCCGCGACCGGCTGCTCGACCCGCTGGTCGTCTACGGCGCGATGCTGGCAGATCCTGGACTGGGGGCGCTCCACGAGGCAGTGATCTGGGGCCGGGAACCCTTCGGTGCGACGCTATATCTCTACGGAATCGTCCTGCTACCCGTCGTAATCGCGGCCGTCCTCGCGGGGGAGGCCTCGGCACTGACCGGCTGGGGCATCCCGATCGAGGAGTTCGGCTTCTGGCCGCTCTGGCACGCCACGCCCGCGTGGTTCTGGAACTGGTCCATCGTGCTCGGCCGCCTGACGAGCGTCGCCTTCGCGCTCGGGGTCGTCTATCTGGTCTACCGGATCGGGACGTATCTCTACGACCGGCGGACCGGTCGGCTTGCCGCCGCGTTCATGGCCGTGACGTGGGGGCTGGTGACGCTGACGCACGAGGTCGGCGAGGACATCCCCAGCGTCTTCCTCGTGCTGGTGGCACTGTACATGCTGGTCCAGTACGTCGACACCGGCGATCGACAGCGATTCTACGTCGCCTGCGCCGTCGGCGCGCTCGCGATGGGGCTGAAACTCACGACTGCGCTGATCGTCCCGACGATCGGGCTCGCCCACCTCTTTCGGACCTATCGGGAGGGCGGGAGTATCCAGACGGCCCTGTCGGATCGGGAGTTGCTGTTGAAAGGCATGGGGCTGGGGGCGCTAGTGATCGTCCTCTCGTTCCCAACGCTGCTGGTCGGCGGGGTCGTCGAGTTCGTCACACGGCTGTTCGGCAGCCCGGCCTATCGGGTCATCGACGGCAATGGCCCCGACGCTGGGGCCTGGTGGTGGCTGCTCCGGGGATACTTCCAGGCGTTTGGCCTCCCGCTGTTTTTCGCCGGGGTCGCCGGCGTCGGAGTGGCCATCCTTCGAGTACGCAAGCGCTGGCCCGAGCTAGACGCCTCGACTGTCCTGTTGACGTACCTGGTCTTGCACGTCCTCGTGATGGCCAACTGGCGGGACTTCCGACCCCACCACCTGCTTGTGACGCTCCCGCTGATCCTGATTTTCCTCGGGCGCTGGCTCGCCCAACTGTGGGACGACCGGCCCACGGTCACGCGAGCTGTCGTCGCCGTATTGCTGGTCACGAGTGGTGCCTACGCCGGTCTCGGCGTCGCTCAATACGGTTCGATGCCACGGGACGAGGCCGTCGACTGGATGGACGACAACGTGGATCGCGACGCCACGATGGAGCTGTACGTCCGCGGGTTCGACGAGGCTGCCGTCCCCCACTGGATGGACGTCCAGTATCCCTACGTCGCCAAGACGAACCAGACGCTCGAACCCTGTCCCAACTACGTGCAACTCACGCACCGGGACCTGCTATATCTGCGTGACATCCCCGAAGACGAGCGCAGCACCTACACGCGTGACAATACCAGCGCCCACGCCGCCTACGTCCGGACGCTGCTGAACGAGTCCTACGGCTACGAGATCGTCGCAGAGTTCGGCGAGAAGCCGCCGAACTACGTCCCCGACCGGCCGGGGGCCGGCTCGCTGGTCGATCTGTTGGAACTGGGGATCTACCCCCACAGCGACCAGTACGGCGACGAGCAGGAACTGCAAGCCAACCAGTTCGTGATCCTGCTGGAACACACTGGCTCCTGTGCGGAGCCGCTTCCTCGACCCACGAACGTCACGGTCCGGGTCGCCGGGCCGCCCTGAGAACGTTTCGTCCGTTGTCCGGCGTCGCCTGCTCCTACGCGTCCGCGCCGCTGCAGCGTTCTGCGACCTCGACCAGTGACGCCCAGGTGTTGATCCCCGCTCGCAGTGCGATCAGATCCGCCGCGTCGATGGTGACGGTGAGAGTCGTCTCGTCGCGCTCAACCGTCGCCCGGGTGCGGTCACCTTCGATATCGCCGGCTTCGGGCAGGACGCTTCGCTGGACGTGGCGTGCGGCTTCGGGAGTGGGGTAGTCGACAGTGAAAACAGCCTCGTGGGCCATCGACTCGCTACTGTACGTCGACTTCTTTGACGTCCGGGGCACGCTCTTTGAGGAGGACGCGATGTCCGCAGTAGGGACAGCGAACGCCACCGTAGGTGTCGAGTTCGACGTCGCGCTTGCAGCGAGAACACTTGTAGCTCATATCTGTAATCTGGATCTGGAGACGGTTTATTCTTCGTCCTCTGCCAGCGCCGCGCGGATGGAGCGCCGGACGGTCTTGCCGGCCGGGGTGACCGGGCGGTAGGTCCCGCCGGTGAATTCGTAGTTACAGGCCTGGCACTGCCAGATGCCCGTCCCCTGACGGTCGACGCGGTCTTCGCCGCACTCGGGGCAGGTGTGGTCTTCGTTCATCTCCGCTTCGATCTCGGCGACGCGACGCCGGGCGACACGCCCGTAGCGAGCACCGAAGCGACCTGCGCTCCCGGTGCGTCCCTTTTTCTCGGCCATAGTACCGTACTCTCACGCCAGCGTATTCTTAAGTCCTGCGAGTTGGGGCTAGGGAACAGACGAACCAGAAATTCCGTCGTCAACATCCCTGGAAAGCCCTCACTGCGCTCGCTAGGAACCGCCTCCGCAACTACTGACAAGTCCCCTTCCTCGAAAGCCCTCACCACGCTCGCGGTCGCTCTGTCGGATATCTTCGTTCGCTTCGCTCACTCAGATAGGGCCGACAGACCGACGCTCTTCACTTCATTCAGCGCGAGCGTGGTTCGCCCTTTCAGTCCTCCAGGGGCGGCACCGCAACCGCCTTATTGTGGCCCCACACCTCCCCGGTCGCGCCCGAAGTGGGCGCGACACGCTTCCTGACCGCCCCGCAGTGGCCGGGAGCGCCCTTGTGGCGCGACCCGGGGAAGGGCAGGGCTGTCATATATTTCAGCATACGCGCCGAAGGCGCGTTTCCCCGCGAGCGCTCTACCGAGCGCGAGCGGCCTTTTTCCCCAAGTTTTTGCGAGGAGAGCTCCGCCTCGCGCCGACAGGCGCGAGTGCGAGAGCCGACGAAGGAAAAAGTGGGAATTCAGTCTTGAAGATTTTCGTCTTCGAGCGCCTCGTTCAGGTCGGCCCGGACGTGCTCGCCGAGTTCTCGCTCGCCCGCGGTCGTCACCACACGATTCTCCTGGACGCTCGACCCGTCCCGGATCAGCAGGCGAACGTTCCCGTCCTCACCAGCCCGGGTCGCTTTCGCCCGGACACCAGTCCGAGACCCGCCGCCGCCGGCGTCGATTGGCCCGGGAATGACTTTCTTGACGTGAGGATGCCCGGCCACCGTGTAGATGGCGCGCTGGCCGTCCCGACCACCGATCAGCGTCGAGTGACTCCCACCGAGTTTGTCCGCCGGCGCAGTCTCGACGACATCCAGAGCGGGCTCGCCACGCCGTTCGAGGACGTGCTCGACGGGGTCGTCGGCCCGGACGCGGTAGAAGGGGTAATGTAGCTGGCTCCGGACTTCCTCGACGACCTCGCGGTCGCCGGTGACGTACACCTCCTCGGGACGCTTGCGTCGGACCTCGTCGGCGATCAACCCGGCGAAGTTTCGCAACTCGATCACGCTCGTCTCGTCGCCGTCCTCGGGCGTCGTGGTGATCGTCCGCTCGCCGACGACCGAGTCCTCGAGGAGGGCGACGATCCGGGCCCGGTCGCGGCTCAGATCCAGCAGCGTGGCCTCAGTGTTCCGGGTCCGACAGACCAGACAGTAGTCGCCCGGGCGGTCGAGCGGCGAGGCACACTGCCGACACTCCATTCGCAACAGTGTCGGGCCTGCGAGCGAATAAGCCGGACGGTTTCCGCCGGGCAGCCGTCGAAACAGTCAGCCTACGAGAGGTCGTCGGGGTCTGTCTTCAAGTACTCCCGCAGGAGGACCGTCGCGTAGGACCCTTTCGGCAGCGAGAACTCGAACGTTGGCTCTGCACCCGAAACCGCCAGGTCCGTCCGGACGAGGATCGCCCGACGGGTCCCCGAGGAGTCGAACTCACCCGGGAGATCGAAGTCCTCGCGAGCCAGATCGAGGTCGCTAAGCACTTGATGGGCGATTTCGGCGGGTTCGTCCTGGCCGAACTCGGTGTCGGTGCCGACCAGCGGCGCAGTCACGAACGCCCGCCCGCGCTCGACGTGCCGACTCGCCGTCCCGACACGTTTCTCTGCCACGACCTGCGTCCGGTCAGCGTCGGGCAATTCGAAGCCCTCGGGCGCGTCGCTGTCGGCGAAGCAGAGCACGTCGCCCGCCACGGGTTCGTCGAAGGGCAGCCCCCGACGGAGTCGCTCCGAGCAGATCTGGTTGAACACGTAGGATTGGGCGGCATTGACGAACAATCGCTGGAGGTTGGTGGGCAGAGCCTCCAGCGCCTCACGGAAGTCCGCAGGCGTCTCACCACCGTTCTCGGCCAGCCGCTGGAGCATGGACCGTTCGTACCCGAGGTACCCGGGCATCGCATCCAGCGCCGTCTGCCACTCACGGTCGTCCCAGACATCCTCGACAACGCCGCGGGCCTCGCGGGTGTTTTCGCGCTCGCGTTCGCTGGGATTGCCCACGTAGGTCCGGACTGCGTCCTCCCACTCTCCACGGACGATCGCCAGGCCGACCTCGTGGGTGACTGCCCGGCGACTGCCGAAGCGCTGCTGGCCGAAGAAGTTGGGCACCCCCACGCGTTCGTCGTCACCGCCGAAGTGCTGGAGGGCATCGGTGATCGCGTCGATTGCCTCGGTCTGGTCGGGGTCGGAGACGGTGATCTCGAAGCGATTGCCGGCGAGATCCCCGAACTCCAGGCCGCGTCCTGTGCGGCCCAGCACCTCGACGTCCGCGCCATTGAGGTCGACACCGGCGATGGCGTCGGGATCGCCCTTTCGCACGGTGAAGAGCTGGGTCGTGACGGCGTGTTTGTCTTTGGTTCCAGCCCAGTCGACGCGCTCGCGGCTGATCCCCAGCCGATCCGAGAGCGAACTCGCAAAGTCGTTGGTGTCCCACCGCCGGAGCGTCGCTCGCAGGAGGACGTGGGGATACGCGCCAGGGTCGCTGTCCAGGGGTTCAGAATCGAAGGCCTCGATCTCCTCGACCCGGAAATCCGCTGGCGATGCCCGGAGCTGCCCGCCGATCCCGTCGGCGTCGCTGACGTAACAGTCGATCCCCACGGCCTGCTCCAGTGGATGTGCCTCGCGCATCTGGTTGGTCAAACCCTGCCGCGGGAGGAGTAAAGCCCTGTCGTCACTCCAGTGGCTGATTCAAGATGTCAAAGATATCCGTCGCTTTGAATTCTTGATACCGCTGCTTGCCGGTCGTCTCAGCCAAGACATCCTGACTCTGGAGTTCGCGAATCGCGTTGCGGGCTGTCTGGGAAGTCACATCGAGCATCTCTGCGACATCGCTCGTCGTGACGTAGGGCTGTCTGAACAGCCGCATCGCGAGTCGGTCTGCAGCTGTCTTCTCGTGTCCATAAGTCTGCTCGTATTCCCGCCGTACGCTCCGGAGGTCGTTCGTCCGTTCGACGGCCTCCTCGGCCTGTGTTCGGATACCCTCGATGAAAAACCGGATCCAGGGCTTCCAAGAACCCTCCTCACTTACCTCGCGCATCCGCCTCGCGTACTCGACTTTGTTCTGATTGAAGTAGGCGCTCGGATAGAGATACGGATGCGTTAGATAGCCGCGATCGATGAATTGCAACGTGATCAATATGCGACCGAGTCGTCCGTTCCCGTCTTCGAACGGGTGGATCGTCTCGAACTGATAGTGAACGATCGCGAACTGGACGAGATCGTGATACTCGTCACCTGCAACGATATATTCGACGAGATCAGTCATGAGTTCCGAGATACGATCGGGAGCCGGCGGAACGAACGGCTCACGAAACGACGCTGCTGGCGGGAGATGCATCGGCTTGGATCGATACGCCCCTGGATGCTCACACTGACCACGGACATCATCCATCAACAGGGCATGGAGCTCGCGCAAGAGATCGAGTGAAATGCGCCCGTTCTCCTCGACTCTCTCTGCACCCTCTGTGATCGCTTGTTCGTAGTTCAGTGCCTCTCGAACATCTTTGACGGCCGTCTGAGACTGATCGATACTCTGTGTCCGAAAGACGTCTTCGAGCGTGAGGTCTGCACCTTCGAGCACGACCGACTCGACAGCCTCCCGACGAACCATCGTCGTATACAATAGGGGACTCGTGTCCGTCTCGTCACCAATCCCCTCCAACCGACCAAGATGATAAATCGCGTCCTGCAAGAGGTGCTGGAACTCCCGATCGAATCGAAGATCGACCGCTGGTGGGAGGGGGTCGGGCAGATAATATGGCCGCTGCCCGTACGGAACGTACGTGCCCGGCGCGCCGTCTGGCAGAGATCTACTCGGCATTTTGCTTACGACCCTGTTTCTGGCACTAACCCAAAAGTATTGGCACTAGATTTTGGTTAGGATGAGATACAATCATAAGTTGTATCCGTCCCTCTGGTCCGGGACCCCACCTAACCAAAACCAGGAATCAGGAGTTCTTTTCTCGCTCGACCCGAAATGCTCCCCCGAATGCCGAGCCCAGTCTCCACCTGTCCCGAGCACGGCCCCTGCGAGGGCACCGCCTGTCCAGTCTGTGAGCAGTCGCTCGATCCGACCCTCTCAGGCTCCCGCAGACGACAACTCTCGAAGTTCGTCAGTGGGACGCTCAGACATTTCCCCGAGGATGCCAGAATCGAACTCGACGGCCAGGGGTGGACCTCCTTCGAAGACCTGGTCGCCGCCGTCGAGCGCAAGTACGACTGGGCCGACGAGCAGTCGCTGCAGGGGGTCATTACCACCGATCCGAAAGGGCGATTCGAGAGAGACGAAACGCGAGTCCGGGCGGCCTACGGCCACTCCGTCGATATCGATCTCGAAACAGGGGAGACGCCCATTCCGGACACGCTCTATCACGGGACAGCACCGCGAAATCTCGACTCGATCTTCGCGGAGGGGCTCAAGCCGATGAACCGCCAACAAGTCCACCTCTCCGGGACGGTCGAGGCAGCCCAGGAGGTGGGAGCCAGACACAGCGGCGACCCCGTGATTCTCGAAGTGGACACCGCGGCGATGCTCGACGACGGCCATGAGATCACGAAGCGTGGCCACGAGGTGTACACGACCGAGCGCGTGCCCCCGCAGTTCATCGATCGGCAGTAGCGTCAGACCGGACGACCAGCGTCTGCCCGAGAACGTCACCGAGTCGTTTGCCGTCGCCCCGGTAGAAGATGATCACCGTCGCGACGGTCCAGTAGCCAAGGCCGTCGATTAGTCGAAGCGCGTTCCGCAGGAACGAGCCCCGGAATCCGAGCGGCCGCCCGTCGTCGGCAACTACACGGAGGCCGAAGACACGTTTTCCCAGGGTCGTCCCGTCGAGCCACTCCAGCAGGAAGTGATAGACGAAGGCGACGGCCATCAGCGCGAGAAAGATCGGCCAGCGGTTTACGGGTGCGAGAACGTCGGTTCCGGCGACGACGAGCGGGACGACGACGAGCACGAGGACGACGAACTGATCGAGCAGGAAGGCGGCCGTCCGCGGGAGGAATGGCGCTGGCGACGGTGTCTCAGACACGTCTCAGACCGGGGACCGCAGCGATTTGAACGTGACGCCGGACGCTGCCCACAACGCTCACGACACGGTTCGACCGCCGCGGTGGCCGGGAGCGGCTTTCATGCCGCGACCCGGGGAAGGGCAGGCTCGCTGTGCGGAAGCATCGCTGAGAGGTCGTGACCAGCATACGGCGCGAACGGAGTGAGCGCCGTTTCACCGGAATCGCCCTCGCAAGGCGATTCCGGCCTTTTTCCCCAAGTTTTTCTCGCGCAGCGGTGCTCGTGCGAGCGCTTGCGGGCGCTCGCACGAGCACCCGAGCGAGAAAAAGTGGTAACGTGGTTTCTAGTAGCTACGGAGCTTCTCGATTCGCTGCTCGGTCGGCGGGTGCGTCGAGACGATCTTCGCGAGGAAGCTCTTGGACTCGCCGAAGATACAGAGTGCGCTGGCTTCTTCGCTGACCTTGCTCCGGCTGTGGTCGACGTTACTGATCTTTTCGAGCGCTCGCGCGAGCGGGTCACCCTGACCGATCGCACCGGCAGCGTCACTGTCGGCGACGTACTCGCGGTATCGCGAGATGGCCAGCACGAACAGCATCACGAGGAACTGGACGATGTTCCCGACGATCATCCCGAGGAAGAAGTCGGCGATATCGTTGTCGCCGGCGAACATGATCGCGAACTGTGCGACAAGCCCGACGATCGTCGCGATTCCCTGGCCGATGACCATCATCACGACGTCGCGGTTCTTGATGTGGGCCAGTTCGTGGGCGATCACACCGTCGAGTTCGTCTTTCTCGAGCAATTGGATGAGCTGTGAGGAGACGACGACGACACCCGCGCCTTTCCGGCCGACTGCGAAGGCGTTTGGGACGCCCATGTCCGCGATCATCAGCCGCGGTTTGTCGATCCCCATCTCGTCGCTCAAATTCTCTACCGTGCGGTGGATCTCCCGGAATCGCGGATCGTCCTCCGGCATGTCCTGTGCGCCGACGCTCTTGAGAGCGCCCCACTTGCCGATCTTGTACTGTGCACCGATCAACAGGACGCTCCCTCCAAGGACGGCTGCGAGGACTGTCATCGTCCCACCGAAGGTCAGGTAGAGTAACCCTGCGACGACGGCGTAGAACCCGAACAGGATCGATCCGACGACCGCCATTCGGAGTTTTAGACCTGGATGTCTCATACTATCCGAGGGTTGGGCGCTGACCCGTATAAATTTCGTGGCATCGCTAGTAGTGTGACAACAATAGTCGTGGGTCGGCGTTACATTCATAAGCGAGAGTGGACAAGTGTGAGTGTGGTTCACTATGTCGATGGGTGCATTCGACGACGACGAATACGAACGCCGTGAGCGGAAAAACAGCGAGGTCGACGCGAGTTTCGACGACGAACGGACGACCTACCACGGCAGTGTAGAGTACGATTCCGGTGAGTCGACAGAGGATCTCCTCGATCAGTTCGAAGAGATCAAAACCTCCTGAGCCGTGTCCAGCCTCGCTCAGTGTCCGCGAGTGGCAACACTGTCGCCGGGGAAGGCTTTTCGACCTGGAACGACAAGCAAAGCCGATGTCGACCCAGCGCTGTGATGGCTGTGACGAGCGGACCCGAATCGCCGGGGGGATCAGCGACTTCTGGAGTCAGGCTGGCGGGTCCAGCGGCGGAATCGATCTGGAGCTGGCCGACGGCAGCGAACACTTCCTCTGTTTCGACTGTGTCGAGCGACTACCGGAAGACCGCGAGGCGACGGCAGCGGACGTCGAGTCGCTGTGAGACTGCCGGCTGTACCATTTTGAAAGTATTCGCCACTCGGACAGAGAATATCTTTGCGAACGGAGCGCCGGCAGTATGAGTCAAGCGTCGGGACCGGTCCACTTCTTCAGTTGGTCCGTTCTATCCGTGCTGGCGCTCGACCAGATCACGCGAACTGTGTCGTCGGTAGCGACCGGATAATCGACGGAATCACCAGCAGTGATCCCACTGTCGGGGCCGTATCCATCAGCGTCCGCCCAGACCACGCTACCACCAACGGCCCCCTCGATGGTCAGATTGCTAGCGCGAATCGAGTCGCCGCCCGTGTGAGTGATAGTTAAGGACCCATCACTCTCGGATGCACTCTGGCTGTTCGACCAAGATGAGCCACCCGATTCGTGGTTGTAGTCCGTCGCGAAGTTTGCTTGTGGAGCCATCGGAACGGCCTGCTCACCGCCCCCATCCTCGTTGGCAGGTTCGTCATCGGTGGTCGGTTCGCCCTCCGAAGAGCTGTTTCTCTGACAGCCCGCAAGCACGATTACGACCCCGGTTCCAATGCCGGCCTGCAGTGCTCGCCGTCTGGTGATTTGACCGTTTGTCACATCAAGTTACTTTATTCAGATGGGGGTAAAAAAGTATTCCCAGGAGACGGTCGCTGTGTCCCAGCGCGGGATTACTCAGGCGTCGGGGCCTGCCATTTCAGAGAGCACTGCTGAACTATCCTGAGAGTCCGATTCCCACACTACTCTCAGATGGAACGAGTCGGTGACGTTCTGGACGGTTACACTGGAACCCGCCGTCACTTCGTCGACGTCATACGCAGCCCAGGTTTCGTCGATCGATCCGTTTCCGGTGTCGCCGCGGATGGAGAGATTCGATCCGTCGATAGTGTCCCCAGCCTGGTGCGTGATCGTCACGGTCCCAGCACCCGCGTCGTAGTCCCAGTTGAACGACGCTGTTGGATACACCGGTCCGGTACTCTCGCCCAATCCAAGGACGAACGAGGCGACGACAGCGGCGATGGTGAGCATGCCACCTTCGCCGACGAGTTCGGGGCTGCCGCTGTAGGTCACTGTCACTGCCGAGCCCGACTGAGAGACCTCGACGGCGTCGAGGTGCTGCTCAGGGTTATCGATATACTGATCGACGTCCGGATACTGGTCGAGTTGGGAACGCACGATATCTAGTCCCTCGTCGATCTGCTTGGCCAGATTCGCTGCCGAACTCGAACCGTTAGTCGACATGGTCATGCTGAACGTCCGGGTGTTTGTACTCCCGGTGAGTGATCCCGAAACCATCTCAATCTCTTCCATCGACGACAACTGTTCGTCACTACTGAGATCTGACTCACTGACGTCGGCCGCAAAGCGCATCATCCCAGAGGTGTCCGCGTAGGCGTCCGCGAGTGCCCCGCCGACCGGGTCAGCCTCGCCTGCGAGCACCGCCAGAACCGAGTCGATCGTCGAGCTCTCGGCCAGCAGGTAGCGACCGTCGGCGAGGGCGACGAGTCCCTCTGTGCCGTCCTCGCCCGAATAGATCGTGTGGCCGTCTTCCGAACGACTACTGAGAGTTGTTCCCTGGCTCTCGGTCGCCGAGACGATCTCGTCCTCGCTCCAGTCGGCCTCGAACAGTAGCCCGGTAGCCGTCCCCATCGCGCCCGAGAAGAACGTCACCGACTGCAATCCCTTAGGATCGAGCCCGATTTCGGATTCGGCCATCGAGAGTGCCTGCTCGTAACTCTCGATCGGAAGAGTGGCAGAGCGTTGCTGCTGAATAAGATCCAGAGCCCGGTTGAAACCCTGGCGGACCATCTCGTCGTCGAGCAATTGCCCCGTATCCAGATAGGCAATCGCTGTTGCACCCGATGGAACCGCGTCTATGCTTCCCCCACTCGGCCCGTCGCCGTTGCCACTGCTGGACCCACTGTCCAGACAGCCCGTCAACGACGTGAGAAGGCCCGCTCCAGCCCCAGCCTTGAGTGCCGTCCGCCTCGTTACGCGTTTTTCTGTCATACAGGAACCACCCCGGACCGAGAATAAAACTGTTACGACGACGACCGCTACGTTTACGAACGGCCCGCTCTCCCCTTTCGGTGTGGACCCGTCTCGCATCGAGGATGCCTTCCCCGCGCCTGAATACCGAGGTGCCCAAAAGCAGGCGCTGAGCGACATCCGCGCGGCGTTCGAGGCCGGCAACGACGTCGTGCTGGTGCGCGCGCCGACCGGCAGCGGCAAGTCTCTCCTGGCCCGCGCAATCGCCGGCTGTGCCCGCGAAGGGAGCCAGGCCTCCGCCACCCAGCCTATCGACGCCTTCTACACGACACCCCAGGTCTCACAGCTGGACGACGTCGCCTCCGATTCCCTGCTCGACGATCTGTCGATCATCCGCGGGAAGAACAACTACGACTGCATCTTGCCCGGGGAAACCGACACCCCCGTCGATCAGGCCCCGTGTGTCCGCGAACGCGAATTCGAGTGTCAGGTCAAGCATCGCTGTCCCTACTTTTCGGATCGAGCGATCGCGGCAAACCGCCGCATCGCCGCGATGACGCTGGCTTATTTCATGCAAACCGCCGGCAGCGACGTCTTCGGGACGCGTGACGTGGTCGTCATCGACGAGGCCCACGGTCTGGGCGAGTGGGCCGAAATGTATGCCACGATCGATCTCCGTCCCGACACGGTCCCGGTCTGGGACGCTCGCAAACCGCCCCAGGTCGACGATCTGGAGGACGCCGCCGCCTACGCCCAGGGGCTGATCCAGGCGGCCGACCGCCGGCTCTCCGAGCTCAGAGGCAACGCCGAAATCGATCCCGAGGAGGCCGCCGAGCGCGACCGTCTGCAACAACTGCGCTCAGATCTCAAGTGGTTCCGCGAGGAATATCAGGATCCCGAGGCGGCGACGACGTGGGTCGTCGACCAACCCGACGGCGAGGGCTCGCCGGTGACGGTCAAGCCACTCGACCCCGAGCGGTTCCTGGGCCACACGGTCTGGGAACGCGGCAACAAGTTCGCACTCCTCTCGGCGACCATCCTGAACAAGGACGCTTTCTGCCGAAACGTCGGCCTCGATCCCGAGCGGGTCGCGCTCGTAGACGTCCCGCACACCTTCCCGATCGAGAACCGACCACTGTACGACGTCACCCAGGGGAAGATGACCTACGAGCACCGCGAGGAGACCCTGCCGAAAATTGCGCGGGTGCTCGTCCGACTGATGGCTCACCATCTCGACGAGAAGGGGCTGGTGCACTGTCACTCCTACGCGATCAAAGAAGAGCTAGAGCGACTCCTGAACGAGTTCGGTGTCGGGTCGCGGATTCGAAGCCACGAGAAAGCCGACCGTGACGGCCAGCTGGCGGCCTGGCAACGTAGCGACGACCCGAACGTCTTCCTCTCGGTCAAGATGGAAGAGGCACTCGACCTGGAGGGGGACCTCTGCCGGTGGCAACTCCTCTGTAAGGCGCCCTACCCCAACACGCGGGATTCCCGGGTGGAGCGTCGCCTGGAAGATGGCCAGTGGGCCTGGTACTACCGGACCGCTCTCCGGACGGTGATCCAGGCCTGTGGCCGCGTGGTTCGGGCGCCCGACGACTACGGCGCGACCTATCTGGCCGACGACTCGCTGCTGGATCTGTTCGAGCGCGCCCGCGTGGACATGCCCGACTGGTTCGCCGAGCAGGTCGATCGCATGACGACCCCCGACCTGCCCGAGTTCGATCCCGGCGCGGCCACAGTCGGAGCGAGCAACCGCTCGCGGCGAAGCCAGCGGAACCAGTCTTCCGGCTCGGGCGGCGGGTCGTCGCGGTCGAGCAGCCGCTCGAAGCGGAGTCCGATGGCCGACGTCTGGGACACCGAGTAGCGAACAGAAACGTTCAGGTGGGGAGGCCGAATCCTCGCGGATGTGTCAGTAGCATGTATCGTGGTCGGGAGCGTACTGCTCCTGATCGGGGGGTGGAATCGGATTCGACGGCTATCGGCGATTCCGTGTCTCACGAGCGATCAAGTCGACGCCGACGACACCGGTCGAAACGCTGGATTCGGCGGGATGCACGTCGGACTGGGCAGATTCCTGCCATCGCTCGACAGTGGCGTCTCGACCGCCGGCGTCGTCGCCGAGTTCGACAGTTTCGACGTGGCCTACGAGGATTCAGTGACGGACTCGACGCCTGATCGGATCGCGGATTTCCTCGTCCAGCAGCCGAACGTCCGGCCACAGCTCGGAGGTGGTGGCGGCGTCGTCGACGTGGGGAACAAAGAGGGCGATCGGCGCTACTACGAGGGAACGATTCAGGACGGTGATTCGGTGTCCGTTCTCGGCGACGTACGGCCGACCACCGAAGGAGGAGCGGTTACAAGGGCGTCCGATGGCGTGATTCAACCGCCGGAGGGTGACGGACTATTTGTCGTCTCGACGCTCTCGGAGTCTGAACTGCTCCGCCGGACACGCTGGCAGAAGCTCGCGCTCGGCGTCGGAGTAGTCATCGGGCTGTTCGGGCTTGGTGGTGTCCTCTCGGGTGTTATCGGACTTCTCTGAGAAGCGACCCTCCCGGAGACGACTACCGATCGTGCCGGGGACAACGGAAAACACGACTCAGATCAGCGACACGGCGTATGCGACCGACGAGCCGAGCATCAGCACGACCAGAATGATCGCGATGATCTGTTGACGATCCATAGAGTGACTCCGAGAGCCGGATAATTAGGCCTTTCGCGACGGAATGAGTGTCTTGCGCTCGGATCACTCAGCCGGGCGTCGAGAGGTGGACGACCGGCATTACAGCCGGGCGTCGAGAGGTGGACGACCGGCTACTTCAGTCGGGCGTCTACGACGACGTGCGCGACGCCCTCGCTGTAGCCTTTCACCCGTCGCGTATCGAGGATCTCGACCGTCCGATCCTGCGCCGCTGCGGCTGCTTTCAGGCGTTCGATCGGACGCTCGAAGACCAGTTGCTCGGGCGTGGCCTCGTGGACGTGGATCGTGCCGCCGGGAGCGAGTGCTGCGATGGCGGGATCGAGGTAGGTGTAGCCACCCCCGTCGTCTGGCTCGGTCGCGTCGTAGTAGCCCATGACGATCCGGTCGACGGTCGAGGACTCGCCAAAGGAATCGAGCCCCTCGGCGAGGACGTCGCGGTTGTCGGCACGGTAGGCCTGCACCCGATCCTGGACGCCGTTTCGCATCGCATTCTCCAGCAGGAACTGGAAGGCCGTCGGATTGTGCTCGATCGCGATCACTTCCGCGCCGGCGGCAGCCATCGGGAGCGTGAAGTAGCCGATTCCGGCGAACATGTCCAGCACGCGCTCGCCCGGCTCTACGAATTCACCCATACGTTTGCGCTCGGCCTTGTTCCCGGGCGAGAACATGACCGTCGCGAGATCGAGGCCGTACTCGATGCCGTGTTCGCGGTGGACAGTGTGGGTATCGCCCTCGCCGGCGATCACCTCGACGTCGGGTTCGCGGTGGGTGCCCGAGATCGAACCGCGGGCCAGGACGGTGTCGGCCTCGCCGTGCATCGTCAGGAGTGCCTCGCCAACTTCCTCGGGACGGGGTGCGTCGCCGATCTCGACGAGGACGACCGAGCCGATGACCGCCCAGGATCCGGGTGCGTCGGCGAGTTCGTCGTCGCTCCACCCGCGCTCGTGGAGGTGGTCTTCGAGGGTCCGGAGGCGGGGCTCGCCGACCTGCTGGACGACCTCGCGGTAGCTGACCGTTTCGGGCGCGGCAGTGACGGGAATCGCGACGGCGTCCGCGCCGTGTTCGCCGACGCTACGGTCGGCGTCGTAGACCCCTTCCGCCTGCAGGGCGTCGATGACATCCTGGGCCCGGGGTTTGGCGACCACGACGGCGAGACGGTCGTCAGTCATTGCTGGGAAAACGGGATCAGATGGAGAAACGGTTTCGATACAGGCCTACTCGCTGTCGAACTGGGCGTCGTAGCGTCGGTACCAGACGACGAAGCCGACGAAGACGACAACGGCCCCAACGAGAAACCCAATCCACCCCCCATAGGGGATTCTTGCCGCGTCGAACGCCGCCAGACCAGCACCACCGCCCAGAAACATCCCGAACAGTACAGCCATTCCGAGGATGTACCGGGTGACGGGATTGTCTTCGACTGGATTCTGATTCATAATTCCAATGCTCTGCCAAGGTTCATAATTGTATGGAGTATCGCCGAAGCTCTGCGCAAGACAAGCCGTACGCTCCGCAGAACGGTTAGTTCTCGTCCGGAAGCACGTGCAACCCCGCACGACTCTTCAGCACGGTCACCATGTCGGCCTCGGTATCGAGATACTCAGGCCGCGGGATCGACTTCGTCTCGTAGGTGTCGGGATCGAGGACCTGGACGGCGTGGTCGTCCTCGACCGCGACGAGCGTCGTCTCGACGCCCTCGGCAGCCATCCCCAGGCGCTCGGCGTCGGGGGCGTTTTCGTCCTCGAAGGAGGCTTCGTAGTCCTCGCCGCTGGCCAGTCGGATCCCCTTGAGATTGCCCTGGACGCTCTTGACGAGGATGGGGCCGTCGCCGTCCTCGGGGTCGATGATTTCGCCCTGGCGGTATCGGGGGAGGCGAACGGCATAGGTCACGCGATAGAGTTCGTTGCCGTCGCCGTCCTCGGAGATCAGGCGCTCGGAGTCTGAGAAGGTGCCGCCGAGTTCGCGGACGACGTGCTGGGCGATCCCCTGGCCCAGTTTGTTGGTCGAGATCTTCATGTTCAGGCCCTCCTCGACTTCGCCGACCTCCGTGATGAAGGCGTCGCGGTCGCCGGTCTCCTCGCGCTCTGCGACGTAGGCCTCGGCGATCTCCTGAGCGCGTTCGAGTTCCTCGCTGGTGGGCGTGCGTTCGTCCGCGCGGATCTGGACGACGCTGGCGAACGAGCCACCGGCGATCTTCCCGCAGCGCTTGCAGGTCTCCTTTCCGATCTTGACCGGGACGACCACTTCCTCGGTGACGTGGGTGCCCCGAATCACGCCGGTAAACTGGCAGTGCATCCGGATCGTGGTCTGATCGACCTGCTCGGGGGCGACCTGCCAAGAGACGTCCTCGGCGTCGACGTGGACCCCGAGCGCCTCCGAGACGGCCTCGACCGCGATATCAGTGTAGTCATCGGCTCCGACGTCGACCCAGCGATTGCCCCGGTGGACCGCTCCGCAGCGGGCACAGACCCGGACGTGAACGCGGTCGGGGGCGTCGACGAGATCGAACTCGTCGAAGTAACAGGCGTCACAGAGCACGCTGTCGGGGTCGCGCTGGCCCGGCGCGCCCGGTAGTTCGACCCCGGACTCACGCTCGATGGTGTCGCCACACCGCGGGCAAAATTCGCCCGATCGACTCATTGCACAGTGATAGGAGAGTCGAGCGTTTAAGAAGCGTGTTCTGCTGGCGGCGGTGGAGTACTAATATTCGTCCACGTTCGTCCCGACCGAACAGACGTACTCGCCGGTCGCGACCTGCGGGAGGCGGCGGGTCCGCCAGAGAATGCCGTTGGAGTCGGCCGTGACGACGTCTTTCTGCGCCCCAAAGACGTCCGTGATCGTATAGAGGGTATCACCGCGCGTGACCTCTTCGCCGAGATCGACCTTGAAATTGACGAGCCCGCCGGCAGGAGCACCGTACTGGTCGAAGCCGCTGGCGCGGGTCTGAGAGCTGAGTTCGACGTCACCATCGAGAAAGTCGTAGTAATCCAGCACGTTCCACAGTCCCTGCACGCCGTACTCGATGCTCTCTTGATCCCAGCCGACACAGCCGCCGAGTTCCGGATCGATCGTCGGAATGCCCTCGTCGGGGGCCGCACGGGCGAGCTGGCCGTCCGGGCCCTTCTGGTCGAGGACGTGCCCGCAGTCGAAGACCTTCGCGAGTTCGAGACAGGCCTGATGGCGGCGATGGCGGCGACCACACCGGACTCGGACCTCGTTGATCATCCGGCTGGTCGACCCCTGATGGAGGTCGATCACGAGGTCGGCTCGCTTCGCGGCGTCGAACGTCGCGGCAGCGATCCGCTCGGTCGAGGTCCCGTCGTCGTCGCCGGGGTAGGCACGGTTCATCTTCGTATCGTCGATGGGATTGCGGTGTTCGGCGACCTGAAAGGCGTGGTAGTTGACGATCCCCGTGATCAGGATCGTCCCCGACAGTTCCGCCGGGTCGAGCTGCGGGACGAACCGCTGGAGGACGCCCACGCCGTTGAGTTCGTCGCCGTCGCTGGCGGCCTGCACGTAGAGCGTCTTGCCCGGATCCGTACCGTTTATCACCGCGACCGGGAGGCCAACGTCGGTGCCGTCGCGCGTCTCGCCGACCCACAGCCGCCCCGTGTCTCGCTCCCCCGGGGCCGCACTCGCCGTACCGAGACTCGTCATTACTAAAATTGGACGGACGAACCGTCTTAGGCGGTTCGGTTGCGAGTTTCGCTGCGCTGCGGATCGGTGCGATTTTCATGCTGTCGCTCCTACGGACGACCGTGTCGAACGATCGCCCCGAATCAGGCCGTGCACGCTTTCTGGACGCGCTGAACGTCCGCAAGTACGCGATCCAGGGGTTCGTGTTCGCGGCCGTCGTTACGATCGTCGTCTTCGCGACGTTCGTCGGGTTACCCGGAGAGACGAGTCTCGGATCGAGCGTCTGGTACGTCGGGCTCGGGCTATCACTGTTGCTGGCGCTCGGGGCACTCGTGACGACGACCCTGGTCGCGCTGCGGGCGCGACGCCTGGCGAAAGATCTCTAATCACTAGCTCCGGACCCACTCGCTCCCGCCAGTTCCGAGAACCGCGACGCCCCCGTACGAGTGCCTTTCGCGATGAGAACGTCGCCGGCTTCGATCTCGGTTACTGCCGTCGGCGAGATGACCCAGTCACCGCCCTCTCTTCCCGTTCGCTGACTCTCGCGGCCAGCGTGGCGGACCGCGATGACACGCATGCCTGTCTCAGTTTTGACTGCCGCTTCGCCCAGCGTCGCTCCTGCGAGTCCACTGCCGGCCGCGACCGACACCCGGACGATCACTTCGTCGCTCTCTTCGACCGCGGCGGCGACGACCGGATGCGTCCCGATTCCCATCAGAACCCCCTCGCTGATCTCCAGGGCAGCGTCGGAGATAACCTCTGTCGAGCGTCCGAGATGGACCAGTCCACGGAGGCTGATCGGATCGTCGACGCGGCTCGCAGAACGGAGCGTCCAGGCCTCGAATCGTGACTGGAGGGCGTCGACTTCCGCTTCGAGTTCCATGACCTCCTCGGCGACGGCCTCGCTGTCGAACAGGACCGAGCCGTAGGCCAGATCGACCGCGAGTTCGCTCATGTTTTTCATGAGGACGATCGAGTCGACGGCCCGTTCGAGGTCGTCAGACTCGTCGGTCGGTGGCTCGGGCGTCTCGTAGGTCTGGCCCGTCACAGCGGTGTAGACGTCTTCGAGACCGTCGACAGGCCCCCGCAAGAGCGCGACGTCGCCGGCTTCGATGGTCGTCTCGGCGTCGGGGTTGAGCAGCCACTCATCATCCCGCCGAATCGCGATAACCCGGACTCCCGTCTCGGTCTCGAGGTTGAGATCGCCGAGCGTCCGACCAGCGTAGGCGGAGTCCTCGGCGACCGTCGCCCGAACGAGCGTCTCGATCGCCTCGGGGAGGGCGGCCCGCATCGCTTCTGGCAGCCCGATGTCTTCGAGGACGATCTTCGCGATGTCGCCGGCGGCGTCGCTGATCTTCCCTGCCGCTCCGACGACGCCGAGGACGGGCGCGAGCGCCTCCGCGTCCTCGGGGTTGCGTGCAGCCATCAGGAGACTCATCCGGGCACGGAGGTGCAGCACATTCATTTTGGCTTCGAGGTCGAGCACGACCTCGGCGATGTCATCGCTGCCCAGCAGTACCGCCGAGTACGAGAGATCGATCAACAACTCGGCGGTGTCTTTCATCTCGGCCAGCACGTCCTTGACGCTGACCGGTTCGTAGGCGACCCCATCGTCCATAGAGTGGCGGTTCGCGGCCAGTAGAAAAAAGCGTTCGGCCGGCCGCCGATGTCGAGGAGAACCGATCAAATTCAGCCACTCGGCGGGAGATATCTGTAGATTCTGCCCGATCGTCCGGGAAGCGGCCGAAATTATTCGAGTTTCGCTCCGAAACGGGTGGTCGCCGGGCGGGCGAACGACAATGTTTTTCCCATAAGGTCCAGACCTAGATGGTATGTCCGACGACCTCAAGAAGGGTCTGGAAGGTGTTCTCGTCGCCGAGTCAGCGCTGAGCGATATCGACGGCGACGCTGGACGACTCATCTACCGGGGCTACGCGATCGAGAATTTGGCTCGCGAGGCCAGTTACGAGGAAGTCCTCTATCTCCTCTGGCACGGGGAGTTACCCACCGCATCGGAGCGAGAGACGTTCACAGCGGAGATGGCCAGCCATCGCGCCGTCGAAGACAGCGTTCTCGACACCGTCGAAGCGCTCGCGACGGCCGAGGAGAACCCGATGGCTGCACTCCGGACTGCCACGTCGATGCTGTCGGCCTACGACGACGACGGCAGCGAGCCCGGCGACCGGGAGGCCGACCTGCAACGCGGGATGCGGATCACCGCGAAGATGCCGACCATCGTCGCCGCGTTCAAGCGCTTGCGTGACGGCGAGGAGCCCGTCGAACCGCGAGAAGATCTGGACCACGCCGCGAACTTCCTGTACATGCTCAACGACGAGGTGCCCGACGACACCCTCGCCGAGGTGTTCGACATGGCCCTCGTGCTGCACGCCGACCACGGGATCAATGCCTCGACGTTCGCCGCGATGGTCACCGCCTCGACGATGTCCGACATCTATTCCTCCGTGACGAGCGCCATCGGCACGCTCAAAGGCGGCCTCCACGGCGGGGCCAACCAGAACGTCATGCGGATGCTCAAGGAAGTCGACGAGAGCGACAAGACCGCCGTCGAGTGGGTCACCGACGCCCTGGAGAACGGCCGGCGCGTCCCCGGGTTCGGCCACCGCGTCTACAACGTCAAAGACCCGCGCGCGAAGATCCTCGGCGAGAAATCCCGCGACCTCGGTGAGGCCGCCGGCGACTACAAGTGGTACTCCATGAGTCAGGCCATCGAGCAGTACATGGCCGAGAACAAGAGCCTCGCGCCCAACGTCGACTTCTACTCTGCCTCGACGTACTACCAGATGGGCATTCCGATCGATCTCTTTACGCCGATCTTCGCGATGAGCCGCGCCGGCGGCTGGATCGCCCACGTCCTCGAATACCAGGAGGACAACCGCCTCATCCGCCCGCGAGCCCGCTACACGGGGCCGAGCGATGTCGAGTTCGTGCCCGCCGACGAGCGATAACGTCGGAGGCCGCGTTTCGTCTCCGGAATGGACCTTCTCAACGTTTCTAGCAGTGCAGAAACTGGAGAAGAGCAAAACGGAGCGCAGTCTTACTTACGGCCGAACAGTCGCTCCCGAAGCGAGCGCGACGATGGCCGTTCAGTCAGGAGTACCGGCGTATCGAGCGTTTCGATGACATCGAACACCAGCGATCCGCGAACGATACGGGACAACAGGCCACGTTCGGTCGCACCCACGACGACCAGACTGTAGTCCTCGCCGAGACGTTCGATCGTCGTCTCGACGTCTCCCGTTTCGACGAGAATCTCCGCCGCCGATAACTGGTGGTCGGCCGCCCAATCGGCGATGAATTCACGGCCCGCCTCCTCTTTGCCGGCATCGACGACGTGGAGCAGGGACACCGACACATCTGCCGTGTCCTGGAGCGCACGAGCCACGTCGGCTGAAAGGTCCGAGGAGTGACCGCCAGCGGTCGGCACGAGCACGTCGGTGAGATCCAGATCCTGCCCGTCGAGGACGAGGAAGTCACACGGGAGGTCGTGTGCCAGTTCGTCAAGGGCCCCTTCGGCACGGCCGCCAGCGAACTGCGTCCCACCGTAGCCCATCACGACAGTGTCGGCATCGTTCGTCTGTGCCGCGTCGAACACCTCCTCGATGCCTCGGTGTGAGAGAATCGTCTTCGTCTCTATGGGAACGTCGAGCGCGCTCCCGTCAGCTTTCGCGGCCCTGAGCAACTCCTCCGAGGTTGCGTCGATCTCCGTTCGGTGCTCCGCGGCGGTGTCCAATGCCGTCTGGTCCGGGACAGTCACGATGTGGGTCGCCAGTACCCGTCCGCCCTCGTGTTTCGCCAGCGCACTGGCAAGGGTGATGAGGGCGCTCTCGGTTCGGGGGTTCGACAGCGCGACCATGATTGTCGGCCCCTCCTCAGCAGTCGGGGCAACGGCGTCCGCGGCGCTGACCACTTGATCGGGGAACTCCTCTTCACGATCCTGGATATAGTTAGAGAGCACGCCGTGCTGTGTGGTCTTGTTCCGAGCGTAGAGGAAGTACCACACGACTGCCGCGAGGACGAACCCGGCCGACAGCGCGATTTCACGCTGATCCATGAACGCGACGAGCCCGAGCGACAGGACGGCTCCGAGGATCGGTGTGATCGGATACAGCGGAACGGTAAAGTCCGGATCGTACTCCGGAACGTCTGCCTCCCGGAAGACGATGAGGCCGACGTTCAACAGCGCGTAGACGACAAGATGCAGGACACTGGCCGCTTTCGCCAGTACCTCGATATCCCGGCCGAGAAACGCGATGAAGACGACGATGAGCGCGCCAGTGACGATGATCGACCGATACGGGGTCGCGTAGCTGGGGTGAATCTCGTTGAGCCAGTTCGTGACGATTTTGTCACGCCCCATCGCGAAGTTGATGCGAGCCGAGGCCAGGATCGATGCGTTTGCCGAGGATGCCGTCGCCAGCAGTGCCCCGACAGTCATCACCGCCGAAGCGGCCGCAGCCACGCCCCCGACGGGGCCGATCGAGGTGGGGAAGGCCACTTCCGCGGCCTGAGCGACAGGCGCGTCCTGGCTGAGTTCGGGCCACGGAATCACGCCGAGCATCGTCGACACCAGGATGGCGTAGATGACAGTGACGATGGCGACGCTCCCAATGATGGCGATCGGAAGATTCCGCCCGGGATTTTTCAACTCCTCGGCGACGGTCGCAATCTTCGCGTAGCCGAGAAAGGAGACGAACACGAGCGCCGTCGCCGGGAGAATCGCTCCGGTCCCGAACGGCGCGAGCCCGCCCTCATCGACGAGCGTCGCGTAGTCGAACGAGAAGAAGCCGGCCACGGCGAAAGCCGTCAGAATCGACAGCAGAATGAAGACGATGACTGTCTGGATGCCACCGGTCTCTTTCGCTCCGATATAGTTCACACCGACGAAGATAGTACCTGCTAGCAACGCCCCGATCTGGATCGGATTGAGAAACGCGACTTCGGGTAAGCCGACGAAGACGGCGAGATACTGGCCGAACCCGATACAGTAAAACGCCGAGGCGAAGGCCAGCCCCATCCAGTCGCCCATCCCGGCGATAGAGCCGAACAACGGTCCGAGCGACTTGTTGATGTAGTAGTAGCCGCCGCCGGCTTTCGGCATCGCCGTGCCGAGTTCCGACACGGAGAGGGCGTTCACCATCGCGATCACGCCGCCGACGACGAACGAGACGACAACGATGGGCCCTGCAGCGTTAGCCGCGACGCCGGGCAGGACGAAGATACCGGCCCCGATCATCGTCCCGATACCGATTGTCATCGCCGAGACGAGGCCGAGGTCCTTGGCGAGTTCCTCGTCGCCGGAACTCATGTATCGCTTCCCTCAGGTATCGTGATGACTGGCCGATCCGCCTCCGTGACCAGCCGAAGCGTCCGATCACCGGAGAGCCACTGGACGAGACGGGAGCCGCCACGCGGTCGAAAGGCGATCGCACTCGCATCGACTGCGTCGGCGGCTTCGAGAACAGCCTCAACGATGTCTCGACGGTAGGCTGTCTCGGTCTCTGCCTCGGGGAACGTTTCACGGAAGGCCGCGAAGGCTTCGTCCGCGACCTGTTCGGATTGCTCGACTGGCGTCTTGTCCGGCACTCCCTCACCTTTTTCGACGACGTGAAGGACGGTAATTCGCTCGAACTCGTAGGGTTCAAGGAGCGCTGCCGTCGCCACAGCATCTTCTTCGTTGGCGACTGGGACGATGACGTGTTGGGTGAAGTTCTTGGGCATAGGTGTATCAGTCCAAATCGTAGCTGGCAATGTCTTCAGCGCCGCAATTCGGGCAGGTCTCTCGCTGTTCTTGCAGTGTTGTGCCACAGCTCCGACACTCGTACTGCGTCGAGTCGGCGGCCAGCCAGTAGCGGAGTTGCTGAACGAGTGATGGCATCTGTGTGCTCCTCAGGGTGGCTCTGTCTCAGGCGGTGTCTGAAACGGTTCGAACGCCGACGCATCGGTGCGATGCCGGGACAGTAGCGTCACGATATCGTCGGGCTGGATCTGGGTGTCGCCATGGGGCATAATCTCCACGTTATCCCGCTCGATGGCGATGACGAGTGTGTCCTCGTCGAGAACGCCCGTCCGATTGGCTTCTTCCAGCGACATGCCTGCGACCGGCGCATCGTCGGCGATGCCCACCGTGAGGATTTTTGCATTGCCTGTGAGGTCGACGAAGTCGTTCAACGCCGGTGTTCGTGGCCGCTTGTTCGGATTGAACGGCTCGTAGGGGTCGAACAGTTCGTCTTCCAGCAGGTCCTCGTCCTCGATTTCGATACCGAGTTTCGAGAGACTCCGAGAGATCCGCTGGAGATCTTTCGTGCTCTCACCGACAGCCAGGACGTGTAGATTTCGGCGGCCAGTCATCAACGAGCGAACGTTGATGACGCCCGGGATCGCTCGTGCTTCGTGGGCCAGGGCCTCTCGTTCCGGAACCGGCACGTTACACAGGTAGAGGTTTCTGAGCTTGCCGCCGGCAGCTTCGAAGTCGATATGTGCTCGATAGCCAGTGATGATACCGAGTTGCTCTAGCTTTTCGACCCGATTCCGGACTGTCGCTCCCGAGACGTTGGCGTGCTCCGCAATCGAGGTCGCTGTGGCCCGGCCGTCCTGCATGAGGGCGTGGATGATGCGGCGGTCGAGATCATCCAGCCGGTACGTGTTGTCCTCAGTTTTCATGGAGCGAGTCTCGACTGTGATTTCGGAATCCGAATCTGATAAGCTATTCGTTGTGATTTGCCCCTCATATCTCGACTATACGTTTGGAGTTACAAATAACAAGCGGCCCTTACCTGATCGTATTCTTTCATTTTGGGCGGAGATGCAGGTAGGTGTCCAGTGTGGTTCGCCGCGAGCAAATCGGCACAGACCTGCCGTTCGAGAGGAATCGCTCAGCTATGTTTGCAGTCTGTGTCGACTCCGATCTCGACTTCCAGGACATATATGTCAGAATTAAGCTATTTATCAGACGGTCGTTCGTCACGCGTCAGACGCGTCTTTCATACCCACTATGTCTTGCACTTTCACTTTCAGTCTGCTTCCATCGGGTTTATGTTCATCCCGGCAGTGTCTCTATTTGCTGTCACACGTTCCATCCTCTCCTTCCCACACACCTAACAGCCCAGCGGCGCAACTCTGTCGCATGCTGTCGCTTTCGGACGTCCTCGATGCGCGCGATCGGGTCGCAGAGACCGCCCGACACACACCACTGGATTACTCACACACGTTCTCCTCAATGACTGGTGCGTCCGTCCACCTGAAACTGGAGACCTTCCAGCGGACGGGCGCGTTCAAGATCAGGGGTGCGACCAACCGGATCGCGACGTTGAGCGAAGCCGAAAAAGACGCCGGGGTCGTCACGGCGAGTGCGGGCAACCACGCCCAGGGGGTCGCGCTGGCGGCGACGCGGATGGGCGTCGACTCGAAGATCGTCATGCCAGAGCACGCCCCCATCTCGAAGATCGATGCCACACGAAACTACGGCGCATCGGTCGTCCTCGCGGGAGAAGACTACGACGAAGCATCCGAGCGCGCCCACGAAATCGCCGACGCGGAAGGGCGGACGTACGTCCACGCTTTCGACGACGAGATGGTGATGGCCGGTCAGGGGACGATCGGCCTCGAAATCTACGAGGATCTGCCCGGCGTCGAAACAGTCGTGGTCCCGATCGGCGGCGGCGGTCTGATCTCGGGAATCGCCACCGCGCTGAAGGGCAAAGATGAGGACATCCGTGTCGTCGGGGTGCAGGCCGAAGGCGCGTCGAGCGTCGCCCAGTCCCTGGAGAAAGGCGAGATCGTCGAGCGCGAGGGCGTCGAGACGATCGCGGACGGGATCGCGACCCGGAAAGTCGGTCAGCAAACCTTCGAGATCATCCGCGAGCGCGTCGACGAGGTCGTCACTGTCTCGGATTCGGAGATTGCCGTCGCGCTGACGAAACTACTCGAACGCTCGAAGACCCTCGTCGAAGGTGCTGGTGCAGTCCCGCTGGCGGCGGTCCTCTTCGAGCGGTTCGACTACGCGGACGACGAAGTGATCGTGCCAGCGCTCTGTGGTGGGAACATCGATCTGAACGTTCTGACGACGGTAATCATGCGTGGGCTGATCGAGACAGGGCGGTATCTCCGTCTCAAGACGGTACTCAAGGACCGTCCCGGGTCACTCGAACAGTTGGTCGACGTCATCTCCGAACAGCAGGCTAACATCTACGCCATCGAGCACGATCGGGCCTCCCGAGACATCGCGATGAACGACGCCGAAGTCGAGCTCGACCTGGAGACCAAAGGCCCCGAGCACGTCGAGCGACTGATCGACGCGCTGGAGGCTCACGGCTACGAGGTCGAAGTACTGGTTTGAAAGGGACACAGCCCAACGGAAGCCGAATAACAATCATTTTATCCTCTCTCTAGATACCCGGAACTATCGATGGAACGCGATGGGAGTGGGCGGCGGGAGTATCTGACAGCGCTTGGGTCGACAGTTGCGTTCGGGCTGGCGGGCTGTACTGGCGATGGGGACGACGATGGCCGAGTCAGCGAGTCACCCAAGTCCCAGACCGACGAGTCGATCGCCGATGGTTCCTCCAGTGGTGGTATCAACCGACCGGAGTGGCCGTCCTACGTCGATGACGCCAACCAGCAAGACGTATTCAGTCACGCAAGCGATCATGGGTTCGAAGATCTGCGTGGAGAGAGCGACGTTACGATCACCGCCGACAGTTACTACTTCGAGCCGACGTTCGTCTGGGTCGACCCTGGAACGGAGATACGCTGGGAATTCACAGCACCCGGACACAACGTGAACTTCGACCAGGAGCCGGCAGGCTCGAATCTGAGCGGGACAGCTGGTGGTGAGTTAGACACCGTCGACGACGGTGAGAGTTACAGTGTCACCCCCGAAACCGAGGGAATATACACCTACCAGTGTGGGCCACACAGCGGGCTGGGGATGAGAGGCTACATCGCCGTCGGAAACAGCGTTCGAACCGCTACGACCACCGTCGGCAGGAGGACGCGAATGGTGCCCGCATTCACTCGTGACAGTGGTCGCGACGGGTATCGTGACCTGCGTGGAGAGAGCGACGTTACGATACAAACTGACAGTAACTACTTCACACCGGCGTTGTTGTGGGTCGATCCGGAGACGACGATCGACTGGGAATTCACGGCCGCGGGACACAACGTGAAGTTCGACCGTCAGCCGGAAGAAGCGGACCTGAACGGCACGTCAGGTGGCGAATTTGCTGTCGTCGAGCAAGGCGACACCTACAGCGTCTCGCCCAGTGTCAGTGGTATCTACACCTACTACTGTGGCCCTCACGAAGGCCTGAGAATGAAAGGTGCGATTGCAGTCGGTGACGACATTCCGACCGTCTCGATCAGTTTCGATAGCGACTCTGGGAGATGGCCCAGGTACATCAGTGAGGCAAACCAACGGGGATACGAAACCGCATTCGACGAGGACGAAGTCACGATAACGGTCGGCAACAACTACTATGATCCGACGTTGCTCAGGATCGAACCAGGAACGACAGTCACCTGGGAGTTCACAGTCCCGGGCCACAATGTGAACTTCAACAGCCAACCAGCCGGTACGCACCTGAACGGAACGACCGGTGGCGAGCTAGACCTCGTCGACAAGGGAGACACCTACAGCACGACGCTCGATGCGAAGGGATTTTACACCGACTACTGTGGGTCACACGCAGGTCTCGGGATGAAAGGGGCCATCGCTGTGAGCGAGCGACCTCGAACATAACACGAGCGCGTGACTACGTAGTGCTCGGCTCATCCGAAGCCAGCAGCTGCGGTATCGGACGACCCGTCGAAAAAAGGAACCATGTCAGTATGACCGTCAGGTCGATGGTACTACCGTGGAGATCGCAGTACGGGCGGCTATTCCAGCCGTACGTTAGATCGCAGTACGGGCGGCTATTCCAGCCGTACGTTAGATCGCAGTACGGGCGGCTATTCCAGCCGTACGTTATCGAGGATGCCGACAGCGCCGGTCTCCCAGACGATATTGAAACCGACAGCGACCAGCCCCTGCCCGTCGTGGTCGATGTCGTACTCGTAGGTCTTCCAGCCTTCGTGGTCCGAAAGCTGATTACTGCGGTCGAATTGTCTCTCGACGAGGCCGTCTTCCGGGACAGGGCCGGTGTACGCCGACACCTGAAGGATCTCGTTGAACGACTTCTGTTGACTGTAGCCGTCGACTTTCAGCGTCGAAACCTCCGAGAGGTCGGCCTCTTGCTGGACCCAGATGGTTCCGTCGTCGGCACTCCCGTCGAGGAAGATATGCAGACCGTTCTCGCCGTCGGCAGCCTCCTGAGTAGTTACCTTGACTTCTGAATCGACTGGCTCGCCCGAGCCGTTGGGATCTTCTGGCAGGTCTTTGCCGACTGTCCAGCCCTCCAGCGTCGACTCGAAACTCCCGTTGACCAGCGCTGACCCGTCAGACGGATCCGACGGCGGCTCGGTCGTCGGCGGTTCAGTCGTCGGTGGTTCGGTGGTCGGCGGTTCAGTCGTCGGCGGTTCGGTGGTCGGCGGTTCAGTCGTCGGATCACTGTTGGACGGATCCTCAGTCGTGGGGTCGTCGGTGTTCGAAGGCGATTCGCCGCTGCTAGCACAGCCGGCCAGGAGTGTGGCGGCCGAAACCGTGCCAGCCAGGAAGTGGCGTCGGTTCACACTCTAAGCAACACACGGGGTTCAAAAAGTGTCGACGTATGCTCAAATAGCCGTTTGATTCGCTCAGGGAATCAGTTGCTCGCCGTCATCGTCGTAAACTGTGATGGCGTCGACGGGGCAAGCACGTGCCGCGAATTTCGCGTCGAGTTCCGCGCCGTCGGGAACCTCGCGGACGAACAGATCCTCCTCGATTTCCTCGCTGTCGGTTAGAATTGCCTTGCCGGCGTCCTCGTCACGCTCGAAGGCGTCCCACTCGGCGACACACTGGAACATCCCGATGCAGGTGTCGTAGTCGTACTCGATTTCCATGGAACGGCTTCGAGCGAGAGACACAAAGTGCTGGCGGGCCGGAGTGCGACAATTTAAACCTCAAGAAGGTCCAACGACGGTCCAATGGACGTCGCGGACATCCCTGCGGTCCCCGAATGGCTCCCCGAGCACCTGCGCGAGGAGGGCATCGAGTCGCTGTACCCACCACAGGCCGAGGCCGTCGAGAGTGGCGTCACCGAAGGCGAGAACCTCGTGGCGTCGATCCCCACGGCGTCGGGGAAGACCCTCATCGCGGAACTGGCGATGCTTTCGAGTGTGGCTCGCGGCGGAACCGCGCTCTACATCGTCCCGCTGCGCGCGCTCGCGAGCGAGAAACACGCCGAGTTCGAACAGTTCGAGCAGTACGGGCTGGATATCGGCGTCTCGACCGGCAACTACGAATCGGAGGGGGGCTGGCTCTCAGGCAAGGACATCGTCGTCGCCACGAGTGAAAAAGTCGACTCGCTCGTGCGCAACGGTGCGCCCTGGATCGAGGACCTGACCTGTGTCGTCGCTGACGAGGTCCACCTCGTCGACGACGCCGAACGCGGCCCGACTCTCGAAGTCACGCTCGCAAAACTCCGGCGGATCAACCCCGACCTGCAGACCGTGGCCCTCTCGGCGACGATCGGCAACGCCGACGAACTCGCCGACTGGCTGAACGCCGAGCTGCTCGACTCCGACTGGCGGCCGATCGACCTGCAGAAAGGGGTCCACTACGGGCAGGCGTTGCACCTCGAAGACGGCAGCCAGCGCGAACTCCGCGTTCGAAACGGCGAAAAAGCCACCGCTGCGATCGTCCGGGATACCCTCGAAGACGACCGCGACGAGGAGGGGAACGTGGTCGAAGAGGGCGGCTCCTCGCTGGTATTCGTCAATTCGAGACGCAACGCCGAGGCCGCCGCCGGACGGCTCTCGAACACGGTCGCCAACCACCTGGACGCCGACGAGCGAGCGCAGCTGCAGGAGGTTGCCACCGAGATCAGAGACGTCAGCGACACCGAGACCAGCGAGGACCTGGCCGACGCCGTCGAAGGGGGAGCCGCATTTCATCACGCCGGACTCGCTCGCGGGCATCGCGAACTCGTCGAGGACGCCTTCCGGGACCGCCTGCTCAAGGTCGTCTGTGCGACGCCGACCCTGGCCGCGGGAGTCAACACTCCTTCCCGGCGGGTGATCGTCCGGGACTGGCGACGCTACGACGGCACTGCCGGCGGCATGCAACCCCTGTCCGTGCTCGAAGTCCACCAGATGATGGGGCGGGCGGGCCGCCCCGGTCTGGACCCCTACGGCGAGGCTGTCCTGCTTGCGAACAGTCACGACGAGCTGGACGAGCTGTTCGAGCGCTACGTCTGGGCCGACCCCGAGCCCGTGCGCTCGAAGCTGGCGGCCGAGCCCGCCCTGCGGACGCACATCCTCGCGACTGTCGCGTCGGGATTCGCCAGCACCCGCGAAGGGCTTCTCGAATTTCTGGAGGCGACCCTCTACGCGAGTCAGACCGACGAGGGCGGCCGCCTGGAGACGGTCGCGGACAACATGATCGAGTATCTGGAACGGAACGATTTTCTCAAACGGGAAGACGACACACTCACGGCCACCAACCTCGGTCACACCGTCTCCAGACTCTACCTCGACCCGATGAGCGCCGCCGAGGTCATCGACGGGCTCGAAGACGCCGACGATCGCCCCAGTGCACTCGGCCTCTTCCATCTGGTCTCACGAACGCCGGACATGTATCAACTCTATCTCCGCTCCGGTGAGGACGAGGAATACACCATGCTGGCCTACGAACGCGAATCCGAATTCCTGGGTACGATGCCAAGCGAGTTCGAAGATTCCCGATTCGAGGACTGGCTGTCGGCGCTGAAGACCGCCAGATTGCTCGAAGACTGGGCCAGCGAAGTCGACGAGGATCAGATCACCGAACGCTATGGGATCGGCCCGGGAGACATCCGCGGAAAAGTCGAAGCGGCCTCGTGGCTGCTTGGCGCGGCCGAATCGCTGGCCGGCGAACTCGGCCTGGAGTGGACGCCAGCCATCCGTGAAGCCCGAACGCGGGTTGAAGACGGCGTCAAGGAGGAACTGATCGATCTGGCAGGTGTTCGCGGTGTCGGACGAAAGCGCGCCCGGCGGCTGTTCGAAGCCGGTATCGAGGACCGGGCAGCCCTCCGAGAGGCCGACAAATCGGTCGTGCTGGCCGCGCTGCGGGGCCGGACGGGGACGGCCGAAAACATTCTGGAGAACGTCGGCCATCGCGACCCCTCGATGGACGGTGTGGAGCCGGATCCCGACGCCGAGCCGGTCGTCGAAGACAGCAGCGGGGACGGCGCTGGAGCCGACGACACCGCCGAAGACCAGGCCAGTCTGGGTGATTTCTGATGCGGATCGTGGAGTGTCTGCTGACCATCGACGACCTCGACGCCTTCGTCGCCCGACTCGGCGAGATCGGCGAGGCCCACGGCGTCACGGTTCAGGCCTTCGACGCACGCTACATCGTCGACCGGGCGCACCTCCAAAAGGCCATCGAACTGGCCGATCGAGCGTTCGAGCGCGGCGAAAACATCGCCGACGACCGCGCCGTCGAAATCCTGCTGTATGCCGCGGGCCGTCGTCAGATCAACCGTGCGCTCGAACTCGGCGTCGACACCGGCGGGTGTCCCGCGGTGATCGTCATCGACGGGGACGGCGACGAAGCGGCAGCAGCCGACGCCATCCGAGAACTCGACGTTTACGAAGCCGCCGAGACCCTGGGTGAGTACGATCCAGCGCGTGTCCGTGAGTGGTTCAACGTCGGCGAGGCCGAACTCGCGACCGGGGCGGACCTGTCAGAGCTGGTTCGCGAGCGGGTGGCCCTGCTGGTCGTCGAGAAGTGAGTCTCGATTTCCGAACCGTCTTGCCATCTCAGTACATAAAGAGGGGCAATGACCCAAGCCGAGTCGCGAACACACAATCTGACGCCGGACGGGCACGAGCCGGTGTCGGTCAACTATCTCGTCGCTGGTGATGGCCCCCCAGTCGTCTTGCTCCACGGAATCGGCCTCGACGCTGCGTCCGTCTCCTGGCGACACACGATTCCGGCACTCGCCGGTCACCGGACGGTCTATGCGCTGGATCTACCAGGCCACGGCGACAGCGACAAGCCCCGGACGCGCTACACCACCGACTACTTCGTCGACGTTCTCGAAGCGTTCCTCACAGAGCTCGACCTCGACGGCGCACCCCTGGTCGGCGTCTCGATGGGGGGTGCGGTGGCGCTGGGCTACGCGCTCGACGGCGGCACGCCCGAACGACTCGCCTTGCTCGACAGTTACGGACTCGGCGGTGACGCCTACTGGCGACCGGCTGCGACCGGCGTGCTGTGGACGCCGGGGTTGGGCCAGCACCTCTGGAGCGGCGTCGGCTCCTCGAAGACATCGGTCCGATCGAGCGTCGCTGGGCTGGTCGGCGGGACGCCGAGCGAAGGGCTCGTCGGAGACGTCTACGAGGCTGTCCAGGATCGTGGGACGGTGCGGGCGATGCGGTCCTGGCAGCGCAGCGAGTTCCAGCCCACCGGACTGAAGACTGACCACTCGGATCGGCTGGCCAATCTCGACGTCCCGACGCTGTTGATCCACGGTGCGGACGACCCCCTGTTGCCGCCCTCGTGGTCGCGAACGGCGCATCGTCGCCTGCCCAACAGCGACTTGCACGTGCTCTCGGGCGTCGGCCACTGGCCCACCCGAGAACAGCCAGAGCAGGTCAACCGTCTGCTCGCCTCGTTTCTCGCGACCGGTGGCCCAGCGAGCGACTAAACCGCTATGCTGCCGACGGTGAGACGCCCTGTATTCGGTCGAGGACAGTTACGACTACAGCGTGCGGAAACGTCAAGACGGCGAGCAAGACGAGGTAGACGCCGCCGACGTCGGCGACCGTCCCTGGTTCGTTCGGAACCAGCACGGCGATTGCACCGAACAGCACCAGCGCGCCGACGGTCATCGGAAGTGCGTCAGTGCTCACCCGAACCAGTACGTCGGTCGTCGATCCACGGGCCAGCGCCGACGACGCGGTGCCGTCGATCACGACCAGTCGTGCGAGGTGGCGCAGCGAGTGCCAGACGACGAAGTACAGCCCGATCGCCAGGATCGGCGGCACACTGAGGAAAAATACCCACAGCAGTGCTGTTTCGACGACGTCGACGCGCCAGGCTGGCTGATCACCGGCGACGCGATAGCCCCACGCCAGCGTCGAAAGCGTCAGCAGGCCGAACCCGACGCCGAGGGCCAGTCGCGCCGGGGACGAGAACAGCGGAGCGATCGAGTCACCGCTGGACCCGAACAACCCGACCACGGTCGAGAAGACGGACTCGTAGGCGTCGGGAAACCCGAGCAAGGGCACGAGCATCGGAAGGCCACCGCGGACGAGCAGCGTCAGTCGATTGACCCAGGGATGATCGAGATGCGCAGCGTCGGTGACCAGCGCGAGATGGGCCCGGTCACCCTGTCCCCAGTGGAACCACGTCAGCACGATGAAACCGATAAATGACGCCGTTGGAGCGACGATCCACGCGACCCAATAGACGCCCGCGAGCAGCAGGTACCAGCCACAGAAGATCGCAAGCCGGCGGACAGTCAGTGACTCACCGCGTGCTCGCGGAAGCGTGAGGTGATCGAGCGCGCCGTGGGGTAACCCCAGGAGGAGAACAGTCGCCAGCAGGATGCCGTACTGGACATCCGTGGGGAGTCGAACACCCAAGAGATGGACGGCCGCGGCCGCAGCGAGACCGTACCAGATCGGACGCACTGTCACTGCCAGCAGGCGGTCGCGGACATCCCCGCTGACGTTCGCTACCGCCATCGCTCGAACACCCACGGGTAGAGGACGAGTCCCTGAACGACGAACAGCGTCGTCACGAGGAAGAACGCGCCTTCCTCGATCGGGAGCCCGCTGACGGCCAGGCCGGTCGTATACCGCTCGGAGATCGTCCAGATACCGAACTCGATGGCGATGCGGTCTGCAGCCGCGAAGTAGATCGCTGGGGTAATCGTCGCGACAGTGACGAGTCGCCAGCGAGCGGCCAGATACGACCACCCGACCGCCCACTGAAGCGCGAGGACGGGCCCGGCCCACGCCAGGATCGCACCCATGTAGAACGTGGGGTCGTGAGTAAGCATCGCCAGCCCGAGTATCCCGACGGACGATCCGGCGAGAATGCCCAGCGAGCGATCCGGGATCGTCATCGTGACAGGCTCGGCAGGCCACTCGAACGACGGTGAGACGACCGCGAGCCACAGCGTCGCGACGACGGGCAACAGGAGAACGAACAGGTACTCTTCGATCGGCGCGAGCCAAAGTCGGTCGGCGACGGCTCCGTCACCGTACCACCAGACGCCGCGGTGGATGAGGTAGTTGTCCCACGGCGTCGTGTACGCGAGCGCCAGTAGAACGATCGCGAAAAACGGGACTGCCCGGACGACCTGCCGGGAGTTATCGCGGTACCGCCCGGCGACGACAACCAGTCCGATCAACGGCGGGACGACGAACACTGCGTGAAAGGCAAGGTAGGTAAGCCCAGCCATCGGCGTGTCGTCTCACTGTTCGACCCTGTTGGTAAACGACTTGCGCCTCGAGAATAGATCGTGAAAACGAAGCGCGATATCAGGCGTCGAGTTCGACGAGTTCGCTGTCGTCCTCGCGGTAATGCTCCTCGATGAGGTCCTCGTCGACGCGGTTGAGTTCCTGCTTGGGGAGCGCGCTGAGCAGATCCCAACCGATCTCGATCGTCTCGTCGATCGATCGGTTGGTGTTGTAACCCTGCTGGACGAACTCCGCTTCGAAGCGGTCGGCCAAGTCAAGGTATTTGTTGTCACGCTCGGAGAGGGCTTCGCGGCCGACGATGTTCACGAGGTCGCGCAGGTCCTCACCCTCTGCGTAGGCGGCGTAGAGCTGGTCGGAGACGTCAGCGTGGTCAGCGCGAGTCAGACCTTCGCCGATCCCGTCGTCCATCAGTCGCGAGAGGCTCGGCAGCACGTCGATCGGCGGCTTGACACCCTGACTGTTGAGGTCACGGTCGACGTAGATCTGCCCCTCGGTGATGTAGCCCGTCAGGTCCGGGATCGGGTGCGTGTCGTCGTCACCGGGCATCGTGAGGATCGGAATCTGCGTGACAGAGCCCTCACGACCCTTGATCCGACCTGCACGCTCGTAGAGTTGGGCCAGGTCGGTGTACATGTACCCGGGGTAGCCACGCCGGCCCGGGACCTCCTCACGAGCGGCCCCGATCTCGCGCAGCGCTTCACAGTAGTTGGTCATGTCCGTGAGGATCGTCAGGACGTGATAGCCCTTGTCGAACGCGAGATACTCCGCCGTCGTCAGCGCCAGTCGCGGCGTGATCGTCCGCTCGACGGCGGGGTCGTCCGCGAGGTTCATGAAGACGACAGAGCGTTCCAGCGCACCGGTGCGCTCGAAGTCGTCCATGAACTCGTTTGCCTCCTCGGCCGTGATCCCCATCGCGCCGAAGATCACTGCGAACTCACTGCCATCCTCGCTGGCTTCCTCTTCTTCCGGCACGGTCGCCTGGCGGGCGATCTGGAGTGCCAGGTCGTTGTGGGGCAGCCCCGATCCGGAGAAGATCGGTAGCTTCTGGCCACGAACGAGCGTGTTCATGCCGTCGATGGCCGACACACCGGTCTGAATGAACTCCTCGGGGTACTCCCGGGAGTAGGGGTTGATCGCCTCGCCGACGATGTCACGGCGCTCGTCGGGCTCGATTTCGGGGCCGCCGTCGATCGGCTGGCCGGACCCGTCGAGGACGCGACCGAGCAGGTCCTCTGTCAGTTTCATCTTCAGCGTCTCGCCCAGGAACCGCACGGACGAGTTGCGGTCGATTCCACCGGTGCCTTCGAAGACCTGAATGGCGACGTGGTCGCTCGTGGTCTCCAGCACCTGCCCACGGCGAACGTCGCCATTGGGCGTCTCGATCTCGACGATCTCGTCGTACCCGACCGGCTCGTCGACCTCGGCGAACACTAGCGGTCCGCTGATCTCCGTGATCGTCTTGTATTCTTTCTGCATGGTCAGTATTTCTCCCGGAGTTCGCTCGTGATGTCGTCTTCCAGTTCGTCAACGTACTCCTCGTAGTCCTCCTGAACGCCGATACGGTTCAGTCGGGGCACCGACTCGATGTCGGTGATCTCCTCGACCGGGACGCCAGCGTCGAGGGCGTCGAAGGCCTCGTCGTTGAACGTCTTGATCGCCTCGAGGATGAGGTAGGTCTTCTCGGGCGAGCAGTAGGTGTCGACGTCGTGGAAGGCGTTCTGCTGGAGCCAGGCCTCACGGAGGTACCGGGCGACCTCCAGGGTGAGCTGCTGGTCGTCCGGCAGCGCGTCTTTCCCGACGAGCTGGACGATCTCCTGCAGTTCGGCCTCTTCGTCGAGAGTATCGATGGCCCACTGGCGCTGTTCGGGCCAGTCGTCCCTGACGTTCTCGACGAACCACGGGTCGAGCTGGTCGCGATACAGCGAGTAGCTCTCGTTCCAGTTGATAGAGGGGAAGTGTCGACGCTCGGCGAGGTCGGCGTCCAGCGCCCAGAAGGTCTTGACGATCCGCAGCGTGTTCTGGGTCACCGGCTCCGAGAAGTCCCCGCCGGGCGGCGAGACAGCCCCAATCACACTGACAGAACCCTCCGTACCGTTGACGTTCTGGAAGTAGCCAGCACGCTCGTAGAACTCCGAGAGTCGCGCAGCGAGGTAGGCCGGATAGCCCTCTTCGCCGGGCATCTCTTCGAGACGCGAGGAGATTTCCCGCATGGCCTCGGCCCACCGCGAGGTGGAGTCGGCCATCAGCGCGACGTCGTAGCCCATGTCACGGAAGTACTCCGCGATGGTGATCCCCGTGTAGACACAGGACTCGCGGGCTGCGACGGGCATGTTCGAGGTGTTGGCAATGAGACAGGTCCGCGACATGAGGGGCTTGCCGGTCTTGGGGTCTTCCAGTTCCGGGAAGTCCTCGATGACTTCGGTCATCTCGTTGCCGCGCTCGCCACAGCCGACGTAGACGACGATGTCAGCGTCGGCCCACTTGGCGAGCTGGTGCTGGGTGACAGTCTTCCCGGATCCGAACGGTCCCGGGATGGCGGCCGTCCCACCTTTCGCGATGGGGAACAGGCCGTCGAGGATGCGCTGACCCGACACGAGCGGTTCGGTCGGGGTCTCCTTCTCTGCGGCCGGTCGCGCTTCGCGGACCGGCCACTCCTGGCGCATCTTGATCTCGCTGCCGTCATCGAGTTCGGCGACCGTCTCTTCGACGGTGAACTCGCCAGCTTCGATCGAGCTGACCTCCGCGGTTTCGCCCTCTTCGAGGACGTCCGGCGGGACCATCACCTTGTGGTCGATGCTCGCAGTCTCGGGCACCGTGCCGAGGATATCGCCGCGGGTGACCGTCTCACCCTCCTCGATGTCTGGGGTGAACTCCCAGGTCTTCTCCAGGTCGATTCCCGGTGCGTCGACACCGCGGTCGAGGAACGCGCTGTTCATCTTCGATTCCAGGACGTCGAGCGGGCGCTGGACACCGTCGTAGATGGAGTCCAGCATGCCCGGCCCGAGGTCGACCGTCAACGGCTGGCCGGTACTCTCGACGGGCTCGCCCGGGGAAACCCCCGAGGTCTCTTCGTACACCTGAATCGTCGTAATCTCGTTTTCGATCTCGATGACTTCGCCCATCAGCCCTTCCGAACCGACGTAGACCACGTCGTTCATCCGGGCATCGAGGTCGATTGCCGTGACGACAGGACCCGATACGCTTTCGATGACGCCGTCTTCACGGACGTCGGATGTTTGTGCTTGACTCATGGTTGCTGTTCGTCTTCTTCCATTAGGTCGATACCGATCGCTCGTTTGATCTGTTCACGCAGACCGCTGGAGCCAGCGCCGCCACCGAGTGTTACCAGCACAGGATCGACGCTTTGCTGGACTGCCTGGCGGATATTCCGCGACAGATACTCCAGATCCTCGTCGTGCATCACCAGGATTCCGATGTCGTCGTCAGCCAATAGTTCTTCGACAGTCTCGTCGAGTTCCGCCTCCATCTTCTCGTCGCTCAGGCTGACCGCGCGGCGGACGCCGGCCAGTCGGAACCCGGTCGTGAAGTCGGGCGTGCCGACGACGGCGATTTCCTTGCTCATAGCATCACCAGCTCCGTTTCGATCTCCTCGGGTGACAGTTCGGCCTCACGGCCGCGGGCGATCGCCCGGATGTTGTCTACCTCACGTTCCTTCGCGAGGATGTACGACAGCACCGAACTGATCGACGTCGGATACCGGTTGGCCAGTTTGTCGGCGAACTCGAGCAGTGCAGCGTCGAGTGCGTGGCCGAACTGGATGAGGTCGTCGGCTTCTTCCAGCGCCGTCAGCGCCTCGGAAAGTTCGTCGCCGTAGCTGCTCTGGCGGACGTGTTCGACGAGCTGTTCGCGGTTGGCCACGAGCTGTCGGAGTTCCTCAGCGTCGAAGAGGTCGCCACCCTCGATGTAGTAGGCCGTCGGATCCATGTCCGCGCCACTGCGAGCGATTCGCAGGGCGTTTCGGGCGTTCCGGAAGTCGATCTCGGCGGTGATGAAATCGATATACAGCTCGGTCGCCCGGCTGGCCGTCTCACGCGAGGGCAGTCCCTCGTCGATATCCTCGAAGAACACCCGGTCGACGGCGTTTTCGAGCGGAACGAGCAAGTCAGTCTGCTCGTAGTCCTCGTAAGCCGCCTCCAGGGCGTCGCCGAACAGGGTCCCATCGAGTAACTCGATTGCAGCTTCGATCGAGTCCGCTGCTGCCAGCCGGTCCAGCAGTTCGTCGTCGAACTCGCCGGCCCGGATGTAGTCGGACTCGATCGCGTCGGCACCAGCCTCCGAGTAGATGCCACGGAGCGCCGTCTTGACGTTCCAGGCGTCGAACTTTCGGAGGTAGCGAGCGATGTAGTCGTACAGCCGACCGTCGGCCCACCGCAGCAGGTCGTTGAAGTGTTTGGCGAGGTTCCGGTTCAGCGCGTACTCGATGAGGTCGACCCCTTCGTATCGAGCGCCGAGTTCATTCATCTCGCGCTTGTACTCGGTCTCCTCCATGAACCGGGCGATCTCGCTGGTTCCCATCCGGACGAGTTTGCGGTAGTCGTCCTCACCGAACAGCGCCGCTCGCCGAGCACTGACCCGGGCGGTCACGTACTCGTAGTTGCTCGCCTCGCCGGTGCGGTCGCCGTACCGTGCGCTCATTGCTCCTCGTCGAACAGGTCCGCACTGATTTCGCGTAGCGATTCTTGCCAGACGTCTTCGAGCACGGAGTCGAACGTGTTGTCGACCCGGACCCGAGAGGCGTCGCTCTCGACGACGACGCCGCCGAGACAGTCAGTCTCGCCGCCGTACTCGAAGTCGTCGTACTCCGAGAGGATCGACTCGATGAGATCCTGGTCGTCGGCACGACCGTACACCTCGACGGTGTCTGCATCCTCGAACTCCGTGGCGGCCGCCGCCAGTAGTTCGCGCGTCAGTTCCTCGCGAGTGTCGTCGTCAAGGTCGGCCAGCGCGTCCTCGACGTCGTCGCGAACCTGCTGAAGCAGTTCCCGACGGGTCGCCAGTCGCTGCTGTTTGGCTTCGAGGTTCGCACTCGAGAGTCGCTGGTCGCGCTCCTGTTCGATCTGGCGTTCGACCTCACGCTCTCGCTGGTTGCGAATCTCCTCGGCCTCGGCTTCGGCCTCGGCGATGATTTCTTCGGCTTCGGCCTCACCCTCCGACCTAATTTCCTCCGCACGTGCGCGGGCTTGTTCTCTGATGTCCTCTGTTACGCTGTCTAGACTCATAATGTGTGACGAGAGGGAGGGGCGATTATGTGATGAACACGACGACGAGCGCGAGAATGACGAGTGTCTCCGGCAGGACTGTGAGAATCAGGCCCCGACCGAACATGTCGTCGTCTTCGGCGATTGCCCCGACAGCGGCGGCGCCAATACCACGCTCGGCGTATCCGGCGCCCAGTGCCGCGAGCCCGACGGCCAGCGCCGCGGCAGCGGCACCGGGGATCGCCGGAGCCTGTTCGATGGTCTGTCCATTCTGCAGTACCACACTCAGTACCTGTGTGAGTTCTATCATGGGTGTAATCGTGCCTCCGACCGCTGTTCGCGTATCCGAACGGTTGCTACTCACCACAGAGCCCCCATAAAGCTTCCCAAAACAGTTCGTCAGTACGCTGTTCGGCCGTTTTACGGCGTCTCGATTCCCTGGTTGTGACCCGGTATCACGACTTCGTGTGAACCACTATCACCCCGATACTCACAATAATTGCCGGGGGTGGCGGACTACTCTTCGGCCGTGTAGGTTCGCTCGTGACCGAAGGGGTTGTAGACCGTGCCGCCACCGTCGTAGAACTTCCCGAAGAACTCGACGTACTCCAGACGGACTGCCTGCAGGCCAGCGCTGGTAATGCCCAGCACGAGCACGAGCAGATGGCCCAGCAGGAGGACGACAATCCCGAAGATAAGACCGAATATCATTCCGACTGGGCCATCGAGGTTCAACAGCCCCTGGAAGAGGACTTCACCATGAACCTCGTCGCTGAAGAAGATGAGGTGGAACTCGCCCTCTTCTCGATACGCCCCGAACACCAGGAGGTTCACCGCAAGCGCCATACCAGCTTTAGCCAGTAGGACGGCGGCAATCCGGGTGTAGGAGACGACGTGTCCGAAGGCCTGCGTGACGCTCTCGATGAGCGCGATGCCACCCTCAGCGTAGATCGCCAGCGCGAGCCCGACGAAGAAGAACGCGAGCCCGACTATCCCGACGGTTTCCGGGAAACCGCTGAATCCGAGTTCGAGCGCCGTCTTCTTGCCGGTGTCGAAGACGGTGAACATGAAGTCGGGCTTTGGACCGGGGACGTGCGTACTGAAGATCCAGACCCACAGCCCGACGGTCATCATGATCCACGAGCCGCTCTCGACGAACGCCTCGCCGAATCCGTGGTCGAGGTTGTTGAAGAAGTCGAAGACTCGGCCCACCACGAGGTGGAGGACACCCACGATGACGCTCAACAGCAGCCACGCTTGAGCGTAGTAGAGGTAGTGAGGCTGCAGGCCCTTGTGGATCGGTGCGCCACCGATGTCGATGATGCCGGCTGCGCTGTCGGTCCCCCAGAGGATGTATCCGAACTGGTGTAAGCCGAAGAACTCGCCGTAGAGGACGCCGAAGATGGCCGTGAACGCACCGGCCCACATCGCGATTCCGCCGAGACTCTTGACGACATCACTCTCGGAGTTCGAGACGATCCAGTAGCCCATCCCGACGTACAGCAGCCCGTAGCCGAAGTCGCCGATCATGAACCCGAAGAAGGCCGGGAACGTCAGAAACAGGATTACCGTCGGATCAAGTTCCGTATACTTCGGCCGGTTGATCACGTCGACCAGCGCCTCGAACGGCTTGACGCCGCCCGGGTTGTCCTGGACGACCGGCGGGCTGTCGTCGGCCAGCGGGACGTACCCGCCGTCGGCTGCCGCCTGCTGTTCGTCGTCGTCTTCCTCGGCCATCTCGCGAGCGATCGGCCCGTCAGTCCGGTCGATGTCGCCACCGCCGGGTGGCCCGGGGTCGGCGTCGCTACCGCCGGGTGGGCTCGAGCCGTCCTCGACTTCCTCGGTGTGCTCGACGTGGCCGTCCTCGTCGTACTCGGCCCGTTCGAGTTCCTCGACCTCGACGCTGCCAGCGGCGGCCTCGTCCAGGGTCGTCCGGAGGGCCTCGACATCCTCGGTCGGCAGCCAGCCTTCCGCGACGAAGGCGTTTTTCGTCGTCGCAAAGGACAGCGGGGCTTCGCGCTTTTCGACATCGATCGTGAGTTGCTCTTCGACCGCCAGCAGGAATCCACTGACCTCTTCTTCGAGGTCTTCGAGTTCGTCTTCGACGGTTTCGAGTTCGTCTTCCAGCTCGTGTTTGCGCTGGGCCCGCTGGGAGATATACTCTGCCGGATCGCCCGAGGCGTCCGGAATCTCGACAGCGGTGAACGTCGCACCCACGAGCGCTTCTTCGAGCAGTTCACGGTCGTCGATCCGTGCGAAGACGACGACCGCGTCCTCGCCGTGCTCGACGCCGTACTGCTCAATCTCGCTGTCCGCGAGAGCGGACTCGACGTCTTCGGCGACTCCCTCTCCGACGGCGACTTCCAGGGAGTCGTAGCCACTGAGCAGATCCAGTTCGATCCCGAGGTCAGCGAACAGTTCCAGTCGTTCGATATCCTCGTCGATCTCGCGGATTTCAGTGTCGATCTCGTCGCGACGGTCGTCGAGTTCGTTGACCTCCTGACGGACGTCTTCGAGTTCGGCCTCGAGTTCGTCGTCCTCGACAACGTGGGTCGGCCCGTCGTAGTCCTCGTCGATGTCGAGGATGCTCTTGAGCGAGCGGACCGTCACGAGCTTCTTCGAGGCCGAGTCGGCACCCTCGATCGGCGCGCCCGGATCGAAGCCGTCGATCTCGTTGGTGTACTCGCTAATGTGAAGCAGATCGAGGCTGTGGGCAGCCTCGATAACGTCTTCCATAACACGTTTTGAGCCGGTGATAGACACCCGGCTCATCCGCTCAGGTCTGAGCATGCACCTCCTCCTCGAAGCGTGTCACCACGTTCTCGACGACCTCGTCGACGCGCGCTTCGGCACGCTCTTGCAGGCGCTCACAGTCCTGTTCACCCTCCTCGACGATGCGGTCGCGCTCGTCCTCGATCTCTTCGCGCGCCTCGGCCAATCGCTGTTCGGCCATCTCCTCGGCTTCCTGGTGAGCCTCCGCACGGATCTCTTCGGCCCGCTCGCGGGCCTCTTCGATCCGTTGCTCGCGATCAGCCTCGGCGTTGGCGACAATCTTCTCGGCCTCGTCTTCGGCCGACTTGATGTCCCTGAGAACCTGTTCACGTGGCATTGTCTAGTCGTCTGCTGGTAACGCCAGGGCCTATATGGTAGTTGCGAAGTACCCTCGGAGAAATCCGGGGGATTATCCCACACAAGCACCAAGTCGCCGCTGATGGGCATCCTCGAACACAAGGGCCGGGCGCGGGTCTTCTACAAGTACCTCTCGCAGGTGTACGACCGGATCAACCCCTTCATCTGGAACGAAGCGATGCGCGACGAGGCCATCGGCTGGCTCGACCTCGACGGTGACGAGAAACTGCTGGACATCGGCTGTGGCACGGGCTTTGCTACCGAAGGATTGCTCCAGCACCTCGACACCGTCTATGGGCTCGACCAGAGCGCCCACCAGCTCGAAAAGGCCTACGCGAAGTTCGGCAAGGGTGGTCCCGTGCAGTTCCACCGCGGGGACGCCGAGCGCCTCCCGTTCAAAGACGACAGCTTCGACGTCGTCTGGTCGTCGGGTTCGATCGAGTACTGGCCTAACCCCGTCGACGCCCTCGAAGAGATCCGCCGGATCGTCAAACCCGGCGGCACAGTCCTGATCGTCGGCCCCGACTATCCCAACAACACCATCTTCCAGAAGATGGCCGACGCCATCATGCTCTTCTACGACGAAGCGGAGGCTGATCGGATGTTCCGCGAGGCCGGCTTTACGGAGTTTGAGCACCACATCCAACAGGCGCGACCCGGCAGTCCACGCGCAATTACGACGGTTGCGACAGTGCCCGATGAGTAGCGAGACGCGAGTATAGCGAGCGTCTCGAAACTGTCGAACGGTGAACGGAGTGAGCCGTGAGCAGCGAGGACAGTCAGGTCGCCTCGCCCTCCACCGCCACGATCACAGCCCCCTCGCTCGAAATCGTCACCTCGACCGTCGAACCCTGTTCCAGGAGCGGATCGTTCGTACTCGCGAGTTCGAACCCGGCGTCCTCACCGGCCGACCACTCGGGGTCGGTCGCGGCGTTGAACGGGCCGGTCGGCCCGCCGTGAAAACCTTTCGAGGCGAAAAAGGGGACCGGCGGCTGGTGGTCCAGCGGCTGGCCGTCGACGCGGACCCGGACCGTGAGATCAGTCGTCGAGAGCGCATCGCCACCCTCGTGTGTGAGGACGATCCGGTCGGCAGTGGCGTCGGCGTCGAGCGAGAACGTCGCTCGCGGGGCCGGTTCAGCGGGAGCGTCCTCGAAGACCACGAGACCGACGGTCCCGGCGAGGACGACAGTGATCGCGAGCAACAGGACGGTGCCGACGACGGGCGAAAGTGCACGAGTCACGCCCCGGAGTGGGGCGGGATCGTATTTGAACCTCGGTCCGGGACGTCATACAGTCGGTTGTACGTCTGTTCCAGATCGATCGCATATATCATGCGACCGCCCCGGTAAATCGTTACAACCGACCGTATCAGCCGGCGGTCGCGTTGGCAGGGATCCGTGCCGAGAGGACGCCGTCGTCGGTCTCGACGCGGACAGTCGTCTCGCCGCGGGTGTCGATCGTCCAGAGCGTCCCGTCAGCGCCAGTCGTGCCGACGAAGGTCCCGTCAACGTAGACGTCACCCTCGACGGGGTTGGTCGTGCCTGGCCGGGTGAGGTCGACCCGGAGCGGCCCCGTCTCGTGGGTCGTGTTGACGCTGAGTTCGACGATCACGGACGTGTTGGTCGCGACGGTCACCGAGGGCACATCGTCGAGGTCCCGCGTCTGATCTTCACGGAAGACGTTAGTCGTCGAGGCGTCAAGAAAGACGCTCAGCGAGCCGTGGCGGTGCTGGGTCGTGACGCTGAACACCGACGTGTTCCAGAGCGTGTCGACGCGAGGTGCGCCGTTGCGGTTGGTGGGGTCCATCGCCCACGGGTACAGGACGTTCATTCGGTCGAGCGCGTCACGGTAGATCGTCAGATTCGACTGGCCACCGGGGTTGAACGCGGTGCTGTTGAACGCCTCGCGGGCATAGTTGTTGTTGACGATCGTCGCCAGCACGATCCCCTGGTCACCGGTTTCGACGTACAGCGGCGGCGACTGGGTGGATCCCTGGATGGCCGACTGGAGTTCGACGTTTCTGATCTTCCCTTCGACTGGCAACAGCCGGGCGTCGAAGCTCCGAAGCCGATCGCCCAGTGCCGGGGGCGTCGTGTAATCAAGCGTGTTCTCCTCTACGGCCTCGACCGCGTCGGCTGCTGCCCGAATCTCCTCGGCAGTCGCGTCGAGTCGGGCCAGCGTACTCAGAAATTGCTTGCTGGAGATTTCGCCGTCGTTGTAGCGGTCGAGCGCCGCCGATTGGGTCTGCTGGAGGTGTTCGGTCTTTCGTTCGAGCGTCCGGACGAGCTCGCGGACGGCGGCCGTGCGGTTGGCGTCCGTCTCCGCGTTCTCGAATCGCTCCCGGAACGTTTCGACCGCGAGCTGGATCTCCATTTCGTCGGCCCCGATCCGCGTCGCTGCAGTGACGTCGACTGACGCGCGCTCGGTGGAACTCGTTCGGACATCGCCATCGGGAACCTGCAAGTAGTTGGTCGTCCCGTTGGATTGGGCGATCGACGGCGGAACAGTCTCCGCAGCAGGATCGGTCGTCTGCAACGAGAGCGCGCCAGTGCTTATCGCGGAGGCAACGCCGGCGACGAGGACGATCCCGGCGAGGAGGGCGAGTGAACGGCGCACGGAGTGGGGGGACATCCTATTGTCGCCCGATACTGCCCGAGAGGGCAAAAATCCATCTACCTTCACACACCAGATCCGGATCGGTAAGAAAGGTATATATACTGGTTATACCGCCGCTGGCGGCCGTTTTACTTATAGAAAGGGTTTTCCGCCAGGGGTGTCGATTTCAGCGTAGATCATGCCCGCGTGGTCCCGCGTTCCGCTCGCCGTCGCGCTGGTGGCGTTCCTCCTCACGGTCGGGCCAGCGATGGCCACGACGACTGCGCTGTCACCGGCGACTGCCAGCGACGGGAACGTGTCGACGACGGCCGAGACGGCCGTCGCCTTCGAGTCGAACACGACCTATCAGATCGACATGCAGGCGAACGGGAACGCGGACTGGAGTATCGTCGTCTCGTTTCCCCTTACGAACGCCTCCCAGCGCGAGGGATTCGATGCCGTCGCCAGCAGGTTCGAGCAGGGTGAGTTCCTGTCGGTGACGCCGTTCGAGGAGATCAGCAGCCAGATCAGCGACAAGACGGGACGGACGATGCGGATTACCAACGTCTCCCGTCGCGTCAACGCCACCGCCGATCGCGGTCGGCTCTCCCTCTCGTTTACGTGGACGAACTTTGGTTATCGGCAAGGTGAGCAGTTGTTCGTCGATGACGTCTTCCGTACCGAGAACCGGCTCCTATCCGGACTCGGGGGGGACGAGACATTGGTTCTCACACGCCCAGACGGCTATCAATTCAACAGCGCGAGCACCAACATCCAGAACGGCGTGCTCAGGTGGAACGGCCCGCACACGTTCGGAAGCAACGAACCGTACGTGAGTTTCACGCCGATTGCCCCACCCGAAACGCCCGGAAACGGCGACACTGCAGCGACAGGGAACACCACAATATGGTACGCCGTCGGTGGCATCGCCCTCGTCGGGGCGTTCGTCGCGGTCGTCTACGTCGTTCGTCGAGAGGACGGGCCGCTGTTTCCCGTCGGAACAGCTACAGAGTCGACCACCGCCGAATCCGAAACCGAACAGGCAAGCGAGAGAGGAAGAGCGACTGAGGAAGGGGACAGTACGAGTGCAGACGAGGGGAGTGGGGACGAAGCGGGTGCGGACGATCAGTCCGAAGACGCGGACGGCGAGCCAGTCGACGTCGAACTGCTGAGCGACGAGGAGCGTGTCGAGCGTCTGCTGGAAGCCAACGGCGGGCGGATGAAACAGGCAAACATCGTCACCGAAACCGGCTGGTCGAACGCCAAGGTCTCGCAGCTGCTCTCGTCGATGGACGAAGCTGACCGGATCGAAAAACTCCGGATCGGTCGTGAGAACCTCATCTCGTTCCCCGACGACGACGCCGACGACGCCGACTCCCTCTAGGTGGGTAGTGAGCGAGCCGCCGAATCCGATCACCGACGAACCCTGGCTGGTGAACAACGGCGAGCCACAGACTTGCAGTTCGGAAACGTTTAACGTGGGTCCGAGCGTCAGTCATCAATTGTCATGAAGATTCTGGTAACGGTCAAGGAAGTCGCCGCCGTCGACGACGAGTTCGAGATCGACGGGCTCGGGATCGACGATCGGTATCTGACCTACGACCTCAACGAGTGGGACGAGTACGCCGTCGAGGAGGCCGTCCAGCTCGCCGAAGCCGGCGAGGATGTCGAGGTCGTTACGGTCACCGTCGGTCCCGAAGACGCCGAGGATACGATCCGGCAGGCGCTGGCGAAGGGGGCCGACCGGGCGATCCGGGTCTGGGACGACGCCATCGCCGAGGCCGGTCTGCTCGACCCGGGGACGAAAGCCCGCCTGCTGGAGGCAGTCGTCGCCGCAGAGGATCCGGATCTGGTCCTCTCAGGTGTGCAGGCCGGTGACGACGCCTTCGGTGCGACCGGCGTGACGCTGGCGTCCCGGCTCGACTGGGAGTGGGCTGCAGTCGTCAACGACCTCGAACTCGCCGATGGCGTGGCGAACGTCCACCGCGAACTGGAGGGCGGCGTCGAGGAGATCACCGAGGTCGACCTCCCCGCAGTGCTGACGATCCAGACCGGGATCAACGATCCACGCTACGCCAGTCTTCGGGGGATTCGCCAGGCCCAGCAGAAGGAGTTGACCGTGCAGTCACTCGCCGATGTCGGGCTGGACGCGGACGTGCTGGACTCCCCGATCGAGCAGACCGACCTCTACGAACCCGAGAGCGAGGGTGAGGCCACCATCTACGAGGGCAGCGCCGACGAGACGGCAGCCGACCTCGCGGAACTCCTGCGGGAAAAGGGGGTGGCACAATGACGGTCCTCGTGGTCGCCGAGCACCGCCGCGGTGAACTGCGGGACGTCAGTCTCGAACTCCTGAGTGCGGGTCGCCAACTCGCCGACTCGACCGGCGGTGAGTTGCACGTCGGCGTCGTCAGCGGCGACGCCGAGGGCTATGCAGAGCGTCTGAACCGCGAGGGCGTCGATGCGATCCACACCGTCGCCCACGGCGAGGAGTTCAACCACGACGTCTACACCCAGGCCGTGACGCAACTGTTCGACGCCGTCGAACCCACTGTCCTGCTCGTACCCAACAGCGTCAACGGGCTGGACTATGCCCCCGCCGTGGCCGAGCGACTGGATGTGCCGCTCGTGACCGACGCCGTCGGGCTCGCGTACGACGACGGGCTAACCGTGACGCGGGAGATGTACGGCTCGAAAGTCGAGACGACGCTGGAGGTCGACGGGCCGCAAGCCGCTGTGACTGTTCGGCCCGCCGAGTGGCCTAAGGCCGAGGGATCGGGCGATGCCTCGGTCGAGTCCTTTGACGCCGCGATCGACGAGTCTGCAGTTCGCTCGACCGTAACCGGGTTCCAGGAGGTCGGCGGTGGCGACATCGACATCAGCGACGCCGACGTGCTCGTCTCCGTGGGGCGAGGGATCGAAGAAGAGGACAATCTGGAGATCATCCACGACCTCGCAGAGGCGCTTGATGCGACAGTGTCGGCCTCCCGGCCGATCGTCGACAACGGCTGGCTCCCGAAGGATCGGCAAGTGGGCCAAAGCGGGAAGGTCGTGACGCCGGACGTGTACATCGCGATCGGGATTTCGGGGGCTGTCCAGCACGTCGCCGGGATGAAAGGGGCCGATACGATCGTCGCGATCAACGAGGACCCGAACGCACCCATCTTCGACATCGCCGACGTCGGGATTCAGGACGACCTGTTCGACGTCGTGCCCGCGCTGACTGAACAGTTCTCCTAGGGGATTCAGGCAGATTTTCTCGTTGTTCGCTAGGGATCAACGGCACTGCTGTGAACAACACCTCGAAAGCCCCCACCACGCTCGCGGTCGCGCGCAGTTCTGCGCGCTCGCGGTTGCACCGCTCGCTCATTCCGGGATCTTCGCTTCGCTCAGATCTCGCGCGCGACACGCTTCCTGACGCCCCGCAGTGGCCGGGAGGGCGTTCCAGGCTTGTCGACACCAACAAGCACAGTCACAGTTCCTAGCCGGAAGGTTAGTAAACATCGTGTACAAAGTATACAGTATGGGAACGATCTCGGCGCGAGTGCCGGACGAGCTCGAAGACGAGCTAGAGACCTATCTCGAATCCGAACGGCTTGACAGAAGCACAGCGGTCAGGAAGTTACTCGGGGAGGGACTCGAAGCGTGGCGGCGCGAGCAGGCACTCGAACAGATGGAAGCGGGGGAAGTCACGTTCAGCAAGGCGGCCGAAATCGCTGACATGTCGGTCTGGGAGTTCGCCAGACTGGCCGCAGAGCGCGACATTACCTGGGTCGACGAAGACCACCTCGAAGCGGACCTCGACGAGCTATAATGTGGGTCTTCGACGCGACACCGCTGATCTATCTCGCGAAGGTCGATCGTCTCGACCTCGTCGACGCTCTCGACGAGCGACGCGTCATCCCTCGGCAGGTGTACGACGAAGTCGTCGAAACGGGGCTCGACGAAGGATATCCCGATGCAAGACGGGTCGAGCAGGCAGTCGAAAACGGACAGTTTGACGTCGTCAGCATCGAACAGACGACACTCGTCGACCGCCTCAGTGAAAACCAACAGCTGAGCGATGCAGACGTCGCGGTGCTGGCCTGTGCAGCGGCACACGACGGTGTTGCCGTGATGGACGAAGCCTACGGCCGCGACGTGGCCGACGTAGAAGATATCACGACCCGGGGAACGGCGTATCTCGTCCTCTTGCTCGCCAAGACAGGCGCGATCGACGTGGACGAGGCTCGATCGGCGATCGACGCGATGGTCGAGAAAGGATGGTATTGCTCGCCGAGCGTCTACGCGAAAATCCTCCAAAAACTGGACTCGATAGACGATTAGGCTTCCAGATCGGACTGCCACTCGCGAACCTGGTCGGCACTCACACCCTGGACCTGCTCGGCGACGGCGTCGGGCTCGACGGTCGCCAGGTCGTCGGGCGAGTCCACACCCGCCGCAGAGAGTTTCTCGGCCGTTTTCGAGCCGACACCACTCAGATCCTCCAGGTCTTCGACTGCGTTGCGGGCCTGGTACTCCTCGTAGTTACAGATCGGACAGCCCAGTTCCCAGGGATCGTCGTCGTCCTCGCCGTCGACGATGTGGATGTGCGGGAGGTCGTGCTCGTCACACGTCTCGGCTTGGACGACGATATCGCCGCGCCGGGGCAGCGGCAGCGAATAGTCACAGTCTGGATACCGGGTGCAGCCGACGAGTCGTGACCCAGAACGGAGGTGCTTGATCGCCAGTTCCCCACCCTCCTCGGAACCACACTCGGGACACTCACCGATCACCTCGTCCTCGGACTCGTCGGCGGCCTCGGCCTGACAGCGCGGACAGCCGTGGACGAACGTGTCGCTCCCGGCGAGCATCTTCACGCGCTTGGTGTCGTGGTCCTCGCAGGTTTCGTCGAGCACGAGCGGTTCGCCCGTCGAGGGTAGCGGCAGCGTGTACTGACAGTCAGGATACCCGTCACAGCCCACGAAGTACGACCCGTGGCGCGACCGCCGGATGAGGAGGTCCTCGCCACACTCCGGACACGAGCCGATCGTGCGGTCGGCTTTCAGTGACTCCTGAAGGTGCTCGCCGACTTCCTCGCGAGACTCGTGCAGTTCCTCGAACACTCGCTCCAGCATCTCCCGGGACTCGTCGGTGACGTCGTCCAGCGTGGCCTCGCCGTTGGCGATAGCGGTCATGTCCGCCTCCAGCTGGGCGGTCATCTCCTCGCTGACGATTAGATCCGCGAAGGCCTCGGCGGCGTCGACGACGGCTTTCGCCAGCGCCGTAGGCTGGGGCGGATCGCCGTCGATGTACCCCCGGTCGTAGAGTTTTTCGAGGGTTCCGTGGCGGGTCGCTTTCGTCCCAATCCCCATCTCCTCCATCTTCGAGATGAGCCGCGACTGGCCGTAGCGGCGCGGCGGCTGGGTCTGTTTGGCCGCCAGCTCGACGTCGTCGATCCGCAACTGTTCGCCCTCCTCGACGTCGGGGACGTGCGTCTCGCTCGCACTCGAATAGGGATAGACGTCGTGATAGCCGGCTTCGAGCAGGCGCTTGCCGTTGGCCTTCAACTGGGCGCCGTCGGCCTCGGCGACGACGCGGAGGTGCTCCCAGGTTGCGGGTTCGGCGACCGTCGCGAAGAACCGCCGGACGATCAGTTCGTAGACCTCCCATTCGTCCTCCGAGAGGTTGTTCCGGTCGGGGAACTCCCCGGTCGGGTGGATCGGCGGGTGGTCGGTCGACTCGGTCTCCCCACGCGTGGGCTCGACGTCGTCCTGCTCCAGCAAGGCCATCGCGTCGTCGCCGAAGGGGCTCGTGCTCACGAAGTCGTCCAGTAGCTCCTCGGGATCCAGATCGTCCGGGTAGACCGTGTTGTCCGTCCGGGGGTAGGTGACATAGCCCGCGGTGTAGAGTTCCTCTGCGATGGACATCGCCCGCTGGGCCGAGTAGCCAAGCGAGCTGGCAGCCTGGATGAAGGCGGTCGTATTGAACGGCGCGGGCGGGGCGTCCGTCCGGGTCCGCCGTCGCACCGAGGAGACCGTCGCTGCCTCCTGACCGCTGAGCCGCTCGAAGACCCGGTCGGCTTCGGCCTCCTCCCAAATCCGTTCGGCCTCGCTGCCGTCATCGTCGTAGAAGTACTGCGCCTCGAAGCCCGATCCATTTTTCACAAGCTGGGTTGCGATCTCCCAGTAGTCCTCGGGATCGAATGCCTCGATCTCGCGCTCGCGGTCGACGATCAGTTTGAGCGTGGGTGACTGGACCCGACCCACGGAGATGAAATCCTCACCGAGTTGGCGCGCCGACAACGAGAGAAAGCGTGTGAGTGCCGCCCCCCAGATGAGGTCGATGATCTGCCGTGCTTCTCCGGCTGCAGCGAGATCGAAGTCGAGGTCGTCCGGGTTCCCAAAGGCTTGCTTGACTTCGTTTTCGGTGATCGAGGAGAACCGCACGCGCTGGATCGGGACGTCGGTCTCCTCACGGATGAGTTCGTAGGCCTCCTTGCCAATCAGCTCGCCCTCGCGGTCGTAGTCGGTCGCGATGACCGCCTCGTCGGCTTCCCGAGAGAGACTCCGAAGGGTCGCGACGATGTTTTCTTTCGTAGGGGATTTGACGATATCGGCGTCGATCAGCTCCACGGGTTGGACGTCCCGCCAGTCGTTGTATTCGGGCGGGAAGTCCACGCCGACGACGTGGCCCGAGAGCCCGACACAGCGCTTGCCACCCCACTTGTAGACGTTGACGCCGTTGCGGCGCTCGGCCTCGGCACCGCCGTCTGAGAGAATCTCGGCGATCCGCCGCGCGGCGTTGTCCTTCTCGGTGATGATCAACTGCACAGCCGATCACCCCGACGAACGTGAAAGGTCATTGTGGCCTCCTACGCGTCGACCATCTCATTAGTCTTTCGGCGAGAAATCGCAGGACGTGAGCCGGACAAGGCGCGTATGCGTCACGCGTGTGGACGCGCGAACAGCCACTACTGTGTCGGACTGTGACACACCACTGTAGCGAGAGATAACACAGAGATCACGCTGACGATTGTAGCCTGAACGGCAGAGGGTACCAGTCAGTCTTCGGTTCCGATCTCGCTGACGCGGTCGCCGTTGTCGCTATCTGTCGATTCGTCCCACTCCATCTCCCGACCAATCGTCAGATAGAGCACCGCACCCACGACCAGGAGCGCGACGAGCAATCCCCCCGCAACTGTGAATAGATCTGCCATCACGTCGTGTGACCAGCCCTGGCCACTTAAAGCGAGTCGACCGTTTACAACGATTACGGCTGAGAAACGACAGCGACGGTTCTGACACTCCTCACGCTCTAATACGCCCGCTTTCTGATGCTGAAAAGACTCTACTCCCAGGGATGGTCGTCGTCTTCGGGCCAGAGGGGGTACCAGAACTCCTTGTCGTCCTCGATTCCCAACTCGCCGTCGAGGACGCTCTCGAGTTTGAACTCCGCACCGGAGTCGCGTTCGCGCTCGCCGGGTTCGGGAGCGAACGGATAGTACGCGCCCCGACGGAACGAGTAGACCCAGTAAACGGCGCTGTCGGTACTCGGGCGCTGAAAGGAAAACAGGGCGGCGAGCAGTCGCGAACCGTAGCCCCGCTCGATCAAGGTGTCCGCCGCGAAGTGGATCGAGGTCACCAGATCCTCGAAGGTGTCGTCTTCGAGGACGACCCAGTGGTAGCCGTGGCTATCCTCGACGAATCCGGCGCTGGTTCCGGTCTCGACTTCGCCGGCTTCGAGGATCGCCTCGACCTCGCGGAGCGCGTCAGTGAAGTCCGTGCTGTCGACGGCGGCGAAACACAGGGCAGCGTGGCCGGTCGGCTCGTAGTCCAGATCGGCCTCCATCGTCACGTAGGCCGTGCTCATCCCCCACAGATCGTCGGGGTCGGCATCCCGGGTCGCGTCGGCCTCGGCCTTGAGGCCGAGCGCCTGTTTCAGGCCGTCCAGCAGTCCCATATCCCGCTACTCACACGCCAGCCGTTAGGCCGTTTCCATCTCGCGCTCTAGTTCCTGCAATCGTTCGATTCGCTTTTCGGTCTGGGGATGGGTCCGAAAGAGATTCCCGATGAATCCCTTGGTGATCGGGATGATGAAGAAGGCGTTCATCTCGGCCTGCTCGCGGAGGTCGTCTTTGGGGACCTTGTCCATCCGACCGGAGATCTTCATCAGCGCACTCGCGAGCGCGGAGGGCTGGCCGGTGATAATCGCGCCGCCGCGATCAGCCGAGTACTCACGATAGCGTGAGAGGGCACGGATCAACAGGAACGAGACGATCCAGACGACCAGCGAGATCAGGATCGCGACCCAGATTGGTGCCTGGTTGTTGCCACGGCCGTGGCCGTGCCCGCCCGAGAACAGCCAGCCCCAGCGCACGATGATGAACGCGATCGTCGACAGGAACGACGCGATGGTCATCACCATCACGTCCCGGTTCTTGATGTGCGCCAGTTCGTGCGCGAGGACGCCCTCGAGTTCGTCCTGATCGAGCGTCTCCATGATCCCCGTCGTCACGCAGACGGTCGCGCTGGACTTCGAGCGACCAGTCGCGAAGGCGTTTGGAACCTGCGAGTCTGCGACGGCGACCTGCGGTTTCGGGAGGTCGGCCTGTTGGGCTAGCCGTCCGACGCTGTCGTGAAGCTCGGGGTATTCGTCCTCGTCGGCAACGTGGGCACCCATGCTCCGGAGCGCGAGCTTGTCACTGAAAAAGAGCTGTGCGAAGCTAAAGAGCCCCATCACGACGACGATCCCGAGCAGGCCGATTCCAGCGGTCGCCAGCGCGCCGATGAAGAAGACGTACAGCACGCCGAGCAAGACCATCGTCAAAAGCATTCGTCCACGAAGACCCCAATCTGCGTTCCACTGCATTCTGTCCGAACTAGGGTGGGCAGACTGATATACTTCCCTCCAGACCGTCGGAGGCGGACGGGCCAACCGACAGAATCAGCGCTCGCCGTGTTCGTCGACGACTTCGATGAACTGGGCGTCTTCGTGGTCGTGACCGGTCACACGAGCGAGTGCAGTCGCCATCGCGAGCCCCATACCCGCGCGGAGCCCAGTCTTTCGATCGCGAACGAGCGCACCGACGAGGAAACCGGCCACGCCGTTTCGGAGCGCGGCAGTGACATTTCGGTGGTGCATATGCCGCACGTTTGCGTTCCAGACCCTTATAGCCATGTGGTAAGACAACATACCACGAGTTCAGTCCCCATCGTGTCGACAGATCCGAGTGTCTGGCGCTGGCAGTGTGTATATGGACCTCGTCTGTCGCGACTGCGGCCGGGAGTACAGCAGCGACGGTCCCTGGCGCTGTCGGTGTGGCCACCCGCTGGATTTCGACGAGCGGCCCCTTCCCGACGGGCGACCGGAGCCTCTCTCACGTGACGATGGCCTGTGGGCGTTCGCGGAGTTCCTCCCGGTCGAACGTCACGTTTCCTTGGGCGAAGGATGGACACCACTGGTCGACGCCCCCGAGTGGGACACCCAGTTCAAACTCGACTACCTCTTTCCGACCGCGAGTTTCAAGGACCGCGGTGCGACGACCACGATCTCTCGCGCAGTCGAGTTGGGCGTCGACCGAGTGGTCGAGGACTCCTCGGGTAACGCTGGGCTCGCCATCGTGACCTACGCCGCACGGACGAATATCGACGCCGAAATATTCGTGCCAGCTGACGCCAAACCGGGCAAACTGAAGGCGATCGAGCGGACGGGTGCGACCCTCCAACGGATCGAGGGCACGCGCCAGGACGTCACCGACGCCTGCGTAGCGGCTGTAGAGGAATCCGAGGCCTACTACGCCAGTCACGCCTGGGACCCCGCCTTCTTCGCCGGGACCGCGACCGTCGCCATGGAAGTCGCCGCCCAGCGCGACTGGGACGCCCCCGACGCGTTCGTCACCCCACTCGGACACGGGACGCTCTTTCTCGGGGCCTATCGTGGCTTTCGGGCGCTCCAGAAGGCCGGCTGGATCGACTCGATCCCGAAACTGCTCGGTGCACAGGCCGCTGGCGTTGCGCCCGTCGTGGAGGCGGTGGGCAGAGATCCCGGCCGACAGCGAAACGACGCCGCCGACGGTATCCAGATCGGCGAGCCAGTTCGGATGAAACAGATCCTCGACGCCATCGAAGCCACGGGGGGCGACGCCATCGCGGTCTCTGCAGACGAAACCGAGCGCGAGCACGATCGGCTTGCGAAAGCCGGCTTCCACGTCGAGCCGACCTGTGCGACCGCGACCGCTGCCCTGCAGGCATTCCGCGAGCGTGGAACGATCCAGCAGAGTGATGACGTGGTGGTGGCGCTGACGGGGAGTGGGCTAAAGGGCTGACACTCGTCGTACTACCGCTCCGGATGCACCACATCGTCGAACCCGCCCCGAACCAGCGGTTTCGAGATGTGCCGCCGCGCACAGGGCGGGACCTCGTACCAACCCGCCTCCAGGTCGCGCTCGATCGACTGCTCGACCTTGCCATCCGCACTCGTTCCGCAGTCCCGGCACCGATAGCCCTGGTTTCGCCCAGCGCTCTTCATCGACCGTCCACACTCCGGGCAGTCGGGCGTCACCTGCTCGGTTGTCATGAGGTCCCGCACGGCGAACTTCTCCAGTTTCAGCGTCCCCGAACTCACCTCACCGCACACCGTGAGTTCGTCCCCGGCACGGAGCGCCCGAACCCGGTCACGGAACCGTTTCGTCGGCTCGAACGCCGCGCAGGTCAGCCGTTCCTCGTCGTTGCCGAGCGTGAGAAAGACGTGCCCGCCCTCGCGCGTCTCGGGTGGGCCGACCACCTCTCCGTCTACCCGGTAGGTACGACCGTTCCCGGCCCCTGCGATCGTTCCATCTCGAAGGTGGGCGTCCGTCCCCTGGTTGGTCACGAACAGGTGCTCGCGGGCCACGGATTCGCTCTCAATGTCGGCGGCGACCCGCTGGCAGACCGCCGGATCGTCGCCGCGAATCCCGTAGAGGATCGGACAGGGCGTATGGGGAACGCAGACGGCTTCACCCTCGACGCGGTCGACTGTGTCCCAGGCGTCGGGATAGGCGTCCTCGGCGGCCGCGAACACCGAGTCCAGATCGACGTCGCGCTCGCTGCCCCAGCGGTCGCGCTCGCGATAGGCGATGTGCTCGTAGGTCCAGTCGTCGAACGCCCGCCAGGCACCGACGGCTGCGAGCGCGCCGATCAGCCCGCGGCCGTTCCCCCGTGAAAGCGTCTCGAATGCGTGCTCGTCGGCCAACGCGCGGGCGTCCTCGATGTCGTGAAAATCACGGACGGCATCGCGAGCGAAGTCCGCGACGGTCCCCGGGACCGAGTCGGGATCGCAATCGGCGACGACGGCACCGGGATTCGTTCGCGAGTCGTCGGTCTCGGCGCGTTCAAGTTCCTCGCGAGCGGCCGCCAGCGCGGTTTCAGGGTCAGCCTCGGTGTGGATCGCCAGCGCGGCGTTGCCCCGGGTCTTGTGCTCGACCGCGGGGTTCAGCCGAACGAGAAGCGTCCGCTCGACGTCGTGGCCACGCGACTGTAATCGGTCGGCGAGGCGTGCAGCGACGTAGGTCGTACACATCCCTAACTCGCGGGAGTCGGTGTCGTCGAGGCCGACGAGTGTCACAGCTACGGGTAGCCGAGGGGGCGACTAACGGGTTTCGGCTGGCGGTCGAGGCCCCGATGGACACCGAACGGACAGCGCAAGCCCAACTGGCGAAGTACTTCTATATCAATGCCTGGGGTCGAAAATTGAAAAACCGCAATACGAGACGTGTGCGGCCGCCGCAAACCATTTATGCCGGGAGGTTCTTACCATGACAGTGAACTAGCGATGTCCCGATCCGCACTGGTCGAAAACGTGACCGCGATGCTTTCGGACGCCGGCTTCCTCGTCAGCGAGCGGTGTGCGATCCGTCCGAAGAGTTTCGACGTGGCAGCCCGCCGCGGACGGGACACGGTCCTGGTGAAGATTCTGGGGAACATCGACGCCTTCGACGGCCAGACCGGCGCCGAGATGCGCCGCCTCGGGGAGTATCTCCGCGCGACCCCGATGGTAATCGGTCTGCGGACGCGCGACGAAGACCTCAAGCCCGGAGTGGTGTACTTCCGTCACGGCGTGCCCGTCCTCTCGCCGGACACTGCGATGGACCTGTTCGTCGAAGAAGTGCCGCCGCTGATCTACGCCGCACCCGGCGGGCTGTACGTCAACATCGACAGCGAGATCCTCGCGGATGTCCGCGAAGACCGCGAATGGAGTCTCGGCAAGCTCGCCAGCGAACTCGGCGTCTCTCGGCGGACCGTCTCGAAGTACGAAGACGGCATGGACGCTTCCGTCGAGGTCGCAGCGAAGTTAGAGGAACTGTTCGAAGCGCCGCTGACCTCGCCCGTCGACGTGATCGACGGAGCCGACGAAGTCAGAGACGGCGAGCCAACACCCGAAGATCCCGACGTCAACCCCGAAGACGAGCCGATCGTCACCGTCCTCACTCGTGTCGGCTTCGATGTCCACCCGACCGAGCGCGCGCCGTTCAAAACTGTGAGCGAGAACGAACGACAGCGCCAGCAGATGCTGACCGGCCACTCCGAATTTACCAAAACAGCCGAGAAGCGCGCCCGGATCATGTCCTCAGTCGGAAAAGTGACCGAGACGACCTCGGTTTACGTCGTCGAGCGCGCGACTCGTGACGCCGTCGACGAGACGGCGCTGATCGAGGAGTCCGAACTGGAGGAGATCGAGGACGCCGACGAACTCCGGGATCTGATCCGCGAGCGCGGCGGCGAATCGGCCTGATCCGGCCGAGAGCCAGCAAACTTAAGACCGTCTGTACCGCTTTCCCAGCCACGCATGGAGTACACGCTGGCGATCGAGGGCGCGCCGGAGACGGTCCCGAGCGGAACCGGTATGCTGCTCGTCCACCCGAGTACCGGCGAGACCGACCGGATCGACACGGACTTTCTCAGCACCGACACCGATCACATGTTGATCGTCTCGACACGGACCACGGCGCGCGAGGTCGAGCAGAAGCTCGAACACTACGCCGTCGACGAGACGAAAGCCACGATACTGGACACGCTCTCGGTCGAGCGCGGCTATACGCGCCGCCAATCGGAGAACGTTCGCTACGTCTCCGCACCGGACAACCTCGACGAGATCGTCGACCAGACCGAGCGCTTCCTCGACGAACACGACGGCAAGCTGCGCGTCTCGATCGACTCGGTCACCGAGATGGCCTACTACGCCGACGAAGACCGCGCCCGCGACGCCGTCGAGGCACTGCTCGAACTCCTCGATGAATACGATGCTGTCGGCCTCTTTCACCTGGCTGAAGGCGTTCACGAAGACGCCGTCGTCGACGGCTACCGCGAGCTGTTCGACGGCGTGATCGACCTCGCCGAGGACGGTACAGTCTACACGTCGTTCGAAAACTAGATCCTTTCAAAAACTGTATAGTAGTGTATACGCCGGAAGGCGAGCGGGCACAGCGACAGTATCCAGGCCAGACGGGGCGTCGCAAGGCCGGGGTCGGAGTCGCTCGCGAGTAACGGTCATCCCGGCGAGAGCAACGTGTGGGTTGTTGTACCAAATCACCAATGATTAAGGTGCGTCAGACTAACAGACGGGTGTATGCCGGAATGCCAGAACTGTGGCTCATTTGTAACGGCAGCCTACGCGCGTGTTTTTACACCGAATGGGCTCGAACATCCCCGAGTGTGTCCGCAGTGTGAGGACAAGATCCGCGACGGTGCAGACGTTCGCGAGGCCCGGTCGACCCGTCGTGGATAGGCGTACAAGACCACTGACCAGCGGTTTTCCCTTCTCACCGTCGGCGTGCCCGATCGACGATCGATCGTGCAGTCTCGAATAGCGCGTCGGCGCGGTCGGGATCGCGCGCCTCTGCCGTCACACGAACGAGCGACTGTGTTCCGCTCGCTCGAAGCAGGAACCAGCCATCATCGAAGCCGATTCGAACGCCGTCCAGCGTCGTCACGTCGTCGTACTCGTCGGTGACGTAGTCGGAAATCCGCTCCATGACGGTTGTCTTGTCCGTGACGTCGATACTGTCCCGGCGGATCGGGTAGGTCTCGACGTCCGCCACGCGGTCGGCAAGCGAGCGTTCGCCAGCTAGCGCGGCGAGTTTTACGGCCGCCAGCGGGCCGTCCGGGCACAGCGTCGCGTCGGGCCAGATCCACGCGCCAGAGGGCTCGCCACCGAAGGCCACATCCGAATCAGTCACGCGCTCGGCGACATAGACGTCTCCTACCCGGGTTCGCGTCACCGCGACGTCGATCTCAGCGAGATAATCGTCGACCGCGAGGCTCGTGTCGACGGGGGCGGCGATCCGCTGGCCCGGCTCGGCGGCGTTCCGGGCCAGAATCGCCAGCAGAACGTCACCGGAGACGAACTCGCCCTCGCCTGTGGCCGCGCGCATGCGGTCGGCGTCACCGTCGTGGGCGACCCCCAGGTCGGCGTCGCTCGCTCCAACGAGTTCGGCCAGCGACTCGCAGTTTTCACCTGTGGGCTCGCTCGGCCGCCCCGGGAACGAGCCGTCGGGCTGGGCATTGAGGGTCTCGACGTCGCAGCCCACTGCCTGAAGTGCGTCGACGCTGACGCCGCCTGCGCCGTTCCCGAGGTCGACGACGACCCCGGGCGGATCGTCGATGTCGACGGTTGCCGCGAGCGCGTCGACGTGGCGCTGTCGAGCGTCGGCTGTCGTCTCGGTTCCGAGACAATCCCACGGCTGCAGGTCGGTCTCGCCCGATTCGATCCGTTCGGTAATCCGATCCTGCATCGCGTCGTCGAAGGCCTGGCCGGAGGGTTGCCAGAGTTTGATCCCGTTGTCGGGCGCGGGATTGTGGCTGGCAGTGATCGAGACGCCAGCGTCGGCGTCTTCCCAGGCCACTGCGCGGGCGACGGTCGGCGTCGCGGCCATCCCCAGGTCGACCACGTCCGTCCCCGACTCTCGGAGGGCCGCCGAGAGGGCGTCCCGAAGGAACTGCCCGCTCTCGCGGGGGTCACGACCGATCACGACGCGCTCCGTTTCGACGCCCAGGGCACGGCCGACTCGGAGAGCGAGGGCAGCCGTCACTTCGTCCCCGACCGGTCCGCGGATCCCGCTGGTTCCGAACATACCCAAAGCGGGGCACGGGAACAGCAAAAAGGAGGCGGTCCCTTACTCGTAGCGCAGGGCGTCGATCGGATCCGTCCGGGAGGCGTTCCAGGCCGGATAGAGCCCGGCGAGCACGCCGACGAGGATCCCGACGACGATCGCAATGGCGACCCAGCTCCACGGAATGACCCACGGGATTCCGATGTACCCGGCGACGAGGAAGCCGGCCGCCAATCCCAGTGCCGTCCCGAGGATCGCACCGAGCACGCCGAGGATGATCGCCTCGACGATGAACAATCCGAGGATGTCACGCCGCTGGGCGCCGACGGCTTTCATGATCCCGATTTCCCTCGTGCGCTCGGTCACCGAGACGAGCATGATGTTAGCGATACCGATCGAACCCACCAACAGCGAGATGGCGGCGATCCCGACGATGAAGTCCTGCAGGAGATCGAGCACTTCTTCGAGTTGGGCGATCAGCTCCGTGCTGGTCTTGAGTTGGAAATTCAGCCCTTCTGCCCGGTCGCTGGCATCGGAGGCGGGGCTGTTGAGGTACTCGCGGGTAACGCGCTTGGTCCGATCGATGTCGGCTGCGCTCTTGGAGGGGGCTTCGGCGACCATGGCGATGTACCGTGGGTCCTCACCGGCGCTCCCGACCCCGCCGAAGTCCGCCGGGATATACAGTCGCGGCGCGGGCGCGAACCCCTCGAAAGCGCTCATACTCTCGGAGTTCTCGAGGATGCCGACGACCGTGACGTTGACCTGTGCACCGCGGAAGATCCCCAGCGTCAGCGTATCGCCGACGGTGACGTTCTCCTCGAACAGGCCGATCAATGCGGGGTTGACGACTGCCTCGTTGGTGCCCCTCGTGAACCGCCGGCCCTCGGCGAGGTCGTCGTCGTCGAAGTATCCCGGCCCAGTCGCGATGAACCCACCCTCTCTGGGGACCGACTGTCCGGCGAACGTGACCGACTGACCGGGAACTTGAGTGTAGACGTAGGCGTCATCGACTCCCGATAAGTTCCCGACTTCGTTCGCGTCCCGCAGGGTGAACACCGGCTGTGCACCCGCCAGCGGCCCCTGGCCGCTGTTCTCCGGCGAGGCAGCCCAGGCGTAGACGTTCTGCTGGTCGTCGGGACTGATGTCGCCGATGATCTCGTCCTGCAGGCCTGTTCCGAGCGTGACGAACGTGATGACAGCGGCGATGCCGATGATTACACCCAGCGTCGTCAGCGTCGAGCGAAGCTTGTGCCCGCGGATGGCGCGCCAGGCGATCCGCAAACTCTCGATCGGGTTCATTTGCCCACCCCCGATAGCTCCTCGATCCGCTCGATCTCACCGTCGAGCAGGTGGATGACCCGTTCTGCGTGTTCGGCGATCTCCCGTTCGTGTGTTACCATCAGGATCGTGTTCCCGCGGTCGTAGAGGTCCTCGAACAACCCCATGATCTGTGCGCCAGTCTCGGTGTCGAGGTTCCCGGTCGGCTCGTCGGCCAGCAAGATCGCGGGATCGTTCACCAGCGCGCGAGCGATGGCGACTCGCTGGCGCTGGCCCCCCGAAAGTTCGTTCGGCAGGTGTTCCAGTCGGTCACCCAGCCCCACGGACTGGAGGACTTCGGCGGCGCGCTCGCGGCGCTCGCCTCGGCCGACGCCGCGGAACACCATCGGGAGGGCGACGTTCTCGCGGGCAGTCAGCCGCGGCATGAGATTGAACGTCTGGAAGACGAAGCCGATCTCCTCGCCACGGATCGTCGTCCGCTTGCGGTCCCCGATCGCCGACACGTCCTGATCGTTGACGACGACCGACCCCTCTGTCGGGGTGTCCAGACACCCGATCAGGTTCATCAGCGTCGACTTGCCCGAGCCGCTCGGGCCCATCACCGCCGTGTAGGAGCCGCGGGGAATCTCCAGGGAGACGCCGTCCAGGGCGTGAACCGGCTCACCCACCTGGTAGGTCTTGCGGACGGCGTCGAGTGTGACGGCCGCCGCTGCGCTACCGGTACTGCTCATACTGACATGTAGGACGGCGTCAGCAAAAGCGCATCGCAGCCACGGGCGACGCGAACGGTTTTTACGCCCGGCCCACGCCCCTACAGCCATGAAACGCGGGGGATCTGACGCTGCAAAGCGCGCCGCCGGAAAGTCCGCAGCTGACGCCGTCTCCGACGGGATGGTCGTCGGACTGGGTACCGGGAGTACCGCTGCACACGCCATTCGAGAACTGGGCCGGCAGGTCGACGCTGGCCTCGACATCGAAGGCATCCCCACCTCTTTCCAGTCCCGAGAACTGGCTCGCGAGGCCGGGATTCCGCTGACGACGCTGGACGACGCGACGCCCCATCTGGCGATCGACGGCGCGGATCAGGTCGCCGACGGCCAGCTGATCAAGGGCGGTGGGGCCGCGCATGCTCGTGAGAAACTGGTCGATTCGGCGGCCGACCGTCTGCTGATCGTTGCCGATCCGACCAAGGAGGCGGACGTGCTCGATCACCCAGTTCCAGTCGAAATGATCCCCGACGCACGTCAGACGGTCGCAAGCCGCGTTCGGGAACTGGGTGGCGAGCCCAAACTCCGGGCCGCCGAGCGCAAGGACGGCCCCGTCGTGACCGACAACGGGAATCTCGTGCTGGACTGTGACTTCGGTGCGATTGCTGATCCGGCGGCGCTAGGGGCTGCTCTCTCGCGGATTCCGGGTGTGCTCGAACATGGCCTCTTCATCGATCTCGCCGACGAGATTCACTGTGGAACTGACGATGGCGTTCGGATCGATTCCGTGTGATCTGGCTAGTCTTTTGCGATTCTGGAACCCCCTCTCCAGCTTCACTAGCAGTCTGAAATGATACCGCAGCCACTTCCTCGAAAGCCCTCACCACGCTCGCTAGGAACAGCGACTACTGGAAACAACAACAACACCTCGAAAGCCCTCACCACGCTCGCGGTCGCTACGCGGCATATCCTCGGTCGCTTTACTCCCTCGGATAGCGGCCGACGTAGCGACTCCACTCACGGCGTTCGACGCGACCGAGGTTCGCCCTTTCATTCCTCCAGGCACCGCGACCGCATTATCGTGGCCCCACACCTCCCCGGTCGCTCGTCGTTTGACGAGCGACACGCTTCCTGACCGCCCCGCCGTGGCCAAAAGCGAGTGCCACTGCAATGCAGTGGCCGAGCGATTCGGGGAAAGGCAGGCTTGCTGTGGAGACAAGCATACGCGCCGAAGGCGCGTTTCCCCGGAATCGCCCTCGAAAGGCGATTCCGGCCTTTTTCCCCAAGTTTTTCTCGCACAGTGGTACCCGCAGCGCGCCTTGTAGGGCGCGCGAGGACACCCGAGCGAGAAAAAGTGGGTTATCAGAAGTCATTTGTACCACTTAGTAGTATTACTAGGTGGTATGAGCGATTTCGACAAGTTCAGCGACGTCGGCGAGGCAGAGGTTACACGCGCGATCGGCCAGGAGTGGACCGAGGAGTTCATGGACTTCAGCGATTCGGATGTCATCATCGTCGGAGGCGGCCCCTCCGGCCTGATGGCCGCCAAAGAACTCTCAGAGCGCGGCGTCCAGACGATGGTCGTCGAGAAGAACAACTACCTCGGCGGGGGCTTCTGGCTCGGCGGCTTCCTCATGAACAAGGTCACCGTTCGGGACCCGGCCCAGCAGGTCCTCTCGGAACTGGACGTCGACTACAAGCAGTCCAAAGATTCAGAGGGGCTGTACGTCGCCAACGGACCCGAGGCCTGTTCAGGCCTCATCAAGGCGGCCTGTGACGCCGGCGCAAAGATGCAGAACATGACGGAGTTCACTGACATCGTCATCCGCGAGGATCACCGTGTCGGCGGGATCGTCATGAACTGGACGCCGGTCCACGCGCTCCCGCGTGAGATCACCTGCGTCGACCCGATCGCCGTCGAAGCGGATCTGGTCATCGACGCCACCGGCCACGACGCGATGGCCGTCAAGAAACTCGACGAGCGCGGCGTCCTCAACGCGCCGGGCATCGAGGACAGCAAGTCCAACTCGGGCATGGACCAGACCGGCGACGACTCCTACGGCGCACCCGGCCACGACTCGCCCGGCCACGACTCGATGTGGGTCGGCGAGAGCGAGGACGCGGTCGTCGAACACACCGGCCTCGCCCACGACGGCCTCGTCGTGACGGGAATGGCCACCGCCACCACCTACGGGCTCCCGCGCATGGGGCCGACCTTCGGCGCGATGCTCGTCTCGGGCAAGCGTGCCGCCCAGGTCGCCCTGGACGAACTCGAGGTCGACGCCGAACCGGTCGACATCACGAGCCGCGACGCCGTTGCGACGGCCGACGACTAACGAACGTCTTCTGTCCCCTCCATCACCAGCGCCTCAGTCGCCCCGGGCTGGAATGCGTAGGGAACGGCCTCGAAGCGAACTGAGAGTCCCCGCTGATGCACCCGCTCGACGACCGTCTCGACCAACCGCGACCGCTTACAATCGAGCGAGTGGAGCGGAAACACCCGAACCTCACGAGCCACGCGCGCCAACGATCCTGGGGTACGACGCGTCACCGGACACGTACGAGCGGATCGAAGAGCAAGTCTACACTGGCCGGAACCTCATCGCAGTTGATCGTGCCGACGGGTCGCTGCAGTGGGAGACTCAGATCGGCACCGCTGCCCAGGTGTGGCCCTATCTCGCCGTCGGCGACACCCACCTCTACGCCAAATACCGTGAACCGAGCGACGAGGACACGAGTCCCCAATCACAGTGGTACGTCGTCGAAAAATCTAGCGGCGAGATCCGCGGTTCGTTCGGCAGTGACGTCGAGAGCGAGGTGTATCGGACGTTCGGCGTCGCCGACGGAGCACTGTACGAACACGTCGAAACCGGCGTTCGCGTCTGGGAGTAATCGAGCCGATCGCAAGTAGTTTTACTTCGTGGTACAACCGACAAATATGTCCGAGACGGTCACGCTCTATCGCGCGCCGACGACTGTCACCGACGCCGAGGAGATTGCGATGTGGCTCGACGAGCGGATCGACGCCGATGTCGAAGTCCGCGAACGGTTTCTCTCCCGATTTGCCGACGACGATCTGCCGGAAGAACTGGCCGCCGCACGCGTGCTCGACCCCTACGATCGCGAAACCGGCAACACCATGTTGGGGATCGTCCGCTACGAGGAGCGTGCCCTGGAGAATCCCGAACGGGCGGGCGGCATCATCTACGACGGGCTGGCGGTCCAGAAGGCGCTCGGCCGACGGATTCCAGCCGACGAACGCGGGCTCGATCACCTCCACGTCCCCCTGCTTGATCGCGTCATCGGGACCTGGGGCGACCACGACGGGCGCTGGCACAAGCGCGTGAACGTCCTCGGTCAGCCCGCCCTCGCCTCGGTCCCGGGGCTGTACGAGGCCCCTGCCAAGCCCGAACAGTACTACAAAGAACAGCAGAAACACGCCCTCCTCAGCGGCGGTGCGCCGCCACGGGAAGTCCTCGAAAATCAGGTCGACGGGCAGTTCCTCGTCGAGAACGACCCTCGGACTACGGACGCTCTCAAGGGGTACGTCCTGCAGGCGTACCACTACCTCGAAACTGGTGAGGACTTCTGTGAGGACGCGACCTGCCGGCTGTCGAATCCCCACCGCCAGCCTGGCGTCGTCGAAGCTCACCTCATTGATCCCGAGTTCTGTCCCGAACACGCCGAGCGGTATCGGTAATCAATCCTGTCCGGCCAGCGTCCCGGATGCCACCTGCACCAGGCCCAGTGCAGCCGTCTCGGACTGTTTCCCCACTGTCCCGATCGCCAGAGCCTCCTGCGCAGCCGCGATCCGGCGATCGAGCTCTTTCGCGGGAGAGGCGACGCGCGTCCAGCCGCCGGGCGAGGAAAAGCGGACGAACACCCGGAACGCGAGATTCAGCGGCGCGGCCACGAGACGGTCGCTCCGGCCGGCTTCCAGAATGGCGACGCGGCCGCCCGGGTTCAGCTGGTCGAGCCAGCGTTTGACCGCGTCGCCAGGATTGTCGAGCAACCCGACCACGAACGAGCCCAGCACGGCGTCGGCGTCCTCGATGGGGGGCCGCGTCGCGTCACCCCGAACGAGGTCGACGTTGTCCCAGCCCGCACGCTCGACGCGGCGACGTGCCTGCGCGAGCATGCCCACAGTGAGATCGATCCCCACCACGTGGCCCTCGCTGCCGACACGCTCGCGAAGGTACGGGAGGTTCGCACCCGTGCCACACCCCATCTCGACGACGGTGTCTCCGGGTTCGAGTTCAAGCGCGGCGGCGGCCATCTCTCGCCAGCCCCGAACGACCGGGGCGGTCGCAAGCAGGTCGTAGCGGGTGGCCAGGCGGTCGTAGAAATCGGTGACAGCGCTGGAGTCGTCTGCGGGCATTTCAGAGGATGTCCCGGATCACGCCTGCGACTGTGGGCGCGTCCGGCCCGAAGACGTAGACGATCGGTTCGACGCCGAACCCACCAGTCTGGTAGAGCACGTCGGCCCCGGGATGCTCGGCCAGCGCGTCGGCGATGGCCTCGTCGGTGTCAGCCTCGGCGTCGAACTCCGCGGTGGCGAGCCCCTGTTCTTCGAGGCGCTCGATCGTCTCGGGCGTGTAGCTGATGTTGAGTGTTGCTCGGGCGTCGCTTCCGGCCTCGCGAGCGGCCAGCAGGACAGAAGCGCCGTGCTCGCTGACGCCAAATTCGGGCTCGCCGGGGACGTGGGCCCGTCCTTTGAGATCGAGAATTCGCCCCGGAACGGCGGCAACGTCGTCGATCCCCTCCGCGTCGGGGAGGCATTCCACGAGGTTCGAGCCGACTGCCGGAATCAGTCCGGCGAACCCGCTCGTATTTTCGAGGATGCGAAGTCCGCGCCGGAGAGAGGAACGAACGCGCTCGGATTGTCGGAGGTGACTGTCAGGGTCGTGGATATCGAAGTCATCTTCGTACTCCGCGAGGGGCGGGAACGCAGCCTCGTGGAGGCTAGCGAGGACATCCCCGCGTTCGAGTCGCCGGACGAACACCTCGGCTTCGACCAGTGCCTGGACCGACGTCATGTCACCCGATGCGAGGCCGTCGGCGAGGTCCTCGACCAGTTCGTGCAAGCGGTCGTCCTCGAGCAGGTCCTGGTTGCGGTCGACCTCGCCGTGGACGTACTTCGAGACGGCGCTCTGGCTGATCCCCAGCAGGTCGGCGACCTCGCTCTGGGTCAGGCCGCGCTCGCGCAGTGCGTCGGCCAGTAACGACCTGAAGGTAGGGAGGAACTCGTCGACGACGACCTCCTCGATGAAGCGCATGATTCGATCCTCCTACTGGTCGCCTCCGAACTCTCTATCGCCCTGAATCTTCGACGCCTGCGGCCCTTTCTGGTCCTGATACTTCGACCCGCGTTCCGCGCCGTAGGGGCGGTCAGCCGGCGATTTGAGCTCGGTGAAGGTCAACTGTGAGATTCGCATCCCTGGCGTGAGTGCCACAGGCGCTGTCCCGAGATTCGACAGTTCGAGCGTGATCTGGCCCTTGTAGCCGGGATCACAGAGGCCTGCCGTGGCGTGGACGACGATCGCGAGCCGGCCCAGCGACGAGCGACCCTCCACGTGGGCGATCAGGTCCGTCGGAATCTCGACGCGCTCGTGCGTCGTCCCGAGGACGAAATCGCCGGGGTGAAGAATGAACTCCTCGCCCTCGTCGACGACGGTCTCGTCGATGTACTCGTCGATCTCCTGCTCGCTGTTGGGATGAATACAGGAGATGTTCGTCCGCTGAAACTCCAGAAACTCCCGCCCGAGTCGGAGGTCGACGCTCGCCGGCTGGATCTGGATGTCCGGATCGTCCAGTGGCTCGACGACGAGGTCGCCCTCCTCCAGGCGACGGAGGATGTCGGCGTCCGAGAGGATCATACCAGTAAGGCGAACGCGGGTGTTCTAAAGGTTCTCGTTCTCGCGAGCGCTTAGCGCGAGCGAGCTTTTTGGCCCAGCTTTTTGCGCGAGAGGTGGCGAACGCTGTGAGCCACCCGAGCGGAAAAAGGTGGTCCTTGAGAGGATCATACCACCAGCCACGACGAGCACTGGCCTAAATTCCCCGGTTCGAATCGGCACGAGTAGCCAGGGATATAGACCCCGCCATCCTCGACAGAAACATGAAACAGGCCATCGTCGCCCGCGCGGACATCGGCATGGGCGAGGGGAAACTCGCGGCCCAGGTTGCCCACGCCTCGCTCTCTGCGTTTCAGGACGCCAGCACCAGCGCCCGGAAAGAGTGGCAGGGAAGCGGCCAGAAGAAGATCGTCCTCAAAGCCAACAGCGAGTCCGAACTGTTCGAACTCGCCGAGAAGGCCAAGACCGAAGGGATCCCCCACGCCATCGTCCGGGACGCGGGCCACACCCAGCTCGACCCCGGCACTGTGACTGCGCTGGCGGTCGGTCCCGCCGGCGAAGATCAGGTTGACAAGGTCACTGGCGAACTCTCGCTATACTGAGTCAGACGCCGTCGCTATGCGACACGAGATTACGTGTCGGCCTTGCTGAAGTTGTGCCCACAGTCGACACACGCGTACGGACTCGTGCCACCGAACCCCTGCGCTAACTCGACGCCACCACCGCACTCCGGGCAGGCGTCGGGAATGTCGAAACTCATCGTCGCTCGCTCCGTCGTCGACTGGTGCTCTCGAAATGCATCTGTCAGGCACTACTCCCGAGGGCAGCCCCGTCACTGTTGTGGTGTGTCGTGGCTGAGACACCCCCACGAAGGCAACCGTTCGAAGATCCGCCCCGCAACCCAACCAAATACTTATACCTTTCTAAAATATTTAAATACCCTCACCCCTAACCCGGAGTGAACACAGAATGCAGGGAGATCACGAGCAGCAGGCCTACGACCGCGGGATCACCATCTTCTCGCCGGACGGCCGGCTCTATCAGGTCGAGTACGCGCGTGAAGCAGTCAAACGCGGCAGCGCCAGCATCGGCATCCGAACGCCCGACGGTGTCGTTCTGGCGGCCGACCGGCGCGCACGATCATCATTGATCGAGCGCGAGAGCATCGAGAAGATCCACAGTATCGACGACCACGTCGCCATCGCCAGCGCGGGCCACGTCGCTGACGCCCGCCAACTGATCGACTTCGCCCGCCGACGCGGCCAGGTCGATCACGTCCGCTACGACGAGGCGATCGACGTCGAATCGCTGACCAAGTCCGTCACCGACCACATCCAGGAGTACACCCAGACCGGCGGCGCACGCCCGTTCGGCGTTGCGCTGCTCGTCGGTGGCGTGGACAACGGCGAGCCACGGCTGTTCGAGACCGACCCCTCGGGCACGCCCTACGAGTGGAAAGCGACCGCCATCGGTGGCGGCCGCGACGAGATCCAGGGCTACCTCGAAGAGAACTACGAGGACGACCTCGATCTGGACGGCGGTATCGGCCTCGCACTCGAAGGACTCGCCCAGCCAGCCGAGGATGGAATCGAGGCCAGCGGGATCGAGATGAGTACGATCGATGTCGAATCCGGCCGTGTCAGCCAGGTCGACGAAGACACGATCGCCGAACACATCGACGAACTCGGCCTCGGTAGCGAAAGCGAAGAGTAACCAACGTCGCCCGGCCCGAATATTATACGCCCGGCGGCCGAGCACTCGGGTATGGCTCCCGAAGACCCGCCGACCGGCGTCGTCGAACGCGTCCTCCACGCCTTTGGCTACGTCGCCGCCCATGTCCTCTTTCTCGGTGCGCACACTCCCGAGGAAGTCGTCCACCGGCTGCGCTGGGCCTACCGAACTGTGGGCGTCAAGATCACCGACACGGCGACCGTCGACGAGCGCGAGCTCACAGTATTTCGATGTCCCTATCGACGACTCGGTGCGGATCGCTTCGGTGCGAAGTGGCTCTGTCACGAGAAACTGGACCGCGTCGACGACGGCTACGTGACCTACCTCGCGAAGCACCGAGACATCGACTACCAGCGGCCCCGCGACTGTGACGCAGCCGGGTTCTGCAGCAGCGAGTCGTGCTACTCGGCGGTAACGACGATGGATGAGGGTGGGCACTGTACGTCTGTTCCGGATCGACCGCCCGGAGTTGTCCTGACGAACGAAGTGAGCCAGGGCTCGGAAGACTCGTCTTCCGGCGGGCGGTCGGAGCGGTAAATCGGTACAGCAACCACTATGACTGACCCCGACCGTGCAGATCGATTACGAACGCAGTTTGGCGACAGTGGTGCGGGCGAGTCCAGAGCCATCTGGGACGCCTTCGACCTGCTGCTCGACACGGAGCGTTTCCTGAATCTCGGCTACTCGCCATGGTATCTTCCCCACGCCGTCGGATCGAGTCAGCGGCGGATGGCGATACAGCTGGGTCGCCGCCTCGGCCACCGCCTGGGTTACACTGCCGGCGTCTCGCTGCTCGATGTCGGCTGTGGTCGCGGCGGCCCGAGCATCGACCTCGTTCGAAATTTTGGCTTCGACGTGACCGGCGTCGATCTGGTCGGACACAACGTCGGCCTGGCTCGCGAGAACGCCGCCGAAGCGGGCGTCGACGCCACGTTTCTTGGCGGAAGTGCGACACGGCTCCCCATCGCAACCGACAGCGTGCAAGCCTGTGTCGTCGTCGATGCCGGGCCCTACGTCGGCGACAAGCGCGCCCTGTTCTCGGAACTTGCGCGCGTGCTCGAACCCGGCGGCGTGGTGGCGATCTCGGATCTCCTCCGGGTCGAGAGCGCCGACTCGGCGGCTGTCGAGCGGTTCACCGACGCCTGGGACATGGGACCACTCGCGACTCTCGATCGTTACCGCGAGGTAGTCGGCGACTGCAGGTTCGCCGCTCGGCGCTACGAAGACGTGACACCCCACAGCGTCAGCCGATTCGGATTCTGGGCGGAGCTGTTTCTCGCGCTCGAACGGACGCCACTGGGAACTGTGGCCGAGCGGCTACTCGACCGTGCCGGAGTCGACCTCGACGCCGTGACCGGACAGATCGAAGCGACACGGCCGGCACTCTCGGACCTACGACACTACGTCGTGACCGCGCGACTCGAAGATCAGGAGGGGACGGCGGGGGAGTGACGAATGTGCCCGACGTGGTCGGACGTGTCGACCAGTCGGTCACCGTCGAGTTCGGGGACGATCGAACGACTGTCGATCGCAGCGACGTGTTCGATGATATCGCGCTGTCGGCTTCGTGGAAGCCGTTCGAGCGGGCCACGCAGCTCCGTGAGTCGGTCGCGAAACGCCTCTCGCGTCTCTGTATCGACAACGTTGCCGGTCGCGTGATGGGCGATCAGTCGTGCGCCGAGATGGTCTTCCGGTGCGTTCGCGCCGTCGCTACCCGCACAGACGAGCGAGACTGGGCCGTCGGCACGTCGGAGCGCACCCCCCACCGCGGCGGCGTTGATTGTCGACCCGACGAGGACGGTACAGTCGTCGACCGTTCGCAGATCGGCGACGGTGCGGCCCCCGTTGTCTGAGGTCATGCTGACGGGCGTGTCAGCGAGGTCGAGCCGTCGGATATCGCTCGGTGAGTTGAAGAAGTCGTATCGAGCCAGGGGGCGACCGTCGCCGGTCCCCTCGCCCCCGACGTGTGCCTCCGGATTGACCCGTTTGAACGCCGTCGGGTCACTCCTCGCCAGCGGGACGTGGACGCAACTCGCGCCCCCAGCGAGCAACTCGACCACTGTCGTGGAGAAGTACATGACGTCGACGACGACGTACGTCCCGGGCGTCGGATTCTCTGGGAGAGTCTCACGTGTGGGGAGTACCCGTAGATCGGACGGCGCGAGCGGCGTGGATCGAGACATGTGCGACCGTACATCCGCCAACTATCGAGATAGTCAAGACTCTATATATGAGCGCTGCTGTGTGAAAATTTGACAATCAGAGTAGCGGTGCCCCTATTGGGACGCACCGCCAACACGAGCGTATGTGTGGACGGACGTCGCTGTTTACGCCCCAGTCGGTGCTCGAAGAGCGCTTCGACGCGACGGCTGCCGAGCCGCTGGAACCGCGATACAATATCGCACCGCGTGAGGATCTCGCAGTAATTCGAAACGACAGTCCCGAGACGATCGACCTGCTAGAGTGGGGGTTGCTTCCGTCCTGGGCCGACCCGGCCGACGCACCTCGGCCGATCAATGCGCGTGCTGAAACGGCCACACAGAAACGCAGCTTCGCTGACGCCTTCGAGCAGCGGCGCTGTCTCGTCCTCGCCGACGGCTTCTACGAGTGGAAGGAGACGCGCGGCGGCAAACAGCCCTATCGCGTCGAGCGCACAGATGGAGAGCCGTTCGCGATGGCCGGGCTGTTCGAGCGCTGGGAGTCAGAATCGAGCGCCGAAGAAACCGTCACTGTCGTCACGACCGAGCCCAACGCCGTGGTCGAACCCCTACACCACCGGATGGCAGTCGTCCTCGATGCCGACGAAACGGAGCGCTGGCTGTCGGATGCCGATCCTGAGACGCATCGGGCGTTGCTCGATCCCGCTCCTGCTGAAGCGTGGCGGTCGTATCCTGTCTCGACCCGGGTGAACGATCCGAGCAACGACGACCCGAGTATTGTCGACGAAATCGATCCGGACACCCAGACAGGACTGGACGAATTCGCCTGACGACGGACGGACGATGGCGACGGGACTTCGACACCGTTATGATAGTTCCTGATGAATCGACAGCTATGAGCGAGATCCACCACGCACCGCAGGAGGGGTCGTTCGAGAGCGAACAGCGGTCGATTGGCGCGGTGCGGGTGGTACGCGACGGCAGCCGTGCGACGCTGTATCTTGATGCGCCGGGGATGAGCGACGACGCACGCTCGACCCACTGGATCAGCGCCGACGTCGATGACTTCTGCGCCCTCGACGAGATGCGTTAGACGAGAAGGCCGACCGCGACGGCGATATTCGTCGCGAGGATCCAGCCGACGTTGTCCCTGAGCGCCGCGACTGGGACGGGATCGGCTGGACGGGCAAGCGCCCACTTGAGTGGTCGAGCGACCAGTACCACGGGGACGACACCCAACAGCGCAGTCGCCGGAATCCGCCCGAGGAAGACGAACGCGAGCAACGAAGCCGGAACCGCGAGGACTGTCAGGACGTATATCCAGGCGGCGCGGCGGCGGCCGAACACGAGCACGGCGTTGAGGCGACCGCCGACGCGGTCTGGCTCCTGGTCGGGGAACTCGTTGAGCAACAACAGCGCAGCCGTCAGCAGTGACGCCGGGACGGCCACTGCGATCGCGGTCGGCCCGACGCTCCCGGACTGGACGAGCGCGACGCCGAGGACAGGCAGTCCGCCGAGTCCGAGCCCCGCGACAATCTCACCGAGTGCCACGCGGGCGAACAGGTCCGTGTAGCCGAGGACGAACACCGCACCCGCGACGGCCAGTGGCGCGACCGGCGGGCCGACGACGACCGTGAAGTACACCCCGATCGACGCTGCGAGGCCGGCTGCAGCCAGTCCGAACCGGCGGGCCTCGGCCGGGTCGAGTTCGCCGTCGGGGATCGTCTTACTGCCGCCGCTGAACGGTGTCGGATCCGTTTTCTCGTCGATCCCGCTCTCGTAGTCACTGGCCTCGTTGAGGGCGTTAACGGCGACGTGGGCCGCGAGCAACCCGATCAGTGCAAGCAGCGATCGGAGTGGTGAGACGGTCCCGTCGCGAGCGGCCGCGGCGACACCCAGCACGACGAGCGTCACCGGGAGAACGAGAAACGGGGCGCGAGCGACGCCTGCATACGGTTCGGCATGCTGTCGGAGCGCTGCGAGCCGATCTGCGATCGTGAGCGAACGAGTAGCCATCTCAGTGTTCGGTCGCGTCGTAGGCCTCGAGCAGTTCCTGGTAGCGATTTCTGATCGTCACTTCGCTGACTTCGGTCTCCTCGGCGATCGTCTGCTGGGTGATCTGCTCGTTGGTAAGCAGCGACGCGGCGTACAGCGCGCCAGCCGCGAGCCCAACGGGGGACTTCCCTGAGTGGACGCCTTTGGGTTTGGAAACGTCCAGCAGCTCGCGCGCGCGTCGCTCGACTTCTTCGGGGACGTCCAGTGCGCTCGCGAACCGCGGGAGGTACGACGTGGGGTCAGCGGGTTCGACTGCGAGCCCGAGTTCTCGTGCGAGATAGCGGTAGGCGCGGGCGTACTCCTGACGGCTGACCCGAGAGATCGGCTGGAATTCGTCGAGACTCCGGGGGGTGTTGGCCTGCCGAGCGGCAGCATACAGCGACGCGGTCGCCATGGCCTCGATCGAACGCCCCGGGAGGAGGTCGTCGTACAGCGCTTTGCGGTAGATGACACTGGCCGTCTCGCGAACGTTCTCTGGGAGGCCGAGCGCGCTAGCCATCCGATCGACCTCACCGAGGGCCTGCTTGAGATTGCGTTCGCGGGCGCTCTGGGCACGGAAGCGCTCGTCCCAGGTCCGCAGGCGAACCATCTGGGAGCGCTTGCGCGAAGAGAGGGCCGAACCCTTGGCGTCTGTGTCCTGCCAGTCGATCTTCGTCGAGAGACCTTTGTCGTGGAGCGTGTTCGTCGAAGGAGCGCCGACGCGGGACTTCTGATCGCGCTCGCGGGAGTCGAACGCCCGCCATTCGGGCCCGTGGTCGATCATATCTTCGTCGATGACGACGCCACAGGCCTCACAGACGGTTTCGCCGCGCTTTTCGACGGCGATCCCGTCCGCACCGCACTCGGGACAGGTGAGTTCGTCGGTCTCTTCGCTCTCCTGTACTGGCTCGTTCGGTGCTGTTCGGCTTCGGTCGTGCGTTCTGAACCGCGTGTTGGTTTCGGACATTGTGTTGGTACCGCTGGACCACGGAGTCGGAAGACCCCGGGTGATAGAGTGTTTTTACTATCGTAGAAAACGATGTGCTACTACAAGTATTGCATACCAAACTGATTGGGGTCGGCAGTGGGAAGCGGCTTCATCTGTCGAATAGACTATTTTCGATGATAATCGGAAAGGCGAACGACTTTAGGTATCAATTCCGAATGGCAGCCAACATCGGCACGAGCCGGCTCGGAGAAGCTATGTCAGGAGGACCACGATCTGATCAGGACGGAATCGACGCGGTCGTAGACGAGTGTGTCTCGGTGTTGCAGTCGTTCGAGCTCACCGAATACGAGGCAAAGAGTTTCGTCGCGCTATCGCGACTCGGAACCGGGACAGCCAAGGAGGTCGCCGAAGTGGCCGAGATTCCACAGGCACGGGTCTACGATTGCATGGAGACGCTCAGCGATCGAGGAGTCGTCTCGATCCAGCAGTCCAAACCGCGCCGGTTCCGTGCGGCAGACACCGAGCCAGCCCTCCGGGCGCTCGAACGCCGATGTCAGGATCGCCTCGACAGGCTCCAACAGCTGTTTCCGCGCCTGGAGTCGCCGAGCCGGGATGAAGAAAGCGCGGACATGTGGGTGATGGAGGGATCAACCGAAGTCAGCGAGCGTCTCCGGGAACTCGTGTCGGGAGCCGAGGAGGCGGTGTTGCTGGCGCTGGCGACCGAGGATCTGCTCACCGAGGATCTGCTCGACGCGCTCGATTCGGCGGCCACCCGAGGTGTCGACGTCGTCGTCGGGTCCCCGGGCGAACCGATCCGTGAGCGGGTCGGGGAGACGGCTGCGACCGCTCGCGTCGTCGAGACCTGGACCTGGTGGGAGGAGTTCCCTGTTCGACCGGGCGCAGTCAGCGCAGTGTTGCTGGTCGACGGACACTCGATGCTGGTCAGTGCCGACGCAGCCACCTCGCTTCCGGGCGTGAACAAACATCGAGCCGTCTGGACCGACAGCGAGCGCGCCCCCCTAGTGAAGATGATGCAACCGCTGGTTGCACGAGCAGTCGATCCCGCAGGTGGCTGATGTCGTCCACTGGACGAGCGGAAAGACATTTTACGAACGGTGTGTATGTCCGAGCAAGCACAGCGATGAGAAAAGCCACCAGTGGGGAAAGCCGTGAGTGAAGCCGCTCAGAACGTGCTCGTGGTTGGGCCCAGCGTCGGAGAAGTAGCTGACGAACTCTGCACGCGGCTGTTGATGGACGCCCGGTCGGCCGACTCGATCCTCGGCGTGTCGGTCGTCCAGTCGCCCTCGGACCGCAGTCGCGCCTGGACCGAACACGGTTCACTCGAGAGCTTCGACGTCGAGTTCGTCGATGTCGATACCAATACTCGGGCAGCGAGCGCGGCCGAACAGCCGCAACCGACGCGTCACGTCACCACCGTGTCGGACCCGACGGATCTGGCGACGCTCGGCCGAACGATCCACGACCGGCTAGCGGCAGCCGACGGCCAGACGTCGATGTGTTTCCACTCGATGACGGACGTTCTGGGTTTCGTCGAGCGCGAGCGCGCGCTCGAATTGCTCCACATCCTGGCCGAGGCGGTCAACGCAGCCGACGCGCACGCCCACTACCATCTCGACATCGACGCCCACGACCAAGAGACGGTCGACCTGTTCGGAACGGTCACCGACCGCGTGATCGAACTCGGTCGCGACGGCTCGGACGTCTCGATCCGCTGATCACCGTTCGGCGAGCGTCATCGACATGCCGTCACGGGGATGGGCAGTCAACGAGGGGCGCAACTGAAGTCGTCCCGAGCGGCTGGTGTCGAGGCTGTACTCGCGGGCGACCGTCGCCAGGATGACCTGTGCTTCGAGCATCGCGAGGTGCTTCCCGATACAGTGACGCGGCCCGCCGCCGAACGGGAAGTACGCGAATCGTGGTCGGTCACCCTGATCGAGCCACCGGTCGGGGTCGAACTGTTCGGGGTCGTCCCACCAGTCTGGCGAGCGATGGACGGCCCACTGTGGCAACATGACAGCCGACCCCTCCGGGACGTGGTACCCGCCGAGTTCGACGTCCCGAGTCGGCTGCCGGAAGAGGACGTACACCGGCGGGTACAGCCGCATGGCCTCCTGAATCACGCGCTCGATCAGGTCGAACTCCCGGACGGCTTCGAAGGTGACCGGCCCCTCGACGGCGTCGGCCTCGGTCTGGACTTGTTGCTCGATTTCGGGATGGTTCGCCAGCAGGTACCAGCTGTACGTCAGTGTCAGCGCCGTCGTATCGTGACCCGCCAGCAGCATCGTCACGACCTCGTCGCGGAGCTGGCGGCGCGACTGTTCGCCGCGGTCGCGTGCGCGAAGGAGAATCGAGAGTACGTCCATCGGTTTCTCGGGGTCGTCTTCGTCGCCCTCGGTCCCGCGACGGCTCGCGATCAGTTGTTCGACCACGCCGTCGAGCTTCTCCAGGGCGGCCCGGTACTCCCGATTTTCGGGGGTCGGAACCCAGTCGGGCGTGATGAACCGGATCGGGTCGGGTTCGAAGCGCGCCCCGATCGGTTCGAGGTTCTCGCGGATGATCTCGCGCTGGCAGTCGCTCAGTTCGACGTCGAGCATCAGGTCACAGATGACGTCCAGGGTGACCTGTGTCATCTCCAGTTCGATATTCCGTCGCTGGCCGTCGGCCCACTCCTCAAGCATCCCCTCGGCGTGGCCGGCGATGGTATCGGTGAACTCGCCGAGGCGAGTCATCGCGAACGCCGGATTCGCGAGGTTGCGTTGCTGTTTCCAGGTGTCACCCTCGCTCAACAGCAGTCCCTCGCCGAGGAGGTCGCCGATGGCGTCGTCCTGAAAGTCGGGTTTGACGTAGCTGTCGGCGTCGGCGACCAGCACCTGCTGGATGTCGTCGGGGTCGCTCAGCATGTAGGTGTCAAGCGGCCCCAAGTCGAGGCGGACCACGTCGCCGTAGGCGCGCTCGCAGGCCGTCAGAAAGCGAAACGGGTCAGTGGCGTACTGGCGGGCGTTCCCGAACAGCGGGTCACCTTTCGGCTGGGGCGGGCGCGGAACCATCACCAGTCTTCGGGGACCCAGCGACATAAGCGCCCGGCCGAGCGAAAGGTTTGGACAGGTTTGCCAGAATCCCCTTTGAAGTGTCTCGTCCATATCCGAGTGCAATGTTCGGATCGAAACCGCTCACCGCCGCGCTGGCGGTGCTACTGCTGATCGGAAGTGTCGTACCAGCAACCGCTGCCGCCGGCGGCGAGGCCGAGGGATCGGCCGCCGCCTCGGCGACAGTCCACGTCGAAGTGACCGAGAACGCGACCGTGCTCTCCGTCGAAAGCGACGGTGAAGCCGTCTCGAACGGATCGGTCGTCGTCGAGTCGGTCGGTAACGCCTCCTACGAAGGGAGCGGCGAGTACGATCTCGACGCCAACGGGACGGTTCGGCTGCCCGCACCTGACGGCGAAGCGACCGTCGAGGTCGACCTCGAAAGCGAGTCCGTCGACGGTGAGGCGGTCGTGACGCTGACCGCGCCTGAGACGGGCGAGTACGAAACAACCGTCACGATCGGGACGCAAGCAGAAGCCGGCTTCATGGCCGAGCTGAACGCCTGGCTGCCGGTCGAGCTCGGCTTCGAGGCCGACGCCGAGGACGGCTCGGCTAGCGCCGAGGGTGACGCTCACGTTCAGGACAGCGACGACGAAGACGATTCGCTGTTCGGACTCAACCTCGACTTCGCGTTCGACGCTGACGCAGAGGCCGACGCCAAGTCGGGCAGCGACGTCGACGCGAGTGCAGACGCCGAGGGCGAGTCAGACACTGAAGCTGACGCCGAATCGGACGCCGACGCTGAAGCCGGCTCCGAGACTGACGCCGACGCTGAAGGCGATAGCGACGGCGGTATCGAAATCGACGCGGACTCCGAGACTGATGCCGACGCCGACAGTGACGACGGGCGTGTCGCCGTCGACGGCGACAGCGAGTCCTCGGGCGGCATTGCCCTGAGCGCCTGATCGCTCTATTTTTCCGCCGCTGACGTCGCACCCTCCCCTTCTCCGGCGATAACTACTCGTCACTGGAGTCCGGAATACGAGCGTGGCATACGAGACGATCCTGTTCGACATGGACGGCGTGCTGCTAGAAGGGTATCACACCGACCCGGCCGTGTACCGCCAGGCCGTCGCAGCGACACTGGCGGACTTCGGCGTCGAACACGGTGGCGACCCACCACCCGATCTGGTCGCGCCCGACACCGTCGCGGACATTCGGGCGACCTGTGACGACCTCGGACTGCCGACCGCGTCGGCCTGGGCCTACCGTGAGCGTGCGGCGACGACGATCGAAAACGAGTCCATCGTCGCCGGGGATCGAGCCCCCTTTCCGGATACGGACGTTCTCGAGACACTCGCCGAAGACTGTACGATCGGCGTGATCTCGAACAACCGCCACGGCACCGTCCGGTTCGTCGTCGAGCACTTCGGGTGGCCCGTCGCGGCCGTCCGCGGGCGCTATCCCACGGTCGACGAGTTCGCCCACCTCAAACCCCATCCCCGATTGTTGCTGGGTGAACTCGACAAGCTCGGCGTCGAGGACGCGCTATTCGTCGGCGATCGCCGAACCGACGTCGAGGCCGCTCACCGGGCCGGGATCGACGCCGCGCTCCTGACCCGAAATGGGGACCCTGCACCCGGCGAAGAAGCACCGCGATTTCACATCGAGTCGCTCTCGGAGTTGCCGGGGCTGCTGGACGAGTGAGACTGTTCAACAGTCCGTAGTGATCGTCCTCGGAATCGCGTAAGTCGAGCGTCGATCCAATCTCGACCGTCTCAGAGTTCGATCGTCGCCAGATCGGCCTCCAGCTCGGCGACGTGGGCGTTGTAGGCGTCGACGAAAGCGTGGAACTGTGGGGCGTACTCGCGGATGTCGGCTGCAGACGGGGGCTGGTACTGTGAGAGGAGATAGACGCCGCCCGAACCGCCGACCCGGAGGTACGACACGCTGTCTGCCTCCCATTTCAGTTCCCAGCGAGTGCCCTCGACCCGTTCGGCGTAGGTGCCGTAGTCGCCACCCTCGTAGCGGTGGAGTTCGCCCGCGATGCGGTCACAGACCTCCCGGACACGGTCGAGGACACGGTCCCGTTCGGCGACGACGGTGTCCGTCGAGCGGACCGACGGGAAGTCGGTCGCAACGTCGTCGAGGACCCCCTCCAGGGACGCGACGTAGTCGGCGAAGCCCTCGGTGAACGCGGCGTAGTCGGTCATCGCGGTCGCCAGCGCGTCCGGCTCGGGCGGTTGCTTGGTCGAGATGACGTAGATCTCCGAGCCGCGACTGGGGTCGAACCGAAGATACTCCAGATCACCAGCCTCGTACTTGACCGTCCACTCGCCGCGATCCGTTTCAATCTCCGCCTGCCCGTAGTCGCCACCCTGGAGTCTGGCGAGCTGGTAGGCGATCTGGCCGGCGTGGTCGCGCACGGCTGCCAGCAGGTCGTCGCGCTGGTCGGCGACAGTCGTCGCGTCCGCAGGATCACCGGGTGGCCAGTCAGTCACAGGCCGCTGTCAGGCACGGGGCGTCATAACCGGTCCGATTCAGGCCGCAGGAAGAGCTGTGTTACTCGTGTGCCCATTCTGGGTCCGTCTTCGACCAGAAACAGAGGACTTTTTCGGACGATTCGGTTTCGATATCGGCCGTCGGTTCTGCTTTCGAACTCATGTTACGCTCATAGGTTGACGAGTGTTGTATTTATATCTGCCCCTAAGAAGGTGGGGAGACATCTAGGACCAGACAAGGAATATAAGGTCAGTATATCAGTCCGCGACGAGCGAGGTCTGGCCGCGGACATCGGCTTCGAGGCGGCGGGCGTGCTCCAGACGGAGTTGTCGGGCCTCTGCGGGAGAGACGACGTCACGGTCGGCAAACTCGGCCGTCGTCGGATCGTACGCGCCGATGTCGAACCCCATCCGGTCGAGGTACGCCCGGACGGGCATCGAGTCGAGGCCGTCGCGGATCGCCTCGTTGACGTACTCGATGAGTGCGTCGAACTCCGGGAGGACCATCTCGGTCTCGCTCCGGTAGCCCCGGTCGCCCTCGATGCGGACCGTGGTGGCATCGAGTCCAGCGACGACATCGGCGATATCGTCGGCCAGGCGCAGGACCTGGCTCGGGAGGGCGGTGTCGGGCGAGCGCCACTCGACGGTCCCGAACGCTGCTCTGAGCTGGACCGGCGTCCAGACCGTGCTCTCGGGCTCGAAGTCGGCGTGGAGTGCCCGGCGGTCGACACCGGCCTCGTGGGCAGCCGTACGGAAGTCCTCGTAGCGGCGTTCGAGCCGGCGCGTCCAGTCGTCTCGGTCCTGGGCGTATCGCCAGAGTCGCCCCTGGTGGGGGACGCTGTCGTAGGCCATCCAGCGATAGAGTTTCGACCGTGCGCCGGCGGCCAGACGCCGACCCTGAAAGTACGGCGAGGAGTTGACCAGCGCGAGCGCGGGATCGAGCGCGACTAGGGTGTTCAGCTGGTCGATCGCTCTCCCTGGCTGCTGTTCGACGTGGATGTGGGTTCCGGCACAGTGGCGGACGTACTGAAAGTCCTCACCGACGACCTCGTTCTGGATCCGGGTTCGCTCGCTGGGGATCTCGGCGATCTCGTCGGCGTGGATGGGTGTTGCGAGGGGAACCAACCCCTTGCCGAGGTCGGCCGCGCGATCGAGAACGGCCGAGATCCGATCCAGCAGTTCCGTGCGGAGCTGCTCAGTCGAGCCACACGGTGTCGTCTTGATCTCGACCATCGGCTCGACGAACTCGCGCTCGACACCGGCTGAGGCAGCCACGAGTTCGCCCGGTTCGACGAGCGCACCCTCGCCGTCGACGACCCAGTACTCGACCTCGACACTCCGGCGGATCTGTCCTGATTCAGTCATTGACACCGACCTCCCGATCGTACGTTCGGTCCCACACGACACCCCGAACCGACAGTACTGTCCAGCGCTGCGTGTGGTGCCGGCACACATACTCGTCTAGCAAGCCCGACAAAGAGTATATCGTGTCTTGCAATAATTGCGAGTTTAGCTAGAGTACCCAGTCAAATTAGTGCGAAAGAGTGTTCGAACCCTCAGTCTATTTGTGTCCAGAGCCACACTCGTTCACAAATGGATCGGCTACGAATTGCCCTGTTGAACGCGGCCCACGCGGCCGAGGACACCCGGCGCAACTTCGAGCGCGAGATCGACGCCGATCTCGTGGAGTTTCAGTGTCCGGAAGGTGAACTCCCGGCGTCGTTCGAGTTCGACGGCTGTGTCGTCACCGGATCGAGCGCCTCTGTGTACTGGGACGAACCGTGGATCGGCCAGCTCAAAGAGTGGGTCGGCGAGGCCGTCGAAGCTGGCCTGCCTTTCCTGGGAGTCTGTTACGGCCATCAGTTGCTGGCGAACGTCCTCGGCGGCCAGGTCGAGGCGATGGGCGAGTACGAGATCGGCTACCGGACGATCCACCGGACCGAAGACACCGAACTTCTGGACGGTGTCGACGAGGAGTTCACCGCGTTTACGACTCACTCTGATCGCGTCCGCCGGGCACCCCCAGGGGCTACCGTATTTGCTCGGAACGACTACGGCATCCACGGGTTCCGGAAGGGGCGGGTGTTCGCCGTCCAGTTCCACCCCGAGTACGACACGACGACCGCCGAAACCGTCACCGAGGGGAAAGACCTCCCCGAAGAGACGATCACGGCCGTACTCGAGGGGATCACCGAGGAGAACTACCAGGCAGCCTGCGAGGCCAAACAGCTGTTCGACAACTTCCTGCGGTTCGTCGAACAGGTCCAAACTGTGCCCGAAGCCGCGGACTGAGACCTCAGCACGTCCAGGAATCGCGAAACCGATGCCGGACAGTGTCGCCCAACGCCGGTGCACTCGCGTCGTAGCCTTTCTGGCGTAACTCGGCCGCGAAGTCCGCACAGCGGTCCCCGTGATTGACCAGAATCTCGGCGTTGCGATAGTCGTCCAGAAAGTCCAGCAATCCCTCGCGGTCGGCGTGGGCAGAGAAGTCGTAACTCTCGACCTGGGCGCTGACAGGCATCCGGCGGCCGTCGATCTCCGCACTGCCCGTATCGAGTAACTCCCTGCCGGGCGTCCCCTCGACCTGGTAGCCGGTGAAGGCGATCTTGTTCACGGGACGATCCGCTATTTCGGGGACGTAGGTCATGGCGGGACCGCCCGAGAGCATCCCGGCCGTGGTGATGATGACGGTGTTCTGCGCTGCGATCCGGCGGCGCTGGCCGTCGCGTCCCGTAACTTCGCGAGCGTTCGAGACCGCCCGCTGGAGCGCGTCGCCGTCGCGGACGAAGTCGGGATACTGCCGGAGGATCTCGGTCACGCGGGTCCCCATTCCGTCGACGTAGCAGTCGATATCGTGTTCGGCACAGACGAGCAGCAACTCCTGGGTCCGACCGATGGCAAAGGCCGGCACGACGACCGTCCCGCCCTCCCAGATCGTCGTGCGGACGCTCTCGACGAACTGCCGTTCGACGGTGTCGCGATCCTCGTGCTCGACATCGCTGTAGGTCGATTCGCAGACGACGACATCGGCGTCGGGGCGGGCGGTCGTCCCAGAAACGAGGCGCTGGGAATCCGTGTGGAAGTCGCCAGTGTAGAGCAACCGTGTTTCCCCATCATCTACCAAGACGTGCGCGCTCCCCGGGATGTGTCCGGCATCGTAGAACGTGACTTCGTGGCCGGCTACCTCGAACGTCTCACCGTAGCCGTGCGTCATGGAAACCTCGCCGACGCGGTTGAGATCCTCCTGGGTGAACGGACACTGCGTCGTATTGCCGTGGAGTTTGAGGGTGTCCCGGGCGAGAACGCGAGCGAGGTCGCGAGTGGGCGGTGTCCAGTGGATTTCGGGGCGGTCGCTGCCAGAGAGGAGAGCAGGCACCGCGCCAGCGTGGTCGAGGTGGCCATGCGAGACGACGACGGCCTCGGGATCGACGTCGCCGACGGGGTACTGACTCGGCGTGCCGGTCTTCATGCCGTAATCCAGCAACAGCGCGTCGTTGACGAGGATCGCACTGCGACCAACCTCGCCCGCGCCACCGAAAAACTGGATCTCCATTAGCAGATGTATCGGGCTGGGCTGGCTTTGGTCCGTCGATTCGAGCGCGTACAGCGAGGCGACCCCTTCATATCTGGTGACGGCCGATATGCGAGTATGGACCATTCGTCGGTCGAATATACGCCAATCGGGACGATACACACCGACTTCGAAACCGCCGAAGGGATGCCGATCCAGCCGTCAGTCGCCGACAACGCGCCCGGGGCCGTAGAATTCGACGCGGTGTACGAACCCGCGCTTTCGGACCTCGACGGATTCTCTCACTGCATCCTCCTGTATCAGTTCCACGACAGCGACGACGACTACTCGACAACCGTCAAGCCGTTCCTCGACGAGAACGAGCGAGGGCTATTCGCGACGCGAGCCCCGAAACGACCGAACAACATCGGCCTCTCGATCGTGGCGATAGATTCGATCGACGGAACCGAACTCACCGTCAGCGGCATCGATGTCGTCGACGGGACACCCCTGCTCGACGTCAAACCGTTCGTTCCCGAGTTCGACGTCCCCGACGACACTGAGAGTGGCTGGATCGCAAAGAGTGAGGACGGAACCGGCCGTACTCGTGCCGACAGTCGATTTCGGTGAGACTGGCTCTGGAGGCGTTACGCCAGACCGAGATCCGCCAGGGAGCGGTGTTATCGATCCCGCCACAGATAACGCAGCACGTGCCACAGTTGTCGAGCGTGACCCCAGGCGATCCCACGGGGCTTCTCTATGTCGCGGGTTTCGATCGGTATCTCCCCGATCCGAGCGCCGTTGGCAGCTGCTTCGAGCACGAGCGTCCCGCAGGTACAGACCGTATCCAGTTCGAGGTCGACTGCGAGGTCCCGTCGGATCGCTCGGAGCCCCGTCCCGGAATCAGTTACCTCTACCTTCGCCCGTGTGAGGCGGTTGAGCAGTCGTTCGGAGGGCCGGGGGATCGTCGACCGCGCGCCGAGCACCAGATCCAGGTCGTGTGACTCGATCGCACTGGCAAGCCGTGCAACGTCCCCAGGGCGGTGCTCGCCATCGGCGTCGTATGTCACGACGATCGGCGTCTCGGCTGCCCGAAATCCACGCTTCAGGGCTGAGATATATCCCTCGTTCGTTGCCTGTTCGACGACCGTCGCCCCGGCCGCGCGGGCCTCGGTCGCCGTCTCGTCTGTCGAACCATCGTCGACGACCAGAACCCGATACGTTCCGACCAGTTCACTGACCACACGGCCGATACGCCCTGCCTCCTCGTACGCCGGCACGACGACCGTGACATCATCCATGCACTAGTAGTGTGCCTTTATCGCATTATAGTTTCCGCGATAGTCCCGATATGCCCACCTTAAAGATATTTTTTCGCCGTTTTAGATTGTATAGCCTATGATAGAATTGTTTATTTTGCGCAATTCTTTAGCGTCTCGCTCCGCTAGTACGAGATATGACGGAGACGTTCCTGATCGTGGGCGGCGACGCAGCGGGGATGAGCGCGGCGAGCAAAGCAAAGCGCGACGATCCGGACCTGGACGTCGTCGTCCTCGAACGGGGGGAGTGGGTCTCCTACGGGGCCTGTGGCCTCCCATACTACGTCAAAGGAGACGTATCCGAACTGGAGGATCTGGTCGCGGTTCCACCGGAGCGGTTCGTCGAGGAGCGGGACATCGACCTCCGGACGGGCCACGAGGCGACAGCGATCGACACTGATACCCGGCGAGTGACGGTCGAAACCGAGACCGAGACGTACGAACAGTCCTACGACTACCTCCTGATCGCGACCGGCGCACGGGCACTCGAACCGCCGATCGACGGGCTCGATCGGGAGGGCGTGTTCAGCCTCCACAGCATGGAAGCGGGCCGGCAGCTCAAGTCCTTCGTCGAGTCCGAACCGGGGATCGAACACGTCGCGGTGATCGGCGGCGGGTACGTCGGCATCGAGATGGCAGAGGCTTTTCGAGCGCACGATATGGAAGTCTCGCTGTTCGAGATGCTGCCACAGGTCCTCCCGACGTTCGGCGAGACAGTGGGCGAAGCCGTCGCCGCGGAACTCCGCGAGGAAGGGGTCGACCTCCACCTCGACACGCAGGTCCAGCGGCTGGCCGGCGACGAGCGCGTTCGGGCCGTCGAGACCGCCGAGGAATCGGTCCCCGTCGACGGTGTGCTCGTCGGCGCGGGGGTCGTCCCGAACACCGAACTGGCCGAGGCTGCCGGGATCGAGCTGGGCGAGACGGGCGCGATCGCGACCGACGAATACGGACGCACGAACGCCCCGGACGTCTACGCCGCGGGCGACGTCGCCGAGATGGACCATGTCGTGACCGGCGAGCCTGCACACGTTCCGCTGGCACTGACAGCAAATCGAGCGGGTCGGGCGATCGGCCAGACTGTCGCTGGCGATCGCACCCGGGTCGGTGAGATCGCCGGGACGGCCGTCCTGAAGGCGTTCGATCTGGCGGCCGCCCGGACCGGGATCACCGACGAGAGCGAAGCCAGAGAAGCGGGCTTCGATCCGGTATCGGTCACGATCACTGCCCCGTCGCGGGCACACTACTACCCGGGCGGGACAGAACTGGAGATCACGATGGTCGGCGACCACGATACCGGCCGGGTGCTGGGGGCGACCATCGTCGGGGAAGAGGGCGTCGCCAAACGAGTCGACACCGTCGCCGCGGCGCTGCACGGCGAGATGACCGTCGCGGACGTCGAATACATGGATCTCTCGTACGCGCCACCGTTCAGCCCGACGTGGGATCCAGTGTTGACAGCGGCGAAAGTACTTCGCGGAAAACTCGACTAGCTAATCGACACCGCCGGCAGCAAAAGGGGGACGGTCGGTTGTACATCTGTTCCAGATCGATCGTACACGTGGTGCGATCGTACTGGTAAATCGTTACAACCGACCGTATCAGTGATCAGGGGAACACGTGTGAGAGGGGTCAGAACAGCGCGCCGAAGAGACCGACGAAGAAGTCGAACGTCGACTGGCGCTGAGCCGTAACCGACTCGACCGAGAGGTTCGGAGCCGAGTTGCCGTTGCAGGCGCTGTCGGCGCCAACGAGACAGATCCCGGCCTCGCCACCATCATCTTTGTTCGGCTCGATGCGGTCGCCCGTTCGGTTTTCTTCCTCAGCGGGCGTCAGCTGACCATCGCCGTCAGCCTGGTCACCGTTACAGGGACCACCAGCGCCGACCATGCAGATGCCGGCGTCGCCGTCCCCGTCCGAAGCCGGTGCGTCGCCGCTGTCAGTCGTACGGTTGGTCGAGGACTCATCATTGCAGGGACCGCCAGCGCCGACCATGCAGATGCCGGCGTCGCCCTCATCAGACGAGGGTTTCTCGTCGGTCGTGCGGTTGGCCGAAGATTCCTCATCATTGCAGGGACCGCCAGCGCCAACCATGCAGATCCCGACTCCACCCTCATCGGACGAGGGTTTCTCGTCGGTCGTACGGTTGGTCGAGGACTCATCATTGCAGGGACCACCAGCGCCAACCATGCAGATGCCGGCGTCGTCCTCATCGGATTGCTCGTCGTCACCGAGCTGGCGGTCGTCGTCGCTCGTCTCGTTGTCGCCATCCCACTGTTCGCCGTTGCAGGGGCTGTCAGCGCCGACGACGCAGATGCCGACGCCGGTCTCGTTGCCATCGCCGTCAGTGCCGTTGATCGATTCGTCGAAAGAGTGATACTGTCCGTCTGCCTGTGTCGCCGTGGCCGCGCCTGCCATCGCCAGACCGGCGAGCAGGATCGCGCCCACGAGGAGGGGAACTCTCGTTCGCATTGCAATCGGTCGTACAAACCCCACTTAAGAAGCAATATCGGAACCTCAAACGACTCTTTGAGTGGTCGAGTCCGAAACGCTCCTCGTCCAGCCGTGCGATGAGTCCTGTATGCGACGCCACCACCTGGAGTTCGATCGGTTCTTCGAGGTCGTCGAGCAGACCGACGACGCACAGGCGGCCCAGATGACGCTCGATCCCGGTCAGTCGACCGGCGGGCCCGACAATTTCCACGTCGACAGCGACCAATGGCTGTTCGTCCACTCGGGATCGGGCTGGGCCGTCGTCGACGGCGACGAACACAGCCTTGAGACCGGCGATCTGCTCTGTATCGAATCGAGCGAGCGTCACGAAATCGGCGCCGACAGCGACTCGTCTCTGGAAACTGTCAATCTCTACGTCCCGCCCAGAGCCGACCGGTGATCGCGGTTCCTTCGGCGGATCGGGTTCCAGTAAAGAAAAACGTATTTCACGATACGTGACGATTATCATAATGAACCATGAAGAAGTTGATCAACGAACCGGGAGACGTCGTCGACGAGATGCTTGAAGGGATGGTAGCAGCGTACCCCGACGAACTGCGACGTCTCGACGGAACGAACGTGGTCGTACGGGACGACGCACCGGTCGATGGCAAGGTCGGTATCGTCAGCGGTGGTGGATCGGGTCACGAGCCGACACACGCGGGATATATCGGCGATGGGATGCTCGATGGGGCAGCCGCAGGGGAGGTATTCACCTCGCCGACGGCCGACGAACTGAGCGAGATGATACAGGCGACAGACGCCGGGGAGGGCGTCCTCTGTGTCGTCAAGAACTACGAAGGTGACGTGATGAACTTCGAGACGGCCGCGGAGATGGCCGAGATGGAAGGCGTCTCCGACGTCGCGCAGGTCGTCGTCAACGACGACGTCGCCGTCGAGGACTCGCTGTACACCTCCGGCCGACGCGGAGTCTGTGGGACCATCCTCGTCCACAAGGCCGCCGGCGCGGCCGCCCATCGGGGCGACGACATCGAAGAGGTCCAGCGTGTCGCCGAGAAAGTCATCGAGAACGTCGGGACCATGGGGACGGCGTTGACGTCCTGTGTCACGCCTGAGAAGGGCGAACCCACGTTCGACCTCGGCGAGGACGAGATCGAACTCGGGATCGGGATCCACGGCGAGCCCGGCACCGAGCGCGTCGACATGATGCCCGCCGACGACATCGCCGAGGAACTGACGACCAGTGTCCTCGACGACCTCGGACTCGACGAGGGACAGGAGGTCGTCACTATCGTCAACGGGATGGGCGGGACGCCCCAGATGGAACTGTTCGTCCTCAACAGGAAAGTCCAGGAGATGATGGACGACCACGGACTGGACGTGTGGGACGCGATGGTCGGCGACTACATGACCTCCTTGGACATGATGGGTGCCTCGATCACGGTCTGTGCCGTGGACGACGAACTCAAAGAACTGCTGGCCCACGAGGCCGACACGCCCGGACTGAAACGCTGAGCGTCTCGATCACCCGGGATCGCCGGAACTGTTTACTTTTTGGTCGCCGATTGGTAGCGTATGGCAGACGAATCGGTCCAGCGTGAGGCACTGCTCGCGGCGATCGAGAACGTGGCTGCGCGGATCGCCGACGAAAAAGAGCACCTGACCGATCTGGACTCGGCGATCGGCGACGCAGACCACGGCGCAAACCTGAATCGTGGCTTCCAGGCCGTCCTCGAAAAAGTCGAAGGCATGGACGACGCCGACCCACAGGAGATCACAAAGACCGTCGGCATGACACTCATCTCGGAGGTCGGGGGCGCCGCGGGACCGCTGTACGGCGGGTCGTGTATGACCGCAAGTCAGGAACTCGAAGGCGGTATTACCGCCGAGACGTCGATCGCCTTCGCCGAGGCGTTCCTCGAAAAACTGCAGGATCGAGGCGATGCGCGCGTCGGCGACAAGACGATGGTCGACGCGATCACACCCGCGGTCCACACCTACAAGAAGTCGATCGAGCAAGACGACCTGCCCCCACTGGAGGCACTGGCCAAAGCAGTCGACGCCGCAGAGCGTGGCGTCGAATTCACGGTCCCGATACGCGCCAGCAAAGGGCGGGCTTCGTACCTGGGCTGGCGCTCAGTCGGCCACCAGGACCCCGGCGCGACGAGCACGCTCATGATACTCGAAGAGATTCTCGAAACCGCCGAAGAACACCTCGACGGCGACGTGGCAGTCGACGCGACCTCACCGACGATTCCCGACGAAGAGCCTGAGGGTGAGTGAGATGATCGGACTCCTGATCGTCTCTCACAGTTCGAAGGCTGCCGAGGGAATCCGCGAGATAGCCATGGAGATGGGGGGCGACGAAGAGACGGTGGCGGCCGTCGGCGGCGACCCCGACGGCGGGATCGGCAGTTCTATCGACGAGATTCGAGCCGCACTCGAAACGCTCCTCGACCGAACGGACGGCGTCGTGATCCTCGCCGATCTCGGCAGCGCGGTGATGAACGCCGAGACCGCCATCGAGATGCTCGAACGTGACGCCGACGTGGTCGTCGCCGATGCGCCCATCCTGGAGGGTGCGCTCAACGCCGCGGCGAGTACGACCAGTCCGAAAGCCACCGTCGAGTCCGTCAAAGCGTCCGCCGAAGAGGCGCGAGACATCTCGAAGGTGTAGCCTGCCAGTGTTCGGTTACCCCACACGCACCACAAGATTAGGTGATCGGCCGTCGAATCGGGTGCTATGACAGATCCGTTCGTCGTCGTCGGTGGTGACGCGGCCGGCCTGAGCGCCGCCAGCAAGTGTCGTCGAGAGGAGCCCGATCGTGAGGTGATCGTCTTCGAGAAGGGGTCGTGGGTCTCGTACGCCCACTGTGGGATGCCCTACTTCGTCAAAGGAGACGTCGAAACACTGGACGATCTGCTCTCGCTCTCGCCCGAGGAGATCGACGAGCGCGGGATCGGCCTCCGGCGCGGGCACGAGGTCCTCACCGTCGACACCGAAGCCGAAACCGTCACCGTCGAGGGCCCCGACGGCGAGTCCGAACAGCCCTACGGCGACCTCCTGATCGCGACCGGTGCCCACGCCGTCACCAGCCCGATCGAGGGCCACGACCTCGACGGCGTCCACACGATGCACGGCCTCGACTCCGCGGCGGCCGTCCGGGCACACCTGCTCGAGCCCGACGAGGATCCACTGGCGGACATGGGCGGCGAGGAGTTCGTCGATCGTGATCTCGTGGCACGATATGGCGCGCTGGACCCACCCGAAACGGTCGCCATCGTCGGCGGCGGCTACGTCGGCGTCGAGATGGCCGAGGCCTTCGCCAGCCACGAACTCGACGTACATCTCTTCCAGCGCGGCGACCGTCTCGTGCCACCGTTCGGTGAGGCCGTCGCCGAAGCGGTCGAATCGGAGCTCCGCGAGCAAGGCATTGCGCTGCACCTCGGCGAAGAGGTCGCTCGAATCGAGAGCGAGACAGGGGCCCAGCGATCCGCGAGCGGCGACGATACCGTCGACCAGCTCGTCTGTGGGAGCGGCTCGTCGCTCGATATCGATTGTGCCCTCGTGGGAATCGGTATTCAACCCAACACCACACTCATCGAGGACACGCCAGTCGAACTCGGTGAGTCGGGTGCGATCGCCGTCGACGAGTACGGACGAACGAGCGTCGAGGGCGTCTACGCCGCGGGCGACGTCGCGGAGATGTGCCACGCCATCACTGGCGAACCGGACTGGGTGCCGCTCGGGTTGACCGCGAACAGAGCGGGGCGAGCGATCGGCCAGACTGTCGCCGGGGAGCCCGAACCCGTGGGCGACATCGCGGGAACAGCTGTGTTGAAAGCGTTCGAGCAGGAGTGTGGACGGACTGGGATCGTCGACGAGGATCGAGCGCGCGAGGCTGGATTCGATCCCGTCAGCGAGACGATCACGACTCGCTCACGGTCGGGCTACTACCCCGGGGCCGCGGAGACGACCGTGACGCTCGTGGCTGATCGTGACTCCGGGCGATTGCTTGGCGGCACCATCGTCGGGACCGACCGGGCTGCCATCCGGATCGACATCCTCGCGATGGGACTGGAACAGGACGCCACAGTCGCCGACCTGGAGCGGGCGGATCTGGCCTATGCACCGCCCTTTGCTCCTGTGTGGGATCCCGTGCTGACCGCTGCGAAGGTGCTCCGGGCCCAGCTATAGTCGACACGAGACAGTTCAGACACCGTATATAAACACGTGGACTGACTAGCCGCCAGAGTCATTACTGGCCGCGACTTCCAGTTTAACTCAGTGGGGCGTGCCTCTGACAAGTGCGATCCCACTCGAACCTCTGACATCCGTTTTACTCTTCGTCTTGGTGATGGCTGTTCAGGAGAGTCCATCTGAAACCGATGGCCAGTTCAGACGATATAGCGCTGAACGTGGCTGCTCGTACGTGGGGTGTTCGTCGACCTGCAATAGCCCCCGAAGCATCAAGGGGTCGATGGACTGCGGTCGGAACGCGAAAGACAATCCAGCACGAACAGGCAGTGATGGCGGTGACGCTCTCAGAGTCGGTGCTGACGCAGTACCGCCGGTTCACGCTGTTCAACTCCCCCTATGCCGAGCACGACGATGGCCGGGCGGTCGATCTCTATCCCGATGGCGAGACGGTACCGTCGCCGGTCACCGGCACGGTCGAGGCGATCAAGCGCGTTCGTGCTCCGCCGAAAGACTACGCCGCCGAGGAAGACGCCATGCTCGTGGTCGATACAGGAGAGTATCTGGCACGGCTCTTGCACGTCGATCCGGCCGTCGAAGAAAGGGATACGGTCGAGATGGGAGAAGATCTCGGCGAAACGATCCGGGCGGGCTTTTTCGCGCCGTGGGTTCCGAACCATCTGCATCTGGGCTTTCGCAAGTATGGTGCCGATCCGTTCCGGGCCTCGGGGTCGCTCCCGCTCGACGTGGGGATCGAGGTCCGTCCGCTGGCGTGGGACGGAACTGGCACCGTCGTCGAGACTGGCGAGACGTGGGCGCGGCTGGATTCGCCCGCGCATCCGGATCCCGGCGAGTACTTCGTCGGGCTGGGCAGTGACGGAGGGCTATTGGATGGAGGACTGCCCCACTACGAGTACGGCGGATTGCTCGGCAGCGGAGAGCGGGCCATCGTTGCCGGCGAATCCGTCGGTACTGTCGAGGATGGGGCGGTCGACTGGGACGAGCTGACGGTGCTAGCCAACAGTGAACCGATTACTGGGCTGGCACTGTTCTGTGCTCGGGATGAGTTCGGAATCAAGCTTGTCGGCGAGGATGTCGACTTCGAGGTCGGCGACACTGTCGCCGTCGAGATTGATCGGAGCGCCTGACCCGAGTCTACAAACCCCTCCGGTACCCATCACTCCACCATGACCGACGAACTCCCGAGCGGGGCCAAAGAGATGGTCGAGTACTACATCGAGGAAGAGCACGGCTACCTCTCGTGGCTGAACGTCTCCGTCGAGGACTTCAACAAGAACTCAATCACGCTCGCGGTGCCCTACGACGAGAAACTCACCAACACGACCGAGCCGCCGACGATCCACGGGGGCATCGCTGCCACACTCGCGGACACCGCCGGTGGCCTCGCGTTGCGACCCTCGCTCGCCGATCCGCTCAACGGCGGTGTCGCCACGATCAACCTCAACATCAACTACCTCCGGCGAGCCTCCGGGGACCTCAAGGCCCACGCTGCGGTCATCCGGGCGGGCAACTCCGTCGGTGTCTCGGAGATTTACGTCGATTCGGAGACCCCGAACGGCGAGACACAGATGGTCGCGGCGGGGATGGGTGCATATCGGCTGTTCCAGGACTAATGGTCGAGAGGATCGCCGACGGCCTCTGGCGGATCGACTGCCAGACCCGCGACAAGCCAAACGCCTATCTCCTCGACGACGAGGGCGACCTAACACTCGTCGATGCAGGCTGGCCCGACGACGCCCGGACAATCAGACGTGGTATCGAAGACGCTGGCTTCACCCTCTCCGAGATCGATCGCGTCCTCCTGACACACTACGACATCGATCACGTCGGATCGCTCGGCCGGCTGACGCCCGAACTACGTGCGCCCATCTTCGTCCACTACTTCGACGCCCCATACGTCGCTGGCGAGCAACTGCCACCCTGGACCGCTCGCATCGGCATCGAAGCCATCCACCGGCTCCTCTATCGTCGCCTCGATCTCCCAGATCTGCCGATACAACGAGTCGACGGCGGTGACGCCGTGGGCGGCTTCGAGATTGTCCACACGCCAGGGCATACCCCCGGCCACGTCGCGTACGTCCACGAAGAACGTGACGCCGTCTTCCTCGGTGACCTGGCTTTCGGCTGGGGCGACGGTCTCAAGCTGGCCGACTGGATCACCAGCTACGATGCCACCGAAGCGAAAGCCAGCGCACGGGGCCTCCTCAATCAGGTCGGTGCGTTCGAACATGTCTGTCCCGGCCACGGGCCCGTACTGGGGGACGGAGACACGAGGCTGCGAGACGCAGTCGAATAGAAGAGCTCCCGAAAAACGTTGATGAAAAACTGACGTGGGGACGTCGGCTATTCGTTGCCTTCCTCAGACGGCGTCTCGGCCGGCAACACGTCCACGCAGGCCACGCTGTCGCCGTCCTCGACGTCCATGATCACGACACCATTCAACCTTTTTGAGTCGCGCGCTGACACGCGCTCCCGAAAAACGTTGATGAAAAACTGACGTGGGGACGTCGGCTATTCGTTGCCTTCCTCAGACGGCGTCTCGGCTGGCAACACGTCCACGCAGGCCACGCTGTCGCCGTCCTCGACGTCCATGATCACGACACCTTTCGTGTTCCGGCCGACAGTCGAGATATCTTCGACCGGACAGCGCATGATCTGGCCCGTGGCGCTCATCACGATGATGTGATCGTCGTCGGTCACGGCCTTGACGTCCGTTACGGGGCCATTGCGCTCGTCGGTCTTGATATCGATCAGGCCTTTGCCGTAGCGTGATTGGCGGCGATACTCGCTGAGTTGGGTCCGCTTGCCGTAGCCGTTCCGCGTGACCGTCAGCAATGCGCGCTCGTCGGCATCGTCGGTCGCGACGAGGCCGGCCACGTGGTCGCCCTCGCGCAGATCGATCCCGCGAACACCGCGGGCCGAGCGACCCATCTGACGGACCTCGTCCTCGTCGAAGCGGATGGTCATCCCGGCTTCGGTCGCGATGACGAGGTCTTTGCTGCCGTCGGTCACTTCGACGTCGACCAGTTCGTCACCATCTTCGAGTTTCGCCGCCCGGATACCCGTCGAGAGGATGTTCTCGAACTGGTCACAGCAGGTCCGCTTGACGTACCCATCGCGGGTTGCCATCGTGATGCACTCGTCGGGTTCCAGGTCGTCCGTCGGGACGACCGCAGTGATGTCCTCTCCGTCGTCCAGATCCAGTAGATTGACGGCGGACTTGCCCCGGGCCGTCCGGGACATCTCCGGAATCTCGTAGGTCTTCAGCTTGTAGACCTGCCCCTGGTTGGTGAAACACAACAGCAGGTCGTGACTGTGGGCCTGGAAGACCGTGGTGACCTGATCGCCCTCCTTGGGATCGCCGCCGATGATCCCCTTACCGCCGCGGTTCTGAGGATCGAACTGCTCGGCGGGCATCCGCTTGATGTAGTCGTCGGCCGTCATGGCGACGATCACGTCCTCCTCGGGGATGAGGTCCTCCCGGGTGACGGTCCCGGCGTCCTCGACGATCGAGGTCCGGCGATCGTCACCGTATTCGTCTTTGATCTCCCGAAGTTCGTCCTTGACCACGCTGTCGAGTTCGTCCTCGCTTTCGAGGATCTCGTTCAGCCGTTCGATTGTCGCCTGAACGTCCTCGTACTCGGCCTCGATCTCGGCGGTCTCGGCGGAGGTCAGCGAGCCGATCTGCATCCGAACGACGTGTTCAGACTGTGCCTCAGAGAATCCATAGCGCTCTTTGAGCGCCGCTTTGGCCGCGTCGCGGTCCTCAGCGTCCTGAACCAGCTCGACGACTTCCTCGGCGTTCTCGACGGCCGTCAGTCGACCTTCGAGGATGTGTGCGCGGTCTTCGGCCTCCTGCAGATCGAACTCCGAGCGTCGCCGAACGACCTCGCGACGGTGTTTGATGTACTCCTGAAGCGTCTCTTTCAGCGTCAGCACCTTCGGCTGACCGTCGACCAGCGCGAGGTTGATGACCCCAAACGTGGATTCGAGGTGGTGCTCCAGGAGCTGATTCTTCACGACGTCGACGTTCGCGCCGCGCTTGCACTCGACGACCATCCGGACGCCGTTGCGGTCCGACTCGTCGCGAAGATCGGACACGCCCTCGATCTTGCCCTCGTTGACATCGTCGGCGATCCGCTCGACGATCCGCGCTTTGTTCTCCTGATAGGGCAATTCCGTGATGACGATCCGATCTTTGCCTGAAGCAGTCTCCTCAACGTCGAATTCCGCGCGGACAGTGAGCCGTCCTCGCCCTGTGGCGTACGCCGAGTAGATGGCGTCCTTCCCGACGATGTTTGCACCAGTGGGGAAGTCCGGTCCCTTGACGTACTCCATCAGATCGGCGACTTCGGCACCTGGATTGTCGATGAGATGCACGGTCGCATCGATGACTTCGCCGAGGTTGTGCGGCGGAATATTTGTACTCATCCCGACCGCAATCCCCGAGGAACCGTTGACGAGCAGGTTCGGGAACGCCGACGGCAGGACATCTGGCTCCTGCAGGCGGTCGTCGTAGTTGCTGGTGAAGTCGACGGTATCCTTCTCGATGTCTTCGAGCAGTTCCTCGGCGATCGGGGCCATCCGGGCCTCCGTGTACCGCATCGCTGCGGGCGGATCGCCGTCCATCGAGCCGAAGTTCCCCTGGCCGTCGACCAGTGGGTAGCGCATCGAGAAGTCCTGGGCCATCCGGACCAGGGCGTTGTAGATCGGGCTGTCGCCGTGGGGGTGGTAATCACCCATGACTTCCCCGACGACCGAAGAGGACTTGCGGTGCGAGGAACCCGAGGAGACGCCCATCTCGTGCATCGCGTAGAGGATCCGCCGGTGGACGGGTTTGAGCCCGTCACGGACGTCCGGCAACGCTCGGCCCGCGATGACGGACATCGCGTAGTCGATGTAACTCTGCTCCATCTCGTCTTCGATCCGGACATGCTCGACGTTCGCACCAGCGTCGTCCGGCAGGTCTGGGACGTCAGAGCTCATATATCCACCCACTCGGCTTCAGGCGAGTGTTCCTTGATGAACTGCTTGCGCGGTTCGACGGCGTCGCCCATCAGCACCGAGAACATCTTGTCCGCAGCCGCGGCGTCGTCGATGGTGATTTGCTTGAGATAGCGCGATTCGGGATCCATCGTCGTGTCCCACAACTGCTGTGGGTTCATCTCACCCAGGCCTTTGAACCGCTGGACCTGCGTTGGATTCCCGTCGCACTCTTCCTCGATGATCCGCTCGCGCTCGGCCTCGGTCATGGCGTCGTAGGTATTGCCACGGTAGCGAATCCGATACAGCGGCGGCCTGGCCGCGTAGACGTAGCCAGCCTCCAGCAACGGCCGCATGTGTCGATAGAGGAACGTCAACAGGAGCGTCCGGATGTGTGCCCCGTCGACGTCGGCGTCAGTCATCATGATGATCTTCTTGTACCGGATCTCCTCGATATCGAACTCGTCGCCGATACCGGTCCCGATGGCCGTGATCATCGCCCGGATCTCGTCGTTCTCCAGAATCCGATCCAATCGGTGTTTCTCGACGTTGAGGATCTTCCCTTTCACAGGCAATACAGCCTGGTTCTCGGGGTTTCGGGCCTGTTTGGCACTCCCCCCAGCTGAGTCACCTTCCACCACGAACAGTTCGGCTTCGTCGGGATCGCGAGTCTGACAGTCCGACAGTTTGCCCGGGAGTGCTGTCGACTCCAGGGCGCTCTTGCGCCGAGTCAGTTCCTCGGCCTTTTTCGCTGCCTTGCGGGCCTTGGCTGCCTCGACGGCCTTACCGATGATCGATTCGGCGGTGTCGGGGTTCTCCTCGAAGTAGGTGCCCAGATGCTCGTGGACCGCAGACTCGACGATGCCCCGGACTTCGCTGTTGCCTAGTTTCGTCTTGGTCTGGCCTTCGAACTGTGGGTCGGGATGTTTCACCGAGATTACGGCCGTGAGCCCCTCACGGATGTCTTCACCTTTCAGTGTGTCGTCGAGATCTTTCAGGAGATCGTTAGAGGTCGCGTAATCGTTGACGATTCGCGTGAGTGCGGTCTTGAACCCAGTGAGGTGGGTCCCGCCTTCGCGGGTGTTGATGTTGTTCGCGAAGGCGTGGATCGATCCCTGGAGCTCGTCTGTGGCCTGCAGGGCTACTTCGACATGGATATTGGAGTCTTCGTCCTCGAAGTAGACGACGCCATCGTGTAGCGGCTCTTTGGTCTCGTTGAGATACTCGACGAACTCCTTGATCCCGCCCTCGTAGTAGAAGCGCTGGCTCGTGCCGTCACGCTCGTCGATGAGCGTGATCTCGACGCCCGAGTTCAAGAAAGCGAGTTCGCGAAGCCGACTCTCCAGCGTGGAAAACTCGAAGTTCGTCGTCTCGAAGATCTCCTCGTCCGGCCAGAACCGAATTTCGGTGCCGGTCCCCTCCCCAGGTTCAACGTCACGGACCCGATCGACACCCTCGGGAACACCTCTTTCGAAGCGTTCGCGAAAGACGCCACCGTCGCGAGTGACCTCGACGACGAGTTCCGAAGAGAGCGCGTTGACGACAGAGACACCGACGCCGTGCAACCCTCCAGAGACCTGGTAGGACTTGTTGTCGAACTTCCCGCCGGCGTGGAGGACGGTCATCACGACCTCGACGGCTGGCCGGTCGTACTCCTGGTGCGTATCGACCGGGATCCCACGGCCATCGTCACGAACGGAGACAGAACCGTCCTCGTGGATCGTCACGTCGATTTCGTCACAGTACCCCGCCAGGGCCTCGTCGATCGAGTTGTCGACGACCTCGTAGACGAGGTGATGCAACCCGCGTGTCCCGGTCGAACCGATATACATCGCGGGACGCTTGCGGACTGCCTCCAGACCTTCAAGGGCCTGGATGGAATCCGCTCCGTAATCGCTGTCCTGACTCATAAAACTGAATGATGGTACATCCCCCAGGGCCTTAAGCCTCACGTGCGCGCGCGTGGCCGTGACTAATTAACTAGAATCGAAACAAACAGAACGATCGTCGAAACGGTCGAAGGGAACTATCCTTCCATACCGCCGAAGGACAGTCCACTCTCGATGTACCGCTGGGCGAAGAAGTACACCAGCATGAGTGGTGTCGCGAACGCGAGGGCGAACGCTGAGAAGTTACCCCAGTCCATCTCACTCGGACGTCCGGAGTAATCATACAGGCCAACCGGAAGCGTCCAGTTACTCTGGTCGAGCATCAGCTGAGCGATGACGAAGTCCGTCCACCCGGCAAGGAAGATGAACACGAATACCGTCGCCAGCCCGGCTTTCGACAATGGGATGATGACCTCGTAGACGATCCGCCAGGACGGCGCGCCGTCGACGATCGCCGCTTCCTCGTACGAGATCGGAATCCCGTCCATGTAGGTCTTCAACAGCCACGTATTGAACGGAACCGCACCCGCGCCGTAGTAGATCCCAAGCGGCAGGAGTTGGTTCAGCCAGCCCAGGTTCTGGAAGATCGTGTACAGCGCGATCAGGACGGCGATGCCGAGACCGCCGCCGACCTGCGTCAGCAGGATGTACAGGTACAGCAGTTTCTTCCGGCCGATGAAGTCCCGTCGGGACATCCCGTATGCTCCCGGGATGATGACCGCCATCGCGACGACGACCGTCCAGAAGGATACGTACGCGCTGTTCTCGGCGTACGCTATGAAGCCCGAGTAGTACTCAGGCCGCCTCGGCATGCCGAACTGTGCCGGGTCGAGGATGTAGAGACCCCCAATCGAAGCTGGAACTGGTATCCTGAACAACTCCCCGACCAGTGGACCGTTGATGACGATATTGTCCGGTACCGTGAGCGGGCCAATGACCCAGATGAAGTTCTCTATCGTCGGGTTCGTTGGGATAAATTCGAACGAGTATATCCCACCACCCGAAATCGCGATGGTCAACATCCAGTAGATGGGGAACATCAACAGCCCTGCGAGCGCCACCGCACCGAACGTCGATATCCACGTCCAAGCAACGTGCTTGGGCGGGATCTCTCCCCTCTGCAGTCCGTGGTACGTGTAGCGGAACTCTTTGGCGAGATTATACGGTGCGAGAACGATGCCACGGAGGTCCTCGTAGACGCTTCGAACGATTCCTGATGCGAGACTCATGCTTCACCAGCCTCCTCGGCGAGGTTTCCACGTTTTACTGCGACCCACATGAACATCCCGATGAAGAACAGAGCTGTGAGACTAATCGCTGCTCCTTTCCCGTACAGGTTCTGGTTGAACGCTTCCTTGTAGGCGAACAGGAGCAACAGCTCGTTCTCGCGGTTCGGACTCCCCGATTCGAACACGAAGGGGATCAGGAACTGCTGGAACGATGCCGCGGACGTGAGGATCGTGCCGAACATTACCGGCCGTCTGATCGAGGGGAGGATGACGTGACGCATGCGTGAGAAGAATCCGGCACCGTCGACCTCCGCTGCGTCCAGGAGATCACCGTTGACGTTCTGGAGTGCACTGACAGTGATCAGCACCATGAACGGATAGGCGAGCCACATCTCGGTGACGACGTACGTGCTGAACGCCAACCAGCGACCGTCGTAGAACCAATTGATAGCTTGATCAATGATCCCGATATTGAGCAACAGCTGGTTCATCAGGCCGAATTGGGCCCCACTGAACACAGCCCGCCAGACGAGGATCGAGAAAATGACCGGCACGCCCATCGGCATGATGATGATGCCCCGGAGGTATCGCTTCCCTCGAACGCGATTGCCAGTCATAATCATCGCGATAGCGATTCCGAGAATGACTTTCCCAGTAACGCTGACGATGACGAACGCCCACGTCACGAGGAATGAATTCCAGAACTGGTAGTTGAAGACTGCAACCGGATCACTGAGAAAGAGGTCTAGCACCGACCCGTACGCGCCGCTCAGAATGTGGTTCGCAGCCTGGATGCTGAACAGTAGTTCGATGTAATTCTCGAGGCCGATGAAATCAGCTTCTCCCAGCGGCACCAACCCGAGCAGTCGGCCGTCCCCCACGAAGAGGTTGGCCGGCTCGGCGTTGGTGAGCGAGAGAATGAAGATATACACCATCGGCAAGAGCATGAACATCGACCACAGGAGTAACCCGGGCAACACCAGGGCCGCTGAGCTGTTCTCCTCGAGAACAGATCCGAAGTCTGACTCTTTGAACCGCTGTGCAGCGTCGGACACAGTACTCATGTATGTATGATTAAGCCAACAGAGAGGAGGTAGTTAAGGCTTTTGCGCTAGCCTCAGCGTCGGGTGTTCAGGGCGAACCTGGTGGAGGGATGAGCGAGTCCACTGTATCACCACACCCGCGTTTCTTCCCGATAGAGTGTGTCTATCTCCCGAATAGTGTCAATAAATTCGTGATCAAGATCTCGGCAGAGGAATGCTCGGGGGGCGACTCCTGACCAAACGCTACAGGATCATGAAACGAAGCAATATAATTTATGTTATAGGTGTCTGGATATCCAGCTCAGGCCGCCGCGCGCGCGACGGTGGCGGGCCCGACAAGATGTAGCGTGGACCCAGAGAGTCACACATGTCTGCCATCGACGCGAACAGCCAGCACAACAGAGAGAGAGAGAAGAGACAGTTAGTTACTGTTCCACGAGTTGCGGATCTCTTCCGCGGCGGTTTCCATCAGCGGGAGGGGATCGCTATCGTTGTTGAACGCGCTGAGCATGTTCGTCTCGTACGGCGTCCAGACCGAGTTCATCTTGGGATTCTGCGGCATCAGATACCCAGTCTCGAACTGCTCAGCGAACCCTCGGACGGTTTCGGGCAGGAGACTGTTATCGAGACCGTCGATGGCCGGGATGTAACTGGAGTTGTTAACGAGGTTGAGGATGCGCTCGATGTTCGTACTGTACCACTCAGAGAACTCACGAGCAGCGCGAGTGCTGGAGCCACCGTTTCGCATCTTCTTCGAGAAGAACCACATCTGGATTCCGGAGTACGGGCGGGACTCCGCGTCACCGGGCGCTGGAATACTGGTAGCGCCGATGTTCAGGCCCTCGTCCTGGAGACCGGCAATAGCCCAGGGGCCGTTGACGAGGAACGGCGATTCCCCGTTCTGGAATCGGGACATCTGTGCCTGTTCGGACGGGTCACCAGGCATGTACGGTTTGAGGTCCTCGAGGATGATGTTGAGGCCCTTGATGAAGGCGTCGTCAGTGATGCCGAGTGCGTCTTCTTTTTCGTTGTAGATGTCCGCGCCGTAGGCTTGAGCTGCCCAACTGGAGAAGTACGCGTTGAGCGGATGGGAGAGACCGAATTTACCGTTTTGCGGATCGTGGTAGTCGTCCATGATCGAGGTCCAGTCGTCGAAACTCTCCGGCGGCTCGGCACCCAGCTCGTCGAGGATATCCTTGTTGTAGATGAGGGCAGGACACTCCGCGGCGAACGGCAGACCGATCGTCTGACCATCGTACCGGACAGCGTCCCACGCCGTGTCCGTGAACATACACTCATCGACACGGAGCTCGCCACTCTGGTCGGTGAGGAAGTCGCTCTGGACGAAGTCGCCAGCGACGTCGTGTGCCCACTGGAAGACGTGCGGCCCCTCACCCGCTGGAATGCTGGTTCGAAGCTGGTTGAGATAGCCGTCGCTTGGCCCCTTCTCGAGCTTTACAGTCGGATAATTGTCGTTCTGGTTGAACAGCGTCCGGGTCCCCTGGATGAGTCGAGTCCCACCAGGCTGCCGTCCGTGAAAGAGCTGGAACGAGCCTTCGGAGGATTCCGGCTCGACGAGTCCGGTCTCACAGCCCTCTTTCTGCCACGGAATAGTCGTCTCTTGTTGAACAGTCGTCTCGGTGACGTCACTTGAGTCTCCCCCGCACCCCGCGAGCATCCCGGCAGCAGACGTGCCGGCCATAGCTTTCAGTAGTGTTCGACGGTCGTATGACATGGTGTGAACAAACGATGGATTATAACTTCACCTATTTATGTATTACGAATATTCGACCATGTGGGTTCGTGCGACAACAGGTAACATACATTAGACGCCGAATTTCGGTGGTGCGACCGGGACTGATAGGTTGAGAGATATCCACTGAGAACTGTGTTTTTACGCGTGAGCAGACAAATCAGGTAGCGTCCAGAGAGATAGAAGACGAAATATTTCGTCATCGCTGAGCGAGTAGGGCAAGAATTATATCGTAGACTATACTGGGTCTAGCCAATGGCAAGCGTCGAACTCCGCGATCTCCGAAAGGAGTACGACAGAGGTACAATCGTCGCTGTCGAAGACTTGGACATCGAGATCAACGACGGCGAGTTCATCACCGTCGTCGGTCCATCAGGGTGTGGGAAGACGACCACTCTACGCATGGTTGCCGGGCTGGAGCGACCGACGAGTGGGTCAGTCGTCATCGGTAGTCGTGATGTCACGGACATGCACGCGAAGAACCGAGACATCGCGATGGTGTTCCAGAACTACGCGCTGTATCCTCACAAGACAGTGATGCAGAACATGGAGTTCGGACTCCGGATGAGTACCGACCTCTCCAAGGAAGAGCGGCGGGAGAAGGTCCACTGGGCCGCCGAGATGATGGGGATCGAGAATCTGCTCGACGACAAGCCCGACGAACTCTCCGGCGGGCAGAAACAGCGTGTCGCCCTTGGGCGCGCAATCGTCCGCGAACCCGAAGTGTTCCTCTTCGACGAGCCGCTCTCGAACCTCGACGCCAAGCTCCGAACGCTGATGCGAACGGAGGTCCAGCGCCTCCAGAACGAACTCGGCGTCACTTCGATCTACGTCACCCACGACCAGGAAGAGGCGATGACGATGGGCGATCGAATCCTCATCCTTCGCGATGGGGTCAAACAACAGGTCGGGGCACCCAAGGAAGTCTACGAGAACCCCGCCAACGAGTTCGTCGGTGGGTTCATCGGCTCGCCGAGCATGAACTTCCTCGATGTCGTCGTCGAACAGACCGACAGCGGGATGATCCTGTCAGGGACCGACGCTGAGCTCCGCTATCGAATCTCGCCCGACGTCGTCGACAAGTTCGGTGTGCTCAAGAGCGGCGGCGAGTACATCATGGGAATCCGACCGGAAGACGTGTTCCCGGCAGACGAGAACGATCCCGACGCCGTCGAGGCACTGGTCGAGGTCGTCGAGCCGATCGGCAGCGACAACTACGTCTATCTGGATCTCAGCGGTGAACTCGACAAGAGTATCGCGACCGACGTTGAAGAGACAGACTTCATCGCGCGCGTCGACACTGACTTCGAGCCCGAAGTCGGCGATCGCGTCAAGATCGAGTTCTCCGATATCGACATTCACCTCTTCGACCCCCAGACCGGCGAATCAGTCCTGTACGACCAGGGCCGAACCGCCGGCGTCACACAGAAAGGGGCCGAAAGCCCGGCCGCCGAAGGCGACGACTGACCGACGCTCTCGTTTCTACGATCGGCTCGCTGTTTCTCCCGTGCGAAATAGACTCCGTCGCGAGAAAAGAACCAGATCAGTCCAGCTGGCCGTCCTCGTCTAGCTGTGCGACCGTCGCGAGCCGAATGGCGTGGGGCCATCCGAGCGGCGTCGCACAGTCTGGCGCCCCGTCGTCGAACAGTTGTTCGGGGAGGTAGCCATTGTCCATGACGAGCGAGCCGCCGGCGTCGACCTCGGCGAACAGCGCTCGAGCCTCCTCGTAGAACGTCTCGGCATTCTCGTCGTCGTAGTCGGCCAACAACGAGGCTAGCTGGGTCGCGGCGTTGGCCCCCCAGGCCGTCGAGACCGTCCAGATCTTCTCGTCGTCCTGCACGCGCCGTCGCCATTCGTCGCCCTCGAAGCGGTACAGCCCCGCAATGTCGCCAGTCTCGCGCCACAGGCCCTGCAGGGTCGTCTCGTAGTGGGTGGTCAACCGGTCGAGACGGTCGTCGTCGACCTCGGCGATCGCATCGTATTCGCGGTGGGCCTCCGCCAGCGCGAGCGATCCGGAGTCCAGCCGCGAGTCAAGCTCTCCCGTCGGGTCGATTCGGAGGGCGTAGACCCCCTCCTGGTCGTCCCAGAGTTCGTCTAGTCCCTCGTAGACTGTCCGTGCACCATCGCGTGCGCGCTCGCGAAGGTCGTCGTCTATCGGAGCACGCGCGACGGAAGCGTACCCTTGAAGGAAGGTTGCGGCAGTATGGACAAACCGGCCGGTCATGTTTTCCCAGGCGTTCTGGCACTCGATCGGCAGGCCGTCGTCCTCCAGTGTGGAATCCAGTCCATCGAGAGCCAGTTCCAGCGTGGCCTCGATGTCGTTCGGCGCGCTGGGCTCACCGAGTCGAAGATACGCTGCCAGGAAGGAGGCGACGCTCCCAGTTTGGTCGGCCTGGTAGTCGACGTCGTCGCCAGCTTCCAGCCGGGCGTGTGCCCAGCCGGGCGCGATGTTGCCGTTGTGGGCCCAGACACGGTGTGGCCAGGAACCGTCGTCGAGCTGGGTATCCATGTAGAACGCAGCGCTCTGGTCGAGCCAGTCGTCCAGTCCGATGCCGAGGCGCTCGTCAGCCTCCAGCAGATACCGAGCGATTTCGGAGTCGTCACGGAACCACGTGTAGCCGTAGCCGCCGGTGTAGACGTAGAACGGATCGGGATCCGGCCCGGCGATGTGTGCGCCGGTCTCGGCGGCCAGCAACGAGAGGACCCGCAGGTCCTCGACGGCGAGGTCGCGTCGCGGAGCGTCCGCGGGGACAGTCACGTCGACCTGTTCACCAGCGGCTTCGCGCAGCGCTGGGACAGTGTCGTGGGACGCGGCGGCGTCGGCGACGGCCTCCAGCCCCGCTCGTCGAGACGTGTCCTCAGTATCGAACAGCAGCGAGGCGACAGTCGTCGTCGCTACGGTTTCGGAGCCACTGTCGTCGACGTCGAAGGGTATCTCGAGGACGACCGTCCCGTTCAGAAGGGCATCCTCGTACTTGCTGCCGCCCGACTGCGACCGCGGATACGAGACGGTTTCGGTCGCCGAGACGAGTTCGTCGAACTGTTCGGGGAGCTGGCCGAAGACATCTTCGAGGCCGGTCGAGGCGGTGACGACGTTGTGCTGGCGGTCGTGGTGGATCTCGATCGAATCCTCGTGTTCGAGCTTGCCGAGCCGGCTCTCCTGCTGTTCGGGCGTGAGATCGAAAAACGCGTGCAACGTCGGCTTACTGGTGAACTCTCCGACGAGTTCGAAATGTGTGAGATGAACCGCCCCGAGCGAGAGGTCGTGCTGAGTGACAGTGAAATCGCCGGCGTCGTGGACGGTCTTCACCAGTGCGGTGTCGCCGACGTAGTCCTGTGCGACCGTCTCGAAGTCCCCGAACCACATCGTTCCGTCGAGGTCTTCGATGCCGAACCGGGATCGGTTGACGCCGCCGAGTCCCGAGAGTGGATAGGAGTAATCACGGTGCCAGCCGTCTCGGTCGACGTAGACCAGCCGTTCGTCCAGTCCCGAGAACGTCCCGGTCGTCGAGCGACGTTCACCCGGAAACTCCCGGGCAGCGTTACGTGTCCGTTTGAAATCGTCGAGTGCGCTACGGAGTGTCATAGAGTGGCTTCTGTGGTTACGTATTAATCAGCTACGATACGTGGGGCGATCAGGAGGAGACGCCTTCCTCGTCTTCGTCGGCCGATTCCGCGTCGGCCGGGGTCGGAGCCGTGTCGTCGACGTCACTCTCGCCAGCAGGGGTCGCCGGTCGCCGCTGGTAGGTGACAGTCACGTACTCGGCGGCGATGCCGGCCTCGAAGGCGGAATCGTCGGTCGCCGCCGTGACGATCACCCTGTCTTCACCCTGGACGGTGACCTCAACCTCGAAGGTCTCATCCGAGACCGTCTCGTGGACCGTCTCGGCGCGAGTCTTGACAGCCACCTCGTCGGCGTCGGTTTCGCCCGTGACCGTGATTGACCCGCCGCCTGCGGTATCAGGAATCGCGGCAGTGAGCGACGGTCGCTCGGCGAGGGATCCGTCGACGTAGCGGTCCCGGACGACCTGGGGCATCTCGACGGGTTCGCCGGCGTCGATGCTGTGCGCCAGTCGAACGTACTGTGCGTTGGTCCAGCACAGCGGCGTCGCGGCGCTGGTTCCCTCGCCGAACTCCCAGCCGTAGGCGTTGTCGTCGTCGCGATCCCACACCTGTTCAGGCATGGCTCGACTTCCAGTCGCGAATCGCTGGAGGGTCTCCAGGAGGTGCTGGGGGTCGAAGTCCTGGTCCTCGCCACACAGGAGTTCGTACTCGCCGCGCTCGCCAGTGAAGATGGACCAGAGTCGCCCCTGCCCACGCATGTCCGTTGCCCAGGGGACACCGGCGCGGAACCACTCGCTACCATCTTTCTCCCCGTAGCCGTCCCCCGAATAGCGATACCAGCCGGGGCCGTGTGGTGTCTCGACCTTGATGGTGTCGTCGTACTCGCGAAGCGAGTTCTGGATGACGGGGTCGTCGTGGGACTTGACACCCAGCCGGACCAGTTCGAGGAACCCACCGTCGATGACCTCCCGCTCGTCGAAGGTCCCGCCGGCGTTGTTGTGCGTGCGCATGGTGTGAGTGTCCGGTTCGGCGTCCTCGCTGATCCGGAAATAGTAGGGTGTGTTCTCGTGGCCGCCCGCGCCCGTCTCTGTCGCCATCCACGTTTCGACGTTGTCCTGCCAGTAGTCGGCCACGCCGAGGAAGGCCAGGGCGTCGGCCCGTTCACCAGCTTCGACGGCCATGTCCGCCGCTGCGACGAGCCCGGCGATCTCGGCGGCGGTCGTCGACGGGGAGTAGCCACCCTCCTCCTCCCAGCGTTCCTGCTGGGTCCGGGGGCCGTTGGCAGCGACGTACTCGGCCGATTTGGCGATGTTCTCGTAGTCGTAGCTCGCGTCTTCGAGCCCGTAGCCGTGGCGCTCTTTGAGTTGGTAGGCCATCACTGCGGGGAAGGCAATCTCGTCCATCTGTTCGCCGCCCCACCGGGTCCGGCCGTCGATGAACGTATTTTGGGGGAGAAAGCCCGAGTCGCGTTGCTGGTACTCGTAGATGTACTCTGTCGCATCGATCGCCGCGTCGACGTCGCCCATCGCCTCGAACGCCGTGAACGAGCCATAGAGGTCTCGCGCCCAGACGTAGCTGTAGCCGTAGTCGGCGGGTTCGTCGGCCTGGACCTTGTCGCCCCAGGGCACGCTCGGGGAAGCGATTCCCGCGCCGGGATACGCCTTCGAATCGGCGGCTTTGACCGTCATCACGGCTGTCTTGTACTGGGCCCTGAGGTCGTCGTCCGCAGTCACAGACTCGGGGATGTCGAGCGTCTCAAGGTAGGACTCCCAGGTTCGGGCGAATCGTGCTTGCACCGTCCCAAAGTCGTCTTCGAGCGCCGACTCGGCAGCCGCGAGCGCCTCGAACTCGCCCGGGTCATCGCCAGGCTCGGCGTACTCGCCGGACGAATCGACACCACTAGCCTCATCGCACCCCGTCGATTCGGGCGTCGTCGTCGCAGTCGTCTCACCGGGTTCGTCGGCTGTCGCCGCGGTCGGTTCCTCACCCGCAGTTTCGTCCCCGTCGCCCTCGGCAAATCCGAGTGCGACCGTATCGGACAGGGATCTGACTCCCTCGCCGAGCCGTCCGAAGATGACGACTTTGTCTTTGGCGCGTTCGTACATCCGGTCGGGATCGCCCTCCTCCAGGAGCGAGCGGTAGACCTTCCCGCCACTGATGTCGACCGAGCCCCAGGAGAAGCCTTCGCGGCTGGTCAGCGCAGCGGCGATGTGATACGGGTCTTCCTCGTAGGTAGTCGTCGTCTCCTCATCGTCGACGGTTTCAGTCTGGTCGACGACGCCGACCGACGTAACGTCGCCGCCGCCGATCGGTTCGTCGTCTTCCTCGGCAGGCGTCCGTTCGGGCGAGTCGGCCTCGTCGCCGCGGCCCTCGCTGGTGACGTCGCCGGTCCCGATCGCCGGCTGGTCGTCACGCTCGACTTCGGTGCGCTCAACGATTACGTGGTCGTCCCAGGTGTCGCCAGTGTGATAGCCCGTCAGGGCGACCGTTCCGTCCTCGCGGGGGCGGCGGTTAGCGATGTCGTGGCGGCCGCAATTAGAGAGCATCAGTTCGCTCAGTACGTAGAGATCGTAGTCGGCGTCGGCCTCGAAATCGACGTCGAGCAGGACAGCGTCGTAGTCGGGGTGGATGGCGTACTCGACGACCAGTTCCCACTCGCGGTCCTCGTCTGTAGGCGAGAGTCGCTGGCGGTAGGTCAGCGCGTCCTCGCTGGTCTGTTCAGTCTCCCGGGACACGCGTGGTTCCTGATCCTGATACTGGTGATAGGTCCGGACCGCGTAGCCGTCGTCGGGATCGGCGATGACGAACTCCACAGTACGATTGTTCATCATGTCGATCCGCGGGTAGCGGACCTCCGTCATCGCGCCCTCGGTAAGCGTAAACCAGATCGGTGTCTGATCGTGTCCGTTCAGGGTCGCAAACCCGTGCTTATCTCCGTGCGTCCAGAAGGTATCCTCTCCACCGCTAACGACCGCACCCGGTGGTAGTTGCTGACGACTGTCCTCGCTCATACCCCAGGTAAGACCGATACCGCAATAACAAGGTTTGCACTCAATTCTTAATATCTATAATTAGCAATTGTGCATAATTCCGGAATTACACCGATAGACGTGGCTACGAGGCAGAAATTTCAAAATCAAAACGGGAAGGGAAAGCGTCGACTACTGCGTGTAGGCGTCTTCGAGATACTCCCGGGACATGCGCCGGGTGTGATAGTAGGGGCCGTTGAACGCCATCGTGTTACGCATGATGTCGATCCACTTCTCGCGGTCGTTGTAGTACATCGGAACGATGGTGTTCTCCAGCTGGTCGTAGAGGTCCATCGCGTCCGTGCGGTCTTCCTCTTCGGCCGGGGTCTCGTCCGGTTTGCTCTCCTCGGGCTCCGGGCCGATCTTCCAGCCGGTCTCGTTCTCGATGTGACCCTCGACCCACCAGCCGTCGAGCGTGCCGAACTGCGGGATGCCGTTGTAGGCAGCTTTCATCCCGGAGGTGCCACAGGCTTCCAGCGGCCGACGCGGGTTGTTGAGCCAGACGTCGACACCCTGCGTGAGGAGGCCACCGACGTTCATGTCATAGTCCTCGATGTACTCGACGTTGACGGCGTCGTTGAGCTCCCAGGCGTTGTGGTAGATCTCGCGGATGTTGCCCGCACCGTCCTCGTCGCCGGGGAAGGCCTTGCCCGCGAAGATGATCTGGAACTCGCCGACGGTCTCGGCGATGTGACGCAGGCGCTCGTGGTTGTAGAAGATCAGGTCGGCACGCTTGTACGCGGTCGCGCGCCGGGCGAACCCGATCGTGAGGACGTCCGGATCCATGTCGGCGTCTTCGGTCTCGTTGACGTACTCGATGAGATCCTCTTTCTGGGACTGATGGGCCTCCCAGATGTCGTCGTCCGGGATGATCGAGGCGTGCTTGAGCTTGTAGGGGTTCTCCTGCCAGCCTTCGGTGTACTCGTCGTAGATATCGATGAACTCCTCACCGACCCAGAAGGGCACGTGGACACCGTTGGTGATCGCGTCGATGTCGTAGCCCGGGAACATGTTCCGGGAGACCTCCTGATGTTTCTTCGCGACGGAATTGACGTATCGCGAGAGATTCAGCGCCAGATACGTCATGTGCAGGTCCTGCTCGCGGCTGTACTCCTTGAGGGTCTCCTGTGGCACGAACTCCCCGAGAACCTCGTTGACGAGGCCCCAGTCGAACTGGTCGTGGCCAGCTTCCACAGGGGTATGGGTCGTAAAGACACACTGCTCTCGGACCGCCTCGGGGTCCATGTCGTTGCGCTTCAGGAGTTCCAACGTGAGGAGGGCCGCGTGACCCTCGTTCATGTGGTAGACGTCGACCTCGTAGCCGAGTTCGTCGAGGATGCGAGTCCCACCGATGCCGAGGATGATCTCCTGGGCCAGCTGGTGGTCCTCGCCGAAGCCTGGGCTGTACAGCCGCTTGGTGTACTCCTGGGCGTCTGGATCGTTGCTCTCGACGTTGGAGTCGAGGTAGATGATCGGGACCGTGTGGCCGCTCTTCTCGGAGACGACGTCGTACTTCCAGGCCGTCACGGTGACGTCCCGGCCGTAGATCGGAACCGTCACTTCGACGTCCAACTTCTCGCAGTATTCCTCGACCGGCCAGGGGTCTTCTTCGCTGACCTGCGTGCCGTCCTCTTCGAGGATCTGCTTGCAGTAGCCGTTCTCGTTGACCTGCGAGACACAGACCGCCGGAAGGCCCATGTCCGCGAAGGATCGAATCGTGTCGCCCGCCAGGACCCCCAGTCCGCCACTGTAGGTCTTGACGTCGTTCTCGATCCCGATTTCCATCGTGTAATACGCGATCCGTCCGTCGAGGTTGTCAGCCGACACCATATGCTCCACCTTGTGAGAGCTATGCAGACCCCTGCCTAAAACTGTTGTTGTTTTATTTCAACAAAGATAATACGGCCCGTAGGGGGGCTGAATATCCAGATATTCCCAATATCTCGAAGGTCGAAAAACAGACAATTTTCGTGTATATATTGTGTCGTATGAATATCATGGGAGGTGTATACCAGTCGTTTCTGAGTAGTTATCCAGCCCTGAGACGCTATCTATATCGTTTTTTCGGTAGAATAGGGACTGAAAGGGGAAACGATGTCGGAAGATTGATTGAAGGTGCGGTCGCTTTCACACGTATATGCACCACCCAGGCCCAACGCGGTTCATGGCGGTTGGCGAGACGCACGAATTAGCGCCGAGGGATCCGGATCCCGAGGAAACGTACGACTGGTCCGTCAGAGACGCGCCTGAAGAGAGCGACGTCGCGTTCGGCGACGACCCTGTCGCGTACATTACCCCCGACGAGGCAGGAATCTACACCGTCGCACTCGACGCCCCCGACGGCACGCACGAACTGACGATCCGCGTCTATCCGAGTGACAAGTCGGTCACCCACCAGCCAGGTCGCAGCGGCTACAGCGGCCTCAGCGGCATCTCCGGTGTCTCTGGCTCCGGTATCGGCGGACAAAGCGGCAGTGGTAGCGGCGCAGGCTCGGGTCTCGGCCGCAAGGTCGGCGAGCGTGGTCGCCCCCGGATCAGCCTCACTGGCGAACTGGTCGGCGACGAGGTCGTCATCACGGCCCATCCCAACACCGCACCCAAGGCACCCGACGAGGACCTCGACGTCGAGTTTTTCGTCGACGACCGCGACGAACTCGACGACTACGAGATCGAGGGCTACGAGTTCCGCGCCCCCCTCGACGCCGTCGAGGAGCCAGTTCGAATTCACGGCGTCGCCATCGGCAATCAGTACAGTGTCCCGGACACCGTCTCGATCCACCCCGACGGCGGCGTCGACCGACTGAACGTCCCGCCGGAGTGGACCGATGGCATGTCCTGCTACGAGCTGTACGTCCGCGGGTTCGTCGAGCCTGAGGAAGGGCAGTCTATCCTCGAAGCGATCGTCGAGGAGCTGGACTACATCCAGGATCTGGGCCTGAACACGCTGTGGTTTACGCCTGTGTTGCAGAACGACGACTTCGATCACGGCTACAACATCACGGACTTCTACTCGATCGCCGACGATCTCGGTGGTCAGGAGCACTTCGAACGCCTCGTCGAGGAGGCCCACGACCGCGGTATGAAGGTTCTGTTCGACCTCGTGCTCAATCACTCCGCGCGCGAGCACGAACTGTTCAAACAGGCCGTCGAAGGTCATCCCGAATATCGGGACTGGTACGACTGGCAGGACGAGGAGAACTCCATCCCGGACACCTACTTCGACTGGCCCTACATCGCGAACTTCAACTACGACAACCTCGACGTTCGCCGCCACCTCCTTGATGCCGTCGAGAAGTGGGCCGAGCACGTCGACGGCTTCCGCTGTGATATGGCGTGGGCCGTCCCCCGGCCGTTCTGGCAAGAAGTCCACGATCTCTGTAAATCCAAAGACAGCGAGTTCCTGCTGATGGACGAGACGATTCCCTACGTTGCTGACTTCCACAACCTCTGTTTCGACGTCCACTTCGACGCCGGCCTGTACTTCGATCTGGTTCAGATCGGCACGGGTGACCAGCCCGCCGATCAGATCTTCGACTCGATCGAAAACCGCTATCACGTCGGCTTCCCGGATCACGCCGGCTTCCTGACCTACATCGAGAACCACGACGAAAGTCGCTACATCGAGCAGGCTGGCGAACACGCCGTCCGCGCGGCTGCGACGGCCGCCTTCACCGTTCCGGGGATCCCGATGGTCTACGCCGGCCAGGAGATCGGCGAGCGCCAGCGCCGTGGCCACATCCACTGGGAGTACACCAACGAGGAACTGCAGAACTTCCACCGCGATCTCGCCCACACCTGGGAGGAAATCGACGCCCTCCACGTCCAGGCTGATTTCGAGGCCATCGACTACGAGAGCGACAACGACAGCGTCACGGCCTTCGCCCGCGACGGCGAAAACGGCCGCTACGTCGTCGTCCTGAACTTCTCCGAGGAGACCGAAGTCGTCGGTCTCGACGAGGAAGTCGACGCCGTCGACCAGATCACCGGCGAGAACGTCGCTGCAGAAGACGGCGTCACCGTCGAGGACGCCGTCATCCTCCAGTCCGCGTAACTCGCAGACTGACAAGCCTTATTTATTATTACGTAGCAAATCCTATTACTGTCGCGTACATCCAAACTATTACTGGTTAAATATGGTTGATTGTCCGTCAATCCCGGTGTTAGTGAGTGTATTTGGAAGTTCTGTTTCTGGGCGAGTGACACGCTGGACAGTGGCCAACGAGGCAGGACACGTCGCGGGCGGGCAGTCGATCTGCGGTGGGACGATAGAGCCCGATGGTCGAGGCGGGTAGTCTCCTCGGAGCGGCCACCGAGCGGCCGTTGATCCGGCGACTGTTGGGACCAGTGCTCACCTTCGGAGTGATCACGGTCTCGGGGATCGCTGGCTTCGTCGTGCTGGCAGGGGTCGGGCCCGTGGATGCGACGTTCTGGCTGCTCGATCCGACGAGCATCGAACTGTATTTCGAGCACCACGGGGGGCCCGCACGCCTCGTCAAAGCCTACGCCATCGTAATCCTCGTCGGCCTGATTCTGACGGGACTGTGGACCGGTGAGACGGCGGTCTCGGCGGCCTTCGGTGGACAGATTAGCGAGGAACTCACGCACATGCAGATCCAACAGCGAATCGACGATCTCGAAGACCACGTCGTCGTCTGTGGCTACGGCACCTTCGGCAAGACAGTCGCCGCGGGGCTGGCAGCCACCGATCGACCGGTCGTGGTCGTCGAGCAACAGCAGGCACAGTACGAGCAGGCGATCGACAACGATCACCTGGTAATCGAAGGCGATGCCCGCGAGCAGTCAGTCCTCGAAGACGCGGGTGTCGAACGGGCAGCGACAGTCGTCGGAGCAGTCGACGATACGAACGTCAACGCCCAGATGACGGTGACTGCGACCCAACTCGCGCCGACAGTGTCTGTCGTCGTTCGGGCAGGCGATCAAATGGACGAAGCCCTGGCTCGGCGAGTCGGTGCCGACGAGGTCGTCGTGCCGGAAGTCCTGAGCGGCCAGCAGGTGAGTGCGACACTCGCCGAGTGAACCGCTGAGGGGAGCCTGAAGTGCCTACAGAACTCGACGATCGACCCTGTACGTACCCAAACTGATAAATCATTTCGCGTTGTATTGGTTCGAAACATGGGATCGAACAACGACCGGGGGCAAGAACAACTCGTACGTCGGCGACCGCTGCTCGCGGTAATTGGGACTGGGACAGCAGCGGCGCTGGCAGGCTGTGAAGACATCACCAATCAGTCGTTCGAGGCGTCCGCTGTCGGACTCGCGGGCGACGCGCAGGAGACACTCCAGTTGAACGAACTCGCCAGTGAATCGACGACACTCGAGAAGAGCGCCGCCGACGGCAACGTCTCGGTGTCGATCACCACCCACACAGCCGTCTACTCGCGGGCGGCCGCACTCGGAGGCCTGTGATGGTCGACCGGATGGGGCCACTCCGGACGGCGATGGGACGGTTCGTCGAACGCAGGAACGGCGGCCTCGTGAGCCACGGTGCAGTCGTCTTCGACGCGGTCGACGTCGGTCTCTCAGAGATCCCTTTGGGAATGGTCGATAGTACACCGAGCGTCGCCGGGCGGAACGTCAGTCTGGTGACGCCCGGCGCAGCCGAGGGGAAAGTCGAGATCAAGATCGCGATGCGAGACGATCTCGACACCGCGATGCTGATCGTCCCCGGAGAGGCCATCGACGTCGACGAGATTGCACCGAATGGCGAGGCGTACGTCCTCGGCGTGGGGGAGGTGTTGCCGGCCCAGAACTGGGTCCCGAACAGTGGTGACGGCACCGCGAGCAAAGACTGGCTGGCCAGCGGCACCAACATCGAGAAGATCGAAATATCCGTCGAGAAAGTCGAACGGGCGAAATCCGTGATCGTTCCGACGGGGCCACGCAGCTTCGAGGACATTTTCGGCGCGGAGCCGTCGACGTTCTCGGCCCGTCAGGTCGACGATGGGGAGACGTTCGACCCTGCGGACACGCTCATGGTCATGCCCGGAGACAACGTCTCCAGAAACTGGCCCGAGAGCGCAGGAGAACCACCTGAAAGCCTCGACTTCCGGAGTGCACTCCCACGACCGGCTCCGATGGGCGGTGTCTCGTTTGGCGTCGCCGTCCTCTCGACACCGAACGCGAAAGTACAGGGCAATTCGGTCAACCCGCTCTCGTACGTCGACACCGACGACCTGCTGCAGCGCGATGCCGTCCAGAGCTTGCTCAAAGAGGCGGGCTTCGGCGAGGGGACGGCTTTCTCCATCGACGTTGGGCCCGAACGCGTCTCGCCGCAGGACGGGCCGGAGACTGCGACCCTGCTCGGAAACGAAACCGAAATAGAGAGTTATGTCGGTGTCCTCGGCGGCGACGCCGAAGGATGGGGTGTCGGCCTGCACGTCGTCCGCGGTGACGGTGAGGACCACGTGATCGTCGTCGGTCTCCACCGCCACCCCATCGGGCCAGTCGACGGCGCGATCGGCGTCCTCCGTGAGAGCGACGCCATCGTCGAAGCCCGAAAACTGGTCGCCGAGACCGCGGCACAGTTGCAGTAGCTATCCCTGTTTGCGCGCCACGATCCCCGCGCCGTGGGTCGGCGGTGTCACGAGTCGTGCATCGGCAAAGCCGGCGTTCAACACCGCGCCGAGCAGCGCGCCGGGGCTGAACTCCCGGACGGAAGTGGTCGTTCCAACCCGAGCCGTCTCCTCGTTCTCGTTGGCAGTGATCTCGTAGGCGAAGGTGTACCGACCGGTCGCGCCCAGCCCAGTCTGGCCATCGGGTTCGCCGGTCGTGAGAACTGTGCGTTCGACCTCGAAGCAGTCGGACGCGAAGGAATCAGTCGTAACGTGACCGCTCTCTAACGCCCCCCGCTCCATGAAATCGAGCAGGAGAGTTCCGCCCGGCCGGAGGCTCTCGGAGGCACTCTCCAGCACTGCCGGAACGCTGTCTGCGCCGTCGACGATCGGGAGATGGGCAATCGACCCACCCAGGACGGTGAACACGTCGAACGCCCCGGGTGCGACGCAGGTTCGGAGATCCGCCGCGACCACGGGAGCGTCGGTCCGCTCGCGAGCGAGTGCGAGCATCTGTGGACTCAGGTCGAATCCCACGGCCGCCTCGAAGCGGTTGGTCAGGTCGTCAAGGACGAATCCCGGTCCGCATGCACCGACGCCCACGCTCTGTGCGTCATCCGGGGTCTGCCGGGCGACGAACTCGGCGATAGCCGGGTAGTTGCGCATGCGCTCGCGCTCGAAGGCATACAGTGGCGCGAGTTCGTCGTACAGCGTCGCGTGGACTGGTGTCTCGGCCTCGGCAAGCCACTCCAACACGTCCCGAAGGCTTCGCATGTGGCTGTTGACGCGACGGGGTCGAAAAACGGTATCGTCTGGACCGACCGGCTCCATTATCTGAGTGTGGGAATTGAGCGAATACTAATGGTTTGTCGGAGTGAAATATCACACATGTACCAGAACATCCTGGTTCCGACAGATGGCAGCGACCACGCCGAGCGCGGCGTCGAGCACGGACTGGCTCTCGCCGAAGAGCACGACGCGCGCCTGCACGTCCTGTTCGTCGTCGACGAGACGACCTACGGGTCCACCCCGGCGCTCAGCAGTTACGAGGCGTTCATCGAGGAGATTGCCGATCAGGCCGAGGACGTCGCCGGGGAGATCGTCGAAGATGCGACCGAACGTGGCGTCGATGCGACGATGTCCGTCCTCCGTGGGACCCCTCACGAGGAGATCCTGCAGTACGCCCAGGACAACGACATCGACCTGGTCGTGATGGGTAAGCGAGGTGCGACGGGCGTCGAACCGCCGCACGTCGGTTCCGTGACCGATCGCGTGCTGGGGTCGGCGGACATACCGGTCGTCCCCGTCTGACCGACATCGAAAAAGTTGGGCTCGGTTCGTCGAACCCGTTCGAGATGCTCTGCTTCGCTCGTTGGCTCCCAGATACTTCGCCGCTCACGGCTCACTTCGTTCCCCGTTCGCGTGTCGAGGTCGCTTCACGACCTCGCTATTCAGGGGCTCAGTCTCTGGCAATCTCGAAACCGCGACGCGACAGGAGCGACTCTGTCTCGCGGGTCGTTCCTCCCCGCTCGCCTTTGGAGGACTCCCGCTGGTCGTCCTCGCCTAGGGCGACAAACGCTGACGATCCCGTGGGAAGATGACGGCTTCCCGAATGTTGTCCAGATCGAGCATCGTCATCACGAGCCGTTCGCCACCGAGGCCCCAGCCGGCGTGGGGCGGCATGCCGTACTTGAACATCTTGGTGTAGTACTCGAAGGCTTCCGGGTCGAGACCCTGCTGCTCGAAGCCTTCGACGAGGTGGTCGTAGCGGTGTTCACGCTGGCCACCGGAGACCAGTTCCATCGAGGGGGGCATCATGTCGAAGCCCGTCGAGAGGTCGGGATTGTCGTCGTGATCCTTGATGTAGAAGGGCTTGATCTCGCTGGGCCAGTCCGTAATGAAGTAGTGCTCGCCGACGGCCTGCCCGAGCGCGTGCTCGGCTTCGGTCGAGAGGTCGTCACCGAAGACGAGCGGTTCGTCGAGTTCGCCAGTCGCGTTGATCTTCTCGATGGCCTCCTCGTAGGAGAGTCGCGGGAACTCGCCCTCGGGCACTTCGAATTCGTCGGCGAGGTCAAGAGCCTCTAGCTGGGCCTGACAGTTCTCGGCGACGCCCTCGTAGGCGGATTTGACGACGTGCTCGCAGACGTCCATCGCGTCCTGATGATCGAAGAAGGCCGACTCGAAGTCGATCGAGGTGGCCTCGTTCAGATGGCGGGGCGTGTTGTGCTCCTCGGCGCGGAAGATCGGGCCGATCTCGAAGACGCGTTCGAGGCCCGAACCGACCATCAGCTGCTTGAACAGCTGGGGGCTCTGGTTCATGAACGCCTCGCGACCGAAGTACGTGATCGGGAACAGCTCGGTCCCGCCCTCGGTACCCGTGGCGACGATCTTCGGGGTGTTGATCTCCGTACTACCGACCTCGCGGAAGGCTTCCCGGACACTGCGGAGGACTTCAGCGCGAATCTCGAAGATTGCCTTGACGTCCGGCTTGCGCAGATCGAGCGTGCGGTTGTCCAGCCGTGTCGGGAGTTCGGCGTCGACCTTCCCGGAGGGGTCAAGTGGGAGTTCGGGATCGGCTTCGGCGATGACCTCGACCGACTCGGGGACAATCTCGACGCCCGTGGGAGCGCGGTCCTCTTCCTCGACAGCGCCGGTGACGCCGACGACGCTCTCGCGGTGGACTCCTAATCCTGTGTCGACGAGGTCGTCGTCCATCTCGTCTTTCTCGAATTTGACCTGGATCTTCCCGGTCGTGTCGCGTACGATAATGAAAGCGATGCCGCCCAGATCGCGGATCTCGTGGACCCAGCCCTTGACGGTGACGTCGTCGCCAGGCTCGGCCTCAGCAGTGTACGTTCGGTCGTCCATGCCCGGTCCTACTGGTGGGCCGGACTTAAACTCCGTTTATTCGGTCCGGTGTCGGTGTTCACTCCTCGTCGATGATGTGCTCTTCGACGAGCGTCGCGTACGCCCGGTGGAGACGCTCGGAAACCGCCTGCTGGGAGATCCCCAGTTCTCCAGCGAGATCGCCGGCCGTCGACTGCTGAGGGATGTCGTACAATCCAGTCTCGTAGGCAGTCACGAGCGTCTCGCGCTGTTCGGGACTCAAGCTGGTCTCACCCGGCCCGTGCCCGTTGTCGGTTTCGGCATAGAGGCTGTGGAGAGAAAAATCGAGGCCGTTGTCGACGCTCCACTCACGGACCTCGTGAAACGACTCGCGGTCGGGAAAGCGAAAGCGATTGCGCCAGACGCCGTTCTGGCACACCGCGCTGAGTTGGACGCCACCAGCTTCGACCCACACCGGGTAGCTCACGATCTCGACTGCGTCGCTCAACTGTGCACGGTAGAGTCGCCTGTCACCGAGATCCGTGTAGCGTTCGACGCCAGTAACACTCCAGTCCTCTGCTAGTGCCGTCTCGAACGTATCGAGATCCGTACCGTTGGCCCAGAAGTAGAGGACGGGCCGTTCCGGGTCGGTCGCGGCCTGCTCGGTCAGCTCCAGTGTCACCGACGGGACCGACTTTGTCGCCTCGACCAGCGTGAGCTCGGACGATGTCACGCTGAACTCCGCGATGATACTCATACACACTGTTATGTCGCCTCGATAGAAATAATTGGTGTATCGACACGACCACTGATGCGACTGCCCGTCCATACTCAGGCGTGCAACTGCTCTACTTCACGGACAGGAAGACCACCGAGATCAGCGCTGTGGCTGCCCGTCAATTTGCCGAGTGGTACACGACCAGTGGCGAACGGATGCTCGAGTTGGCCACCAACATGGCTTCTGTTCCAGTGAAGATCGGTCTCAACAGGGTGCAGCTATCCGAGGCCACCCAGGGGTTCGCCGAGCAGTTCGAGACGAGCTATCCGGCCTCGAAGAACCCCAAGATGAACGACGTCTGGGCCCCGTTCGAAACCGCCGTCCTCGAAGCGTTCGAGACGGAGGCGGACGTTGGCCCGTTGCTCGACGATGCCGCCGCGGAGATCCGCCAGTCCGACCGCTGGGAGTAATCCCCCAACTTTTTTGGTAGCTATCGAACAGTATCAGCCGAATGACTGACGAGAAGACGCGGCGGCGGGTGTTGCAGGCGGGTGGGGTGTCGATCGCCGGGCTACTCGCGGGGTGCAGCGACGATTCTTCGGGAAACGGCGATCTGTCCGATGGCCAAGAGACGACCGACGACGATCCGGGCCTGGTCGAGCCCGAAGCAACCACCGACAAGCCTGTTCGACAGGAAACCACGATTATAACCACTGACAGGCCTGTTCGACAGGAAACAACAATTGTAACGACCGATCAGCAGACACCACCCCAACAGGGAACAACAATTACCACCGATCAGCAGACACCACCCCAACAGGAAACAACAATTACCACCGATCAGCAGCTGACCACGATTCCGTGGCGAGAAGGCGGTTGTGATATGGGACTCGTCGAGCCGTCGGACTCCAGTGGCCAGTTCACGCTCATGCACGGGCGACAGGAGGGTGGAACCCGCTTCATTCAGGGGACCCAGGTGCTGTTCAACCACCACGACAGTTACCCGACGATGAACCTCGAGCGGGGGCCGAGTAGGGGGTATCTGAACCACCTTCGTGAAAGTATCCCAGCCGGTGAGGGCCCTCACGTGTTCATGTACACCCACGACATCGCCGGCGAATTCGCCCAGAACGGGTTCCTCTCAGACCAGCGCGGAAACCTCCGTCTCGACGAGTGTGCGTTCACCGACATCGCCTGGGATGCAAGCACTTATGACGGACAAATGGTCGGTCTGCCCTTTGCCGGGCAGTGCCCAGCGCTGATCTACAACCGAGAGATTCTCGACGACATGGGCGTCGAGCCACCGACCACCTTCGAGGAGTGGCTCTCGATTATGCAGGAGTTTCACGACCCTCAGAATGGGGCGTACGGCCTCTCGCACCCGATCAACGCCTACTTCGTCAGTTGGGCCGCCCAGGCTTTCGGCGAAGAGATATACGACGGCGACGCCGACGAACTCGGCATCACGTCGGATGCGGTAATTCGAGGCCTCAACCTCATCCTGGAAGACCTCAAACCCTACATGCCTGGTGACCCGTCCGAACAGGCCCAGATGTCCGTCTTCCATGACGGTAACTCACCGTTCCTCGTCAACGGTCCCTGGACGATCACCGGTCTGGAAGAGGCTGGTCTGGACGTCGGCGTGATGCCGATCCCGGTACCCGACGGCGGCGTCGCACGGCCATACTCGGGCGTGGAACTGGTCTTTTTCGCTCGCAAGATGAACGACCACGGTGCGGACGCCCGAGCGGCCCGTGAGTTCGCAGAGTGGTACTGCACCCACACCGAGCGTCTTCTCAACCTGGTCAGAAACGTCAACGATATCCCAGTGAAGACTGGTCTGGCTCGCGAGCAGATGTCCGAAACGGCACGCGGATTCGCTGCGCAGTTGGAGACGAGCTACCCCATACCCCAGAATCCAAAGATGAACAGCGTCTGGGTCCCCTTCGAAACCCGCATGTTGGAGGCGTTCAATTTCGGCGACGATCCCGGCCCGCTGATGGAAGAGGCCGCAGCAGAGATTCGCAACGGATGGGCCTAGGGCGTCTCGATCGACCGCGGAACGTCCTTACTGCGCTCGCTAGTAACTGTGACCGCTGCAGAGAACACCTCCTCGAAAGCCCTCACCACCCTCGCGGTCGCTGAGCGACATATCCTCGCTCCTTGCAGTCGCTTCGGATAGAGGTCGCTCAGACGACCAAGCAAGCGCGAGCGCGGTTCGCCCTTTCATTCCACCAGGAGAGCAAGCTCTCCTGAGCCCTCGTTCGCTTCTCTCACGAGGACTCCAGGTCACCGCGCCGCCTTGCCGTGGCCCCACACCTCCCCGGTTCCGCGCCGGACGGCGCGGAACACGCTTCCTGACCGCCCCGCCGTGGCCGGGAGCGAGTTTTATCGAGTGACCTGGGGAAGGGCAGGCCTGCTGTACGGGTGCCGTAGTCGCCTGGTGGATTGAAAGGGCGAGACTCGCTGGCGCTGCAAGAGAGTTTCTGAGCGGCCACTATCCGAACGCAGTGAGGATATGTCGCTCAGAAACCGCCAGCGAATCGAGGGCTTTCCCTGCTTGGAGTTCCGGATGACATCTCGATCTTCTATGCAGGAAAGTCGAGAGAGACGAGATCAGCGAAGTGCCGCTAAGTCAAATTCGAACGCAACCACGGGCAACTCTAGGTCGTGCTCGACCAGAACCTCGGGATGAACCTCACCGAGCACGCCCACCGAGTCGCCGTCGACGACGACCTCGGCAGCCCGACCCGAAATAAAGGAGGGGTGCTCGGTCGGGGGCGTCTCCAGTTCGGCGTCGAAAGCATCGACGAGTGCCTGGAGCCGGGCCTTCCCGTCCTCGTAGGAGACGCCGTAGCGAGCCAGGACACCGGCGACGTGCCGGGCTTCGGCAACACGAGTATTTTCGTCGTCGTCGCGGTGAGCGACCCAGCCGACCTCCGCGAGGTCCTGGGGATAGCTACGATGGGTGTTGTTCTCCAGGACCTGCATGACCGAGGGCAACAGCCACGAGCGGGCAATGGTGTACTCCTCACTGTAAGGGTTTTTGATCCGAACCGGTTCCTGTGACCCGAGCACACCCTCCGAGTCGCCGAGGTTCATCCGGCCACCGACTTGCGCCTCGTCGGTCATGTGGAAGTTCAATAGATCCTGAAAGCCCAACCCGACCAGCGACTGCCGAACCGCACGCGCCAGCCGCGAGCGCTCGTGGCGGCCGCCGATGGTCCCGACATCCGGGTACCGGGGTTCGAGATCGTTGAAGCCGTAGGCCCGGCCCACGTCGTCGATCACGTCCACAGGGTGCAGGACGTCAACGCGATAGGGCGGAATCGTCACCTCGTAGCCGGCCTCGCCGTCGATGTCGATCGACTCGCCCGCTAGCCCGGATCGCTCTAGCAAGTCCAGCGTCTCGTCTTCGGACAGCTCGATCCCGAGCGTGGTTTCGATCCGGTCGTGGGCCACAGTTTTAGACTTCGTCGAGAAGTCCGGCCGGACGAGCTCGGCGGGGTACTCTTCGGGGGCGCTCTCGTACTCGACGCGAACGTCCTCGATGGTTCCGCCGCGGGCAGCCAGCGCGTAGCAGACGATGTTCAGCATGTGATCGATCGTCCACTGGTCGGTCCCCGTCATCTCGATGAACAGGTCCCGGGAGTTCGTGGTGACCTCCGTGCGCGTGCCGTTGATCACCGGCGGGAACGAGAACAGCCCGATCGAGTCGTAGATCGCCGGGACGCGATCCATATCTTCGACGAGGTGGGCGTACTCCTGACCGATGTGATGCCCCTCGATGACCTCGGCAGGCGTCATCTCGGCGTCGCTTTCGAGAGGCACGAACGTCGCCGCCTCGGGATCGACGCCGGTGTAGCGGATCGACTTCTCGGACCCGTCGGTCCCAGCTTCGCCTTTCAACATCGTCAGGTCGTGCACGCCGATTGCGCCTTTCGCCCGCTTGCGCCCCATCGTCGCGTGGAGTTTTTCCTGGAGCTGGATCAGCGAGTCGAAGGCCGACTCCGAGAGATCCAGCCCGCGGACGATCGCACCCGTCACGTAGGGGCGCTCTTCGGGCACGTCTTCGACCTCGATGGTCCACTCGGCGCTGTTCGTGCTTGGGACCGCGACGCCGCGGCTATCTCCGCGATCGTAGCGCAACGAGCGCGCCACGCCCTCGACCGAGAGCCGATCCAATCGATCGGGCTCGAACTCGAACTGTAACTCGCCGTCCTCGGTCTCGCCCTCGAATTCGAGGCCGAGATCGAACAGTTCGGTCTTGAACTCCTCGTCGGTCGTCTCTGTGTAGCCAGTCAATTCACGCAGTTCGTCGGTGTCGATATCGAGAGTTGGCATCAGTAACGCACCTCCTCCTCGCGCAGGTATTCGAGATCCACCAGCGTCCCGTGGACGTCCCGGATGTCCTCGGCACCAGTCACCAGCATCATCAGTCGTTCGAGGGCCAGTCCCCAGGCCATCACGTCACAGTCCACGTCCAGCGGTTCGAGCATCTCCGGCCGGAAGATCCCCGAATTGCCAATCTCGACGACCTCGCCCGTGACGGGGTGCTCGCCGAACAGCTCGAAGCTCGGCTCGGTGTATGGATTGTAGGTGGGTTTGAATCGCAGATCGGTGATCCCGAACTGCTCGTAAAATTCCGTGAAGGTGCCCATCAGGTCCCGGACCGAGAGGTCTTCGGCCATGACCCAGCCCTCGATCTGGAAGAACTCCAGCAAGTGGGTCGAATCGATCTCGTCGTTACGGTAGGCTTTCTCGATCGAGAAGAATCGCTGGGGCGGCTCCAGATCGCCTTTCGCGACGCCAGCGAGATGGCGAGCCGACAGCGAGGTAGTGTGCCCCCTGAGGTCGATCTGGCGGGCCATCTCCTCGCCCCACGGCGAGTGATAGCCCTCGCCGTCGTCGCCGACACCGTTTCTGTGGGCGTCCTCGACGCGCTGGCGGATGTAGTCAGGCAGGTCACGCATGGGCGGGACCTCCAGCGCGAACTGATCCCAGTGCGTACGCGCGGGGTGGTCCTGTGGCATGAACAGACAGTCGTTGATCCAGAACTCCGCGTCGGCGTGGGGCCCTTCCATCTCCTCGAAGCCCATGCCGACGAGGACGTCTTTGACGCGTTCGGCCATCGCCCGCAACGGGTGATCTTTCCCGCCGTGTATCTCCTCGGCGTCGGCGGCGACGTTGTACTCGCTGAACTCGGCGTCGCGCCACTCGCCACTGGCCAACATTTCGGCGGTGAGCTGACCGACCTCCTCGGCGGCCTCGACACCCTCCATGAGCGCAGTCACGCCGTCGCCTGTCAGCTGGACCGACCTGACGGTGGATTCCGAACGTTCGATCAGTTCCCGGCCTTCGAGCTGGTCGAGAACGTCCGCGTCCGGGTTCTCGCCGGCGTCGAGTGCTGCGAGTGCCGCGGCCTCCTCGTCGTCGTCGGGCTCGGCCGCCGGGTCGGCGGTAATCTCGCCGCTGGCGATCTCGCCGTAGCCCTTCCGGGCGAAGTTCGACAGCGCGATGTCGACTGCACCGCCTTCGAGCCCGGACGCGCCGATGACCTGCCCCATCTGGACAGGGGCCTCGCCGGCACCGGCATCGATAGCTGCCTCGTAGAGTCGAATCTCCGGGAGCCCGTCGTCGAGATACGTTCGGGCCTCCTCGGTCAGCGAGACGTGCGCTTCGGTCGTCTCGATCACGTCGAGTAGTCCCTCGTCTTCGAGTTCGAAGGCAGCGCGAGTGACCGTCTCAGGTTTTTCGCCGATCTCCTCGGCGAGCGATTCGATTGTCCGTGGATCGTCAGCACTCGCGGCTTCGAGGACCGCGACCTGCGTTTCTGGGAGTTGCATTGGGTTGTTGATGGATATACCGCGGGTTCGTCAGTTAACGGTTCTCACTCGTGCTCACGAGCACACGCTCGCGAGCGGGGGCCGGCCGGGACGGTTTCGTCGGGGTGGCGCGTCAGCGCCGACCCCCGAGTCCACTGCCCATCAGGCCCCGAAAAAGACGCCGGACCCGTCGCAGTCGATCGGCTGGCCAACGAGACGCCTGCAGTAGGGTTCGGCTGGCATATCACCCCCTTGTCAGAGCCTCTCAATAAGCGTTGTGGAATCACCGGGACCGAATGATTGATGGGCGCTGTCCCGTCGCTAGAACGTAATGGTCGCACTCACAGCGGTGGTCCTCGCTGCGCTCCTGGCAGGCGTCGGCTGGCTCGTCTGGACCAACGGCGGCGCTGCACGCTGGCGTGAACTCACCGACGATCGGTTCGTCTACGGCCTCCCCTGGGGGACGCTGCTGGCCGTCGCGCTGGTCACGGCGTTCTACCTGTTCGCACAGCGCGGGCTGTGGAGCTGGTACGACCCCCTCACGCTGCCCTTTGTCTCCTGGTCGTGGTTCTACCCCGTCGGCGTGTTGACCTCCGGGTTCGCCCACGGCTCGGCGGGCCACATCGTCGGCAACATGACCGGGGCGCTGGCGTTCGGTGTCGTTGCCGAGTACGCCTGGGGCCACTACCCCCAACGCCGGGGCCACACCATCCGGGACTCACTACTGGCTCCCCAGGAGAGTCGATTCTCCAGCCCTGGCGCGCGCATCCTGCTCGTCACGGCCGCGATGTTCGCTGTCGCACTCCTGACGGGCATCTTCTCGCTCGGTCCCGGCCTGGGCTTTTCGGGGGCGGTCTTCGGGATCGCGGGTTTCGCTATCGTGACGAAGCCACGGGCCGCCATCGCGGCAGTAGTCGCCTCCAGTGCGCTCTCGACGCTGTATCAGGCCCTGGCAGACCCGGTCGTCAGAGGGACCGTCTCCGTCGGGTCGCCGTCGCCGCCGACGTGGGCCAACATTGCCTTCCAGGCACACATGCTGGGGTTCGTCGTCGGCGCGATGGCCGGTATTGCTCTCCTGTGGGCACGGCGGGACGAACTCGCGTCAGTGACTGTCTTCTTCGCGACGCTCACATTCGGGCTCGCGCTGTCGCTGTGGCTGCTGGTCTGGCCCGGCGGCCAGGACGTCTTCTATCTCTACCGTGGTGCGGGCGTGATCCTCGTCGTCCTGCTAACAGGGCTTGTGACTGTCGCCGCCACGGGCAGCGATCGCTCGGTCTCGCGCTCGATTGCGATTCTCGCGGTCGCGTTGCTGGCGATTCCGTTCGTCCTCGCGACGCTGTGGTTCGTCGGTGCCGTCTCCGGGTCAGTGCCCGAACTCAGCGGGATGGCCCCCTTCGCTGCGCTGTTCGTGCTCGCGGTACTCGCGCTGGCGCTTCCGGCACTCCCGACCGCCGTCCGCGGTGAGGGGAGCCGCTGGGCGACCCGGCGCCGAACCGCGTTCCTCGGACTCGGGACTGTCGCGCTTCTCCTGTTGCTCCCCGGGATCCTCTACGGGCCAGTCGCTGTCGACACCGACTCGATCACCGAGACGAACGAGGTCGAAGTGGGTGACTACGTCGTTACCTACGCCGAGAACGTCACCAGCGGCCAGGAGTTGCTGATGCTCAACGTCAACACGTCCAGTCTCAACCAGAGCTACGACGGGCTGATTGTCGCCAGTGACTCCCGGAGCATGTGGACGATTGGCGAGCGCAAGGACAGCATTGCCTTCGACGGCGAGGGCAGCGTCCAGGTCGGCGGCCTGGGCTGGCGCGAAACCGTCCGCGCCGAGCGAACGGGCTGGGAAGTCACTGGCAACGACTCCGCGTACGTCGTCGACCTGCTCCACGACGGCGATCGAACCCGCTCGTTCACGACCGATCCGGTCCGAGCGGACGTCCGGATCGATGACTATCGGGTGGCGGTCGTCCCCACGCAGGACGATTTCGAACTCAGGATCTCAGAAGACGGCTCGACCGTCGGGACGGCGGCGATTCCCGAGCCTGATGAGACAGCGACGGTCGGCCCGCTGACGATCCGGAGCGAGGACGACGACGGAACCACGCAGGTCGTCGTCGAATCCGACGGCACGAGCGTGACTGTCGCCGAAGAAGAGACATACTAGCGGTTCGATCAGTCTGGAAAGAACTATATTGGCTGACTGAAACGAACCGATCATGACCGAACGGAACAGCCGTCGTGATCGTGTGAAAGGTGCATTTCTCGATGTGGCGACCCTCCCGGACTACACCGTCGCCGACCCGGAGGTGTACGCCGACCTCGCCAGCGGTATCGGGGATCTCTTCGACAGCGCCCGTCCGAACACTGACTCGATCGAATCGGCTCTCGAAGGCGTCTCGCTTCCGGAGGGTGGCACTCTCGACACAGAGGCGACCGTGCTTCCCGACAGTGTCGGCGTCGATTCCGCGGACGCCGACGCGATTATCGAAACCGGCGGTGAGACCCTCACCGTGGCAGCCGAGACGGGCGGTGAGGCCGCGACGGTCGTCGTCGACAGCGGTAGTGAAGCGGTCGAGATCGCCGTCGAAGACGGCGGCGAGATCGCTGCCGAAGCCGTCGTCGAAGTGCTCGCGGGCGCGCTCGAAGTGTAAGTATCGGGCCGGCCTCTCGAAAAATCAGGCTCGCTTGCGGTCGCTGTCGAAGCTGATGTCGAGTTCGTCCAGTTTTTCCTCCCACTCTGCGCGTTTGTCCTGGTGGTCTTCGAGGAATTCCTCCATCAACTCCGCAGCCTGCTCTTTGCAGCCGCCACAGAGACGCTCGCCGCCGACACACTCCTCGTAGACCTCGGTGGCGAACTCGTCGTCGTCGCCCGACAGGAGGTAGGCGTAGAGTTCGTAGACCGGACACTCGTCGGCCTTCCCGCCGAGTTCGCGCTGCTCGTCGGCAGTCTCGCGGCCGCCCGTCGTCGCGGCCTTGACCTTGTCGTAGCCCTCCTCGGGGTCGTCCAGCAGCGAGATATGGCTGGCCGGGATCGAGGAGGACATTTTACCTCCAGTCAAGCCGGTCATGAAGCGGTGGTAGATCGAGGACGGTGCCAGAAAGCCGTAGCCACCGTGGTCGATCTCGACCTCGCGAGCCAGCTGTTCGGCTTCGGGCGTCGAGAGATCGAAAGCGTCGATATGCTCGTCAAAGACGCGCTTCTCGCCGTCGATAGCCTCGATGAGTGCGTCGAAGGCCTCGTCGGTCGCGTTGCGATCGAGGAATCGCGTTCGCGAACGGAGCGGCTCCTTGCCGGCCTCCTTGAGCATCATGATGACCGAATCCGTCGTGGTGGCGTTCAGGTTGGTCGCGTCCGGGTCCCGGTCGTTTTCGAGATAGCGAGCGGCGTCACCACACCGGATCGTCTCGTCGGGATGGCGCTCGCTGAGACTCTCGTAAGCCTCCGCGATGATCGCCTTTTCGTCGGGATCGACCTCGAAGCTGGCGAAGGCGTCGGTCACTTTGAAGTAGCGCATCCGGGCCGCGAGGTCTCGTGCGAGTCGCATGTGTGGGTCCTGGTCGGGCCCGACCGGGATCACCGTGGGTTTGGGCTCGTCAAGCTGGGGATAGAGGATGTCGGCCATCTGGGTGACGACCGATTGCATGTGGCTGACGTCGGTCTCGCCATCGAAGTCGTAGATGGCCTGGAGTTCGGAGAAGTTGGCTTTTGCACCGAGTTCGAAGCCCAGATCCTGGACCTCGCGATTGTCCGATTGCCGGTAGAGTTCGCCCGCCTCGGGGTCGAACCCGAGCGCGAGCAGCGAGAGGATGTAGTTGCGCGCGTGCTCGTCGATCTCCTCCCAGGAGAGTTCCCGGGCGGCGTGGGCCTCCAGGTCGGCGATCAGGCCGTAGGCCTCGCCGCCCTGCTGTTGATGCCAGATGATCTCGTCGAAGACGAGTTTGTGACCGATATGGGGGTCGCCGGTCGGCATGAACCCCGAGAGCGCGGCGAAGGGCTCGTCGTTGCGCATCGCCTGGGCCACAGGTCGATAGTCGCGATGGCCGAAGATGACGCCGCGGCGCATCAGATAGTGCGGGTCGGGGATCTCGGGAAGGACCTCGTCGAAGGATTCGATCCCAAACTGGTCGAACAGCTTGCGGTAGTCATCAACTGTGGCCGAGCCCCAGGGGTCGAGGGCGACGTCGTCGACGGCTCCGCCGTCTGCCAGAGGGATCTTCGATCCCTCTCCGTCAGCACCGGCAGCAGCGCCGCCGTCTGTCTGTAGCCGTCCGTCACTGTCTGTCTCGTCTGTATGCGGTTCGTCCGGTGGGTCGTCGTTCGTGTCTCGTGTCATTGATAGCAGTGTCGTGTCGTGTACTCTTGAAACAACCGAGCCGAGAAAGCGGAGGGAGCATCGTCGACCTCGCCGACGGGTTAGGCCCGGCGGGCGACGGCCGCGAGACTGTCCACTTCCGGATCTCGCCAACGCCACCCGACCGCCGTGGAAGTGGACTCCATACCCCGAAAATGTTGGAAGCTGACCTTATGCTTTCCGGGTCCGGTCGAGGTGCCGCCGAAGCGAACGACCCCCACTACTTTCTTCGAGCCCCGCGAGACGTGATCCATGAGCGCGTCGTTCGTCGTGAACGTCGAGGCGGCAGTCGTCCGAGACGGGGAATTCCTGCTGATCGAACGAGCGGCCGCCGAAGACCACGCACCCGGCTTGCTGGCGTTCCCGGGCGGGACGGTCGAACCCGGTGTCGGGACCGACGCGATCGAGGCGACCGCCCGCCGTGAACTCCGCGAGGAAGTCGGCATTGAAGTCGAGGCCGTCGAGTACGTCTGCAGTCGGACGTTCGAACTCGATGACGGGACGCGCTGTCTCAACGTCGTCACGCGCTGTCCGTACGCCAGTGGTGACGCCCGCCCACGGGAACCCGAAGAAGTCGCCGCCGTCCACTGGCTCTCGGCCGACGAGGCTCGTGCTCGTGAAGACGCTCCGGTACACCTTCTCGCGGACCTCGATCGACTCGAACCATGACCCTCTGGGAAAGACATAAATACGAGCCGTTCGAAATAGTAAGTGAAGAGTAAAGTTAACTCAAATAGTAATTCTTTTCCGTGAGACGCATCTGTCTCCTGGTACCGGGAGCAGAGCGATCTCTCGGTCGTTCGAGCCCTGCTGGACCGTTTACCGAATAGCCCATGCTACACCCACATGACAGACTCAGAACCTATTCCGTCGATCGCGAGTGCAGAGAGCGAATTCGATCCACAGACAGTCGCCGGCCGCAGCGCTGTCGAGACAGCCGAACGAACGTACGTCCACGAGGACACCGATCACTGCGAGGCCGACGCCGCCGGTCGGGTGATCGTCGGCGTCACGAACGAGCACGGCGAGGCACTGTTGGTGGTCGACCACGACCGATCGATCGCAGTGCTGCCCAACGCGACCGTCGACGCCGACGAGGGGTGGCGCGCTGCTGCTCGTCGTGCAGTTGCGGACGAAACCGGCCTCACAGTCACCCTCGACGGGCCCGTCTGTGTGCGCACAATCGAGCACACGACCGAGCAATCGGAGACGCCGCACAACGAGACGTTTCACGTGGTCTTCGACGCTGCGACTCGAGACGACTCGGAGCTGACAGTCCCCGAAGACTCGCCGTTCGAGGTCGGCTGGTACGACACGTTTCCCGTCGAGGGTTCCGCGACTCACTCCGCACAGGGCGACGCCCTCAGGGATGTCCAGCGCGTTCTCGGGTGATTCGCTGTGACTGACGACACCCACCACGACTCCCCGGCGGTCGAAGCTCCCCTGACGAGTCCAAACGACGAGTCGATCAGGATCGAAATCACGGGTGCCAGACCCGGTGGGGAGGTCCGGTTCGAGGCGACGCTCGTCGATCACGACGGCGTCGAGTGGTCCTCGTGGGCGACGTTCAGCGCCGACCATGAAGGCCAGGTCGACCTGACCGAAGACGCACCCGACAGCGGGTCCTACGAGGGAACCGAGCCGATGGGGTGGCTCTGGTCGATGGAGACGGACGCCGAGGTTCGCGGTGCGACCCTCGACGCCAAGCCGACAGTCAAAGTCGATCTGACAGCCGAGACCGAGACGGATCGGGCCCAACGAACGATCCGCCGGCAGTGCTACGACCCCGAGTTGACGAGCCGACCAGTCGACACCGAAGAACTGGCCGGGCAGGTGTTCCTGCCTGCCGCCGATGGTCCACACCCGGGCGTGCTCCTGCTGCACGGGTCGGGCGGGCGGTTACCGACCCGGGCCGCCCAGTCGTTGGCGACCCATGGCTTTGCCGTCTTCGCGGTCCAGTACGTCGGCGAGCACGACGCGATCCCGGACGAGCACCGGTCGGTCCCGCTGTCGTACTTCGATCGGGCGGCTGCGTGGTTCCGGGGTCGCGACGCTGTCCGTCCAGAATCGCTCGGTGTCATGGGTGGCTCCCGGGGTGGCGAACTCGCGCTCTTGCTGGGCTCGCGCTTCGAGTGGGTCGGTGCGGTCGTCGCGCTGGCGGCCAGCGGCGTCGCCTGGGATTCCCCGAGTGGCGAGCCGGGCTGGATTGCGGACGGCGAGGCCGTTCCGCACCTCGACGGCAAGCCGATCCCACGCGAGACGGTCGCGAACGGCCTGGACGACGAACCGGTCGAGCAGGCGGCAATTCCAGTCGAACGGACGGATGGCCCTATTCTTCTGGCCTCCGGTCGCGACGACCGTGTCTGGCCCGCCGACGAGCTCTGTGAAATCGCTACCGATCGACTCGAACGGGCGGAGTTCGAACACGACTTCGAGCATCTGATCTTCGAGAACGCGGGCCATCTCATTTCGACACCCTACGCGCCGCTGACCGGGTTCGAGGGTGGTGGCGGAACGCCCCGCGGGACGGCCCACGCCGCAGAACAGTCCTGGCCCCGGATCCTGGAAACGCTCAGTGCTGGCCTCACAGCACCAGAGGGTCGATTTCCATACTGAACTGATATCCAGGCCAGATGGACCGGTATCTGTGCTGAAAGATTACCAGATTTACCGGCTTCGTTCAGTTTTGTCCGCCCTATCAGGCTGAATTCACAGATTTTTTACGTAGCAGTTCACTACCGGCCGGTCAATCCATGATTCGACACGTCACGCAGCGCCGCGATGCGTTCTCGAACTTCCACCCCGTGCTGGGAGGGTTCACTTGAATGTCGACACGTAACCGCTCTCTCGTCGCCCGGGCCGGTTGTTCTCGCTCTCGACAGCCACTCCAGCGGACGCGACTTCTCCTGCCACACTGATACCGATGAGCGCGACCCGATCCCAACGTCTCCAGAAGTCATTTCTGAAGTATCAGCACGTGTTCGTCTTCGCAGCCCCGGCGCTGTTCGTAGCGCTGGTCCTCCTCGCCGCGCCAACCGGCGGCAGTGGCGGACTGGACTACTGGCTCGAGTACTGGTGGCTGTTCCCCTTCTTCCTGTTGGGGGCGACCATCGTCAACACGGTCGGGATCAGCGGCTCGGCGCTGTTCGTGCCGTTTCTGATCTTCATCTTCCCGTTGCTTGCCCACCCGCTCGAACCCGAAACCCTGGTCAAAGTTGGCCTGATCAGCGAGTCGTTCGGCCTGTCGAGTTCGTCGATCGCGTTCATCCAGTACGGACTGGTCGATCGCCGACTCGCGCTGACGATCGTCGCCGGGAGCGTCCCGTTCGTCATCGGCGGCGCGCTGCTGTCGTTTTTCATCCCCGAGCCACTGTTCCACGCGGCGCTCGGGGCGGCATTGCTCGCTGCGGGCTTCCTGATGCTCAAAGCCGACATCAGTCACGGCGAGCCAGACGAGGACAGTGAGGCCGTCTCGACCGACGGTGGCGAACGGGTAGATCTGCCCGATGACGACGGGAAACTCGGCCCAGCCGGTGTCGACGCGACCGATGGCGAGGTCACCCGCGTCGACCGCGGTGGTGACACCTACCGCTACTCGTGGTCGGGCTATCTCGAACGGTTCGCCAACTACAGCGTCGGCGGGACCTTCCAGGGCCTGGCCGGCTTCGGCAGCGGCGAGCTCGGGATCATCTCCCAGCTGCGGACCGGCGTCCCCACCCGGGTCGCGATCGGGACCAACCACATCATCGTCGCGACGACGGCGATCCTCGCGTCGCTCGTTCACGTCTTCGGCGGGACGATTCTCGGCGCGTTCGGTGTCGGCGGCGTCCACTCGTTGAGTCTGGCCTCGACGCCGTGGAACATGGTCGTGTTCACCGTGCCCGCGACAGTCACCGGCGGCCAGATCGCACCCTACGTCTCGAACGCCCTCGACACCGGGACGATACAGAAAGGCGTCGCCGTGCTCTTCGGACTCATCTCGACGGCCCTGTTCCTGATGGCCAGCGGAGCCGGAATCTGATATGCCCGGCCGTTCAACAATTAGTCATGTACACCCAAATCCTCTTACCGACGGACGGTAGCGCCAGTGCATCGACGATCGCCGAACACGCCGGCTCGCTCGCTCGACAGTACGACGCGACGGTCCACGTGCTCTCGGTCCTCGACACGCGCAACCGATTCGAGGGTCCGACAATGGGCCTCGGATCCGACGCCTGGGAAGATGCCGAGCGTGACCGTGCCGAGCGAGCCGTCGACGACGCCGCTGCTGCGCTTCCCGAGGAGGTCGCCGTCGAACGTCACGTCGAAGCGGGCGTCCCCCACACCGAGATCCTCGAATACGCCGACGACGCCGATATCGACCTGATCGTGATGGGGACCCACGGCCGGACCGGGATCGATCACTACCTCATCGGGTCCATCGCAGAACGGGTGGTCCGGCAGTCGCCGGTCCCGGTGGTGACAGTTCGTATCGACGAAAACTGAAACGCTAGACGCCGGCTACTGTCCGGCGTCGGTACGCATCTCGATATATCTCTCCGGCCAGGCCTCGATGTGCGATCGCATCAGCCCGGCCGCGCGGACCAGTGCCGAGACGATCGAACGAACGAATCCCGTCTTCCTGAAGGGGCGTTCCCGAAGACTCATCACACCGTATTATTGCGGATCATATGTCATAAAAGTTGGTTGGGTATCGACGTCAGTCGCTCTCACGCTGTCGCGTCACGGGGTCAATCGGGACACCGACAGCCACTCGATCTCGTCATCCGCGACCAGTGCGAACACCATCTGCTTGCGGACGCCGTGGGCCAACCGCACGTCCAGCGCCAGATCACGCGGAGAGAAGGTATGGCCCGCGGGCAGCACACGGATGAGCAGCTCCGAGTGGCCCAGATTGTCGACGCTCTCGACATCGGCGTAGGTCCGGAAGTCCGCGCCGAACTTGTAGCCAGTTTTGGGGACGACCATCCGGTCGCGAAGGGCGCGATAGACGGCGAGTCGCCGGTCGAATCGGTCGCCTTCCACCTCGCGGCCGCGCGACACGACGGCGTACTCTCCACCTTCGACGTCGAGGACGCCACGACGGGCGAGCGCGGCAGCCTCGACCAGCGACAGTTGGAGTGGTGTCCCGCTGTCCTCGTCCAGTGGCTGGCCGTAGAACGCCTGCTCGTACAGCTCGGCCGGCGGCTCCCAGACGAGCACGCGATCCCCGAGGAGGTCGGCCGCGATACCTTCGGGTAAGTCGAACGTGGTCGACCCCTCGATGTCGGGGCGGCTGCTCTGGAGGTAGGTGATCGAGGACTCCTCGTCGACTACTGCGAGGACTGTGTCACCGAGTTCGCGCGCCGGGACGGCCTCGCGTTCGCTGATCGCCCGGACCCGGTAGGCGACCTCGTCGTCCCAGGGACCGTTCCCGCGCGGATAAACGAGAAAGTCCGCACCCTCGGGCTCGTCGACCCAGCCTTCGCGAGCGGGTGAGAGGTAGAAGCCGCGATCCCGGAGATCCTTGTAGACGAGGACGTCGATCTCCGAGACGGCGTCGGATGTCACCAGTCCGCGAAAGTCCAGTCGCTCGCCCGAATCGGCATCACGAATCGCCTCGACGTCCCCCCGGTAGAGGATGTGTGCGGCCTCGACCGGCGCGAGTTCGAGGTCTCCAGAGACGACTCGTCCATACCCGCGCGCGTCGTAGAAGCGCTCGCGGGCCTGACGACCGCCGCGAACGACTGCCCCCTCCAGTGTCAGCTTCATACCGGTGAACGGTCCCGGGCCAGCAAAGGGGCTACGGTCCGGGCGCTGCCGAGGTCTCCTCGACCCGTGGCCACTCACAGGTCGCATCGAGACAGCGCGTTCCGCCTGTGGTCTCGAACAGGGGAAGGCCACAGGAGCAAGTCCCCGTGAGAGTACCCGAGGGGAACGCGAAGCCGGTATCGCAGTCGGGATAGTGCTCACAGCCCGCCAGCAGACCGCCGCGACGGAGGATCCGGAGGTCGCCCTCGCAGTTTGGACAGTCCCATTCCCGATCGAACGCCTGCTTGACCGCGGCGTCCATGGACTCGCAGTCGCGATCCAGACAGACCCGGAACTCGCTCCCGCGCTCGACAGCCATCTTCGGGAGGCCACAGTCACAGTGCTCCTCGAGGACCGTCGCGTCGCCCGGGAGCCCGTAGCGGACGCCACAGTTCGTACAGGTCACGCCGTCGCCGGTCCGGACGAGCGCGGACTCGCAGGACGGGCAGTCACCGACCGGCTTGCCGGCCGCACTCGCGGGGTAGCGCCCGCTCGCGAATTCGTCGTGGACCGTCACGCGGAGGTGCTGGTCGCCGTCACGGGCCTCGATCCGGTCGCCGTCGACGGTGACCGACTCCGCGCGGGTGAGCCACGCCACTGGCTGGTAGCCGTCGGCGTCGTGGACCAGCACGGTGTTGTCTGGCTTGACGAGAACGACCATCCGCCCTCGCTGTTCGTGGGCCCGGACGCGGTTCCCGTCGAAGGTGCTCGTACACTCGCCTGCTCTGACTGCGATCATTTCCGTCATGCCACGGTCTGGTGCCGACTTCGCGTATAAACGCTCGGTCGATCGTCAGCGACTTTGCCGCGCTCGCGCTACCCATCGTCAATGGCAGTGCTGTTCGACATGGACGGCGTCGTCGTCGACTCGGAGCGCTACTGGCCCGAACTGGAGGCCGAGCGGATCTTTCCCGAAGTGGTCCCCGACCAGGGCGTCCAGCCCGAGGAGGTCATGGGGATGTACTATCGGGAGATCTACGACTACCTCGCCGAGAACTACGAGGTCGCAGTCGATCGCGATCGGTTCGTCGAGGTGTTCGACGCGACCGCCCGGGAACTCTACGGCGAGCGTGTCGCGCTGATGGACGGCTTTCAAGACCTCCTCACAGACCTCCAGGCCCAGGGAACGCCGGTCGGACTCGTGACCTCCTCGCCACATCCCTGGATCGACGTCGTGCTGGATCGGTTCGATCTCATCGACTCGTTCGACGCTGTCGTCAGCGCCGAGGACGTCCCGCGCGGCAAACCCGAACCTGACGTCTACGAACGCGCCGTCGAGGAGATCGGCGTGGCTCCCGAACACTGCGTCGCCGTCGAGGACTCGCCGACGGGTGCGAGGGCCGCGAAAGCGGCACGCCTCCGATGTCTCGGCTACACGGGTGTCCACGACGGGATCGATCCGAGCGCCGTCGATGGCGTCGCTGCGACGCCAGCAGAGCTACGGACACTGCTCTTCGAGACGGTGTCGGCCGGATAAGGAGTTGTTTCTGGAGCGGTACTACGTCCGGTACTGTTGGCCGAGCACCAGCGAACAGACGTGGACGGCGAGCAGGGCGAGGAACGCCGTCATCGTCGATCCCTGGAGATCGGTGAACAACAACGGAGTATAGGCGAACGGGAGGAGGACTGCCGCCCAGAATCCGACGAATCGGACTGGCGCGGCGACCGTCGCCTGGAGGGTCTGTGCGTCGACGCCGACCGACTCACGCAGCCGGTCGACCCCAGTTGGAGAGGCACTGGACATTGCGGGGATCACCTAACCACTCTTACACCCCCCGACACCATATAACAGGTCGACGGTTAGCGCCATTTTACGCGACCCAATTCGGGTTAGGCGTCTTTTTACACAGACACGGGTACAAAAGGAAGATACCCCGAAACGGCCTCAAATAGCTCGATAAATTTTAAAACTCTATCTCAGCTTGTTTCACAATATTTACCATGTTATTGTTTCGCACAATACTGATACAGTGTCTGTAGCCGCCCTTGCAGGCACCGTCAGATCACGTCGACCGTTCGTGTGTCGATGACCGGTTCGAGTGGCAGTTCGGAGTAGGTAACTTCGACGGCGAAGGTGAGTTTCTCGGCGTCGCCACCGAAGACACCCACCGGGAGGGTCGTCTCGCCGAGGTAGCACTCGGTGGCAGTCATCTCGACGTCGTTGACGGTGACGCGGACGCCGGCCCGCGCGCCGCCCGCGAGGGTCTTGACCGTGATCTCGTGCATGCTATTCTCGCCCTGTGCGATCTCGTCGGGGAAGTCGCCCCACTCGACGACTGCACGAGGCAGGTCACGGGCGCTCTCGGCGACTCGCTCGGCGACGCCCGCTCCCAGCCCCGCCGAGACGAGCTCGTCGACGCCGGCATCGAGAACGTCGGCGGGTGTCGTGATACCAACCGCCGCGAGCGTCTGCGCGCGGCCCGAGCCGACGCCGTCGATCGCTGTCAGGCCGACCGCGTCGGCACTGACACCCAGATCCACGCGGGCTTCGACCCGTCGAGCAAGGTTCGCGGCGCGGGCGTCGGCGAACCGATCCAGAAACGCCCGGAGCGCCGCGAGCAGTCGCAGGGCGTTCTGGCGGATGACCCACGAGTCGCTCTTCAACTCGCTGGGGACGGTCCCGTTCATCCCCGAGCGCAGGATGGCATAGACCTTCCGCGGGCCGGGGTCGAGCGATTCGGCTCGGCCTCCGAGGACGGCGTCGACGGCGTCGCGCTCGTCCTGTCGCGCGGAGACGCTGTCGAACGCGCCGGCCGCGGCAATCGTCCGGAGGATCCGGTCTTCAGTGAGTTCCTCGCTCGCCCCAGCGAGATTGGCGAAGGAGCGAGCCGTGTCGAGTCTGAGATAGAATTTCGAGGCGAGTTGTCCAAGTCCAGTGGCGTCCACAGTCAGGTCGTCGGCCATCTCGACGAAACCTCGATCGACGAGCCCGCGTAACGTGCTAGACGCGTGATCGCGGAGGTTCGCCGCATCGGCGTACTTCTCGGGCGCACTCTGAGCCCGGACGTGGTAGAAGGTCGTCTCCAGCCAGGAGAGCACGTCGTCCAGATCGTCGATGGTCCCCATCGCGATCTCGGCGTTGAGATGGGATTCGAGGTCCTCGGCCAGTCGGGATTCGATCTCCTTGCCGTCCCGGAGCAAGCGTCGATACTTGTCGGCGTCGCTGCGGTCACAGATTACCCAGGCGTAGCCGTTGTCGTCGTAGCCCGGTCGGCCTGCCCGCCCGAGCATCTGAAGGACGTCCAGCGGGCTCATATCGACCTCTCCTTCGAGAGGGTCGTGGTACTTTGTGTCCCGGATGACGACACAGCGGGCGGGGAGGTTGACCCCCCAGGCCAGCGTCGAGGTCGAAAAGAGCAGTTGAATCTTGCCCTCGCGGAACCACTGCTCGACGCGGTTCTTGTCCTCACGTGAGAGTCCGGCGTGGTGGAACGCGACGCCGTCCAGCACCGACTGTCGGAGCGTGTCGTTGCTCAACTCGGCGGCGTCGTTGTGGAAGTCGTAGTCCCCGCGTGCGCCCATCGGGATGTCGCGCTCGGTGAGTTCGTCGCGTGCCTTTTTCGCGGCCTGGACGGTGTCCTGTCGCGAGGAGACGAACACGAGCGCCTGACCTTCCTCGTTGAGGTGCGGTTCCACGAGATCCATCGCCCGGTAGAGCCGCCGATACTTGTCGGCGAAGGCGTTCTCGCCGTGCGAATACGTCTTGACGTCCGCGTTCAGGGGCACCGGTCGATACTCCTCGCCGAACTCGAAGGTCGTCTCCGGCGGGGCGTCGAGCCACGCGGCCACGTCGTCGATGTTGGGCATCGTCGCCGACAGTGCCACGACGCGCGGATCACAGAGCCGGCGGAATCGCGAGATCGTGACTTCCAGCACCGAGCCACGGCGATCGGAATCAAGCAGGTGAACCTCGTCGATGACACAGCAGTCGACGTCGGTGACGAACGAGTAGCGAGCCGTGTCGTGTTTTCGGGTCGCCGAGTCGGCCTTCTCGGGAGTCATCACGAGGACGTCGGCGCGCTCGGCCCGGCGCGGGTTCAGGTCGCGCTCGCCGGTGACGACGTACACCGAGTAGCCCAACTCCTCGAAGCGTTCCCACTCGCGTTCTTTCTCGTTGGTGAGTGCGCGGAGGGGTGCAAGAAAGAGCGCAGTCCCGTTTTCCTGAAGGGTCTTGCAGATCGCCACCTCGGCGACGGCAGTCTTGCCGCTAGCGGTCGGCGCGCTCACGACGACGTTGTCCCCCCGGTCGAGCAGCGCCGGCAGCATCTCGGTCTGCATCCGGTTGAACCGCTCGAAGGGAAAGGCGTCAGCGAACTCGGGGAGGACGTCGGCGACCGGGAGTTCCGTCTCGCCGTCTACGTAGGTGGCCACACCAGTACCGAGGGTGCCGCCGGCTTAGAGTTTACCTTCTATGCGTGTTCGAGGGTGACCTTCCGAGCCTCGTAATCTTCGAGGAACGAGTCGGGACCACCGATGGAGATAATCCGATCGTCGGTCTCGACGACGAGCGTGTGCTCGATCGGGATCGTATTCGTCCGCGGATCGACCAATCCCTGTCGTGTTTCGACGATCGTCCCCTGGATTGTCTCGAACTCGCCGTCTGCGGTCACCGGCTGGGCGGTCGCCCGGGCGTGGATCGTCGCCTCGGCGTGGTCGTGCAGTGTCGCCTGGAGGACGGCGTGACGGAAACTCCGATAGCTCTTGGGAAGATCGGCCAGCTCGGTGATGTACAGTTCCTCGGCGAACGGCCAGTAGTTCGCGAGGAACGAGCCGGCGATGATCGGGACGATCTGGCCCTGGACGAGCGCGATCGCCCGGTCGTCACTGTTCGTTCGAGTGACCATCTCCGCAGGCGAGGCGATCCCTAACTGTTCGTCCGCGGCCAGCAGAATCGGCATCCCCTGATTCCAGACCCGGACGACACTACCCACTGGCTTCTCGATACCGTCGAGCACGCGCTCGGGGTCGTCGACGTCACTGACCAGCAGCAGGACCATCACATCCCGCTCGACGGCCGTCGCGAGCTCCTCGGCCACTTCCGGGAGGTATCCCTGCGGGACCGCGATCACCAGTTCCTGCTCGGCGCTGTTGATGTACTCTCGCAGTCGCTTGATGACCGTCACGCGAGACTTGATGACGTCGAAGCGCTGCGGGCGTGACGACGTCTCCGAGAAGCGCTGTTTCAGCGCGGGCTCGATCTCTTCGAGCCGCCCAGAGAGCAGTTCGATCACGTCTTCGGGGTGTTTGGCTCGGATCTTCGTGGGCACGACGTGATCGTCGACCTCGACGAAGCCGCGCTCTTCGAGTTTCTCACAGATGCTGTAGACGTACCGTTTCGAAACCCCTGTATCGTCGGCGATAGTACTCGCCTTCGCTTCGCCGTTTTCGAGTATCGTCAGATACGTCTTGATCTCCTTTTCGGAGAGTCCAAACTGCTTGAGCTGTCTTTCGAGTGCGTCACTATTCATCGTCGCTTCCCCCTGGTACCTTAGTTGGCAGGCACAGAACTGCAGACGCGTGCCCGTCCCGAGGCCGAACGGCTCTCATCACATATAACCTCACTCTCGCACTACATATATTGTTTGTAATTGTTCTTCACCTGTTCCGTTGTAAGCGAGAAACGCTCGGAGCAGTCTGCCGAAGTCGAATCTGCTACTTTCAAGTCCGCGCCGCCGCAACGATAGACATACGGATGGATTTCGACAGACAGAGCGGTCTCTTCTTGCACGTAGCCTCGCTGCCGGGGCCCGACGGTATCGGGACGCTCGGTGAACCGGCTGAGACGTTCGTGGACTTCCTCGCGGAGTCAGGGCAGTCGCTGTGGCAGTTCTGCCCGCTCGGCCCGACGATCCCGATCCACGACAACTCCCCCTACCAGTCTTATTCGGCGTTCGCTGGTAATCCGCTGTTCATCGACCTCGACAAGCTGGTCGAGCGCGGCTGGCTCGACAGCCTCGATCGGCCCGACTTCGACGACGGCCACGTCGAGTACGGCCCGGTCCGAGAGTACAAGGAAGCCCGTCTCAAAGACGCGTTCGAGAACTTCAAAGCCGACGCCAGCGACGACGAACAGGCCGACTTCGAGACGTTCGTCGAGGAGTCCAGCGAGTGGGTCGAGGAGTACGCCCTCTATCGCGCACTCCGAGATCACTTCGACGGCGTCTCCTGGCTCGACTGGCCCGAGGAGGCCAAGATGCGCGACCCGGACGCCCTCGAGGAGTACCGCGACGAACTCGCGGACTCCATCGAGTACCGGAAGTTCCTCCAGTTCGTCTTCGATCAGCAGTGGAACGATCTGAAGGAGTACGCCAACGAGCGCGGGGTCAAGTTCGTCGGCGACATGCCGATCTACGTCGATCTGGACAGTGCGGACGTCTGGGCCAACCCCGAGATCTTCAAGCTGAACGAGGAGCGCGAACCGAAGTACGTCTCTGGCGTGCCGCCGGACGAGTTCTCCGACGATGGTCAGATGTGGGGCACCCCAGTCTACGACTGGGACGCCCTCGACGAGCGCGACTACGGCTGGTGGATCAAGCGCTTCGAGCGCCTCCTCCAGCGGGTGGACATCTTCCGCATCGACCACTTCAAAGGCTTCGAGAGCTACTGGGAGATTCCCGCCGACGCCGAAACCGCCCGCAAGGGCGAGTGGGTCGATGGACCCCACGAAGACGTCTTCTACGCCGTTCGGGACGAACTCGGCGAACTCCCGATCGTCGTCGAGGACCTCGGCGAGGTTACCGACAAGATGGAGGAGATTCGTGACGACCTTGGGTATCCAGGAATGGTCGTCGCGGCCTTCGCCGACTGGTGTGACGGCGACAGCCGCTATCATCCCTCTGGCTACGACGAAAACTCCGTCGCCTACACGTCTACCCACGACACCGACACCGTCGTGGGCTGGTACGAGGACCTCAGCGACCAGCAAAAGGAGTGTCTGCACTACGCGTCCGACCACGAGGGCGGCGAGATCCACTGGGACATCCTCGATCTGATCTGGGAGTCCGACTCGGTCATCGCCCTGGCACAGCTTCAGGACCCGCTGGGCTACGGCTCGGAGGCCCGGTTCAACGTTCCCGGGACGGTCGAAGACAACTGGGCCTGGCGAGTCAGTGAAGACGCGCTCGACGACGAGGTCACCCAACAGCTCTACGAGATCACCGACGACAACGATCGCCTGGTCGAGTAGGGCTTCGCAGTCGTTATAGTTCGCCGATCGCCCGGGATCGAAGTTGCCCGGTCAATTGGACGCCGTGGTCGTCCATCCGGGAGACGATCCGCTTTGCCTGTGTCGGCGAGAGGTACTTGTCCTCGACGGCCGCCCGAACGACGACGCCGAAGCTTCCTGCCACCTCGGCCCCGAGACCGTCTGCGAGCGCCCGCAAGCGCGTATCGTCCGAGAGCACGAGGACCGGCCGTTCGTCGTCGATCGAGTCGTCGAAGAGGCCGCCCAGAAGCGCCGCCTCGTAGCCAGCCGGGTCGATGCCGAGGGCGCGCGCTGCCCGCTTTCGGACCTCGGGGCGGATCGACGTGATGACTGTCTTCGCTTCGAGGAACTGCGTGAGGTTGGTCGCCGCCGGTTCGGTCGTGATCTGATAGCGGACTTCCTCGGGGATGACCAGCGCGCCGTCGAAGTGCGTCAGCAGGTCGAGTTCACCGATCTGACCCAGGTCGTACAGGACTGTTGGGCCAACGTGGACGAACGTCATAGGTCGGTGACGGTCGCGGCGTCGTCAGCCAGTTCTTCGGGGGCGTACTGTGTCGTGAGATTGTGCTCGTGGGCTATTTCCAACCACTCGGCCACGGTGCAGTCAGCGACCTCGGCGGCTTCGCTGATCGAGATATCCCCCGTTTGAAAGCGTTCGACCGCGACCCGTATTCGAAGCGTCTCAAGCCCTTCCGTGAGCGCTTTTCTGATCGTCGTCGAGCGGTCGTCGTCGAGCAACTCGGCGACGTCATCGATGTCCGCGGCAGTCTCGTCGGCGACACGGGCGCTGATCGACGGCATGTCTACAGCGTCCTATAACGTATACGCTCTTGAAGGTAGGGGCGTCCCGAAGCAGAACCACCCCGTTTTTGGTTGCGCCCCCGCTTTCCTCGACAATGACCGACGAGGCGACAGCGTTCGTCCCGGGCCACGTTACGGGCTTCTTTACTGTGTACCAGGACGACGATCCGACGAAAGCCGGCTCGCAGGGAGCCGGCATCACTCTCTCTGATGGCGTCAGCGTCACCGTCGAGCGTAGCGAGGACCGACGCGTCGAGTTGGACGGTCAGCCGGCCGACATCGAGGCTGTCGAGACGGTCCTCGATACGTTGCACGTCGAAGCCGCCGTGATCGGCGAGACGTCGCTGCCGATCGGTGCCGGCTTTGGGATCTCAGGTGCGATGGCCCTGGGCACGGCACTGGCGACCAATTGCGTTTACGAGCGTGACCTCTCGCGCAACGAACTCGTCACGATCGCCCACGGCGCGGAGGTCCAGGCCGGCACCGGCCTGGGAGACGTCGTCGCCCAGGCCGCTGGCGGGATGCCGATTCGGCTGGAGCCCGGCGGGCCACAGGATAACCTCATGGACGGGATTCCCTACCGGCCCCGCGTCGAGTACGTCAGCTTCGGCGAACTCGACACCGCCGAGGTGCTCGGTGGCGACACCGATCTCATCTCTCAGGCTGGGACCGAGGCACTCTCGCGAGTCGTCTCCGAACCGAACCCCGAGCAGTTCGTCTACGCGTCCCGACGGTTTGCCCGCGAGTCCGAACTGCTGACCACGCGACTCCGGGACGTGATCCTCGACGTCAACGAAGTAGAGGGACAGGCGTCGATGGCGATGCTCGGCGAGACTGTCTTCGCCCTCGGCACAGGACTGTCGGATGCAGGCTACGAACCGCACGCCTGCCGGGTCGACGCCGCGGGTGCGCGGCTGGTGTGAGGCTGCCAGCTGTACGCTCGCAAAGATATTCGGAGTCCCGAGATAGCGAATTTTTCTACGTGTTACAGCCGGCAGTATGACGAAAACGGTTTGCCGAATCGAGGCGGAAGCCAGAGTATGTCCGACGAGATCGAGATCCCCGAGAGCCACCCTCGCTATCAGTCGTTGTTGACGCGCCACCGCATCGAGGACGGGGTCGAGAAGGGGATCACGAGCCAGCAGGGTCTGATCGCGCAGGGCCGCGGGGAGGCCTTCGACTACTTGCTCGGCGAGCAAACGATCCCGAGCGCCGACGAAGCCGAACGTGTCGCCGCCGCGCACCTCCTCCTTGCCGACTCACCTGTGCTCTCTGTCAACGGCAACGTCGCCGCACTCGTCCCCGGCGAGATCGTCGAACTTGCGGAAGCGACCGGCGCAGCAATCGAAGTCAACCTCTTCAATCGCACGGAAGAGCGAATGGAAGCCATCGCCACTCACCTCCGCGAGCACGGCGCAACCGAGGTCAAGGGCCTCACTGCTGACGGTCGGATCCCCGGACTGGACCACGAACGCGCGAAAGTCGACGCCGACGGGATCGGGAGTGCGGATGTCGTCCTCGTTCCGCTGGAAGACGGCGACCGTGCCGATGCACTGGGCGAGATGGACAAAATTGAGCTCGTGATCGATCTCAATCCCATGTCACGGTCAGCCCAGGCCGCCTCGGTCCCGATCGTCGATAACGTCATCCGGGCGGTCCCGAACATCACCGAGCACGCCCGCGAACTCGCCGACGACGGAGATTCAACGCTCAAAGGAATCATTGAGGGGTTCGACCCGGATGCAACGCGTTCGGCCGCCGAAGACGCGATTCGCAGCGGCGACATGGCGTGAGAGTGAGCGAGGAGGCTGGCGATCCGAACCACAAGAATCTCAAGGTCGCTGGACTACCAGACCACTAACAGGACTGTCGGGAGCGAGCACGTCGGTGGGGCGACCCGCTCTCGCCGGACAGGGTTTACCATGGGGTTGCCAACACACGTCGACGTCGACCAGCGAATCGCCGAGCAAGGAATCGTCAGGAACGCCCTCGAGACGGTGGACGTGACGCCGATGGAAGAGGAGTCGGTTGCTCGGCTTCACAGAGTCTTCTACCCGGTCTTTCGGGTCGAGTACACCTACGCCGGCGACGACGGCTTCCTCGCGCGGGAGAAGGGCACGCGGACGGGCACGACGCTGATCGACGGGCTCTGGAGCGGCAACGACGCCGGGCTCAACCAGTACACCGAGGGGGCGACCGAACCCGAGCGAATCGGGCTCGATGGGTTCGACCTCGGGAGCGACCATCCCGGTCTGGAGACTTCGGTACTGCTGGAGTTTCAGGCGACCGACGGCCACGCCGCGGACCTCTTGCCCGATCGGATCGAGCGCTATCTCTCCGACCGCACTGGCGGTGACCGGTATCTCCGCCAGCTCGAACGGACCTTCGGGTTCCCCGAGTCGTTCGACCCTGCCGATTTCGAGGGCGTCGAATCGGTCACACGGCTGTATCTGCCGTTCTGGCTCGCCGAGTTCCACAGCGAGCGCGAGGACAGTGCGATGCTCTACGTCTTTCGATCGCTGGACGACGTTCGCACAGGCGACCGCCCACACCAGTGGCTCGCGGAGTTTATTTCGGGCGACCCGATGCGGCTCTCCGAATACGGCCACCGCGTCGACCTCGACGCCGGCGATACGGACGGACCAGACAGCGAGCAGGACGGTGACGCCGTCACGGAGACCGACCAGCCAGATGGACCCCCGTCCGACCAGTCGATCGTCCAGCCCGAGGGCGTCGAGATGGATGCCCAGACTCTCGTCGAGCCCACGCCGGACCGAAGCTTCGCGGATGTCGGTGGAATGGGCAGCCTCAAAGAGACGCTCCATCGGAAGATCCTCGATCCGCTGGCCTATCCCGAACGATACGCCGAGTACGGCATCGGGACGGTCACGGGCGTCCTCCTGCACGGTCCGCCGGGCTGTGGCAAGACCTATCTTGCGGGGGCGTTGGCCGGTGAACTGGGCCACAACGTGATCGAACTCGGCCCGTCGGATCTGACGAGCAAGTACATGGGCCAGCCAGCCGACAACGTCGCCGACGCTTTCGAGATCGCTCGCGCGAACCAGCCCTGTGTCGTCTTCATCGACGAGATCGACGCCGTCGCAGGCAGCCGCGAGAGCGAGATGAACACCTCCGAACAGCAGATGGTCAACCAGCTGTTGACCGAACTCGAAGCCGTCGCCGACGAAAACGTGATCGTCGTCGCCGCGACGAACCTGGTCGAGGACGTCGACCGGGCGATCCGGCGGTCCGGTCGGTTCGACGAACGCGTGGAAGTCCCGCCGCCGGAGGCCGCTGCTCGCCGAGAGATTTTGCAGCTCTATCTCGACGAACGACCGACCGACGACCCACTCGATCTGGACGCGGTAGTCAGCGCGACCGCGGGCTACGCCGCCAGCGACGTCGAACAGATCGCCGACGAGGCCGCTCGGAAGGCGCTCCACGAAGACGCCCCGATAGACGAGGACCACCTGATGGCGGCGGTCGAGGAGACGACAACCTCGATCCCGGACTGGGCTGGCCGTGTCGACGATGCAGTGGATGTCGTCGAACCTGAGGGTGTCGAGTTGCACGCCCACCGCCTCGTCGAGCCCAACCCCGACCGGACCTTCGCGGACGTCGGCGGCATGGACGACCTGAAAACACACCTGGAAGAGACGGTCATCGACCCCCTCACCGACGCCGATCGCTACGCGACCTACGGGATCGACGTGACCGACGGGATCCTCTTGCACGGGCCGCCGGGTTGCGGGAAGACCCACGTCGCCGGGGCGCTGGCAGGCGAGCTGGAGTACAACTTCCTGCCGGTGACGCCCGCGGACGTCACGAGCAAGTGGATGGGCCGGCCCGCCAAGAACGTCGCCGATCTGTTCACGATCGCCCGAGCGAACGAGCCCTGCGTCCTGTTGATCGACGAGATCGATGCCATCGCCGGCCGCCGGGGCGGGCAGATGAACACCTCCGAGCAACAGATGGTCAATCAGTTGCTCGCCGAACTCGAATCGCTCGGGGACAGTGACGTGGTCGTCGTCGGCGCGACGAACCTGCTCGAAGACGTCGACCGGGCGATCCGGCGGTCCGGTCGGTTCGACGAGCGCGTGGAGGTCCCGCCACCCGGACCGGAGGCGCGCCGGGAGATCCTTCGACTGTCCCTCCGTGATCGGCCAGTCGCCGAGGACATCGACTGGGACGCCGTCGTCGAGGCCACGGACGGCTACGCCGCGAGCGACGTCGAACTGGTCGCCGACTCAGCCGCTCGCGAGGCGCTACGCGAGGACGCCCCGGTCGGGACGGACCACCTCCTGACTGCGGCCGAGACGACCACCTCGAGTATCGCCTCCTGGATCGACGAGGACGACTCCTCTGAGGCCGGCAACCGCTACGTCATGTGATCGCGATAGCGGGACTCGGCCGAGAGAGTTTCAGATTTGAGACCCCGGGCGGTGTACTTACAACGGTCGACTCACAGGGAACGGTATGAGCCTCAAAGTCGACGTGCGGAAACTGGATCTGTTCAACCAGATGGCCAAAGAGGGGTCGACCACCGTAGCCGACCATCTCAGCCAGCTAGCCGGGCTCGACGCCGAAATCGAGGTCTCGAAGATCAACTTCCTCGATCTCGAAGACGTCAAGACTCACATCGGTTCTCAGAAACAGGTCGGTATCTTCGTCGAACTGGTCGACCCGCCCCACGGCTACGTGCTCTTTCTGATGGATCCCGAGGACAGCAAGCAACTCGTGGGGAAGATGGTCGGCGGCATGGGCGGCGACGAACCGGCGGACGGCCTCTTCACTGACATGGAGCGCTCGGCAATGCAGGAGATCGGTAACATCATGACCTCCGGCTATATCGACGGCTGGGCGAACGTGCTGGACACGACGATCGACATCTCGACACCTTCCTTTATCTACGGCCCAGCGAGCAACATCGTCGACGAGATGGGCGGTTGGCCCGAAGACGAGATCGTCTTCGTCGTCGATAGTGACATCGTCGCCGCGGAGACTGACGTCGAACTGACGGCCTACACCTTCCCCCGACTCGAAGAACTGGTCGCACTCATCAAGGATATCGATCTGGATACCGATGTCCAGGCGGACACGACGGCTTCGACCGACATCGTGGAGTGAGCCGGACCCTCACTCCCAGTCGATCAGTCGATACCCCCCATAGAGGATCGCCCCGAACCCGCCGACGCCGACGACTACTGCGCCGATCATCCCTGCTATCTCGACCGGCACGCCGAGAAGATACAGGAAGCCCGACACGACGACGAGTCCGATACCGACCACGACCGCTGCGAGCAACAGCGAGCCCGCGAACAGCCACTCCCAGACCGCTTCGTATACTTCTTCAGCGATTGATATCATCGATGCTGTGTTTCAACAGAACTGGATATAAATTATAGGGGTCGAATCGTTCCGGCCGTTTGTCGATGCGACCAGTCTCAAAGCAACACAGAGAGTGTGAGACCAGCCGACAGTACCAGTACGGGCACGTCCAGCCTGGAGAAGGAGAGTTCGGGCAGCGTCGGGTTCCACGCGAAACAGCGGGCGCGAAGCGCCAGTGAGAGTCTCCCAGCGCGGTCGAATGCCCGACGGAGCCCGACGAGAGCAAGCCGCCGAAGGCGCTCGACAGTCGAAAGATTCTCGCCGCCACGTGCGTCGATCGCGTCGCCGATACGCTGGAGATCGGCGAGGAGCACTGGCGTCAACCGGAACACGAGGCCGACGCCGACGCCAAGCAATTGTCCCACTCTTCCAGGGACGTGTCGCTGGATCGCCGCACGTGACTCCCGAACCGGCGTCGTGTGGACGTACGCACCGGCGACCAGCAACATCACCACGACCTGATAGCCCGCGACGGCCGACGTCACCGCACGATCCAGAACGACCCACGGCGGACCGAACGAGAGCGCCGCGATGGGAGGTGCAATCGCCAGCAAGAACAGGATGAACCGAAAGCTGCGGAGAATCCGAACTGGCGACAATGTGGCCATCCGGAGGATACCGAGCGCGAGAACCGTCAGTCCGGCCAGCACGACGAGGGAGTCGTGCGCAAACACTGCGACGGCGAACGCGCCCTGAAACAGCAGCTTCGACCGCGGATCGAGTCGATGGATGGCCGTCGATCCGGGCTGGTAGGTCAACACGGTCACCACTCCGAGGGCGGCGGGAGATACACGTCGAGGTCGTCGAGCACTCTGGACGCGTCTTCAGCCGGCGCGTCGGCGACGAGGTTCCCATCGGCCATTCCGAGGAGTCGGTCGGCGGGGTCGAGCACTCCACGCAGGTCGTGCGTGACGACGATAACGCCGGTCCCGCGTTCGTGGAGGGCACACAGCCGGTCCAGCACAGACTGGCGGGCCGGTTCGTCCAGACTGGCGAACGGTTCGTCTAACACCAGATACGCCGGCTCCATCGCGAGTGCCCCGGCGATGGCGAGTCGGGCCTGCTCGCCTCCCGACAGGGATTCGATTCGCGCGTCTCGCTTCTCGACCAGGTTCACCGCATCGAGCGCTCGACGCACCCGCCGCTCGATATCTTCCCGGTCGAGGCCGAGATTCTCAGGCCCGAACGCGACGTCGGCCGCAACCGTCGACGCGACGAACTGATCGCGGGGTTGCTGGAAGACCATGCCGACGCTGGTCCGGACGGCGACTGGCTCTGTGAGGACATCGTGGCCGTCGACCGTGACCGACCCGGCGTCCGGTTCGAGCAGTCCGTTGAAGTGACGGACGAGCGTCGTCTTCCCGGAGCCGTTCGGGCCCGTCAGCACGACGAACGAGCCGTCCTCGATCGTGACGGAAATCTCATTGAGGGCGACGATATCTCCAAACGCACAGACCAGATCCTCGACCGCGATCATCCGGCGAACTCGTCGACAACGCCTGTCAGATAGCCGCCGGTGACCAGTCCCATGACCGCCAGCGCTTTGAGCGCGTCACCGGGGACGAACACCAGTCCGCCCTGGACCAAGCCTTTCGTCAGCGAGTACTCTAGCTGTGTCGCGAGCCAGACTGACCCGACGAGATAGACGATTCCCAGCCCGACGGCGAGTGCGCCGACCTGCAGCGCGATCGAGACATCGTCGAGCCGCCGTGGTGTGACCCGTCGATGGACCAGTCCGCCGATGGCTGCGGCTGCGAACGGGAAGCTCACGATGTAGCCGCCGGTCGGCCCCGTCAGAACGCCGACACCGGTGTCGCCGCCCGCGAATACCGGCGCACCGACGGCTCCGGCGACGGCGTACAGGACCAGCGAGAACGCACCCCAGATCGGGCCAAGCACGAGGCCGGCCAGATAGACGCCGACTGTCTGGAGCGTGAACGGTGCAGACGAGAAGGGATACGGAACTGCGACCTGTGCGAACGCCGCCGTCAGCGCGGCAACGACGACCGATCCAGCGAAGTACTTCACCGTCTCGTCCGGGACCAACTCGACCGATTCGTATTCCCCTGCCATGAATCTGTCATCGTCGTCAACCCAAAAGAGCGTACGGGTTGACGAACTGCTGGCCGCAACCAGCCCTCGAAGACCTACTCGCCGGAGAGTCGAACCAGGACGTCGTCGCGTTCGGTGGGGAAAGGATCTTTCGCACGGCCGTCCCGGTTCGAGGTTATCAGGTAGATCTCGCCCTCTGGGCCCTGCTCGACGTGCCGAATCCGCCCGAGTTCGTTCTGCAGCGTCGTGTGGGTCGTCACCGTGTATGCGTCGTCGGTCCACGCACCCTCGTGGCGGGAGCCGTTCTCCGCTGGTGGCAACTCCCCGCCGGGCCGCGTCACCGTCGCGACGAGCAGTTGCTGGCTGAAGAGTCCCCCGACGAGCATGCGATTGGTGAGCGACGGAACCGCCTCGCCGGTGTAGAACAGCGAGCCGGTCGGGGCCCACGACGGCGACCCGCTGTTGGCCAGCGGCCTGTGGACGCCCGAGCCCGGATACGCCTCACGGCGACGAACCTCTGGCCAGCCGTAGTTCGCGCCGGGCTCGAGCCTGTTGATCTCGTCGCGGCCGTCCGGTCCGTGCTCGGAGACGACCGGCGTCCCGTCGGGCAGCCAGACGATCCCCTGGGGGTTGCGGTGACCGTAGGTGTAGATCCGCGAGTCGGCCTCGGAACCGAGGTCCGGATTACCCGGTGCTGGCTCGCCGTTCGGTTTCACCCTGAGTACCGTTCCATGTAGCGTCGATGGATCCTGTGCTTTCGGTGCTTGCCCGGCATCGCCACAGGTAATCCAGAGGTAGTTCTCGGGCCCGAATTCGAGACGGCCGCCGTTATGGATCCCGTCTGCCGGGATTCCCTCGATAATCTCTCCGGCGCTCTCACTCGGATTCTCGACGCCGGGATCGAACGCGACGACACGGTTTCGCTTGCCTGCGTCGGTGTCGGCGGTGTAGTAGACGTAGACCAGCGACGGGTCGGGGTAGTCGGGGTGTGCGGCCACGCCGAGTGTTCCACCCTCGCCGCCCTCGACCCACCAGCTCTCGTGGTCCTCGCCGGGAGCGATCGCTTCGGCGTCGATCGCATCCGCGGGCTCGGCAACGACGCGGGCTTCCTCTCCGTCAATGGCTTTCACGCGGCCGACGCGCTCGCTGACGAACAGCGTCCCGTCTCCTGCGAACGACAGATCCCACGGCACCTCCAGATTCTCGACCAGGACCTCCGTCTCCAGCGTCTCGACTGCGGGTGCGCTCGACGGAGCGGCCCAGCCCCGATCCAACCGCTCCCAGTCCGAGATGTCGTGTGTCGTCGACAGATCGTACTGCTCGTCGAACGGCGTCGAAGGCCCACCACTCGAAGTCAGACACCCACCGAGGCCAGCGGCCCCGAGGACCGCGAGCGTCTGTCGCCGCGTCCAGCGACGCCGACTCCCGTCTGCATCCATACCTGCGGCTTTCGAGCAAGGTAGTGAATACCTTTCGGTCTGCCTAAAACGAAGTAGAGAGATTATCGCGCGGCAGCCGCGACGCGTTCTTTCTCTTCTTTCTGGGAGACAGGGTAGGCCTGGACGTCGTTGTTGGCGGCGCCGACGAGCTGCTGGGAGAGAGCCTCGGCAGCGTCGGTCGTCGTCTTGAACGAGCTGCTGTAGACGCCTTCCGCGATGAACTTCAGGGCCTGGTCGACGCGACGCTGGGGCGCGACGTCGACGGCCTTCGGGACGGAGATGCCACCGTATTTCAGGCGAACAGTCTCCTCGCGCGGGGCACTGTTCTCGACCGCGCGAACGAGGATCTGGACCGGGTTCTCCTCGGTCCGCTCGTGGACGATCTCGAAGGCGTCACGGACGATCTGGGTCGTCTGCTGTTTCTTGCCCGTGTTCTCGTCGGTCTGCATCAGCCGGTTGATCAGCCGCTCGACGATGGAGATCTCGCTCTTTTTGAACTGCTTGGCCGCGTGACGCCCCATCGTGTGCGCGATCGGCGTCACGGTGATGTAGCGCTCAGTCGAGGGGTCACGGAACTCGATGTCGTCGACGCTCCAGACACTGAACAGCTTTGCGCTGGTCTCTGGCTCGGTTTCGTCGTCGCTGGGTTCTGCTTCGGACATGGTTATCGCACCGGCTTCTCGGCGTTGCCGCGAACGAGTTCGATCATCGAGACGCCGTTGACTTTCTCGACCTTGTAGTTGACACCCGAAAGGTCACCCATCGCACGACCCTTCGCGCCGCCGATCCCGGCGATCGTGACCTCGTCGTGCTCGTCGATGAACGAGATCGCACCGTCACCGGGACAGAACGCGGTGACCTGTTTCCCGTTCTTGATGAGCTGGACCCGGACACACTTCCGGATCGCGGAGTTGGGCTGTTTCGCTTCGATACCGACCTTCTCGAGCACGATCCCTCGACCCTGGGGGGCACCCTCGAGGGGGTCGGACTTCTTGCCCAGACCCCGCTCGCGGCGCGCGTAATCAGAGTCGGACCACCGGTGGTTCTGGCGGTCCTTTTTGAGTTTGCGTGCGGCGTATTTGCCGTTCGCCATAGTACGCACGAATATCCTGCCGAGGCACTTAAGCGTCTTCTTTTGGGTTCACGGTCGTGTGGGTGTGTCACGCGGGCCGCCGACGAACCACAACCGTGTCGCTCGTCGGCCAACACAAAAAAGACGACGTCGTTTTCACACCAGTTCGACGTCGTCGATCTCGAAGTGCCGACTCGCGAGCGTCCGCGCGGCAGCGATATTCTTTCCACCCTTCCCGATCGCGATCCCGCGATCCTGCTGGTCGACCTCGACGTAGGCCACGGTGGTGTCGTTCTCGCTGATCGTGACGTTGTACACTGCCGCTGGCGCGAGCGCACTGGCGATGACGTCTTCGGGCGTGGGTCCGTCCTCGACGAACTTGATCTCCCTGTCGAGACTGTCCTGTAACTCCTCGACCGTCTGTCCGCCAGGACCGATTGCCTGAGCCATCTGCCCGGCCTTCAGGAGGACGAGCAGCCGACCGTACTCCTCGTCGATCACGCAATCGCGAACAGTCGCGCCAGTCTCGTCTTCGATGAGCGGGATGAGCTGACGCGCCTCGTCGCTCAGCGTGACCGTCATCCTCAGTCAGCCTTGTTGGGGTTCATCCGCAGGTCCACGTCGCCGGTCCCGAGCTTGATCGGCTTGCCGACGATGACGTTCTCGGTCACGCCGTTGAGGGCGTCGACCTCGCCGTGGATCGCGGCGTCCAGCAGGTGGGACACAGTGACCTCGAACGCCGCCCGCGCGAGGACACTCGCCTTGTTCCCGGAGATGCCGTGGCGACCGATCGACTCGATCTCGCCGCGGTTGGTCATGATGTCCGCGACCAGCATCAGGTGGCGAACGTTCACGTCGTCCAGCCCCTGCTCTTCGAGGGTGTTCATCGTCTCGTTGATGATGGCCTCGCGAGCGGCCTCGACGCCGAGTTGGCGGTAGATCTCGTGGATGTTGTTACACGTCGTCCGCGAGGCGTCGACGCCCTCGATGTCCAGCACGTCGCCCAGTTCCGAGCCCTCGGTGTAGAGGACGAACTCCTCGCCCTGCTCGGTCTCTTCCTTGCGGATGACGACCCGGGTAACCTTCTCGATACCCTTGAAGACGATCTCCCGGAGATCCTCGACCAGTTGCAGGAGGTCGCGGTAGGAGGGCTCTTCGGGTCCGAACTCGACGACCATGCCCGAGCGCCGTGTCTCGACGCCGAGCGCGGACTCGATGGTCGTCGCGATCTCCTCGGCGACGTCGTCGACGTCCTCGACGGTGGGCCATCGTTCGGCCAGTGTGTCGGGGTTGAGGTCGATCTGAACGAGCATGTCCGCGACGTTGGTCGAGATGTCTCCCAGCGCGAGGATCCGCGTCGACTCGATCTTCCAGACGACCTCGTGGGCGCGCTCGCGCTCTTCGGCGAACTCGTCCTCCAGATGGACGGTCATCATCGGCGTATCCGGCGTCTTCCGAGCGTCCACGAGTTCGATGAGCCGGGGGAGGCCCTGGGTGACGTCGATTTCGGCGACACCCGCGTAGTGGAACGTGTTCATCGTCATCTGCGTGCCGGGTTCACCGATCGACTGGGCCGAGACGGTCCCGACCGGGTCGAGCGGATCGACGCGAGTATTGACGTAGCGCGACTCCACCGCGGAGGCGATCTCTTCGACCTCCTCGGGTGAGAGGCCGCCGCGCTCGTCGATAGTCTCGTACAGTTCGTTCTTCAGTCGACGCGGCAAGTCGGTATCTTCGACGAGGAGTTCGGTGTCCTCGTCGACGTACTCGAATCGGTCTATGGGGTCGTATTGTGTCTCGCTCATCAGTCGTCACCCTCCGCGAGCCACCAGTCGTCGGCGTGTTCTGAGAGGTTGGTCGGTCGTGCCTCCGTGCCGAGGAACTGGGCTTTCTGTGTCTCGTTCTCGAACTCCTCGTCGAGGATCTTGTCCGTGATGTCCGGGACGTCGACGGACGGCCCTTCCTCGCCCGAGGAGACCTCGACCGGCGAGGTGCCGTCCTCGCCGAACTCGAACTGGACGATGTTGTCGCTGGTGTCTCTGACTGTGCCGTCGTACTGCGTTTCGAGTTCCGAGAGAGCGTTGATCAGCCGACGCTGTAGATACCCGGACTTCGACGTACGAACGGCCGTGTCGACCAGCCCTTCGCGGCCGCCCATCGCGTGGAAGAAGAACTCCTTGGGGTTGAGCCCCTCACGGTAGGAGTGCTCGACGAAGCCGTGGGCGTCCGCCGAGAGGTCGTCTTCCCTGAAGTGACTGAGGGTGCGGTTCTCGTAGCCACGGTTGATCCGCTCGCCGCGGACTGCCTGCTGGCCGACACAGCCGGCCATCTGCGTGAGGTTCAGCATCGACCCACGCGCCCCGGACTCGGCCATAATCACCGCAGGGTTGTCGTCAGCGAACGAATCCTCGGCGATGTCACCCGCGCTGTCGCGGGCCTTGCCCAGCGTCTGCATGATCTTCATCTCCAGCGTCTCATCAACTGTGCGGCCCGGCAGCGACTCGAGGTCGCCGGCCTCGTAGGTGTCGATGAGTTCCTGAACGCGTGCGTAGGCGTTGTCGATGGCCTCGTCGACCTGCTCCTGAGCCTCCGGCGGGATGGACTCGTCGTCGATCCCGATCGAGAACCCGAAGTGCATGATCGTCCGCACCGCCAGCGTCCCGATCTCGTTGATGAAGATCCGGGCCCGCGTGCGGTCGTACTGCTTTGCGATCGTGTCGACGATCTCACCGCCGAAGGCACCGACCGCGTCCTCGTCGATCGTCCCTTCGAGGTGTTGACCGTCCTTGATGACGACTTCGTCACCGGCACTGGAGAGGAACTCCAGATCCAGCCCGTCCGGCAGCAGTTCCGAGAAAATCGACCGTCCGGTCCAGTACGGCGTGCCGTCTTCTTCACCGTCTTCTTCCGGAAGCTGATCGACGCTCGTCGCACGCAGCAGGTCCAACGCCTGTGTCTCGTTGAAGCGCGGATTGTCGTGCGTGAGGAGATACGTCGCCGAGATGTGGTCCTGGATGGCCCCGATGATGTTCTCACCGAAGCGCGGCGAGAGGAGCTGTTCCTGCACGCGCATGAGGACGCGGGCTTCGGCACGAGCCTCCTCGTTCTGGAGGGCGTGCATGTTCATCTCGTCGCCGTCGAAGTCGGCGTTGTACGGCGGACAGACGACAGTGTTCAGTCGGAACGTCTTGTACGGCATCACCACGACCTCGTGGGCCATGATGGACATCCGGTGCAGCGACGGCTGGCGATTGAAGATCACGATGTCGCCGTCAACCAGATGCCGGGAGACCTCCCAGCCAGCTTCGACCTTCTCTGCGAGTTCCTCGCAGTTTTTCTCTGTCACCTTCAGCCGACGGCCGTCTGGTCGCCGGACGTAGTTCGCGCCAGGGTGGGCCTCGGGCCCGTTCGAGACGTACCGTCGCGCTTCCTGCAGGTTGCGCTCGGTGACGTTCATCGTCTGGGTCATCTCGCTGGCCACGCGGTCGGGAACACCGACCTCGTTCAGGCTGAGCGTCGGGTCCGGCGAGATCACAGTCCGGGCCGAGAAGTTCACACGCTTCCCTGAAAGGGAGCCACGGAAGCGCCCCTCCTTGCCCTTCAGGCGCTGGGAGAGCGTCTTCAGCGGCCGGCCCGAACGGTGTCGGGCCGGCGGCGTCCCCGAGATCTCGTTGTCCATGAAGGTGGTGACGTGGTACTGCAGCAGTTCCCAGAGGTCCTCGATGATGAGCTGGGGCGCACCGGCCTCGCGGTTCTCCATGAACCGCTGGTTGATCCGGATGATGTCGACCAGCTTGTGCGTGAGGTCGTCCTCACTGCGCTGGCCGTTGTCCAGCGTGATCGACGGTCGCGCGGTGACCGGCGGCACAGGAAGGACAGTGAGAATCATCCACTCGGGCCGGGAGCGGTCGGAGTTGATCCCCAGAACGCCGATGTCCTCGTCCGGGATGTCCTCGAACCAGTCCCGGATGTCGCTGGGCATCAGTTTGTCCATGTCCTCTTCGGTGAGGTCGACGTCCAGGGCCTTCTCGATGGCCTTGCGGTCGTCCTCACGGGGTCGGAACTCCCCGGAGAGGATGTCCTGGATACGGCTGATGTCGATCCCCGTCTCCTCGGAGAGGTCGTGGGGCGAAACCGGCTCCGCGTCCTCGTCTTCCTCGTCGGGTTCCATCGCAGCGGCGATCCGCTGGGGGTACTCCGAGGAGAGGACTTCCTTGACTTCGTAGTAGGTCGTCGGTTTCTCGTGCTGGATGTCGTACTGGACTTCGCCACAGAACGGGCAGTAGTCCTTCTTGCGGGCCTGCCGAATGGCGGCCTTGGTGACGTCGTTGAGGTCGTCACCGAGTTCGCGCGTCCGGTCGAGTCGGCTCGTGAACTCCTCGCGCTCGCGCTCGTCGAGACAGAGCCGCGAACACTCACGGCAGGTCCCGCGCAGCAGCCGGCGGATGAGCTTCGAGAAGCCGACGTGGATCACAGGTGCAGCGAGTTCGATGTGGCCGAAGTGGCCGTTGCACGACCCGCTGTGCTTGCCGCAGGTCTTGCATTCGAGGCCGGGGTCGATCACGCCCAGGCGCGGGTCCATCAGCCCCATGTCGATGGGGAACCCGTCGTCGTCGTAGGTGTCGGCCGTGATGACCTTCGTGGCGCTCATGTCGCGGTACTCCTCGGGGTCCATCAGTCCGAAACTGAGGCTTCCGATCGATTTTGGTGCGTGGCCTGTAGACATGGGTTAGACTGCGTCCTCCAGTTCGATCCGCGGGGCGATGCCAAGCGCCTTCATCTCGTCGAGCAGGAGCTTGAACGCGTAGGACATCTCGATCTCGTGGACGTCGGTCTCCTCGCCACAGTTGGGGCAGTAGACCCGACGCTGATCGACGTTCTCGACGGCAGCCATCCCACACTCGGCGCAGATGTGGATGAACTCCTGGTCGGACTCGTCGAGCAGACGCTCTTTGAGCGTCATCGCCGCGCCGTGCCCGATGAAGACGTCCCGTTCCATCTCACCGATCCGGAGCCCACCCTCGCGGGCACGACCCTCGGTCGGCTGGCGCGTCAGCACCTGGACTGGTCCACGCGAACGGGCGTGGATCTTGTTCGAGACCATGTGGTACAGTTTCTGGTAGAAGATGTCCCCGACGAAGATGTCCGCGTCGATCTTCTCGCCGGTGACACCGGAATACATGGTCTCTTTGCCGCTCGAATCGAAACCGTGCTCTTCAAGCGAGTCTCGGAGGTCCTCTTCGTCCTCGCCAGTGAAAGCGGTCCCGTCGACCCGGCGGCCTTCCAGCGCGCCGACCTTCCCGCCGATCATCTCGAGGATGTGCCCGACGGTCATCCGCGACGGCAGCGCGTGCGGGTTGATGATGAGGTCCGGCACGACGCCCTGCTCGGTGAAGGGCATGTCTTCCTGGGGCGCGATGTGGCCCACGACACCCTTCTGACCGTGTCGCGACGCGAACTTGTCCCCGAGTTCGGGGATTCGCTCGTCGCGCACCTTGACCTTCGAGAGCTTCGAGCCGTCCTCGCCCTCCATCAGCGTGACCGTGTCGACGACCCCGCTCTCGCCGGATCGCATCGTCACGGACGTCTCGCGGCGTTTCTGCGGACTGAGTCCACCCATGTCGTCGGGCTCTTCGAGGAACCGGGGCGGGCTGGTCTTGCCCAGCAGGACCGCGTTCTCGCCGACTCGCGTCTCTGGGTTGACGAGCCCGTCGTCGTCCAGATGCGTGTAGGCGTCCTCGCCACGAGCGCCCCGAACCTCGTCGTCGGGGATCTCGAAGCGGTCTTCCTGGCCGCCGGGATAGCGCCGTTCCTCGCCCTCGTAGGTCCGGAAGAAGTGCGAGCGAGCGAGTGCGCGCTCGACCGACCCTTTGTTGAGGACGAGCGCGTCCTCGATGTTGAACCCCTCGTAGCTCATCACAGCGACGACGAAGTTCTGCGCGGCGGGGCGGTCGTCGTAGCCGATCTGCTCGGTGGTCTGAGTCTTGACCATCGAGAGCTGGGGGTAGTGCAGCAGGTGCTGGCGCGTGTCCGGGCGGATCCGGTAGTTCGCGCTCGGCAGGCCCAGGGACTGTTTGATCATCCCCGACCCCATCGTAATCCGGGGGCTGGCGTTGTGCTCGGGGTAGGGGATCATCCCCGCACCGATCCCGAAGATGAGCTGCGGGTCGACTTCGAGGTGCGTGTGGTCGTCGGTGACCTCCTCGCGGTCGACGGCGACGAGGATGTCTTCCTCCTCTTCGGCGTCGATGAACTCGATGTATCCACGATCGACCAGATCCTGGAAGTCGATCTCGTCCTCTTCGAGGAGCTCGACTTCGCGCTCGGTCAGCAGTGGGTCACCATCCTGAACGACGATCAGCGGCCGTCGCGCACGGCCGGCGTCGGCGTTGATGATGACCTCGTCAGTCCGTCCTTTGACGGAAACGTTGACCATCTCGCTGACCTCGCCGCGGCGGCGGGCTTGACGGATCTGTTCGGCGAGCTGTTCGGGGTCGGGATGTGTCCCGACCAAACTACCGTTGACGTAGACTTTGGCTTCGCGTCCCTGACTCATGTTAATCGTCTGCGGGCTGCTGTGTTTCGATGCTCTCGATGCCGGGGATGCCCTGGACTCCCATGTCGGCGAGCGACTGTTTCAGATTCTGTTCGTCTTCGATGTTCTGTGAGAGCTCCATCGCCTGGGCGAAGTTCTTCACCAGCCCACAGTTCGGGCCTTCAGGCGTCTCGGAGGGACAGATACGACCCCACTGGGTCGCGTGCAGGTCGCGTGCCTCGAAGTGGGGCTGCGAGCGCGACAGCGGCGAGCGGAGACGGCGCAAATGAGAGAGAACGCCCATAAAGTCCGTCCGATCGACCAGTTGAGACACGCCGGAGCGGCCACCCACCCAGTTACCGGTCGCCAGCGGGTGCTCCAGCCGTTCGGTCAGCACGTCCGAGCGGACGACAGTGGAGACAGACAACTGACGGTTGCGCATATTGGCGCGTTCGAGCTGGTACTTCACGTCCCGTGCCAGCTTGTTGAGTGCCGTCCGGAACAGATCGCGCATCAGGTCGCCGCTGACCTTGAGGCGCTTGTTGGCGTAGTGGTCCTTGTCGTCGCTCTCCCGGCGCTGGAGGGCGAGTTCGAAACACGCCTCGGCCATCCGGCAGAGGTAAAACGCCTTGTTGATACGGACTTCCTCCTCGTCGACGCCCTCCTCGTGGAGGTGCGGCAGGAGGTACCGGTCGATGACGTAGTTGGCGCGTTTGAGCTGGTAGTTCTTGCCCTGGCCGGAAGCGACGCGTTTCCCGAGGGTCTCGATGGCTTCCTCGGTCGTCTGGACCTCGGCCTCCTCGAGGTTTTCGAGCATGAACTTCACGACCTCGGGGTCGTCGCTCACGCGATGGACGATCTCCTCGTCGCTCTCCAGCCCGAGTGCGCGCACGAGCGTGACGAAGTTGATCGAGCCCGAGACACTCGGGAACGAGACTTCGAGCAGACCGTCGCGGGTGCGCTCAGTCAGCACCAGGGCGCGGTAGCCACGGCGCTGGGAAAAGGTCTTGGCGACCTGGACCTCGTCGCCGTACTTGGTGTCGTACTCGGCGAGGATCTTGTTCGGTGCGAGGTCCTCGCTGGTCATCAGGACTCGCTCGGAGCCGTTGACGATGAAGTAGCCACCGGGGTCGGCGGGGTCCTCGCCGATGTCGATGAGTTCCTCGTCGGTGAACCCGGCGATGTTACACTTCTGGGAGCCGACCATGATCGGCATGCGACCGATCTTGGTCTCGGTCTGGTCGACGACCCGCTCTTCCTCTTCCTCGCCGCCTTTGACGATGGCGAGTTCCATGAACACCGGCGCGGAGTAGGTGATATTCCGGAGGCGAGCCTCCTGTGGGTAAAGCAGTTCTTCGGAGCCGTCTGCCTCCCGTACTCGGGGCGTGACGACACGCACGTCGCCCAGTTCGACCCAGACGGGTTCCTCGCCTTCCTTGTCACCGATGTCGGTTTCGATGGTCGCCTTCTCGTCGACGACCTCCTGCATCCCCCGTTCGAGGAAGGCGTTGAACGAACGGAAGTGGTGTTCGGCGAGTCGATCCTTCGAGAAGTACTCCCGTGAGATGGTGCGGCGATTTTCTGTATCCATGCTTAGTCGATGACGAGTCGATAGACGACCGCTCGGTCTGTGGTTCGCGAGTCGCGTTCGATCTTGATCACGTCACCCACCTCGGCCTCGTCGGGGAGGCCGGGATCGGTGCGCTTGATCTTCGGCAGATCGGTCTGTTTGATGTCGTACTCTGCGAGTACGTCCTCGAGCTCCGCGTCGTCGAGAACGCTGTGGTCTGGAACGAGTTCGTGGTTGCTTACGTCTGCCATGTGTGGTGTGGTCTGACCGGCTGAAGAAGGCTGTTCGGGATACTACAGCTACCTATTGTCGGGACGCATTTAACGCTTACCAAAACCGCCGGCAACGGCTACCGACGACCGCGCGAACAGTACCTGGGTGTACGCGGACCACTGTCAAAGGTGTTTGGGTCAACCACCTCCGTCTGCCCTACAGTCGGTCGCTGATGGCTGCTTCGACGTCGTCGAGTTCGTCGTCGCTCAACTCGGGTCGCGAGCCGAACATCCCGTGGATGGGGCCGCCACCGTCACCCTCCATCCGGGGGACGATGTGACAGTGGACGTGCGGAACTTCCTGGCCGGCTGCTTCGCCGTTGTTGAACGCCACCGTCGAGGCCGGTGCGTCGACAGCGTCCTCAGCCGCCGGGACGATCTCGTGGATCGCCGCGTACAGCTCGCTCGCGACATCGCTGGGCACGTCGTCGAGCCGGTGGTAGTGGTTTTTGGGGATGACCAGCGTGTGGCCCGCCGCCAGTGGGTTGGCGTCCAGAAACGCCAGCACCGTCTCGTCTTCGTAGACGATTCGGCCGGGAATCTCGCCGTCGACGATCGCACAGAAGATGCAGTCAGTATCTTGATTGCTCATACGTAGTACAGACACCTTGTTGGATCTGTGTTCGGTAGAAGGGTGAGTCGGAGTTGCAAAGAAGATTGGTGACGATACCCAGGCTCATTTTGGTTTCCACTTCGGAGGTTTGGGTCAATGCGTGCGAGATACGTATGCGATGAAAAAGCCTCCTTGTCCAGAGGAGGCGAGCACTGTGTCTTACGACCGTCGAACACTATTGTGTTCGACATAGGGTTTTACCGAGAACACATTGAAAACACTTTGTATAAAGGGGTGAAGAAAAATCCTAACACGCATAGAATATACGCCAAAATCCGTCAAGGATGAACAATTATATGCGATGCAATCAAAAACCTAAAAGCGGCAATTCCTTGCCGCCAAGGTACTGTCGTCGTTTCAAACTGGTGGCTCATCCACCAGTTATCTTACAGTAATGGGTTGGATGTGAGCCTGCGCCGTCCGCCTGTTTCTGCCCGCGAGTCATGAGATCTATTGGTAAATCGTTACAGCGGTCCGTATCACTCCGTGTAGTCTGGCCGCTGCTCGTACTCGATCGGATCTTCGACGCCGAGTCGCTGGAAGGCCTGCAACCGGAACGCACAGGCGTCACACGTCCCACACGCGGGCGCGTCGGCGCGGTAGCAACTCCAAGTGCCTTCGTAGGGGACACCCAGATCCAGGCCGCGCTCGGCGATGTCGGTCTTCGAGAACTCGACGAACGGTGCTTCGATCGTCACGTCTGCGCCGGGACTGGTCCCGCGGTCGACAACCGTTTGAAACGCCTCGAAGAACGCGGGGCGACAGTCCGGATACCCAGAGAAGTCCTCGCTGTGGGCGCCAATGAACACCGCCGCACAACCGTTGGCCTCGGCGTAGGAGGTTGCCATCGCGAGCAGGTTGGCGTTTCGGAAGGGGACGTACGAGGAAGGAACGTCCTCGGATTCTAAGTCGGCGTCTTCGACTGCCGCATCCTCGTCAGTCAGACTCGACCCGCCGATATCGGTGAGGTGGCTCGTCTCCACGACCAGGAAGTCGGCGGCATCAACGTGCTCGGCCAGCGCCTCTGCGCATTCGCGTTCACGGTCGGCCGTGCGCTGGCCGTAGGTCGTATGAAGCAGGTACAATTCGTCGTAGCCGCGGTCACGGGCCTCGTACGCAGCGGTGGCACTGTCCATGCCGCCGGACGCGAGGACGACGGCGCGGTTCTCCTGCGGTTCGGGGATGGGTGAATCGTCGGTCATGGTTGTATTGTGAGTTGAGTCGTCAGGTCTCGGGGGCGTCGTTCCAGAGATCGACGTGCAACCTGGGGGTGTAGCGATACCCATACTCCATCGCCAGGTCGGCCACGCGCTCGCGAGTCTGTTCGAGTCGCTGGCAGGTCGCGCCTTCGGGCATCAACAGGACATCACTATCACGGATCTGCCAGGGAGCTGCGGCGCGGACGTCCGCAACCACCTGTTCGACCTCGGCCATATCTGACTCATCCGTGACGACGAACTTCAACTGGATGTCGTGGGCGTCCGCAAATTTCCCGAGGACGCCGATGTCCAGGCGGCGCTGTTCGTGGCGGTCGGCCCAGTCGTCGTCGATCGGTTCGCCGTCCAGCCGCTCGGTGTCGGGCCTCGGCGTGCTATTCTGGAGTTTCGGGCTCGCGCTGACGAGGTCGATTTTGGCCTTGCGATAGATCGTCCCGTTGGTTTCGACGGTGGTGTGGTAGCCTCGCTCGTCCAGCGCTTCGAGCAGGGCGACGCTCTCCTCGTGCATCAGGGGTTCTCCGCCGGTGAGGACGACGTGGTCGGCGTCGTACTGCTCGACCTCGTCGACGATCTCCTCGATGGTCAACCAGGCGTGAGAAGGATCCCAGGAGGTGTGATAGGAGTCACAGAACCAGCAGCGGAGGTTACAGCCGCTGGTGCGGACGAAGACAGAGGGGGTGCCCGCCAGTTTCCCCTCGCCCTGGATCGAGTAGAACAGTTCGTTGATCGGCAGTGCCGCTCCTTCGGGCGCACTCTCCGGTCGGTCGGCGTCGCTGGTGACGGGCATCTATGGACGGGCACAGAGTTCGCCAGTCTCGGCCACGGAGACGGCCACGTCGCTGACGGTTTCGGGCAATCGATCGAGCAGTTGCTGTTCGAGGTGCCAGGCCATCACTTCGGCCGTCGGCGGATGGTCGAGCACGACCACGCTGTCACCATCACCGCTCGACTCGAAGGCCTCGATCAGGGGGTCGCCGGCTTCGAGCAAGAACCTGTGGTCCCACTCGTCGATTATCGTGGTAATATCGCCCTTGTCGACGACCCACCCTTCGTCAGTCACGTCGCCGGCGACCTCGACGCTAATCTCGTAGTTGTGTCCATGCGGCCGCGAACACTTCCCATCGTGGTGCTGGATGCGGTGTCCTGTCGATATTCGGATGGGGCGATCGCCGCCGATGACAAGCGTACGCTCGCCGAGTGGCGCGGCCTGACGCCCGTCTGCCGTGGCAGATATTCGCTTAGGCATATGCAGATACTATCGGAAGAACTGTAGCCAGGGTCATAAAACTCGCCCGATTACCGTCTCCGGGCCAGGGATCGACACGCAAGTCTTATGTACAACTCTGTCCGTTAGAGAACAATAATGGATACTAGAGGTGAAATCGCGCCAGCGGTTCGGTCGATCCTCGACGCGGCACGCGAGCGGGGCGGGGGCGACGAGCGGGCCACGGTCGACGCTCGATCCGTGCCAGCGGCCTTCGAGGCGGCCGAAACCGACGGTCGCGTGCCGGTGATCGCAGAGATCAAGCCGACCTCGCCGACGACCGAGGGCGAACGCACGGACGATCCCGTCGAACTGGCCGAGCAGATGGTCGACGGCGGCGCAGCCGCCCTGTCGGTGCTGACCGAACCCGAACACTTCGGTGGGTCGGCAGAGACGCTCGAACGCGTCCGCGAGGCAGTCGACGTGCCGATTCTCCGGAAGGATTTCATCTTGCACGAAGCACAGCTAGACGTCGTCGAAGCCGACGTGATCCTGCTGATCGTGCGGTTTCTGGAGGAAGACGGCACGGATGACCTGGCTGACCTGATCGAAGCCGCACGCGAGCGCGGTTTTCAGGTGCTCGTCGAGACCCATACTGCAGCCGAGGTCGAGCAGGCGGTCGAAGCCGGCGCGGAGATTATCGGCGTCAACAACCGCGATCTCGCCGAACTCGAAGTCGACCTCTCGACGTTCGAAGACGTCGCAACTACTGTGCCCCAGAACGCCACGCTGATTGCGGAAAGCGGCATAGCAACGCCCGAAGACGTGACACGCATGCGCACGGCGGGGGCCGACGCCTGCCTGATCGGTTCGGCGATCATGGCGGGCGACGTGCGCGACCGGACCCGGCAGTTCACAACCCCCGAGGACACAACACAACTATGAGCACGGACGACACAGACGGCAGTTTCGGACCGTACGGTGGCCAGTACGTTCCAGAAGTACTGATGCCAGCCATCGAGGAACTCGAAGACGCCTATCAGCGCTACGTCCTCGACAACGAAGACGGATTTATGGACGAGTTCCGCCGGCGACTCGCCGATTTCGGCGGCCGACCCCTCCCTCTCCAGCGGGCCGACCGCCTCAGCGAACGCTACGACACCGAGGTCTACCTCAAACGCGAGGACCTGCTGCACGGCGGCGCACACAAACTCAATAACGCGCTGGGACAGGTCTTACTCGCGAAATACATGGGCAAAGACCGCATCATCGCCGAGACCGGCGCTGGCCAGCACGGGACGGCGACCGCGATGGCCGCCGCCCACCTCGACATGCCCTGTGAGATCTACATGGGCGAAACCGACATCGCCCGCCAGCGACCCAACGTCTTCCGGATGAAGATAAACGGTGCCGACGTGAATCCCGTCACCGTCGGCCGTGGGACGCTCAAGGAAGCCATCTCCGAGACGATGCGCGACTGGGCGACCAACGTCGAAGACACCCACTACGTCATCGGCAGTGTCGTCGGTCCCCACCCCTTCCCAGCGATGGTCCGTGACTTTCAAGCGGTCATCAGCGAGGAGGCCCGCGAGCAGATCCAGGAGAAAGCCGGCCGACTTCCGGATTCCGTTCTCGCGTGTGCGGGCGGCGGTTCGAATACGATGGGCGCGTTCGCCAATTTCGTCGAGGACGAAGACGTTGACCTCGTGGCCGTCGAGGCCGGCGGCTCCTCACTGACCGTGGACGAAGAGGAAGGCGTCGCTCCGAACTCGGCGTCGCTGTCGACCGGAAACGAGGGTGTCCTCCACGGCGCTCGAACCAAACTCCTGCAGGACAGCGACGGCCAGATCATGGAATCCCATTCCGTGTCGGCTGGCCTGGACTACTCCGGGGTCGGCCCCGAACTGGCCCATCTCGTCGACGAGGGACGGGTTACACCCGTCAACGTCGGCGACGACGCCGCCCTCGAAGCCTTCCACCGACTCTCCCAGGACGAGGGAATCATCCCCGCGCTGGAGACATCCCACGCCTTCGGCTATCTCGAAGAGAACTCTGAGAAAGTCGGCGACGTGACGATCGTCAACGTGTCCGGGCGCGGCGACAAAGACCTCGAAACAGTCATCGAGGAGACTGCGAAGCGCGATCTCGACATCGCCCCCGACATGAGCGTCTTCGAGGCCGTCGGTGCCGGAGTGATGGGGGGCCACGAATGAGCCTCGACGATGTCTTCGCGTCGGGTGAACCCGCGTTCGTCCCCTATCTCGCCGCAGGGGATCCCAACTACGAAGCCTCGCTGGAGTACGTCGAAGCGCTCGAACGGGGCGGCGCGGACGTGATCGAACTCGGCCTCCCGTTCTCGGAGCCGATCGCCGAAGGATCGACCATCCAGAGTGCGATCGTTCGAGCCCTGAAAGCAGGGATGACCCCCGAACGCTACTTCGAGTTCGTCGAAGAGCTGGATGTCGATGTCCCGCTGGTCTGTATGACCTACTACAACCTCGTGTTCCAGTACGGTGATGAGCATGGTCCCCGTCCGTTCGTCGAGCGGGCCGCCGAGGTGGGTATCGAGGGGTTCGTCATCGTGGACATCCCCGCCGAGGAGGCCGACCCGTTGCGAGAAGCCTGCGACGAGTTCGGACTAGACCTGATTTTCATCGTCGCGCCGACGACCACGGACGAGCGCCTCGAAAGCATGCGCGAGCGCGTCTCGGGATACGTCTACGTGCAGGCTCGGACGGGCGTCACTGGTGCGCGAGACGATGTCAGCGACCAGACCGCCCAGACCCTTGATCGGATCGGTGACTGGGAGGTTCCCAAAGCTGTCGGCTTCGGCATCAAGACCGGCGACCACGCCGAGCGGATCGTCCGATCGGGCGCCGACGGCGTCATCGTCGGCTCGGCACTGGTCGATATCATTGCTGAGGGAACCGAATCCGACGACTCGGTCTCCGAGACAGCCGAGAAACTGGAAACGAAGGCACGAGAACTGAAAGAAGGAGCGCTACGGGGCGTCCAACCGACCGCAGAGAGCGAGTAAGCAACTAGCTGTGGCCCCCTATCGAGCCTCTGGCAGTATATTACTCGAACGGGGGTGGAATTATTCGGGTTGGCCGCGTTGGTCTGACGTGAGATGGCAGACGACGAACTCGATCTCAGCGCCCCAGCACTGACCGCCGAGGACTGTCTCCGGATCGACGATCCCTATTTCACGCCCGAGACCGTCGCTATCGTGACCGGCGCGGCGTCGGGGATCGGCCGTGCGACGGCCGTCGCACTCGCGGTCAACGGGCTCACGGTCGTCGGCGCGGACATCGACGAAGACGGTCTCGATGAGACTAGTGCGATCGTCGAGGATGTCGATGCCGACGGCTGGTTCGTCGGCGTCCCGACGGATCTGACCGACGACCACGATGTCGAGACGGTCGTCGAGGCCGCTGCCGAAGAGGGTGACCTCCGGTTCGTCGCGAACATCGCCGGGATGCAGCACATCGCCTCGATTCCGGACTTCCCGATGGACCAGTACGACCGGCTGACGGACGTGATGGTCCGCGCCCCATTTAAAATGGCCCAGGCGGCGATGCCCCACATCCAGCAGACGGACGATGGCGAGGCGTCGAACGACGCCTCGGAAAACCGGACGCAGTCCGGTGATGGCGTCGGTGCCATCGCCAACATGTCCTCGGTGCACGGCCACTACGCCACCAAGGACAAGGCGGCCTACATCACCGCCAAGCACGGGATCACCGGGCTCACTCGCTCGATTGCCGCCGAGGGTGAGGGCACGCTCCGCGGGTTCTCAGTCAGTGTCGGCTACGTCCTGACGCCGCTGATGGTCAACCAGATCGAGGACACTGCCGCAGAACGGGGCATCTCCAAACGCGCGGTGATCGAAGACGTGATGCTCGGCCAGGCCCGCACCAAAGAGATGATGGCACCCGTCGAGGTGGCCAACCTCTTCGTCTTCGGGTTCTCCAGTCACGCGAAACACCTCAACGGGGGCGACCTGCTGTTCGACGGCGGCTACACCCACACCTACGAGTGAGGGTGGTCGCAGCGGCCTGTTGGTGGGCCTCTTCACCCAGCGACGAAATCTCGTGGGCCCCATTGGGGTCGAGCCCGGTCGAGGGCTCGTCGTCGGTCTCTTTGGAGTCGATCGCGAGCTGGACGTGCTGGCGGCCAGTCAGACGACAGCAGATGGCCCTCTGGCACACTAGTGTTATTACATTCTTGAACAGATATACATACATGTCAGAAAAAAGAATGCGAGAAACCTCGGTAGACATTCGAATGGTATCGAGGTTCCTCGTCCTCACGTTTGCCATCTCCTGGGGTGGTGTGACGATGCTCTACTTCGCCGGTGTCGATATCGGGAGCAGCGGCGGGCAGGGCATTGGCACACTCATCTTCATGGGGGCTCCAGCCATCGCGGCGATTACGCTCCTCCGTGTTCGCCGGGAATCCATTCGGAAGGGGACTGGCCTTTACCTGGGGCGCATCCGGTGGATTATTCTCGCCTGGCTAGCACCGGCTGGGCTTGTTGCCGCGATGGTTGGTATCGGTCTTTTGCTTCCGGACACGACGTTTACGACCGAATATTCGGCGTTCTTGCTCGAGCTCGGTTTCACCGAGACAGAAGCCGTCGACACGATTGCAGAATTGGATGCGACTGGCGTTCCGATCGTCATTCTCTTGACCGGTTTGGGACTCATACTCGGAGGAACGCTCTTTGCACTTGCCGCCTTCGGCGAAGAACTCGGCTGGCGCGGACTGTTGCTCACGGAGTTATCGCCACTCGGATTCTGGAAGCTGTCGGTCTTGACGGGGCTCGTCTGGGGTATCTGGCACACCCCACTCATCCTTCTCGGACTCCAGTTTCCGGACGATCCAGTGGTCGGAATCTTCATGATGACTGCAGCGACCGTGGCGCTGTCGCCGATCTACACCTACCTGACTGTCCGAGCCCGGTCGGTATTCGCCGCAACGTTTTTTCATGGATCGTTCATCCTTGGTGTCTTCACGTCGGTGTTCCTGGCAGACGGGAGCGAACTCGTGATTTCCTCCTTTGGAGTTCTCGGAATCGGAGCCGCGCTGTTTGGCATTGCTGCGTGTGTGACCCACGATCGGCTTCGTGCTGATGAGCCGATTACGACAGGGTCACCCCTGCGTCCCTGGTCCCGTACTGATACGTGAAGCTGCCGTATTCGAGCGAACATCGGACTGCGGATGGTTCGTGTCGGCCTTCCCCCAGTCTGAGAACAGTCGTATTGATTGATATTCTCGGGTGCCGTCTAGAGTAGAGGTGAATCTACATGGCAGACACAGTCTCCACAGAGACTTCGACAGCGGCGAGCCTGAAGACGACGACCGGCGTCCGTCAGCTCGCAGGCCTGTGTTTCCTCGTCTTGGCGGCGCAGTTCATGACCGTCATCATGCTCGCTGCGGCGATGGTACCCGACTACGATTTCAACGCGGCAGCTATCAGTGATCTCGGCGTGTTCGCCGAAACGAGCCTGCTGTTCAACGCGTCACTGTTCGTCGTCGGAGTCCTCAATGTCCTCGGTGGCTACGCGTTCTATCGGTATCACGGCAAGCGGTGGCTCTTCGCGACGTTCGCGATCGCTGGGGTGGGTGCCATTGGAACCGCGCTGTTCCCGCTGAACGTGAGCGATGTCCACGGCCTGTTCGCTCTCGTCGCGTTCCTGTTCTTCAACCTCCAGGCGATCGGAACGGCGACGCATCTCGATGGTGCGATGCAGGCGCTCTCGATCGTCGCCGGCCTGTTCGGCCTCGCGTTCGTGGTCGTCATGGCTATCGGTGATGGCGGCAACACTGCGGTCTTCGGTCCGATCGGACACGGTGGTACCGAGCGCATGATTATCTACCCTGTCATGCTCTGGATGGTCGCCTTCGGCGGCTACCTGCTCGGCAGCGAAGAGAACCTCCATTAGTCGCGTATCGACTGAATCCGATGGCGCTGCTCGTCGAGAAAGGCGTCCTCGGCGTGCGTCTCAATATCGCCGTCATCGCGCTCTTGCTCCAGTCACCGACAGCGGGCGACCAACGCGAGGGTACCACCTGATTGCGATGAACGACCCACGACAGCGGCCGTTCGCCACTCTCTCATCTAAGAAGTGTAATCTGAGCCATAACTAAGGCGGAGCGCGTTGTACACCCAGCGTATGGAAACGACAGACAGTGCGACGAGTGAGACGCGAGACGACCGCGTGTTTGCTCGACCGTTACCAGAGTACGTCGATTGGCTCGTCGGGGTGGTCATCGCACTCGGTGGTATGGCACTGATCGTCGGTGGCACTGCCGTGACCTTCGTCGTCGATCGGGAACTACTCGCGGAAGACATCGAAGCAGGTGAGATTACGATCGTCGTCTTGCAACGGGATCTCACCGAAGCAGAGATGCTCAACTTTAGCCTGGAGGTCGTCAACTGGACTGGAATCGGCCTCCTCGTGACGGGTCTCGCGCTCGTTCTGTTCGCGGTCGTGTACGTCATATTCCGCCACCGAGCCCAACAACGTATCGGGGGCGAGGCCGATAGCGGCTCGTATCGATCGACGGCGGTTCTCGGTGCGGTCGCGACGGCGGTACTCTCGTTCGTCCCCTTCTCGCCGATCCTCGGCGGCGGCCTGGCAGGCTATCTCGAACAGCCAACATCGGGACGGTCGGTGAGTGTCGGCGCATTGTCCGGCTTTTTGGCGATGATCCCTGCACTGCTCCTGCTCGGATTCGTCACTATCGGCATGTATTCTGGGTTCGCGACGGTTCAGGAGGCCGGACTCGGTTTCGTCGTTGTCGCGGGGATGTTCTTTGGGGTACTGATACTCAGCGCCTACGGTGCCGGACTCGGTGCGCTGGGGGGCTTCGCAGGCGGACGTCTGGCCGAAAACGAATGAATACCACCGACTCGCTCGCCCTCGAAATTTTGGACCAGTTCGTCTCTGCTCGCGTTCTCGACGCCTACGTCGAGGGCGAGGGGCGACTCCGAGCCACCCTTCTGGGAGCGATTCCGGTCGCGAGTGCGGGACCGGACCGGCAGATGAACGAGGCGGAACTCCAGCGGTATCTCTCGGAGACCCCGTGGTTCCCGACCGCACTGTTGCCGGCCGCCGGTGTCTCCTGGGAAGGGATCGACGATCGTACCGCTAGAGCGACCATCGCCGACGGAGACGTGACCGCGACGGGGGTGTTCCACTTCGACGGGGCGAGGTACCTAAGGCGACTCACTGCCGACCGATACCGGCAGGATACCGACACGGTCGCCCCGTGGGTTGGTCGGTATCTGACCTACGAAACGCGGGACGGGATGGCAATTCCGATCGAGGCCGAGGTCGGCTGGGAAACGGCCGACGACACGGTACCGTACTGGCGAGGAGAGATACCCGAAATCGAGTATGTGCGCAGTCGAAGTGTGGGTCGAAACTCGTGATCCTGCACTGATCACCGCGGAGAGTTCCGTCAGGCTACAGGAGCCGATCAACGCGAAGCCACCGGCTGAGTGAGACGAAGCCGACCCCGAGCGCGCTGGTCGTGACCGCCAGGAGCCCCAGGGCACCGACCACAGGATCGAGTCAACACGTGTCAGTAGTAAGTTATGATGACGGCGCGCGTACAATACCATATGGCCACACTCTCGCGGTTTCGTACCCTCACTCTGATGCCGTTCTGGAACCGCAACGAGGGGCGCGTCCGCGCCGGGTGGCGGATCGTCGCGATGCTCGCGCTGTACCTCGTCCTCACGATCGGGACGATGACGGCGATCGACACGTGGCTCGACGGCTACGAGGAGTACCTCGCGCCGATCGCGATCGTACTGACGGCGATCCTGACAGCCTGGCTCGCCACCCGATATCTCGACCACCGGCCGCTCGGGTCGCTCGGTCTCCGGCCCGACCGGACCTGGTGGCGCGAGCTCGTCGTCGGGCTCGGCTTCGGCTTGTTCCTCACCGGCGGCGTGCTGGTGATCTACCTCGCGACCGGCTGGGCGACAGTTGAGGGCTGGTTCGCGGCCGACGAGGGCCGGACCTTCCTGGCCGGGTTTGGACTGAGCGTGATGTCCTACGCCGCGGTCGCGGTACTGGAAGAACTCCTCTTCCGGGGGTATTTCATCACGAACGCGACCGAAGGCGTGCCCTCGCGATTCGTCGGGCTCTTCAAGCGTGTGCTCCCGCGACGATGGCTCAGCGCCGTGCCCGTTACCGTCGCCGTCGCTGTCTCGTCGCTCGTGTTCGCGCACTTCCACGGCGACACGTTGACCGCGATGCAGTACCTGCACTTCTGGCTGGCCGGCGTGTTGCTCGGGATTCCATACGTCCTCACGGGACGACTCGGGCTCTCGATCGGTCTCCACTGGACGTTCAATGTTGGCGTGACGAGTCTCTTCAACGTCGAAGGTGGGCTTCCGGCCCTGGTCCGGCTCAGTTTCGACGGGCCGGCGCTGTGGGTCGGTGAGACTGCCCTGACCGAGACAGTGATGATCCTTGTGACGATCGGGCTGCTCCTGCTATGGGCCCGCTGGCGTGGATTCGCCGGCCTCGACGACGGGTTCCGCCGACGGGTGGGGAAGACGGGACCGAAGACGTCCGCTGACGACTAATTCCGAACCGCCAGACCGATCTGGTTCCGGATCGACCATTGACTGGACGAGTAGTTCCAATAGACGCTGTCGAACGCAGCTTTCGTTACTCGGCGCTGAATTCGTGTTCAGTCTGGTTGGCTTGCCTGGAGACAACCGAGGAACACACGACGACGGGATCGCCTGAACGGGTAGTGCTGCGTATACGCGCCGAGGACAAAGTCACTCCCTGCGACGTGTCCGTCCAGATTCAGGTGACGACTTCGGGACCGGACACCGTCTCTCTGTTCCAGTTCACCGAGAATGGCGAGGTGGCCTCCGACAGGTTCCTCGCCATTGCGTGACTACCCATACGTTCTCATAGACAGGCACAGTCGATATCGACATGGAATCTATCGACGAAACCAACCGGTCGAACTCGATCGGCGCCGGGATCGGTATCGGTGTCGGTCTCGGCGCTGGATGGGGCCTCGTCATGGCGTCAGTTATGGGCGGGGACATCGGCGTCGGCCTCACGATGGGCGCCGGGGCAGGCTTGGTTATCGCTCTCGTTTCCGGGGCTGCAGTGTATCGAATGGCAACTAGTTGAACAGATAATCAGAAAAATAGCCGGTGAAACACTGAATGTCGCAAAACCGCTAGCTCGCTATCGTGCAAACTGTCGATGGCCCCGCTATCGGGCCTGCCGGATTGTGAACCTTGTCGTCGGCTCACTCCGTTCGCCGCCGTCTGGTTCAAATCCGCGGGCTGCGCATGTCACTGCTCACTATCGTTCGCAGGACAAGTGGGCCCTGCCGGATTTGAACCAGCGCTCAATCGGTTATGAGCCGATCGCTTTAACCAGACTAAGCTAAGGGCCCTCAACGGTCGGTTCACGATACGGAGACTAAACAGTACCGTCTTCAGGGTGTTTCGTACGGGTGGAGACTACCGGGCTCAAGCCTGGCGATATCCTCCACATCGCTCACGGACGGTTCGCTCTGCTCACCGTCTTGTTCGCAACAGAAAGACGCCGTCGTGAGACTACGTCTCACGGGCCGTGAATTTTCGTGAAAATTTACGCCATCGACAGAAATCAAAGATTTCTGTTTGCTCGAAAGACGCGTCGCGTCTTTCGAACGCCGCCAGGGCTCGAACCGATGCAAGACGGTCCTGCTGACCCCACTCCGTTCGGCTGCGCGGGCTGCGACTTCCGTGTTCGAGCCCTGCGGATGTTGTATTTCGGGACACGGACGACTCGCTATGCTCGTCGTATTGTGTCCCGAAAAGTACGCCGTCGTGAGACTACGTCTCACGGGCCGTGAATTTTCACAGAAAATTCACGCCGCCGCCAGGGCTCGAACTACTGCAGACGGTCGGCCTCACTCTGTTCGGCCGCTGCGACTGCCGGGCTCGAGCCGTGGCTGGGTCTCTCTTTCATTGCTCGCGGACACCTCGCTGACGCTCGGTGTCTTGCTCGCAACAGAAAGCGCCGCCGCCAGGGCTCGAACCTGGGACAACCTGGGTAACAACCAGGTGCTCTACCAGCTGAGCTACGGCGGCCCGTGATTGCAATTTCTCGTAGTCGGAGTTATTTGATAGGGCTTTCGCTTCGCGACTGCATCGACACGCTTTCACGTACTTGTCGGCACCTCTCTGCTATGAGCGACGAGTTCGACGCCACGGTCACGCAGATCCGCAAGCGCGTCGACCCCGAACCCGACGAACGCGAGCGCCTGCAGGCGGTCGTCGACGATCTGACTGCCGAAATCGAAGACGCAATCACCGGTCTCCCAGTCGAAGCCGACATCGTTCAGGTCGGCTCGACCGCCCGCGGGACCTGGTTGGCCGGCGACCGCGACATCGACCTGTTCGTCCAGTTTCCCGCCGACCTCCCGCGCGCAGAACTCGAAGAGTACGGCCTGCAGATCGGTCGCCAGATCTTCCCGGACGGCCGCGAAGAGTACGCCGAACACCCCTACGTCGTCGGCGAACGCGAGGGGTTCGACGTCGATCTCGTACCCTGTTACGCCGTCGCCGACGCCACCCAGATCCAGTCGGCGGTCGATCGGACGCCCTTCCACACCGAGTATCTCGACGAACATCTGAGCGAGGATCTGGCGGGCGACGTCCGCGTCTGCAAGCAGTTTCTCACCGGGATCGGCGCCTATGGGAGCGACCTCCGGACCCGTGGGTTTTCGGGCTATCTCACCGAACTCCTGGTCCTCGAATACGGCGGCTTTCGGCCGTTCGTCGAGGCCGTCGCAGACTGGCACCCACCTGTAAAATTCGATCCCGAAGACCACAGGGAAGCCAGCTTCGACGACCCGCTGGTCGTGATCGACCCGACTGACCCCGAGCGCAACGTCGCGGCGGTCTGTAGCGAGACAAACGTCGCCCGACTCCAGCACTACGCCCGCGACCTGCTGGCCGACCCCCGGGTGGAGTTGTTCGTCCCCAACGAACGCGAGCCACTCGACCCCGAGACCGTCGAAGCGGCGTTCGAGGATCGAGAGACGACGCCCGTCGCACTCACCTTCGAGACGCCCGATCTCGTCGAGGACGACCTCTACCCCCAGCTTCGAAAGTCACTCGACGGGATCACGAACCTGCTCGATCGCGAGGGGTTCGGCGTTCTGCGCTCAGATCTGTTTGCAGACGACGAACGGGCCGTCTTGCTGGCCGAACTCGAAGTCCTCAGGCGGCCGGCCGTGGCTCGCCACGAGGGGCCACCCGTGCACGTCCGCCAGCACGCCGAGGGATTCTTCGAGCGCTACGAGACCGACGAGACGGTCACCGGCCCCTTCATCGAGGCGGATCGCTACGTCGTCGAACGCGAGCGCGAGCACACGACTGCACAGAAGCTGCTCGACAGCGACGCCGTCTTCGAAGTCGCACTCGGGACGCACGTCGAGAGTGCGATGGCCGCCGACTACGAGGTGCTGGACGGTGCGGAAGTCGCGGCGCTGGCTGACCGCTTCGGCGTCGAACTGGCCCAGTATCTCGATCCGCGACCGTAAGAAGTCGAGTGGTGTCTCGCTACTCCATGTAGCCGAGTTGTTCGAGTCGCTCGGTAACGTCGTCACCGGCGGCCGACCGCTGGCCCGTGTCCGTCAGGGGTTCGCGCGTCTCGACGTCGGGCGCTTCGCTGAAGATGTCCAGCACCTCGCCGACCATGTCCGTCGGGATCGACGCGTCCGCGCTGGCGAGGATCGTCGGGGCCATGTCGGTGATCGAGATCTGCTCGTGTTCGCCGCCGGCCTCGAATGACGGGCCCGAGGCGACGAAGATCCCGGTATTGGTGTTCTCGGCGGCCCAGCGAGCGGGTTCGGTCGTGATCTCGCCGCCGCCCATGCCGTCGTTGACATGGACGCCCGGCCGCTGCTCAACGACGACTTCAGGGGCTTCGTCGACGTAGGGGCCGCTGTAGACCTCCTCGCCGCGGTAGACGCTCGTGAACAGCGGGCCGTACTCGTCTTCGACCCCCTGCAGGTCCTCGATGAGGCTCTCGGCCACAGAATCGACGTCGTAGGCGGGATTGACGTAGATCGGGCCCTGTGCACTGGCGACGGCCTTCGTCTTGGGGAGGTCGATGGCATCCAGTTTCCGCCCGCGCTTGACCCCCGCTTCCTGTGGAATGAGTTGCTGAACGCGTTCGGGAACGACCTTCGAGAGGAAATCGACCATTCCGAGGCGCTTTGCGATCCCCAAAGCATTCTCGCGGGTCAGTCCCAACCGCTGGAAGTAGGTGTCGACACTCCGAGTTCGGGTCTGATAGCCGTTCTCGGCGAGCCACTCGTTGACGTAGAATTCAGTCTGAGTCGGAGCAGCCCCGTGGTCGGACATCAGGATCACGTCCGTATCCTCGAGGTCGTCCAGCCGGCCGACCCACTCGTCGACGACGTTCCAGCCGCGCTTGGTCGGTTCGGCGTCCCAGAAGAAGTGATGCAGGACGTTCAGATAGAACAGCGTGAGGTGGGTGAAGTCGAGGTCACGCTCCTCGAAGAGCGTGACTGCGGCTTCCAGTCGCGCCTCGAACAGATCGAGGATAGCGTCGACTTCTGCACCAGTTTCCTCGTTACTCGACAGCAGCGGGTCGGGGTGGACCCGATAGCCGAAGCGATCTTCGAGTTCGCTCGCCAGTTCGGGCGGGTGGGTGTAGCCCTCATCGATCGAGCGATACTCGCCTTCGACGGCGTCGGGACCGCCCGATATCATGAACTCCTCGATGTCACGCGGGGGGTACGTCGAGGGCATGTTCATCACGCCCGCAGTCTGGTCCTCGTCATTGAGGTAGTCCCACAGCTCGGGCGTGTCGAAATCGCTACCGTTACAGACCGAAATCTCCTCGTTTTCGAGGTCGACTTTCTCGAACCAGAAGACGCCGAAGCCGCCGGGATCCTTTCCGGAAGCGTAGCACTTCCAGTTGGGGAACGTCACTGGTGGGAGACAACTGCGACTCTCGGCCCAGGTGCCCGATTCCCGGAGAGACGCAATGTTGGGTAACTCGCCGGCGTCGATCCACGGCTCCAGCAGCCGCCAGCTCGCGCCGTCGAGCCCCAGGACGAACGTTCGAGTCATGCGAGGGTGTATCCGGGCGGCTGTGAAATGTCTGTCCACTCGCGCCTGCGACGGTTCTCCCAGCAATGGCGGGCTACTCGGTCGTCTCCCAGGGCAGGCCCAGCCGCATGGTTGGATACCAGCCGATCACCGCGGGGAGGTAGGTCCCCAGAAAGCGGTCGATGAGGATCGTCGGCCCGGCGATCGCTGCCGGGACGCCCAGGGCAGCGAGCACCAGCGTCGCAGACGCTTCGGCGACGCCGATCCCGCCAGGCGTGATCGGCAGCAGCGTCACGGCGTAGGCGGTCACCAGCGCCAGTGGCAACAGATAGAGGGGAGCGAACTCGACGCCCGCCGCCGAGAGTAACAGCCACACCCGCAGTGCAGGAACGACCAGCAGCGCGAGCGACCATCCCAGAACGTACCCACCAATCGCGATCGGATCGCGCCGAAGTCGTGCCAGCGTCTCGGCCGTCTCGGCCCCGATGTCCGGCAGCGCGTCGACCATCTTCACAAGGACGACCTCGGCGTACGGCAGCCGGTCAATCGGCGTCCGTCGACGAAGCCCGTCGGCGAGCGTCGCCGCTCCACCCAGCCGCGCCCCGGCGACGAGCAGGAGTGGACCGACGACCAGATACAGCCCCGCAGAGGCAGCGATCACCAGCAGGAGGCCAACCGAGAGGTCGGTGGCGAACGCAGCCAGCCCAGCGAAGGCGACGAGGCCGTACAGCAGCGCGAACAGCGCGGTGTGCAGCGTCGCGACCGCGACGACTGTCCCCCAGGAGTAGCCGGTGTACTGGCGTAACACCGCCGGCGCGAGGGACTTCCCGACCGCCTGGGAGGGCGTGAGGTGATTGACGAACCGGACCGTGAGCATGACGCCGGCGGCCGCGCGGAACGGCGTCGGTTGCAGTCGATTCAGCAGGACGTGCCAGTTCCAGAACTGTGCGACCGTTCCCAGTACCGACGCGCCGAGGACGACCGCGACCGCTTCCGGAGCCATCTCCGACAGCCGTTCGAGGATGACCGGCCAGTCGGCCTGCCAGACGAGCCAGCCCAGCGCGGCGAGACCGATCCCGTAGCGCACCAGCCACAGCAAGCGTCGGCGGATCTTGCTCATCGCTGTCGCCCCGCTGGTGGTGTCGCTTCCTCGACTACGTCTCCGGCCGTGACGAACGCGAAGTCGCTCGCGAGGATGCGTTCGATCGCACGCCACATCCACGCGCCCGTTCGAACGTACACGCGTTTGGGGACACCCTCGACGGTGGGGAGGGTCGCGAGCTCCCAGGGATGGACGTACAGGACCGGGGTGATCCCCCTGCGAGCCAGCAATTTCATCCCGAGTAGCGTGTACCGAACGCCGAAAAATCGGATCCAGGTACCCGTCAACGGCAACCCCAGTCCAGGCATCACGGCGATCGGTAGCTCCGTCAGCGACTCGGGTGCACCCTTCTGGAGAACGCTAGCGGGCGTCGGCTCGTGGACGTCCCACTCGCCGCCGTACCAGCCAGGGATCGATCGGCAGGGCGCGACGCTGGAGTCGTAGCTGTAGCCTGCGTCCGCGAGCAACTGGAAGTGATCGTCCCGGAAATCGAAGGCCGGCGCGCGGAATCCGTCGACCGTCGCGCCGGTTACCGACTGAAGCACCTCCCGCGAGCGAACGAGTTCCTCGCGGCGCTGCTCGGGCGTGCAGTCAGTCAGTAGTGGATGCGTGTGCGTGTGTGAAGCGATCTCGTGGCCCGCTTCGGCTGCGGCGACGATCCGCTCGGGATTGCGCTGGGCCACCTCCGAGACGACGAAGAACGTCGCGTCGGCGTCGTGAGAGTCGAGCGTCGAGAGCAGCCGGTCCATCGTGCCCGGACCGACATCTTCGGGGTTGGGGATCGAGCCACTGGCGCTCCGGTAGGCGGGAGTATGCGCGAAACTCTCGAAGTCGATCGAGAGCACAGCGCTGGGCATCTCAGTCATCGTCGTCGGTCCGCTGGTCCAGATCGTAGCGCAACAGTGCCAGTTCCTGGTTGAGATCGGACAGCTGCTTGCGACTCTCGACAAGCTGGACGTAGCTGTAGAAGACCAGGAACAACAGGAGGAGATTCGAGACAAACAGGACCGACTCGGGACCGCGCGCGAATCCGAGCAGCGCCATGCCACTCTCCAGGCCGCCAAGCAGGTCGACGGTCGTGATCGCGCTTCCGATGGAGATAGCGAGCAAGGCGACACCGAAGCCGGCCCACAGCAGGAACTCGAAGACGCCTTCCTTGCGGTCGCTGACGAGTCGATAACTCTGATAGAGCAACGCGATCCCGGCGAGGGCACCGATTACGTGGATCGGCGCGAGTGCAAGTCCCGTCATCGGAACAGCAACACCTTCAGTGTGGTCTTGATCATCCGCGGCGGGTACTTGAGAAACGTGCCGAGATCGAACTGCGAACCGTCGGTCTCCGGGGGCATCGGCGTCGAGATCTCGACGATCTTGTAGCCCTTTCGCGAGGCTTCCAGGGTCTGTTCGAGCGCCCAGTGGCTGTTCTCGGGCCGGGAGAGATCGGCCAGTAGTTCGGTCGTGTACGCCCGGAAGCCGCTGGTGACGTCGGTGATGTCGAGATCGCTCAGGGCGTTGACTTCCCAGGTGAAAAACCGGATGCCGGCCCGCCGGACGACGCTGTACTCCTTGTAGCTGTCGTTGAGGAATCGGCTCCCGATCACCATGTCGGCGTCTTCGTCGGTGATCTTCGCCAACAATCGGGGGATGTCCGCGGGGTCGTGCTGGCCATCGCCGTCGATCTGGACGACGACGTCGAATCGCTCGCGCGTGCCGACGAGATAGCCCGTGTGGACGGCCCCGCCGACGCCCATGTTCTTCGGGAGCGAGACGACGCCATCGGCGACCTCGCGGGCTCTCTCGGCAGTGTCGTCAGTGCTGGCGTCGTCGATCACGACGACCTTGTCGACGTAGGCCCGAGTCTCGCTGACGACATCCGCGATCGTCCCGGACTCGTTGTAGGCGGGCACGATCGCGAGCACCGACAGCTCGGCCTGCTGGCGCTGGGTGTCGGCAGACACACCGTCGTCATCGGTCGTCCGGGGAGATTGGGCAGACATTTCGTACCTGGCTCCAGAGGGAACTGTCAGACCGTACCTGTCGCGTTCAATTAACGATTTCGAGACGATCCCGGAACGACGTGGGTTCCAAGACGATCCCGGAACGACGTGGGTTCCAAGACGATCTCGGAGCGGTTGTCTTTTTGTACCGGCGTCGGATAGCTGGGGATGATGTGGCTGCCCTCCCCGCTCGAACGCGCAGGCGATCAGTTCCGCGAGGACCTGGCGGCAGACCCTTATCTGAAGTATATCCTCCTGCTGTCGGCACTGCTGTCGATGTTCTGGATCTGGCATCGCCTGCCGAACTTCGCGACCCGTGACGAGCGCTGGCGGGTCGTCGACGCGATGGAAGTCGCCGGGTTCGTCGAAAGCGACGGACTCACGCTCGACGCCCTCAGCGAAGGGGCGAAATACTGGCGAGTGTTCGGCCCGACGCTGTATCTCTACGGGCTGGTCGCACTCCCCGCGATCGGCCTGACGTTCGCGATCGGCGAGGCGGCGGTCTTCGCGGACCTCCTCGGTGCGTGGAGCGTCGACCTCTACGCCCACTGGCAGACGCTCCCGGCGTGGCTGTGGTGGGCGACTGTCCTCCCCGCCCGACTGGTCAACGCGCTGCTCGCGGTCGGCTGTGTCTACCTGCTGTACCGGATCGGGACCCATCTCCGGGACCGTGCGACCGGTCGGCTGGCGGCGCTGTTGTTGGCGCTGACCTGGGGCGTGATCATGCTCGCTCACGAGGCCGGCGAGGACGTGCCCGCGCTGTTCTGTATCCTGCTCGTGTTCTATCTCGCCGTCCGGTACGTCGAGACCGGCTCCGGGTGGCTGTTCCTCGGGGCGAGCGCCGTCGGCGGGCTCGCCATCGCGTTCAAACCGACCGCCGGGATCACCGCCGCGTTCCTCGGGATCGCCTACCTCTTCCGTGCCGGCTGGACCGAAGACCCGGTTCGAGCCCTGGCTCGACCGGCCGCCCTCGTTGGGACCCCTGCGGTCGCGCTGGGGGCCGTCTACCTCGTGTCCCCGGACGTCGTCGGTGGCCTCCTGAACGCGTTCGAATCGGTTGCCGAAACCACCGCCTGGATTGCCGGCGCGGGTGTCGTGGTCGCCTACCTGTACCGCGAGCGAGTGACCGGCGAACGCGTTCGAGCGCTGGCGCGACCGGCGCTCCTCGTCGGCGGGCCGATCGTCGCGTTGCTCGCGATGTACTTCGCGTTCCCGAGCGCCGTCCTCAACGGCCCCGAAGTGCTGATCGACCGGGTCGACCGCGTCGCCAACGAGAAGACCAGGTCCCACGGCTGGCTCGACCGCCCGGCCTGGTGGTGGTACGTCCGCGGCGCGATCAACGGACTCGGATGGCCGCTGGCGATCACCTCGGTGATCGGGATCGGAGCCGCAGTCGTCACGCTCGGCGGACGGCTCCTCCGAACCGTGGTATCGGATCGAGGACTGTCGCTCCGTCGCGACAGCGCCACCCCCCGCGTCTCGATCGAGACCGTCGGAATCGTTCTGGCGTTGATGGGAATCGCCGTCATGACCGCGGTGTTCTCGACGTGGGCGTACTTCCGGACCCACCACCTGCTGCCGATGTTCCCGCTGGCGATCCTGCTCGTCGCGCTCGCGCTACGCTGGCTAGCCGACAGCTCGGCTGCGGTCGGGCCAGTCGACTCCCAGCGCCTGTTTCAGGGAGCGACCGCCGTCTTGCTGCTCACGACCGCGATCTACGCCAGCGTCGGCACGGTGGGATACGCGACCCAGCCGCGCGATCGGACTGTCTCCTGGCTACTCGACCACGGCGGCGACAACGCCACTGTCGAAACCTACGCCTACGACTCCCAGGAGGCGGCGGTTCCCCACGGCTGGACGATCTACCGGCCGACCACCAGGGCCGACGATACTTCCCGCAGAGAGTGGCTGCAAAACGTCGAACAGCGCTGTCCGGAGTACATCGTCCTCAACTACCAACGGTCGATGCTCTGGCTCGCACCCGACAACCACAGCCAACTGTCCGAGCGCTGGACGGGCTTTGGCGACGCCGAGTACGTCCGTGATCTGCTCTCGGAAGACGGCTCCTACGAGACCATGAACGCACCCTACCCCTACGAGGTCGCCGCCCGGTTCGGCCCGGAACCGCCATTCCTCGACGACGGGGATCCCTTCGATCGGACCTGGAACATGATCCGTGCAGGTATCTTCCCCCGGACGATCCAGTACGGCGACCCACAGGACTTCGGCGTCTACGGCTACGCCGTCGTTCTGGAACGTGAGGGGTCGTGTGACGGATCGAATTAATGTAAATTATATTAAAAATGGGCCCGAGCGGATTTGAACCGCTGGCTTCGGCCTTGTAAAGGCCGCGTCATAACCAACTAGACCACGGACCCGCAATCGGGAGTTGACCAGCCGCGTGAATAACGCTTTCTCTCTGGACCGACGCCCTTACCCCCCGGCCGTCCCTCACGCACCCCATGGAGTGGCCCGATCGTGACCGCCTCGTCACGCTCGTCGCGCTGGGGCTTGTCGTCCTCGCTATCGGGTTCTGGGCACTCAGCCCGACGGGGCCGCTCGGGGGGCTGTTGCATCCACTCGACTACGACCAGTCGACCGTCACACTCGCCGACGAGAACGGGACCGAACTAGCCACCGTCGACGTCCGGGTCGCCGATACCGAGCGCGAGCGCTACGTCGGTCTGAGCAAGACCGACTCGCTGGCCGCCGGTGATGGGATGTTGTTCGTCTTTCCCGAGTCCGATCGCCACGAGTTCGTGATGCGAGACATGGACTTTCCCCTGGATATCGTCTTCGTCGCCCCGAACGGCACGATCACCACGATCCGGCACGCGCCCGTCCCGGGCGACGCGAGCGGCGACGGCAGCTATCCGGGGACTGGCCAGTACGTCCTGGAAGTGCCACGTGGATATACCAACGCAACCGGAATCGAGGTCGGCGATCGAGTCGTCGTCCCGTCGAACGTGAGCGCCTAACACGCCAGCGACGGGCTTTTGCCCGGCGGTTCCCTGGGACGGATGTGGACGTTCACGCCGCCGATGACGACGACGCGTTCGAAGACGAGCGCGAGCGTGTCGATCGTCCGATGGCCCGCCTGTTCGCCGAATACGGCCGCGAGAATTCGAGGTACTTCGCGGTCGGACTGATCGCGAGCATCTTTGCTCGCGTGCTCGATCTGTTACCGCCGCTGCTGCTGGGGCTGGCGATCGACGCGATCATCCGCCAAGAGACCAGCTTCGGCCTCATGCTGGTCCCCGACGCGTGGCTCCCTACGACACAGGCCGGCCAGCTGTGGCTGACTGGCGGGCTTGTCGCGGGAGCGTTCCTCTTTGCAGCCGGATTCCACTGGGCGCGCAACTGGGGCTGGAACAATTTTGCGCAGCACATCCAACACGACATCCGGACAGACACCTACGACAAGATGCAGCGGCTCAACATGGACTTCTACGCCGACAAGCAGACCGGCGAGATGATGTCCGTGCTCTCGAACGACGTGAATCGTCTGGAGCGATTTCTGAACGACGGGATGAACTCCGTCTTCCGACTCGGAGTGATGGTCGTCGGGATCGCTGCGATCCTCTTTTGGATCAACTGGCAACTGGCGCTGATCGCGCTCGTTCCCGTCCCCCTCATCGCGTTCTTTACCAAGAAGTTCATCGAGACGATCCAGCCCAAGTACGCCGACGTTCGCTCCTCGGTCGGACAACTCAACTCCCGGCTGGAGAACAACCTCGGCGGGGTGCAGGTCATCAAGACCTCTAACACCGAGTCGTTCGAGTCCGAGCGCGTCGACGACGTCTCCCAGGACTACTTCGACGCCAACTGGGACGCCATCGGCACGCGGATCAAGTTCTTCCCCGGCCTCCGGCTCATCTCGGGGATCGGCTTCGTCCTGACCTTCATCGTCGGCGGGCTATGGGTGCTCAACGGTGACCTCCTGACTGGAGAGTTCGTCGTGTTCATCCTCTTCACCCAGCGGTTCATCTGGCCGATGGCCCAGTTCGGACAGATCATCAACATGTACCAGCGGGCCTACGCCTCCTCCGAGCGGATCTTCGGGCTGATGGACACGCCAAGCCGGATCGTGGAGGATCCCGACGCCGACCCCCTTGACGTGACCGACGGGCAAGTCGCCTACGATGACGTCACCTTCGGATACGACTACGAGGCCGGTGACGGCGGCACGTCCGACGAGGGGGATACTCAGGGCGAACCCATCGTCGAAGACATCACCTTCACTGTCGAGGGCGGCGACACCGTCGCACTCGTTGGGCCCACAGGGGCAGGCAAGTCGACGATTCTCAAACTCTTGCTGCGGATGTACGACGTCAACGAAGGGGCAGTCACCATCGACGACACTGACATTCGCGACGTGACGATTCCCAGTCTCCGTCGACAGATCGGCTACGTCAGCCAGGAAACCTTCCTGTTCTATGGCACAGTCGAAGAGAACATCACCTACGGCACGTTCGACGCCGGCCACGAGGACGTGGTCGAAGCCGCGAAGATGGCCGAGGCCCACCAGTTCATCCAGAACCTTCCGGATGGCTACGAGACGAAAGTCGGCGAGCGCGGCGTGAAACTCTCGGGCGGCCAGCGCCAGCGGATCGCCATCGCGAGAGCGATCCTCAAAGATCCCGAGATTCTCGTGCTCGACGAAGCCACCAGCGACGTCGACACCGAGACGGAGATGTTGATCCAAAAGAGCCTCGATCAGCTGACGGCGGATCGAACGACGTTCGCCATCGCCCACCGGCTGTCGACGATCAAGGACGCAGACCGGATCGTCGTGATCGAGGACGGCCGGATCGTCGAGCGCGGCACTCACGAGGAACTGCTGGCCGACGACGGGCTCTACGCGAACCTCTGGGCCGTCCAGGCGGGCGAGATCGATGAACTCCCGCGGGAGTTCATCGAGCGTGCCGCAAAGCGCCGCTCGAAGGTCGACGCCGAGGCCGAGATGGACGACGACTAGCCACAAACGATTATGTCTATGGGTCTCCGATATGGAGTATACAGGACGTCGGTGGGGCGACGACTTCGGGACACACATGAGCACACAACTCACCACCGGGATCAGTGATGCCGATGAAGCTGCGCATGCCGGTGAGACGGCAGCCCACGATGCACTGGCCGATATCGACGGGACCGACGCCGACTTTTGCCAGGTGTTCTGCTCGTCGACGTACGACCACGAGGCTGTGCTTGCGGGCGTCCGATCGGTCGTCGGCTCGGAGACGGCACTGATCGGCTGTGCCTCGACCGGTGAGTTCACCGACGAGCTGACCTCCGATCGCGCCGTCGCAGTGGGTCTGCTCGCCAGCGACTCGCTGTCGTTCACGACCGGACTCGGTACCGGGCTCACCGACAACGCTACTGCCGCAGTCCGGGAGGCGATCGTCGACCTGCCGACGGCGTCAAGTGAGTACCCCTACCAGGCTGCGATCGCCCTCCACGACGGGCTGACCGGGCTGAGCGAACAGCTGTCGCTGATCGTCCAGCGGAAGCTCGGTCCCGAAGTGAGCGTCGCTGGCGGCGCTGCCTCGGACAACTACGCGCTCGAATCGACCCCGGTGTTCTGCGGGGATCAGATCGCCGACGACGCACTCGCGATCGCGTTCATCGAGTCTGAGCGACGACTCGCCGTCGCGGTTGATCACGGTCACGAACCCATCTCCGAGCCGATGGAGGCTACCGACACCGACGGCAGTGTCGTCCACGAACTCAACGGCCAGCCGGCCTACGACGCCTGGGCCGAGGTCGTCCGCGAGGCGGTCCGCGACCGGTTCGACGCCGACGTCGACGAACTGGCACCCGAATCGCCGGCCATGACCAGGGTCATGGGTGAGTTCGAGTTCGGTGTCGACCAGGGAGACAGTTACAAAGTCCGGTGGCCGCGGATGGGAGCCGACGGGGACGGATCGCTCCAGTTCGCGGTCGACATCCCCGAAGGGACGGTCTTTCGTGTGATGCACGGCCACCCCGACGAGCAGGTCGCGTCGGCTCGCCGGGTCACCCGCGAGGCGCTCGGCATGCTCGAGGGGGCTCCCGCTGGCGGGTTCATCTACGACTGTGCCTGCCGGGAGATCATCCTCGGCGAGCGCTTCGGCGAGGCTGTTGACGCGATCGACGCGGAACTCGGCGCGCCGTTCTGTGGCTTCGAGACCTACGGTGAAACGTGTCTGCGCAAGGGGCAGACGAGTGGCTTTCACAACACAACGACAGTCGTCCTGTTGTTCCCAGCGTGATGGACTACGACGAACTCATCAGTGCGTTCGCGGAGGCAGCCGGGATCGAGAAGGCTCGTGCAGTCGTCGATTCGGCAGCCGAATCGATCGGGCTCGACGACGCCGACAGCTACACCCCCGAGGAGGTTGTCGATATCTGCGAGATCATCCAACAGCGGGAATCGGGCTATCTCAGCATGATCGCAAGCGAGGTCCGCGTCTCCTTGCAAGCCGAACGTCGCTTCGAGACGCTGCTGGCAAACGTCCCCGAACCGGCGGTCGTAGCAACGTTCGACGCCGACGAACCGGTCGTGTCGATGGTCAACGCGGCTTTCGAGGAGACGTTCGGCTACGACGCAGCCGCCGTCGAGGGCGATCGGTTGGAGTCGTTGATCACGCCTGTGGACGCGGCAGTTTCCTCGGCTGCACTGTGGGCTCGTTCGAGTGATACCTCCGGGACCGAGATTGAGCGGGTGACCGCCGACGGCCAGCGACGGACGTTTCTGTTCCAGTCGTCGGTCGTGCGCCGCGAGTCAGGCGCGGCAGAGGGCTACGGGATCTATACGGACATCACCGACCGCAAGCGGCGCGAGCAGACACTCCAGCACCAGAACGAACAGCTCGAGCGGTTCGTCGACGTCATCTCACACGACCTGCGGAATCCCCTGGAGGTCGCTTCTGGTCGGATCGAACTCGCACTCGACGCGACAACCGACGAGACGGTGATCGAGCAACTCGAAGCCGCCCGCGCTGCCAACAAGCGGATGAGCGGACTCATCGACGACCTGCTATCGCTGGCCAAGCAAGGGAAATCCGTCGGGTCGACCGAACAGGTGTCGCTGGCGTCCGCCGCCCAGAGCGCCTGGGACCACGTCGAAACCGGAGCTGCCACACTGGATGTTCGCGACGACCACCAGTTCGAAGCCGACTCGGGGCGGCTGTCTGCGCTGTTGGAAAACCTCTACCGAAACGCGATCGAACACGGATCTCCGACCCCCGCTGGCGATGCGGTGACTGTTACTGTCGGCACGACTGATGCAGGGTTCTACGTCGCCGACGACGGACCGGGAATCGATTCGGGCCGTCGTGATTTGATCTTCACGGAGGGGTTCACGACCAGTGAGAACGGGACAGGGTTCGGGCTCTCGATCGTCCAGACGATCACCGACGCCCACGGCTGGGCAGTGACCTGCACCGAGAGCGAGCACGGTGGCGCACGGTTTGATATCTCACTCTGAGAGGCGGCTATACCCGTTCCTTTTGTTCGTTGGCGACGTACCCGGGAACAGATGACAGGCGAGTTCGAACTCGTAGAGCCCGAGGCGGTCGATACTCCCGGTGACGAGTGGGAAGAGATCGACGTCGCGGACACGGAGGCCGACCGCATCGCCCGCCGACGGGATCGGGAGTTCAACGAGTTCCGCGAGCGGATCAAAAACACCGAGCGATTCAAACTCGAAGAGTCGGTGTTCGACGAAGCGACCTATGCCGCGATCTACAAACTCGTCCAGGACGGCTACATCGACGCCTTCGGCGGCCCCATCTCGACGGGCAAAGAGGCTAACGTCTATACCGCGCTGGCAGGTAGCGATGCGCGTGGCGCATCGAAGGAGTCGAGCGGTGACGGCGAGGAGCCGCGAGACCAGGAGACAGTCGCTGTCAAGGTCTACCGGATCAACGCCAGCGATTTCAAGGACATGCGTGGGTATCTCGACGGCGACCCCCGATTCGAGGGGATCGGCCAGGACAAACGGAAGGTGGTCATGGCCTGGGTCCGCAAGGAGTTCGCCAACCTCAAGCGCGCTCAGAAAGCGGGCGTTCGCGTCCCGAACCCCATCGCCGTCGAGCGAAACGTCCTCGTCATGGAGTACATTGCGACCGACGGCGACCGCGCCAAGCGGCTCAACGAGGTCCACATCGAGAACCCCGAGACGGCCTACGAAGTCGTTCGGGAGTACATGTGCCGGCTGTACGACGCGGGACTCGTCCACGGTGACCTCAGCGAGTACAATATCGTCTTCCACGACGGTCAACTGGTCGTGATCGATCTCGGCCAGGCCGTCACGAAACACCACCCCAATTCCGGGGACTTCCTCGAACGCGACTGTGAGAATATCGCCGACTTCTTCGCTCGCCAGGGGATGGACGTCACAGGGGAGCAGTTGTACGATTCCATCACTGGGAACACAGATACCGACCCCTGAGTGTTTTGAAGCCAAGCGACCAACGAGACGTATGAGCGATTCAGGGTCGGTCGACGGTGCCGACGCCGAGGATGCATTCGCGCTGTTGGCTGACGAGACGCGGCTGGCGATCATTCGGGAGCTGTACGCACTCGAAGAGCCACTGACGTTCTCGGAGCTTGGCGAGCGGGTCGGAATGCGCGACAGCGGGCAGTTCAACTACCACCTGGGCAAACTCACGAGTCGCTTTGTCGAGCAAACCGACGACGGGTACACGCTGACGATGGCTGGCCTGCGCGTGCTGGGGGCAGTGTTCGCCGGCGCTTACGACGAAGCGACGACGATCGAACCAATCTCGATCGACGATCCGTGTCCGGTCTGTGACGGCGATTTGGTGGCCGTCTACGACCGTGATCACTTCAAGATTACCTGCGAGGACTGTGAGCGACAGATCGTCGCCTACCCCGCGCCGCCGGGAATCCTCCGAGGTCGCGACCGCACGGACCTACCCGACGTGTTCTCGCGGTACGCCACGCACGTCCTCGGACAGATCACGGACGGCTTCTGCCCGCTGTGTCTCGGGACGACGACGGCAGAGCTTGGCGCTGAACCAACCGACGGTGTCGGGGTCACCTACCGCTGTGATCACTGTGGCCTCGACATGTCGATGAGCGCCGTCGTCGCGCTGCTGACTGTCCCCGCAGCCGTCGCGTTCGCCCGTGATCACGGCATCGAGATCGACAAGACGCCGATCTGGAACAACCCGCTGTTCGACAGCGACGAACGCTTGATCGAAGACGAGTCCGGCCCGGCCGTGCTCGAACTCTCGCTCACACTCGACGACGAAACGCTGACTGTCCAGTTCGACGACCAGCTGTCCGCCCTCGAAACAACACGCTTCTGACAGAAACATAATTCTGTACTGCCGTCGACAGAAATGTCATTCTGCATACCCTTATTGTCGAATCTCCCGTCTCGATGGATATGCGATCACTACTGGGCAATCGGAACTTCAGGCGGTTGTTCGCGGGGCGGTTGATCACCAACGTCGGGGACAGCCTCTACTTCGTGGCTGCGACGTGGCTGGTGTACGATCTGACCGGCGATCCAGTCTTTTCGGGACTGGCTGGGTTTCTCGTGATGGCCCCTCAGGGACTGCAGGCGTTCGCGGGGCCGCTGGTCGACCGCTGGGACCTCAGGCGCTTGCTCGTCGGCACCCAGGTCGTCCAGGGCGTCGTCATCCTCGCGTTGCCCGTGGCTGCACACGTCGGAATGTTGTCAGTCTGGGTCGTTCTAACTGTGTTGCCACTACTGGCGCTGCTGAATCAGTTCGTCTACCCGGCCCAGTCGGCGGCGCTCCCCCGAATCGTCGATCAGGACGAACTCGTGAGTGCGAACTCGCTGTTTTCGCTGGCCCATCAGGGAACCGAACTGATCGCCACCGCCGCGGCCGGAATCCTGATCGCTGCCATCGGGGCGACTGCGCTGTTCGTCGTCGACTCGGTCACCTTCGCGGCGGCGGCGCTACTGTTCGCGACGATCCACGTTCCGCCGGCTGGTTCCGGAGACGCAACTGGCGCGGCCGCGAGCGAGTCGTCCGCCGAGGCGCCTACAGCGGTCGCCGACGGCGGTCAAGAGACTCCAGCGTCGGAAGACGAGTCGCTCTCGGAGGAGCCCGACGGGTATCGGGAGTCGCTCCGTGAGGGATTCGGGTTCGTCCGCGGAACGATCCTCGTGCCGATCGTGATCGGGGGAACACTGGTCAACTTCGTCGCCAGCGGCGCGACGATCGGCGTCCTTCCAGCGTTCGCGGACTCACTCGGCGGTTCGGGCGCCTACGGTGCGCTGATGGCCGCGATGGCCGGGGGGATGCTCGTCGGTGCGATCGTCGCGTCCAGTCTGGACGACCTGCCGTTCGGTCGACTCACGATCGGGTCGTTCCTCCTGAGTGGGGTCTGCTGGATGGCAGCGATCACTGCGGCGTGGCTGCCGGCGACGGTCGTCCTGTTCGCACTCGCGGCCGTCCCGATCGGCGCGAGCAACGTCCTGCTCTCGTCGGTCGTCCAATCAGTGGTCCCCGACCGGCTGCTCGGGCGCGTCTCGGGGCTGCTTGGGAGCGCTTCGACGGCGGCCGTCCCGGTTGGTGCACTGCTGGGCGGCGCGGCGGCGTCGGTGTTCGGTCCCGCTGCCGTCATGTTCGCTGGCGGTGTGAGCATCCTGCTGCTGGCAGTCTACTGGCTGGCGCTGCCGGGCCTTCGCGGGCTGGGGCCAGCCAGCGAGGTCGAGACACTCCAGGCCGGCCCAGCCTAATCGCCGAGTCGTTTGGCCGCTTCCCACGAGGGGTCGGCCTCCGGGGCTTCGATCCGCTCTCCGTCCGCGTAGACACCGTCTCCGTCCCGGGCCTGCCCCACGACCGCGGCCGGCGTCCCTCGTTTTTCCAATGCAGCCACGACCGCGTCGGCGTCGGCGGGGTCAACGGCGATCAACAGCGTCCCACAGCTAGTGACGTGCCATGGATCGACGCCGATCGCCTCGCAGACGGCCGCGACGCCGTCGGCCATCGGCACCACATCGGGATCGATCTCGAAGCGGACGCCTGCACCCGCGGCCATCTCGTTCAGTCCGCCAGCGATCCCGCCTTCGGTGGCGTCGTGCATCGCGGTGACGGTTCCAGCATCATAGGCGGCCAGCGCGTCCTCGACCGCCGCGATGTCGTCGACTCTCTGTTGGGCGGTCGCGACGGTTTCGGGATCGAGGCCCAGTTTGGCTGGATACAGCGTCGCAAACAGTCCGGCGACTTCCGCGGCCGGGCCAGTCGAGACCACCAGCGAGTCACCCACGCGAGCGCCGTCCGGCCGGACCACATCCTCGCTGTCGCCGACGCCGAACGCTGTCGCGCCGCCGACCCACGACCCCTCGATACCGGTGTAGTAGCCAGTGTGTCCCGAGACGATCGCGACGCCCAGATTCCGGGCGTGGGCGTCGATCCCCTTCCAGATTCCTTCGAAGGTATCGTCGTCGAATCCCGGCGGCAGCGTCAACGTGAGCGTGAGATGTGTTGGGGCGACACCCGAGACGGCCACGTCGGTGAGGACGATGTCGAGTGCCAGCCGGCCCGCCCGTTCAGGACCGAGTTCGGGGAGAAACGATAGTGGGTCGGTCGCGGTGACGACTGCCTGGCCGCTGACTTCGAAGACGCCGAAGTCGACTCCGGCTGTGGGACCCAGGGTCACGTCGTCACGGTCAGCCCCGAGGAGAGGAGCGATCACCGACTCGAACGTGTCGGCGTTGATCTTGCCGAGGCGGTCGTCGGTCACGGTTTCTTACCTCCGACTACCGCCACGTCTTCGGGGTCGATCCCCAGCGTGACTGTCTCCGCGGGTGCGCTATCGCCCGCGTACGTGACCAGCAGTGACTGACCGTTCCAGCGACAGTGGACACGGTAGGTATCGCCGAGGAACTCGACGGTTTCGACCGTGGCAGAGAGCGTGATCGGCGCACTCTCGTCCCCAAGACGGACGTCCTCGGGACGGATCGACAGCGTCACGTGCTCGCTTGCGGCAGGCAGCGAATCGACGGGGATGATCGTCTCCTGGTGGCTGTCGGCAGCGGACAGACGCACCTTCGGCGGATTCGTCGAGACGACTGTCCCCTCCAGAAGATTGTTGTCACCGATGAACTCGGCGACGAATCTGGTGGCTGGCTCGCGATAGATATCCTCGGGTGGGCCGATCTGTTCGACCCGGCCGCCGTGCATGACCGCGACCCGGTCGGAGATGGCCAACGCTTCGGCCTGGTCGTGGGTGACGTAGATCGTCGTGATTCCCAGCTCCTGCTGCAGGTCGCGAATCACGACCCGTAATCGCTCGCGCAGCTGGGCGTCCAGTGCCGAGAGGGGCTCGTCCAGCAGGAGGACCTCCGGGCCAGGCGCGAGTGCGCGAGCGAGGGCGATCCGCTGTTGCTGACCACCGGAAAGTTCCTCGGGATCGCGGTCACCCATCCCCGCCATGTCGACCAGTTCGAGGAGATTGGTTACGCGCTCCTCGTCGGAGACGTCGCCTGGGGGATCACGGTAGCGAAGCCCGTAGGCGACGTTCTCGCGGACGCTCATGTGGGGAAAGAGCGCGTAGTTCTGGAAGACGACGCCGACGTTGCGGTCCTCGGGCGGGACGCCAGCCACGTCCCTGCCGCTAATTTCGACGACGCCAGCGTCGGGCGTCTCGAAGCCGGCGACCGTCCGCAGCGTCGTGGTCTTGCCACAGCCAGAGGGGCCAACGAGCGTGAAGAACTCGCCCTCGGCGATCGACAGCGAGACGGATTCGATTGCGGGGACACCGTCGAAAGTGACCGAGACGTCCGTCAGCTCGACGCCCGTCACGGCTCCCAGCGCCCCCCTAATCGGTCGATCGCGACGAAGCTCAGGCTGGTGATTGCCAGCAGGACAGTCCCCATCGCGGTCGCGGGCCCGAGGTTCGGGCCGAGCGATCGGTTGCCGACGTACCGCTCCAGTGCGACCGGCATTGTGTAACCGTCGACGCCCTCGGCCAGTAAGACCGTCGAATCGAACTCGCCAACGCTGATCGCGAAGGCGAACGCCGCGCCTGCCAGCACCGCCGCGGCGATCAGCGGGAGTTCGATCTCCAGCAGTGCCCGCAGCCGGGTCGCACCGAGCGACCGGGCGGCGTCCCGATACCGCGAATCGAGCCCGCCAAGTGCGGGTGCGACGTTCCGCGTGACGAACGGATAGGCCGCGGCGGCGTGTGCAAAGATGATCGCGATAGGTCCGGCAGCCGTGAGCCGATAGCCGAACAGCACAGTGCCAAACACCATCGTCTGGAGGAGTCCGAGGCCGACGATGATCCCACTGACAGCCAGCGGTGCAGTCAGGAGCGCCTCGGCCAGCCGTGACCCCCGGCCGCCTCGTGTTGCGACGATGGCGACAACGATTCCCATCGGGACCGCGAGTACGAGCGTTCCGGCCCCGTACACCAATGAGTTGACGATCGCCGGCAGCGGCCTGGTCGTGCCCACGGCCGAGGAGGCCTGCTGGGCGAGCAAGAACTCGTAGTAGGCAGTCGTAAGCGATCCGTCCGGGGCGGTGACGCTCTCGATCAACAGGCTGAGAAGCGGGCCGACAAAGACGATTGCGGCAACGATCCCGTAGCCGGCAATCGCCAGTCGAACCGGACTCCGGAGGGTTCGCCAGCCGACGGTGAGTGATTTCCGCGGGAGTGACTGGCCGGCCCCTGCTGTCGATCGCTGGCGCGCCTCGTAGCGGAGATAGAGATACATCAGGGCCAGCGAGATCACCGTCTCGAGCGTGGCGAGGGTGGCAGCCTCGCCCAGATCGAGTGACTGAACGCGAGCGTAGATCCACACCTCGACAGTCGCGTGTTCGAGTCCGCCCAGCGCCAGGACGATCGGGAACGACATGAACGTGAACACGAACGTCAACAGCGCAGCGGTCAGCAGCGACGGCAGGATCGCTGGGAGGACGACATCACGGAAGGCAGCGAGCGGTGAGGCACCCATCGCACGAGCCGACTCGACCTGCCGGCGGTCGACCGACTCCCAGGCGGTCGTCACCAGCCGTGTGACCAGCGGTGCGTTGTAGAAGGCGTGGGCGAGAACGATGATCTTCAGCGTAAAGACGAGTTCGATGGGCCCGAGTCCGACCATCCCCAGCAGGTCGTTGAGCAGCCCGGTCCGGCCGAACATCGCGAGAAAGCCGACCGCGACCATGATCGACGGCAGGACGAACGGGACGATAGTCAGTGATTTGAGCGTGCGCCGACCCCAGAAGTCGTAGCGAGCGAGGACATACGCCCCCGGTAGGCCGAGCACGACGCTGGCGATCGTCGAGAGCGCGGCTTGGTAGGCTGTAAATCCGAACCGCCCGAGAGCGACCGATGGGAATCCCGACGTGATCCACTCGAACACGCCCGCGGGAATCCCCAGCGGATCGACGAACAGGTGGTGGGCGACGCCGGTGTAGAACGGATCCGAGAGGATGGCAACCAGTGGGCCGGTGGTTGGCCGGCCGGCGTCGAGAACGGCTTGCGCAAAGACGCTCCCGACTGGGTAGTAGAAGACGACTGCCAGGGTGGCGATCGTGGCCACGACGCCCACGGGGAGCGCCGCCCGTTCGACCCACCGGGACATCGTCAGTTCCCGACGACTTCTCGAGCCCAGTCTTCGGTCCAGGTGTCGACCGAGCCCTCGAGATCGTCGTAGGTGAACGTCACCGATTCGGGTGGCTCGTAGGCATACTGGGCGAGTTCGTCGCTGAGCGCGGCGTCGGTCACGGCCGGGAACTGGACGTTCAACTTGGCAATCTCTTCCTGCTGTTCGGGCTGAAGGGCAAAGTCCATGAACAGCCGGGCCAGCGCGGGTGAGTTCGTATCGCTGAATCGGGCCATCGTCTCGGGGTTCTCGTAACCCTGGTCGTTGAGGAAACCGACCTGGTGGCGGGCCATGTCCGAGCCGAATCTGTGGGCGTACACCTGATCGGTCGAGTAGGAGACGACTATCGGGGCTTCTTCGTTCGAGTAGGCGTTGTATGCGGGTTCCCAGTCGTCGAAGATTCGAACGTTGTTGTCGGCCAGCGCCGACCAGTAGTCGAGATAGCCATCCTCGCCTTTGGCGTCGATCGTCCAGAGCAGGAACGCCAGCCCGGGGTCGGAAAAACGAGCGTCCTGTGCGAGAAGGTCACCTTCGTACTCGGAATCGAGCAGGTCGTCGAACGTCTGGGGCTGGGTGACCTCGCTCTCGTCGTAGACGAGACTGATGTAGCCGGTGTCGTAGGGGATCGCCCGGCCTCGCGGGTCGATCTCGAGATCGGATTTGATCGCGTCTTTCCGGTCGAGATACTCCCGGCTATGCATGAACAGCGAGGTGTCGAGTTTGCGGTCCGCACGAACGAGGTCGTCGGTGTTCAGGCCGACGTACAGGTCGGCGTCGATGGGCGAATTCGACTGTTTGGCCTGGATGTACTTGTTGACCCCGCTGTTCGGGACCGTGAACTCGACCGTGACGCTCGGGTACGCCGACTCGAATGCGGACTTGAGGTAATTGCCCGCGGTCCCCTCGCCCGTGAACGAGCTGTAGGTCGCGACCGTCAGCGTCCCACTGGGTGTTCCCTCGATCGTCGCTCGCGGCGCGCGTGTGGTTCCGCCGTCGTCGGTCGGGGTTGCCGCACAGCCAGCGAGCACGATTACCGAGCCTGCACCCGCGGTCTTGATGAAGCTCCGTCGATCCATTACCTGGTTGTTCCACTCAGTGGTAATAAGCGGCTCGGCCCAACTCGAACGATAGATCGTTAGCCATCAGTATCGAGAGGGGTGGGTGCGCGGGAACAGCGACGGCGACAGGGCCGAGAAAGAGGATAGTCTACGCTTCGAAGTCCTGCAACGTCTCGTATGCCTCGGTAGCGTACATCAGCGCCGGGCCACCGCCCATGACGACGGCGACCTCTAGCGCCTCGACGATTTCACCTTCGGTGGCTCCGGCCGAGAGCGCGGCGTCGAGGTGCCAGACGATACAGTCCTCACATCGGAGTGCCACGCCTAGCGACAGCGACATCAGTTCCTTGGTCTTGGTGTCGAGCGCGCCGTCGCTCTCGGCGCCCTGGACGAAGCCCATGAACGACTCGACGGAGCTGGCCTCGCCCGCGAACGACTGGACGCTCTCTTTCTTCGCTGCGACCGCTTGTTGGGGTGATGTCATGTGCAATATAGTAGAGGCAGCGCAAGGTAATAACGGTATTCGATCACGATTGTGCATGCAGAATTGGCCTACAGCTGGCGATTCCACGCGTCGGTGGCAAACTGCTCGGCGGCGAGGTCGCGGGCGTCCGTGAGTACGGCCTCCGCGAGCTCGTCCTCGACAGTGTCGTAGCGGTCACCGGCGGCCTCGATAATCGCGTCCACGACCTCACGACGACTGGCACCGACGTGGTCGCTGATACGGGCGACCCGCTTCTCGGCGGACGTGATGGCTTTGTCCGAGACTTTCTCTTCCCCGATCCGGAGCACGCGCAGCATCTCGGCGGTGTCCAGTTCGTAGCTCATCGTCGTGTGGTGCAGGACCGCGTCGCCGGTCCGTAGCTGGGCCGCGCCGCCGATCTTGCCCTCGGGGTGGGCGATGTCATTCAGCGGCTCGTGGCGGACGTCCAACCCCAGCCCCTGGAGCGCGTCGATCGCGAACTGATCGAGTTCGGCGTAGCTCGCCGCGACGTCGTCAGCGACGGCCGAGCGTGGCAGGTACAGCGAGTAGGTGATCACTGCACCGGGCTCGACGTACATCGCGCCGCCGCCCGTGACCCGCCGGACGACGTCGACCCCCTGCTCGGCAGCGTAGTCGACGGCGACCTCGTCGGCGTAGGCCTGGAAGCGTCCCAGCGGGACCGCCGGACGCTCGCGGTACCAGAACCGTAACGTCGGATCGATCTCGCCGTCGGCCAGCCGGTCGGTCAGCACCCGCTCCAGAGCCTGCTGGACCGGTTCGCTGTAGGTCCCGCCGTCGACGACCCGGAGCTTCATGCGATCGCCTCCAGGGTTGCGTCGGCCAGATCGCCGGGATCGAACCCGATGAGTTGCGCGTCGACGGCCTCGATCGCCTCGACCAGCGTTTCGCGGTCGGCGTCGACAGGGTGGCCTTCGATGGCCGCCTCCAGGTCAGCCCGCGCCTCGGGCGGTTCGAGGAAGAAATCGCCGGTCACGCGTGCCGATTCGATCCGTTCGGTACCGGTGAGTGTCACCTCGACCAGTTTTCCATCCGGCACTTTGACTGTCCCAGTTCGTGGCATACGTAGGGGAAAGAAGGGAGCGTGTTTCTGTGTGTCGGCCGTGTCAGGCAGTCGGCTCGGCCGCCTCGAAGGCGTCGGCCTCGACCGTGACGTCGGCGTGCAGTTCCTCGCGCAGCGCCGTGTGGACGTGGCAGTACTGTTCGCCCAGTTCGACCAGTTCTTCCGGATCGGCGACGTCGGCTTCTACTTTCAGTGTGAAGCTGATCGATTCGAGGTCGTCGTGGTCGGTCAGTTCAGCCTCTGCGTCGATAGCCATCTTCCCGAGGTCATCGTAGCCCGACTTGCGCGCACCCATCCGGACCGCCGGCAGGAAACACGCCGCGTAGTCGGCGACCAGCACCGAGTTCGGATCGGGGCCAGTCTCGTTCATCGGGTCGATCCCGACGGCGAAGTCGCCAATGACGCTCTCAGTGTCGAATCCGTCCGTGCTCGTCGTCGTCAGCGTAACATCTGTCATGAGCGTATTGTGCAATATACACTATACAGTAAAAGGCCTTTGGATGTTTTTCGTGATCGGAGAACGTGTTCGAACAGAATCATTTACCAAAGACCGTGACTAATCGGGAAAATCGATCAGTGCGTGTGGATGGCCTCGCCGGCGGCGTCGGCGGCCGCTTCCATGATCGCTTCCGAGACGGTCGGATGGGTGTGGACCGTACCCGCCAGTTCGGCGAGTGTGAGGCCTTGCTCCACCGCCAGCGCGACCTCACCGATCAGCTCCGAGGCGTTCGGCGCGACGAGCTGGGCGCCCAGGACGGTTCCGGTCGGCTTGTCGGCGACGATCCGGACGAACCCTTCCGGCGCTTCGACGGTCAGTGCCCGACCGTTACCACCAAGCGACATCTGGCCGACAGCGGGCGTGTACCCGGCCTCGGCGGCTTCATCGCGTGTCAGCCCGACCGTGGCAACCTCCGGGTCGGTGAACACGGCTGCGGGCATGGCGGCGTGGTCCAGCGCGGCAGGTTCGCCCGCGATCGCGGCGGCGGCCACCTCGCCCTCGTGGCTGGCCTTGTGTGCGAGCATCGGTTCGCCCGCGACGTCGCCGATAGCGAAGACGTGATCGCGCGCCGTCCGGCCCTGGGCGTCCGTCGGGACGAAGCCGCCGTCGTCTGTCTCGATCCCGAGGGCAGCGAGGTTCACCGTATCGGTGACTGGCTCACGACCGGCGACGACCAGCACCGCGTCTGCTGTCAGTTCCGCTCCCGAACCGTCCTCGCCTTCGGTGTGGACGACGACGCCGTCGCCCGAGCGCTCCCAGTCGGCGGCGAGTTCGCCGAAGCGGAAGTCGATCCCGAGGTCGGTCGCACGCTCGCGGATCACCCGCGAGATATCGTCGTCGTAGGTCGGCAGCACGTCCTCGAGCATCTCGACGACAGTGATATCCGTGCCGAGTTTCGCGAACACCGTCGACAGCTCCATGCCGATGTAGCCCCCGCCGACGACGACCAGCGAGTCCGGCACCGTCTCCAGGTCCAGGGCGTCCCGGGAGTCGAGGACTGACTCGCCGTCGGGCTCGAAGCCCGGGACCTCCAGGACCCGGCTTCCGGTAGCGACGACCGCGTAGTCGAACCCGAGCGTGCGGGTCCCGTCGTCGGTCCTGACCTCGGCCGCGTGGTCGTCGCGGAAGCGAGCCTCGCCCTCGACCAGCGTGACGCCGGCCGCGCGACAGAGCCCCTCGACGCCGCCGGTAAGCTGGTCGACCACGCCGTCTTTCCAATCGACGAGCCGGCCGAGGTCGACGTCGACCGACGCGGTGATCCCGAGGTGCTCGGCGGTGCGGGCCTCGTGGGCGACGTCGCTGCCGTGGATGAGCGCCTTCGAGGGGATGCAACCGTAGTTCAGGCAGGTCCCGCCGTAGGCGTCCCGCTCGACGAGCGTGACGTCCAGCCCGTGCTGGGCGGCCCGGATCGCCGCGACGTACCCGCCCGGCCCGGCCCCGACGACCAGGACCTCCGTCTTTTCGTCGGTGTCGACAGACGTGTCCGAGCCGCCGACCCGAGAGACCGCAGACTCGGGTGCCTGTTCGCTTTCGTCGTCGACGTGGGAGACCGCGGATTCGGGCTCCTGATCGTCTTCGTCGTCGGACCCTGCCGGGTCGTCGTCCGTCTCAGTCCCCTCCTCGACCCGGGCGACCGCCGGTGTCGGTTCGTCGCTAGCGGCGCTGTCCTCGCCGACCTCTTCGTAGGAGAGGACCGGTTCGCCGACGGAGACGTCCGCACCGACCGAGTGAAGCCGTTCGGTGATCGCCATTCCGTTCGGAGCCGCGACCTCGATCACTGACTTGTCCGTCTCGATTTCGACCAGTCGATCGCCGGCCGCGACCGTGTCGCCCGCCTCGACGTGCCAGTCGACGAGCTTTCCCTCGTCACTTCCGTCGTCGAACGCCGGCAACTCGAACTTCTGTACCATCAACCGGACAGAGGGGCTGCCCGGTTAATATTGGCTTTGATCTGCAATACTTAGTGATCTATAGCTGGTGGCAGTCCTACGAAACGCTGTCCACTGAAACGATAAAACCCCAATTGCCTGAGTTTAGCCGAAGCCCAGACGCCGAAGACGATGCATTGAAGTGGTGTGAATTGCAGAAAACACACAATAGCACAATACTATGAGTGAAGTCAAAGCGGCGACGACGACCAGGTCGCGGATCGCGAACACGATCGAGTTCTTCGGGCCTCAGTGGTTCGGTTCGACAATGGGGACCGGCGCGGTGGGGATCGCACTGGGACTGGTCGCGGCCCAGTTCCAGGTAGCAGCACTGTTACCGTTGGCGCAGTTCTTCGTCGTGCTGACGGCAGCGATGACCGTCGGCTACACGCTGCCGTGGCTGGCCCGGATGTGGCTGTATCCAGATCGTGTGTGGAACGATCTGACTCACCCGATCCGGAGTCAGTTCTTCCCGACGATGCCGATCACGTTGATCGTCCTCGGGCTCGGGATCGCCCGGACGATGGGCGACGTCGTCCCGGCCGGCCTGATGGAACCGCTGCTAACGGCGCTGTTCGTCGTGGGTAGCGCCGGCATCTTCGGGTTCGGGTTGCTCGTGGTGACGCTGATGTTCACCAACGACGAGATCGGGACCGAACACGGCGTCTTCGCCTGGTACATCCCCCCGGTCAGCCATCTCGTGGTCCCGCTTCTGGGCTTCGAGCTGGTCGGGACCTATCTCGGGGGCACGGCCACCGGCCAACTCGTCTTCCTGGTGTCGATGATCGCGCTGGGCATCGGGACATTCATGTTCCTGTTTTTCGGCTCGATCGTCCTCTTCCGGTACGCCTACGAGAGCCTCCCGCGGGAGAAACTCGCGCCGACGTTCGTCATCGGCCTGGCGCCGACGGCAGTGCTCACCGCCGCCATCGCGAAACTGGCCCACGCCCTGAAAGGCGGCGTCGGCCTCGATCTGGCGGTCGAACCCCTGGTGCCGGCCCTGAAGCTGCTCGCGCTGATGATGTGGGGCTTCTCGGCCTGGTGGTTCGTGCTGACCGCGGCGCTGGTGATCCACTACGTCACCAGGCGCACTCACCCGTTTTTCTTCACCTGGTGGGCCTACACCTTCCCGATGGGCGCGTTCGCGATCTCCGCCGGCTCGCTCGGGAACTTCCTGGGCGTCGACGCACTCGCGTACGTGCTCGCGACCGTCACGGGCCTGCTGGTGCTCGTCTGGATTGCCACCGCTGCGCTCACCGGTCGGATGGTCCTCCGGGGTCACGCGTTCACCCCCGAGTGACAACTCACCTGACCACCTGTATTTCACAGTATTGGGAAAAACACAAAATATAACATGGCTTCACCGCCAACGTTGAGCCAGGATGTCAGTGCTCTCTGCAGACGACCGAAACGAAGTACACGAGGTCTTGACCGAAGTCGAGTCGCCGGTCACGGTCCACGTGTTCACCGACGACGACTGCCAGTATTGTGAGGAGACGCTAGACCTCTACAACGATGTCGAGAGCGAGGGCGAGCGGGTCACCGTCGAAGCTCACGACATGGACGACCCACTGGCCGAGGAACTCGGCGCGACGAAGCACGACGGTGCGCCCGTGACCGTCGTTACGCGCGACGGCGTGACAGGCGTCCGCTACTTCGGGATCCCGTCGGGACAGGAGTTCAGTTCGTTCCTGCAGGATCTGGTGGTCGTCTCCCGCGGCGCGGGCGGGACGCCCCTGCCCGAGGACGTGCGCGAGCAGGTTCGGGCGATCGACCAGCCGGTCGAACTGAAGGTGTTCGTCACGCCGACCTGTCCCCACTGTCCGCGGGCGGTCCGGGTCGCCCACGACATGGCCGTCGAGAACGATTTGATCGAGGCCGACGCCATCGAATCCCAGGAGTTCCGCGAACTCTCACAGGAGTACGGGGTCCGCGGCGTCCCCCAGATCAACGTCAACGAGACGGGACAGTTCACCGGCGGCCTCCCGCCCCAGAAATTCCTCGACGAAGTCCTCGACGCGCTGGACTAGCGCTGATCGAGGTGCTCGCCGATCCAGCCCGTCCGGAGATTCTCCAGTAGCGCTGGCTTCGGTGCAAAGGGTTTCAGATCGAGCACGGGCGTCCCGTCGATCAGATCCAGCCCCTCGACGAACAGCGTCGATCCCTCGATGCGATCGAGTTCGACCACCGTCTGAGCGATCGGGTTCGGTCGGTTCGGGCTCGCGGTCGCGAACACGCCCACTTCGACGTCGACGAACGGCGGATTCGCGGTGAGTGCGTCGGCGAGACTCCGATGGAGGTGCGCGAGAATCGTGACGTGCGAGAACCCTTCGAGGCCGTCCAGCCCCGACTCGTACTGCGCCTGGAGTTCGACGCGACCGGCCGCGTCGGTCGGTTCGTCCGGATCGACCGGGACCCCGCCGGGATCGTCGAACGGCGACCGTACCACACCGATCGGCTCGTACGTGACCGGCTCCATACCTCTCTATTCGACCAGCTCGCGTACTGTTCTTTCGATCGGCCGGTTACGACGAGCGGATCTCGGAACTTCCACAGGCCGGACAGTTCGGCGGGTCGCGATCGAACGTCAGCGCACAGCCCGCACACTGCGCGGTCGATCCGTTTCGGTCGACGGCGTTTGCGATTGTCTGTTTGATCGACATTGTGTGTGCCAAATACTACCACGTTTGGCTGGCATAAGTGTAGTGTATAGTCGGAAAATATTCAGAAAACGGCCTTAATGTCATATTATACCTCCCCATTCCGGGCGGATAGGATATTCTCGCAGCCAGCGTCGATCGCGATCGACGTGATCGCACGGGACGGAACTGTCAGTTGGCAGGGCGGTGGGCTCAGTAGGCATCAAAATCGAGTCACCAGCAGAGGGAGATGGGGACGAGCAAGCCCGCACGCAGCAATCCCACGCTGCCACCGCGACGAACGAACGCATCGAGCCGTATGTTAGCACTGAACAAACAATTATGCCACTGAAGGAGTAATTCGAGATAGGATGACTCCATCCGAGCGCACGGCGCGGCCGTACATCGACGGGACATGGATCGAACGGGATCAACAGCTCGAGGTATCCGACCTGGCGAGCGGTGGCACCTACGAGACCGTCGACGCGGCGACCAGCGAGGACGCCGAGCGTGCGGTCGCGGCTGCCGCCGACGCGGCGACTCCGATGGCCTCGACGACGGTCGTCGAACGCGTCGAGTGGATGACGGCGATCGCGGATGCGCTCGAAGATCGTCAGGAAGAACTCGCCGAGGTGATCGTCCGCGAGGCGGGCAAGCCGATCGCCAGTGCGCGCGGCGAGGTCGCCAGCGCCGCAGAGCGGTTCCGCCTGGCCGCCGAGGAGGGGCGGTCGCTGTTCGGCGAGTACCGCGAGGGGATGACCGGCGGACACGAGGGCTGGCGAGCTATCGTCAAGCGAGTCCCCGTCGGGACCGTCCTGTGCATCCCACCGTACAACTACCCAGTCTCGACGGCCGCCCAGCAGGTCGCTCCTGCCCTCGTGGCAGGCAACAGTGTCGTCGTCAAGCCGTCCAGTCACACCCCCGTCACGGCCGCAGTCCTGACCGACGTGATCGTCTCGACGATCGATCTGCCCGAGGGCGCGATCAACTACGTCCCTGGCCGGGGTAGCGAAATTGGCGACACGCTCACCGGCGACGAGCGACTGAACGCCATCGCGATGACGGGGTCGGCCTCGGCCGGCAAGCACATCGCCCGCCAGAGCGGGATGGTCGAACTCCACCTCGAACTCGGCGGGAACGCTCCTGCAATCGTCTTCCCCGACGCCGACCTCGCGGACGCGGCGGGTGCCTGCACGAAGGGGTCGGTCAAACTGGGCGGCCAGCGCTGTACGGCCGTCTCGCGCGTGCTCGCCCACGAGGCGGTCCACGACGACCTCGTCGAGCGGATCGACGCCACCATGACGGGATGGCAACGTGGTGACCTCTTCGAGGCGGACACCAGCGTCGGCCCGCTCATCTCCGTCGAGCAGGCCGAGTGGGTGCAGGAACTGGTCGACGACGCCGTCGAGAAGGGGGCCGAACTCGTCCGCGGCGGCACGCACGACGGCCCCAGATACGAGCCGACAGTGCTGGCGAACGTCCCCCACGACGCCCGGATCATCCACGAGGAGCAGTTCGGCCCTGTCGCGGCAGTGACGACCTTCTCGAGCGAGGACGAGGCAATCGAAATCTCGACCGACAGCGACCTCGCGCTGGACGCCTCGGTGTTCACCAGCGACTACGACCGAGCCTTCCGGGTCGCCGAGGCGCTCGATACCGGATCGGTCCGGATCAACGGCGCACCATCCCACGGCCTCGGTGATATCCCCTACGGCGGGAACAAGGACTCGGGCATCGGTCGCGAGGGGCTGTACAGCACTATCGAGGCGCTGACGACGACCAAGAGTATCGTGCTGTGAGTACGGCGGGAACGCTCCGGCAGGACCGAACGGCTTAATCCGCCGAGTCGAGTATATCGGGTGGCAGCGGGAGCCCGGCCCCCGTGTCCCAGCCCGTGCCAATCGGCACGCCAGGGGCATGAGGAAAGTCCCCCCACCGTCCGGGCAGGTGACCGGGTGCAAACCCGGGGCGGGAGACCGCCGGCACTGGAACAGAAACGAGATGTTGACGGTCGCCACGCGACCGCAACATCCCGAAATCCCTTCGAGGATTTCGAGGACCGCTCTCCGTGACCGATGAGGTGCGCGAAGCCCGACTGACGAAGGCGACTGCGGTCGACTGTCGAAAGACGAGCGCGCCGCGTCGCCGAGAAAGGAACGGCGAGCTAACCCACCGAGGGTAGGGTTCTGGCGTCGCCAGAACCGAACTGACGCGCGGGCATTGCGCGGCGCTCTGCGCCGCTGTTTCGAGGCAGTGTAACCACCTCGTGGCCCGCGCGCCGGGGACGTGCCGACTACGTCGGCACGCGACTGGAGAGAACGGATGGAACGGCGAATCCTCACCGGTGCAAGTCCGCGCCACAAGGTAGCCCGGACGTGGACGCGGACGCTCAGCCGAATGCCGGGCCGAACAGAAGGGGGCTTACTCCCCGCAGCCATCTCTCACTCGTGAGCGACGCGACCAGGGACAGACGTATGTCGCTGCCGCGTGAGATGCCCGATATGCACGTCCTCGTCCTCGGCGGCACGGGCCTGATCTCGACGGCCGTCACGCGCCAGCTCGTCGACGCCGATCACGACGTCACTGTCTGCAACCGCGGCGAGAGTGACGCGCAGATCCCCGACGCTGTCGAGCACGTTCGCGCGGATCGATTCGGCGACAATTTCCCCTCGCAGGTTGCGAACGTCGATCCGGACGCAGTCATCGATATGCTCTGCTTTTCGGAGAGTGACGCCCACCTCGCAATCGATGCCTTCGACGGACGAATCGAACAGTACGTGATGACCTCGACGATCGACGTCTACCGGCGGCCGGTCGAATCGAATCCAGTTGCCGAGACGGCACCGCGACACCCACCAACCAGCGACTACGGCGCGAACAAGACCGCTGCCGAGGATGCGATCATGGCCGCCCACGACCGCGGCGCGTTCGCGGCGACGATCCTCCGACCGTGGACGACCTACGGCCCCCACGGCGACGGGAATCTCTGTCATACCTTCGGCGTCGATACGACCTATCTCCGGCGGATCCGCGACGGCGAGCCCATCGTCGTTCACGGTGACGGCACCGGTCTGTGGGGTCCCTGCCATCGCCGGGACGTGGCAGGCGCGTACGTCGGCGCGGTCGGCAACCGAGCGGCCTACGGTGAGGCCTACAACGTCACTGCCGAGTCCGTCCCGACGTGGAACGAATACTATCGAACGCTCGCACGCGCGCTCGGCGCACCCGAACCTGACCTCGTGCACATCCCGACCGAAATACTGCTCGAAGTCGCACCCGATCGAACGGGATTTCTCGCGGATCACGGCCGCTATAGCACAATCTTCGAGACCACGAAGGCGCGTCGGGACCTCGGGTTCGAGCAGACGATCGGCCTCGAACGGGGCCTCAGGGAAGTCGTCGACTATCTCCGGGAGCGAGACGCAATAACAAGCGACGACGATCAGTTCATCGGGTCGTTGATCGCGGCCTGGCGGGATTCGACGAGCGAGTTCGTCGATCTCTTCAGTGGGTGAAAACCCGTTCCGACGGCCTATTCGACGCCCTGTGTGATCTCCACACCGTCGTCGCTGAGAGTTACGAACGCGCTGTGATACGTCTCCGTAACCCGCCACTCGAAGACTTCACGGACCGTCTGACGGTCGTTCTGACCATCGGGCAGGTCGGCTTCGACGACCAACTGATACTCGCCGTGTCTGGCGATCAGATCTTCGAACGTGGCCGACTCCCCGGGCTGAAGTTTGCCGGTCTCCTGAAAGACGACGACCGGCTGATCTGGCATCCCACACGGCGGGTCCGCGTCGCGACATGCCGGCGGTAGCGTCGCGACGACAGTGGCGTTGTAGCCGGCCGTCTCCGACCCCGTATTCTCGATTGTCAAGTTACGCGCGTCCGCGACATTGAGACTCTCGTTGTCGCTTCGTAGCGGGAGGGTGACGTTCGATCTAACTGCACTCTGTCCTGACGGATTGACGATTACAATCCCGTCGTCGGTATCGAAGGTGACGCCGGCCTGGGTCTCGATTCGTACCTCATTCGGCGGTGTTCCGTCGTGCTGGACCCGGATCAGGACGGTTTCGAGCGTGATGTCGTCGGTCCCTATCTCGCTGGAGTCGTTGATCCGGATGTCCAGTCGGCCGCCGTCGCGGGTCACCGACTCGACGCGATAGTCCGGGACCGAAGACTTCGGATAGGACTGGACGACCACGAGCGAGACAGTCTCGAAATTGGTTTGATTCACGAACTGCTCGGCACCGTCCGGAAGTTGGCTTCGGTTGAAGCGCTCGGTGTCGCTCGCGTCAGTCAGCAGGGTCGCGTAGTAACTCGTGTTAGCGTCGAAGTCGTCCGGATAGACGAGTCCACCTTCGAGTATCGGATGGCCCGTCCAGCCGCTGTCGAACACTGTCACATTGTAGTCCGGCGACCCAGCCGGCGGGGTTGCCGAGGGAGTGGGGGTCGGCGGTTCGGTCGTCGTACCGTCGGCCGGACCAGCCCCACCACAGCCGGCGAGAACGAGCACGGAAGCGACCGCGACGGTCGTGAGGGCCCTGCGTGGCATACACGCATCTACACAACTCGTCCTCAAGGACGTTTGTGAGGCACAAAGAGTCGTTTGACCGATTCACTGACGTTTTTCCGGCCGGAGGGTGCTAGTGGTAGCCGTGTCTACCGAGTGGGATCCCGAAACCGTCTTCGACGTCCTGGGCAATGAGCACGTCCGACAGATCCTAGTGCTGGCCAGCGTCAAGCCGGTGTCGGCCGAGGAGTTGGCCGAGCACACCGACGCCTCCCAGCCGACTGTCTACCGGCGAGTCAACGTCCTTCAGGAGTACGACATGCTCGCCGAACAACGTCAGCTCGACGACGAGGGGAACCACTACAAGACCTACCGGACGACCCTCGAAGAGGTCTGTTTCGCCGTCGAGGACGGCGGCTTTACCGTCGAGGTCGAACTCCGGCGCGACCTCGTCGACCGATTCAGCGAACAGCCGCCCGAGTACAACGACGACACGACGGATTCCGAGACGGTCGTCGAGAGCGACGGCGAGGCAGTCGCCGAGGACCGTCTCGACGACGAGTAGACGGCTTCAGGTCGTGAAGCCCCGCGCGGATTTCAGTGTCCGAACGAAATCCACTCCGAACGGCCGAAAACCGACGGTCACGAATGCTCGTTCGCCCGGAGACGAATGCGTGTCGTGCAGCCACGCGCAGATTTATTACAACCTCCAGACACAACCTCCAGGTGCATATGAGCGTCATTCAGAGCATCAAGGAGACGATCGGTATCGCGGAAGACGGGCAACGATACGAGTGTCAGAGCTGCGGCCACCAGTTCCAGACGCAGGCCGACGCCGAATCACGCTGGTATACCTGTCCGGAGTGTGACGGCGAGGATCTCGAACCGATCGAAGAACACGCCGAGTAGATTCTCGACGACCCTATCCCAGTCGCGATCCGCGTCTCTCGGCCCCAATCTCGTATTTTTTACGGACCCGCACAGACACGCCAGCGTTGGCACCGGTCGCACTCAAGTGATTCGCTATTCCTATCACTCCCGACGGACAAGCACGGCCAATGCTCGGTGCTGCACTGGCCGCTGGCGGTGTCTTCGGGGCGAAACACGCGCTCGAAGCCGACCACGTGGCCGCTGTCGCGACGCTCGTCGAAGAAACCGACAGACCCGCCACCACGGGGGCAGCCTGGGGCGTCGGCCACTCGATCCCGATCATTCTTCTCGGCGTGGGCTTTCTGGCCCTCGGGCTCGAACTGCCCGCGACCGTCATGACGGGGTTCGAAATGGTTGTCGCTGTCGTGCTCGTCGCGCTCGGCCTGCGGGCGATCGCCGGCCGTGAATCACTCGGCAGGCGTCTCCTCGCACACAGCCACGGCGAGTCAGCACACCGCCACGTCAGACTGGGCAGCGATGCGGTCGGTCTCATGCATTCGCACGCCGATGAAGAGTCGTTCGCTGTCGGGATCGTCCACGGCCTGGCCGGCAGCGGCGGCGTCGTTATCGGGATGACAGCGGCCGCACCGACCGCCACTGGCGGCCTTGCCTTCCTGGGCGGATTCGCCGTCGCGACTGTACTCGCGATGGCAATCGTCACCGCAGGCTGGGGACGACTCCTTGGCCACGCCGGTACACTCCGTCTCCTCGCGGGCATCCTCAGCGTCGCCGTCGGCCTCCTTCTGTTCGTCGAAACAGTGCAACCAACAGTATGAGGACGGTCTCACTCGCACAGTTCCGAACACTTCGGATCTGTCGCCGATATGTGGGCATCTCATCGAACCATTTTTGTTCTTTGACAGACAGTTAGTTGTGATGGGCCAGTCGTTACCGATCAATTTCACACCGACGGGGATGGTCCCCACCAAGGAGATGACCCCGCACGTGCCGGTGACGCCAGCGGAGATCATCGAAGACGTCCGCACAGCCTACGAGATCGGCATCACGTCAGTCCATCTCCACGCCAGGGATCTCGAAACCGGGGAGCCGACGTGGGAGCAAGAGGTGTTCGCCGAGATCATCGATGGGATCAGGGAATTCGCACCCGAGCTCGTCGTCTGTGTCTCGTTGAGTGGGCGAGAGTGGGGCGACGTGGACAAACGAACGGCCCCGCTGGCGCTGACTGGCGACCGGAAACCCGACATGGGAAGTCTGACGCTCTCGTCGATGAATTTTACTGGAAGTGCCAGCGTCAACAGCCCCGAGACGATCCACCGACTGGCCGAGCGGATGCGCGAACGGGGCGTCCTGCCGGAGCTCGAACTGTTCGATCTCGGGATGGTGAACTACGCGACCTATCTCAGCGAGCGGGGTGTGCTGGAGTCACCTCACTACTGTAATCTGTTGCTCGGAAACATCGCGACTGCACAGGCCGATCCCGTCCATGTGGGGACGATGCTCCGAGACCTCCCCGCTGACAGCGTGTGGGCGCTGGCCGGGATCGGTGACGCCCAGGTGTCGATGAACACGCTCGCGGTCGCGCTGGGTGGCGGGGTCCGCGTCGGGCTCGAAGACGCAATCTACATGGGGCCCGACGGCGAGCAACTCGCAACCAACGAGGCGCTGGTCCGTCGTATTCACGAGTTGGCAGACCTGAACGGGCACGAAGTCATGGAGCCGGCACAGTTGCGTGACCGCCTCGACCTCGAACCCGGGTTCGGCAAGTATGGCCGCCAGAGCCCGCCCGAGTGACTGATCCGACCGTCACTCTCCCTCGACGATCCGCCGCGTGATAGGCATCTCAAGCAGCGTCACCAGCCCGTACAGTTCGTCGTCGTTTCGCTCCCCAGCTATGTGCGCGTCATAACACTCCCAGACACCCGCCAGGTCCAGAAACGGTAATTCTCGGATCAGGTCCTCGTTGGCCTCGATCGAGTCACGGACGAAGGACTGCTCGCGGATCAGCCGGGGGTTGTGCGGCCAGGGCCCGTTCGACAGGTGTGAGGCAGGTGGATCGGTGATCGAGAGGTGCTCGTCGGCGAACCCGAGACAGTGTTCGCCGACCCAGTGGGCCCAGAAGGGGTAGTCCAGCGGGAGCCCGGTGTTGGCGTAGGTGACGCCAGCGAGCGCGGGATCGAGGCGTTCGACCGCTCGGGCGATTACGTTGTGTCTCGCGAAGTGGCGGACGGGCGTCGAGAGGTACAGATCGACGAGACGGTTGTCGACGAACGGACTCCACGCCGGCAGGTGCTGTCGGAGACTCTGGAGCAAGAACAGGACGCTCCCGTTCGTCCGAGGGGTGAGCGTGCCACAGACGAACAGCTCCTCCGGAGAGTCGTAGGCGAGCCCGTGATGGTCGACTCCCGTGTCCGTCTGGCGAATCTCCGAGCGAAGCACTGCCTCGGGATCGACCGAGGCGTCGAGATACCGCGGCGGATCACTGGCCCAGTACTCGACGAAGTGTTCGATGCGATCCATCGGTTCGAGTCTCGGAAGGTGGACGGTCCCGAGTGGCCCGAGGTCGAGACGCCGCTGGGGGAAACTGTGTGCCTTGAAGTTCGAGTCCGCGAACGACGCGGTCACCATCGCGTCAACGTCGTCGCTGATCGCCTCGATAAAGCCCTCGGCGTGTGCCTGTTCGAACGTGCCGACGAAGTTCGACAGTGCGGGGTTGCGCTGGAGCGCTCGTTCGTGGTAGTCCGGCCCGCGCTGGATCCACTCGAAGTCGACTCCGGCAGTCAGCGCTGCCTGCTCGGCCGCCCGAGCCTCGCGATTCATCCACCCCGTACAGTGATAGGCAGTGAGGTTCGCCCGCGATTCGCGATCGGTGGCCGCGAGCACGAGCCTGGAGTCGGCACCACCACTCAGCAACAGCCCGTACTCACGATCTGGTTGGAGTCGTTCGGCGATCACCATCTCGAACAGATCCGAAAACTCGTCGAGAAACGACGAGAAGGATCGGTCCTGCGGCCGATACGCCGGCGTCCAGTACTGACGGACAGTCCTCGAACGCGACAACAGGTCGACGGTTGTGACGGCACTTGGTGGAACGAGCGCCGTCCCCTCCAGGGGCGTCTCGAGGCCGAACGTCCGGAAGTCACAGGCGAGATATTCGGTGATAAGCCGGCTGTCGAATCGCGGTGTGACCGCTGGGTGTCGCGAAAGCGACTGGACCGCCGTCGAGAAGACGAGCGGCCCGTCTTCGGGTTCGACATAGTAGGTGTCCCGGAGTGCGAGGCGATCGGTGAATATCGAGACCGTCTCCGCGCGACGGTCGTAGAGCACCCCGACGAAATCGCCGTTCAACCCCGAGACGAAGGATGGACCGTGTCGCTCGTAGAGACCTGCGCAGTAGTCGACGACAGACTCCTGCGTGACGTCCCGCGGGCGATAGCCGTCCTCGTCTTCGAATCCAAACACCGATCCCCAGACCCACAGGAGTGTGTCCGCACCGACCGCCACAGGCTGGTCGGCCTCGTCAGAAACGGCGAACGATCCGGCGATGGCGAGTGCGTCGTCCTGAAACAGCGTCGTCGTCTCCTCGCCAGTCCACTCAAGTCCGGCAGCGACGGCTTCGATGCCGTCCGCGCTGCCCACGACCCCACAGAGACCCGCCATACAGACGGCCTCCACTGGAGACAGTATAACTCTGGCTCTCCTGTGAACGCTCACACCCGTAGCGGCGCTGGCATAGTGAGTACTGTAGCGATTTACCGCTCCGATCGCCCAACATCGGGCGGCCGATTCGGAACAGACCGACAGCACTCAGTATCAACCTTGCTGTATGGCACGCCGCAACCGTTCGTCCGCCAGAAGACCCTCGGTCAGCTGGAGCCCGACGACGCTGGGACGGGCGTTGCCTTCCAGAAGGACGGGGCCGTCCTCGGTGACGACGACGTCCCACCCGACGAGCGGTGCGTACCGGTGGATCGAAGCCACCTCACGGACGAGGTCACACAGCTCACTCCAGTAGGGCACTGTCAGGCCCGCGACGCGGGCGTCCGTCTCGGGATGGTTTCCCAAGCGTGACCGGGTTCTTCCATCGAGGGCGATCAGTCGGCCGATCTCGCCAGTAGCGGTGTCGACCGGCGCGGTGTAGCCACCTTTCGACCAGTTGTCTATGGGCGCAGACTCCGGGGAGCCGAACCGATGTGACGGCCGGTGGAGGCTGATCTCGCCCGTCTCCGGATCGACCAGCGTGTGGATCCGAATCGTGTTCGTCGCGTCGGGGAAGATACTGGCCGCGTAGTCGTGCTGCTCGATGAACTCCGTCACGAGATAGCCGTCCAGATCGGCTATCAGGTCGGATACGGTCGATTCGACCGTCCCCGAACCCGTCTGCAGACGCGGCTGCTCGCCGTCTTCCAGGACGTAGACGCCGTCGCCACGCCCTTCACTGACGGGTTTCAGGATCACCGTCCCGTCGTTCGAGAGGAGCGCCGGCAGGTCCGTCTCGACATCGTCCGTCGATTCGAACCGGCCGCGATCGATCGTCCCATAGATCGTGGGAACGGCGTCTATCGTGGGTTCGATCGTCCGCTGGAAGGCGTACTTGTGGTGGATCGGCGTGATGTAACCGCTGTTCAGTGCCCGGATCGGCTCGGTCGATGTGAGGTATGCATCGCTGTCGGCCTCGTCGAGACCGAGCCACAGGTACGTGTGGGCACTGCATCCGTTCGCCATCGCGCGGAGCCGGGTCGAGACCGGATGCCCGTATTTTCGGTCTTTCCGGATCGTGTCACCGAAAAACTGACAGCGGCTGTTGAGTGCCGCCCCAGAGTATTCAGCAATGGCACCGATCGCTGGGATCGTGCCGTGTGAGGCACGATATTCGATTGCTCGGGAGACTAACGCTTTGAGCGACACAGATTCGTGCTGGAGGTGGGCGGGCAAAAAGCTACCCGACGAAGAACTCGTAGACAGTGGCAACCGACTGGCGAAGCCGCGGATGGCCCTCGAGACGGTTCCAGACGAACTGTTTCGATCGACTGGCGGCTCGCTTTCGAGTCTTCAGCAGCCGGTTCGTGGCCGTCTTGTCCGGCGGGCGATACCCGCTGTATGGTGTCTGTTCGAGGTAGTGCCACCACCGTTCTTTGTGCCGCCGGTCGGTGCGGTAGTGCCAGGGCTTCTCGGGGCCGGTGTAGTGGACGATCACCGGCTGCTCGTCGGTTTCGTCCGCGAGTACTCGGGCCCAGTTCGTCATCGCGTTGAACTTCGGGTGCAGCGGTTGCCACAGGTCGTCTCGGTTCAAGACCGGGTTCAGGCCTTCCTGGACGGGATAAGTGACGTCCTCCCTCGTGGCGAGCTGGTCCAGGGCCCGGGACTCGACGTCGTGGGCATTCCACGCGCCCAGGTTGATGTACATGACGCCCGCGTTGTACCACAGCGCGTCGACCGGAAACCCCAGTTCGTACGACCGGAGCTTGTACTCCGGGACTGCTGCGGCCACCGCGCCGTCGAGGTCCGTGTCAAAGAGCACGTCGAGAGAGCCCTCGACGATCGTGTCACAGTCGAGATACAGCACGGAGTCGCCGTCTAGCGGAAGCAACCGTCCCATCAGAAACCGATAGACGTTGGCTCTCGTGAACCAGTGTGGCGTGGGGACGTCCCTGATTTTACCGTCGTCGACTTCGACCCCTGTGACAGTCACCTCTTCGTACTCGGCGGTCAGCCGCGACACGTTGTCGAAAAACGACTCCTCACGGTCCGCGTGGAGGACGAAAATCTCCAGTGGGGTGTCGGGATTGTTGACGACCAGTGAGTGTATCGACACGTACAGCGGCATCCAGTAGTCCCCGTCGACCGCGTACACGACGTTGTGTGTCTCGGACATGGGCGACTCGTCAACTGTCGGTGCCGTCCCACTCGGTCAGATCGAGTTCGAGTATCGTCCACTCCTCGACGTCGGGGAGGCTGAACTCGTGTTTCTTCGGCGTCGTCCCGACCTGCTCGTAGCCGAAGTTCTCGATGTACCACTCGATCGTTTCCGGCCGATCGGTCTCGGTTCGGACCGTCTCGATCCCCAGTGACTGCATCGCCTGGAGTCGCCTGACTTGCAGTCGATAGCCGATTCCCTCTCCTCTGTAATCAGGATCGACGGCCAGACTCGCCGTCTCCCCGAGCGTCTCGGAGTGGACAATGTAGCTCGCGACGCCGACGACCGTCCCCGAATCGTCGGCTACGAACGAGTTGTCGACCCGAATCGTCGACCGCTCGGCGCCGTCGCGGTCGATTTGGGGTGCCATGTTCCACTCGTCGAGCAACGCCATCGCTGGGTCGACATCGTCTTCGCGCATCGGTCGAATCTCGACCGCCGCCCCCTCGTGAGTGTCTGCCATGCGTTCGATCGTATCTGAGCACGACGGACGGCCATCAGTAAATCGTTGTGATCGCCGTACTCGACACTCAATCGCGGCGTATCACCGGATCTCGGAAATCGCAGACAGCGCCTCGGCAGCCTCGTGGGCGGCTTCGAGGTGTTCGGTAGCTCGCCGCGGATCCTCGGCGTGTTCGGCCTCGCGGGCGAACCGGACGAGACTCCGCCGCAGTGACTCGCGTGCCTCCGAGAGGTCGTCACTCGGGACCGAACGCTGTTCGGCCGATTGGCGCTCTTCGGGCTCCCGACGCGCCGGCGGGTCGGGTCGCCGCGGCGGCTCCGACGGCGTCCGATCCCGGTCGGGAACCCGTGCTCGTTCGCGGCGCTCGGGGAGATCGGCCGACTCGGATTCGGCTGTCGGCTGGTCGATGTCGTTCTCCACGCCGTTCTCACCGGGGTCGGCCGGCTCGTCGGCCGGCACCTCCTCGGCACTCGTCCCGTTTGCTGTCGGTTCGGTTTCAGTAGCCGACTCCTCGCCTGTCGAAGCGTCGGCCTGGGCTGGGTCTTCGTCCGTATCTTCCGCATCGGTGATGACTTCCTGGCAGGTCGGGCAGAACTCCTGGCCCTCGTAGCGGAAGACGGGGTCTCCGCAGGCCCCACAGTGGGCGTTGGTCATCGTCGCGCCCTTCAGGAGGAGTTCGCTCATGCGCTCGGTCGTCTCACGCTGGCTCTCTTCCTGTTCGTATTTTTCACGGAGCCGCTCACGTTCGGCTTCCTTGTCGAAGTCGCTCATACCTGTGCGTTCGCGGTCGACGCCGAAAAAAGCCCCGGGGCGTGGGGGCGAACCTTTAACCTCTATCCGAGACCTTTGTTATTTGTTATGAGGGATACGAAGGTCAGTATCGTCGGCGGGGCGGGAACCGTCGGCGCTGCTGCAGCATACAATATCGCACTCCGGAACGTCGCCGACGAGATCGTGCTGGTCGACATCCCCGAGAAGGAAGCCGAGACGATCGGGCAAGCCGAAGACGTCAACCATGGGATCGCCTACGACTCGCCGACGGAGGTCTATCAGGGGAGCTACGAGGATACCGCCGGGACCGACGTAGCCGTGATCACGGCGGGGATTCCGCGACAGCCGGGGCAGACACGGCTGGATCTAGCCGGCGATAACCTCCCGATCATGGCCGACATCGAGTCCCAACTGGCGAGTCACACCGACGACTTCGTCTCGATCACGACGTCGAATCCGGTCGACCTGCTGAACCGCCACCTCTACGAGAGCGGCGAGCGCGACCGCCGGAAAGTCATCGGGTTCGGGAGCCGCCTCGACAGCGCCCGCTTCCGGTACGTCCTCAGCAAGTGGTTCGACGAACCGATCGGCAACGTCGACGCCGAGGTCGTCGGCGAGCACGGCGACGCGCAAGTCCCACTGTTCTCACGGGTCCGGGTCAACGGCATCGAGCGGTCGTTCACCGACGGGGAGGTCGAAGAGATTCTCGAAAACGTTCGCGAGAGCGCGATGGACGTCATCGAGAAGAAAGGTGCGACCGAGTGGGGGCCGGCGACCGGGCTGGGTCACATGGTCGAAGCCGTCCTCAACAATACCGGCGAGGTCGTCCCTGGATCAATCGTACTGGACGGTGAGTACGGCTACGAGGGTGCCGGACTCGGCGTTCCGCTCAAACTCGGGCGTGACGGCGTCGAGGCCGTTCCCGAGTGGGAGCTCAGCGAGTTCGAGCACGAGCAGCTCGATACAGCCGCCGAGAAACTCGCCGAGCAGTACGACAAAGTCGCCTAAGCATCCTCGCGGCGGTCGATCGAGCTCTCTTCGGGGACGCGCTCGTCGAGCAGCGACGCCCACTCGTCGAGATGGGAGCGCTGGCGTCGTCGCATGGTAGTTGGTACATCCAGGCCATCGATAATAATTATTTCTAGTAGCAGAGTCGCTTCGACGCTTTTTCTTGCCGACCGTTCCAGGCCAGAGACAGCGATGGGTGACCGCGAGAACGAGGCACTGGTCGAATACGGCATCGAAGACCGGCCCCCGCTGGGGCGGTCGATACTGCTCGGGGCTCAGCATTACCTGACGATGATCGGCGCGAACATCGCCGTCCCCCTGTTGCTGTCGGAGGCGATGGGGATGCCCGGCGACGTGCAGGCGAAGTTCATCGGGACGTTCTTCGTCGTCAGCGGCCTGGCGACGCTGGCCCAGACGACGTTCGGCAACCGCTATCCGATCGTCCAGGGCGCGCCTTTTTCGATGCTCGCCCCCGCGCTCGCCATCGTCACGACCGAGGTTGCGCTCCCGGGCGTGGCCGACTGGAACGCGAAACTGCTCTTCCTGCAGGGCGCGATCATCACCGCAGCCCTGGTCGAGGTCGCCATCGGGTATCTCGGCCTCGTTGGGAAAATCAAAGAGTACCTCTCGCCGGTCGTCGTCGCGCCCGTCGTCACGCTGATCGGGTTGTCACTGTTCTCCGCACCACAGATCACTACGGCGACGAACAACTGGTATCTCCTGCTGTTCACGCTCGCGTTGATCGTGCTCTTCTCACAATATCTCAACCGCCGCTCGGCCGTGTTCGCGCTGTTCCCCGTCTTGCTCGGCATCGCCGGCGCTTGGGTTGTCGCCGCGCTTGCGTCCGTGACTGGCGTCATCCCGGCCGGCGATCCCGGATATATCGACTTCGCCGAGGTGACTGCCGTCGAGTCGGCCGTCTACGTCCCCTACCCGTTCCAGTGGGGGGTGCCCGAGTTCCAGGCGTCGTTCGCGGTCGGGATGTTCGCGGGCGTGTTGGCGTCGATCGTCGAGTCGTTCGCTGACTACCACGCCGTCGCCCGCATCTCCGGTGAGGGCGCGCCCTCGAAAAAGCGAATCAACCACGGGATCGGCATGGAGGGACTCGCCAACGTGTTCTCCGGACTGATGGGGACAGGCGGCTCGACCTCCTACTCCGAAAACATCGGCGCGATCGGACTGACCGGCGTCGCCTCACGGTTCGTCGTCCAGGTCGGCGCAGTCGTGATGTTGATCGTCGGCGTCATCCCAGCGTTCGGTCGACTGATCGGGACGATCCCCGACCCGATCGTCGGCGGGCTCTACATCGCCATGTTCGGTCAGATCGTCGCCGTCGGACTGGCGAACCTGAAGTACGTCGATCTGGACTCCCAGCGCAACCTCTTCATCATCGGAATCGCGATCTTCGCCGGAATGGCGATTCCGCAGTACATGGCCGGTGTCGGGTACGAGAGCCTCCAGACTGGGTTCGCGAACGTCCCACTGCTGGGGCCGGTTCTCGGGACGGAGATCGTCACCCAGACGGTGTTGATCGTCGGCGGCGTCCAGATGGCCGTCGGCGGGATCGTGGCCTTCGTCTTCGACAACACGATACCAGGGACCCGCGAGGAACGCGGGCTGACCGACTGGGCGCAGTTGGCCGAAGACGAAGGGGACTTCCGATCGGTCTTCGACCGAATCCGTGATCGATAGACCGACTCGAAGACGTTCGAGGACGGGCGACAGAGATTGCCCGTGAGACGCCCGTCAGACGCGCCATTATCGGCTGCTGGCCAAGAGTTAAGTGGTCCGGGAAGCTCGGTGAAAGTGATGAGCGACGACCCCGAAGAGGGGATGCTGTCCTGGGACGAGACGGTGTTCAGGGACGAGCACGTCTTCGAGATCGACTACGTTCCGGAGACGTTTCACCACCGCGAAACCCAGATGGAGACGCTGAAGTACGCGCTGCGACCGGCAGTGCGGGGCTCTCGGCCACTGAACGTCATCGCACGCGGGCCACCGGGGACAGGAAAAACGACCGCAGTGCAGAAGCTCTTTTCTGAACTTCGAGCACAGACCGACGTCAACGTCGCCCGGGTCAACTGTCAGGTCGACTCGACGCGCTATTCGGTCTTCTCGCGGCTGTTCGAGCACGTCTTCGAGTACGAGCCGCCCGCCAGCGGCATCTCCTTCAAGAAGCTGTTCGGCCAGATTACCGACCGACTCGTCGAGGAAGACGAGGTGCTGGCGGTCGCGCTGGACGACGTCAACTACCTCTTCTACGAGGGCGAAGCCAGCGAGACGCTCTACTCACTCTTGCGGGCCCACGAAGCCCACAGCGGCGCGAAGATCGGCGTCATCTGTATCTCCTCGGATCTGGATCTGGACGTGATCGAGGAACTCGACAGTCGCGTCCAGAGCGTCTTCCGACCCGAGGAAGTCTACTTCAACAAGTACGGCGAGGCCGAAATTGCCGACATCCTCTCCGAACGAGTCGAGCGCGGCTTCCACGAGGACGCCGTCGGCACGCTCGTCCTCGATCGCGTGGCCGAGTTGACTGCCGAGCAGGGCGGCGACCTCCGGGTCGGGATCGACCTCCTTCGGCGGGCGGGGATGAACGCCGAGATGCGCGCTTCGACCACGGTCGAAGTCGAGGACGTCGAGCAAGCCTACGACAAATCCAAGTACGTCCACCTCTCGCGGCATCTCCGTGGCCTGTCCGACTCCGAACAGGCACTCGTCGAAGTGCTCGCCGAAGAAGGCGGCGGCCGCGCTGGCGACATCTACGACGCCTTCGCCGAGCAGACGGATCTGGGCTACACCCGCTACTCGGAGATCATCAACAAACTCGATCAGTTGGGGATCGTCGACGCCGAGTACGTCAGCGTCGACGGCCGCGGCCGCTCGCGAAAACTGACGCTCAATTACGACGCCGACGCGGTATTAGAGCGGCTCTGATCACTCGCCCAGGACGCGCTCGGCCCACTGGACCGCGAACGCGGCACCGTGCTCGCGATAGGCGCTCGTATCAAGTGCTGTGAACGGCGTGGGGACCTCGACCTCGTGTTTGATGGCACTGCAGGCCAGTTCGGCGGCGTCCCCGAAGTTCGTTCGACCGCTGGCAACGTCGCTCGACAGATCTGCCAGTCGCGGCTGCAGGCGCTCGCCCGCGTCCGCCCAGGCGTCATGGAGCTCGGGATGGTCGTCGGACCAGTCGGCGAATATGGGGCGCGTCTGCAGACCGAGATAGCCCTCGTAGAGGGCAGCCGCGAGCTGGTAGACCCCTGCCGAATCGAGTCGTCCTTCGGCTGCCGCCGCGAGATCTCGATACCGGTCCTCGAAGAAGCCGAGGAAGTGTTCGGGGACATCCAGTCCGATCTGGACCAGCGCCTCCGCGAGCAGGAAGTCGACGAACGACTCCGGCGAGCCCGCGAGACGTGGCTTGACCAGCACGACCGGCGGGTCTGTCTGGCGGGTCCAGGCGACGCCGCCGTCACCGGGCGCACCCACGGTGAAAGTCTCGCTGGCGTACTGTGCCAGCAACTCGGGGACGTCCGCCGGCAGCCAGGATTCCGGATAGCTGACCGGATCAAGCGACTCCGCGACGAGTCCGAGTTGCTCGGCCGTCGCCGGCGGGAGTGTCTCGAAGTCCTGTTCGACGTCCAGCACGAGCGCGTTCGGGGCGTGCTCCTCACGGACCCGTTCGACTGGCGTCGAGAGGTCGCGTTCGTCGAACATCATACTGACCGTTGTGACGATTTACCGGGACGACCGCACGATGTCGTGCGGTCGAGCCGGAACAGACTTACAACGGTCATTATCACGCTGCGAGCGCGATATTGACCAGCAGTGCGATCGCCAGCACGGCCGAGATGGCGATCGTTCCCATGACGATCTTGGTTGCCTTGCTCATACCTCCGGCTTCCGGCGCTCGCCCAATAAACGCACCCCTTCTTGCTCCGTCGAGTGTCTCAGTCGACCAGCTCCTGGTAGGTCCCCCGAAGCGTCGCCGCCGAGACGTCCGCGACGGCCGCGGCCGCCGATTGTGTAAGCGTGATCTCGAACTCCCGGCCAGCCGTGTACAGACACGCCGCGGCCACGCCCGCCGGATTGCGGCCGCTGGCGATCCCCTCACGGGACGCTTGCGCCGCCAGTTCCCGCGCGCGGCGTTCGACCGTCGTATCGAGATCGAGTTCCGAGGCGAATCGCGGCAGATACTCCGCGGGATCGATCGGCCCCGTCTCCAGGCCGAGCTCGCGATTCAGTACCCCATAACAGGTCTTGAGTCGCTCGCGATCGAGCCGAGAGACGGCCGCGACCTCCCCCAGTGTTCGCGATATTTCGGTCGTCCGGCAGCTGGCGTAGACGGCGGCCGTCGCGATCCCCTCCAGCGAGCGGCCCCGAATCAGGTCGTCGTCCTGGGCGCTGGCGAACAGCCGGCAGGCCTGATCCCGAACCGACTGGGGCAGCGACAGCCGGCCGATCATCCGCCGGATCTCGACGAACGCCTCGCGTCTATTTCGCGCCACTTTCGACGGTGCGCTGGCTCGTCGGTGCTGGGTTCGCATCCGCGCGAGGCGGCGCTTTCGTCGTGCGGGCGCGCTCTTGTCGTAGCCGATCTCCGTCGAGATCCCCTTGTCGTGACGCGACGGCGTCAGCGGCGCGCCGGTTCGTTTGCGACTCTCGTCGTCGAAGCTGCGCCACTCCGGACCACGATCCAGCCGGTCGCTATCGACGACCAGCCCGCAGTCGGCGCAGACCGTCTCCTGTACCCCACCCCGGAGCGTTCCCTGGCACTCCGGACACATTTCGGATGCAGTCGTTTGCATCACCCTACTCGCAGGGAGGGTCTACTTAAGTTTCGGGGGGTGCGTCACCGCCACCCACGTCATCTCCCACCACCCCAGGTTCGTTTGGAAAGCCTTAATACCAGGACTCCGGTACGGTTGAGTGCAGCAAGCCCGGATGGTGTAGTGGCCCATCATACGACCCTGTCACGGTCGTGACGCGGGTTCAAATCCCGCTCCGGGCGTTTCTCTGCATTCAAATCCGTGAGCGACCGCCGTACGGGCTCCGGACACTGAACCGTCGGGCGCTCGTCGCCGACCAGGTCGTCGAACGAACGTCAAGTTTTCGACCACGACGTCCAGTTTATCGTCAAAAAGTCGCCCTAACCGAAAAACCAATACTGTTCGCAGTTAGTAATATCAAGACGTTCAGATGAAGCCGCTTCTCTCGGACCCGGAGGGGCTGCGGGTGTTACACGTCGACGACGAGGAGCCGTTCCTCGACCTCACCGCGACGTGCCTCCGCCGAGAGACCGACGACCTGACCCTGATCACCGCGACGAACCCGGAGGACGGACTCGATATCCTCGCCGAGAACAGGGTCGACTGCATCGTCAGCGACTACGACATGCCCGAGACGAACGGGCTGGAGTTTCTCGACAGGGTCCGGGAGCGCGACGAAGACGTCCCGTTCGTCCTCTACACGGGGAAAGGCAGCGAGGAGGTGGCCGCCAAGGCCATCGAGGCGGGCGTCGACTCGTACCTCCGCAAGGAGGCCGGGCTGGCCCAGTACACTGTCCTGGCCAACCGCATCGAGACCCTCGCCGACAACCTCTGGACACGGCGCCGCGCCCGGAAGATGGAACAGACCTACGAACTCATCGCAAGAACCGCCACCGACGCCTTCTGGATCCGTGACATGGAGACATCTGAGACGTTCTACAGCGAGGGGATCCGCCGGTTCGGCTACGAACCGGGGGTCCGTGAGGACGGGTTCGAGTGGTGGGCCGAGCGGGTCCACCCGGCAGACCGCGAGGACTCGCAGGACCTGAACGCACTCCAGCGCTTGGGTGCGCCGGAGGGGTTCGACGAAATGAACGGCGAGTTCGGCGAGTTCGAGCACCGGTACCGGTGGCGCCAGGCCGACGGCACGTACGTTCCCTGTACCTCCACCGGAATCGTCAGATTCGTCGACGACGAGCCCGTCGAGATGGTCGGTGCGATGACAAGGCGGGACGACTCGTCGGCGACCGACGCCTGACTGTTTCGAGGGTTCGATCACGGACGACTACTACCTGCCCGTACGCCCTGCGCCGCTATCGTCGCGTCGTGACAGTCGTCGGCCCCGCTCTCCACTGTGGCGTCTTTCGGCTCTCGCGAACGCGACTCATTTGCTTAGTTCCGCTCGGGCGCGTCGCTGGGCACAACTCCGGGAGCACCTGCTATCTCGAGTCTCCGGTTGATGGTGGTGCAAGCGAGGCAGAACCACACCGATCCGGGTCGCCGGTGTACGTCCCGTGGGTCTCCAGCAGGTCCGAAACCATGGCACAGTGTTGCCCTTGCAGATACGACGCGCCGTAGTCCGGCCAGTAGTGCTCACGGGAGCGTCGAAGGCTGGGCGGCCACAGTGGCCGGTACTCGTAGTGGCTGAAGACCTCGGTGACTGGGCCGCCCTGCTCGTCGGGTCGCTCGAAGACGTGGATGTGCCATTGCTGGTCGGGATTGTTCGGGTCGACCCGCCGGTAAGAACCGTCGTCTGAGTCGTCAGTCTCGGGATGGCGCTTCGTCGCCGCGACCACGTTGTACTGGTAGGGAGATGACTGGAGTCGATCGATCGCCTGCTCGGCTGTCGCCGCAAGCGTGCCGACACGCTCGGCGCTGTTGAGGGCGTAGATGCCGTAGAAATCGTTTGACAACGGGAGCGAATGGACGAACCGGCCGAGGGACTGTCGGAGTCGATGTTTGACGCGAACCATGATATAGCGCTGGTTCACGAGGAAAGGAGTTAGCTATTTCCGGGACTCGGCCACGAATCAATCTTCGAAGACGAACGTCCCGTCTTCCTGTACTCGCTCGCCGTCGACTTCGATGAACGAGTCCGCGCTCATATCGACGATCATGTCCATGTGCATCGCCGAGTCGTTGCCCTCGCGATTGGGGCCGACCGATTCATCGATCGAGCGACCCAGCGCCATGTGGACGGTGTCACCCATCTTCTCGTCGAAGAGCATGTTGTAAGTGAACTGGTCGATGTCGCGGTTCATCCCGATGCCGAGTTCGCCGAGCCGCCGCGCACCGTCGTCGGTGTTCAACACGGCCGTCAGAACGTCTTCGTTCTTTCCAGCTTCGTGTTTGACGACCTCTCCGTCCTCGAAGACCAGCCGGACATCTTCGACTTCGCGGCCCTGAGCGAGCAGCGGCTTGTCGAACAGCACTTCCCCTTCGACGGAGTCCGGGACCGGCGCAGTGAATACCTCGCCGCCGGGGAGATTCTCGCCGATGGTATCGTTGACACCGATCATGCCGTCGATCGACATCGTGATGTCGGTCGTCTCCCCGGAGACGATCCGAACCTCGCTGCCGGCGTCGAGGATTTCGACCATGTGCTCCTGAAACTCCCGCTGGGCGTCCCAGTCTTTGAGCATGGCGTCGTAGACGAAGTCGGCGTAGGCGGGCGTGCTCATCTCGGCACGCTGGGCGTTGCCCGTGGCTGGATACTGTGTGGCGACCCACCGCTTTTCCAGCATCGCCTCGTTGAACGGTTTCATCACCTTCGCGTAGGCGGCGTTCTTTTCGGGCGGAATATCACCGGTTTCGTTCGTGTTCGCGTCTGCCCGGACGGCGATGATTGCATCGACCTCCTCGACTATCGCCATGAGCGTGTCAGAGGGTTCGTCGTAGTCCTCGGGGTCCATCGCGCGCATGAATGCCCGGCGAGTACGCCCACTCGCGCCGTTGCGGAACGGCTTGGCGCCGCGCTCGCCAAGTTTCTCGTTGAGTGCGACCGCGAGGTCCTCTGCCTCAGGTGGCACGTTGAGGAGTACTTCGTCACCAGGTTCGATTTCGACCGCTTCGTCGACGATGAGACGTGCGTGTTTTTCGACGCGAGGATGCATAGGCTCAGAGTTGACAGGCTGCGGCGATAATAGTTTATATACGACGACTCGCGACACTCATAGTGATTGTTGTAAGTCTGTTCCGCCTCCGTCGCACGCCATCGTGCGATCGGAGCGGTAAATCGTTACAACAATCACTATCACTCACCGTCGATGGCGACGACCGCGCCCTCACAGTCAGGACACACCTCGTAATCGGTGAAAAACTCCTGATCACAGTCGATACACCGGTGTGTGGGTTCGTCAGCACTGTCGGAGGCGTCCTGTTTGAAGCGCTCGACCTTGCGGCCGAGATTTTCGAAGAGGCCCATACGCTTTGGGAGGCGCGCGAGTGCCAAAAGGGTGGTTACCGGCTCTCACGGAGTTCGTAGGCAGTGGCCAGTAGTTCGTCGACGCCGGTTTCGGGGAATGCCTCGGCGACGAGCGCAAGCACGACAGCGAGCCCCAGAAGTTGCTGTTGGGTGGCGTCGGCGTCAGTCGGATCGACGGACGCGCCAGTCGTCGGGTCGGCGTCCAGTTCGAGGACGTCCCGCAGATCGAGATCGATGCCGCCGAGATGGGCAAAATCGGAGATTGCGGCGGCCAGTTCGGTCTCGAACTGCTCGTGATACGAAGACTGTGGGTCGAACGTACGCGCGCCGTTTCGCACACCGTCGAGATACTGGACGACGGTCGGATCGAACACGCCCTCGCGATCGTCGAGATCCGTCTGCCGTTCACCACAGCGTGGGCAGTAGCGATCCTCGTCGCCGACAGCACCGCTACAGTAGGGACACTCGGCCATACGAGAGGGTGCAACACGACGGGCCATAGTGGTTGCTGTCCCGGATACTGGCACCCGGATCGTGGGAACGTTTGGACGGATTTGGCACAATGGTTTTTATATAGGACAGGAGAGCCACAGACGCAAATCATGTCGATCCGACCACTCGCGCTCGCGGCGCTCGTATTGCTCGCGAGCCTCGCGCCGATGGCCGCAGCCAGTGGGGCCACACCCTCACAGGCGTCGTCGAACAGTGACGTCGAAGCATACAGTGGAAGCCACGTGTCCTTTGGGACCGACAGCAGCGCACTTGTCGGCTACGCAGTCGAGGGCGAAACAGTTCTCTCGTCAGTCGAAGTCCAATCCGAAAGTCAGGTCCAGAGCAACCTCGGACTGGGCGTAAGCGGCGATCTCGAAGCGGTGACGAACTTCGCCGGTGCAGGCCTCTCGATGGACGCCTCGGCGCAAGCCTCCGCACATGTCCAGGCCGACAGCGGTGCGACGATCAACGCTCACGACCACAGTCACGGCACGCTTGTCGTCGACGCCCAAGACGACCAGTACGTCTCTCTCGGATTGAACGCCTCTAGCGAAGCCCAAGTTGACTCCAATGGTCGCGTGCTCGTCACGACCGGCGACGGCACGAAAGCCGCCGTCATGGTCGTCGGTGACGGTAACGTCGCCGTCAACGACGACGGGAACGTCACCGCCAACGTCAAGGCCGACTCGAAACTCGTCGTTCGCTCTTACAGCGAAGAGCGAACCGAAGACGACGAGCAGACTGAACAATTGATCGCCAACGGCACGGCCGCCGCGGAAGTCTATGTCGACCAGCAGAACGGTGAGCGTGTCAACGGCACGATCACCTACGATCAGGACACCGACGTGACGGTCGACGCCGAAAGCGAGAGCGCAGTCAACGTGACCATCGACCGCGCTCAGTCCCAGGGCAAGGTCGTCATCGCGAGCACCTCCCAGTTCGCGGCCGAGAGCAACGACGATCTGGCGGTCCGCGTCGACGGCGAGGCTGCGGCTCAGGCGTCCAGTTACAGTGAGCTCCGGGCCGCTGCCGACGACGGTGCAACCTCGAAGTACATGGTCAAGAATAGCGCCAGCGCCCAGGCTAACGCCGACGTGCTCGTCGCCGTCAATCACTTTTCGGAGCGATCGGTCAGCATCGCGGACAGTAGCTCCGGTGGTGGCGACGGCTCCGACACGAACGGTGACGACACGACGAACGACAGCGCAAGCGACGGATCGACCGGTTCGGGCGACGGTCCCGGCTTCGGCGTGATCGCTGCCTTGCTGTCGGTGTTCGGGCTCGCCGGTCTGCTGGCCCGACACGGTCGATAGCAGCATCGCTAGCCAGAACTGATCCCGGCAGCGGAACGACGGCCGCAAAGCATATGCACCACAACCGTCGATTTCGACGCGAATGGGAGGTCTCTAGCGTGTCGAACACAATCAGTCGTCCCGTGGTCCGGACGCTGTTCGCGCTCTATCTCGTCGCAGCGTTGAGCCTGGGCCCCGTCGCTGCTGCGCAGGCCTCCCCGGGATCAACGACGGGTACACACGCAGAGATCAGTTCCCACCCCGACGTTATCGTCAGTCCTGACGACGGCGACCTTCTCAACGAATCGGACGACTCGACAAACACGACTGAGACGGTCGACAACACCACCGATACAGTCGACAGAACGGTCGACAACACCACCGATACAGTCGACAGAACGGTCGACAACACCACCGATACAGTCGACAGA